>Ga0247741_1000001_pt1 | contig 435328 bp, 432 predicted proteins | sample UWRJL213509R2_FD_180945 | JGI IMG/M metagenome (GOLD analysis project Ga0247741, IMG submission 180945) | Plant litter microbial communities from Arlington Agricultural Research Station in Wisconsin, United States - UWRJ-L213-509R-2 | ecosystem: Environmental > Terrestrial > Plant litter >...
AACCACCGGGGTTGGCTGAAACGGGCCGCCTGATCGCCCGGCCGGCTTGGCCGTATGCTTTGGCTACGACACGCGCCGGCCGGGCGATCATTCGACTCCGTTTGAGCCAACAGAATGGTTCAATTTAGCCCGGAAAGGCTCCAAAGGTCGGCCGCATTTCTTCACGATATCGGCGGCCACTGCGCACAGATCAGATGTCGCAGGATTGCACGTTCGACCGCGACCGAACCCAGTTGAAGGCCTCGTCGACGTAAGCGAATTTGATCGCCTGCCACTCGCAATAATCTTGCACGAAGGCCCGCGATATCCATAGCGTTGGTTTTTTGGCGTCGACCTGCGATCCCATAAAACCGCTGAGAGCGGCCTTGCTGACGAGCCTCTGCAAGTGCGTACGCGACATCATGAAGTCCGCCGCGAGGCCACGACTATCGAACTCCCCCAGGAAGAATCTGGTTTCATCCTGCTCATCGAGATCGATCATCGAGATCAGATAATCGACGATCAAGCCGCCTGCGTCATTCCATAGAAAGAGCCCGATCTCCTCCGGAGGCTCGCGCCAAGTGTCGTCCTCCATGCAATGTCTGGCAAGGCGAGGCTGGATCTGGCGAATCCAGTGAGGATTGGCATCGAACTCCGCCGCGCGATCCTTGCCGTCGAGCACGTCGAGCGCGTGCAGATTGGACGACAGCCAACTCGCCATGGCCTGATGACTGATCTCGGCTGCCTCGTAGTGCCTCGGTCGCTTGCGCTCGGCGCCCGGCTCGCAGGTGATGAATCGGTAGGTGAAAAGTTCGTCGATGAAGCTGAGAACGGTGTTGCGGCTTGCGACCTTGAAAGCGGTGACATCTTTAATCAACCGGGTGGCCGTGAGGCCTGATGATGGATCCAGTCTGTCACGCTCCATGCTTAGCGCATAAGCCATATGCGTCAGCAGCCAGCGTTGATGAGAGGCGAGCAACCGCGCGAGCCGTGGTTTGGCGTCGAACATCAGGCGCATACGACCAGCGTGAAATCGAATACCGCGTATGAAATTAGGATCGGCAATCAGGTCTTCGGCATGTAAATGCATTTTATTCCCGCAACGTGCGCTCAGATATACCTGGGCGCGAGCTGACAAACGGCATCGTTTATTTTCAACACAAGATTGCATTAATAGATGAACAATGTTCACATTTACAGAACACGCCGCGCGGGAAGTTTCCAGCCCTAAATTTCTGTGGGTTCCATATGGATGACCTTCGTTAACCTGCGTGAAGCAGCAGCTATCGCAGTTCGGCATTCCGCGCGGCAACGCGTTCCGCGCCGAGGCGATGCTCGCGGTAGATAATGAAGACACCTGCCGCGACGATGATGGCCGTGCCAATTACCATTGTTGTGGTCGGCGTATCATCAAAGACGAAGTAGGCAAGAATGCTCCCCAGGACGATCGACGTATATTCGAATGGCGCAATCGTCGATACCTCCGCATGACGGTAGCTCTCCGTCAGCAAGATCTGCGCGATACCGCCGCAAAAGCCGGCGGCAATCAGGAACAACTGCGGCGCCAGATCGAGAAAATCCCAGCCGAACGGCACGGTGAAAAGCGAGAACGTGCTCGCCGTCAGCGAAAAATAGAGAACGATCGTCGAGGTCTTTTCCTCCTCGACCAATCGGCGCACCTGGATCATGGCCATTCCGCCCAGCACCGACGCCAGCAGCACTGTCACCGCGCCGATTGCCTGCTCCGCTTCCACGCCACCCTCGCGAAACAACGTCAGTTTCGGCCATGAGACGATCGCGACACCGATCAGTCCTACGAAGACGGCACTCCACCGATAGATGCGGACGGTCTCACCGAGGAATACGGCAGCGAAGATCACCGCCACCAGCGGCAGTGCGTAACCGAGCGCGATGGCCTCAGGCAGCGGCAAATGCAGCAATCCGTAGAAGCCCAGGCCCATGGAAATGATCCCGAGCGTCCCGCGCTTCAGATGACCGATCGGGTTCTCCGTGTAGAACGACGACTTCAACTGGCCGCGGTAGGCAAGGAACGCCATGATGGGGAAGAGCGCGAAGAACGACCTGTAAAAAGTGACCTGGCCCGGCTGAATGTCACTGCCTGCAAGCTTGATGAAGGTCTGCATGGCAAGGAAAAAGATGACAGACGCGACTTTGAACGCAATACCTCTCATCGGGTTTTCGAAAACCGACCGCATGTCAGACACTCGTGCATTGCGCGTAGGAGGGCGGGGAAACGCATCGGATTCGATGCCAGATCACTCTGGCAGCGGTTTTCGTCAAAGAACAGCGAAAACACGCGCGAGTACCATCGTCTCAGACATTTTGCGCGAAAGAATGTCACTGGACTGCGTCAAATAACGGCAAGGCGTGAAAACGCCTGAAAATAGTCAATGAGAGCCGTTGTTCGTTAACGATTTGAAAACCATGCTCTCGCATTGATTCAAACATAGCATAATTACAATTTAATTTTCCGACGCGCACCAATTTTTCAGGAGGCATGCCATGATGCCATCTACGGTTTTTAAAGGTCAGCAACATCCGGCAACGCCGCGCTCCATGCGGGTTGTTACCGAAGGGATTGGTTTCGATCTCGAACAATTCAGCGCCGCCAACACGCATGTGGTGAAACAGATCAAGCTTCTGGCCATCAACGCGTTGATCGAGGCGGCCCGTGCAGGGGAAGCCGGCAAGGGTTTCGCGGTCGTCGCCAACGAGGTCCAGCGTTTGGCGCAGATCGCCAGCGAGATCGCCGGCACGTTCGAGAGCAATGTCCTCGGCCGCATCGGGCTGTCGCGGCTGATGGCAGATTCGCTGGTGGATGAACTCGAAGGTGTGCGGCTGACCGATCTGGCGCAGACGCTAGTGCAGTTGATCGTGCGCAATCTGTTCGAGCGGACCGCCGATGTGCGCTGGTGGGCGACCGATGCCGCCTTGTGGCAGGCACTGGAGACGCCGGGGAAGGAAACCGCCGGCTTCGCTGCGGAACGCCTCGGCGTCATCAACCGCTTCTACACCGTCTACCTCGACCTCGTGCTGACGGATACCAGCGGCCGCGTTATCGCGTCAGCAAATCCCGAGTTCCAACGCCGGATTGCCAATGCCTCGCTGGCCGGCGAATCCTGGCACGCTGCAGCAGTGCATTGCCGATCCGGAGACGACTATGTGGTCGACGAGGTGCGCCCAAGCCCGCTTCACGGTGGACGCAACGCCCTTGTCTACGCAACGGGGGTCAGGCAAGGCGGCAAGGGTGATGGCCCGCTGGTCGGGACGCTGGGCGTCTACTTCGACTGGAAGAACCAGGGACAGGCCATTGTCGAGAAGGAGGCCAATCTTCCGCCTCAAGTTGCGGATCGTACGACCGTGATGCTGTTGGACGGCGCCAACAAAATTATCGCTTGCAGCAATACGTCCCTGCTGTTCACGCACTTCGCGCTGCAGAGACAGACGGGGCAGGCACGCGGCAGCTACTACGACAACAACGGCTCCATCGTGGCCTATGCGAGGACGCTTGGCTACGAGGATTATGATGGCCTCGGGTGGCACGGCGTCGTCGTGCAGAAAACCGAGGACGAGGCAGCGATCCGGCGGGCACTTGACCTCCGATAGAGAGAATCCTGAAGTATCTCCAACTTCGCTACTATAAGATCTTACCGTTCAGAGCTTCCCTTTAGCTTTAGCTTTAGTTCAGACTTTAATGTAATTATACCGATCGAATTGGTTGCGGAGCGCCCCCCTCTGCGGCGAAGCATTGTCTAAAGGTCCCAGGGAACATCATGCGCACAGATACCGGCCAGGTCATTAATCTGGCAGACTACCGTCCAACCGATTTCGTTCTTGAGCGCGTGGACCTCACTTTTGAACTCGATCCGACAGCCACCAAAGTCGATTCACGCCTGATCTTCCATCGCCGCAAGGGCGCCGACCCGAAGGCGCCGCTGGTTCTCGACGGGGATGAACTGGCGCTTGCCGGCCTGCTTTTCGACCAGAAGGAAATGAAGGCCAGCCAGTATACGGCGACGCCGGAAAGCCTGACGATCCGCAACCTGCCGAAAGCCAAGCCCTTCGAACTGACGATCACCACGATCATCAATCCCGAGGCGAATACCAAGCTGATGGGCCTCTACCGCACCAACGGCGTCTATTGCACGCAGTGCGAGGCGGAAGGCTTCCGCCGCATCACCTATTTCCCCGACCGCCCCGATGTCCTGGCGCCCTACACGATCACCATCGTCGGCGACAAGGCGGCCAACCCGGTGATGCTGTCGAACGGCAATTTCCTCGGCGGCGCCGGATACGATGAAGGCCGCTCCTTTGCTGCCTGGTTCGATCCGCATCCGAAGCCAAGCTATCTCTTCGCGCTCGTCGCCGGTGACCTCGGTGTCATCGAAGACACGTTCGTCACCATGTCCGAGCGCGAGGTCACGCTGAAGATCTACGTCGAGCACGGCAAGGAAGCCCGCGCCGCCTATGCCATGGACGCGCTGAAGCGCTCGATGAAGTGGGACGAGGAGCGCTTCGGTCGTGAATACGATCTCGATATCTTCATGATCGTCGCCGTCTCCGACTTCAACATGGGCGCGATGGAGAACAAGGGGCTCAACGTCTTCAACGACAAGTACGTTCTTGCCGATCCGGAGACCGCCACCGATGCCGATTACGCCAACATCGAGGCGATCATCGCGCACGAGTATTTCCACAACTGGACCGGCAACCGCATCACCTGCCGCGACTGGTTCCAGCTGTGCCTGAAAGAAGGCCTGACGGTCTACCGCGATCACGAGTTTTCCGCCGACATGCGCTCGCGCCCGGTCAAGCGTATCGCTGAAGTCCGCCACCTGAAATCCGAGCAGTTCCCCGAGGATGGCGGCCCGCTGGCGCATCCTGTGCGGCCGACGGCTTATCGCGAAATCAACAACTTCTACACGACGACCGTCTACGAAAAGGGTAGCGAAGTCACGCGGATGATCGCGACGCTGCTCGGCAAGGACACGTTCAAGAAGGGCATGGACCTCTATTTCGACCGGCACGACGGACAGGCCGTGACGATTGAGGATTTCGTCAAATGCTTCGAAGAGACAAGCGGACGAGACCTCACACAATTCTCGCTCTGGTATCACCAGGCCGGCACACCGCTCGTCACCGCATCCGGTCGCTACGACGCAACGGCGAAGACGTTCAGCCTCTCGCTCGAGCAGATCATCCCAGCCACACCAGGGCAGACCGACAAGCAGCCGATGCACATCCCGCTCAGCGTCGCTCTGTTCTCGGAAGATGGCGCTGCACTCGAGCCGTCTTCGGTCGAGGGTGCGGAATATGCCGACAATGTGCTGCATCTGACCGAGCGCGCCCAGACCGCCGTGTTCAAGGGCATCGGCTCGCGGCCAATCATCTCGCTGAACCGCAGCTTCTCCGCGCCGATCAACCTGCATTTCGATCAGTCACTCGCCGACCTCGCCTTGCTAGCGCGGCATGAGACCGACCACTTCGCCCGCTGGCAGGCGCTGACGGATCTGGCACTGCCGACGCTGCTCGGCGCCGCCCGTGATGCCCGCGACGGCAAGACCACCGTCGCTGCCAAACAATTCGTCGATGCCCTGCTTGCCGCCGCGGCAGACGACAACCTCGAGCCGGCCTTCCGCGCCCAGGTTCTCGCACTCCCGAGCGAATCCGACATCGCCCGCGAGCTCGGCAGCAACAACGATCCCGACGCCATACACGCAGGCCGCCAGGCCGTGATGCGCCAGGTGGCGGATGCAGGAAAGGCGGTGTTCGCGGCCCTTTACGACAGCATGACCACGTCCGGCGACTTCAGCCCGGATGCAGCCAACGCCGGACGCCGCGCGCTTCGCAACACTGCGCTCACCTATCTTTCCTACGCCGAGAACACGCCGGCGCGGGCAAAGGCTGCCTTCGACGCGGCCAACAACATGACCGACCTGATGCAGGCGCTGACGATTCTGGCACATCGTTTCCCCGACAGCGACGAGGCCAGCAAGGCGCTGTCCACGTTCCAGGAGCGTTTCGCCGACAACGCGCTCGTCATCGACAAGTGGTTCTCAGTGCAGGCCACCATTCCCGGTGCGGCAACGCTTGATCGCGTCGTCAAGCTCACGGAAAATCCGCTCTTTAAGTGGACCAAGCCGAACCGCGTCCGTTCGCTGGTCGGCACATTTGCTTTCGGAAACCCGACCGGCTTCGGACGGGCGGATGGCGAAGGCTATCGTTTCCTGGCACGGCAGATCCTCGACATCGACGGTCGCAACCCACAGTTGGCGGCCCGGATCCTCACATCGATGCGCTCCTGGCGCTCCCTGGAGCCCGTTCGGGCGGAACACGCGCGCAAGGCGCTGGCCGATATCGCGGCTGCGGAAAGCCTGTCGACGGATGTTCGCGATATCGTCGATCGCACCCTCAACGGATGATTTGTGACAACAGGCGGCCGAGCGAACCGCGGCCGCCTTCTCAAGCCACAATAAAAATCAGCACTTAGAATCGGTTAACAGATTTTTACCTTTTCCTCTGGACAAGGCGAATCACCAATGATTCATTGATGCAGGTTCGGGCGAGCGGCGCAGCGAATCACACGAGGGATCAGGGCTAAAGATGATGAACGTGCGGCGGGCAACCGTGGCCGAGGGACGGCTGCGTGTCGATTTCGAAGGCTTCCGCGCCTGGCGCCGGAGCTTCGCCGGAAATGCACCATCATCTTCTCGCCTGTCTTTCCAAAAATACACGCATGCCGAGACAATGCTGAAACGCGCCATTCCAATGCTGATTGTCGCCTTCCTGGCGGTCGTTGCGGCCTCGCATTTCTTCGGCATGCTGTCAGAGCATGACCGCATGCAGGCGTCGGCCCGCCACTCGACTGCGCTGGCGGCAGCAACCGCCGCGGCTGCGTTTGCCGAATCTGCCGCGATCTTCGACACCGGCGATGCGGTTGAGGGCCAGGCACGGCTCACCCGGTTCCTGCCACAGGATCGTCTCGACGACAACGCATTCGTGCTGCTTGTCCAATCCAGCGGCAAGGTGTTCGCGGCGTCCACAGCGGGCGCGGCCTATGTCGGCGCCAGCATCGGCGATTTCTTTTCCGAAGTCTCGACCATACGCCGCTTCGGCGATCGTGCCGGCGTCATCGAAACGACTATCGACGGTCGCCCGCACTACGCTCAAATCACCCTGATCGGTGATACCGGCGGTTACGTGGTCGCCGCCACCTCGCTTGACCATATCAGCCAGCTGTGGCGCGAAGAGCTGACGTTGAATGTCACGCTGTTCGCCGGTATCTCGTCGATCCTGCTGGTGATCCTCTACGCCTATTACATGCAAGTCCGCCGTGCTCGCGACGCCGACGAGATCTTCGTCGAATCAAACCTGCGCGTCGAAACCGCCCTGTCGCGCGGCCGCTGCGGCCTGTGGGACTTCGATTTCGACCGCCGCGAGTTCTTCTGGTCGCGCTCCATGTACCAGATGCTGGGCCTGCCGGAGGCTGACGGCAACATGTGCTTCGGCGATGCCGCGCGTCTCATGCATCCTGATGACAGCGGCATCTACGAGATTGCCCGCTCCGTCGCGCGAGGCGATTCCGAGCAGATCGACCAGATCTTTCGCATGCGCCACGCAGCCGGGCACTATGTCTGGATGCGCGCCCGCGCCCAGGTTATCCGCACCAATGCCGGCCGGGTCCACATGATCGGCATCGCCATGGACGTGACCGAACAGCATCGCCTGGCTCAGCGCTATGCCGAGGCCGACCAGCGGCTTGCGGACGCCATCGAGTCCACATCCGAAGCCTTCGTACTCTGGGACAAGAACGACCGGCTGGTGATGTGCAATGCCCACTTCCAGCAGGCCTATGGTCTGCCTGACCGGGTTCTGGTGCCGGGCACCGAACGCGCCGCCGTCAACGCCGCCGCCGCCCGCCCGGTTATCGAGCGACGCATCGCCGATGCTCACGGCAACGGTTATTCACGCACCAGCGAAGTGCAGCTTGCCGACGAGCGCTGGCTGCAGATCAACGAGCGCCGCACCCGCGATGGCGGCATGGTTTCGGTCGGTACCGATATCACCCTGCTTAAGCGCAACCAAGAACGCCTGCGTGACTCCGAGCGGCGCCTGATGGCGACGATCGGCGACCTCTCCTCCTCCCGGCAGACGCTGGAAAGCCAGAAATCGGCACTGTCGATCGCCAATGCCAATTATCAGGCCGAAAAGGAACGCGCCGAAGCCGCCAACAAGGCAAAGTCGGAATTCCTCGCCAACATGTCGCATGAGTTGCGCACGCCGCTTAACGCCATCCTCGGCTTCTCGGAGATCCTGCAGGACGAAATGTTCGGGCCCCTCGGCTCCGCCAAATACGACGAATACGCCCGCGACATCCACCACAGCGGCCGTCACCTGCTCAATGTCATCAACGACATTCTCGACATGTCGAAGATAGAAGCCGGCCACATGAAGCTGCAGTGCGAGACGATCGACCTCGCGCCGCTGATCGAGGAAAGCCTGCGCTTCACCGCCATTCCCGCCAGCGAAAAGAGCATCGAGATCCAGCAGCGCATCTGCGACGGCATGACCCTGAGGGCCGATCGACGGGCGATGAAGCAGATCCTGCTCAACCTGCTTTCCAACGCCGTGAAGTTCACCAACGAGGGCGGCCGCATCGCGGTGCGCACGCGCCGCACGGCCGGTGGCGTTATGCTGACGATCGCCGATACCGGCATCGGCATTCCGGCCACGGCGCTCGGCAAGATCGGACAGCCGTTCGAGCAGGTGCAGAACCAGTACGCCAAGAGCAAGGGCGGTTCCGGGCTCGGCCTCGCCATCTCGCGGTCGCTGACCATGCTGCACGGCGGACGGATGAAGATCCGATCCCGCGAGGCGACCGGAACGGTAATCTCGCTGCTGATCCCGGACAATGTTTCCTAAGACTTTACGACCGACGCGAACAGTTTTCGAACTGCCTTCGACAACTGTTTAATCTCCCCCTCGAGTGTCCGGATATCCGGACAGTCTCCGGCGCGGCAGACGAGATCGGTGAGCCCCGCCGGCGCCTCCTTCGGATCGAACGGACCGTCGATGCAGAGGCGGATCAGTTGGGAAAGCTCGGTGTAAAGCGAGAAGGCGCGCAGGCAGGTATCGAGGTCGTCCTCGGTCATCAACGGTGCGCCCAACTCCTTCAACGCTTCGCCGGTCGACAGACCGTTGACCTTGATGGCAACGTCGTTTGCGGGCGCGATCAATGCCAGATATTGGGCGATGAATTCGATATCGACAACACCGCCTGCGATGAGCTTCAGGTCCCACGGATTGGCAGGCGGCTTTTCCTGCTCGATCAACGCGCGCATCTCGGCAACGTCGCGCGCAACCTTCCCCACGTCGCGATGTGTCGAAAGTACCTCCTCGACGACGCGTTCGGCATCGGCGATCAGGCTGGCATCGCCGCAGATCAGCCGGGCGCGGCTGAGCGCCATGTGCTCCCAGGTCCAGGCTTCCTCGCGCTGATATTTGGCGAACGAGGTGATGCGGGTTGCGATCGGCCCTTTGTTGCCGGATGGGCGCAGACGCATGTCGACCTCGTAGAGCACACCCTCTGCGGTCGGCGCTGACAGGGCGGCGATCAGGCGCTGCGTCACGCGAGTAAAATAACGAACGGCATCGAGCGGCTTGTCGCCGTCGGATTCGTCGGCCGCGTCGTCATAATCGTAGAACAGGATGAGATCGATGTCGGAGCCGGCCGTCAGCTCGAAGCTGCCGAGCTTGCCCATGCCGGCGACGGCGACACGACCGCCGGGAAACTTTCCGTGCGTAGCCTCGATTTCCAGCAGAACCGCATTCAGAGCCGCCTCGACGATGAGATCGGCCAGATGTGTAAAGGCACGGCCGGCCATGGCGCCGTTGATGGCGCCGGTGAGCAGCCGGATGCCAATCAGGAACCGTTGCTCGGCGGCAAAGATGCGCAGCCGGTCCAGCACCTCTTCATAATAGCGGGCCTGCTGCAACGAGCCGCGAAGGCGACTGGCCAGATAATCGCGTGTCGGCAACTCCGCCATCAGGCCAGGATCGAGCATGCCGTCGAAAACATGCGGCCGAGCAGCGATCACCTCGGCAAGCTTCGGCGCCGCCGACATGATGTAAACGATCAGTGAAAGAAGCGCCGGATTGCTGCCGAGCAGAGCGAACAGCTGGATGCCGGCCGGCAGACCCGAGATGAAACTGTCGAACCTCAAGATCGCCTCGTCGGCGCGCTTGCTCTCGCCGAAGACCCGCAACAGCTCCGGCGTCAGCTCCGTCAGCCGCTCGCGTGCCTCGACCGATTGCGTCGCCCTGTAGCGGCCGTAATGCCAGGTGCGGATGACCCGCGATATGTCGGAGGGGCGTTCGAAGCCAAGTTTCTTCAGCGTCACCAGCGTATCAGGATCGTCGTTCTGGCCGGTGAAGACGAGGTTTCCTGTTTCCGTCGAGAGCTTGGTCTCCTGTTCGAACAGGCGGGCATACCGCCGCTCGACGGTCCTGAACACCTCGACCAGGCGTTCGGAGAAGCTGGGCGTATCGCTAAAACCCATCATGTAGGCGATGCGCTTGAGATCGGCTTCCGTCTCCGGCAACAGATGCGTCTGCTCGTCGCGCACCATCTGGATGCGGTGCTCGACATCGCGCAGGAACCAGTAGGCCGCCGTCAGCTCGTCGCGCGTTTCCTCGTCGATCCATTTGGCTCTGGTCAGCTCGGCAAGCGTTTCTTCCGTGCCGCGCGAACGCAGCACCGGCATGCGACCACCGGCGATCAACTGCTGGGTCTGGGCGAAGAACTCGATCTCGCGGATGCCGCCGCGACCGAGCTTGACGTTGTGACCCTTGACGGCAATGGCGCCGTGGCCCTTGTGCGCGTGGATCTGACGCTTGATCGAGTGGATGTCCGATATCGCCGCATAATCCAGATATTTGCGAAAGACAAAGGGCGTGAGATCGCGCAGGAACCGCTCTCCGGCAGCGATGTCGCCGGCGACCGCACGGGCCTTTATGAACGCAGCGCGCTCCCAGTTCTGTCCCCTGCCCTCGTAATAGACCATGGCGGCATCGACGGAGATGGCGAGCGGGGTGGCGCCGGGATCGGGCCGCAGCCGCAGATCTGTGCGGAACACGTATCCGTCGCCGGTGCGCTCCTGCATGATCCGGACGAGACGGCGCATCAGACGCGGAAAGATCTCGATCGCATCCTCCGGGGCCGGGAGGATACCGGCCTGTTCGTCGAAGAACACGACGATATCGATATCGGAGGAATAATTGAGCTCCGAAGCGCCGAGCTTGCCCATGCCGAGCACGACCAGCCCCGAGCCCTCGCAGGGCCTCGCGACATTCTTCAGCTGCAGCTTGCGGCTCTCATGCGACGATAGCAGGAGATGGTCTATCGCCGCCGACACCGAGGCTTCGGCAAGCCGGCTCAGCCATAGCGTCGTAACGCGGCCGTCGAAGATGCGGGCGAGATCGGCCAGCGCGACGAGAAAGGCAACGCGACGCTTGATAATGCGCAGGCGGCTCATCACGTCCGTTTCGCTTGGCGACGTGCCGCCACCCGACGGCAGCCAGGCGTCGCGGGCCTCAGTGATCAGCGCCTCGATCTGTGGCTCAAGCGGCATGGTGATTGCGGTGGCGAGAATGACGGAGTCGACGTTAGCGACATCGCGGAGATAGGGGGACAGCGTCAAGGCAGCGGAGACAAACTCGCCAAGCGCGCTTTCGGTCTTCAGCATCTGCGCCACAGCCGGTTCATCGGTGCCGATCTGCTGGAGATCGCTGAGCACGAGCTTCAGCTCGGCTTTGCTCAACGGCTTGAGAAGCCCTGCGCCTACATCCTTGAGGCTGTGCGTCGAGTTCGTCAGCATGCGCCCTCCCCGGCCATCTGCGGCTAAACCCCGAGCAGAATCAAAGCCGCTTCGGTTGCCACTGGCTAAGTTAGGGTCTGCGACTGCAATGGCCAACAATCAATTGGCGCAAGGCGCCGCGCATTGAGACCAATGCGCCTATTTCACGGGAAAGATCAGGGCGACGGCAAGGCCGCGATTGGTGGTGGCGGCTGGATCGGTATCGGAAAGCTCCAGCTTGCCGCCGTGCAATTCCATGACCGCCTCGACCAGAGACAGCCCCAGACCGGTGCCGGGCTTCGAGCGGCTTTCGTCCAGGCGGACGAAGCGTTTCAGGACATCCTCCCGCTTGTCGGCAGGTATCCCCGGCCCGCGGTCGGCAACCTGCAGGCAGATGGCATCGGGCCTCCCGATCAGGCTGAGCGCAACTTCACCCGCTGCCTGTCCGCCGCCGGAATATTTGATGGCATTGTCGATCAGGTTGAAAATCGCCTGACCGATCAGTTCGCGGTTTCCCTGCACCTCGACGCCGGGCTCAATCGACGACGTCAATGCAAGCCCGGCTTCGTCGGCCACGGGCTCATAAAGTTCGGCACTGTCGGCGACGATCGCGGAGAGATCGACGGTCGACATTTCGGCGGCGACCGATCCGGCCTCGACCCGCGAAATCATCAACAGGGCGTTGAACGTGCGGATCAGTTGGTCGGATTCGGAGATGATACCTTCCAGCGCCACCCGGCGCGTGTCGGCGTCGGGCATATCGATCGCGTCGGCGGCCTTGTTGCGCAGCCGGGTCAGCGGTGTTTTCAGATCATGCGCAATGTTGTCGGAAACCTGCCGCAGGCCCTCGTTCAGCTTTTCGATACGGCCGAGCATGGCGTTGAGCGACACCGACAAACGATCGAACTCGTCGCCGGAACCGCCGACCGGCAGCCGCTGCGAGAGATCACCGGCCATGATCTTCTTGCTGGCGGCGGACATGCGGTCGATGCGCTTCAACGCATTGCGGCCGATGGCGAACCAGATGATGACGGCTCCGAGACCCATGATCGCCAGCGCGACCATCAGGGCCTGACGGACGAGCACGCGGAAGGCTTCCGGCTCGCCAAGATCGCGGCCGATCAGGATACGCAAGCCGTTGTCGAGAACATTGATGTTCGCCACCGCCATGTGCGGCTTGCCCTGGCTGCCTTCGGCATAGCGCTGATAGCGGAACGGCGTCGAGGTCCAGCCCTCCTCATCGAGAACGCCGGGCTGAACCGACGCGACGTTGCCGGCGAGGATGTCGCCCGAGGGGCCGGCTATGATGTAGAGATTGGCGCCCGGCTGGCGCGCGCGGCGCTCCATCGTCCTCAGCAAGAGGTTCATGCCGCCATTGTCATAGGCGCGCTGTACCTGATCGACTTCCTGCTGCACGGCCTCGCGGATCTGGCTGGTCAGCAGTCGTTCCGACATCGCCGTGACGTAGAAGACCAGCGTCGCGGCGCAGATGGCAAAGAGCAGGATGTAGAGAGCCGAAAGGCGGACTGCGGTGGACTTGTAGAGAACCCAGAAACGGTTCATCCGTCATCCTTGATCATGTATCCGGCGCCGCGAATGGTCTTCAGCAACGGCAGGCTGAAATCCTTCTCGATCTTCGAACGCAGCCGCGACACATGCACGTCGATGACGTTGGTCTGCGGGTCGAAGTGATAATCCCAGACGTTTTCGAGCAGCATCGTGCGCGTGACGACCTGGCCGGCATTCTTCATCAGATATTCGAGCAGACGAAATTCGCGCGGCTGCAGCGGGATTTCCTTGCCGCCGCGGCGGACCTCGTGCGCCAACCGATCGAGCTCGAGATCGCCGACGCGATAGACGACGTCCTGATCGGGCGTGCCCTTGCGACGACCCAGAACCTCGACGCGAGCCAGCAGTTCGCTGAAGGCGTAGGGCTTCGGCAGGTAATCGTCGCCGCCGGCGCGAAGACCGGTGACGCGGTCGTCGACCTGCCCGAGAGCGGAGAGAATGAGAACCGGGGTGTGAATGCTCTTGCGGCGTAGCTCGGCAATGACGGACAAGCCGTCGCGACGTGGCAGCATGCGATCGATCACGAGCACGTCGTAGGTGTTTTCCGTGCCCATGAAGAGGCCGCTCTCGCCGTCGCTGGCGTGATCGGCAACAATGCCCGCCTCGCGAAACGCTTTCGTGAGATAGGCAGCCGCCTCCAGATCGTCTTCGATGATGAGAATCTTCATGCGGCCGACATTACCCGCCGGCTGTGTTTCGGCAAGGCTCAAAGCGACATCGTTCGGTGTGGAGGTCATTGCCGTCATCCATGATGCATCGACGGGAAGGAGCCGCGCTTAGCGCGCGACTCCTTGGTTTGTTGGCTGGATCAGCCCTGGTTTTCGACCGGAAGGGCCACGAAACGGCTGCCTTCCTTGGACTGGATCTGGAACAGCGCGCGGGTGCGGCCATCCTTCTTCGCCTGATTCAGCACCTTGACCACCTCGTCGGCGGAGGTGACTTCCTGGTTGTTGACCGAGGTGATCTTCTCGCCTTCCTTGATGCCCTTGTCGGCAGCATCGGAGTTCGGGTCGATCCCGGTGATCTGCAGGCCCTTGCCGTCATCAGCCGGACCGACCGTCAGGCCGAGATCGGCGAGCGCCTTCTCGGAGGCCGGCGTCTGTGCTTCCGGTGCCTGATCGCCGTCATCGGCGGATGCCTGCTGTTGTTCCGCCGGTAGAGTGCCGAGCTCGACGGTCACAGGCGTCGCCTTGCCCGAGCGCCATACCGACAGTTCGACCTTCTTGCCCGGGGTCATGGCGCCGATGCGGCGGCTGAGATCACGGGCGTCCTTGATCGTCTCACCATTGACGGCGGTGACGACGTCACCAGCCTTGAGGCCAGCCTTCTCGCCAGGCGTTCCGGCCTGAGCGGAGACGACGAGCGCGCCGCTTGCCTCGGACAGGCCGAGCGAGTCAGCGATGTCCTTGTTGACAGGCTGGATCTGCACGCCGAGATAACCACGCGAGACCTGGCCGTCCTTCATCAGGTCGGCAACGACATCCTTGGCGGTCGAGGCGGGAATTGCGAAGGCGATGCCGACGCTGCCGCCGGACGGCGAGAAGATCGCGGTGTTGATGCCGACGACTTCGCCGCTGAGGTTGAAGGTCGGACCACCCGAGTTGCCGCGGTTCACAGCTGCATCGACCTGGAGATAGTCATCATACGGGCCGGAGCCGATATCGCGACCACGGGCAGAAACGATGCCTGCCGTCACAGTGCCGCCGAGACCGAACGGGTTACCGACCGCGACCACCCAGTCGCCGACGCGAACATTGTTGTCGTCGGCCCAGTTGACGTAGGTGAACTTCTTGCCCTTGCCATCGACCTTCAGAACGGCGAGGTCGGTGCGCGGATCCTTGCCGATCAGCTTGGCGTCGAGCTCGGTCCCGTCCTTCATGACAGCAACGAAAGCCGCGCCATCGGAAACGACGTGATTGTTGGTGACGATATAGCCATCCTCGGAGATGAAGAAGCCGGAGCCCTGGGCAACCGGACGCAGGCGACCCTTGCCATCCTGCGGGCCACCGGGATGAGCGCCGGGAGGACCGCGGCGGCCCTGCTGCTCACCGAACTGCTTGAAGAACGGCTTCAGCGCGTCGGGAAGATCATCGAGACCGCGCCCGTTGAAATCGAAGGAGAAGCCATTGCCCTCATCATCGGAGACCGGCTTGACGCGGCTCTCGACGCGAACGGAAACCACGGCCGGAGACACGGCATCGACGACATTGGCGAAGCTCGGAACGGACGGAGCCTCGACCTTGACGGCCTCAGCGTAGGAACGGGTGATTTCGAGGGGGATGCCGGTCGCCAGGACGGCTGCGGCAAGACCGGCGACGGTCGAGGCCTTCAACACGGTGTTCAGCGACGGAGCTTTGATATTCTTCAACATATTGCGCACCTTTTTCACTTCAAATCCACGGGACCGGTTCTTGCCGGATCGGTCGATGAATGAAGATATAGGGTGCAAGACCTTACTACGAACTGTCCGCAGCATGAAAAATTCGTAATGTCGAAAATTGTGTGCGCGCAACCGTGAAAAGCGGACTGCTGCTACCTTGTCTACTTGTGGAGCAGTTCGCGCAATCTGGCCTGCTCGTCCGGCGTCAAGACCGAGCCGTTCGGCTGGCCGGCATAGCGTCTTGCAAAGACGACCAGCGACAGGCCACCCAGCAGCACGAGAAGAACCGGCGCACCCCAAAGCAGAAGGGTCTTGGTTTCGAAGCGCGGCTTCAGCAGCACGAACTCGCCGTAACGGGAGACGATGTAGCTCATCACCTGCTGGTCGCTGTCGCCGCTGGTGATCCGCTTTCGGACCAGCAAGCGCAGATCCTTCGCCAGTTCGGCGTTCGAGTCGTCGATCGACTGGTTCTGGCAGACCATGCAGCGAAGCTCGGCGGAAATGGCCCGCGCCCTGCTTTCGAGAGCGGGGTCGGCCAGCATCTCGTCCGGATTGACGGCGAATGCGGGGATTGGGGCGAGGAGTAGAACAAGGATCGCAAGAAGGCGTACCGCAAAAGCCAACATTGGTGCTACACGCCCAACCTCTCCTCCCCTCATTCCTGTGATCGTCACAGGAATCCAGCCACGGCGCGTCCGCGCCGTGAATGACCATGTGTTGGAAGAGGAGTCTTCCGCGCCCAAGGACTTGGGCGGACTGGATTCCTGTGACGAGCACAGGAATGAGGGCGGAGAGAACCGCATCATTCGGCCGGCTCCATCGCCGGCGTAGCGGGCTTGGCCACCTTTGCCTTGCGCCGCGGCGCGCCGACGCGGAGGCGACGGTCGCTGAGCGATACGAAGCCGCCGAACGCCATGATTACCGCACCACCCCAGATGCACAGAATGAACGGCTTCCACCAGATGCGCACGACCATACCGCCGTCATCCGTGGCGTCACCGAGCGAGACGTAGAGCTGGCTGGCGCCGAAGGTCAGGATGCCCGCTTCAGTGGTGGGCATCTGGCCGGCGACGTAGACGCGCTTGGCGGACCAGACGTCCGTGACCTCGACGCCGCCCCTTGAAATAGTGAAATGGCCGCGCTCTTCGGTGTAGTTCGGGCCGGTTGCCTTGCGCATGCCGTCGAAGCGCAGCGCGTAGCCACCGGCCTGCGTGGTCTCGCCCTGCTTCATCGTCAGAACGTGTTCCGTCTGGAACGTCGAGACCGCGACTATGCCCAAGACGGCGACTCCGAAACCTGCATGCGCGAACGCCGTGCCGAACGCCGAGCGCGGAAGGCCCTTCAGCCGTCGCCAGGCGACGCCCAACGGCTGCTTGCCGATGCCGGCGCGATACCAGAGATCGGCGATGGCACCGAAGACCAGGAACAGGCCGGCGGCCAGACCAAGGATCGACAGAACCGGTCCGCCATGCTGGAGATAGAAGAACACGACGGCGGCGACGAAGGCGAGAGCCGCCACGGTGTAAAGCCGCTGCAAGGCGCCTAGCAGGTCACCGCGTTTCCACGCTAGCATCGGGCCGAAAGGGACTATCACCAGCAACGGCGCCATCAGCAGGCCGAAGGTCATGTTGAAGAAGGGCGGACCGACTGAAATCTTTTCGTCGGTCAGCGTTTCCAGCACCAGCGGGTAGAGCGTGCCGGTCAGAACCGTGCCGCAGGCAACCGTCAGGATGAGATTGTTGACGACAAGTGCACCCTCACGGGAGATCGGCGCGAACAGGCCACCACTTGTCAGTCGCGGGGCGCGGAAGGCGAAGAGCGATAGCGCGCCGCCGATGAACAGCAGCAGGATGCAGAGGATGAAGACGCCGCGGCTCGGATCGGTAGCGAAGGCGTGCACCGATGTCAGCACGCCGGAGCGGACGAGGAAGGTGCCCATCAGCGACAGCGAGAAGGTGAGGATCGCCAGCAGCACCGTCCAGATCTTCAGCGCCTCGCGCTTTTCCATGACGAGCGCCGAATGCAGCAACGCCGTGCCGGCCAGCCATGGCATGAAGGAGGCGTTTTCGACCGGATCCCAGAACCACCAGCCGCCCCAGCCAAGCTCGTAATACGCCCAGTAGGAGCCCATGGCGATGCCGAGCGTCAGGAAGGTCCAGGCGGCCAATGTCCAGGGCCGGACCCAGCGTGCCCAGGCGGCGTCGATGCGCCCCTCGATCAGCGCAGCGACCGCGAAGGAGAAGCAAACGGAGAAGCCGACGTAGCCGAGATAGAGCAGCGGCGGGTGTATGGCGAGGCCGATGTCCTGCAGAATAGGGTTCAGGTCCTTGCCTTCGGCCGGGGCCGGATCGAGGCGGGCGAAAGGATTGGAGGTCAACAGGATGAAGAAGATGAAGGCGACCGAGATCCAGGCCTGCACGGACAGCACATTGGCGCGCAGCGTGTCCGGCAGATTGCGGCCGAAGGCGGCGACCAGCGCGCTGAATAGCGCAAGGATCAGCAGCCAGAGCATCATCGATCCCTCGTGATTGCCCCAGACACCGGAGTATTTGTAGATCAGCGGCATCAGCGAATGAGAGTTTTCCCAGACATTCTTCACCGAGAAGTCCGAGACGACATGGGCATAGGTCAGCACGCCGAAGGAGAAGGCGACGAGCGCGAAGAGAACCAGCGAACCGATCGGCGCCACATCCATCATCGCCTGATCGCGGCGTCGTGCGCCGACCAGCGGGACCAGCGAGACGATGATCGCCGTCGCCAAAGCCAGGATGAGTGCGTAGTGCCCGATCTCGATGATCATTTCTTTGCCTCGTCCTGCTGCCAGAGCCCCTGCTTCTTCAAGCGGTCGGCGACGTCCTTGGGCATGTATTTTTCGTCGTGCTTGGCCAGCACCGTATCGGCGCTGAAGAGATTGCTGCCGGCCTCGAACGTGCCTTCGGTTACCACGCCCTGCCCTTCGCGGAAGAGATCGGGCAGGATGCCGGTGAAGCGGACGTGGACGAGGTCACCGGATACGTCGGTCACGGCAAACTGCACCGTCGAGCCGGCGCCGCGGATAACGCTGCCCTCGCCGACGAGGCCGCCGAGGCGAATGCGTGTTCCCGGCGGCACCGGGTTGGTGGCGAGGTCGGCCGGCATGTAGAAATAGGCGACCGAGTTGCTGAACGCGAACATGACGAGCAGAACGGCCGCGATGATGAAACTCATCCCGCCGCCGATCACCGCAAGGCGTTTCTGCTTGCGCGTCATTGCGTCATTCCTTCCGTCGACAGGCCGACTTCCCGGGCAAGCGCAAGCAACTGCATGCCCTTCTCGCCATCGGCGGAAAACGCGACCAGTCCACGTTTCAGCGCAGCAGTGGCGCGGTCCTTGTCATTCAATACCATATAAGAACGGATCAGCTGCAGCCATCCGTCGAGATCGTCGGGGTTCTCGGTAAGCTTGGCGTCGAGGCTGTCGACCATGCCCTTGATCATCTGTTGCCGATCACCGCTCGTCATGTTCTCGGCGGCGGCAACGTCGGCCTGCGTCGGGCCACCGAGCGGCGCTGCAGCCGGCGCACCTGCGGCAGTGGCGGGCGTTCCGCCGTTCTTGACAATGTGCTCGTTGACCATGGGCATCCACGGCGCGTCGACCGGCGACTGCCGGGCGATATCCTCGAAGCCGGCGCGCGCCTCAGGCGTCTTTCCCGCCTGTTCGAAGCCGAGCGCCAGATAGAAACGAGCGCGCGGATTTTGCGGCTCGAGCTTCAGTGACTGCGCCAGGATTTTCTGCGCATCGTCGGTAATGACGCCACTTGCCGCGGCGATCATGGTTTCGGCCAGACCATCGAGCCGCGCCGGCGTTTCGCCGAGCAGACGGATGGCGTTGCGATAGGCGGTCTCGGCATCGGAAAGGCGCATCGTGTTGAAATAGATCGGCGCCAGAATGTCCCAGCCCTTGCCGTCATCCGGGCTCTCGGCGAGATGGCGCTCGGCCTTGGCGACGAGGATCGCCATGTCGTTGCCCGGATTCTCCAGACGCGCCTCGAGAGGCCGGGCGGGCAGGTCCGGCCTGCCCATCATGACGTAAAGACAGAGCCCCGTGACGGGTAGCAGCAGCACGACGAAGATTTCGGCGGCGCGGCGATAGCCCAGCCGTTGCCTACGCTCTGCTGGAGCGACGGCACTCGATGCTGCAATCAGGCGACGACCGATTTCGGCGCGGGCATATTCGGCCTCTTCGGCCGAAATGAGCCCGCCGAGACAGTCTCGGTCGAGTTCGGCAAGCTGGTCGCGGTAGACGGCGACCTCGCCTTCACGACTGTCCGCAGCCGCCTTTGCGCCACGCAGAAGCGGATAAAGCAGAAGAGCAGCCACGACCGCCGTCATGACGGCCAAGAGAATCCAGAAAACCATAATGGCCAAATACTAGATGTGCCGAGCCATTCCAACACGCAAAGCGGCAATGACGATTATTTGAGGCGATTGGCCGCGGTGCATACCTGCCAGCGCCTATCCGAGTGGCGACCAGCTGCCATCCTCGTTACGGCAGGCCGAGCCGCGCGCCATCGTGTCCTTGCCATCGACAGTCAGGGTGTGGGTGTACTGGCGGCAATTCTGCGAACCGACCTGGTAGGGTGCGGCGGCGATGACCTTACCGCTGACGTTGCGGCCGCTCCAGACGACCGGCTGCCCGACCGCGGCACCTTCAAGCGCACGATATTCGGCCTCAAGCGCCCGCTGACGGTCGCTGTCGCTCAGCGTCACGCCGGTGCGACCGACGATACCGCCCTGCATGGATTCGATGATGGTGGCGGACGCGGAGGGCTTCTTGCCGCCGAACAGACCGCTTGAGGCACTGCTCTTCGTTGTCTGGCAACCCGATAATGCCACACATGCCAGAAGAGAAAGAGCAATCATGCCTTTAGAACGAAGTATCATTCAGCCGAACCCGAACCAGGTGTCAAACACGCCACACATGCTGGCCGGACCGAGCCGACGGCAAGGTAAAGCACGCTATGTAAATATCTTTTTGGCATCAAGCCGCCCGTCACGCAACATCCTTTGTCACGCCCGGGAGAATAAGGCGGGCCTTGAGGCCGCTCCACTCGCCACGCGACAGCTCCAGCCTGCCCTGGTATTCGTTGGCGATCTCGGTGACGATCGACAGGCCGAGACCGGTACCCGGCTTGCTCTCGTCGAGACGGCGTCCGCGTTTCAGCGCCTCGCGGATCTGGTCGGGCTCGAGGCCCGGCCCGTCGTCCTCGACGACGACTTCGACCCAATGGCGGCGGATGCTCGCCTCGGTGCCCTTGACGTCCTCAGGTGCTTCCGAGACGACCAGACGGACCTTGGTTTCGGCAAAGCGCGAGGCGTTTTCCAGCAGGTTGCCGACCACTTCCTCAAGGTCCTGCTGCTCCAGCGCGACAGCGAGATGCGGCGGCGTGACCACCAGCTCGAATTCCTTGTCGACGTTGAGGCGGCGCATGACACGAACCAGCCGCTCCAGCGCCGGTTCCGCATCGGTGCGGGCCAGAATCGACTCGCGCTGGGCGGCGATGCGGGCACGGTTTAAGTAGGATTGCACTTGCCCCTGCATGGCTTCCGCCTGGCTCTTCACCAGTTCGCCATGCGAGCGCTCCAGCACGCGCGCCTCGTTGAGAAGCACGGCGATCGGCGTCTTCAGCGAATGGGCGAGATTGCCGACCTGCATGCGGGCGCGCTCGACGATGCGACGGTTGCTGTCGATCAACGCGTTGACCTCGTTGGCGAGCGGCAGGATTTCACGGGGGAAATCGCCCTTCAGCTGCTCGCTCTCGCCGGCGCGGATGCGCTCGAGTGCCGCGCGCGCCTTGTCCAGCGGCTTGAGGCCGAACAGAATGGCCAGCGCGTTGACGATCAGACTGCCGACGCCGAAGCCGGCGAGCGCCAGATAGAGACTGTGGGAGAAATTGCGGACATCGTCCTCGACGACGTCGACATTGCCGGTGACGCGGAAGCGTGCTGCGCGGCCGTCGGTATCGAGCACCACCTCGGTCTCGGCGACCTGGATGCGGTTCTGCGAGGTGTCGGTGACCTGATAGTAGCGCTCGTAGTTCTTGTCGAACGGCGCTTCGAGGACGGAGGGGACGGGAATCGTGGTCGATCCGAGCGACGGCGAGACCAGCGGCGGCGCGGTGTAGGTACCGAGCGGCTCGACCATCCAGTACCAGCCGGTCTTGGGCTGGGCAAAACGAAGATCGCCGAGCTGCGGGCTGCCGTTGAGCGAGCCCTGATCGCCGATCGCCACCGAGTTGATGACGTTATAAAGCTGCGCCCTCAGCAGATCCTGAAAGCCGCGCTCGGCGCTCTTGCGATAGAGTGTCGAGATCAACAGGCCGATCACCACCAGCGCCACGGTCGACCAGATCGTGGTCAGCAGCAGGACGCGAGCGGTAAGAGACTTAACTCGCATTGGTCGGCGCTTGGATGCGGTAGCCGAGACCGCGCACCGTTTCGATCAGATCCACGCCCATCTTCTTGCGCAGGCGGCCGACGAAGACTTCGATCGTGTTGGAATCGCGGTCGAAATCCTGATCGTACATATGCTCGACCAGCTCGGTGCGCGACACGACCTCGCCCATGTGATGCATGAGATAGGCCAGCAGACGGTACTCGTGCGAGGTCAGCTTCAGCGTCACGCCGTTGACAACCGCTTTGGATGTCTTGGTATCGAGCCGCACCGGACCGCAGATGATCTCGGACGAGGAATGGCCGGCGGCGCGGCGGATTAGCGCGCGGATGCGGGCGAGAACTTCCTCGACGTGGAAAGGCTTGGTAACGTAATCGTCGGCACCGGCGTCGATGCCGGCGACCTTGTCGCTCCAGCGGTCGCGCGCCGTCAGGATCAGCACCGGCATGCCGCGCCCTGCACCGCGCCACTTCTCCAGAACGCTGACGCCGTCGAGTTCCGGCAGACCGATGTCGAGGATGATCGCGTCATAGGGCTCGGTGTCGCCAAGGAAGTGTCCCTCCTCGCCGTCGAACGCCTGATCGACGACGTAGCCAGCCTCTTTCAGCGTATCGCTCAGCTGACGGTTCAGATTGACGTCGTCTTCGACTACCAGGATGCGCATTGGTCCGCTCTACTCCGCTTGATCTCTTCGATGTCTCTCATAGGGCGATTCTGCCTACATCGGAACCTTGACGGTGACCTTGCGCGGGCGCTGGCCGTTGCCCTGAACCAGCACGGTGATGATGCAGCTGTCGCCGGACGGTTGAACGGAGAGCAGTTGCCCCCCGGTCTTCTCGACGACCTCTTGGGCGGCATCACTGCAATCGCCTGCAATTCGCACCAAAAGGTTGTGCGAATTGTCCGGTGAGGGCGACGGTACCGCCAGCCAAACGGCCAACGCTGCGACGCTCAGAGGAGAGGCCATGTGCTATGCTTTCGATGGATACCAACTTGGCCCGACTATGTACTCACGTGACCTGAATGGCAAATGAATGCGTTGTAATGCAGCGCATCCGAGGCTGCGTTCCGTATGTATGGATGCAATATGTCGTGGCGAAAAGCGCGGAGGACCGCGCCTTGCGCCGCCCACTCAACCGTCCGCCTCAAGAGCCTGACTTGATTGCGGATTTGGCGGTCACCCGGCCGTAGACCGCCAGCAATCCGCCGAGCGCCCCTGCTATGTTGACGATCGCATCGACGATCAGGCCGCGGTCGCCCGTGGCGATATCCACACCCGTAAAGTGCATTGCCGAGGCGAGGATTGCCACCACTGCTCCCCATATGGTTTTCGAGCTGTACCAGTTCTTCAGATCACCCATGATCATCTCCTTTGGTTGACGTTTCATAGCGACAGGACGGCATCCGCCGGGAGCCCCAGCGGAACGCGTTCGCCGATCTGCCGGATGCGGATTGCAAGACCGCTCTGCCGTTCGCCGAAATCCCCGATCTCGTCGGCAAGCGCATAGCGCCATTGCGGCTCCTCGACCTCCGCCGTCCTTACGGCGCCGGCACCACCCAGCACGTCGACGCGGTAGCGCTCGAACGGCTCGTCGAGCGGGATATCGGCGCCGATCCAGCTGTCGGCGTTGTCGCGGCCGCGCCGGATCCAGGAAACGATTGTGTCGCCGTCCGCCGTTCGCAGCCCGCGCAGGCGAACGGGTGAAAGCGGCGTTTCCGCGCGCATCCCGCCCTCGAAGACGAAGGGACCTGCCTTTTCAAGCGAACCCGCCGTCTCAGCGATCCAGTTCAGCGACAGACCCATCTCGTCACGCCCAAGCGACAGCGGCCGAACGGCCTCGTCGAGCATAACGGCGGCGGCACCGGCAGGCGCGCCGGCGCGCATCGCATCATCGGTGCCGGCGAGCGCCCGGAGCAAGCCGCTCAGGCGCCAGCGGCCGCTTTCGATCTCCTCCGCCTCGCGGAAGGCCAGCACCTCCCAGACGCTGTTTGCCGCCCGGATCGCCATGCGGTTCTCGCCGTTCAGCACCGCGATGTCGGCAGCCGACGCCAGTTCGCCATAGGGCAAATCGACGATAAGCGGTTGCGAGCGGTCGAAACGCCCCGTCACGCCAGGCCCGAGCGCTGTCGCAAGCGTGCCGATCCTTGCCGGCCGGTCGATCAGCACCCTGCCCCGATATCCCTCCGTGGTCGCCGAGGACGACAGACCGACGCTGCGCCACGGCTTGGCGTAAACGGCGGCGCGGGCGAAGCTCGTCGGCTCGCCGCCGTCGAAGCGCGGCAGGTCCATGAGGTGGACGACAGGCGCGAACAGGTTCGACGCCGTTCCCCCGTTCTCGCGCCCATCCGTCGGCGCCCGCAGTGCGCCACCCGAGGTAGGTGCGAATTCGCGGGCCTCGATGCGGCGGGCGTCGTCATCCTCGATGCGGGAGACGAGGAAGCGGCCGGCCGGTCCATCGGCCAGCGCAACGACATCGCCCGGCTGCACGCCAATCTGCCCCGGCGGCAGCGACAGGCGCAGCGAGCGGCGGGCGATTCTGACGTCGCGCAGCAGCGCCTCGGCCGCCGCCAGCGCCGCCTCTTCCGGGATCACGCCCGCCAGATCCTGGCTGATCACACGGCTGGTCGTCTGCGCGACGCGGTGCGAACGGGCGCTTGCCTGCTCGTAGTCAAGCGCCGGATTGGCGAAGGTCAGCACCGCTTCGGCGGCGAAGTCGCTGTCGTGGCCGCGGATCTCCTGCCACAGTGGCTCGTCCTCGCGATCGACAAGCGTATCGACCAGCAGCACCGGCAGGCTCGCCCGTCCACGCGAACGAAAGCGCAGCAGCCCGGCGTCCTCAAGCACATCGATCTGGAAGGCCTGCAGCAACGGTTCGATCAGGCTGCGGGCGGAGGTGATATCCCCCTGGATATAGCCGCTCAACTCGCCGCTCACCTCCGAAACGTCGAAATCGGCGAAGCCATGGTCGCGCAGAATGGCGGCGATGATATCGGCCAGCGTGCCGCTACCAAGCCTGCCGTTCAGCCAGTGCCCGGTACGCCAGTTGTTTCCGTCGGACCAGAGACCGCTGTTGTCAGGGAAGGCCGGATAGGGCCGCGCGTCCCATGACCAGACGAACAGATGCGCGGGATCGACCATGCCCTCGGGCGCGGCCTCGCCTGACCACCATTGGTGATGGGCTTCTAGAAAGCGGCGCTGTGTGCTGTCGGAACGCATGCCGTTGGAAAAATACGGTGCGCCGCTCTCGATCGACTTCGGATCGGCGAAAACGTTCGGTTGGTTGGCACCCTTGTCGACCGCGCCGCAGCCGAGCTCGGTGAACCAGACGGGCTTGCTCTGTGGCACCCACGCTGTCGGCACCTCACGCTCGGCGCCGCCGACCCGCTCGTAGTGCGGATTTGCCCACCATGCGGCGATGTCCTTGTAGCGGAAGACCCAGGGCTTACCGGCTAGGCCATCGGTGATCGGGCTGCGCTGGCGGTTACGGCGGGCGAGGTCGTCGGCGTAGTACCAGTCGAACCCCTCGCCGGCGGTGATCATCCTAGTCATCGCGGCGCGATCGTCGGCGGTCCTGAAACCATCCGGGCTGGCGCTGGCGAGATCCTCGTCGCGCCAGTCGGAGAGCGGCATGTAGTTGTCGATACCGACGGCGGCGATATTGGGCGACGACCAGAGCGGATCGAGGTGGAAATAGACGTCGCCGCTGCCATCTGCAGGATGATAGCCGAAATACTCGCTCCAATCGGCACCATAGGTGATCTTCGCCTGCGACAGCAGCGCCTTGACGTCGGCGGCCAGCGACACAAGCGCTTCGACGAAGGGAAACTGATCGGCCGCGTCGCGCAGCTGTGTCACTCCGCGCAGCTCCGAGCCGATCAGGAAGCCGTCGACCCCACCAGCAAGCCGGGCAAGTTGCGCATAGTGCAGGATGAAGCGGCGATAGCTCTGCTCGCCGCCGGTATAGGCAACCCGTCCGGCCGAAACCGCAAACTGGCTGGCCGTTGCACTGCCGACGAAAGCCTGCAGCTGGTTGCGCGCCGCGATGGTCCGGTCAGCGGTACCCGCCTGCCCCGCCGCCGGATGGCAGGTGACGCGGCCGCGCCAGGGGTAGGACGGCTGTTCCGTTGCGCCATAGGGATCGACAAGGCCGTTGCCCGAAGGAATGTCCATCATCAGGAAGGGATAGAGATAGACTTCGAGCCCACGCGCCTTGAGATCGGCGATCGCCGCCAGCACGCTGGCGTCGTCAGGCGTGCCGCCATAGGCCGGGCCGCCATTGCTGCGGCTGACCAGACGGGCTGCACCGCGATCGATACCGGAGACCGACCACGGCCGGCTCTCGTCGCTGCGGCTCGCCACCTCGACGGCAGGCAAGACGCGGCACTCGCCGGCGCGCAGATCGGTGCCAAACCACGAGACGACAAGCGCGACGCGCTCAAGATTGGGGCAGAGCGCCGTCAGTTCGTCGAGCGATACGTCCCAGTCGGTACTGCCAAGCAGGCTGTTGCGGTTGAGAATGCGGGCGCTGCCGGCGCCGGTGCTCTCCGACACCTGCGCCACCTGATAGCCATGCTCGGTGGAACCCGGAATGATGCTGACGGCCCTTATGCCGGCTTCCAGTTCGCCGACCGGCCTGACCACCTCGAACTGCAGCAGCGGAATGCGGTTGCCGTAGACATCGAGCGGCAGGCGCTCGAAGACGGCATAGGCGAGACCGCGATAGGCCGGTGCGTTGCCGGCGCCCTGCTTCGCCTCGATCAACGGATCGGGCTGCTGGTCGTCGTCGCCCCTGTATACCCGCATCTCGATGCCGGTGAGATCGATCTCCTTGCCGTCGGCCCAGACGCGCCTGACATGGCCGATCGGCCCTTCGCAGAGCCCGACCGCCAGATTGGCGAAATAGCGAAAGCTCTCGACCCGGGTGCCGCCGGAGGCCTTGCCGCCGGATCGCTCCGTGGTGACCTCCTCCTCGAAGCGCGTCGCCCAGATCAACGTGCCGCCGATGCGCACGCTGCCATAGGCGCGGCTGATCGCCGTCCCCTCGTCAGCGCCGGGAACGCGCGCCTTCGAGAGGTGAGCGCCGCGCACCGTCGTGCTGCCGTTGATCAGCGCATGATCGATGACGCTGCCGGCCAGCGCGCCGGCCGCCCGGCCGATGACGGCTCCGACCGGGCCGAAAACGCCGCCGAGCGCCGCGCCGGCGGCCTGCAGGAGAAGCGTTGCCATCGGTCTATCTCCCCGGAAAACGGAAGGCGGCCGCGACGCGGCGACGCCAGCTTGGCACCAGCGGCGAGGCGATCACCGCCGCCTGCTCGTAGGCATGGATGAAGTGCCGCTCGCCGCTGAGAATGCCGGCATGCTTGGCAGCCATCTGAGGGCGCCAGCGAAACAGCAGGAGATCGCCTGCTCGCGCTTGCGTCAGCGGCAGCGGCGGCCCGAAGTGCCGCATAGCCGCGTCCATCAGCCGGTCCTCGCCGCTACGCTCGGCCCAATCGGGCGCATATGATGGCGGCAGTTCTGGCTCGCAGCCGTAAAGCTCACGCCAGATGCCCCTGACGAGGCCGAGGCAATCGCAGCCGACGCCTTCAAGCGATGCCTGGTGGCGATAGGGTGTGCCGATCCAGCGCCCGGCGATCCGCAGGACGTCGTCCGCAATGTCGCTCATCTGAACAGCACGCTCCCGTCGTGAACACTCTCGCCGTCGGCATAGGTGTAGGCGAAGTCGGCGCCCGGCATGTGCGGGAAGCCGCGGAAATTCAGGTGGTTGGCGAATTTGGCCTTGCAGGTGGAAAAGGCCTTGTCGCAGCCGGCGGTGAGAATAACGCGATCGCCCGCCTGCGGCGCCCGGCCGAGCGGCAGCCACAGGGCGACCTCCATGAGATCGTCCACCAGCGCATGCGCCTCGATATCCAGCCGCTGCCCGCTATTGTCACCATTGATGAAGGTCAGCACGCCGAAGCGGAAGAACCCATCGGCGACCTCACGAACGCCGGAGAGCCGCAGCCGGCTCATGTCAGGCACCGAGACGACCACGCCCTCGGCGCGCATCGCCGGCTGCGTCAGGTCGATGCCGCACCTCGTATCGCCGAGCGTTGCGTCGCAGCGCCTGCCGTAGACACGGCCTTGCGGCTCGCCCAGCCGGCTGGCAAAGCTGCGCAGCTCGGCCTGGAAGCGGCCGGCATCGCGGCTGACCTCGCCGATCTCCTGCACCTTCAGCAGGATGTGCTGGTCCGGCGCCTGCCAATTGACCAGGAACACCTCGACCCGGGCGCCGTCATATCGGCCGCGTGTAAGATCGTCCTCGGTGATCGCCGCGCTGGAAAAGCCGCCCGCCACCTCGCTGGTCGCGGCCGGCAAGCCAGCCTCCTCCTCCGCCTGGCTGGCGGAAAAGCCGCTGGCCGCCTGAAAGATCGTGCCGGCGACATCGAGATCGTGATCATGCTCGGTGAAGCCGAGGACGACGCCATCGCGCCGCGTCACCCGCCAGGCATGGCAGACGGTGGTCGCGTCGGCGTCGAGATGCGCTTTGAGCGCCTGCGGAACCGACCTCATGGGATGATCTCCGTCAACGGAATGGTGGGAATGCGGCCGGCGTTGAAGGCCTGAAGGTTGATGTCGATCCGCCCGGTGGCGAAGCGGACGGGCACATCGAACGCGAAGCCCGCCGTCACCGACGCGCCGTCTGGCGGAATGGCGTCGATAGCAAAGCTGACGATGCCGGTCGCGGCGTCGCATGCAAAGGCCGACGGTGGCTGCGGGAGCCCATCGACGGCAATGACCACCGAGCCCGCCACCGGCTTGGCGATCCGCCTTGTGCTGCCTGCGGCCGCATCGCCATAGGTTTTCACCAGCGGAAACGCCGCCTTCATGCCATCGCCGATGCCGATCGGCTGGTCGCCCGGCGTGATGGCGGCACCCGGCCGGGTGGAGGTCCAGTCAACCGGATCGCGAAAGCGGAAGCCGTAGAGTTCGCCGCTGCGTGCCTCGAAGAACTCCAGAACCTCGTAGAGATCGGCCACCGAGCGCAGGCCGGAGCCGGCATCGTAGCTTCGCCGCGCATCGCGCCAGCGGCTGTTGCGGTTCTCGCGGCCGTTGGAAAGGTTGACGATATCGGTGCGCCTCACCGGGCCGCCGCTGGTCGATAGCGACAGGCGCAACGGAAAGCGCACGTCGTGAAAGGCATTGCCCATCTCGACCTCACAGGTTGCGCTGGCCACGCATTGCCGTGCGGGCGAGCATGGAGGAAATCTGCGCCTCGCTCTTTTCGAAGCTGCGCGCATCGGTGGCGGTGACGTTGAAGACGATCTGCGGCGCGCCGCTACCGCCCGAGGCCGACACGCCGAGCGAGCCGTCGGCGCCGCGCTTCAGCGGCAGGATCGCCTCGCTGCCCGCCTCGCCCATCAGCCCCATATTGCCGCCCATCGGAAAATAGGTGGGCTGCGAGACGACGCCGCCATCGGCGAAGGGCAGCAGCTTGCCGGCATTTCCGAGCAGGCTGGAGGCCGCGCCCGAAAGCATGGTTTCCAGCGGCTTCAGCCCGGCGGAAAGGGCAATATCGGTCAGCCGGTTGGCGAGGCCCCGCAGGACGTCGTACAGTCCCTTGCCGCCGTCAGCGGCACTGCGCAGGGCGCCCGACAGCGCCGAGCCGAAGGAGCGCGAGCGGCTTTCGAGATCGTCGAGGGCACGCCGCAGCGTCTCCGCCTGGCCGCTCACCGCCGCGAGGTCCGTGTCTTCGTCTGCCATGTCGTTTGCCCTTCGTCAGGTCGCTTCCTTAGGCCCTTGGCGCATCCGGAAAGCGGGCCATCAGCCCGTCCAGATCGGCGCGTGAGACCGCGGCCTCGCGCGGCACGAGGCCGCCTGCGGCTGCGTGGAATTCGACGGGCGTCATCGCCCAGAAGCTTTGGGGAGGAAGCCGCAGCAGGCAGAGGCCGATGTGCAGGACGCGCGCCCAGGGGAAAGGCGCCTGTCCGCGATCGGCGTCACCGCCCGCTGCGGCTAGAGGGGGCGGGCAGAGGCGTCCGCACCGGTCCCGAGAAAGGTGGCGGTCAGGAGATCGCCGACGACGGTGGCATAGCCGCCCAGACCGCCCTCGACATCGGCCGCCGCCACATCCTCGTCCGAATAGAGATTGCCGCCGCCGCGCAGGCCGGCGCCGATGATGCGGATCATGTCGGCCGCCTTCAGGCGACCGCTGGAGAAGCGCTCCGCCAGACCGTTGAGACTGTCGACGGCAAAGGCCGTCTCGAGCTCTGCCAGGGCGCCAAGCGTCAGGCACAGCACCCGCCGCTCACCGTCGATCACCGCCTCGATCTCGCCGCGCCGGCGGTTGGCCCGCGCGCCCACTACCGTCGCCCCGGCCGCCCCCGGCATCACGGTGCCTCGAAGGTCAGGGCGCCGGCCGATTCCAGCGCCAGCTCGAACATCACCTCGCCATTGTGCTGGCCGGAATATTCGAGCGCGCTTGCCTGGAACGGACCGCTGACGGTCCCGAAGCCGGGAATGACGAGCTGCCAATTGAGAATGGCGCCGCCGAAAAACGCATTGCGCACCAACTGGTCAGAGGCCGCATCCTTGAAGATGCCGGCGCCCGAGACCGCCGCCCGCTGCACGCCCGCGCCGCCCAGCAGCTCGCGCCAGCGTCCGGCGCTTTCGGCATCGGTCACATCCACCGTCTCGGCATTGAAGGCCACCCGCTTCGATCGCAGCCCCGCCACCGTCTCGTATCCCGTGCCGTTGAATATCTTCAGCAGCAGGTCCTTGCCCTTCTGCGCCACCATGGCCTCATCCTTCCACGAAAAAGGGCGCCCCATGGGACGCCCGCCGATGTCATCGACCTGTCACTTTCAACCCTTAAGTGAAGATTTTGCGATCACGCCGATCGAACCCTCACCATCCGACACCACGCCATGCCTGCATCCGCTTCCCTGCGCTCGACCCAACTGATCGCCGTCCTGGCGGTAACGCAGCTGATCGGCTGGGGCACGACGTTCGACATGGTCGGTGCGCTCGGGCGCGTCATCGCACCTGATTTCGGGCTCGCCAACGAGATCGTCTTTGGCGGCCTGACCATCATGATGATCGTCAGCGCGCTGTCCGGCCCGGCGGCAGGACGCTGGCTGGCGCGCTACGGCGCCGCACGCGTTCTTGCCGCCTCGTCGGTGACCCTCGCCGGCGGCCTGTTGTTGCTGTCGATGGCGCAGGGGATCGTCGTCTACGCGATCGCCTGGACCCTGTTCGGCATCGGCGGCGCGCTTGGTCTGACGGCGCCGGCCTATACCGCCGTGGTCGAACGCGAGGGCGACAACAGCAAGCGGGTGATTGCGATCCTGATGCTGTTCACCGGCCTGTCCGGCGCGATCTTCTGGCCGATCCTCAGCCTGCTGAACGCGCATCTCGGCTGGCGTTCGACTTTTGTGCTGTGCGCGGCGCTGCACGTCTGCATCTGCCTGCCGCTGCATCTCTTCTGTTTGCCGCATCCGATCGACACCGGTCACGATCACGCGGAGAAACCCGCGGCACCGCTGCCGCTGCCTCTCGCCGATCGACGCAAGGCGTTCATCCTGATCGCCACGGCCACCACAATCTCGACCTTCGTCACTTTCGGGCTGCCGCCGTCATTGCTGGAAATCTTTCGCCAATACGGCGCATCGCCAGCGCTTGCACTGCAGATCGCGTCGGCGCGCGGCGTGGTCGGCATGTCGGCGCGGCTGCTGGATATGGTGCTGGGCAAACGCGGCAATACCGTCATCAGCGCCATCGTCGGCGTCGGACTGATGGTGCTGAGCTTCGGCCTGATGATCGTCCTGCCGCCATCGACGTCGCTGCTGGTGAGCTTCATGCTGCTCTACGGCTTCGGCTCCGGCGTCATGGCGGTGGCCCGCGCGCTGCTGCCGCTGGCGCTGTTTTCGCCACAGGACTACGGCCTGCACTCCTCGCGGCTGCTACTGCCGCAAAACCTCGCCAACGCCGTCGCCCCCGTCGTCTTCACCGCCATCCTCGACCGCACAAACGCGGTCTCCGCACTGGGCGTCGCAGGCGTGCTGGTCACCCTGTCGCTCGGATCGGTGATCATGCTGGCGATGCTGGTGCGGGGTGCTGCTCAGCCGGTTCCGTCACCGCCCTGAACCTGACCTCGGCCAGATGCAGCCGCGTCTTCGGCTCGCGGCGCGTTCGCGTCGTCAGATGCAGCAGGCTGACCAGATCATGGCCGTCGAGATCGAGCGGTGCGTCGTGCAGCAGCGTGTGCAGGCGGGCGGCGATGGTCGCGGCCTGTTTGCGGCCGGCGGCATCGGTCCAGATCTCCAGCGTCAGCAGATGTTCCTCGCCGGGTTCCGTCGCGGTCGAATAATCGCGGGTCTCGAGATCGCCGATGACGATCGACGGCAGGTCGCGCCCCGAGGTCAGCCGGTCGCGGATGCCGCCCGGACCGATCAGGTCAATCAGGTCTGCGTCGGCGATCAGCCGCGCATGGATGGCGGCCAGGAGGTCGTTGACGGCGCTCATCGGCTCTCCTCTTCGCACAGGCAGACAAGATAGTTGCCGCGCTCGTCCGGGTCGCGCCAGGCGCCGATCGTGAACAGCCGCGCACCCTTGCGCAGCCGCATGCCGGCCCGGATATCATCGCGAAAGCGCAGCCAGATGCGGTGCGTCAGCGTGAAGACCTCGGCGCCGGCCTGTTCCTCGCGGATCTCGCTGACCGGCTCGAGGCGAGCCCAGAGCGAAGCGACGGAGACGAATGAGACCGTGGCGCCACCCTGCCCGTCCGGCAGCGCCTCGGGCGCTTCCAGCTCGAGGCGCGCGGTCATCTGGCCGGCGTCGAACAGCACCGAGCGCATCAGAGCCTCCGCATCAGGAAGGGGGCGATGAGGCGGTCGTAGCCCGGAGGACTAACGGCCGGCTGATCTTCCGCCGCCACCGCGCCACGGAAGGCGAACATCTCAGCCACATGCATCAGCATCGCCCGCTTCAAAGTGTCCGGCACCTCGGCGCCGCTCTCGCCGAAGCCGGCGATAAAGTCGATCTCGATGCCGTTGATACCGCGCATCGTCGCGAGACGGCGGTTGAGCATCAGGCGTGCGGGACGGGCGGCGCCATCCAGCACGTGGCCGGTCAGCGGCTGGGCGATCTCGTCGCCGGACGCATCGTAAAGCATCAGGCTTTCAATCGCTTGCACCGGACCTCTGGCAATCTGAATCACGCCATCTTCAGGTGTTGAATCAAGATAGAGGCGCCAGGTTTGCGTGATCAGGCAGAGGCCGGTGGTGCGCTCCAGATGCTCGCGGGCGGTGCGGATCAGCGAGGCGAGTAGCGTGTCCTCGTTGCCGTCGTCGAGGCGCAGATGCGCCTTGGCGTCGGCGAGCGTCAGGGGCTCCGCGATTGGCGGGGTGATGAGGGCATAGGTCATGTTTGGGAGTTTCCTGGATGTATGATGGTGAGGTTGAGCAAATGGCCCCCTCATCCAACCCTTCGGGCCACCTTCTCCCCGCAGGGGAGAAGGGAAGATTGAGCAAGCGGCCCGCCGGGAATCCCTTCTCCCCTGCGGGGAGAAAGTGCCGGTAGGTCAGGCGCAACTCGTTGCGCCGGTGATGAGGGGGCCACAGGCGCCAACGCTTGCGAGGCCGCCCTCACCCCACTCAACTCGCCGCAAACTTCACCAGCTTGATCGCCTCGAAGTTCTGCACCCCGCCGCCGACCCGCTTGGTCGTGTAGAACAACACGTAGGGCTTGGCCGAATAGGGATCGCGCAGCACCCGCACGCCGGTGCGGTCGACGACGAGGTAGCCGGCGCGGAAGTCGCCGAAGGCGATGGCAAGGGCGTTGGCGGCGATATCAGGCATGTCCTCGGCCTCGACCACGGGGAAGCCGACCAGCGAGGCGGCCTCGCCTGCCGTTGCCGGCGGCTGCCAGAGGTAGCGGCCGTCGCCATCCTTCAGCTTGCGGACCTCGGCCTGGGTCTTGCGGTTCATCACGAAGTCGGCGTTCTGACGATGCCCCGCCTTCAGCGAGTAGATCGTGTCGATCAGCGTATCGGAGGCGCCGGAGGCCTTGAAGCCGCCGGCCGCGCCGGTGGCGATATAGCCGAGATTGCCCCAGCTCCAGGCGCTGTCGGTCACAATGGTGTAGGCGAGAAAGCCCTTCGGCTTGTTGACGCCGTCGCCGCTGACAAAGGCGGTGCCTTCCTGCTCGGCGAAGACGGTGTCGACCTCGCCCGAGATCCAGGCCTCGATGTCGACGGCGGCATCGTCGAGCAGCGCTTGCGTGGCTGCCGGCATGGCATAGAGCTCCATGGTCGGGAAGGTGAGTTCTGCCAGCTGGGCGTTCGACGTCTGCGGCCGTGCCGCGGTTTCGGCAACCCAGCCGGACGCCATGCCGGAGATCGAGAAGGGCTTCTTCAGCACCGCGCCCGACACCTGTCGGACGGTGGCGACCGAGCGTATCGGCGACACCACCGCGAGACGGCGGCCGATTTCCGTGTCGGTCTCGTCGGGCACGAGATAGCCGCCATCCGCACCGGAGCCGGACGACATCGCTTTGGCCTCGATGTCGCGCAGCCCGGCCTCGTCGCCGCGGCGGATATACTGTTCGAAGGCGGTCTTGTGCTCCGTCACCTCGGCCCCGGTGGATGCGCCGCGGCCGAGCGGCGGACGGGCCTTCTTCAGCGCCAGCTGGTCGAGGACCTTCTTCTGCTCGTCCATGGCACGGCTGATGCGGTCCATCTTGTCGCGGGTGACGACATCGGAGGTCAGCTTCTGCTCGATCTCGCCGAGCCTTGCGTCATTGGTTTCCTTGAAGGCCTCGAAGGCCTCCATGAAGTCGTCGAAGGCGGCGGCCATCTCGGGGGCGGCCTTGATCTCCGGCGCGGTCTTCTGCATGTCGGTCATATCGCAATCATCCTCTCTGAAGGGTCTACTTGAACTGATCTTGCAGCATCATCCGGGCGGCCCGGCGCATGGCGCGGACGAGCTCGGTCTCCTTGTCGCGGAACCACCGCGCATTCTTGATGTTCTGCACGCGGGCGGACGGCAGCATTGGGAAGGTCACCACCGAGATTTCCCAGAGATCGGCCTCGAGGATGCGGCGCACGCCCGACTTGGCGTCGGTCTTGGCGCGCACGGTGCGAAAGCCGATCGACAGGCCGTCAAGCGCACCGTTCTTCAACAGCTGGTGCACCTCGCGGGCGCGGCTGACGCCATCGGCCAGCACGCCCTCGACATAGAGCCCGCGGCTATCCTCGCGGATCGTCTTCCAGGCGCCGATCGGCTCTGCCGGATCATGCTGGAAGAGCATGCGCACGCCGGATGCCCCGCGCTCCCCGAGCGATTTGCGAAAGGCGCCGCGCTCGATAGCATCCTTGCCGAGATCGACCTCGCCGAAGACGCTGGCATAGCCGGAAAACGTGCCGTCGCGGCTCAATCCGCGCAGCTCCAGATTGGCGAACTTGCGGGTATCGACACCCACCAGAGATCGCGTGGGGGATCGCGCCAGCGCTCGGCTTGCGGTCATCGTCATGCTCCTTGGTTCATGAATGTGTTGGCGGTTACGCCGTCAGCGGCCCCGACCGCCGTATCGCCCGGCGATGCGCGAGAGGATGCCGAGGCCCCACCACGCGCAAAGGCTCGACGCCGCCGAGCCCGACAGCATCACCTCGGTTACCGATAGCTGATCGACGAGATCCAGCCGCTCGGCGATCCATATGCCGCTGGGACCGCCGAAGATCACGCCGCAGGCAAGCCCGGTGAAGAACCGGCTCGCCGCCTCACGCCGGTTCTTCGGCAGCAGATAGACAAGCGACACGGCGGCACCCGCCGACGCGCCCAGCGCCCTGGTCGCCCAGAGCGAGGTATCGTTGGAGAAGTCGGCCATGGGGCGTCTCGGTGTAGGGGTGTTGGTGAATCTTTTGAATCGGTTGGCGGCGCGGACTCGCATGGCGATTCCGCGAAAGCGCCCTCAATGGATGGTCCTGCAAATCCGATTCTGATTTCTGTATTAACTGTCTGAAAGATCGCTGTCTTTGTCGATCTGCGGCAACCGATCCTGTCTTCCGTGATAGATGAGCAGGATCACCACTTCATCCGGATGGATTTCATATTCGAAGAGGTAAGGCGGCAATACAAAGCGGCGGACATCGCCCGGCGCGAGCGTCGGGGCACCGGCACCGGGAAACTCGGACAGCGTCTTCGTTACTTGTCGGAGCTTTTGCCCAAGCTGGACCGCGGCGTGTTTGTTGACTCGCTTCAGATAAGCCTTTTCGTGGCGGATGAAACGCATTGCTGGCGCTGCGATCCGCACCTTTTTCATGCGGCATCATCCCGCTTGGCGTCATCGACATGGTCTTCCGCCTCAAGCTCGGCCAGGAAATCATCCATGTCCATGACGTTGCCCTGCCTCACCTCTTCCTGCGCCTTCAGCGTCTGCAGGACATCATTGCCCTCTTCCATCAGATAATATTTCAGCGCCCGGACGATCACCCAGCTGCGGCTGCGCTCGGTGGCCTTGGCGATGGTTTCGATGTCCTTCAGCATATCTTCGGGAATGCGAAGCGCAATCGGGTCGGAGAGAACGGGCTTGGTCATCGGCTTTGCTCCTCGATCTGTAATACGGCGTATAACAAATTTCGGGAGTGGCCTCAATATTTGCGTTCTTCCCCCTCTATACCCCACCGCCTGCCGCTTCTCCTCGTCCGTCAGAAACGCCGCGCCACCCACCCGCGCCCACAATTCCCCGCGCTCGGCGCTCAGTCCCGCGACCTTGTCGAGATCCGGCTCCAGCCGCAACCCGTCGCCATACTGCCCCCCCGCCCAGGCAGAGAGCGCCGCCGCCGTGCGGGCGAGCAGCGGCAGGACGGTGAGGCGATAAAAGGCGCGGTTGGCTTCCTGGTAGTTGGCGTAGGTGTTGTCGCCGGGGATGCCGAGCAGCATGGGCGGCACGCCGAAGGCGAGCGCGATGTCGCGGGCAGCGCCGTTGCGAGCCTCGACGAAATCCATGTCCTTCGGCGAGAGCCCCATCGATTTCCAGTCCAGCCCGCCTTCGAGGAGCAGCGGCCGGCCGGCGCGCATCGGGCCGGAATAGCCCTCGTCGAGCTCCTGCTTCAGCCGCTCGTATTGATCGGGCGAGAGATTGCCGCCCTCCTTGGGCTGATAGACCAGGGCGCCGGAGGGCCTCGCGGAGTTGTCGAGCAGCGCCTTGTTCCAGGTGGCGGCCGCATTCGACAGATCGAGCGACACCTGGGCTGCGGCGAGCGGCGGAAAACCGAGGTGATCGTCGAGCGGGTGAAACAGTTTCAGGTGCAGCAGTCCAAGCCCCTCGGTCTCGACCGGAAAGCGCCGGACGCTGCCGCCGGCGCGATAATCATACGCTTCCGGCCAGCCGTCGCGGCCCTCGACGATGCTGATGCGGTCCGGCCGCAACAGATGCAGTTCGCGCAACTGGCCGCCGACATCGATCGGCTCGACATAGGCATTGCCCGACAAAAGCAGATGGCCGTAGAGCGCTTCGAAGAAATCCGGGCCGCCCATATGGCCGTTCGGCTGCCTCAGCAGCGACAGCAGCGGATGCTCGGGCCGCTCGCGATCGCCCTCGTAAGCCAGAAGCGGCACGGATGCGGCCGCCTCCGAGACCAGCCTGACACAGCGATGCGCCACCGGATTGCGCATGAAGCCCTCGCGCGACAGGGCGGCATAGGATCGGCCCGTCCAGCTCGCCCTGCCCTCGGCGGTGAGCGACATGAAGCCCGAGGCGGCCTTGCGTTCAGGCGTAGCCTGCAGGCGCAGGCGGGAGCGGCCCGCCGCGGAGCTCCACGGCAAGAGAGATCGAAGTTTCATCATCGAGAGCCTCGTGTTCGCGGCGCGCGGCAATTGCCGCCGCATCGCAAAAGTTGCCGAAACGCAGGTTGCACCCTGCTAATAAGTTAGCGTGATGTTAAAGCTCGACTGCTATTTCTTGCACCTGCGCAAAACCGGTAGCCCCACCGGCGCGCACTGGGTGGAGAAAAGCCTTGAAGACTGTCTATAATTCGCTACGCGCATTGCTTATCGTTGCCAATATTGCCGCGCCGCTGGGCGGCTATTCTACTGCCTATGCCGCAACCCCGCCGGCGCACGGCCTGCCCGCGCCGCAGATCTCCAAGGCGCTCGACGCGCTGCTGCTGCCTGTGAACAAGGCCGTCATCAAGCAGTTCAAGCTGAAGAAGGGCGAGCGCGGCGTGCTCGTGCTTTCGGTCAAGAAGGGCGGCGTTGCCGACAAGCAGGGCATCAAGCCGGGCGATGTGCTGTCCGAAGTCCATGGCCACAAGGTTCACAAGCCCGTCGACGTCGATATCGCCGTCAGCCGCGACCTGAAGGCCGGCAAGTCGGATATCGCGTTTGCGGTGCTGCGCGATGGCGCGCCGGTTGCCGTTGCCGCCGTGATCACGCTAGAGGAGTACAACGAGGCGGTGTCGGTGACCGAAGTCTCCAGCTGGGAGAGCGATACGACCGAGACGTCGTTCTCCTATTCCGAATACGTATCCGAGGAAACACAGACGATCGAAAGCTCCTACGAGAGCGAGGAGACCAATGTCGAGGAGGCCATGACGCAGGACGAGACCTCCAGCGACGAGGAAACCAGCGAAGAGGAAAGCGACGACAGCTCCGACGATTCCGGTGACGATGGCGCCGATGATGGTGGCGACGACGACGGCGGCGACGAATAGCATTAGAGCCTTTCCGGGTTAAATTGAACCATTCTGCCGGAGCAGGTTTTCGTCAGGGCAAAGGCGATTGGCGAAGGGCATTCCCCAGGTACGTCCGAGCCGATCGCCTTTGATCCTGGCGGAAAGATGCCCGGCCCTAGCTGGTTCGCAAGCGAACCACCGGGGTTGGCTGAAACGGGCCGCCTGATCGCCCGGCCGGCTTGGCCGTATGCTTTGGCTACGACACGCGCCGGCCGGGCGATCATTCGACTCCGTTTGAGCCAACAGAATGGTTCAATTTAACCCGGAAAGGCTCTAAACGACAGGAGGCCGGACGATGTCCGGCCTCCTAATTTCGATGACTGCCCGCCGGTAACACGTCAGCGCGGTCAGATCAGGTTCAGAGTGCTGCGCCGACGATGTTGCAAAGGCCGGTGCGAACGACCTCCTTGGTGGTCAGCTGCCCGGCCTGGATATCGAACACGGCATCTACCCGGACGCCTGATCCCTTCTGGCGAGCGACGACGCGCAGGGTCTGGATACGGCCGCTCCCAGAGGTTTCCTGGAAGGCATCGACCGACGACAGTTCCTTGTTGACCTTGATGCCGGAGAAGCCTTCGGCGGAAACCGCCTGCGCGAGGTTCTTCAGCACCGTGGCTGCCTTTGCCTTCGGAAACTCCTGGAAGGTCCTGTAGCTCAGCGCCGTGACCATCGGCACGCCCGACACCTTGAAATTGGCCTCGCAGGACGCGGCCTCAGCCAACGTCACTCCACCCAGCAGCACCGCTGCCGCCATTACGATGATCTTCATTTTCTCTCCTGAAACGTGTTTCTTCCCGCTGAAACGGAAATATACGACTTCAGGTTGGATGAAAACACAAAATGTCTGGATGGCGACAACCATAGTTACCCAACGACCAAAGGCGAACCATCAGGCCGCGAGGTCGATCGCCATCTCGGCGGTGATCCGGTCCCAGGGTACGAAAATCTCGTTGCTATCGTTGCGCTCGATCAGATCGGCCTGCATCAGGGCATGCACGTCGCTATGCACGGCGCGATAATCGCGGCCGAGCAACTGTGCTAGCCGGCGAATGGAGGTCCGTCCCTCCCGGCGCAATGTGCGCAAGAGCAGCCAGCGGTTCGCAGTCAGCACCTTGAGTAGCACTTCCATGCTGTCGAACGCGACGATGCCGGGCTGCTCGGAAAGGTCGCCGGCATCGATACGGCGGGCGCCTTCGATCGCATTTTCGAAGAAACGGTCGAGATCGGCGATATGCAGCTTAACCTCGTTCATGCCCGATCTCCTGTTTCACGTCCGCTCTGAAGTCACGAAGAAGCTTTTCAAGAGTTTCGAACACATATGGCTCCTCGCGTTCGCGATAGTGCCTATGGTCGCCTTTTCCCGCTTCGTTGTCGTATCCGATGATGCGTTCGCCCGCCTTCCCGTAGAAAAGCGAGTACTTCAGACCATGCGGCCGCTCGTCGGTTGGCGCCTGCAGTCGCCAGACCCTTATCTGCAGGATCGTGTCCGCAGGAAGCAAAATCTTCTGACTGTAGATCAGTGTCGCGGGCGGCATATGTTCAGAGTAACATATGCTTTCGACAGCATCAATCAACCCAGCGGCTGCGTCACCGCCAGTTCGCTGTCGTAGTCCGCCGCCATGCGCATCTCGCGGATCGGGCGGACGAGGCTGGTGGAAAGCTGATAGTTCGGGTGCGCCTTGTAGGCGGCCAGCGCCGCCTCGTCGTCGAACTCACCGTAGACGATCAAGTCGACCTCGGTGCCGAACTGATCCGTCTTCACGTTGGTGCCGATTTCAAGCAGCCGGGAATGCGGGATTTCCGTCAGTATCGACAGGCCGGCGCGGACCTTTTCCAGGTTTTCGGCCGGTGCGGTGAAGAAGACGATGTGACGGATCACGCGGAACTCCTGTAAATTCTCTGACGACTATGTCTAACCGATAAGCCGGGCGATAACACGGCACAGCCATCCCTTCAACCGGGCCTTCAACCGCGCGGGCCATCCTGCCGGCGCCTCGGCGCGGATGGCGCCGAGAAACGTCTTGCCGTAGCCCGCCAGTTTCTCGGCCCGGTCGGTGCCGTTGACGATGCGCCGGGCGTTGACCCAGTCGTCCGTCGTGGCGTTCAGGTGGTCGGCGAGCTTGTGCTTCGAAAAGCTCCCCTCGATCATGCCCTCGATCAGGATCGACACGGCCGGCCCCATCTCCATCGCCCGGTCGGGGTCGGCCACCAGGTCAATGCCAGTGAGCGCGCTCATCGTTTCGTAGTTCCGCTTGTGGGTGAGCTGCACCAGGCCGCGGCCGAGCCAGCTCTTGCCGTCCTCGTCCGGCCGCCAATAGGGCGTCTTCACCCAGGAGAGCTTACCATCGGCGAAGGCCTTTTCGAGGATCTCGACGGCGCGCGCATCCGTGGTCGCCAGCGTCTCGCGGACCGGCTGCATGGTGTAGGCTGTCTCGTGAAAGGCGGTGGCGAGGATATAGGCCAGCCAGCGCGGATCGGCGTCCGGCATCCGCTCTTCCCAGAAATCAAGAATCGCCGTCATGCCCTCGACCTGACCGGCGCCGACCGCGCCCTTGAACAGCGCATCGCGCACCGTATCGAAGAAAAACCGCCTGTCGATGTGGATAACCATAGCGTGTAATCCTAAAAGCTAATGAGAACTTCCTGGTCTTAATCGATTAAATTAAATTCAATCGTCTAAAGTGTTTAACCACCTGATTTACAGCCGATTTGGCCCGTGGCACAGAGGAGACAGCATCAAATCAAGCCCTGGAGGGACGAATGCAGCAGCCTGCGAACAGCAATCACCAGACCATTCCCCAGCACGTCACCGACCAACTCGAGAGCGAGTGGCGCCAGGTTCGCCCAGAGCCACAGGCGCCGCGTCCGGCCACGCAGCAACAGCAGCGTTAATCGCCTCCACACCCGGCTGTCAAACAGTGCGGCGGTGCTGATCCCTTGGGATGCCGGCACCGCGTAGATGCTGACACAGCCGGGTGTCTTTATCGCCGACGCGCCGACAGTCAAATGCCACGCACCCGCGGCTCGGAGCTTGCTTCCAGCATCAGCGCCGTCAGCGCCCAGACCAGCGCATCCAGCCGGTCGGGCGAACGGCCCGACGACAGGCCATCGGGCCCGAAATCACACATCTGATCCTCCAGCGCCACGAAGCGCCCCGCATGGGCGACCCGCCCCTGTTCGTAGAGCGCGGCCACCGGTTCGGCCCGCAGGAATTTTCCCCGCGTCGCCCGCACCGTCGTCACCGGCAATGTCTCGTCGATGCTTTTCAGCATCGCCGTCACCATGTCGCCGCCCTGATTGATCTCGGCAACGACGCGGTCGGCGGAAAACCGTCGATAGGCCTTGGCGACCGCATTTGCCCAACCGGCCGGGCTGGCGCCCTCGACCGAACAATCGGCCAGGACCACCGCCCTGCCCGAGGCTTCCAGCCCGGCAACGACGATGCCGCAACAAGAATGGAGACCAGCGGAGGCCGGCGGATCGACCGCGACGACGATGCGCCTGATATTGCCCGAGAAACGGATCGTGGCCGCCTCCAGCACGTCGTGCCGCCACAGCGCATCCTCGCGATCCTCGATCAGCTCGCCATCCAGCTCCTGCCGCCCCAACCGCGTGCCGCCATAGCGGCGGGCCAGCGCCTCGACGAAGCCCGGCGCCAGATTGGCTGTATTGTCGCGGGTGCTGATCCGCGTGGTCACCGTGGCGGGATCCGCCATCAGCGCTTTCAGAAGCGGCACCGGGCGCGGCGTCGTCGTCACCAGCTGGCGCGGCGCGGTGCCGAGCCGGAGGCCGAACTGCAGCATGTCCCAGGTGTCCTGGCCATGCTTCCACTTGGCGAGCTCGTCGCACCAGGCGAAATGGAACTGCGGTCCACGCAGGCTTTCCGGATCTTCCGAGGAAAATATCTGCGCCACCGCGCCGTTCGGCCAGACCAGACGACGGCGGGAAATCTCGAAGTCGGGGCGACGGCGGCGGGCGATCCTCGAAATGCCCGACATGCCGTCGATCATCACCTCACGGGCATCGCCCAGCGTCTCCGCCACCAGCGCGATGCGCAGATCCGACGTCTGGCCTGCACTGGCGATAGCATGCACCCATTCGGCGCCCGCCCGCGTCTTGCCGGAGCCGCGTCCGCCAAGAATCAGCCAGCTGCGCCAGTCGCCCGCAGGCGGCTGCTGCTCGCGGCGACCGGCGAAGGCCCAGAGATCGCTCATCGAGCGCCAGAAACCGGGTGTCTCGCCGAGCGCCGGCGGCAGCCAGTCGGCCTCGTCGGGTGCGGCCCGGTCCGGCTGCGCCCCGGCAACGATGACCGGTGCTGCCAGGACCGCGTCGCCTGTCGGGCTCATGTCGTTCATCAACTCACGTGCTGAAAGCGTGGTCGTCTTGATGCGAGCGACCTCCTGTCGGCGTTCGCCCACGATCTCACCCATGCGCTGCTCAAAAGCGTCGAACACCTTGCCGGCGCTGCGGAGGTTGGCGTCCGCGATCCGCCGATCATCCCGGTTCGGCATGCTGCATGGCCTCGCTTGCCCCTCCCCCTGCACCACCGTCGGCCGCATCCGGCGCGCCATGCTGCTGCCATTCGGCCAGCATCTGCCGGGCGCGTTCGGTGGCGCGCTGTTCGATCAGCACGTGGAACCTGGCCTTGGCCTCGTCGAGCCCCAGCGCGGCCTCGCGGTCTTCGGCTGCCTGCTCGCGGTCGCGGGCAAACTGCCGCTGCAGCTGGTCGATTTTCTCCAGCGTGCGGACGATCAGCGACATGGCATCGGTGGCGGCCTTGAGGTCGGCGCGCGCCAGCTTGGCGGCTGCCTCGTCGCCACCGCCCGATGCCGCCTGTTCGGCCGCCTTGCGCAGTTCGCGGAAGGCCGCGAACTGCTCGCGCATCTCCGCCGTCATCTCGTTGAGCAGCACCCGCAGCTCGTCGCCGGGCGTGGCGGTGTCAGACTTGGTCTTGAGGAAATATTCCCCGATTGCCTCCCTGGCATCGGCCTCGTCCATCGGCGTCGAGGGATCGCCGTCATAGACGCGGCTTTGCGGCCAGAAGCCAAAGAGCTCCGGCGCGAAGTTGTCGATATCGGTCATGGAAGATCTCCCCCGCAACAGGGTGTTGCTGGTGTCGTCGTCGCGATGTGTTGAGGTGAAATGATCGGTGAAACCGTCGTGCGGCACCTTGCCGTGCCCGCAACTCTCCGACTATGCCATAAACCTATCAAAGGACCGTCACGCCGTCAAGGATTATTTTCCTATATCGGAAGATATTATTCCGACGATGCCGACGCATTGCAATTTATCTATGTCTAATCTATTGATAAATAACGGTTTTTCTCGTTTTCGCGACTTGATCCTAATAAATTTTCAAGGGTCCGCCCGGCAGGATCGTCCCAGCAAGGGGCGACCGACATGCGGACCATCCAGATACGACTAGCGGAGATCATCGAAGCGCTGAGCAAGGCGCTCGACCTCACCGAGGGCCAGCCGCCCGGCCATTGCATCCGCACCTGCTACATCGGCACCCATATCGGCCGCGAGCTCGGCATGCCCGACGATCAGCTGCAGGAGCTGTACTACACGCTGCTGCTCAAGGATCTCGGCTGCAGCAGCAATGCGGCGCGGATCTGCGAGCTCTACATGGCCGACGATCTGTCCTTCAAGCGCGACTTCAAACTGGTCGATGGCAGCCTCGGCCAGGTGCTGCGCTTCGTGCTCGGCCATACCGGCATGCAGGCCGGCCTTGCGGAACGGTTTCGCGGCATCGTCAACATCCTGCAGAATGGCGGCAAGATCGCCACCGACCTGATCCAGACGCGCTGCCAGCGCGGCGCCGAAATCGCAAGGCAGATGCGCTTTTCCGACGGCGTCGCCGATGGCGTGCTCAGCCTCGACGAACACTGGAACGGCGGCGGCAAGCCGCTCGGCATCTCCGGCGAGGACATCCCGCTCTATTCGCGCATCGCGCTTCTGTCGCAGGTCGCCGATATCTTCCAGATGAGCGCCGGGCGCGAAGCCGCCATCGCCGAGATCGGCAAGCGTGCCGACAGCTGGTTCGACCCGTCGCCCTGCGCCGCCTTCGCCCGCATTGCCGCCCGCGACGATTTCTGGGAGACGCTTGCCTCGGACCAGCTGGAGACCATCGTTCTCGAAAGCGAGCCGGGCCAGCAAGCGATCATGGCCGACGACGACTATCTCGATGATATTGCCGCCGCTTTCGCCCGCGTCATCGACGCCAAGAGCCCGTATACATCAGGCCATAGCGACCGCGTGGCGCTGTTCACCGACCTGATCGCCGAGGAGATTGGGATCGACGAGGCCGGCCGGCGGCTCCTACGCCGCGCCGCCCTGCTGCACGATATCGGCAAGCTCGGCGTCTCCAACAGCGTGCTCGACAAGCCGGCCAAGCTCGACGACACCGAATGGGGCGCGATGAAGCGGCATGCCGAGTTTTCCGAGATGATCCTGTCGCATATCGGCGCCTTCGCCGACCTCGCCCGCATCGGCGGCGCCCACCACGAGCGGCTCGACGGCAAGGGTTATCCGCGCGGGCTGACGGCCGAGGACATCCCGATGGAAGTCCGGATCGTCTCCACCGCTGACGTGTTCGACGCGCTCACCGCCGACCGCCCCTACCGCGCCGCCATGCCGATCGCCAAGGCGCTCGCCATCCTCTGGGAGGGCGCCGGCCAGAGCCATGACCCGATCTGTATCGAGGCGCTGCAGCGGGCGCTCGCCAGGACCGATCTGGAGCGGCCACGGGACGCGGACATGGGTGAAACGGAAGACCGCGCCGCTGCCTGAATTTTTCTGATTGGCGCAGCCATATCTCGATGTGCTAAAATTATCATCATGACCCGCGAAGAGCTCATCTCCTTCGCGCTCGGCCTGCCGGAAGCGGTGGAAAGCGCGCATCACGGCACACGCGATTTTCGCGTGCGGGCGAGGATTTTCCTGACCATGCCCGACCAGGATTACTGCGTCGTCAGGCTGACGCCGGAGCAACAGCACATGGTGCTGGCAATGTCGCCGAAGGAGACCATGGCGGTGCCGGGCGGCTGGGGTCAGCGCGGCTCGACCCGGCTTTATTTCGGGCTGGCCGACGATGCGCTGGTGCAGGATCTGGTGCGCCGTTCCTGGCAGAACGTCGCGCCGAAAACCCTGCAACGCCAATATGTTGTCATCCCCTCCCCATAATCCGATTCAACGCCGGAGATCCGCCTTCATCTGTCGCTTCAACGCCGCCTCGCGCGATTTCGGCGCCTTGTCGCCCACCGTCAGCGGCCACTCGACGAGATAGTTCTCGTAGTCGTCGACATCGACATCGGTCTCGTCAACCGTGCGGCCGCGGGCCGAAATGCCGGCCAGATGCACCGTCTCGCGATCGCCCGAAACCAGCGGATGCCACCAGTAGAGACCACGCCCCTCGTTGATCAGCCGGTAGCCGCAGGTCGGCGGCAGCCAGGGGATGTCGTCGACGTTCTCCTTGGTCAACTGCACGCAATCGGGCACGAAATCCCAGCGGTTGGGATAGCTTGAACACTGGCAGCTTTCGCTGTCGAGCAGCTTGCAGCGGACCGAGGTGAAGTAGATATCGCCGCTATCCCACTCCTCGATCTTGTTGAGACAACAGAGCCCGCAGCCGTCGCAGATGCTTTCCCACTCGGCATTGGTCATCTCGTTCAAGGTCTTTTGCGTCCAGAAGGGTTGGTCTTCCATCATTCCGTTCTTGCAACAGCCCCCGCAAAATCGCGTGAGAGCTTTCCATTTCTCTTGTTCTTGGCAGGCAAATCAACCAATGATTCACCATCCTCCGGTTAGGCCGGATGTTGGCAGCAGATTTGCCATGGTTCGACGTCATGCTGATCAGACGTCGAAATGACTGATCGGGCGGGAATATAAGACGTGACGGATCCGGACAATCCAGAAAAGCAGCCGCGCAAGAAACGCCACTTGCTGCTGAAGCTCGATTCGTGGATCGATTCGACCATCTGGAACGCCGGTTTCCGCTCCGCCGAGATCTGGGAAGACATCACCATCTTCTTCCGCCGCTTCCGCGTTCGCGGCTGGAAGCGCATCGTCGTCGAACTCGTCGGCGAAGGCCTGACCTGGGGCTCCGTCGGCGCCGTCCTGATGCTGGCCCTTGCCCAGCCGGCCTTCGAGGCTACCAAGGAAGATTGGCGCAATCGCGGCGACTACGCCGTCACCTTCCTCGACCGCTACGGCAACGTCATCGGCCATCGCGGCGTCATCCACCAGAATTCCGTGCCGATCGACGAGCTGCCCGACAGCCTGATCAAATCGGTGCTTGCCACCGAAGACCGTCGCTTTTTCAGCCACTTCGGCATCGACGTCATCGGCCTCTTCCGCGCCATCGTCACCAATGCGCAGGCCGGCGGCGTGGTCCAGGGCGGCTCGACGCTGACGCAGCAGCTCGCCAAGAACCTGTTCCTCTCCAACGAGCGATCGATCGACCGCAAGATCACCGAAGCCTTTCTGGCGCTGTGGCTCGAGGCGAACCTGTCGAAGAAGGAAATCCTCTCCACCTATCTCGACCGCGCCTATATGGGCGGCGGCACCTTCGGGGCGGCGGCAGCGGCGCAGTTCTACTTCGGCAAGAGCATCACCGACGTCAACCTCGCGGAGTCCGCCATGCTCGCCGGCCTGTTCAAGGCGCCGGCGAAATACGCCCCGCACGTCAACCTGCCCGCCGCCCGCGGCCGCGCCAACGAGGTGCTGACCAACCTGGTGCAGAGCGGGCTGATGACCGAGGGCCAGGTGATCGCCGCACGCCGCAGCCCGGCGACGGTGGTCGATCGCGACCAGGTGGAATCGCCCGATTTCTTCCTCGACTGGGCCTTCGACGAGGTGATGCGCCTGTCGCCGCGCTTCCATCAACATTCGCTTGTTGTGCGCACCACCATAGACATGAGCCTGCAGCACGCCGCCGACGATTCGATGGAAACGTCGCTGCGCGAATATGGCGAGAGTTATCACGCCAAGCAGGGCGCGATGGTGATGATCGAGAACGGCGGCGCGGTGCGCGCCATGGTCGGCGGCCGCGATTACGGCGAGAGCCAGTTCAACCGCGCCACCAAGGCGCTGCGCCAGCCGGGCTCGTCGTTCAAGGTCTATACCTATTCGGTGGCGATGGAGAACGGCCTGACGCCCGACAGCATCGTCGTCGACGCGCCGATCTCCTGGGGCAACTGGAGCCCGCACAATTACGAAAACCGCTATGCCGGCCGCATCACCATCGCCACCGCCGTGGCGCAGTCGATCAACACCATTCCGGTGCGGCTCGCCAAGGAAAAGTTCGGCATCGCGCCGATCCGGGCAATGGCCACCAATCTCGGCGTGGAATCGCCGGTGCGCAACGACGTGACGATCCCGATCGGCACCTCCGAAGTGACCGTCATGGACCAGGCAACCGCCTATGCAGTGTTCCCGGCCGGCGGCTACCAGTCACGACGCCACGGCATCACGCAGATCCTCGATTACGGCGGCGACGTGCTCTACGACTTCGACAAAGACGAGCCGCCGGCCAAGCGGGTGCTTTCCGAGCAGGCCGACGCCTACATGAACCAGATGCTGTCGCGTGTGCCTTACGTCGGCACCGCGCGCCGCGCCGCACTGGACAACGGCATTCTGACCGCCGGCAAGACCGGCACGACGCAAGCCTATCGCGACGCCTGGTTCATCGGCTTCACCGGCAATTTCACCACCGCGGTGTGGTTCGGCAACGACGACTATACCTCGACCAACAAGATGACCGGCGGCACCCTGCCCGCCATGACCTTCAAGCGGCTGATGGACTACGCCCACCAGGGCATCACGCTGCGCGCCATCCCCGGCGTCACCGCCCCGCCGCCGCCGAAGACCGTCGCCGCCAAACCCGCCGCCGGCGCCCCGCCACCGCTGGTACGGCCACGGATGCTCTCGGTGGAATCGACCAGGCTGCTGAAGGATCTCGGAGAGCAACTGAAGACGGCCGCGCCGCTGGCGGCGCAGAAGGTGGCGAGCGCGGAGTGAGGGTCAGGCCGCCCTTGGCGTGATCCGCGAGAGATCGCCGGAGATCTTGCGGCGGCGTTCCATCAGGTCGTGATCGGCCTGCAAGCCAAGGAAGAAGCCTTCCGAGAGGCCGAAATAGCGAGCCAGCCTCAGGTCGGTATCGGCACTCACCGCACGCTTGCCCAGCACGATCTCGTTGATGCGGCGCGGCGGGACCTGCAGCGCGCGGGCCAGAGCATTCTGGCTCAGTTCCAACGGCTTGAGGAAGTCCTCGAGCAGGATTTCGCCGGGATGCGGACTTTGCAAAAGATCGCGAGCCATCCTGCGGCCTCCAACGGTTATCGAAGGATCGTACGACTTAATCGACCGGTGTCAAACCACCCGCCTTTTCCTTACCCGCCATTCCGCCAAGCCAGAATCAGTGGTAACCCTTTCAACTGATTTGGCTATCAAGGGCGACCGGTGTTTCGATTTCCTCTCTTTATCGCGATGACGCTGATTATCGCCTTCGGCGGCGGGATTCTCGTTTCGCTCTATGCGCTGAACGCGACCGCCGGTTTCGGGGCGATCAAGCTCGGGGCGTGGGAGGCGTTTCCGGAGTTGCAGACCGAGGATGCAGATCCTTACGCGAAATCGCACCGGGCGCGCGCCGGGCGACTGCTCTATGGCAGCGCCGAGGGGCTGATGTTTACCGCCAAGGTGGATGATGCCGGCAACCGGCTGGAGGCCGGGTGCAGCTACCGGCTGAGCGGGCAGACGCCGCCGGCGCGGATATGGACGCTGTTCACAGCAGACAATTCCGGCAATCCCGCATCGCTGCAACAGGGGCTTCCCGGCGCGCTCAATTCTTGGACGGTGCTGCGCCAGCCCGACAGTGGCTTTTCGATCGACATCTCTGCCCGCGCCCGGCCGGGCAACTGGCTGGCGACGCCGGCGGCGGGGACCTTCCAGCTGGTGCTGACGCTGTTCGACACGCCGACAGCCGGCAGTTCCGGGGTGATCGACCTTGCCATGCCGAAGCTCGAGAAGACGGGGTGCGGCAATGCTTAGGGCCCTGTTCGCGCTGCTGGCCGGGCTGTTCGGCGCCGCACTGCTGCATCTCGTCATCATCCTGTCGCTGCCGCATTTCACCGGCAAGGACGCCGCCACCCGCGTGGCGTCCGAAGGTGATCTCGACACGTTCTACCTCTTGGGCGCCACCGACGACACGGCCGGGCTTGCCAATGACGATCCGTTCGTTCGCACGGCAGTCTGCGCCTTCGATATCGAGGAGAACCCGGTGCGGTTTACGGCCAAGGGCAATGTGCCCTTCTGGTCGATCGCGCTGTTCGACGAGGCGTCGAACGAGATCTTCAGCATGAACGACCGGACGTCGGTCGGCGGGGCGGTGGATATCCTGATCGGCAGCCCGATCCAGCTGACCGAATTGCGCAAGGCGCTGCCACAGGATTTGCAGAAGACGATCCTTGTCGAAACAACACGATCGGAGGGCTATGCGGTGCTGCGGACGCTGGCGCCGCAGGCAAGCTTCGACGCCGCCGCAAAGAGCTTCCTGTCGGAAGCCGGTTGCGAGGAATTCTCCGCTGCAAACTGAGTTCGACTATTTGCTCTTGGTGTTTGACGCACGACGCGCTGCCGGGCGCTTGACCGGCTCGACGAGACGTTCGTAACGCACGCCGGTGAACAGCAGGATCTGCGCTTCGCCGGTCGCCTTGTGTTTGCGGGTGGATGTCTGAGACAGACGATCCGCCAATGCTATGACTGCTGCCATGTTCGTCTCCCTGCACTGCCCGAGACGGATGAACTTCTCTAGATCTCACCCTGCCCGCCACTGCGGACCCGGCGCACCCCTCAAGCCAGCCATCCGGCCATCGGGTCATTCGCGCCTTTCTCACGGCCTATTGCGAACAATACCGTGATCATGATCGTCGCGACCGAGTGCCGGGCGCGTGTTTGTTCCCGAATTGAGACAGATGATCGTTAACAGAATGCTAATTTTCGTGGCAACATCGGCTCGTGCCACCACCTCTTATAAACGCGGGGTTCGATCTTTTGGTTTCAGGGGGGCGAGAGAAAGATTTCGCGGCGTTGGCGTCTCTTAATTTTAGCGTTAAATCATATACTTACATCGAGGCCACTGATCGCTGTCGCGGCAGCCGTAAATGTTGCCGATTTGCATCACAAAAATATTAATTGCAGTTCGCGCCGATCGCGCTAAGGTCGTTCTCGTCGGCTGCAGGGCAAACGCGGTCGCGTGCATATCGGGTCTGATTCGTAGCCAGGGTGGGCAGGCGCATGTCTCTGATGGTTGGTTCGACATTTTTGCCTGAGGATCTCGACGTTCTGCGCCATGCACTCGATGCCTGGTGTGCGGAAAAGCGGATCGATATCAAGAGTTCGCAGGCGCAGGTCGCCGCATCGACGGCGCTCGACCTCTACCAGTGCGGTCATGACGACGCCGAGAAGCTGCTGTCGGCGCTGCGCGGACATCGCGCTCTTTAACGCATACGTAGACGGGTCTCACAGCCTGCGGCAAAACGCTCGCGGGCGGATGCTGCACGGCACCATTTCGGTACAATTTGAATCAAATCTTCAGCAACGGTTAACCGTGCCGCTGTAGCATTTGTTCATATCCGTATGTCGTAGAGGCGTTTTCAAATTGCGTCCTGGCCAGCGGCATCCCTCTCGCTTTTCAGGGTGTGTTTTGTGCGTGACCGGTTTCGAGACCTAGAGGCCCCCTCTGCCAGCCGGAAGAAGGACGTGGTTCTGATGGCGACAGTGAGCAGCTTCGAGGGATTGCAGCCGCCGACCCGATCGGAGCTTCGCCAGTTCGCCGAATTGTTCACCCCGCTGTTCGCCGCCTCTTCCGACGAGGCCAAGCGCCAGGCCGTCGCCGCGCTTTCGCAGTGCCCCGAGATTCCGCAGGCCGTTGCGCTGTTCATCGGCTGCCAGCCGATCGGCATCGCCGCATCCTTCCTGATTTCCTCGCCTTCCATCAACGACGACACGCTGATCGCCGTTGCCCGGATGCAGGGCATCGACCATATGCGGGCGATCGTCAGCCGCGACAGCCTGTCGCCACGGGTGATCGACGTGCTGGTCGGCCTGCGTCATGCCGGCCCGAAGCGAGCTGCGGACGCGACCGCGCCGGAGTTCGTGGCCGACGCCATCCCTGACGAACCGGCCGCGCCAATCGCCGGTCTCTCCGAAGCAAGCATAGTCGTCGAGCCAACACAGTCCACGATCATTCCGGTCGCGCCCCAGCTTACCGAGATACCTGCGGCCATCGCCGAGGTCGCCATGGCGGCGCCGACGCCCGTGGTTATCAGGCCCAACGACTCGATCGCCGCACGGATCCTGGCCGCAGCCGAGATCGCGCCTCCGGTGGCCAAGCCTTTGGTGGTGGAGACCGTCGCGCCCGAGAGCATTGCTGTCACGGCGCCTGTCCTGCCCGCACCTGCCCTTCCCGCGTCACCCCTACCTGCACCCGTCTTGCCCGCCGTTGCCGCGACCACGACATCGGCCGAGCGCGAGGACGAGATGCGCAACGCGATCAAGGGGCTCACCCGCCATCTTGGCGGCGACGATACCGATCGCCTCGGCCTCAGGACGCTCTCGACGCTGCAATCGGCGCTGCTGGTGCGCTTCGCCCGCAGCCGCGAGGCCTTGCCGTTCGCCACGGCGCTCGCCGACGCGCTTTCGGCCAGCCGGTGGCTCTCCGAGCGGATCATGCTCGACATGTCAGGCCAGCAACTGGCGACGACCCTGACCAGCATCGGCATGGATTTCTCCGACGCCGTGTTCATTCTGGAAAAGCTCTATCCGCACCTGGCCGAGGCGCAGCACAGCGTCACCCGCGCCTGGATGGTGCTTGATGCGCTCGATCCGGAAGAATGCCACGCCCGGGTCGAGTCGTGGCGCCGTGCCGACAGCTACACCTACCTGCCGGAACAGGCACCCGCCGCGCCGGTGCAGACAGCGCATGCCCGCGCCATCCACCAGCCGCCGCCCCGCGCCATGCGGCTCGTCGGCCGGTCGCGCTGAAACGGTACTGACCAATACTGATTGGGATCAGAGCGGGTTGTTGCGCTCTTCGGTGACGGGAACGATGTCAGCGACATCATCAGCCTCGAGCTCGACGATCCACAGATCGGGATCGAACTTCCGTTCGCGCTCCAGCATCTGCCTGACCGCCTCGGCATCCGCGCGCTCCAGCCTTGTCTCGAACAGCCTTTCACCGCTGCTGTCCTCGTCGAAAAAGCTCTGTGGCGCCGGGCCATAAAGTGTCTCCAGCCCATCGCGGAAATGCTGGCGGATGAAGATCGCGCCGGCCTGCTCGGCCCCCTTCTTCTCCACCGCGGCGAAATCGCCCCTGGCGAAAACGCGGCGCAACAGGGCGGATACGAAGATATCGGTGCGGAGTCTCATGCTTGACGTATAGACCGGCCAAGGGGTCGGGGCAATCTGATGCCTACCGATCAGTATGCGATGAAGATGTCGCCTAGCCTTCGTCCCAACAACAGCACCGCGCTCGGGGACGGATTGTCTCTTTGCGACAACTGGATTTTCTCCAGGCGCGGCTTCTGTCTTGGGATAATCTGCGCGTATTCCGGCCAAAGCGCACAAGGTCTAGGATCACACGCGGCCCTCAGTCTGAAACTGGACTCCAAGCCTTGCTCGATTTCAAGAGTCAGCCTGATATCAGGGTTTTCGTGATCGACCAGTACGCAGTCCTTGTCGCTGCGGCAGGTCACTTCGGCCGTGAACGGTTCAGCGTTATCGAGGACGACAGCGTAGCGAACCTTGAAGTCGAATGGCTTTGCTTCTTCAGCGGCGTCGGCATTTGCGGTCAGATGAAACACCGAGATAGTTGCGGCAAGCGACATGGTGAAGCGCAGCATGATCACCCCCTTTGACGAGGTGATTTTTTGCCGCGATTCACGTCATAATTGTGTCGGCATACCGGCGCCTCAGAGCGCGCCGATGTCCTTGAGCTTCTTCAGCACGGCGTCGCTGGGCTCGCCATTCTCCGGCAGATTGTAGTGCTTCTGGAAGTGGCGGATGGCGACGCGGGTCTGTTCGCCGACGACACCGTCGACGCCGACATTGGTGTAGGCCATGTTGGCCAGACCCTGCTGGATCTTCAGCACCAGATCGACGCTGCTCAGCGTCGGCGAGGCGGATGGCGTTGCGGCGGCGCGGGCGGGCGAGGTCTGCTTTGCCGACACAGGCTGGGCGGTGATCCTCTGGGTCGCGACCGGCCGGACGGGCACCGGCGTCGGCGCTGTCCTGACATTCTTCTCGGCGCTGCGGATGGCGGCGGCCACCGGGTCCTCGGCGGAGGCCGCGGAGGAGACGTCTTCGCGCGGGCGCTCGGCCGGGATGGTCGAGGGGCCGACGGCGTCGGTCTTGAGCGCAGCCAGCACCTCGGGCGTGGCGTCGCCCGATTGCGGCATGCCGACGGTTTCCTCGAAGAACAGGATCGCGGCGCTGGTGCGCGGGCCGATGACGCCATCCGGCGCACCGTTGTAGAGGCCGCGGCGCACGAGTTCCTTCTGGATGTCCATGACCAGCTGGTTGGCGGGCTGACCGGGGGCCAAGGCCGGCGGCACGGCGTTTGTCGTTTCACCCCCGTCTGCCTGGGCGGCAGAGTCGTCCTGGCGCTCGATCTTGAAGGTGGTGACCTCGCCGGTGTGTTCCTCGGCTGGCGGGCGGCCGATCAGGGCGCTTGGAAACAGCGTGTCGCGGGTGCGCAGGAACGGATGCGGGTGGACGCCCGGCTGGTACCACAGCGCGTTGGCGGCGACGAAGGAGAAGATGACGAGGAAGGCGACGGTGCCGCCCGTGATCGACGGGTTGCGGCCGATCACGCCGCCGAGCACGGTTGCGCCCTGCAGCCCGAGACCACCGAGCGCGGCTGCGCCTGTGATAACCAGGCCCGGCTTCTGCCGGCCTTTTCTGCCCTTAGGCGATTTTCGCTTGGTCGCGGCCATCGAAAAGCCCCTCTTCGAAGATGCCGGCCACGGCCGGCGACGTCCTCAGTCGCGGCGGAAACTCCACCGGGTTGCTATCGCCGGCGCCGGCCTGGGGCACGCCCGAGCCATCCGCTGCGATGGAAATGGTAATGATGGTGCCGGATCCCGGCGTGCTGGCGATGGCGAAGTCGCCGCCATGCAGTGCCACCAGTCCCTTGACCAGCGACAGGCCGAGGCCCGTGCCCTCGAAACGGCGGGTGTAGTCGTCCTGGATCTGCACGAAGGGCTGGCCGAGCAGTTGCAGCTTGTCGGCGGCGATGCCGATGCCGGTATCGCTGACGCAGAGCTTGAGGATGCCGTCGCGCACCGAGGCGTCGAGCGAGATGGCGCCTCCGGCATCGGTGAACTTGACGGCATTGCCGACCAGATTGATGAGGATCTGCTGGATGGCGCGCTGATCGGCGACGACCTCGTCGAGGCCGCGCTGGATGCGGCTGGTCAGCGACACGCCCTTGGTCTTGGCCTGCAGCCCGAGCATCGCCTCGCAGGAGCGCACGACGGTGGAGATATCGAAGGGTTCGAGCATCAGCTCGTAGCGGCCGGCCTCGATCTTGCTCATGTCCAGCATGGTGTTGACGACCGAGAGCAGATGGGCGCCGGAATCGCGCACCAGGCCGACATATTCGCGCTGGCGATCGTTTGCGAGCTTGCCGAAATATTCGCCGATCAGGATATCGGAAAAGCCGAGAATGGCGTTGAGCGGCGTGCGCAGCTCATGGCTGACGGCGGCAAGGAAACGCGACTTGGCGTCGTTTGCCGATTGCGCATCGGCGGCATGGTTCTGCGCATCGACGCGCAGCTGATGTTCGGCCGAAACATCACGCAGCTGGGCGACGACGCTCAGCAGCACGCCGTCGCTATCGCGCCGGGCAGTAAGATCGGTTCTGAGATGGGCGAACTGGCGGTTGTCGACCGAGACCGACGGGCGCTCCAGCCGCAGGTCCACCGTTGCCTGTTCGTCGCCCTGGCGCAGCTGGTCCAGCGCCTGCAGGAAGAGGATACGGTCGGAGACGTGGATCTGGTCGATGAAGCCCTTGCCGTCGGGTGCGCGCATCCAGGCGAGGAACGCGCGCCGGTCGCGGCCACCGACATTGATGACGCCGCCCTGCGGGTCGAGAAACAGGATGAGGCCGGCCGAGGCTTCCATGAAGAACTCTTCGGCGGACTGGGTGGCGACACCCGAGGTGACGATAGACTGGCGCGACAAGGCGATGCTGCCGACGGCCGAAAACAGGAAGCCGGCGAAGACCGCGGCGACGCCGGCGGGCAGTGCCACGGCAGGGCTGGTGACGATGGAGAGGGCAGCCGGCGCGGCCACGAGTGCCGCCGACGACAGCAGCGCAAGCCGGCGCAGGATCATCAGCTCGCGCTGACGCACCGCGGCGTTTCCCCCGGTCCGGGAAAGCCAGCGATCCGCTGCCCGGTTCACGAGGGCTGTCGCCCGATCCACGATTCTACTCAATACCAGCACGCAATACCTGCCCTAAAAAGGCTCTTTACAGAGGCCCAACAATAGGCCCCGGGCGCTTAAAGAAAGAATAAGGGAAAGCCGCGTTCCACAGCCGGAACGGGCGAAAAGTCCCGTTTTGGGGCATCGAAAAGCCCCTTTGTTTTTTACGGTTAACAGCGAGTAAGCGACGGATTTCGCTCATATTTCGGCATTGTGTTAACAGTTGTGGCGGACGGCGTGGGCGGAAACCCTGCAATTACAGGAGGCAGCCTGCGGCATGCTTAACGCCAATGGCTACAATTAGACTGAAATGCCTCGGAAATGCCTTCGATTAAAATTTGAACTAAATTTGCCGCAAATGCCGCCGAGTTTCGAAAACCGGCATTTGCATGTTCCCGCTAGGGTGAAGCCACACCGGAAAACGGGCCTGATTCGGCGACAAGACCGAGCGGGAAAACAGGATAGGCAACGACTATGTGGTTTCTAATCAAAGGATCATTCTGGTGCGGGCTCGTGCTCGTCGCGCTGTCCTTTTTCAGCGGCGAGCGCTCGACGGACGGCCAGACCGGATCGACATTGCAGATCTCCGACGCCTTCGTCGCCGTCACCGGCGCCTATGACTATGTGAGCGGCCTGTGCGGCGAGAAGCCTGAAGTCTGTGCCAAGGGCGCCGATACGCTTGGTGTTCTCGGCCAGCGGGCCCGCAGCGGCGCACTCGTGGCCTTCGAGCTGCTCGACAGCAAGTTCGGCAGCGGCAAGAGCGCCGATGTTGCCAGCACGGCGACAGCCAAGCCGGCCGTCGGGCTTGCCCCGGCATCGGACGCGACATCGGCCCAGACCGTGGCTGCTGCCGGACAGCAGGTGCGTGAGGAGCGCAGCGTGGCGCTGAACCAGCCAATGCCTTACCGCCCGCCTGTCGACGACGGCAGCGACATCAGCGTCGATCACGTCGCCACCGACCATGTGACCACGGGCACCATTCCGCTGCCGACGCCACGGCCCGCCATCTAAGACTGCCATCTAAGACTGGCCACCTGAGAATTTCGCGGGATTTCCCGCACCCCAAGCTTGCACCGGCGGCCGGCCATATGGCCCCGCCCTGTGCCTGACGTGCCTGCCCTGTTTATTTTTCAGCATTTTGCTGCGCCGCTGGGATGCCTATCCCCAGCGGCGTTTCTTTTTTTAACGGTTCAAATCCGGCAGGGCTTCGCCTATATGGACAGGTGACAACGAAAGGCCTTTCTCCATGACGTCCCTCGACCAGATCATCGACGATTTCGAGTTTCTCGACGATTGGGAAGATCGCTATCGCTTCGTGATCGAACTCGGGAAGGCGCTGCCGGAGCTTGGCGAGGAGAAGAAGACGCAGGCCAACAAGGTGATGGGCTGCGCCAGCCAGGTCTGGCTGGTGACACACACCGAGGGCGACGGCGACAATCCCGTCATGACCTTCGAGGGTGACTCAGACGCGCATATCGTGCGCGGGCTGGTGGCGATCGTGCTGGCCACCTATTCCGGCAAGACCGCCTCCGAGATCGCCGCGCTGGATGCCTTCGAGGTGTTCGGCAAGATCGGGCTGGTGGAAAACCTCTCGGCGCAGCGTTCGAACGGCTTGCGCTCGATGGTCAACCGCATCCGCGAAGAAGCACGGCTGCGGGTCGCAGCGTAAAGCGTCGGTTGCCTCTTCTCACGAAAACAACTCCGGCCGATAATCCTGCGTGCCCCAATGCTCCATGCGCGGGCGGCGCGATTGTAATGGCGGATGATAGTGGCGCGACAGCGCCAGCAGCGCGGTGCGCAGCATGAGCTTGGCCGAGCGCACCGGCCATTGACGTTCTCGCTCCACGATTTCCAGACCCTTCATGAAGCAGCAGACGTCGAGCGCCACGCCGGAGAGTTCCGGTCCGAGCGCCTCGAGCGCCCGGTTGACGGCAAGCCGGGCAGCCATGGCGCTTTCGGCGAGATCCGCCACGCCGCCGCGCCCGCCGCTGCCACGGCTCGAAAGCCGCGGTTCCCACGAGGCGGTGACGCGCGGCTGCAGCTGGCCGCGGGTGAAATCAGCCAGCAGTCGCTCGCCGGCTGAAAGTGCCGCTTCCGGCATGAAGGGCGCGCCGCTCTTGTCCTTCAGACGGGAAAGGCTGGCGAGCGGCGATTCATCCCTGTCGATGCGAAGCCGCTGCCTGACACCATGAACCTCGGCCACCGTCTTTTCGATGGTGGCGTGCTGATCGAGGAACTGTTCCTCGCGATCGGCCGCCGCGCGCCTGAGATATGATCTTGCTTCAAGTGTGATGCGAAGGCTGCCGTCCCGCTGCCGGTCGGCCAACCCGGATGCCACGGCCTCGGCAACCAGGGCGGCGGGGAAAGCGGCGGCAGTGCCTTCGCTCAGTTGCAGCGAAACGTTGCCCGCTTCGACCGGGCGCGCCGCTACGCCTTCCATCACCGCACTTTCCATAACTGGTCCGCGCATCAAAAACTTCAGCAGCCGCACCATCGGCCTCGTCTGCGCCTTGCTGCTATTCATGTCCCAGCCCCCCATTCGAGCGAAAGATCGAATTGACGGTTCGCTCGACAGCGGCAACGAATTCATCATAGGCGGGATCATCGCGTCGATCCTCGACCACGTGGCAGGCGTGGCTGACCGTGGTGCGGTCGCGGCCGAAGGCGGCGGCGATGTCGGGCATCGGGATCTGCAGCGCCACATGGCAGACATACATGGCGATCTGCCTGATGTGGCAAAGCGTGCGGCGGCGGTCGCGACGCATCTGGACGCGATGGCCGGCGATCATCACCATCTCGGTGGTGACCTGCGCAGCGATGCGGCAGACGGCGCGGATCGGCAGGATTGCCGATGGCGGGAGATAGCCACTGCCGGAGGCTGCTCGCTCCTCCGCCGGCTGCGGTTGAAACGATGGCGCCGGCAGCGCGCCGGACTGGGAAAGATATCCGATGGGCATATGAACACTCCTATGAATAGGAATTAATTCATACACGCTATACAGGATCGGGGATAAACGAAAGCGCGAGCTCGAAAATTCGGTCTGTATTTGCTAGAGATTTTTACAATGAACCAAAAATAATTGGGATTATTTTCCTCTTTCCGTCCCCGGTGCGATTCCACGCCAGTTGTCCGGCCAACAAAAAAGCCGGGCTTTCGCCCGGCTGATCGTGATCTCGAAACCTGAAAATATCAGGCGCGACCGCGCTTGCGACGCTGGCCGAGACCCATTTCCTTGGCGAGGCGCGAGCGCGCCTCGGCGTAAGCCGGGGCTACCATCGGGTAGTCGACCGGCAGATCCCATTTTTCGCGGTATTCTTCCGGCGAAAGGCTGTGGTGAGTCATCAGATGCCGCTTGAGTGATTTGAAGTTGCCACCACATTCAAGGCAGGTGATCTGCTCATCCTGGACGGACTTGCGCACCGAGACAGCCGGCTTCTGCTTTTCGACGACAGCCATTGCCGGCTGTGGCGTCGACGTGTTGCTGAGCGCCGAATGCACATCCGAAATCAGGTTGGCGAGATCGCCAACCGGAACAACATGATTGCTGACATAGGCTGCGACAATGTCTGCGGTAAGCTCGACCAGCAATTCCGGCCCGCTACCGGCTGCAGTATCCGTCATATTTCGTTTCTCCTGTTTGCATGCTCAAAAGGTCTTGGGCCAGATTGACCCGAGACCGCTATCGTAGAGCGAACAGCAAAAAACTCAGTCTGCGGCTACATGTCTCGAAAAACTGAAATCCACCCCTAGATTCCTGAGGCCGAAACCCGTTCTTATACTGCCTGATATTACATTAGTACGCACACACTTACGTCAGACCCTCAATTAAACAATGAAATTCAATGCGGCCGAGGAAATAAGCAATGTGATTCTAATTCAATGTCAGAACTCTACTTGAGCATCAATTATCACCGTTTTGCGAAAACGCCAATTAATATTTCATATATATCCGCCAAAAAGCGGCGCTATCCAAAGAATTAACAGGCGTGATCACAAACATTAATCATTCGCGAATGTGCTTAAAACTGCAAAAAACTGCTTAAAATACTGAAACACAACAGATCTTACCTTCCAAGAAGATCATCGCGCACAGACAGCGAAACAAGACGATAACCTGTGATGTGTGCCGCTCTGGCCAACAGGTGAGCGGCCACAGGCGCAGTCAGTATAAAAAAGACAAAACCGGCAAGCGCACGGACAAACACAGCAACCTCGCCCGATTCGATACCTGCCGCCAGCAACAGCAAGCCGGAACCAACCGTGCCGGCCTTCGACGCCGCATGCATGCGAGTATAAAGATCCGGCAGCCTGATAAGGCCGAGCGCCGCGACAAAGGCAAACAGGGCGCCACCAAGCAACAAGACCGAGACAATAGTAGCAACGACGTAGTCGGTCATTTCCTGCCTTTCCTGCTCTTGCTGCGATTGCCGACTGCCTTGGCCGTCGCATCGGGCTTTTTCGTGGCAGGCGGCGTCGTTTCGTTACTTCGGATAGCCTCGGGGTCGCCGGCACCCCGCGACAGAACGAAGCGGGCGAAGGCGACGGTTGCCAGGAAACCGACCAGGCCAAGCGAAATGGCGATGTCGATATAGAGTGAGAAGCCGGTCTTCACCGCGATGACGGCGATAAAGCCGATCGCCGTGCCCGAGAGGGTATCGAGCGCCAGGATGCGGTCGGGCAGCGTCGGCCCGACCAGCACCCGCCAACCGGCCAGCAGGAATGTTACGCCGAGAATGGCCAGCGCCGCCGAGGCGGAGGCGGATATGATGGCGTCCGGCGAGATCATCGGAACGCCTCCAGTATCCTGCGCTCGAAGCCGTCGGCAATGTCGCGTCTCGCCTTGTCGGGATCGGCGCAATCGAGCGCGTGGACGTAGAGCGTCTTGCGATCGTCGGACACGTCGACCGAAAGCGTCCCGGGTGTAAGGGTGATGAGGTTGGCGAGCAGGGTGATCTCGAAATCACGATCGACGGTGAGTGGAAAGGCGAAGATGCCGGGCTTCAGCTTCATGTCTGGGCTCAGGATCGTGACCGCGACCTTTACGGCCGACATGGCCAGTTCCTTCAGGAACAACAGCGCCAGCACCCCAATGGCAAACAACCGGCGCAGATATGTCCCGCTGCCATAGGGCTCGCGAACGATGAACAGGGCCAGCGCGCCGAGCACGAAGCCAAGCGCCAGATTGAGAGCCGAAACGCTGCCGCTGACGGCAAGCCAGGCGAAGGCCAGCAACACATTGAGGAGAAAGGCGATCATGGCGCGACGCCTCCCGGGAAAACCGACTGGATATAGGCGTAGGGATCGGTGAGTTCGGCGGCCGCCGACTGGGTCAGCGCCAGCAGTCGTTCCGGCAGGATGCCGATGCCGACCACCAGTGCGCACAAGAGAATGAGCGGCAGCAGCGGCCGCCAGCCGATGGCGACATAGGTTTCCGCACTTTCGGTGGCCGGGCGCCAGTAGGCGAGCAGGAAGACGCGGCCGAAGGCGAGCGTGGTGACAAAGCCGGCGATGAGGATCGCCGCAGCGAGCCACCAGGCGCCGACATCGAGCGAGGCCTTGACGAGGATGAGCTTGGGCCAGAAGCCGGAGAATGGCGGCAGGCCGCAGGCGGCGAGGAACAGGATGAGCGAGAGCGCCGCAAACAGTCCGTTGCGACGGTAGAGGCCGCCGAGACGGGTGAGCGAATAACTGCCGCCGAGAAAGGCCGCCTGCCCGGCCACGAGATAGAGCGCCGTCATCACCAGCATGGCGTGGATGGCGTAGAAGACCGCGCCGGACAGGGCGCCTGTCGTGGCGATCGCCACGCCGATCAGCATGTTGCCGATGCCGGAGATGACGACGTAGCCGAGCAGCTTGCGAATATCGTCCTGCGCCAAGGCTCCCAGCGCGCCAAGCACGGTGGTGGCGGCGCCGGCGACGGCGATCAGCAGGCTGAGCTGTTCGCGCTCCAGCGGCAGCAGCATGACCAGCACGCGGATCAGCGCGTAGACGCCGACCTTGGTCAAGAGGCCGGCAAACAGCGCGGAAACGACGATGCGCGGCGTGTGGTAACTGGCCGGCAGCCAGAAATTGACCGGAAACGCCGCCGCCTTCATGGCGAATGCCAGAAGGAACAGGCAGGCCAGCGTCATCAGCGGCGCGCTGTCGGCGAGTTCGCCTGCCTTGGTTGCGATATCGGCCACGTTGAGCGTGCCGAAGACGGCATAAAGGATGCCGACCGCTATCAGGAACAGGGTGGTAGCGATGAGGTTGAGGACGGCGTATTTCATCGCGCCGTCGATCTGGACACGTCCGGAGCCGATGATCAGCAAGCCGAAGGACGAAATCAGCAGCACCTCGAACCAGACGTAGAGATTGAAGAGATCGCCGGTCAGGAAGGCGCCGCCGACGCCTGCCATCAGCATCAGCAGCAGCGGGAAGAAACCGTGGCGGCGGCCGGCATCGTCGATATCAACGAGTGCGTAGAGGCCGCCGGCAAGGGCTGCGGCCGCCGCCGTCAGCGTCATGACGGCGCCGAAGACATCGACGGTGAAGGCGATGCCGAAGGGCGGCAGCCAGCGGCCCATGACCATGGTCACCGGCCCGTCTGCCACCACCTGCCGCAGCAGGGCGGCGTCGATCACGGCGAGCAGCGCCAGGCCGGATATGGCGATTGCGGCCTGCAGGCGCGGCGCGGCGCGGATGATCAGCAGGATAGCGGCAAGTGCGAGCGGCAGCACGACCGGGGCGATGATCAGCCAGTGGGCGATTGGCACCGGGGTGGTCAGGATGGCGGCGGAGAGATCGGCGATGGGTTGGGTCGGGGTGGCCATTCAGGGGGTGGCCTCCGTCCGGGTGGGGGCGGAAGGGGGATGGGGGTGGCGGCTTGGTTTGAGAGTTGGTGTCGCGGAATGGTGGGCGGCGGATGGCGTTGTGTCTGGGGCACCCCCCTCTGCCCTGCCGGGCATCTCCCCCTCAAGGGGGGAGATCGAATCGTGGTGGGCGTCTCCCAAAACAACAGATGCTGGAGCGAGCGGCAGCGCCCAGCCGATCTCCCCCCTTGAGGGGGAGATGTACGGCAGGACAGAGGGGGGGTGCGGCAGGTCAAAACGATGACAATCAGCCCGCGTCCAGCCGGATCCGGCAAAGCAGACAGAGCATTTCATCCAAACCACAGCACCCATCCTCAATACCCCAACGGCGGCGATGGCGGCGTGACGGGTTCGGCGAGGCGCATGTCGTCGGTGTCGTCGGCGCCGGTCTCCTGGTAGGCGCGATAGGTCAGCACCAGCAGGAAGGCGAGGAAGGAGAAGGAGATGACGATCGCCGTCAGGATCAGCGCCTGCGGCAGCGGATTGGCGGCAGACGACGGCAGCGTGTCGAGGCCATCGGCAATGATCGGCGGCACCTCGCGGGTCAGGCGGCCGGACGTGAACAGCAGCAGATTGACGGCGTTGCCGAGGACGGCGATGCCGAGCATGATGCGGATCGAGAACCGCGACAGCATCAGGTAGATGGCAGCAGAGAAGAACAGGCCGACGAGGATGGCGAAGAGCGGCTCCATCAATCGGGCTCCCTTTCCTCAAGCGCCAGCGCGATCGCGGTGATGGCGCCGACCACGACGAGATAGACGCCGATATCGAACAACATGACGGTGGAGAGCGGAACCTGAATACCTGCGATCTCGGGATATATCCACAGGCCGGTCATGAACGGGACGGCGAACAGGAAGGAGACCAGGCCGGCGACGCAGGCCATCAGCAGGCCGGCGCCCGATATCGACAGCGGATCGAGGACGATGGCGCGGCGCACCGCGTCCGCCCCCCTGACGATGCCGAGGATTGCCAGCGCCGAGGCGGCGATCAGGCCGCCGATGAAGCCGCCGCCCGGCTCGTTGTGGCCGCGCAGCAGCACGAAGACGGAGACGAGCAGCATCAGGGCGGTGAGAACGGGGGCGATGGTGCGTGCTATCAGGGTGTTCATGAGGATGGCTTCCCGCCGACATCGACACACTTCCCCTCATTCCTGTGCCCAGGCTTCGCCCGGGCGATGTCACAGGAATCCAGCATGCCCAAATCCTTGGGCATGGGAAATGCGGTGCCGCGAAAAAAGAGGCCTCTCCCCGCGCAGACGCGCGGTGGCTGGATTCCTGTGACATCGCCCGAGCGAAGCTTGGGCACAGGAATGAGGGAGGTTGGGGTGGAGCGCGGCGCGAACCTCATCTCTTGCTCCCCACATCGGCAGCCCTGCCGGCACCCCGAGCCTTAACTAGCCCGAGGATGGCGAGCGCAGCCACGGCGACAACGGCGATTTCGCCCAGCGTGTCGGTGCCGCGGAAGTCGACGATGATGACGTTCACGACGTTGGAGCCGTGGGCTATGGTTTTCGAATAAGTGGAAAAGAAGTCGCTGAGCGTGGTGGCCAGCGGGGCCTGCGTCGCCCGCGTCAGCAGCAGCGCGAAGCCGCTGCCGCACAGGATTGCCAGCGCGCCGTCGACCAGCATGCGGCCACGCGGCCTTCGGTCGGTCGGCGACAGGCGCAGGCGGGTCATCACCAGCGCCAGGATCACGACGGCCAGCGTTTCCACCATGAACTGGGTGAAGGCGAGATCGGGGGCGCCGAACAGCAGGAAGATCAGCGCCACGGCAAAGCCCTGGATGCCGAGCGAGACGATCGCCGTCAGCCGGTCGCGGGCGACGACCACGGCGACGAGGCCGAGGGCGGCGAGCAGCATGACGGCCGCCTCATGGATGCGCACGTCATGCGGCCAGGCGGGCCAGGACGGCCATTCGCCGAACAGCCACATCGGCAGCAACAGCATGGCGGCGATGCAGATAAAGGTAGACGTGACGTAAACCCGCAGCCGGCCGGGCTGCAGGAAGCGGGTGACGCGCACCGAAAGACCTATCAGCCCGGCGACGACATGATCGAAGCCGCGATCGGGGCCGGCGCCGATCCTTGCGAGGACGGCTGCCATGAGGCTGCGGGCCCGGTTGAGCTGCCAATAGACGGCGGTGCCGAGCGCGATCGTTACCAGCGATAGCAGCAGCGGCAGGCCGATATGCGGGACCAGCGAGATATCGACGACGGCAGGCGATCCGCTGACGGCGGAGGCCATCGGCGTCGAGATGTAGCGGTGCGCTAGGGTCGACAGCAGCGCGCCGGCAAGCCCCAGCAGCGCCAGCAGCGCGGGACCGATCCAGAGCAGCGGCGGCGCTTCGTGCGGGTGCCTCGGTGTCTCCTGTGGTGCGCCGATGAACGGCTTCAGCGCCACGGCGAAGGCGATGGCGAACATCAGCGCGTTGCCTGACAGGACGGCGACGGTGGCGAGGAGCGCGCGCGGGTCACCGCCGGCCAGCGCCGCGTAGATTTCCTCCTTGGCAAGGAAGCCCGCGAAGGGCGGCAGGCCGCCCATGGAGATGGCGGCGGCAAGGGCGGCGGCGAAGGTCAGCGGCATCGTCTTGCGCAGGCCGCCGAGGCGGGTGATGTCGCGGGTGCCGGTCTCGTGGTCGATGATGCCCGAGACCATGAACAGCGCGCCCTTGAACAGCGCGTGGGCGACGAGATAGAGCACCGCCGCCTCGATGGCATGCGGCGATCCGAAGCCGGTGAGCAGCACCAGCAGCCCGAGCGAGGAGACCGTGGTGTAGGCGAGCTTCAGCTTCAAGTCGGTCTGGCGGATGGCGAGCAGCGCGCCGACGAGCAGCGTGACGCCGCCAAACAGCGGCAGGATCGTCTCCCAGGCCGGCGTGCCGCCCATGGCCGGATTGAGGCGCATCAGGAGATAGACGCCGGCTTTGACCATGGTGGCGGAATGCAGATAGGCCGAAACAGGCGTCGGCGCCTCCATGGCGTTCGGCAGCCAAAAATGGAACGGGTATTGCGCCGACTTGGTGAAGGCGCCGCCGAGGATCAGGAGAAAGACCGGCAGGTAGTAGGGATTGGCGCGCAGGAGATCGCCCGATTGCAAGAGCACCGAGAGCTGCGTGGCGCCGGTTGTGCTCCAGATCATCAGCAGCCCGGCCAGAAGCAGCAGCCCGCCGCCGCCGGTGATGACAAGGGCTTGCAGGGCTGCGCGGCGCGCGGCCTCGCGGCGATGGTCGAAGCCGATCAGCAGGAAGGAGGTGATCGAGGTTAGCTCCCAGAAGACGAACAGCATCAGCAGATCGTCGGAGACAACGAGGCCGAGCATGGCGCCCATGAACAGGAACAGGAACGAATAGAACCGGCCGAGATCGGGGTGATCCCTGAGATAGCCGCCAGTGTAGAGCACGACCAGCGCGCCGATGCCGGAGATGAGCAGCGCGAAGGTCACCGACAGGCCATCGAGCAGCCAGGAGAAATTAAGGTTGAGGCTCGGCACCCAGGCATAGCCGCCGCGGATGACCTTACCATCGGCAAGGGTGGGCAGAAGGCTGGCGAAATGCACGAAGGTCAACAGCGGCGCCAGCGCCAGCAGCCAGGCGGCTCTGGCGCCCAGCGCGCGAACCAGCAGCGGCGCCAGAACGGCGGCGAGAAACGGCATGCACAGGGCCGCGAACGTCAATACCGTCACGTCGGCCATCACGTCGGCCATGTCCCCTCCTCTGCCGCCAGACCGTGCATGCGACGCAAATCACATGCACCCCAGAGGTTTAGGAGAAGACGGCCGGCACCTCAAGCCTTGATCGGTTCAGGCTGGGCTTTCTCCCAAATCGCCTTGCAAGGACCGGCCGAGATTGAGGCTGCTCCAGAGCGCCGGCAGTTGGCAGCGGGAAGGATCGACAAGGCCGGCCAGAGGCTTTGAGCGGCAAGACCACGATGAGAACGCCACAGATCGCTCGATAGACGCTGTAAGCTAAGGGCGCCGGCACATCCATATTGTGGTGGCTTATTGGCGCTATCAATGCTTGAAATCACCCAGCCGGGTGATGCGCACGGCCTCGATATATCCATGATCCAAGGCTGCGATCACCATCGCACCATGATGACGATTTACCGGGGGATTTCATGCTCAATCGCAAGGCTTTCACAGTCGCATTCGTTGCCTTCACCGCATTCGGACTGGCCGCTCCAGTGTTTGCCAAGGACTCACCGTCCTGGGATGGCACCTGGTCCGGGACCAGCAGCGCGGGTGGCAAGACGACGGTCAGGATCAGCAAGGGAAAGGTTACGTTCTGGACGAACAACGGCTACGCACGACCCAAGGCGACAGGATCGGTGAGCGGCAACGCGGTCACGCTTGACGACAACAACGGCTGGAAGGGCAGGATGACGATGCAAGCGGCAGACAAGGCGAAGATCACCGCCAGCGGCATTGGCAACAACGGGAAACCGGCAAAAAACTCGGCTATCCTGACCAAAAGGTGAGATCGCAACCCAAGATTTAGGGATCCCGCGCTGGGATCCCTACTGATCTGCACATGGCCTTAATCACGACAAATGCAGCAGATCGAGGAAGTTAAGCAGGCCCTTTCAGAGGGACCTGATGAGACTGGGCATGCGCCGGGGCGCCAGCAGATGGTGGGCGAGGAAGGCGCAGAGCAGCAGCGGCCAGACGGGGCCGACGGCAAGACCGGCGAAGCGCAGCAACGTCCAGCCACCACGAGCGGCCCAGCCCTCAAGCAACGTGACGGCGACGAAAACGCCTGAGATGGCGCAGTAGACGGTCACGGCAACGGATTCGATCATGATAGCATCCCCCCGATGCTTGAGTTTCTTCAAATCTACGGGAAATGCGGGGGATGGATTAGCTGGCTCTTATGCGTATGCGGTCGCTCATCCGAACGGTCGAGGGGCAAATCATTGCTCCGTCTTCAAACCGGCGATCAGGATGTCCACCAGGCGGGTGGCGGCGGCTTTCCAGTTGGGGCCGGTGCTGGCATTGGCGACCGCGGCCACGGCGCGCAGCAGATCAAGCGGATCCATGTCCAGCCTGATATCGCCGCTGGCGACGGCGCGGGCAGTCAGCATCTCGATGCTCTCCCTGATCTGGGGGCCCGAGGCCGCATAGAGGTCCGATGTGCCGGCGGCGAGCGAATTCAGCACCGGATACATGCCCTGCTTGGTGGCGATATAGCCGATGAACACCAGCATCCATTCGCGCAGCGCGGCGAGCGGCGACGCCTCCCTGGCCAGCCGCCGCGCCGCCTGCACCAGTTGCTCCGTCTCGTTGCGATAGACGGCGGCGATCAGGGCGTCGCGGTTGGGAAAGTGGCGGTAGAGCGTGCCGATGCCGACGCCGGCAGACTGGGCGATCTCCTCGAGACTGACATCCGGGCCCTTGGCGGCAAAGGCGCCCTTAGCCGTTTCCAGTAGCCGCAGCCGGTTGCGCTCGGCATCGGCCCGCGGCTTGCGCGCTGGCGCGGGTTGATCTTCTTTTCCAGTCACTGTCGTTTTTTTCCGGCCACTCTCGGCATGCCTATTGATAAACGGAGGATGCCTCCGTATCTAAAACGGAGGCGACCTCCTTTTAACTCATCGGAGGGCGGCGGACAATGGGTTCGCCGCGCGAGGCTGCCTGCAGGTGCACAGCACAAGGAGATTTTTCATGACAGACACGTTCGGAGCCAAATCCACCACCGACGACGTGCTTTCCGGCATCGACCTTGCCGGCAAACGCGTGCTCGTCACCGGCGTTTCGGCCGGCCTGGGTGTCGAGACCGCACGGGCGCTGGTCGCCCACGGAGCCGACGTCGTCGGTGCCGCGCGCGACCTCGCCAAGGCCGAGACGGCAACGGCCGGCGTTCGCGCCGCGGCGACTGGCGGCGGAAGCCTGGAACTGGTTCAACTCGACCTGGCATCGCTCGCCAGCATCCGCGCCTGCACCGATGCACTTGCTGCGGATGGCCGGCTGTTCGATGTCGTCATCGCCAATGCGGGCGTGATGGCAGCACCGTTCGGCCACACGGCCGATGGGTTCGAAACGCAGTTCGGCACCAACCATCTCGGCCACTTCAGCTTCGTCAACCGCATCGCGCCGCTGATCAAGGACGGCGGCCGGCTGGTGAACCTGTCCTCATCCGGCCACCGCTTCGCCGATGTCGATATCGACGATCCGAACTTCGAACACACGGCCTATGATCCGTGGATCGCCTATGGCCGCTCGAAGACCGCCAACACCCTGTTCGCGGTCGAGTTCGACCGGCGGCACAAGGCACGCGGCGTGCGCGCCACGGCCGTGCATCCAGGCGGCATCCGCACCGAACTCACCCGCCATCTCGATGACGGCACGCTGGAGGCGATGGTCGGCAAGATCAATGAGGAACTCGCCGCCGAAGGCCACCCACCCTATGAGTTGAAGTCGATCCCGCAGGGCGCGGCGACCTCCGTCTGGGCCGGCCTCGTCGCCACGGCCGATGCGGTCGGCGGTCTCTACTGCGAGAACTGCCACGTCGCGACAGTGACGGAAAACCCGGCCAGCCGCATCAGCGAAGGCGTGCGGGCCTATGCGCTCGACGCCGAACGGGCGAAGGCCCTGTGGAGCAAGAGCGAGGCGATGGTCGGCGAGCGTTTCTAGCCGTCGTCCAGGCAATCCGCGTCGTCAGCCATGGATGCTCCCTTGATCGATCCGCCAATCCGCACCACATTAGCGAGGAAAATCAAGACAACACACTCCAAGGCGTGAAAGGAGCATATCCATGGCCGACACGACGATCGCCAAGGTTGAGAAGAGTGATGCCGAGTGGCGGGAGCAGCTGACGCCCGAGCAATACCGGATCACCCGCCAGCACGGCACAGAACGGGCGTTTACCGGGCCTTACTGGGACCAGTTCGAAACCGGGCTCTACAGCTGCGTCTGCTGCGACGCGCCGCTGTTTCGCTCAGACACCAAGTTCGACGCCGGCTGTGGCTGGCCGAGCTATTTCGAAGCGGTGTCTCCTGATGCGGTGACCGAGTATCGCGATGCCAGCCATGGCATGGTGCGCACGGAAATCCGTTGCGGCAACTGCGACGCGCATCTCGGTCACGTCTTCCCCGACGGCCCGCCGCCGACCGGCCTGCGCTACTGCATCAACGGTCATTCGATGGTGTTCGAAGCGGGCAAGTAAAGGTTTGATCCAACATTGAAGCGCCCGCCCGGGAGACCGTGGCGGGCGTTACTGCGACAGGCGTTCGATGACAGCAGCAACGCTTTCGTCCAACGACAGGCTCGACGTATCGAGGATTTCCGCATTGGCGGTGATCGCCTCTCGGCGGAGGAAAGCCGCCCAGCCGATCATCTCGTCATTGGCGAGTTCGGGCTGGCCACGATCCACGGCCAATCGATGCCGGCGCGTGTCATCGTCACAATCGATCAGTATTGACCGGCAGCTGATGCCGGCCGTTTCTGCCGCTTCCGTCACGAAGGCAAGCCGCATCTGCCCTTCAAAAAGCAGCTTCTTTTGCGATTGCGCAAGCGCTGCAAGCCGCTTCATCCATGCGACCGTCATGGCATATTGCCAACGCGCCGGAGACCCATAATCGGCAATCATCTGCTCCACCGAGGGCACGCCGATGTGGTCGAAATAGTGGACGCTGATCTTGCCGGCATGCTTCGCCTCGACCGCTTGTGCGATCGTTGTCTTTCCTGAACCGGACGCGCCGATGAGAACGACAAGTGTCATCCCGGCACCCTGAGTTCCATGAAGGTCAGGTCGAGCCAGCGGCCGAACTTGGTGCCGACCTCGCGGAAGGTGCCGCCGTTGCGGAAGCCGAGCTTTTCGTGCAGCGCGATCGAGGCGACGTTGCCGGCCTCGATGCCGGCGATCATCACGTGGATGCCGTTCTCACCGGCGCGGGCGATCAGCGCGGTCATCAGCAGCTTGCCGATGCCGGCGCCCTGGTGATCCTTCTCGACATAGACAGAGTGCTCCACCGTGTGGCGAAAACCCTCGAAGGCGCGCCAGTCGCCATAAGAGGCGTAGCCGGCGATGCTGCCGTCGCGTTCGGCCACCAGCACCGGAAAGCCCCTCGCCTTGCGCATCGCGAACCATTCGCGGCGATTGTCGAGATCGACCACCGTCTCGTTCCAGATCGCCGTCGTGTGCTCGACCGCATGGTTGTAGATTTCGCGGATGGCGGGCAGATCGGCTTCGGTGGCGTCGCGTACAAGGGCGGCTTGCGTCATGAGGTGTAGTCCACTATGATTTCATTATGTCCACTATATCAGACAATTTCGATCGCTGTCTAGGCGACCGCGTCCGCACAGAGCGGGAATTGCGGGGCTGGTCGCTGAGCGATCTTGCCGATCACTCCGGCGTGTCGCGGGCGATGATCCACAAGGTGGAGCGCGGCGAGAGCAGCCCGACGGCATCGTTGCTCGGCAAGCTGTGCGGCGCGTTCGGGCTGACGGTGTCGTCGCTGATCGCCCGCGCGGAGGCCGGCGACCGGCGACTCAGCCGGCGTGACGACCAGCAGGTGTGGACCGACCCGGAGACCGGCTATGTCAGGCGCCACGTGTCGCCGGCGAGCGGCAGTCCATTCGATATCGTCGCGGTCGACCTGCCGGCCGGCGCCCGCGTTGCCTATCCCGCCTCGTCCTTCGTGTTCCTGCGCCAGTGCATCTGGGTTCTCGAGGGCGTCCTGACCTTTGTCGAGGGCGAGGTCGTGCATGCGCTCACGGCCGGCGACTGCCTGCTTCTGGGACCGGCGGTCGATTGCGAATTCCGCAACGACAGTCATGCCGATTGCCGCTACGTGGTGACGCTGACGAGGACTGGCTGACCTTGCCAGGAATGCGCTAAGCTCCCAGCAATCAAACGGGAGAAATCGATGATCCGTCTTAGCCTTGTTCTGCTCTGCCTCGTCGCAACGCCCGCGGCGGCTGAGGACTGGCGGCCCTATGCCAATGCGCGGTTCGGTTACGTCCTGGACCTGCCGGCGGATTTCGCCGTGACCCGCGAGGCCGACAATGGCGACGGCATGGCGCTGGCCTCCAAGGACGGCAAGGCCGAGCTGCGGGTGTTCGGCGCCAACAGGATGGAAGACGACTTCCCGGCAGAGATCAAAAGCCGGGTGGCGATGGACAAGCAGGACGGCTGGACGATCAGTTACGACAAGCCGTCGACAAGTTGGGCCAGCTATTCCGGCAGTCGCAAGGACCGCATCCTCTATGTCCGCGCCATCGCGCTCTGCCATGATGCGGTGGGCTATGTGACGCTTGAATATCCCAAGGCGCAACTGAAGCAGTATGATCCCGTCGTCGCGCACCTGGTGAAGACGCTGTCGGCACCGCCGCGCTGCGGATGAGCGGATGCATCACAGGCCAGCGGGGCTCATGCTGAAGCAAGTCAGCACCGCAGTGTAGTGTACGGCGGCAGCGGCGACGACGAAGCCGTGCCAGATGGCGTTCTGGAAGCGCAGCTTTTCCCAGACGTGGAAAATGACGCCGAGCGAATAGATGATGCCGCCGATGACGATCAGCAGCATCGAGGCATAGGGGATACGCTCGGCCACCGGGCCCGCAACCATGACGCCGCTCCAGCCCATGGCGAGATAGAGCAGGATGGCCAGGCGGTCGAAGCGGCCGGGGAAGAAGCATTTGAGGAACACGCCCATGCCGGCCACCAGCCACATGCCGATCAGCATGCCGAGCAGCAGCGGATTGTCGGCGCCGCGCTCCAGAAAGGGCGTGTAGGTGGCGGCGATCAGGATGAAGATCGAGGAATGGTCGAGCCGGCGCAGGAACCACTTGGTGCGCGAGACCGGCCAGGCGTTGTAGGAGAACGAGATGCCGAGCGTCAGCACCAGGCCGATGCTGTAGATCCAGGCAGCCGCGAGTTCGCCATGCGACGACCAGACGGTGGCATAGAAGATCAGCACCGTAGCGCCGACCAGCGCCATCGCCAGTCCGACGCCGTGGACGATGCCATCGGCGATGAGCTCGTATTTATCGTAAGCCCAGCGGATGCCGTTGAACTCGCCCATGCATGACGCCCTATCTGTTCGCGGCGATGGTGGCATCGAAACGGTTTGCGCGCAACACAACTGCCGTTAGGGCCGGATAAATCTTCGTGAGCGGGCTGTTGCCCCTACCCCTTCTTGCGGCGATCTACCAGCACCGAGCATTTGGCGTGGCGGACGACGCGGTCGGCGGTGGCGCCGATGAAGTAGTTGCTGAAATCGGGAACATGCGAGGCGAGGATGATCAGGTCGGCGGCGTGGGCTTCCGCCGAGGCGAGGATGCCGGTCGCCGGGCGGCCGTGGCTGATCTCGACCATGGCTGGAATACCCGTCGTGACGATCAGCGCCTGCAGCTTCTCGCGCGCATCGATGGCAGCGCCCTCGACGATATCGACCGGCAGATCGACGGCGACATAGGTCGGGATCTCCTCGACGACGTTGAGCAGGATGATGCCGCCGCCGGTGTCGAGCAGGGTGGCAGCCTTGCGCAAGCTCATTTCACCATCGGCAAGCGCACCGATCTCGACGGCGACGATGATCTTTTTATACATGACGTGCTCCCTTCAATGCTCCTGATATAGCGCCATTATCCGCCTGAAACAGATAAGGCGCTTTGATCAGGATCAAGTGGCAGCGAAGACATCGTCAACGGATCACGAACGCTTCATCGTCAAAAGCAGGCCTTCTGTGAACAATCGGAATGCGCCATATAGGGTGCAAGTACAGCGGCCAGGGGAGACTTCACAAGCATGGACCGGCGAACATTCCTTGGTATCGCTATAGGCAGCGCTGCTGCCCGAGGCAGCGCACTCGCTGCCGGCGCCGGTACGCCTTCTTCACGGGCAGGAGAGACCCAGATGACCACCACCGAAACGTCCTATGCGCTGACGCGCCCTGCCTATGTCGGCCACTCGCATCTGGTCGTCACCGATCTGGCGTCGGTCTCCGGCTTCTACCAGTCGATGCTCGGCCTCAAGGTGATCGAGAAGACTGCCAGCGGTGAAGTGCTCGGCGTCAACGGCACGCCGCTGCTGACACTGACGACGGGCAAGGATGTGCGTGCCGCACCACGCAACGCCGCCGGCCTGTTCCACACCGCCTTCCTGATGCCTGATCGCACCGAGCTGGCGCGCTGGCTGCGGCACGCCGCCCACAACAACGTCGCGCTCGACGGCGCCTCGGACCATCTGGTCAGCGAGGCGATCTATCTTTCCGATCCCGAGGGCAACGGCATCGAGATCTATGCCGACCGGTCGCATGACAAGTGGAAGTTCCACCAGGACGGACAGGTCGAGATGGCGACGCTCGGCCTCGATCTGCAATCGCTTTACGACAGCGCGCCGCAGGACACGTGGACCGGCATGGCAGACGGCACCGCGATCGGCCACATCCACCTGCAGGTCGGTAATATTCCCGCGGCCGACGCCTTTTACCGCGACGTGCTCGGGCTGAAGATCATGGCGCGCTATCCCGGCGCCAGCTTCTTCGCCACCGGCGACTATCACCACCACGTCGCCGCCAACATCTGGAACAGCCGCGGCGCCGGCGTCCGCACCGAGGCGATGACCGGCCTGTCGGACTACGCCCTGCGCTTCAACGACACCGCCGCGCTCGACAAGGCGATCGCCAAGCTGGACGAGCTCGAGATGAAGAGCGAGACGCGCGACGGCGGCGTGTTCCTGCGCGATCCCTGGGGGATCGGGCTGAAGTTGTCGGCTTGAGGGGAGCGGGGGTGAACACCCACCGGCATCCGCTCGTGTAATCTTGCGCCCACCTTCCGGTGGGCGTTTTGCGTTCAGGCCCTCGGCAATGCTGCCGGGCTGTCGATGTGGTCGGCGAACAGGGTGTCGGTGAGGTAATCGACCAGCACGCGGACCTTCGGCGACAGGTGGCGGTTCGAGGGCCAGAGCATGTGGAACTGGCCGGGGCCGTCGATGTGGTCGTCGAGGATGCTGCGCAGCGTGCCGTCGGCGAGGCGTCGACGGGCGAGGAAATCGGGCATGCAGCCAATGCCGAGGCCGGCGGCAACCGCACCGCCGAGGGCCTCCATGTTGTTGCAGGTGAGCAGGCTGCGCAGCGCCAGACCGGGCGCGTCCGGCGGCATCGTCAGCGGCCAGTCCTGCAGCTTGCCACTGTTGGGATAGCGGAAGCGGATGGCGATGTGACCGGCGAGATCGCGCGGCGTCTGCGGCGTGCCATGCTCTTCGAGATAGGCCGGTGCGGCGCAGAGCAGCATGCGGAACGGGCGCAATGCCCGCGACATCAGCCGCGAATCCTGCAGGTCGCCGCTGCGGATCGCCACGTCGACGCCCTCGTCGATCAGGTCGACGATGCGGTCGTTGAAATCGAGATCGAGTTCGACCTCGGGATAGAGCCTGACGAAGCCAGGCACGACAGGCAGCAGCAGGTGGTAGCTGACCAGCGGCAGGCTGAGGCGCAGGCGACCGCGCGGGGCGGCGACCGCGGCGGCAAGCGAGGCCTGTGCATCCTCGAGATCGTCGAGCACACGGCGGCAGCGTTCGTGGAACAGCCGCCCCTCCTCCGTCAGCCTTATGCTTCTGGTCGAACGCTGGAACAGGCGCACGCCGACCTGCCGCTCCAGCGTCGTCACCGCCTTGCCGACCGCCGACGCCGACAGGCCGAGAACCCGACCGGCGGCCACGAAGCTGCCGAGATCGGCTGTTTTCACGAAGGCCGAGAGGCCGTTGAACTGGTCCATGTCGCATCTTTCATTCGAGCGAATTTTTCCACGATGATCGGCAATGAAGCGCGCTTATCGAATGATTGCAGCGAATTTATCCTGTTTGTGTTGCCGGCGATAGAGCCTCCCACTGTTGCCGGCATTTCTCATTCCTTCAGACAGGCGGATATCTCATGACACGACCTGACACGACGAAAGCCGCCACTGCCTCTGCCAACTCTGGGCACGGCATGGCGACGAAGATACTGGCGCTGATCGGCGTCTGTTGCGCGGCCGCAGCCATGCCGCTGACCTTCACCGGCCCTGCCGTGGCGCTACCATCAATCAGCCACGATCTCGGCGGCAGTCCGATCGCGCTCAACTGGGTGACCAACGCCTTCATGCTGACCTTCGGCAGCAGCCTGATGGCGGCAGGCGCGCTGGCCGACACCTATGGCCGCAAGCGCGTCTTCCTCATGGGCCTCGTGGCCTTTCTACTGTTCTCGGCAAGCCTCGCCTTTGCCACCGATATCGTCTGGTTCGATATCCTGCGCGCGCTCCAGGGGCTCGGCGCGGCTGCCGCGTTTTCGGCCGGCATGGCGTCGCTGGCGCAGGAATTCGACGGTGACGCGAGGATGCGGGCGTTCAGCATCGTCGGCGCCAGCTTCGGCGTCGGTCTCGCCTTCGGGCCGATCGCCTCGGGGCTGATGGTCGACAGCTTCGGCTGGCCGGCGATCTTCGCGCTGGTGGTGGCGCTGGCCACGATCGCCTTCGTGCTCGGCGCGGCGTTCCTGCATGAGACGCGCGATCCGAGCGCGCAGGGGCTGGACTGGCCGGGTGCGATCAGCTTCACGCTGGCGCTGGCGCTGTTCACCTACGGCGTGCTGCTGGCGCCTGAGAAGGGTTGGGGCAGCGCGCCCGTCGTGGCACTGCTGGTCACCTCGGCCGCACTTCTCGTGGCATTCTGGCGCATCGAGCGGTCGGTCGCCCGGCCGATGCTCGATCTCAGCCTGTTTCGCTATCCGCGCTTCGTCGGCGTGCAGCTGCTTGCCGCAGCACCTGCCTATGCTTTCGTGGTGCTCCTGATCCTGCTGCCGGTCCGCTTCGTCGGCATCGACGGCATGAGCGAGGTGGCCGCGGGCCAGATGATGATCGCGCTGTCGGGACCGCTGCTGGTGCTGCCGATCGTCGCCGGCGCGCTGACGCGCTGGTTCTCGGCGGCCGTGATCTGCGGTGTCGGGCTGCTGATTGCGGCGGGCGGGCTGTTCTGGCTATCAATGATGCCAACCACCATGCCGGCCTCGCAGCCGCTTCTCCTGATCGCGCCGCTCCTGACGATCGGTATCGGCATCAGCCTGCCCTGGGGGCTGATGGACGGGCTTGCGGTCAGCGTCGTGCCGAAGGAGCGCGCCGGCATGGCGACGGGGATCTTCAGCACGACCCGCGTCGCCGGCGAAGGCGTGGCGCTCGCCATCGTCAGCGCCATCCTGTCGGCGCTGATCGGCTCGCGGCTGGGCGGCGATGAGGCGGCAGGCGCCGCGGCGCAACGGCTGGTGACCGGCGACCTCGGCGCGGCCAACCGCATCATGCCGTCGCTTGGTCATGACGGGCTGGCGGTCGCCTATGCGCAGGGGTTCAGCACGCTGCTGGTGCTGCTTGCCAGCGTCACGATCTTCACGGCGGTGGTGGTGGTTGCCTTCCTGGGGCGCAAGGAGCCTGAAGCAGAAACCGAGAAAGGGGCTGAAAGCCCTGTCTGCCAGAGCCCGGCGGGCTAGCATAAGCGATCAGATAGGGCCGCCTCGCCGCTCGATCCGAGCCGTTTGCGAGGCGGCCCTATCTCCCCGCCGAAGCCTTTGGCCAGCATGCCCCCGAGATGCGGCAAGAATTCGGCGTTTCCGCCGTTTCCGGCAAGGAACCGAAATCGACCTCGACGCGTTCTGCATGCGAAGCATAAGGGCTTCCGGGGAACCATCATCCATGGGCATTGCCAACGGCATTCGCAAACAGGCGAGCAAGATCGCGATCGGGGAACGTCGCGTCAGCTCATGGGCGCAGAACATGGCCGCGGCCGAGGAGGCCGCCGCGCAGGCGCCGATGCGCCGCGTCGAAAAGGACGGGCTCGATATCATGATGGCCTGGGCCATCATCGGCATCTTCGTGATCTTTGCCCTGTCGGCGGTCTACATGATGTCGCTGATCCTGATCCCGCTGACGCTGGCGATCGTCGTCGGCATGATCCTCGGGATGCTGGCCGAGAAACTGACCAAGCTCGGCGTGCCCCGCGTCACCAATGCCGTGATCCTCTCCTTCACCGTGGCGCTGGTGATTTTCCTGGTCGTGAGTTCGCTCGCCGGGCCGCTGACGACGCTCGCCAATGAGGGCCCGGCCTTCGCCGAAAAGACGGCGAACCGGCTGATGCCCTATCTGGAGCGGATCAAGTGGCTGCATATTACGCCCGAAACCTTCCAGAGCGGCCCGATGTCGGCCGAGAAGCTCCTGGAGAATACCGGCAACATCCTGCACGTCGTCACCGCCAACCTGACGCCGGCACTGGTGCAGGCGCTGATCTTCTTTGCCGCGCTGCTGCTCTTCCTCGTCGGCCGGGTCAGCCTGCGCAAGTCGATCATCATGGTGTTTCGCGAGCGTAGCCAGCGGCTGGCGGCGATCCGGGTGATCAGCAGCGTCGAGCAGGTGCTCGGCTTCTACTTCGCCACAGCCTCGGTGATCTATGCCTGCCTTGGCGTCGTGATGACCGTCATCGCCTATGCCGGCGGTCTGTCGATGCCAATCCTCTGGGGCTTCTTCGCCTTTCTCTCCAGCTTCATCCCCTATCTCGGCATCACGATGATGACCTTCGCCATCGCCATCGCCGGGATCATCACCCATGACGGACTGCTGGCCGGGATCATTCCGGCCGCCGCCTTCTTCACCGTCCACCTGCTGATGGAAAACCTGATCTTCCCGGCGGTGATGGGAAAGCGGCTGGAGATCAACGCCTTCGTCGTGTTCCTCGCCATCCTTTTCTGGACGTGGATGTGGGGTGCCGTCGGCGCCATGCTGGCGCTGCCGCTATCGCTGATCGTCATGACCATCATCGACGAACTGTTCATCGAAGAAAAACTGCAGCCGCAGCTGCCGAAATGAGCAAGTGAATGGCCGAAATCGATCTCAAGAGCACCAGCCAGGCACAACTGAGGAGCGGTTGCCCGCTTTGGGGCAGGACTGGGCAACGACCGGTGTTCCGGCCGCTTGACGATCACCTGAAAGTGGACGTGCTGGTGATCGGTGGCGGCGTGACCGGGGCGCTGATGGGTCAGCATTTCACCGAGCGCGGCCTTTTGGTCGCGATCGTTGATCGCGAGCAGCCGGGGCTCGGCAGCACGGCGGCCAGCACCGCGATGCTGCAATGGGAGATTGACAAGACGCTGACGGAGCTCGAGCAATTCTACGGCTATGAGCGGTCCGCCGGCATCTATCGGCGCAGCGCAGCCGCGGTTTCCGGACTTGCCAAGCTGATCGCCGGCCATCGCATCGACTGCGCCTTCCGGCCGCGGCAATCGCTGTTTCTGACCAGCAATCAGGAGGGCGCGCGCGATCTGAGGACCGAGGCGGCGCTGCGCGAGCGCGCCGGCCTGCCGAGCCGCTATCTCGAACATTGCGACCTGTTCACCGAATTCGAGATCGATCGCGACGCCGGCATCCTGTCGCGCGGATCGGCGGAGGCGGATCCGCTGCTTCTCACCTGGGCACTGCTCGACCTGGCGTTCCGGCAGTATGCGCGGCTGGTCGATGCGTCGGTGACGACGCTCAACATCGAGGGCAATCGGGTGACGGCGGAGACCGACGGGCCGTTCGTGATCGAGGCGAAGACGGCGGTGCTGGCGACCGGCTACACCATGCCCGGCATCGACATGCCGAAGTTGCACCGCGCCACCTCCAGCTGGGCGATGGCGACCGTGCCGCAGGCCGACGGCACGCTGTGGCGCGACCAGGCGCTGATCTGGGAAGACAGCCACCCCTATCTCTACATGCGCACCACCGCCGACGGCCGCATCGTCGCTGGCGGCGAAGATGACGACACCACCGATCCCGCTGCCCGCGACGCCCAGGCACCGGAGAAGATCATGGCGATCCGCGAGAAGATGAAGCGCCTGTGGCCGCAGGCCGACACCACGGTCGCCACCTCATGGTGCGGCACCTTCGGCGAAACCGTGGACGGCCTGCCGCTGATCGGCCCGGTGCCGTCGCTGCCGCATGTCTACGGCGCCTACGGCTACGGCGGCAACGGCATCACCTTCTCCTATCTGGCGACGCAGATGATCGGGGCGATGGTGTCGGGCGGGTATCGCGAGTGGTTCGATGATTTCGCCATGGATCGCGATGGGCCGGGCGGCGCGACGCGGGAGTTGGCGCAACGGGATGTGGAGATGGTGGGGCGGTAGGTTTTGGGATAGCCCACGGGGCTTGTGCCAATCGCTAGCGTTGTGCCGTGGGATACCCCCCTCTGCCCTGCCGGGCATCTCCCCCTCAGGTGGGGAGATCGACTGGTAGCGGGCACCTCGCCAAACGCTGAAGATGGAACGAGCGGCACCTTCTGGCCGATCTCCCCCCTTGAGGGGGAGATGTCCGGCAGGACAGAGGGGGGTGTTGCGGACATAACGCTAACGATGGGTGTACTCCCCATGCAGCGTTAGCGAAAATCCGCACGACGCCCAGCCCCTACTCCGTCGTCCTGTCGTCGCCGGTGTCTTCGACATCCTGCAGCCGCACGAACTCGGTGCCCTTCGCCTTCAGCGCCACGATCGCCCGGGCCACGCCCTCGCCGGCGGCGTGGGTGGGCTGGTTGATGTGGGAGATGACGACGTCGCCGTCCTTGGCGGAGGATATCCGTTTCTCGGTGACGGCAGCCCCAAGCAGCGAGCCGCCGTCGCCGTTCAGCGAGTAGCCGGCGATGCGATAGCCCATGGCGCGAATCTCGGCGATGGATGAGAGGTCGTATTTGGCGGTCGAGCCGCGGAACCAGCGCGGTGCTGCGATGCCGGCAGCGCGCATGGCGTCCGCACCGCCCTGCACTTCCTGACGTACCGCTTCGGGCGAACCGGCAGAGGCGATGCCATAAATCGAGACGGGCTTGTCGACTGCCGGGATGTGATTCTGGCCGTGGTTTTCAAGCTCGAACAGATCGGGATTGGCGAGGAAGACGCTCAACGCCTGCGGATTGCGCTTCAGCCAGCGGGCGGTGACGAAGATCGTCGCCGGGATGCGCTCGGAAACAAGTACCGAGAGAATGCGCTCGTCGGCTTGGCCCATGCAGGCATCGAAGGTCAGCGCCACGCGCTGATGCGCGGCGATGCCGGAACGCAGGATGCGCAGGTGCGGCTCGACCAGTTTCGGAGAGAGAGCAGGCTTCGGCATCGCGGCAAGCTTTTGCGGCGCAACGCGCTTTTGCGGCACGGCGGCCGGGGCGCCCGGCTCAACCGTCGGAGCGGCTTGCGGTGCCGCGGGGAAATAGTCTGCCGTCGGCACAGATTCGACCGCCGCCGCGGAGGCGAGCGACAGACAGGCGCCGACCATTGCGGCTGCGATAAAAAGGCGATTCATAACAGTCGGAAACCGTTGCTTGTTCGAGCATCAGATAAGACCAAAACCGGCGCGACGCCATGGGTGCGGCGCTTCTGCCAGCTCAGTCGTAGAGATAATACTTGGTCCATTTATCGCGCGGAACCTTGTCGCCGATCTTGTACTGGAGTTCGCGGACATTGATGTGCTGCGGGCCGGTGATGCAGCTGTAGGACAGATGGTACCAGTCGCCCTTGCTGCGGAATACCGCGCCTGGGGCTTCCAGCCGGTCGTCGCTCGGAACCGGGTCCTTGAAGGTGTAGGCGATCACCTTGTCCGGCTTGTAGCCGGTCTCGTCCTTGTTGATGCGGCTCATCGCTTCGGTATCGCAGCTCTGTTCGAGGCGGGTCGCCGGGTCGAGCTTTTCGAGCTGCTTCTTGATGGCGGGGTCGACGGCAAAGGCTGTTGGGACAAAGGTCGAGGCGGCAAGGCTTAGAACGGACAGAAGCAGGACGATGCGTTTTGGCATTGAGGGCGAATTCCTTTGCAAGCTCATTTCGGAATCCTGCACGGCCAGACTTCGGGAAGCCCCGCCGGAAAATGGCAGAATTCTGCACGATGAGAGCGGACTTTGTCACATAATGTGGTGACTTCAAGGCAAGGTGAGCATTCCCCAGGTTTTGCACAGCCGCCCGCCGCTGTTGGCGCTTGATCCCTCGCGCCCGCATCTCTATCTCTTCCCCACCTGAAATTCCGACCCCGGAGCCCTCCTTGTCCGTCTTCAAGAATCTGCCGAACCCGCCCGTCGCACCGAAGAAGCCCCATGCCGACACGCGCCACGGCATCACCCGCACGGACGATTATGCCTGGCTGCGCGCCGACAACTGGCAGGCTATGTTCAAGGATCCTTCGATCCTCGACCCCGAGATCCGCACGCATCTGGAGGCTGAGAACGCCTATATGAACGTGGCGATGGAAGACACCAAGCCATTGCAGAAGCTGCTGTTTGCCGAGATGCGCGGCCGCATCAAGGAAGACGACAGCTCGATCCCGATGAAGGACGGCGCCTACGCCTACGGCACCTTCTTCGTGACCGGCGGCGAGCAGCCGCGCTACTTCCGTATCCCGCGCGACGCCGACATCACCGACGGGAGCCTGCGCACCGTACTGCTCGACGGCGACAAGGAAGCGGAGGGAAAATCCTATTTCCGCTTGGCCGGCATCGACCACTCCACCGATCACGATCGCGGCATCTGGGGCTATGACGACAAGGGCTCGGAGTTCTACACGCTGAAGGTTCGCGACCTTGCGACCGGGCAGGACCTGCCCGACGTGATCGAGAACACCGGCGGCGGTGGCGCCTGGGCGCCTGACGGCAAGAGCTTCTTCTATTCGGCGCTCGACGAGAACCACCGCCCATCGAAGGTCTTCCATCACATTATCGGCACGCCGCAGTCGGACGACCGGCTGGTCTACGAGGAGAAGGATGCCGGCTTCTTCATGGGCGTCGGCGCCTCGCTGCTCGACGACTTCATCTTCATCGACATCCACGACCACGAGACATCGGAATACCTGCTGATCCCGACCAGCGACCTCTCGGCCAAGCCGAAGCTGGTGGCGGCGCGCGAAGAGGGAATCGAGTACACGCTGACCGAGGGCGGCGACGTGTTCTATATCCTCACCAACGACGGCGACGCCAAGGATTTCAAGATCGTGGAGGCGCCGGCTGCCAATCCTGGCAAGCAAAACTGGCGCGAAGTGGTGCCGCACAAGCCGGGCACGCTGATCATCAGCCACATGGCCTACGCCCGTCACCTGCTCTGGCTGGAGCGCAAGGACGGGCTGCCGCAGATCATGATCCGTGATCGCAACACCGGCGAAGAGCATGCGATCGGCTTCGACGAGGAGGCCTATTCGCTCGGCCTGCAGGGGGCTGCCGAGTACGACAGCGACATCATCCGCTTCAGCTACTCGTCGATGACGACGCCGTCGCAGCTCTACGACTACAACATGGTGACGCGCGAGCGCACGCTGCTGAAGACGCAGGAAGTCCCGTCGGGCCACGACATCGACGACTACGTCACGCGTCGGGTGTTCGCCCCTGGATGGGATGGCGTCGAGGTTCCGGTGACGTTGCTCTATCGCAAGGACACGCCGCTCGACGGCTCGGCGCCCTGCCTGCTCTATGGCTATGGCGCTTATGGGGTCACCATTCCAGCCGGCTTCAACACCAACTGCCTGTCGCTCGTCGACCGCGGCTTCGTCTACGCCATCGCCCATATCCGCGGCGGCAAGGACAAGGGCTTTGCCTGGTATGAAGACGGCAAGATGGAGAAGAAGACAAACACCTTCAAGGACTTCATCGCGGCGGCGGACTATCTGAATCAGGAGAAGTTCACCTCCTACGCGAACATCATCGCCGAGGGCGGCTCGGCCGGTGGCATGCTGATGGGGGCGATCTCCAACATGGCGCCGGAGAAATTCGCCGGCGTGATCGCCGCCGTTCCGTTCGTCGACGTGCTCAACACGATGCTCGACGACACGCTGCCGCTGACGCCGCCGGAATGGCCGGAATGGGGCAACCCGATCGACAGCGAGGACGAGTACAAGCAGATCGCCGCCTATTCGCCCTACGATAATGTCGAGGCAAAACCTTACCCGCCGATCCTGGCGCTGAGCGGCCTGACGGACCCGCGCGTGACCTACTGGGAGCCGACCAAGTGGGTGGCGAAGCTGCGCGACCAGTCGACCAGCGAAGCGCCGGTGCTGCTGAAGACCAACATGGACGCCGGCCATGGCGGGGCGTCCGGGCGGTTCCAGCGGCTGGAGGAGATCGCGTTCGAATATGCGTTTGCGATCAAGGTTGCGGGGAAGATGTGAAGGGCTTCGACTGAGTGTCGATATTGTCACGTCGCCGGTGTGGCCCCCTCACCCGGCCTCCGCTACGCTCGGCCACCCTCTCCCCCAGGGGAGAGGAGAACCTTCGGCGTCGGCGGCATGTTCCCTTCTCCCCTCGGGGAGAAGATGGCCCGAAGGGTCGGATGAGGGGGCCCTAGCTGCTGCACTCACCTCATGACCATCACCGAACATCACCGTCTCCGAAATTTCACTTTACCACCCCCACATCTTCACTTTAGATTTCCCTAATTAATAACATCGCATCGCATTCGATTTCATCCTTTCGGGAGACGGCGATATGGCGAGCTACAGACATGCACTGCCGCAGCTTGGCGGCGGGCTCTTCGTGACCGATGGCGGCATGGAGACGACCTTCATCTTTCATGACGGACTTCAACTGCCGCATTTCGCATCCTTCGTGATGCTGGCCTCCGAGGACGGGCGCGATCGGCTGAGAGCCTATTATCGGCGCTATCTCGACATCGCTCGCAAACATGGCGCCGGCTTCATCCTCGACACGCCGACCTGGCGCGCCAATCCCGACTGGGCCTCCAAACTCGGCTACACCACGGAGGCGCTCCACATGGCGAACGTGGCGGGCGTCAATCTGATGCGCGAACTCAGGGAACGCCATGAAGAGCTGGGCCGACCGATCGTCATCAGCGGCGCGATCGGACCGCGCGGCGATGGCTACAAGGACGGCCGTATGGAGGCCAACGAAGCGGAAGATTATCACAGCGAACAGATCGCAAGCTTCGCCAACAGCGACGCCGACATGGTGACAGCCTTCACGCTGACCGGCGTCGGCGAGGCGATCGGCGTGGCAAGAGCGGCGGCGGCGCATGGGATGCCGTGTGCGATCTCGTTTACCGTCGAGACGGACGGGAGGCTCGTCGGCGGCCGCGGCCTGCGGCAGGCAATCGAGGCGACGGACGAGGCGACCGGGGGATCGCCGGCCTACTACATGATCAACTGCGCCCACCCGACACATTTTTCTCCCGTGCTCGAGCGTGGCGGCGACTGGACAAGGCGGATTGCGGGACTGCGCGCCAATGCGTCACGGATGAGCCATGCGGAACTCGACGACAGCGAGACGCTGGATGCCGGCGATCCCGCCGATCTCGGACAGCGCTATCGCGAACTGCTGCAGGAAATGCCCGAAATCAGGATCATCGGCGGCTGCTGCGGCACCGATCACCGCCATGTGGCGGCGATCTGCGAGGCCTGCATGCCGGCACTCGCAAGCACCTGACCGATCCCGGCGGACGTCTCAATGTTCGCCGTGCACAGCCTTCTCGCCGCCGTGGCCACTGATGTCGTCGCCGGCCGTGCGCGAAAAGCGCAGGTTCCAGAAGGTGGCGGTCAGCGAGATTGCGGTGACGAACAGGAAGGCGGCGGAGAAATCGGCGAGTTGCGGGGTGTCGCCGGGGCTGCCGCTGAAGGTCATCGACATGTGCAGCGCGAAGGCGCCGACGCAGATGCCGAGCGACAGCATCAACTGCTGGAACGTGGTGTAGAAGCTGGTGGCTGCGCTCATCCGGTCGCGGTCGATGGCGTCATAAGCGACGGTGTTGTAGGCGGTGAACTGGAACGACATGAAGAAGCCGCACATGACGAGCACCGCGAAGATCAGCCCGAGCGGCCAATCGGGGCGGAAGAAGGCGCAGAGCGCGTAGCCGAAGGTGGCGGTAAAGCCGTTGAAGATCAGCGCGTTGCGGAAGCCGAAGCGGCGCAGGATGCGCGGCGCGAAGGCCTTCATGGCCATCGAGCCGATGGCGGCGGCGGTGACCAGCTGGCCGGCCTTGGCGGCCGAGAGGCCGAAGCCAAGCTGGAAGTAGAGCGGCAGCAGGAAGGGTTGCGCGCCCTGGGTGATGCGGGTCAGCGATCCGGCGATGACCGAGGTGCCGAAGCTCGGCACCTTCATCAGCGAGAAATCCATGATCGGCGACGGGTGACGGCGGGCGTGGCGGAGATAGGCGATGCCGAAGAGCAGGCCGATGGCGATCAGGAACAGTGCGAACATCCCCTCGCCCGGCCGACTGGAGCTCTCGAAACCGAAGAGCAACGAACCGAGCGCGATGCCCGACAGGATGAAGCCGACGGTATCGAAGCGCTTCTTCGTCGCGCCTTTGAAATCCTCGATAAAGATCGACACCAAAGTGAAGCCGATGATGCCGATCGGCACGTTGATGTAGAAGATCCAGCGCCAGTCGAGATAGGTGACGATCAGGCCGCCGACCGGCGGGCCGAGGATGGGGCCGATCAGCGCCGGCACCAGCAGCCACGACATTGCGTTGACCATGTCCTTGCGGGCGACGCTGCGCAGAAGCACGAGGCGGCCGACCGGCATCATCATCGCGCCACCGAGCCCCTGCAGCAACCGTGCGAGCACCAGACACAGAAGATTGGGCGACAGCGCGCAACAGATCGAGCCGACGACGAAGACGGCGATTGCCGAGCGAAACACGGTGCGCGAGCCGAAACGATCAGCGATCAGGCCGCTCGCCGGAATGAAGATCGCCAGGCTGAGGAGATAGGAGGTGAGCGCGATGCTCATCGACGGGGCGCTGACGCCGAAATCGCGGGCCATGGTCGGCAGGGCGGTGGCCAGAACCGTGGCGTCGAGCTGCTCCATGAACATGGCGCTGGCGACGATCATCGCGATGACGCGGAAATTAGGCTGGGCGCGCCTGACGACGGCGGCCTGAAAGATCTGATCCGACATTGTCAGGGATCACTCGCAAAGATGCGGCAAACGCCAAGGCGATCTGTCGCGGCATGAAATGGCAAATGCCAAGGGTGAATTGAGTTTTTATATACGCCTGCAAATGTGGCGGGGTTATGCTTTTATGGCAGGGCTGATGTGAGCTCAGCGTATGCCTGTTTTAGCGATCGCTGCGCAACAGGGTTTCGTAGTCCTGGCCGCCGGAGAGGATGTGGTGATACGCACGCTTTCGCCCTCAACAAGATAGAGAATAACGATGCTTTTTTCGAAGACGGCTATACGCAGATCGGGGCCGAGATCGGGACGGGCGACGCCACCGAATGGCGCACCACCAATGCGCTCGCAACGGGCACGCAGTCGCTTGGTGTAACGCAACGCCGTCGCGCGATTCGCACTCTGATCGAGCACGTAATCGAAGATCGCTTTCATATCGCGCTGCGCAACCTTTCGAAAGGTAACGTGGTAGGGTTTCATTGCTATCGTGGCACGACTGCCAGCGTCTCAAGCCATGCATCCATTTCGTCGCCGGTCAGGTCCGGGCGCGGATCATCCAGCGATTCCTGTACCCGAGCGCGGATGGCCGCAATGCGCTCCCGGTGCTCTTCCTCCTGGCGCATCCATGTCCGCATCGCGGCACGGATGACTTCACTGGTCGAGGCGAAGGCGCCGGTCTCGATCTCGGCATTGATCACGTCGACCATCTCGGTCGGCAGGGTGATGCTCAGCTTCTCCATAGACATATGCTGCGTCCTCGCTGCGAGTAGGATAAAATCCTACCGCCGAGCCCCGCTTGCCGCAATCGGCTGCGGGCACTACCTATGAAGCATGACCCAGACACCCGCTGCCAGCCCCCGTGCGCCCTTTCCCTTCGACAACAGCTATGCGCGGTTGCCGCAGGCGTTCTTTGCCCGCCAGACGCCGTCGCATGCGGAGGAGCCGTGGCTGATCAAGCTGAACGAGCCGCTGGCCGAAGAGCTTGGCCTCGATGTCGAGGTGCTCAAGCGCGACGGGGCTGATATTTTCTCCGGCAATCTGCTACCTGACGGCGCCGACCCGCTGGCGATGGCTTATGCCGGGCATCAGTTCGGCAGCTTCGTGCCGCAGCTTGGCGACGGGCGGGCCATCCTGCTTGGCGAGGTGATCGATCGACACGGCAAACGCCGCGACATCCAGCTGAAGGGAGCCGGGGCGACGCCGTTCTCACGGCGTGGTGACGGACGGGCGGCGCTCGGGCCGGTGCTCAGGGAGTATATCGTCAGCGAGGCGATGCACGCGCTCGGCGTGCCGGCGACACGGGCGCTAGCGGCCGTTTCGACCGGGCAGCCGGTCTATCGCGAGCAGGTGCTGCCGGGGGCGGTGTTCACCCGTGTCGCGGCGAGCCATATCCGCGTCGGCACCTTCCAGTTCTTCGCGGCGCGTGGTGATGTCGATGGGCTGAAGGCGCTAGCCGACTATGTGATCGCACGCCACTATCGCGAGATTAAGGATGCTGCCAATCCGTACGTCGGGCTGTTCGAGGCCGTCTGCGAGCGGCAGGCGGCGTTGATCGCCAGATGGCTGCATGTCGGCTTCATTCACGGGGTGATGAACACCGACAATATGACGGTGTCAGGCGAAACCATCGACTTCGGGCCTTGCGCCTTCATGGACGAGTATGACCCGGCGACGGTGTTCTCGTCGATCGACCAGAACGGCCGCTACGCCTATGCCAGCCAGCCCGGCATCGGACAGTGGAACCTCGCGCGGCTGGGCGAAACACTGTTGCCTTTGATCGATGCCGGTTCGGACAAAGCCGTCGAGGCCGCCAATGTCGTCATCAAGGATTACAGCGAGCGTTTCCAGATCCACTGGTTACGGGGCATGCGCGAGAAGATCGGGCTTTCCAGCGTCGAGGACGATGATCTGGATTTGATCCAATCTCTGCTCTCGATCATGCAGGCGGGACAGGCGGATTTCACGCTGACCTTCCGGCGGCTGTCGCACCTGGCCGGAGACGACGGTCGGCAGCCGGAATTCCTGGCCACCTTCCGGGAACCGGAGGCTGCAAAGGAATGGCTGTCGCGTTGGCGCCAGAGACTATGGCGTGAGATGACGACGGATGCGGCGCGCAGCGCGGCCATGCTTAGCGTCAATCCTGCGGTCATTCCGCGCAATCACCGCATCGAACAAGCCATCATCGCCGCTGTCGAGGAGGCTGATTTCTCTCTGTTCGAAGCGCTGCTCGACGCGCTTGCCAGACCCTACGAAGATCACGCAGAGTTTACTGGATATACGCAACCGCCAAAAGCAGACGAACGGGTTCTCAAAACCTTTTGCGGGACGTGAATCGGGCGCCTCCGCCACTACCATGACGCTAATAGGACTGCGGCGCCTCGTTGCAGAGAACCACTGTGTATCATGGCCTCTGCGCGAAAACTCACGATCAGCCGGCTGCAGTTTGACCACCAGCGTACGCTTAAGCCATTGTATTCCCGAGGTTGAATGCACCCCCCATATTGTGGCGGTTGAAAGGCAGCGGGCATCGCTCTATGTCCGCCGATGACGCTTGCGGCAATATGCCCCCTTCGCCGTTTGCGTGCATTCCTGACCGCTCCCGATCCCCCTCGGGAGCTTTATGCATTTCAGTTGGAGACCGGCCCTTATGGCGATCGTCTTAACATCCCTTCTTTTCATCCTGATAGGATTGGCACTTGGCGGAGGCGGGCTTTGGCTCGTGCTGCTCGGCGGCAGTTTCTTCTATCTTTTTGCCGGCATCATGTTCCTGCTGACGGCGTTCCTGCTCCTGAAGCGCAAGGCATCGGCCCTTTGGGTCTACGCGGCGCTGATCGTCGTCTCCCTCATTTGGGCGATCTACGAAGTCGGCTTCGACTGGTGGCAGCTCGGACCGCGCGGCGGCCTGATCATCCTGCTCGGTCTTTGGCTGCTGACGCCGTGGATCCGCCGCCCTCTCGGCTTTTCCGGCACGACGGGCACGGCCTATGCCGCCAGCCCATGGCCGCTGGCCGTCCCTGTTCTGGCCGCGATCGTCATCGCCGGCTATTCGATGACCACGAGCCCGCATGACCAGCACGGCGACCTGCCGACGGCAATGACCGGCAGCACCACCTTCGGCGGCACGGTCACCGATGGCGAGTGGCACCAGTACGGTCGCACCCCGTTCGGCCAGCGCTATTCGCCGCTGGAGCAGGTCAACGTCAGCAACGTCAAGAACCTGAAGGAAGCCTGGCGCTACCAGACGGGCGACGTGAAGCGTCCCGACGACGTCGGTGAGACGACCTACCAGGTCACGCCGCTCAAGATCGGCGACACGCTCTACATCTGCACACCGCATAACCTCGCCATCGCGCTTGACGCAAAGACCGGCAAGGAAAAGTGGAAGTTCGACGCCAACTCCGGCATGAACCCGGACCGCCAGCACCAGACGTGCCGCGGTGTCACCTACTTCCATGACACGGCAGCAGCCGCCGGCGCGCCTTGCGTCGACACCGTCTTCCTGCCGACCGCAGACGCCCGCCTGATCGCGCTCGACGCGGCTGACGGCAAGGTTTGCACGAGCTTTGCCGACCAGGGCACGCTTCACCTCGAAAAGGGCATGAAGTACAACCCGGCCGGCTACTACTACTCGACGTCGCCGCCTGTGGCGATCGACGGCAAGCTGATCATCGGCGGCGCCGTCAACGACAACTACTCCACCCAGGAGCCGTCTGGCGTCATCCGCGCCTTCGACATCCACACCGGCGAGCTGGTCTGGAACTTCGATACGGGTAACCCCGACGTCACCACGCCGCTTCCCGAAGGCCAGACCTACACCACCAACTCGCCGAACAGCTGGTCCGTGTTCAGCGCCGACGAAGGCTTGGGGCTTATCTACGTGCCGCTCGGCAACATGGTCCCCGACCAGCTCGGCATCGGCCGCAGCGCCAGCGTCGAAAAGTTCTCCTCCTCGATCACCGCGCTCGACATGAAGACCGGCCAGGTGAAGTGGGTCCAGCAGACCGTGCACCACGATCTGTGGGACATGGACGTTCCGGCGCAGCCTGTTCTCTTCGACATGAAGAAGGCAGACGGCACGGTCGTTCCGGCGCTCGTCGGCCCGACCAAGCAGGGCGATATCTACGTGCTCGACCGCCGCACCGGCGCGCCGATCATTCCGTTCAAGGAAATCCCGGCACCGCAAGGCACGATCCCGGAAGATCACGCTTCGCCAACGCAGCCGATCTCCGACCTCACCTTCTCGCCGCCACCGCTGCAGGAGAAGGACATGTGGGGCGTTTCGCTGTTCGACCAGCTGGCGTGCCGGATCGAGTTCCACCGCTACAAGTACGAGGGCCGCTACACGCCGCCGTCGCTTGAAGGCACGATCGTCTATCCGGGCAATTTCGGTACCTTCAACTGGGGTTCCGTCTCGGTCGATCCGGAACGGCAGATCATGTTCGGCATGCCGACCTACCTCGCCTTCACCTCACGTCTCGTTCCCGCCGCCGACATTCCGGCCAAGGGCCAGGGCGAAAAGGGCAGCGAGCAGGGCCTGAACCGCAACGACGGCGCGCCTTACGGCGTGGTCATGGGACCGTTCCTCGGCCCGCTAGGCATTCCTTGCCAGGCGCCGCCATGGGGCTACATCTCCGGCGTCGACCTGACGACTGGCAAGATCGCCTACAAGCTGAAGAATGGCACGGTCGAGGACATGAGCCCGCTGCCACTGCCCTTCAAGCTCGGCGTTCCCGGCATCGGTGGCCCGATGCTCACCAAGGGCGGCGTCGCCTTCCTCGGTGCTGCCGTCGACAACTACCTGCGCGCCTATGACGTGACCAACGGCCAGCAGCTGTGGCAGGCCCGCCTGCCGGCCGGTGGCCAGTCGACGCCGATGACCTACACGGCTTCCGACAATAAGCAGTATGTCGTGATGGTTGCCGGCGGCCACGGTTCGGTCGGCACCAAGCCGGGCGACTACGTGATCGCCTACACGCTGCCGTAACCGGCAGGGTTCTGATGATCGAGATGGCCGCCTTCGGGCGGCCATTTTGCGTTTGGGGGAGTGACCGTGCTCAGAAACTGATTCAGGGAGATACGAAACCGATTCACGTTTCTGGAACATCTATTTGAATTTGAATCAGCTTTTTCTGATCATGCGGCGTCTATGTCCGTCAGCGCAAAATCGTTTCCCTTGTACAGCAGCGGCATTCCGCCATGCTTGGCGCATGCGTAGGCGAAACAATCGCCAAAATTCAGCGCCGCTGGGTGGCGTGATTTTCCGTAACGATCAAATGCTTGAATTGCCAAGGTCCGCGTTTCCGCAGATATGGAAATAACCGTGATTGCCGCGAGCGCAAGGAAGCCTTCAACAGCCTCGTGTGCGGCAGGAACGGGAAGCTTGAGTTCTCGGGCGACAGCAATAACCGTTTCCCATACCGCCATTGGCGAGGTGACGCGATGCTGATGTCTATTCAGACGAGCAAGCAAATCACTAGCGTCGTGCTCATGAACAAGGATCGATGTCAGCGCCGATGCGTCCACAAACATCGGCTACTCCTCATAGAGGCTGTCGATGAATTCCTTGTCGGCAGGCGGACCTCGATCCGTACCGGCGCGGGCTCGCAACGCCCGGCCGTAAGCAAGTCCACGCTCAACGAGCGATTCTCCTCCCTCCTCGCGTTCGATCTCGCGCAAAAGAGCTTGTCGCACCACTTCCGTCTTGCTTTGCCTGCGAGACGTCGCAAGCTTTTCCGCAAGCTTATCGACGTCGTCGTTCTTGATATAAAGGGGCATGGATATCCCTCCGAGATATCCCAATATAGTTCAGGGATATCCCTCCAGCAATCCCGCGATTTCGATCCCTGTTCGTCACACCATCTCCGCCACGATCGCCGCCACCTCGCCGAAAACAGGATTGATCTCGGCGGTCGTCGCCGTGGCTTCGTTGATATAGACGGCGATCAGGATCGGGCCGTGGCCGGGGGGCCAGCAGATGGCGATGTCGGCGGCGGAGCCGTTTTTGCCGGTGCCGGTTTTGTCGCCGATCTTCCAGCCGTCGGGCAGGCCCTTGCGCAGGCGTTCGTTGCCTGTCGTGTTGGCGACCATCCACTCGACCAGCGTGTTCTGCGAGGGCTCCGACAGCACGGTGCCGAGCGTCAGGTTGCCGAGGGTGTCGAGCATGGCGTCTGGCGTGGTGGTGTCGCGCGGGTCGTCCTTCTTCGCCTCGTTGAGATCGGGCTCGATGCGGTCGAGACGGGTGGAGCCATCGCCCAGCGTGCGCAGCCAGTTGGTCAGCTCCTTCGGCCCGCCGAGGGTTTCGAGCAGCAGGTTGGCGGCGGTGTTGTCGCTGAGCGTGATCGCCGCCTTGCAAAGTTCGCCGACGCTCATGCCTTCTCCGCCGATATGTTTTTCGGTCTCGGGCGAATAGTCGATCAACTGGGACTTGTCGTATACGACGCGGCGCTCGAGGTTTTCCTCACCCTTGTCGACGCGACTGAGCACCATGGCGGCGGCCAGCACCTTGGAGGTCGAGAACATCGGAAAGGTCTCGGTCTCGCGATAGCCGAAGGAGATGTTGGTCTGCGTGTCGATGACCGAAACGCCGATGCGGCCGCCGATGCGCTTTTCCAGCGCGCCTATGCGGCGGTCGATCTCGTCGCTGTCTGCCGCGCTTGCGGCGACCGGCAGGAAGAGCGTGGGCAAAAGCAATGCCGAGCCGAGAAGCGTGCGGCGGCGGAGTGAAAAGCGATGCATGAAAACCTCTGTCTGAATCAGCAGCAGACAGAGGTAGAGCGGGATTGTGGCCCGCTTGCGTCGCTCATGCCTGCCGTCAGGCCGCGTGCCGCGCAGCCACCTCCGTCACCTCTACCGTGACATGCGACAGCTGGTCCAGTGACGAAAGCTTGTCCTTGTAAAAGGACGGCGCGCGCGGCGCGGACGTGGCGACGGCGACGATCGCCGCGTGATGGCCGGGACCGACCTGCCAGACGTGCAGATCGGTAATGTGGTCCTCGGCGGTCTCGACCTTGGCGCGGATTTCGCGCGGCAGGTCTCCGGCCGACGGCAGCGTGTCGAGCAGTACGGCGCCCGACGACTTCAGCAGGCCCCATGCCCACTGGGCGATGATCAGGCCGCCGACGATGCCCATCAGCGGATCGAGCCACAGCCAGCCGTAGAGGCTGCCGAGCAGCAAGGCGGCGATTGCCAGCACCGATGTCAGCGCATCGGCGATGACATGGACGTAGGCCGAGCGCATGTTGTTGTCGGTGGCGCGAGGGGCGTGGCTGCCATGGTCGCCGTGGGCATGATCGCCATGATGGGCGTGGTTGCCGTGAAGCGGCTGGTGCGTGTGCCCACCGTGGTGAGCGTGATCGCCGTGTGCATGACCGGCGTCGGGTTTGCGGCTCTTCGCCGGAGCGTGATGATGACCATGATCGTGGCTGTGGTGGTGGTCATCCTTGAGCAGCCAGGCGCTGACCACATTGACCGCAAGGCCGAGGACGGCGACACCGATCGCCTGGGAGAAGCTGATCGGCACCGGATTTTCGATGCGCAGCAGGCTTTCATAGGCCATCAGCAGGGCGATCAGGGCCAGGATGATGGCGCTGGCGAAGCCGGCGAGATCGCCGAGCTTGCCGGTGCCGAAGGTAAAGCGCGGATTGTGCGCCTGTTTGCGAGCATAGAGGTAGGCGACCGCCGAGATCAGCATGGCGCTGGCATGGGTCGACATGTGCAAGCCATCGGCGACCAGCGCCATCGAGCCGTACCAGCTGCCGGCGGCGATCTCGGCCACCATCATGGCCGCGGTCAACGCGATGACCAGCCAGATGCGGCGGGTGTTGCGATCGTGGTCCTCGCCGAGAAAGACATGTTCGTGCTGTAGTGTTTGGGTCGGTGCGCTCATCGCACGCTCCTCTTTGTTGGCCAAAGCTTCTTTATGCGGCTGAGGCCCCGGATCAGCGGATGTAGGTCCTCAAAACCTCGGAAATTTCCTCGACGGCCTCGCCGCGCGCCTTGTCGTCGGCGGCGTGCAGGACGTGCTCATGCAGGTGATCGTCGAGCACCTCGCCGGTCAGGCCGTTCAGCGCGCCGCGAATGGAAGAGAGGAGCTGCAGCACCTCGCCGCAGGGGCGCCCGGCGTCGAGCGCACGCTCGACCGCCTCCATCTGGCCCTTCAGCCGGTTGATGCGGGCGATCAACTTCTTCTTGTTGTGCTGGGTGTGGGACATGTCTCTCTCGATATAGGATAGGGGGGTACCCTACATTATGGGCACATCGATGGGAAGCGGTGGCGTCGCTTGACAAACGCGGCGATTGGGAGGATGTATCTCGGCATGATCAAGAACGCGCACATCACCAGCTCGTATTTTTGGCTGTACCTGTAAGGGGCGGCTGGACAGATCTTATTGTCAACAAGCCGCCGTCAGGCGGCTTTGTTGTATCTCAAGCGTCCTGACGGCAGATCACCACAGAAAATCGCCAGATAGGACGCAGAGACATGACCGACATCGAAGACAGTGAAATCTCGTTGATCCGCCCGCCGGTGATCAACATCCGCGCCGCCAAGCCGCGCGACCTCCCCGAACTCAACGACATGATCGCGCTGCTCGCCAAGCATCATGGCGACGCCGCCGGCTCGACGCCTGAGCAGCTCGAGCGTGACCTGTTCGGGCCCCTGCCCTGGATTTCCGCGCTGGTCGCCGAGACGGATGCGGGCCTGATCGGCTACGCCATTCTGGTGCCGCTCTACAGGGCGCAGGAAGGCGCGCGCGGCATGGACCTGCATCATCTGTTCGTGCGCGACGGCCATCGCGGCCACGGCGTCGGCCAGCATCTCGTAAACCGGGCGCGCGACACCGCCCGCAGCGCCGGCTGCGGCTACCTTTCGGTCAGCGCCGCGACGGGCAACGTGCAGGCACATCGCTTCTATGAAAACATGGACTTCGTGCCGCGTCCGGTGACCGGCATGCGCTATCTGCAGGCGCTGGCATAGGCGGCTAGACCGCCGTCAAGCGCACCTGTTCGTCACGGTAGTCATGCAACGGCCTTCGCCACGATCTCGGGAAACTGCTCGATCACCCGCATGTAAGCGACGGCGAATTCCGGTGCCGTCGCGCGCGCCTGCTCCCAATCGCGCAGCGTGCCGACGGGCACGCGGAAACGGCGCGCGAACTCGGATTGCGACAGCCCGAGCTGGGTTCTCGTCCGGCGAATGAGGCGGGCGCGCTGGGCGCGGTCCATCGCTTCGGCGGTTGCGCCGAAATCGTCGGCGTCAGCTGGATCAGCAGGCAGCACGATAGGCTCGTTCTTCACTCTCATTGCTCCTTCTCACCGACATGAAGCGGGGCAGATCGTTCCGCCAGACGAAAACGCCGGTGAACAGTTTCCGTTCGACGAGCCCGACCACCTTGAACCGTTCCTCGCCATCGATCTCGCGAATTGACGGAATGATCAGATGGTTTTCGTCCTCGACAAAGATTCTGTCACCGAAGGCCAGTGACAGCTTGTGCTTTTCGAGATTGGCCGCGTCCTTGCCGGGATCGAACCTGTCTGTCGTCATGACGGCGACCATACGGGATTTCCGTATGGTTCGCAATGTGGGTTATACCGGCTGCGCGATCAGCCCAGCACAGGCTCGCCGTGAAAGCGGCGGCGTGACGGCTTGGAGACGCCGAAGCCGACCTCCATCATCAGACGCGGCTTCTCGGTCGCGACGGTGCCCATGTGGAAGCCGAACGGATCCTCGACGAAGCCGGAGCCGGCCTTGCCGGTCAGCGTGATCGGGCTGTCCTTGCCGTAGTAGTCGATGATCTCGTCGGCCGGGTGGCCGACCAGCAGGGTGAGCTGGTGCTTCATCCGGCGCTTGTTGTGGCTGCCGCGCACATAGACGTGCGGACCGGTGCCCTGGTCGACATCGACGAGATAGAAGAAGAATTTCAGCATCCGCCAGTCGTCGAGATCGAAATGATACTTGTCGAGCGAGGCAAGGCTGCGGTCGGCCTCGCTGGCCTTGGTGGGGAAGCTCCACCATGTGCGCGTCGTGATCAGCTGTGCCTGGGCGCCGAGATAGCGGCGGGCGATCTCCGACAGCAGCGGATCGCGCTGCACCGCCAGCACCGCCGGGCAATCCAGCGCCCGCTCGAAATGGTGGCCGCTCAGGATCGGGCGGCCGAGCCAGTCCTCGGTGGCGCGGTGATCGGAGGCCACGAATTCGACCTTGCGGTCGAAATTGCCGAAGCATGGCGTGTCGTGGCCGAAGGCTGATATCTCCTGCGTGATCTCGGCTGGCAACTGCAGATCGGGAAAGATGCCGTCGCGCTTCAGTGCATCAACGGCGGTTTCAGCATCCACGCCCGAGAACATCGACGGGAGTGTGTCGATGGCACTGTCGCTGCGCTTGGCTGCGAGCCAATGGGCGCGGCGGCCGGGGATGGTGCGGGCGAGCAGGAACATCGGCAGCCACGCCGGATTTTCCTTGATATCGGCCATATAGGTCGGAATGCGCACCGCCATGCGTCTGAATTTGCCACCCCTGCGGGCGATCGCTTCGAGATCATTGGATGGTGTCACTGATGAGCTGTGCATGCAGCTGGCCTTTCGGAAGACGTTGAGGGCTCGTCGTTCGGCAGCGGCAGACACCGCTGCGGGGCATTCAGTAGAGAGCGCTAAAGAAATGCTGCAATGCGGCGATTTTGAGATTTTCCCTTATTAATGAGGGGGAACCGCCTTCAGGTAGGCGGCAATTGCCTCGAGATCAGCCTTGGGTAGATGCGCGACGTTCTGCTGCACTTCGGTCATCGAACCGCCAGCCGAATCGAAGTCGGGCGTGAAGCCGGTTTCGAGATAGTTGGCGATGTCGGCCTCGCTCCATTCGCCGATGGCTTTCGAGCCTGGCGTGATGTTGGGGATGGTGCCTTTGCCTTCCGGATTGGGGGCGCCTGCCAGCCACAGGTCGGGCTTCAGGCCACCCAGCGCATCACGCGGGGTGTGGCACTCGCCGCAATGGCCGAGGCCTTCCACCAGGTACTGGCCGCGCCTGACCTTGTCGTCGGCATTGGCGAGGATGACGCGGGGGCTGTCGTTGAAATAGAGGAACTTCCAGCCGCCGAGCGCCAGGCGGATGTTGAACGGGAACGGCAGCTCGTGCGGCGGCGCGACGTTGGCGCTTTTCGGCAGCGTCTTCAGGTAGGCGTAGAGATCGTTGACGTCCTTGTCGCTCATTCTGCTGTAGGATGCATAGGGGAACGAGGGATAGAGATGCGCACCGTTGGGCGCGACGCCGCGCTTCATGGCGTTGCCGAACGAAGCCAGCGTCCATTTGCCGATGCCTGATGTCTCGTCAGGCGAGATGTTGGGAACATGGAAGGTGCCGAACGGGCTCTTCAGCGCGAGGCCACCCGACAGCGTCAGCCTGGCATCGCCTTCCGATCCGGGGGCCGCGTGGCAGCTGACGCAGCCGCCGGCCCAGAACACTATCTCGCCGTTCTTGACGTCAGGGGCGCCGAGATCGGCCCAGTGGCTTTCGGGCAGCGGATTGGGGGCGGTGACCAGATAGAAAGCGGCGCCACCGATCACGGCGACGCCGACAAGACAGAGGATGAACCTGATGAACCGCCGAACCATGCACTGCTCTCCCGCCGCCATAACAATGGCTTAGACATAAAGCGATCCGCCGCGCCGGCAAGGCCGTGACGGATCGCGCTCATTGGCTGCAGAGGGCGCTATTCCTTCTTGACCCGGTAGTTCTGATGACAGCCGCCGCAATTGGCGCCGAGGGTCTTCAGGCCGGCGCCAACGCCGGCTGCATCGGCCGGGAGCTGGGCGAGCAGTGTGTCGGCATCGGTGCCAAGCTTGGCGGAGCGAGCCTTGAAGTCGTCCATGTTTTCCCAGATCTTCGGGCTTGCCTCGGAATCGGCGGAGGCATTTTCCGTGCCCGGCTTGAACTGTTCCGGGAAGACCTTCGCGGTCTCGGAGATCGTGGTCAGCGCCGCCTTGATCGCTTCGGCATCGTAGGGCTTGTCGCCCTTGGCGATGCCGGCAAGCGCACCCGTTGCGCCGCCGATCTTCTTCATCATCGCGACGCGGGCATCATGCGTGCCCTGATCCGCGGCAGAAACGGTCGCGACCCCAACAGTCGCGACACTCAACCCAGCGGCCAGAACGGCCGCGGCGATTGCCTTCATTGTCATGCGTTTTCTCCTCATTGATTCCGGGCTCGTCAAAACCCGGCTTCTCCTGCTTACCCCAGCATGATGGCGGATTAATCTCGCGCCGGAAGTAATAAGTAAGTGAGAAGGCAATCATTTCAGCAATATGCCTTTTACCGATGGTCACACCGGTGCTTTCCAGCCGTGCCAGGCGGTGAGGATGGAGACCGCGATGAGCAGCGCGCCGGCCACACGGCCGACGATGATGGTGGCCACGGGGTTGGAGATCAGAAGCGCGCGGCTGCGCGAGGCGGTGACGGCAATGGTGCCGTAGATGGCCGCCTGGGTCGCCACCGTCATCAGCCCCATGACAACGCCCTGCAGCCAGATCGGCCCATAGGCCGGCTTCAGGAACTGCGGATAGACGGCCAGCATGAACAGATAGGCCTTGGGATTGATCAGGCAGGTGACGGCGCCCTGGCGGAAGGTGCGCCAGCCGGAGCCGTCTGCGCCCGCCTCGACCGCCGAGACCGTGATGGAGCTGCGGATCAGGCTGTAGCCGATCCAGGCCATGTAGGCGGCGCCGGCGAAGAGCAGCGGATTGAAGAGCGCCGGGAGAAGCGTCGCCAGCAGGCCGACGCCGATTGCGCCATAAAGCGAATGCACCGCCCCGCCTGCCATGATGCCTGCCGTCGCCGCCATGCCGGCGCGCCGGCCCGATGTCAGCGAACTGGCGAGCACGAACAGCATGTCCATGCCGGGGACGATGATGATGCCGAAGAGAAGCGTGAAGTAGAGCCAGAGATTTTCGCCGTAGGTCATGTCAGTTGCCCGTTGCTGATCCATGGGAGCGATCCCGTGGATACCGTTGTTTTTCAATTCGATGTGCAGATCTGTACGACGGCCCAACTGACAGTGTAGTGTCAGGAGCGTGTGGTGGAGGACAGCATATGCGCAAGGCCTCTCGGCTTTTCGAGATCATTCAGCTGCTGCGGCTGGCGAAACGACCGGTGACGGCGGCGGTGATGGCTGAAGCGCTCGAGGTGACCGTGCGTTCGATCTATCGCGATATCGCGGCGCTGCAGGCGATGCGCGTGCCGATCGAGGGCGGGCGCGGGATCGGCTATATCCTCAGGCCTGGCTTCGACCTGCCGCCGCTGATGTTTTCGATCGAGGAGATGGAGGCGATCGTGCTCTCGCTGGCGCTGGTTGAGCGCACCGGCGACGCTGCGCTGAAGCAGGCCGCCAGGCGGGTGAACCAGAAGATTGCCGGCGCGGTGCCGCTGCCGCTGCGCCAGGCGATGGAGGGGAAGGCGCTCTATGCCTGGGGCGCCAGCGCCCCCTCGCCCGAGGCATTGGATCTCGGGCTGGTGCGCCGCGCGATCCGCGACGAACAGAAGCTTGATCTCGACTATCGCGACGAACTGGGCCGCGCCAGCGCGCGGACGATACGGCCGATCGCGCTGATCTACTATTCGCAGACGTCGAACATCGTCGCATGGTGCGAGCTGCGGCATGCGATCCGCACCTTCCGCAGCGACAGGGTCGAGCACTGCGCGGAGGCAACAGGCCATTTCAAGGGTGAAGGCGATGGGCTGCGCGATCTCTGGACGTCGGGATGGGCGGAACGGACCGCCTGATGCGCCGGTCGCGCGCGTGAACACCCCGCAACCGTGGTCGCGGGGTGCTGTTTCCCTCGGATCGTCAGAGCAGAGCGCCGCCGGAGACCTCGATGCGCTGGCCGTTGACCCAGCGGTTGTCGTCCGACAGCAGCGAGGCGATCATTGGGCCGATGTCGTCGGCAACGCCGGGGCGGCCGAGCGCGGTCATGTCCGAGACCATCTTGTTGACGACAGGATTGTCGCGCACCACGCCGCCGCTGAAATCGGTCATGATCGCGCCCGGCGCCACCGTGTTGGCGGTGATGCCGCGCGGGCCGAGCTCCTTGGCGAGGTAGCGGGTGAACACCTCGATCGCACCCTTCATGGCGGCATAGGCGGAACTGCCGGGGATGCTGAAGCGGGCAAGGCCGCTCGATAGGTTGATGATGCAGCCGCCATCGGCCATCACAGGCAGAAGTTTCTGGGTGAGGAAGAAGACGCCCTTGAGGTGGACGTTGACGAGGCCGTCAAAGTCATCTTCCGTCGTTTCGGCAATCGAGGCGTGGTGGCTGGTGCCGGCATTGTTGACGAGGTAGTCGAAATCCGTGCGGCCGAGACCGGTGAGCGCCTGCCTGACGTCGGAGACGAAGGTATCGAAGGAGGCGGTGTTGCCGGTGTCGAGCTGGATGGCGACGGCCTTCGCACCCAATGCCTCGATCTCGGCAACAGCGCCTTCGGCTTCTGCCTTATTCGAGTGATAGGTCAGGATGACATCGACACCGCGCCCGGCAAGGCTGACGACGGTGTTGCGGCCGAGACCACGGCTGCCGCCGGTTACGATGGCGATTCTACGCTTTGAATTTGCTTGGTTTTCATGGGGCATGACACTCTCCTTGAGGTTTGTTCGATGGCTTGATGCTACGCCCGGAGAGGCGTTTTGCTGAATGCCGGAACTCTCGAATTTCTTGCCCATTCCTCCAATCGGCTTGCAGAGTGGGAGCGGTGATCTAAGATCACTCAGCATTGCTGACACGCGTGGAGAAAAACGATGCCCGAAGCGCTGAAGGACATGGTGGCCCGCTATATCGACGCGGTCGGTGGCGGAGACGGCGCGTTCATGACGCCGGTCGCGGTGCCGGGCCTGGCGCTGTCGCGGGTCAGCCGGCCCGTGATGCCGCACCACCGGGTCTACCGGCCGACGATCTGCGTCGTGCTGCAGGGCGCCAAACGGATCCTCAGCGGCGACCGGGTGCTCGACTACGGCGAGAACCAGCTTCTGATCGTGACGGTGGAACTGCCCGCATCCGGCCAGATCGTCAATGCCAGCCCGGAGCAGCCCTATATCGGCCTCAACATCGATTTCGACCCGGCAATGATGCGCGAGGTGCTCGACGATCTCGACAACCCGCCGAAACCATCAGGCGACGGCATCGCCTGCGTCTTCGTGCAGGATTTCGATGCGGCGCTGGAGGATTGCGTGCGCCGGCTGCTGAAGCTGGTGGAGACGCCGACAGCCATTCCGGTGCTGTCGCGCTCGATCATGCGGGAGATCTGCTACTGGCTGCTGACGGGGCCGAACGGGCGCGAGATCTGCAAGCTGGCGCTGCCAGGCAGCCACGCACGGCGGATGAGCGACGCGATCCATCTGCTGCGCGGCAATTTCGCAGCACCCGTCCGCATCGAGGAACTTGCGGCGGTGGCGCGGATGAGCCCGTCGTCCTTCCACCAGCATTTCAAGACGCTGACCTCGATGACGCCGCTGCAGTACCAGAAGCACATGCGGCTGCTCGAGGCCCGCCGGCTGATGGTGACAGACGGCGCCAATGTGGCCAGCGCCGCCTATCAGGTGGGCTATGAAAGCGCCTCCCAGTTCAGCCGCGAATATACACGCATGTTCGGCGCGCCGCCGAAACGCGATGTCAGCGAGATGCGCGCGTCGCCGATGGCGGCGGCGGCCTAGATTGGCAGCACTCGGCTCTCCTCACGGCCGAAGCCGCGGATCTCGATGTGGTCCGTGTGGATATCGACGATGGCGAAGGTGTTTTCGCTTTCGGTGTCGACCATGCCTTTGAAATTGACGCAGTGGCAGCCGCCGACCATGCCGTAATTGCCGACGTGGTTGTGGCCGTTGAAATAGGCGGCGACGTTGGGGTTCGCCGAGAGCAGGTCTATGATCCGTTCGCGGTCCCAGCAATCGTGCTCGTTGGGCGGATAGACCGGGTAGTGGTTCATGACGATCACGCGCTCGCCGGCCTTTGCCGCATCCGCGATCTCCGCCTCGAGCCAGGAGAACTGGCTGTCGCTCATCATGGCGTTCCAGGCGTGGGCGTTGATGGCGCCCTCTTCCTGCAGTTCGGCCAGCCGTTCGGCCGCGATCTCGCGGTAGGGATGTCCTTCGGGCGGGGCGAATGTGCTGACTTCGTTGCCGTTGAGCGCGATGAAGCGCCAGCCCTGCATGGCGAGGCTGTAATAGGGCGCCGGCGTGCCGAGGCGACCGGTGACGTCCTCCAGATGCTCCGGCGCGACGGCAAAATCGTGGTTGCCAAGCAGAAAGAGGCTCTCGTGCCTCAGCGCGTCGTAGACATCAAGGATGGTGTCGAAGCTGGCGAAATCGCGGTCGATGATGTCGCCGAGCGTCATCACGAAGCTGAGGTCCTCGGCGTTGAAGACCTGGATCGCGGCGGCGAGCTTGGCCGGGCTGTTTTCGTAGTAGCGGTCCATGCCGGCATGCGGCTCGCGCGCGGCGTATTGCGGGTCGGCGACGATGCCGAAGCGGAAGAGTGGGAGAGACTGTGTCATGGGCGCCGGATTAGGAGTGGTCGGTGACAGCGGTGTGACAGGGAGGGTGCGTCAAGGAGAGGTTGGGCGCAAGTGCCCCCTCACCCGGCCTCCGCTGCGCTCGGCCACCCTCTCCCCGATGGGTAGAGGGTGAACGGCGGCCTTGCGGCACTTTCTCATCTCCCCACCGGGGAGAAGGTGGCGGCAGGTCAGGCGCAACATGTTGCGCCGGGGATGAGGGGGCCACAAGGCACACCCTCGCGACACACCCCCACAAACAAAAACACCCGGCGTTTCCACCAGGTGTTCTCGTCAATCCATCGAAACAGCTTACTTGGAAGCGGCTTCGTAGCGTTCCAGGACGTAGTCCCAGTTGATCAGGCTGTCGACGAAGGCTTCGAGGTACTTCGGACGAGCGTTGCGGTAGTCGATGTAATAGGAGTGTTCCCAGACATCGACGCCGAGGATCGGGGTGGCGCCGTGGACGAGCGGGTTTTCGCCGTTCGGGGTCTTGGAGATTTCGAGCTTGCCGTTCTTGACGGAAACCCAGGCCCAGCCGGAGCCGAACTGGGTGGTGCCGGCAGCAACGAAATCGGCCTTGAACTTGTCATAGCCGCCGAGATCGGAGTTGATCGCCGCTTCGAGCTTGGAAGGCAGCTTGTTGCCGCCGCCGCCCTTCTTCATCCACTTCCAGAAATGGACGTGGTTGTAGTGCTGGGCAGCGTTGTTGAAGAGACCGGCATTGGTGCCGAAGGACTTCTTGACGACGTCTTCGAGGGAGAGATCGGCCAGGCCGGCTTCGGCCGCGAGCTTGTTGCCGTTGTCGACATAGGCCTTGTGGTGCTTGTCGTGATGGAACTCCAGGGTTTCCTTCGACATGAAAGGCGTCAGCGCTTCGTAGTCGTAGGGAAGTTCAGGCAATTCAAAAGCCATTGTCGTCTCCTTTTGGCAATAGTTTGCGTAATCGGCAGGTGAGCGGGAACATAGGAGCGCAGACCCGCAGAGGCAACCTGCGAAATGTCAAAAAACATCGGTGCAGAGGAAAATTTGCCCGCGCTAAGGGCTTGGCATGCAAGGCGCAAATCAATCATGATGCTGATGCCGGACGCGTGCGCATCCGACATGGGGAATGCGAGGGCTCCGTATGCACAGGCATGCCATCCGCCATATCCTTGCCGCGGCCGGGCTCGGCATCGGCTGCTGGTCCACGTTGCCCGCGTTCGCCTCTTCCGGCGACGCCTGGCAGGACTTCGCCGCAGAGGTGCAGGGCAAATGCGAGATGGCGGCGCGCGCGCAGATCGAACTGCCGCATGCCGTGGTCGATCCGTTCGGCAGCGAGAGCTTCGGCATGGCGCTAGTCACCGGCAAGCCGAAGGGCGCCAATGGCTATGTCAGCTATTTCTGTATCTACGACAAGAAGACGAAGGCGGTCGAGCTCGGCACGGAGCTTGAGACCGAGCGGATGGGGATATTGCCGGACGAATAGGAGACTACCGCTGGTCTCATGTGCGCTCAGTATGCCGTCCGATGAGGCGAAAGCCGAAGCACAATTCCTGATTGCAGCCGATTAGTGTCTCGCCGCCCTGCACTTCGCTAATCTCCCGAAGCCGGCCCATCGGCGGGTGCGGCGTGGGAGGATGTCATGTTTCATTTCAGCAGCGCATCGCTTGCCGCCCTTGCCAAGTGTCATCCGCATCTGCAGGCGATCGCCCAGGCAGCGATCCGTAAGGTTGATTTCAGGGTGCTCGATTCCAGCCGCGGGCGCGATGCACAGGAGCGTGCGTTCAATGGCGGATTTTCCAAGGTCCGCTTTGGGGATTCGGCCCATAATTACCTGCCGGCGATCGCCTTCGACCTGTTTCCGGCACCCTACGACTGGGACAACAAGCAGGCATTCATCAAACTGTCGAAGGTGATCCTGGCACTGCCCGAAGAACTCGCTCTCGTCGGGCTGGACGACAAGCCGCTGAAGCTGCGGTGGGGCGGCGATTGGGACATGAACGGCGACATCAGGGACGGATGGGACATGCCGCATTTCGAGCTGTACCCCTGGCGCAAATGGTCGAAAAAATCGAAGCTCTATGAAGACTGACGGCTGCGATGATCGCGGACATACGTCCATCACGATCTTCCGCACAACGGGCGTCGATCCGCACGCTTGAACGCAGGCGACGAGACAAAACAGGCCAGAGGCTTGACTCCCGACCAACTAGTCGGTAGACATCGCGCATGGCAACCGATACCTACACTCGTATCCTCGACAGCGCCCAGTCGCTGATCGTCAACCGTGGCTACAACGCCTTCAGTTACGCGGATATTTCCGCCGAGGTCGGCGTCGGCAAGGCGACGATCCATCATCATTTTCCCGGCAAGGCCGATCTGGTGGTCGCGGTCATCGCCCGTTACCGGAAGGCAACGGCGGACGGGATGGGGGCGATGGCGGCGCAGGAGCCGCGGGCGGACAAGCGGTTGCAGGGCTATGTCGGCTTCTGGGCGCAGTGCATCGCCACCAACAATGCCCCGTTCTGTATCGCTGCCCTTCTCGCCGCCGAACTGCCGAGTCTGCCGCCCGAAGTCGCAGCCCAGGTAAAGGCGCATTTCGACGAGCTGATCGCGCGGCTTGCCGACTTCATCGACGAAGGGCTGCGGACGGGCGCGCTGACAAGCACCGACAACGCCGAAACCAGCGCCCGGATCCTGGTCGCCAGCGTGCATGGCGCCATGCTGGCGGCGCGCGTGGCGGGCGGCGATGCGGCGCTGTTTTCCAGCATCACTCAGCCAGCCTTGAAGAGACTGACCGGCTAATTCGGTCATAGCCCTCTGCGCCATTTTTTTTCCTCAACGAACCGACCGACTAGTCGGTCAATATTTTGGAGATGATCATGCCCAATCCGCTTTCGCTGCTCGGTGAAATCCACACCATCATCAGCATCGTCCCCGCCGTCGCCGGGCTTTACAGTTTCGCGAAATACCGGTCGATCCGGCCGGAGACCAACACCGGCAAGGTCTATCTTGCCTCGCTTGCGCTGTCGGCGATCAGTGCGTTCGGCCTGTCGTCCACCGGCGGCTTCAATCCGGGCCACGCACTGGCGATCGTGGTGCTTCTGGTCTCCGGCATCTGTCTCATCCTGCCGCGCTTGCGCTTTCTTGGCCGGCTGATGCCTTATCTGCGCAATCTCGGCCTGTCGTTCACCTACTTCCTGCTGTGGGTGCCAGGCATCAACGAGACGCTGTCGCGCCTGCCGCCATCGCACCCGATCGGCAATGGTCCGGATTCACCGCCGGTGCAGACGGCGCTGCTGATCTGGGTCGTGCTGTTTGCGGTGGGCAGCCTCTGCCAAGCATGGATCGTCTCGCGCCAGCAGGCGACGCGGCGGATCGCGGCCTGAGCGATCAGGCGTTGCGGCCGAAATAGACCTCCACCGAGGCCAGCCTGTCGCCCTCGAAGCGGAGCGCTTCCATGTTGCGGAACGCTCCGCCATCGCGCTTGACGGCGCGATACCGCACCACCACCTCGTCGCTGGTGAAGCCGAGATACTCGATCTCCATCGCTGTGAACGGCGGTGGCTGCGGCCAGCAGCGGCTGAAATAGGTCTCGCGATCGATGTGGTCATCCCGCGGACTGGAAAAGGTGAAATCCGCCGTGAGCATGGCGCCGACGATATCCTTGCGTCCGTCGACATAGGCCGCATAGAGCGCGCGGACCATTGCGGCGCGCTTCCACTCTTCCGGGTGCTGGGCTTCGGTGCCGTGTGTCATCGCGTTCACCTCCCTGACCACAAACGATCATCGCTCAGGAAAGCGGCGCCATTGCGACGCCTTATGTGCATGAAAACCGGCGAGTGGAGGCGAAAACCGACCTGAAGAGAACCGGATTGGCCCGTAGCCGGCCTTGATGCACGGCTGGCCGCAGGTCCACAATGGCTCAGCAAATGTGGATAAGGCCATGTCAGAAGGACGTCATATACTGGAGCGGCTGCAGAAGCTTGCGGCCAAGGATAACCGGCCGCGGGAACTGCCGGAAGGTGGCGAGCGCGCGTCGGCGCTGTTCTCCTTCGTTACCCGTGAGCGCGAACGCATCGCCGGCTGCGCCTTTCCCCGTGCGTCCATCGTTGTCATCGTCGAAGGCTCCAAGGACGTCATCACCATGGGACGACACCTGCGATTTGCCGCAGGTACCCTGCTTGCACTGCCGGCAGGATGGCAAGGCGACGTCGTGAACAATCCAGATCCGGAAACCGACGTCTACCGGGCGATATTCATCGATTTTCCGGATGATCTGGTGGGCCGGGCGGCACACGCCTCTCCGCCGCAGCGCAACACCGGACAGCTGGATCTTCCACTCGACAGCGTTCTGAGCAGCGCGATCCAACACGCCGGTGAAGGGATCATCGCCGGCAACCTGCCGGCGGCACTGATCGAATATCGGGTCATGGAAATACTGATGGTGCTCGGCATGCGCGGCGCCCTTCCCGTCCAGGCGAAAACAACCAGCGATGCGGTGCGCGCGCTGGTCCGCTGGCAACCGGAGCGGGCCTGGACCGCCGACGCTATTGCCGATGCACTCGCGACCAGCAACGCGACATTGAGACGGCGGCTTGCCGGTGAGGCGACATCGCTGCGCGTCCTGATCGCCGAGGTTCGCGTTGGCCTGGCGAAAGCGATGCTGGCCGAAGACGGCCTGTCATTGCGCGAGGCGGCACTCGCTGCGGGTTATCGGTCACCGCGCCGGTTTGCCGAGCGCATGCGATCTGAAACGCACCGCAATCGAACCGTCGATATATGAGCGGCAGAGTCCATCATTTGAGCGCTTCCGTGCATCGGCGAGACCGGCGCGGTTGCTAGTATCGTCCTTCGTCAAACGAAAGGACAAGGCCATGCATCTGAAAACCATCATCGCAACCATAAGCCTGTTGGCGGCCTCCGCCTCTCACACGCTCGCCGCCGGGTTGAAGGTCACCTTCGAGGCTGCCGACAAGGGCGGAACGCTCCGCACGGAGAATGCCTCCTGCATCGCCGCCAGTGGCAAGGCAGTGCCGGGCAGCAACCGGAGCCCCGCCATTTCCTGGTCGAAAGGCCCGGCCACGACACGCTCCTATGCCCTCACAATGACGGATCCGGATGTGCCGGTGGATCTGTCGCTGTTGAACCAGGACGGCGTGGAGATTGCCAAGAACCTGCCGCGCATGACGTTCACGCACTGGATCCTGGCGGACATTCCGGCCGGCGTGACACAGCTTGCCGAAGGCGTGGACGGCGACGGCATACCGAAGGGCGGGTTGCCGCTGGCCAGGACCGCGCACGGACGTCGCGGCCAAAACGGCTTCGCAGCCTTCTTGAAGGACGGACCGCACGGCGGATATATGGGCGCGTGCCCACCCTGGAACGACCTGCGCATCCATCGCTATCGCGTAACGGTGTATGCGCTCGACATCGAGCAACTGACGCTTCCCGATGTGTTCAGCCAGGCTGACTTGATGGCCGCGGCAAAAGGACATGTCGTTTCGTTCGGCGCCACGGAACTGACCTATACGATCAATGCGAAAGCCACGAAATGACCGATACGAAATCGAATGATGCATCCGGCGCCACTGCGCCGGGTTCCATCCACTGGAAACGCAATCTGGCTGTTTCGCTGGTCGGCTCGTTCACGACGATCGTGGCGATGACGCTGCTTTTGCCGTTCCTGCCGCTCTATGTCGAGGAGCTGGGCGTCACCGATCATGCCGCGATCGTGCAGTGGTCGGGCATCGCCTATGGCGCTACCTTCTTCGCCGCCGCCTTCGTGGCGCCGCTCTGGGGACGGCTCGGCGACATCTACGGACGCAAGCTGATGCTGGTGCGCGCCAGCCTGGGCATGACCGTGGCGATCTCGCTGATGGGCATGGCCGGCGATGTCTGGCAGTTGGTGGCGCTCAGGCTGTTCGTCGGCCTGGCCGGCGGCTACTCCTCCGGCTCGATGGTGCTTGTCGCCACGCAGACGCCCAAGGATCGCTCGGCCTGGGCGCTGGGGACGCTGGCATCGGGGATCATGGCTGGCAATCTCGTCGGGCCGCTGATCGGTGGCGCGCTGCCGCCGCTGATCGGCATTCGCGGCACGTTTTTGGCCGCCGGCGCGATGATCTTCCTGGCGTTTCTGGCCACCCTGTTCCTGATCAAGGAGGAGAAGTCCCCTGCCCGCAAGCAGGCGGCGAAGGCGAGCGGCGGCTGGGCGTCGATCCCCGACAAGAGACCTGTCATCGCCATGCTGTTCACCGGCATGCTCCTGATGTTCGCCAACATGTCGATCGAACCGATCATCACCGTCTATGTGGCGCAGCTGGTGTCCGATGCCGGCAAGGTGACGATGATCTCGGGGGTGGTGATGTCGGCAGCGGCGCTCGGCAGCATCCTGTCGGCCTCGCGGCTGGGGAAGCTGGCGGATCGGATCGGCCACTGGCCGGTGATCGCAGGCGCGCTCGGCGTCGCCGGCCTGCTGCTGATCCCGCAGGCCTTCGTCACCAGTTCGTGGCAGCTGATCGTGCTGCGCTTCCTCATGGGCGTGGCGCTGGGCGGGCTGCTGCCCTGCATCTCGTCGGTGATACGCCACAGCGTGCCCGACAGCGCCGCCGGCGGCATTCTCGGCCTGTCGGTGTCGTCGCAATATGTCGGCCAGGTGGCAGGCCCGCTGCTCGGCGGCTTCGTCGGCGGCCATATCGGCATGCGGGCGGTGTTTCTCGGCACCTGCGTGCTGCTGCTCGCCGGGGCGGCGTATTCGTGGATGGTGCGGCCGCCGGAAGATGCGCGCTAGGCTTTTGGTAACGCCAATAAGCCATTGAGATGGCGACGCTTTCATCTCTTAGGCGTCATCCTCGGCCTTGTCCCGAGGATCTGCGAAGAGCGCCGCTGGCTGGACGTGAATGGATCAACCGCGGTGCGGGCGACGAGGGTGTTGCCGCCCTTGCGGGGCATCCGCAGCGTTGAATTCTCGGCGGCATGATTAGATCCTCGGGACGAGCCCGAGGATAACGATCCACAGTGAGGCGACCGCTGTAACTTATTGAAACGCCTAACCTAAATTCCACGCTCCCCTACATCAGCAAATAATCCACCGCCACCGGCAGCGGCGGCAGGTTCTTTTCGCCCATCGCTTCGCGCAGATTGATCTCCACCGTCTCGGCGATCGCCTCGATCGGCAGGGCGTTGGGTTGCTTGCCGAAAGGCTCTTCCAGCTCGTCGCCGAGCGCGTCCAGTCCGAAGAACGTGTAGGCGACCAGGGCGGTGGCGCAGGGCATGAACCAGCCGAGCACGTCGTCGAAGCCGAACGGCAGGAGAAGACAGAAGAGGTGGGCGGTGCGGTGCAGCAGCAGCGTGTAGCCGAAGGGGACCGGGGTCCAGCGGATGCGTTCGCACGAGGCCTGGGCCAGCGTCAGATCAGCAAGCGTATGATCGAGCATCTGGTAATTGATGTCGGTGATCATGCCCTTCGCACGCAGGTTGGCGAGCTCGCGGGCGATTTCCAGTGACAGGGCCTCTGGCGGATTGCGGCTCTCGCGGTAAAGCGCCTTGATATCCTCCGACAGCAGCCGCTCGACCTTGTCGCGGCTGATGCCGGAGCGCAGGTGCGGCACCAGCGACTGGACGAAGGCGATCACCAGCGTCAGCACGCGCCGACGCGCCGCAACACCCTGCTCTCCGGCCGTGCTTTCGAGAATCAGCGTCTGCCGGGCGAAGTGGCGGGCGGAAAAAACGATCACGCCCCAGAGCCGGCGGGCCTCCCACCAGCGGTCGTAGCAGGCGTTGTTGCGAAAGCCGAGAAAGATGGAGAGCGCAATGCCGAGGAGCGCGAAGGGGGCGCCGCTGAACACCGGAAGGGTGCCGGGCCAGAATTTGTGGCATAGCACCACCAGCGACGACAGGACGGCAGTGAGGATGATCTGCGGCAGCACCCGCCTGATGATCGAACCACGGACGATGAAGAAAAGACGGAGAAGGGTTGGACGGGGGCGCACGATCATGACGCGGGCATTTCACTTGTTCGATGGTTGGGGGAAACGGCGGCTTCTCCTCCCGCCCAAGAAAATGGCCGCGTCAAGCGCGGCCATCATTCCTGACTTAGGTCAATTGCTATAGCAGATCAGCTGTCGCTGGCACTGCGACCAAATGCCCAGTCCATATAGATTTCCAACGCTTTGCGGGTGACAGGGCCTTCCTGGAAATCGCGACCGTCGAGACGGCTGACACCGACGACCTTGGAATAGTTGCCCGAGGTGAAGATCTCGTCGGCAGTCATGAAATCGTCCACGGAGAGTGTTTCCTCGCGAACGTCGAAGCCGGCCTGGCGCAACAGGCCGATGACGCGGGCGCGGGTAATGCCGGCGAGAAAGGTGCGGTTCGGCACCGGTGTCTTGACGACGCCGTCCTTGACCAGGAAGACGTTGGAGGATGCCGTTTCGGCGACGTTGCCGTTCATGTCGCGAATCAAAGCATTGTCGAAGCCGCGGCCGCGGGCTTCGGCGATGGCGCGGCCGCTGTTCGGATAGAGCGAACCGGCCTTGGCGTCTGTCATCGCGCTTTCAGGCGACGGGCGGCGGAAGGGCGAGACGGTGAGCGAGTTCGGCGCTGTGTTGCCGAGCGGCGCTTCGAACAGGCAGAGCGCGAAGCGGGTCGATTCCGCATCGACGCTGACGACGCTGCCGGCCGAGCCGTGCTCGCCCCAATACATCGGCTTGATGTAGAGCGGCGTCTTGCCGTCGAACTTCTTGATGCCTTCCCAGGCGAGCGCCTCGATCTCCTCAGGCGTCTTTGTTGGTTTCAGGCCCATGTTGACGGCCGAGCGGTTGATGCGCTGGCAATGCTGGTCGAGATCCGGCGCGATGCCATCGAACCAGCGAGCGCCGTCAAACACGGTGGAAGCCAGCCACATCGCATGCGAGGTCGGCCCGATCAGCGGCGGATTGCCGGTCAGCCACTCTCCCTCGACATAGGTCCAGGTGCTGGAACGGGGCGATGTATCGACGGCCATGAGACTCTCCTTCTGAATTGCGAGGAGACAAAACCGCGCGAGAGGAGCGGGTCAAGCGGAAATATGCCCGCGAAAAGGCTAAGCAAGAAAACTGTGCGGGAGCTGTCTTGCAGGAAAGATTCATGCGCGCGCATTTAACGCCAAGAGATGGGTCCATCACCGAAAATCATCGGTGGCCTGCTTTCACTTGGCCGGCGGCGCGTGGCATACAGTCACGAACTCGGCGCTGTTTGAACGCGCGACGCAAGCAGGAGTACACAGCGATGAAAGCCATGCTCTACGACGCCTTCGAAAAGGCACCCGAGATTGTCACTTTGCCCGATCCGACGCCCGGCGAGGACGGCGTGGTGATTGCGGTCGGCGCGACCGGGCTTTGCCGCAGCGACTGGCATGGCTGGATGGGGCATGATCCTGACATCAGGCTGCCGCATGTGCCGGGCCATGAGCTCGCCGGCAAGGTGGTGGCGACGGGCAAGGGCGTGATGCGCTTCAAGGTGGGCGACCGCGTCACCGTGCCCTTCGTCTCCGGCTGCGGGCGCTGCGGCGAGTGCCACTCCGGCAACCAGCAGGTCTGCCCCAACCAGTTCCAGCCGGGCTTCACGCATTGGGGCTCGTTCGCCGAATATGTGGCGATCGACTATGCCGATACCAATCTGGTTCCCCTGCCCGACAGCATCGACGATGCGACGGCGGCGAGCCTCGGCTGCCGCTTCGCCACCTCGTTTCGCGCCGTTGCCGATCAGGCGCGCACCGGGCCCGGCGAATGGATCGCCGTGCATGGCTGCGGCGGCGTTGGGCTTTCGGCGATCATGATCGCCACCGCGCTCGGCGCCAATGCGATTGCCATCGATGTGTCGGAAGAGAAGCTGGCGTTCGCCAGGGAATGCGGGGCGGTCGCTTCGATCAATGCCACTGATGTTGCCGATGTCGCCGAAGCCGTGCGCGAGATCACCAAAGGCGGTGCGCATGTGTCGATCGACGCGCTTGGCCATCCCGTCACCTGCTTCAATTCGATCAAGAATCTCCGCCGCCGCGGCCGGCACGTGCAGGTCGGGCTGATGCTGGGCGAACATTCGACGCCGCAGATTCCGATGGCGCAGGTGATCGGCCACGAGCTGGAGATCTACGGCAGCCACGGCATGCAGGCTTGGCGCTACGACGCCATGCTGTCGATGCTGGCGGCGGGCAAGATCGCGCCGCAGAAGCTGATCTCGCGGCGGATCAGCCTTGAGGAAGGCATACCGGCGCTGATGACGCTCGACAAGGCGGAGACGACGGGGATCAGCGTCATCACCTCGTTCTGACGGAACGGCGCGCAACCGACTTCAATCCAGGCGTGCCGCCCGGTTGGTTGCAATCTTTGGTTTAGGATCGATACTTCCCTCAACCGGATGAACCGGCATGGAGGGGAGCATGGCAAGGCGTTTCATTCTTTCGATCGATGGCGGCGGCATTCGCGGCATCATCCCGGCAATGGTTCTGGTCGATCTGGCCAAGCGGCTGGGCGGCTTGCCGCTGCACAAGGCGTTCGACATGATCGCCGGGACGTCCACAGGCGGGATCATCGCCGCGGGGCTGACCTGCCCGGCTCCCGAAGATGCCAAGACGGCAGCCTGCACGCCTGAGGATCTGGTGAAGCTCTACGTCGACGAAGGTGGCGAGATCTTCGACAACTCGACTTTTCTCGGGATTCCCGAGAGCTGGGGAATTTCCCGTCCGCGTTATCGACCCGATGCGCTTGAGAAGAAGTTGAAGAGGATACTCGGCTCCAAGACCTTGGATGCAGGCCTCTCGAAAGTCCTGATCACGGCGTATGACATCCAGCGCCGTGCCGCACTTTTCATGACGAACGCGGATAAAGAAAACAGCAACTTCCGCTTCTGGGAGGCCGCACGCGCCAGCTCAGCGGCGCCGACATATTTTCCACCGGCATTGATCGAGCGCGTGGGCGAAAAGAAAGAAGATGAGCGTTTCCTGCCGCTGATCGATGGCGGCGTCTTCGCTAACGATCCCATTCTCGCCGCCTATGTCGAGGCGCGCAAGCAACCGTGGGCAGCCGACGATCTCACTTTTCTTTCGCTTGGAACGGGCCAGCAAAACCGGCCGGTCGATTACCAGGAAGCCAAGAACTGGGGTGCTGCTGGCTGGGTACTTCCCTCACACGATACCCCCATCGTCTCAATCCTGATGCAGGGACAGGCAAGCACCGCCTCATATCAGGCCAACAAGCTGCTCAATCCGGCCGGGACGAAGATAAATTACTCCTCAGTGGTCACCAACGACAATGCGAAGTCGCTCAATTACTTCCGTCTGGACCGGCAGTTGACGATCGTGGAGAACGACGCGCTCGACGACGCATCAAGTGACAATATCAAAGCGCTGACGGAGATCGCTAGGTCGGTCATCACCAACAACGCCAAGGCGCTGGACGAAGTCGCGCGCCGGATTCTCGAAACCAAGACATAGAAACACAATGTGGTGATCGTTTAGCCGGGAAAAGACCGGAAACGCGGCAGCGATGCAAAAAGACGGTATCAGCAGCGTGTTTTAGCGGGTTGCAAAGTGGTTTCGAAGGGTTTACCGCGCTCGCCTTCAAATAAGAAAAAAAGCGAGACATCATGTCCAACTCATTTGTAACCACGCATGCCCAGCCAAGTCCGCAATCCGTCCTGGCGGCGGAAGAGCAGTTCGAGCGCCAGGCTCGGCTGGAAGGCACCTGGCTCAACATCTTCGACGTGACGGTGCCCGCGGGCGGCCGCACGCCACTGCACCGCCACGCCAGCCCGGAGATCTTCCGCATCATCGCGGGCCGTCTGACGATCCGTCGGATGACCGACCAGGGACTGGAACAGTTCGAGGCGACTGCCGGTGACATCGTCAGAATCGATGCCGACCAGGCGCACGGCTATTCCAATCCGGGCCCAGAAGACGCCGTGTTCTCCGCTACCATCGACAGCGAGCTGGCCGAATTCTTCGAGGCCGCCGCTTCGCAGGCGAAGGACCGGGTCAAGGTGGTAGCCAACAGCGACCGCACGACATTCCTGGCGGCGTAAGCTGGCCATCAGCCGTCCGGCCTGTCCGGGCGGCTATTTTCGCGGCATTCACGATGATCGCGCAGATCATGAGCATGCAAACGAATTTGCGTTGCCCCTCTTGCGCTTGCCCCGATTACCCTTCAAAATTGAAGCATGCCTGACAGTGATCCTTCCAGTACCAGCACCGCCGTTTCCTGCCGGGATATTCCCGCGGACGATGACGGCGATGGCTGTAGATGGCGCGAGCATGATCGCGCCGGTTCAAGGCATGATGTAGCCGCACCCAAGGCGGCCGTTTCCCATCGCATTGCGGAAGCTCAGCACCGGTCGCCAGCGCCCGGTGTCATCCGCGTTTCATATTTTCATCGCAAAAGGAGCGGTCTCTTCAACGTGGCCGCATTGAACCATTGATGTTCTTCGACTGGATGTCCGACCCGTCCGCCTGGGTGGGTCTCGCAACCCTTATCGTGCTCGAGATCGTTCTCGGTATCGACAATCTCGTCTTCATCGCCATTCTGGCCGACAAGCTGCCGCCGCATCAGCGCGACCGCGCCCGTCTCGTTGGTCTTGGTCTTGCGCTGTTCATCCGGTTGGGGCTGCTGGCCTCGATCGCCTGGATCGTAACGCTGACCACGCCGCTGTTCTCCGTCATGGAGTTCAGCTTCTCCGGCCGTGACATCATTCTCTTGATCGGCGGCGTGTTCCTGCTGTTCAAGGGAACGATGGAGCTGCATGAGCGGCTGGAAGGCCATGTGGAGACTTCCGAGAAGAAGGTCGTGCATGCCGTTTTCTGGCAGGTGATCGTGCAGATCGTCGTGCTCGACGCGATCTTCTCACTCGACAGCGTGATTACCGCCGTCGGCATGGTGCAGCACCTGCCCGTGATGATGATCGCCGTCGTCATCGCCATCGGCTTCATGCTGCTTTTGTCCAAGCCGCTGACCGCCTTCGTGAACAAGCACCCGACCGTCGTCATCCTCTGCCTCGGCTTCCTGATGATGATCGGCTTCTCGCTGATCATCGAGGGTTTTGGCGTGCACCTGGCCAAGGGCTATCTCTACGCCGCGATCGGCTTCTCCGTGATCATCGAATCGCTGAACCAGCTGGCACGTCACAATCGCGAGCGGTTGATCACGCCGAGCAATATCCGCGAACGCACCGCCGACGCCGTGCTCGGCCTTCTCGGCGGCAAGCGGCCGCAGGTGACGCTGGGGACGACAGCCGATCTGATTGCCGAACAGGCAGCGGAAGAGGACGTGTTCTCCAACGAGGAGAAGGACATGATCCAGGGCGTGCTGACGCTTGCCGGACGGTCGGCCAAGTCGATCATGACGCCGCGAATCGACATCGACTGGCTCGACCTCGATGGGCCACAAGACGAACTGCAGCGGCGGATCGTCGATCTCGGCCATTCGCGCTTTCCCGTGGCGCGCGGCAGCCTCGACAATTTTATCGGCGTCGCCAGTGCCCGCGACCTCTTGCGCGACTTGATCGTCGATGGCGCAATCAACCCGGAGCGATCGATCCGCGAGCCCTTCGTGGTCCATGAGAGCATCAGCGCGCTGAAGCTGATGGAACAGTTGCGCCATTCCACCGCCGCCGTCGCCTTCGTTCTCGACGAATACGGCGATCTCGAAGGCATGGTGACGCCGACCGACCTGCTCGAAGCGATCGCTGGCGAATTCCCCGACGAGGACGAGGAGAAACTGTCGATGGAGCGCGGCGAGGACGGCTCGCTGACCATCGACGGCTGGGTGGATATCCGGCTGGCCTCGAAGCTGATCGACGTCGACCTGGTCGACGAGACCGACCGCTTCTCGACGCTGGCCGGTTTCATTCTCTGGCGGCTGGGACATTTGCCGCAGGTGGGCGAGATTGTCCGGTTCGAGGAACTGACATTCGAAGTCGTCTCGCTCGATGGCCGCAACATCGACAAGATCAGGATCAAGCGTATCGAAGACGCGGATTGAACAGGAGAATGCCGATGGCATGGTCAGCAAGCCAGTATGTCAAATTCGAGGACGAGCGCACCCGCCCGGCGCGGGATCTTCTAGCGCAGGTGCCGCTGGAGACGGTCACGCATGCGGTCGATCTCGGTTGCGGCCCGGGCAACTCGACGGAACTGATCATCGACCGCTACGGCGCCTCCGGCGTCACCGGGCTCGACAGTGATGAGAACATGCTGGAGGCGGCGCGCAAGCGCCTGCCGGGCACGACCTTCACGCAGGCCGATCTCGCCACCTGGCAGCCGGAACAACCGGTCGATCTGCTGTTCGCCAACGCCGTGTTTCAGTGGCTGCCCGAGCATCTCGACATTTTCGACCGGCTGATGGACGGGCTGGCGCCCGGCGGGGTGCTGGCTGTGCAGATGCCCGACAACCTGACTGAGCCGACGCATCTGCTGATGGAGGAAACGGCGCATGCAGGTCCATGGAAAGCGGCCTTCGAGGCGAGGAGCGTTCGCCGCAAGCCGCTGCCGCCGCCCTCCACCTATTACTCCAGGCTGATCGCCAAGGCCAAGCGCATCGACATCTGGCACACCATTTACAACCACCCGATGGCGGATGCGGCAGCGATCGTCGAATGGGTCAAGGGCACCGGCCTGCGCCCCTATCTCGACCATGCCGGCGAAGCGCATCGCGAGGCCTATCTGGCGGATTACCTCGGGCGGGTGGAGAAGGCCTATCCTGAGATGTCGGATGGTCGGGTGCTGCTCCGGTTTCCGCGGATCTTCATGGTGGCGGTGAAGGGGTAGCGGTGGCGACTACCCGTCCGCCGCCTCGGCCGAAAGTGCCACGTCACGACCGCGATGAAACAAGCGAAGGATCGTGACCTCTTCGCCGTCGATCCTGAAGGCTATTGTTGCACGCCTGTGGTAGCCAACAATGCGCAGACCAGGAGACAAATCATCCCGTCGCGTTCCGCGCTGAGGAAAGGTCTCAAAGCTCAGGCAGTAGTCGTAGAGTTTTGAGACATATTCCCGTGCTCGCCGCGGGCCGGCTTCGGAAAGAATATAGGCGTGAAGATCATTTAGATCCTGGATGGCTTCCGGTGAGAATACCACCCGGTAGTTCATCTTTCGCGCCCCTTTCCTTCTCGTTCGCATCCATCGCCGCCCAGATCTGCCGGCGCGCCTCGGTGGCCGATACCGCTAGCGAGGGATCGGCGTCCAACGCCTTTATTGTCGGCACCACCTCTTCGCGAAGCCACTTTTCGACAGCCGCATCCTGATTGGCGAGCGCCCTCAAGCCGTCGCGAATAACTTCGCTTTCGCTGGCATATTCTCCGGACCTAACCTTGTCCTTCACCATCTCAGCCATATCGATGGGAAGCGTAATGCTGAGTGCTCGGGTTGTTCTCATGGTCGGACCTCGAATGGGTAGGATTTAATACTATCAGAATCGCCGCACTGAATGAAGATGGCTTATCGCGTCGCGACGCTCCTGCTATCCCGCTTGCGACCCACCCCGCCTGCTCTATATTCGCCCTTCGATATCAAGGAGATCATCATGGACGCAGCTCCCAGCCCGCCGGTCACGCTTGTCATCTTCGGCGCCACCGGCGACCTGACGCGCCGCCTGCTCGTTCCCGCCATCATCAATCTGACGCAGAGCGGGCTGACCGGCGACGATCTGCGCATTCTCGGCATCGGTATCGAGCCGGGAGACGACGCCATGCTGGTGGGGCGGCTCGATGATTTTCTGAAGACGCTCGACGATGGCGGCGCGCATGCGGCGAGCGATGGCTGGAAGCGGCTGCGGCAGCGGATCTCCTATACGTCGGGCGATTTCACCAAGGATGAGATCTACCTCGACATCAAGGCACGGCTGGCAAACAGCAATGCCGCTTTCTATCTCGCCGTGCCGCCACAATTCTTCGGCACGATCGTCGAGAAGCTTTCGGAACACGGGCTGATGAGCGAAAGCGAGACCTGCTTCCGTCGCATCGCCATCGAGAAGCCCTTCGGCACAGATCTCGCCTCGGCCAAGGCACTGAACGCGCGCATTCTCGCCAAGGTCGCCGAAAGCCAAGTCTACCGGCTCGATCACTTCCTCGGCAAGGAAACGGTGCAGAACATCCTGACCACCCGCTTCGCCAACATGATGATCGAGGCGCTGTGGAACAACAACTATATCGACCACGTACAGATCACCGCTGCCGAGACGGTGGATGTCGGCAGCCGCGGCAAATTCTATGACGCGACAGGTGCCCTGCGCGACATGGTGCCGAACCATCTCTTCCAGCTTCTGGCGATGATCGCGATGGAAGCGCCGAACGGATTTGGCGCCGAGGCGATCCGCAGCGAGAAGAGCAAGGCGCTGAGCGCCTTGCGCATCTACACGCCCGAGGAAGCAGCGGAGCATGGCGTGCGCGGCGCCTACGCCGGCGGACAGCTCAATGGCAACGAGATCACCGCCTTTCGCGAGAGCAAGGACGTTTCGCCAGACAGCCACACGGAGACCTTCGTCGCGGTGAAGCTCTATGTCGATACCTGGCGCTGGGCCGGCGTGCCCTTCTATCTCAGGACCGGCAAGGCGATGACGGCGCGCGATACGGAGATCGTCGTGACCTTCCGGCAGGTGCCGTTCGCGCAGTTTCGCGAAACCGACATCAAGCGCAGCCTGCCGCCGAACCGGCTGGTCATCCAGGTGCAGCCCGACGAGGGTCTGAGCGTGGAGCTGTCGATCAAGTCGCCGGGGCTCTCGGTTGATACCGTGCCGGTGTCTCTCGACTTCCGCTATGCCGACAAATTCGACATCGGCAAGATGACAGGCTATGAATCCCTGCTCTACGACCTTTTTATCGGCGACCAGACGCTGTTCCAGCGCGCTGACGGCATCGAGGCCGGGTGGGCGGCCGTGCAGCCTTTCCTCGACATGTGGGGCGCGAGCAGCGAGCAACCGGAGACTTACCTGCCGGGAAGCATGGGGCCCGATGGTGCCGATCAATTGATCCGCAAGGATGGGCGGCAGTGGCATGCGCTCGGCGTCATCCTGCACAACCAGAAAACATCAAAAGAATGAAATACACCTTATTGTTAGTATATTTGCCGTCAAAAGCGAGCTCCTGATATTATACCCAAATAAAGCCCGTATGATTTGATGGTTAATCGTGGCCTTGCGACACAAAGGCGGTGGTCCTTACAAACAAGGTAGAAGTTGACTGGTTACGCCGCCAGACGCAGAATTTTCAGGCTGACCGCGTTGCTTTTTCCAGTGCGACAAAGAAAGCGGGCCCGTCAAACCCCGGCGGGCCTTTCTTTCTCTGTAGTTGCCTTTTTGCTCTAGTCAGACAAAAGAATCGAATTGTTAATGGCCGATTAACATATTTACTTGCGCTCTTCGATGGCCTTGTTAAATCTACCCTCTAATCTGGGGTATTGAGAATGACGGATATTCAATCTTCCAAGAATCGTGCCAATTCAGACCAGCGAATGGAGACCTGCCGGTCCGAATTCGAACCCATGCTCTTCGAACTGATCCGCGACGGAGAGAAGAGAGGCTGGAAGGCGGCCGAGATTGCCATGGCGCTCGCCGATGCAGCCGATGACGTGATCCTGAAGCTGGCACGGGAAACAAAAAGCAAGCACTGAGACGCTCCGGTCGACCGGACGGCTATTCGCACCCGGCATTGATATTCCTGGCCGAAACCCACTTTCGGCGAGCGGCGATAACACATACATTCAGAAGTGATTTGGTCTGGTGATTTGGCCCTGCGCGTTCGCTAGGCCGGTTCATGCGGGCGGTGTTGTCGCGCAATGACGGGAGACGATATGCAGTGGTTTGCCGCCGCGCTTCTGGCTTGCGGATGCGTCAATCTGGCGGAGTTCGCCGATTTTCCGCCGGCTGTGGATTATATCGCCAAGACGAGCTGCAGCGTCAGCGCCGAGCCGGCGCGATGCCGGGGCACCCGGGCGGGCTGGGAGGTGACCTATGCGCGCGCAGTTGGCGGCAAAGTTGACGACCAGCGGACGGTTGCGCTGTGCCTTAGCACGGGCTGCGACACGGCCATCGTCGAGGAACACGTGCTCGGCTGCGCGTGGCGGCATGTCATCGCTGGAAAGAACCAAGCCGATGCGGATCGCGCGGCCGTCGAAGTGGCTTGCGGCGGAGATGTGCTCGACGCCGCCGACCGGCAGACGGCGCGGGATCAGGCGAGCGTGTGGCTGCAATTGCTTGCGGTGACGCAGTAGGCTTTTACGGGGCGGCTGGCTTCACGATCACGAGAAGATCGCCTGCCCACCAACCAAAAACGGGCGGAAAAATCCGCCCGTTCGCCAGATCATGCAAACGTCACATCAGACGAACTGGCTGAGCCCGGGCACCGAGCTCACCACTTCGTCGACCACGTCCTTGCCGGCGTGCTGTTCGGCGACTGCAAGCGTTTCCTTGGCGAGCGAGGTGATCTCGCTCATGCCGAGGCCTTCGGCCATCAGTTGCTGACCGAGCGCCATGACGCCACCGCCGCCCAGCGCACCCATGATGCTGCCGAGAATGCCGCCGCCGCCGGTTTCGCCGGCGCCGTTGTACTGGGCCACCAGATCGGATGCGCCGGGAATGGCGGCGATCATCTTGGCGACCGGGCCATCGGCCGCTTCGCGCTGGAGGAAGCCGAGCATCATGCCGACGGCCTTTTCGGCCACTTCGGGCGGAATGCCCACACGCGCGGCAACCTGATCTACGATTTCGTTCATCGTCGTCCTCCATTTTATTGACGTTAACGTCAACGTTAATCGACTTTATCCGGCAACTCAAGCCACTTGGGACAGGGCGGCGCCCTATTCCCGCTATGCGTCGCCCCGGTTTTCATTTGACCGGTTTTCCTTTGAACACAGACAGTTGTCCGCATTGAAGTCCCTGCTTATAACAGTCAAATCATATTACAATGATTGTGCGGATTCTGCTCTCCGCATTTTGACGCAATCGGCGTCCGTCGCCGGCAGGGAGACTTTTCGCATGCTCGAGGATGGCAAGATCTATATCGGCACCAGCCGCAATCCGGATGACAGCATCAACACGCCCGAATATCTCGAGCTCAAGTTCGGCAACCGGCATGGGCTGGTGACCGGCGCCACCGGCACCGGCAAGACGGTGACGCTGCAGGTGATGGCCGAGGGGTTTGCAAGAGCGGGCGTGCCAGTCTTCTGCGCCGACATCAAGGGCGATCTCTCCGGCATCGCATTGAAGGGCCAGCCGCAGGAGTGGATGACGAAGCGGGCCGAGCAGATCGGTTTTGACGATTACGAGGCGGACCAGTTCCCCGTGATCTTCTGGGACCTGTTCGGCGAGAAGGGCCACCGGGTGCGCACCACTATCGCCGAGATGGGCCCGCTGCTGCTTGCCCGGCTGATGGATGCGTCGGAGCCGCAGGAAGGTGTGATCAACATCGCCTTCAAGATCGCCGACAAGGGCGGCCTGCCGCTGCTCGATCTCAAGGATTTCTCCTCGCTGCTGAACTACATGGGCGAGAACGCCACCGAGCTTTCCAGCCAGTACGGGCTGATCTCCAAGGCTTCCGTCGGCTCGATCCAGCGGGCGCTGCTGGTGCTCGAGCAGCAGGGCGCCGAGCACTTCTTCGGCGAGCCGGCGCTGAAGATCACCGACATCATGCGCAAGGACAATCGCGGTTACGGCCAGATCTCGGTGCTGGCCGCCGACAAGCTGATGATGAACCCGCGCCTCTACGCGACGTTCCTGCTCTGGCTGCTGTCGGAGCTCTTCGAGGAACTGCCCGAAGTGGGCGATCCGGAAAAGCCGAACCTGGTGTTCTTCTTCGACGAAGCGCATCTTCTCTTCAACGACGCGCCGAAGGTGCTGACCGAGCGCGTCGAACAGGTGGTGCGCCTGATCCGCTCCAAGGGCGTCGGCGTCTATTTCGTCACCCAGAACCCGCTCGACGTGCCTGAGACGGTACTGGCGCAGCTCGGCAACCGGGTGCAGCATGCGCTGCGCGCCTATACGCCGCGCGAGCAGAAGGCGGTAAAGACGGCCGCCGACACGTTCCGCCCCAACCCTGCCTTCGACTGCGCCACCGTGATCACCACGCTCGGCACCGGCGAGGCGCTGGTCTCGACGCTTGAGGCCAAGGGCGCGCCTTCGATCGTCGAGCGCACGCTGATCCGGCCACCATCGGGCCGCGTCGGGCCGTTGACGGATGCGGAGCGCCAGCAGGTGATGGACAAGAGCCCGGTGCTCGGCGTCTACGACGAAGACCTCGACCGCGAATCCGCCTTCGAGATTCTCGCGGCGCGGGCGCAGAAGGCATCCGATGCCGATGCCGCCAAGCAGGCGCAGCCGACACAGCCGACCGAAGGCAGCGCATCCGGCCGCTGGACGCTGCCGGGCTTCGGCGACGACGACAAGGACGAGAAGCCGGCGCAGGGCCGGACCCGCTCGGCCGGATACCAGCGCGAGACGGTTGTCGAGGCGGCGATGAAGAGCGTGGCGCGCACGGTGGCGACGCAGGTCGGCCGGGCGCTGGTGCGCGGCATTCTCGGCAGCCTCAAACGGTAATCTCCCCTCCTCTATTCTTTTCGGAAGCGACCCCGTGACGTTGATTTGGAGAGAGTTGAGCACTGCTGAGAAGCAGATCATCCAGCGGCTGGTGCGGCATGGCTCGCCCGGCGACATTCCGCCGGCATGGGACTGCGAACACTATCGCGCAGCCGAGATCGACGATTTCGGCTCGCTGCGGCTCAGGCCACGTGACAAGACGGATCTTGCCGTCGATCTGCCGACACGGCCGGTGGCCTCGGGCTATTTCGACGACAAGGAGACTGCCGATCCCTACGGGCCGCTGGTCGATGTCATCCTGTTTTCGGCGGCGGGACTGCTCTGCGAACTGCAGATCTATCGCAGCGACGGCGGCGCCATCCTGCGGCCGGTCGAAGCGGACGCGATTTTCCTGATCACCTCGCACGCGTCGCACGGTTGAATTTTCATTGATGCGGTGGTATTCGATGCCATCCGAGAAAGGAGGGTTGCGCGTGACGATACATTTCCGATTCAATCGCCAGCGTGGCCCCGTCAACGCCCTGCAGATGCGTTTGCAGGGCTGACCAGAGACCGTTTCTCGACACTCTCTTCCTGGTCCGCCCCTCGTGGCACGGCAGATGCGAGCCTTGGCTTGCCTGCCCGTTTCTAGATCCCCCGAGCACAAGCATACGCGCGCGATGATGGCTGCATGCCCCTCGCCGCCCGTTTGCCTGCTCGCCAGACCAGAGCAAGATCATGACGACAATCAACATCCGCAATCTCGGCATCACGCTTGGCAAGCCGCTGTTCGCGAACCTCAATCTCACCATCGGCGCCGGAGACCGGCTGGGGCTCGTGGCCGCCAACGGGCGTGGAAAATCGACGCTGCTGCGCTGCCTTGCCGGCACGCTCGAAGCCAGCGAGGGCGACGTGACGCGCTCGCGCGGGCTGACGATCGGCCATGTCGAGCAGGACGTGCCGCCTGGCCTGATGCCGCTTTCGTTCCATGAAGCGGTGCTGCGGGCACTCAGCGACGACCAGCAACTCAACGAGAGCTGGCGGGTGGATATCGTTCTCGACGATCTCGACGTGCCTGATGACATGCGCGGGCGACCTGTCGGCCAGCTCAGCGGCGGCTGGCAGCGGCTGGCGATGCTGGCGCGGGTGTGGGTGACGGAGCCGGATGTGCTGATGCTCGACGAGCCAACCAACCATCTCGATCTCGGCAAGATCGCCCGGCTGGAGAGCTGGCTGCAGGCTTTGCCGCGCGACATGCCCGTCATCGTCTCCAGCCACGACCGCGCCTTTCTCGATGCGACGACCAACCGGACGCTGTTCCTGCGAACGGAGCAATCCGTCGTCTTCGCCCTGGCCTACAGCGCGGCGCGGGAAGCGCTCGACGAGAACGACGCCGCCGACGAGCGCCGCTATCAGCGCGACATGAAGACGGCGCAGCAACTGCGGCAACAGGCGGCCAAGCTCAACAATATCGGCATCAACTCCGGCAGCGACCTGCTTGTCGTCAAGACCAAGCAGCTGAAGCAGCGGGCCGACAAGCTGGAGGATGCGGCAAAGCCCGCGCATCTGGAGCGATCGTCCGGGGCGATCCGGCTCGCCAATCGCGGCACGCATGCGAAGGTGCTGGTGACGCTCGACGATGCCATCGTCGCCACGCCGGATGGGACGCCGCTTTTCAGGACCGGCAGGCAGTTCATCTGCCAGGGCGACCGGATCGTGCTCTTGGGCGCCAACGGCGTCGGCAAGAGCCGGATGGTCGACGGGCTGCGGCGGGCGGTGATGGCGGCAGACGGCGACGTCGAGGGCATCAAGGCGACGCCGTCGCTGGTGCTCGGCTATGGCGATCAGGCGCTGGGCGATCTCGACGACGCGGAGACGCCGATGCGGATGATCATCCGCCGCTTCGACGTCGGCGACGCCAGGGCGCGGTCGCTGCTCGCCGGTGCCGGCATGACGATCGAGATGCAGGGCAAGCCGATCGGCAGGCTGTCGGGCGGCCAGAAAGCGCGGCTGGGGATGCTGGCGCTGCGGCTGACCAACCCGAACTTCTACCTGCTGGACGAACCGACCAACCATCTCGACATCGAGGGACAGGAGGCGCTGGAGAACGAACTAATGATGCAGCAAGCGAGCTGCCTGCTGGTGTCGCACGACCGCCGCTTCATCCGCAATGTCGGCAACCGCTTTTGGCTGATCGAGGGGCGGAAGCTGGTGGAGGTAGAGAGCCCGGAGGCGTTCTTTGCCAAGGCGGCAGGAGTGCCGTGATCAAGCGTCACGGCACTCTCGCGCTTTGATGTTGCTTCAGCCTTGTCGAAAGGCCGCCAGCTGCGCCTGCGCGTTGGCGGATCGCGCCGCCTGCATCAGTTCCTTCGTCACGACGCGCTTGCCGACCGGGAACAGCGATATCCCGGCGAGCTTGAAGTCCTGAATGCCGAGCGGGATGCCGATGATTGTCATGAACATCAAGCACCCATGCGCGATATGACCTATCGCCAAGAGCACCCCAAACGGGAGCCACAGAATATTTGCGATGATGCGGAACGCAGTGAGCCCAGCACTGCTTTTGCCGGTGAGTTCCGCATTCGAGACAACATCACGCCCGAATGGCCACAGGCTCAGAAGACCGATTTCCCAGCAAGCACGCGCCCACGGTAGCCCTATAATCGAAACAGTCATAAACGCAGCCGCGAACCACCACATCAGCGCCAGAGCCCATCCGCCAAAAATGAACCATAGAAAATTCGCGCCTGTGCGCATGATGAAATCTCCAAAAACTATCGCCGCATATGATCAATGCACTGCGACCCAGTCAATCTGCGCGTGATATCAATATAGGCACAACCATCTCAACTGGACCTTCCCGTCTCTGAGACATGCTGCTCTTTGATGCCATGGAAGAGCACCGGCCCTGGGATCAGAACGACGCTGGCGCCTGGGCGAGAACGTTAAGCTTGCCGCCCGATATGGCGTAGAGGCTCAGGCGGCGCTCGACATGGCCGGAAGGCGCGAAGCGGAACAGGCCGGTGACGCCGCGGAAGCCGACCTTGCTGGTCAGCGCCTCGGCATTGAGGCCGGCCGCGCCCTTGGTGCGGATGATGCCGGCGGCGATTGCGATGGCGTCGTATCCATAGGCGGCGTCGGTGGAGAGCGGGCGCTTGTAGTGGCGCTGGTAACGCTCCGCAATCAGCGATGCGCCCTCCGGCTCGACCATGGCGATCAGCGTGCCGTTGGCGGTCGGCTCGCGATAGGTCTGCGGCGGCCAGGCGCTGGTGCCGATGAAATTGAGCGTGCTCTGGCCGCCCGATTTGATAGCGCCCTCGATCGTGGTGGTGATGGCGGTGCGGCCGAGGATCAGGACGGTATCGGCCGTCTGCAACTGCGACTTGGCGGCCTGAACGGCGGCAGCGGCCGCCGCGTCGGTGAGGTCATAGCGGGCGATACCGATGAAGGTGCCGCCGGCGGCGCGAATGGCATCGGCGAGCGCAAGATCCGCCGTTTGCGGCAGATCCCGCTGGGCAAAGACGATCACCTTCTTGTGGCCGCTGGCGAAGGCGGCGCGCACGCCTTCGAGCGCGCTATCGATTTCACCCGATGCAAGATTGTAGACGTTGCCCGACGTCGCCGGGACAGCGGCACCGAGATTGATCAGAGGCGGACGCTGGTCCGACGGCATGGCGGCAACGGCCGACGTCGTCGCCGGCGGCAGGTAGCTGACCAACAGGGAAGAGTTCCTGGCCTTGGCCGCAGCGACGGCTGCCGGCACCGCCGACGCGCCCGAGATATCGACGACCTTGACGAAAGCCTGGTTGGCGCCGAGCTCGCCGATGCCGAGCGCCGCGGCATCCCTGACATCGCGCGACGGCCCCTCGTAGAGACCGGTGGAGCCCTTCTGCATCAGCAACGTGATTTCCGCGCCATTCTCGCCGAAGGTTTCATCGACGTCGCTCGACGGTGGCTTGATGTCATTGGTCTTGACGTTCTTGGCAATGCCATCGACGTCGGACTGACAGCCTGCCAGCGCGCTGCAGGAGGCTACGGCGGAAATGAGCAGCAGGGTTCTCAGCGTTCTGGCACCTGCGCCGAATGTCCTGAGGACGCGGTGTAAACCATACGCGCCGGGCGCCTGCTCGTTGCACTGCACTGTCACTGCTTCCCCCACACGCTAAAGGCCGTCTCAAGCGGCCATTCTGTCGATCGCATATCTGCATGGTGGTCGTGCGAAAGCAAACCCTTCCCCCAAACTTGGTTGACGGCGACGCTAAAATTTTATGCTTTTTTGAGCGGATAACTTCGTTCAAAGTTACCTACGCTTCCAAACCCGATGTTTATCGCTGATCGGTACATTTCTCCCAACGAGTGGAGAAATTAAATCCCGTGACCGCAAGAACAAAAACAAATAAAATCGCTTTTGTCGCGTTGATCTCGGCAATCTCTTCTTTTTCTATCGATCGCGCATCTGCATCTGTACTATATAATACAGAACTTCTCGGTTCGACTTACTCCAATAATATTTCAACCGTTGCCATTCCAGAGATGGAAAAGATGTCGACTGTCGGCGGCATCGCCGATCTCATCGGCCTTGCAGGACGCAGCATCGTCAGCGCCCTCGGCTCGATCGACCTCGCCGCCCTGAAGCCATCCGCACAGCCGGCCGTCGCCGCCTGGAGCCCGGAAACAACCGCCTCGGTCAAGCCGGCAACGCGCCCATCGATTTCGTCAAATCCAAGTGATGGCGGCGTGTTCGGATCAGTGGCGATCCCGTTCAAGCGTCTCGCCGCGCTGAAGAGGCTGGCGCCGTCGCTGGAGGAGATGACCGACGGTACGGCGATCAGCTGCGCTGCGGGCAAGTGCTCGGCCGCGGCCGTCGCGGTCAAGGCTGCTTTCGGCAAGACCTCCGGCGCTTCGCTGCGTGACAAGATGAACGGGGTCAACAGCACCATCAACCACACGATCCGCTATGCCCGCGACATCGACACCTACAAGGTTGCCGATTACTGGGCGAGCCCTTCGGAAACGCTGAAGCGTCAGCAGGGCGATTGCGAGGATTTCGCAATCCTGAAGATGGCTGCACTGCATGCCGAAGGCGTCGATCTGAAGGACATGGCCGTGGTCGTCCTGTTCGACCAGAAGCGCAAGTTCTACCATGCGGTCCTGTCTGTCTCCGCTGGCGGCAACCACTTCATCCTCGACAACATGCGCGACGAGGTTCTCGCCGACAGCAGACTGCCCGACTACATGCCGCTCTACTCGATTGCCGGTGGCAAGGGTTACATCCATGGCTCGCGCGTCGGCGGCAGCCAGATGGCTTCGGCCATGCCGATCGAAAAGGTCGCCCCGGGCGAAGGTGTTGCCTTCTGAGAAGAAGAGCAATGGCGCGAGGGTTGCACCTCCCGCATCCCGCTTCGATACCGAAGCCCCAGCCGCCAGCACTGCATTGCTGGCGGCATTTTCATGTCCGGCGGCTCAAGCCAAATAGCGCTCGAGTTCGCCGATGATCGCAGTCCAGCCCTGGATATGGCCGTCGCGCGCGCCTTCGCTGCGGAACTTCACCTGCTTCAGCGTCAGCTCCGTGGTTCCAGCGTCGATCTCTTTCAGGTCGATGGTAACAACGCTATCGTCCAGCGAGTGCGGCGATTCCCAGGTGAAGGACAGGCGGGAATAGGGATCGACTTCGAGATAGGTGCCGGAATGTGGGATCTCGCGCTCGGGCGTGACCATGACGATCATGAACCGGCCGCCCTTGACCGGATCGGTGGTGACATCCTTGGCGTCGGCGCCGCCTGATGGCACCTTCATGAATTTCGCCAGCGTTATCGGCGATAGCCAGGCATTGAATATCTTCTCGCGCGAGGCGGCGATCTTGCGGCTTACTGTCAGTTCAAGTTCGGACATGACTTCACTCCTTTGAAACGAGTAACTCTTCCAGCGCCGTGAGACGCAGCTCCCATATCGACTTCAGTTGCGCGAACCAGTCTTCCGTCAGCTTCAGCGGTTCAAGCTCCGCGGCAATGAAGTGCTCGCGGCCCAAAGTGCGCCGGGTGACCAGCCCTGCCTCCTCCAGCACCTTGATGTGCTTGGAGACGGAGTTCAGGGACATGTCGAAATGGGTGGCCAGCGCCGTCACCCGCATCGGCCCCTCCTGTACGAGAAGCGTCAGGATCTGCCGCCGCGTGGTATCCCCCGCGGCCTTCAGAATCTGTGACAGTGCATCATCATCCATATCATTCACCCGTATGGTTGAATATAATCATGTCCAAGCATTAGTCAACCATATGGATGAATATCTTTACAGAGGCAATTCGCGCCCTCCCCTGAAACTTTTGCTGCCCTAGCTATTTGATGAGACACCGCAGAAGGAGATACGGGATGGAACGGTTCACTGGCGGCTGCCTGTGCGGCAAGGTGCGCTTCGTGGCGTCGGGCAAGCCCTACAGGGTCGGCGTCTGTCATTGTCTCGACTGCCGCAAGCACCACGGGGCGCTGTTCCACGCCTCGGCGATCTTCCCCGAGGATGGGGTGACGGTGGAAGGTGAAACAAGCGATTATAACGGCCGGTTCTTCTGCCCGCGCTGCGGCTCGCCGGTCTTCGGGCGTAGTGAGGACGAGGTCGAGGTCAATCTCGGGTCGCTTGATGCGCCCGACCAGTTCGGTCCGACCTACGAGCTATGGACCGTCCGCCGTGAATCCTGGCTGCCGGCGTTTCCGGTGACGCGGCGATACAGCCGCGATCGAGACGCCACGAGCCGTTCAGAGGATTAGAGTTGAACCGTCAATAGCGGGAGATATAGCCGATCAGCATCGACTTCTCGTGCGTCGGCGCCAGCGCCAGGTTGATCTGGCCCTTCATGGTCTGCGTGCCGACGGCGATGGTGAAGCCGGTGTTGAGCGTCTTGCCCTTGTTGCGGGTCAAGGTGGCGATGGCTTCTTCGATGTGGGTATCGATAGAGAAGCGCAGGCTCTTGGTCAGCTGCGCGAGGTCGCCGAGCGGCAGGCGCTGGCGCAGCATCGACAGGAAAGCCTCGTTGAACAGCTGCACCTTCTTCTCGTGCGTCAGAAGAATGGTCGGCGACGGCGAGGCCTGGATGATGGCGTTGACATTGGCGAGCGAGGAAATGTCCTCGACGGTATCCAGTCGGCGCAGCGCCCATTTCAGGCTCAAGACGCGCAGCAGCGAGGCGAGATTGCCCGATTCCGGCATCTGCGCGGCGGTGTAGTGGACGAGGTCGGCGGTCGACATCTTCCCCGAAGTCGACATGCGGCTGAGGCCGTCCCAGTAGATCCGCTCGAGGCGGATGCCTCGACGCTCGCCGCCGCGGCCCATGACGGCACGGAAGCGGGGCTCGATCTCCTCGGCGTCGATGCCGGGCAGTTGCTCGTCGGTCGGCTCGAGGTCGCCCGCGTCTGTGATGCCCGGCTTGACGATCAGCATGGTCACCGCTCCGTCAGCGCTTCGGTGCGCGCCTTGTTGATCGGCTTCATCAGATAGCTGAGCACGGTCTTGCTGCCGGTCATGATCTCGACCGAGGCGACCATGCCCGGAATGATCGGATAGGTCTTGCCGTCGCGCTCCAGCTCGGACTTGTCGGTCTTCACCTGCACGAGATAGTAGGTCTCGCCCTTTTCCTTCTCGACCAGGCTGTCGGCCGAGATGTTTTCGACTACGCCCTCGAGGCCGCCGAAGATCGAGAAGTCGTAGGCCGTGACCTTGACGATGGCCGGCTGGCCGCGGCGGATGAAGGCGACGTCGCGCGGCGAGATCTTGGCTTCGACAAGCAGCACGTCGGCCGTCGGAACGATGCCGGCGATGACGCGGCCGGGATCGACATAGGCGCCGATGGTGTTGACCTCGAGCGTGTTGACGATGCCATCGACCGGCGAGCGGATGTCGGTGCGCTTGACGCGATCGGAGGCGCCGCGGACGGTTTCGCCGACTACGGACAGTTCGGCCAGCGCCTGCGCCTTTTCGGTCAGCGCCTGCTGGCGCAGCTCCAGCGCCAGATCGCCGAGTTGCAGCGTCGCTTCCTGGACGGCGGCCTGCAGGCGATCGATGCTCTCTTGATAGACCTTGAGCTGGCCTTGCTGATCGGTGAGATCGCGTTCGGTCTTCAGCACCTCGGTCTCGGCCACCAGCTTCTTCTTGGCGAGCGGGCTGATGAGATTGTATTGGCGCTGGGCGCCGTCGATGTTCTGCACCAGCCGGTCGATATTGGCGTGTGCTTCGCTGAGTTCGTTCTCGCGCTGGCGAACACGCTCCTGCAGCACGCCGAGCTTGTTGTTGTAGCTGGCGCGGTCAGCGGCGAAGAGCTGCGCCTCGTTGGCGCAGACGTCCTTGGCGACAGCGAGAACATCATCCGGGCAGACGTAGGCCACGTCATACTTGCCCTCTTCCTCGAGCTTCAGACGGGCGACCTTGGCGCCGAGCGCACGGGCCTTGGCCACGGATTCGCCGAGCGTCGAGGTGGTCGTGGTGTTGTCGAGCTGGACGAGCAGCTGGCCCTTGCGCACGACTTGGCCGAGGACAACGGCGATCTGCTGGACGACGCCTGGTTCCGACGACTGGATGATCTGCGTCTTCGAGACGGGAATAACCTTGCCTTCGCCGCGAGCAATCTCGTTGATCTTGGCGATTGCCGCCCAGGCGACGAAGCTGGCGATCACCAGCGCCACGAGGCCAAGAATGCCGCGGGCGAGAAACGGTGGGTTGTCGTGCTGGTTGCTCATGACACCTTCACCGCGGGATTGATCGGCGTGACATTGTCCATGGGTGCCGACGGCGCGATCTGCGCGCCGGTTGCCACGGAAGCCATCGGGATCGGCTGCATGTTCGGTGATGACGTGTCCACTTGTGCGACCGGCATCGCCGTCGAACCGGCAGGCGTCGGCGCAACCGAGGTGACGGGAGCGACAGACATGGCGACGGGCGTGACCGGAGCAGGACGCGAAACCGGCGCAGATGTCGGAGCGACAGCGGCTGGAGCCGGACGCGCAGCCGGTGCAGGCGGCACGGCTGCAGGCGCCCCCGGCTTGCGCTGCATGGCCTCGATGACGGCATGCTTCGGACCGTCGGCGATGATGCGGCCCTTATCGATGACGATCAGGCGATCGACCAGATCGAGCATGCTGTAGCGGTGCGTGGCGATCAGAAGCGTGGTGTTGCGGTCGAAGGCCTTCGACAGGCGCGAGATCAGGTGACGCTCAGTGGCCAGATCCATGGCGCCCGACGGCTCGTCGAGGAAGACGATCTTCGGGCGGGTGAGCAGCAGGCGGGCGATGGTCAGCGCCTGCTTCTGGCCGCTGGAGAGATTCGTGCCGCGCTCGCCGACGGGCATGTCGAAGCCGCGCGGATGGTTGCCGACGAACTCGTCGACACCAGTCATGCGGGCGACTTCGAGCAATTCCTCATCCGTGGCGTCGGCACGGCCGATCAGCAGGTTTTCCTTGACGGTGCCGGAGAACAGATCGGACGACTGGCCGGCGACGGCCACCGCCGAGCGAACTTCGGCCATGTGATATTGACGGATATCGACACCGTCGATCATCACGCGGCCACCCGATGGGGCGAACAGACCATCGAGCAGGCGGCCGAGCGTGGTCTTGCCGGAGCCGATGCGGCCGATGATGCCGATGCGCTCCCCGGGCTTCACGGTGAAGGACAGCTTGTTGATGACGGGATAATCGGAGCCCGGATAGTTGAACGACACGTCCTGGAAGCTGAAGGCGCCGCGGGTGATCTCGCGGTTGACGAAACCGACCGTCGAAGGGCGGTCGTCCGGCTGCTCCATGATTTTGTCAAGGATGCGCAGCGACATGGTGGCCTGGCGGAAACGGGCCAGCGTCATGGCGATCTGCCCGAGCGGCGCCCCGGCGCGGCTCGCCAGCATGACGGTGGCGACGATCGCGCCCATGGCAATGCGGCCCTCGGAGAATTCGTAGGTGCCGGCGATGACAATCAGAACGCTGACCATCTGCTGGACGAACATCGTCATGTTGATGGCGTTGGTCGAGACGTGCTTGATCTCTTCGCTGGTGCGGCTGGAATACTTGGTGAGTTCCTGCCAGCGGCGCAGCATGGTGGATTCGGCGCGCAGGCTTTTCAGGGTCTCGATGGTGGAGATGGTCTCGACCAGCAGCGACTGGCGGCGCGAGGCCTCGTTGGCGGCGGTGGCCATGCGCTTGCCGATCGCGGCCTGGGCATAAAGGCCGATGACGACCGAGAGCACGAAGGCAACGGCGGGGATGACCACCAGCCAGCCGGCGATGAGATAGATCACCGCCAGGAAGATGAAGACGAACAGGCTGTCGATGATGACGCCGATGGTGTTCGAGGTGAAGAATTCGCGGACGAACTCATACTGCGTGACGCGGTTGGCGTATTCGCCGGTCGACATCGGCCGCGAAGCGAGCGTCGAGTTCAACACTTTGTCGAACAGCATCTGTGAGAGGCGCAAGTCAGCCTTGCGACCGGCATAATCGATCAGCGAGGAACGCGCGGTCTTCAAGAGGAAATCGAAGAGATAGGCGAGCGTGATGCCGGCGGCGAGAACCCATAGCGTCGGGATCGCCTTGTTCGGCAGCACCCGGTCGTAGACGTTCATCGTAAACAGCGGCGAGCCGAGCGCGATCAGGTTGATGAAGAGTGCTGCCACCATGACGCGCACATAGGTGCGCCAGTAAGGCGCCAGCGTCGTTGCCAGCCAGTGGCGTTTCTCGATCTCCACGGCATTGCCCACCAGCGCTTCTTCCGAGGCGTTCTGGTAATAGAGCGTAAAGGCGAAGGCCGTTTGTGGCTTGAGGGCGATCAACTGGTCGCGCGTCAGGCGGGCCTGGCTGCCGGCAGCGGGCACGATGTCTGTGACGTAAGAGCCGTCCTCGGCCACTTCAAGCAAAGGCAGAACGCCGCCATCGGCGAAGGCAACGATCGCTGGGCAATCGAAATTGCCCAGGCGACATTCACGCTCGGAATGCTTGATGACCTGCAGGCCGATACGCTCGGCCATCTGCTCGATGTCGTCAGCCTCCAGCGATTCGGTCACTTCATCCGGAAGACCGGAAAAAAGGACCGTATCGGAGCTTGGTCGACCATAGAACGCTGCCACGGATTTGAACGCGGCCTTGAATGTTTGAAGCGGCATGCTGCCCTTCGTCTCCGGTGCTACGTCCAGCATTGTTCTATGGCCACTTGGCGATTACTGCTGGCGGATCGGCGCCAGCAGGTCCATCGGCAGACCAGCCTTCTGATGAGAGTCGACCTCGACATAGCCGGGGTTCTGAGCGGCCGCGGGGACCGCAAACTCCTGGCGTGCGTAAGGCTTGGTCTCGTCAAGCGGCTTCAGCTTCATGGTCTGCAGCAGATTGCCCGAAGCAGCCAGGATCTTGTACTCGGCAAACAGCGAGGCAACGCGCGCCGTGTCGGCCAGGACCTTGGTGTTGAAGCGGGTGTTCTGGGCATCGAGCACGTCGAGCAGCGAGCGCTGGCCGACCTTGAACTGCTCGCGGTAGGAGCCGACGAGCTGGTTGTTGATCGACGACTGCTTGCCGAGGATGCCCGAAAGCTCGCCGCGGCTTGCACGCTCGTTCCATGCGGAACTGACCGATTCCTTCACTTCGCGCTGCACCTGGGCAAGCGCATAGCGCTGCTCGCCGGAGCGGCGGATCTGTTCCTGTTCGCGGGCGATATCGATGCCGCCGCGATAGAGGTTCCAGCGGGCGACGACGCGCACCTGGTAATCGTTGGTGTTGCCGTCATCGCCGTCGATATCGTCGCCGACGCGGGCCGTGCCCTCGAGATTGACCTTCGGCAGATAGTTGGCGCGCGCACCGCGAACGCCGGCATCGGCCGCATCGATATCCGCATTGGCGGAGAAGATGCGCGGGCTGTTCTTGTTGGCAACGAAAAGTGCATCGTCAAGCGTCTTGGGGATATACTTGGCAACAGACGGCGGCGTCACCGGATTGACGATCGGCTCGCCGACAGCCTTGATAAAACGGATCTTGGTCGCTTCCAGCTCTTCCAGCGCTTCGCGCAGGCGGGCCTTGGCAGCCTGCAGACGTTCGCTGCCCTGGAGACGATCGGCATCGGTCAGGGCGCCGCCCTTGATGCTCTCGTTGATGTCGCCGACCATGTTCGAATGGAAGGAGACGTTTTCCTTGGCAGCAGCAACGATCTGATTTTGCAGCATGTATTCCAGGTAATCCTGGGTCACTTCAAGCGCCAGCGCTTCGGAGCGCTCAAGAACGCGGAAGGAGGCGCCGTCGACGCGCGAGGCCTGCTGATCGACCTGCGACTTGCGCGCACCGCCATCGAACAGGGTCTGAGTGACCGTGACACCGACATCGCCGGGCGACAGGTAATCATGGTCCGACGACAGGGTGCCCGTCGTGGAATTCGACAGCCTGCGGCGACCGATACCGGCTTCCAGATCGACGGATGGCAAGTACAAACCGCGCGCCTGGCGCAATTCAAACTCGATTGCTTCGCGATCTTTTGCAGCCTGTAGTATCTGCGGATTGGTCTTCATCGTTTTTTCGATGGCCTGTTGCAGAGACATGGCATTGGCATCGACGAAGGAAACGAAACTCAGAGCAACAGTGGCAGACAAAGCTGCAAATATTCTTTTGCTATTCAACAAGACGGATGCCCCTCAACATCTAAATTCACCGGGTGAAACAGTCTACCGGGGAATTTAATTCGGCAGACAAGTAACACCAATTTTTTCACATTCCAATTGCAGTCGAGCGCTTTCCTGTGGAGACGGTTAATTCGCCTGTGTATCCAGCTAAAGCTAGAATTTTATAGGGTTTTTTAACGTCAACTTTTCCGGCGTGTGTTTATCTGGCAGTACTTCCACAGGGACCTGCCCCGCGATGAAATTCCGTCAGCATTATCAATCCGCAACAAATCTTTCCGCCCTGCGCACAGCTACGATCGTATCGATATGCTTTGCTGCAGGTGCAGTCGGGCTTTTACTTATCTTAAACCTTCTGCTTCCGGAGCGACCATTTTTGGTAGGGTTTGCGGGGGCAGCTGCAATTTCGGTATTTGTTGCATTTCCGCTGCTAATGCTGCTGCAAACGAAGAATAACGAGCTGAAAAAACTACAGGAAGTTGTGAATTATTCACAACGGCACGACAGCGTTACCAAAACCCTGAACGGAACTGCTTTCGCAGCCGCCATCGAACACTACATCGACCGCCGCAAACGAATCGCCACCGACGCGGGCGGCGTGATGATTGCCGTCGTCGTCGACACGCTCGACGCCATCAGCCGCCGCTACGGACCGCAGTGGGCAGACACGGTGATGCAGTCGCTGGCATCGATCACCCAGTCGTCCGTCCGCTCCAACGATCTGGTGGCGCGGCTCGCCAGCAACGAGCTCGGCGTGTTTCTGCCGGGAGCGACAATCGAGAACGCCCAGGACGTCGGTATGCGCATCCGCCGCCGCTGCGAACAGGCAGCCTTCAGCGCCGGCGACGCGCCGCTGTCACTCAACATCAAGCTCGGCGGCGCGGTGTTCGACGGCCCGGCCGACTTCAACCATATCCGCCAACTGGCCGACGAAATGGCGATGGAACGTGGCGGCGTCGACGCGGAGGACGCCCTGCCGATTTCGAGGCTGCCGGCCGCCTGAGGGCAGGACTTGTGTCTCAGGAAGTGGATTTTTGTGGGGGCGCCGATGGCGCCTCTTTTCGTTTGTGTGAGCGTTCGCACTCTGGAAGCATCCGGCGATCATGTCGATGCCGCTCAGGCGCCAGCGACAGAAGCCTAACTGCGCGCGTTTGCTTCCCACGAACAAAGCTTGCAGCCAGAAACCTGAATGCACCCGTTTTCGTGACGAAGGCAGGGTGCGCCGGACAGCGCGACATCCACGCTTCAACGCCACGTGGTGTCGGTGAGAAACGCTCCTGTGACAGCCGCTACAAACCATAGATAGCCACCCCACCATGCGCCCTCGCCTCGCCTGGCTCACCAGTCCCACTCGTCAGAAACGCGAAAAGGCGCTTGCGCGCCTTTCCTGATGTCGTGGGCGGCGGAGTGCCGCCTTGGCCGATCCGTTAGCCGACGTGCGGCGCGGTGACCGCCTCGTGCTTGTCGTCGAACAGGATCTTGACCGCTTCGGTGTTGTTCTGAAGCACCGCAACGTCGTGCCAGCCGCCATTCGCATTGACGCTGACCACGGTGTCGGCGCCAGAGACCGTCGTCTTGACGCTGGAGAGCGCCTCGGCTTCGGTGGCCTGGTGGCCGAGCAGGCTGTCGAGAAGCTTCGACACGTCGAGCGTGTCGCCTTCGCTGGCCTTGTAGTCGGTGATCACGTCGGCGAGCTTGACGTCGGCCAGTGCTTCGGTGTCGAGCACGAAGGTATCGGCCCCTGCCCCACCGGTCAGCGTGTACATGCCGCCGGCGCCCGAGAGCACGTCGTCGCCATCGCTACCGATCAGCGAGTAGGCATGGCTGTCGCTGCTGCTACCGAGCGAGGTGTCGAAGGCGACCTCAACGAAGTGGCCGGTCGAACCGTCGTCCAGCGTATAGCTGCCATCCGCGAGGATCGCCTGACCGTTGATCTCCGTGCCCGACGCATGGGCGTCGAGCGAGAGGCTGGCGATCTGGTGATCCGACAGGCTTGAAAGCTCCCCGGCATCGCTGATGCCGTTGTGGTTCAGATCCTGCCAGATGCTGAGCTTCGAGAAGGCCTCGTCGTTCGCATCGATCTTGCCGTCATGATTGCTGTCAAGCGTCGCCAGTGCGGCCAGGCCATCGACATAGGTGCCACCGGCAAAGTGCGGCGAAAAGATCTCGCTGCCATTGTCGATCGTCCCGTTGCCATCCACGTCATAGGCCAGGATGCCATCGGTGCCCGCCGTCCAGGCGATCTGATCCTTGTGACCGTCGGCGTTGATGTCGAAGGAGACACCGTTGTCGAGTGTGGTCAGGGCAATGCCGTTGTGGTCGAGGTCGAGGATGATGGGGTCGCCGTCCGGCTTCACGATCGAGACCTGCAACTGGTAGGTATCCCTGGAACTGCCGAACGTGGTCATGTTCCCGCTCCAGATGGAGTAAGCGCCGACCTGCAGGTAGTAGACACCGGCGTTGAGCGTTGAAGATAGTGCTGAGTCAAGCGTGATGCCGAAACGATCGTTGGAACTACCTGCATCAACGGCTGAATCGTCGTTGGATGCAATCACGTTACCGTTCACGTCCACGAGCCTAATGTAAGAGTCAAACGTCCCATGATCGATATCAAAGCGGACAACGGTTCCCGACTGGGCGATCGACAGCTTGTAAAAATCATAGTCACCGGATGATGTTCTGGCACTGATCGACACCGATGGGCTCGTTGAAGCGTCGGCGATATCCGTATCGCTTGACTTTACATAATTCAGACCCGTGATGTCAGAGGCATGACGGACGTCGCCATTGTTGCCCTGATCGTAGTTGTACTGGGTCGCCTGCAACAGTGTGGCGACCGCAAAGTTGTTCGAGTTGGTCGTTCCTACGCCGGAATTACCCGCCAGATCGGTTACTCCGGCGTTGTTCAACTTGATCAAATTCGTGGTGTCGGTGATGTTTTCAGTGGGCGTGAAGGTCGCCGTCCACGTCTTGCCATCAGCGCTCGGCGATACTGCGCTCAGCTTGCCGTTGGACACCACCAGATCACTGTTGTCGAAACCGATCACCTTTTCGTTGAAGACGATCGTGACCTTGGAAGTCTCTCCTGCCGTAAGGTTATTATCCGCCACGACGATGGTTGCTGTCGGCGCTGTCGTATCGACGGTGATGTTGAGACCACCCGCAGTCGAGGCGGCGCTGCCGTTGCCTGCGGCATCGGTCTGGATCGCGCGGATATCGTGAATGCCCTCGCTGAGCGATATGTCTGTGGCGAACTTGCCATCGGAGCCGATGGAAACGGTTGTCAAGCGTTCGCCGCTATCGATGATGCCGTTGTGATTGGCGTCGTCGAACAAAGTGACCGTCGCGCCCCCCTCGCCGGAACCAGAGATCGTCAGGCCCGACGTCTGTTTGGTCAAGTTGTCGGTGTTGCTACGTCCGGTATCGTCTTCCGCTGCGAGGCCAAGCGATGTCGGAGCAGTCGGAGCAATTGTATCCACCGTAAGATTGCGGGTGGTTGTCGAGCTGTTTCCGGCAGCGTCTGTCGCGACGGCGGTGATTGCCAGAGCTCCTTGGCTCGATGTCGAGACCGACGTCGTCCAATGGCCTTGGCTGTCGACCGCTACCGTTGCGCCGTTGACCTTCAGGGTCGAACCGACTTCAGCGGTGCCTGAAACATCAACGCCATTCTTTGCTTCATTGGCGTTGATGACATTGTCACCACCTTCGATCGTGGTGATCGCGACAGTGGGTGCTACCATATCGACCTTCACGGTAAAGTCCGCCGAAGCCGCGCTCGTGTGACCGAAGAGGTCGCTGATCTTGGCGTTCAGGGTGTAGCTCGCATCCGACAACGACGGCGTGGTGATCTCGACGTATCCGGCGGAAATCGCCGCCGCGTTGAGAACCACGGCAAGGCCGACAGCGGTGGTGCCGCTGTAGAGCTGAACGCTGTCGCCGGCCAGTGCGCCGGTATCGGCCAGGCTGATCCGCACGGTCGGCGTCGTGTCGTTGGTGACGCCGCCGTTCGAGACATGCCCGACCACCGGGCTCTTGTCGTCATCGACGAAGGTGATCGTCGGAGCCGCCGCCGGCGCAGCCAGCTGGGCGTAGGTCTGCGTCACATCTTTGAACTGGAAGCTCTCGATGTTGGTGAAGGTGTCCGTGATGCCGTTGTGGGTGATTTCGAACCCGTTTGCCGTCGCAACGACCTTGGTGACGTCGGTGTAGGCGAAGTCGAGCTTCACCTTGTCGCCGGTCGCACCGTTCGCGCCGCCGTCGATGACGACACGGTGGCCGGATGCACGACCGGAGATATCGATCGTGTCATCGCCCGCACCGCCATCGAAGCGAATGGTGCTGGTGGCGAGGCCGGTGCCATCGAGGTTGCCGCCGACGATCAACGTATCGTTTCCGCCGCCGCCGACGATGGTGATTTCCTCGACGCCGGTGACGCTGAGGTGGCCGCCATCGACCGTGACTTCGAGCTTGTCGTTATTGTCGAGATTTTCGACACGGAAGACATTGTCGCCAGCGCTGCCCGTGATTGCCAGCGTGTCGGTGCCGGCACCACCGCGGATCTCGTCGTTACCGTCGCCTGCCACGTAGATGAACGTGTCGTCACCATTGCCGCCGGTGAGGACGTCGTCGCCGGTGCCGCCGATGATGATGTCTTTGCCGTCACCGCCGTCGATGGTTTCGCGGCCGGGTGTTCCGTAGAGTATCTCGTCGCCGGACCCGCCGATCAGGCTGTTGGCGTTGTAGTTCGGATGCGTGCCGTGGTTGTCGATGTAATAACCGTGCGATGTGCTGTCTGGATTGGCCGCGCTGTTATCGACGACGTTCTCGGTGATGTTGGTGTTCGGGCCGCGAGCGCGAAGCGCGTAGCCATTGCCATCGGTGAAGCCGGTAATGGTGTTGTGGTGGATGGTCGAGTTGTCGGCATCGATGGTGACGAGCGTATTGCCGATCGGCGTACCGTCCGTCGCAACACCGCCGGCGGTGCCGGATACCGTGTTGTTGGTGAAGTAGATACGCTGCGTCGTCCAGGGGCCGCTGCCGCCGTTGCCGATGACAACGAGGCCACGGGGGAAGTTGCTGTCCACATCGAACTGATGGCTGGCGGTCCCGCTTGGGTTCGCGCCGCTGAACGTCTGGCCGTTGAAGGTGTTGCTGTCGATGGTGAAGCCGTTCACGGCTGCACCGTATTCGGTCAGCAATGCCTCGTCGCCGTTTGCGGTGACCACATTGCCCTGAACCGTCAGGTCGTGGTGATCGCCCTGAACGTAGATGGCCGCCTTTTCGATGGCGCCGTTGCCGTCGATGCCGACGATCGTGAAGCCATGGCCGATCGAGCCGATCTTGACGTTGTCAGCGCCCGGCGCCAACTGGATGGTGCCGAGTTCACTGCCTGCCTGAACGCCGTTGATGGTCGTCGAACCGGCGCCGCCCGTGGAGAGCAGCGTGATGTCATCGCGACCGATCACGATGTTTTCGGTGTAGGTGCCCGGTGCCACCATGATGGTCACGGGACCGGTGACGGTGTTGGCGTAGGCGACGGCCGCGCCGATCGAGGCGAAGCCGCTGTCGGCGCCGACGAGCAGGAATGTCTGGCCTGTCGCGGTGATGACTTCGCTGCTGTGAAGCGTGTCCTTGCCTTCGCCGCCGGCCGACGCATCGACCGTCCAGCTCTGCGTTGCAACGTCGTAGCCGATGTTGCCCGCGGTCAGCGTGCCACTGTATTCGACCGTGTCGATGCCCTGGCCGCCGGTGATGGTGTCGTCGCCGGCGCCACCGATCAGGCGATCGTTGTCCGCGCCGCCGTCGAGCGTATCGTTGCCCGCACCGCCATAGAGCGTGTCGTTACCGGCGCCGCCTTCCAGCGTGTCGTTGCCATCCAGGCCGGACAGAACGTCGTTGCCGATGCCGCCGATCAGGTGGTCGTTGCCGGCGCCGCCGCCGATGGTGTCGTTGCCGGCACCGCCGTCGATGGTAATGCCGCCGCCGACCGCATCGCTCTTGTAGTTCGAGGCCACCATGATGACGTCGTTGCCCGACGTGCCGGTGATTTCCTCGACGCCGGAGATGTAGCCCGGAGCGCTATAAGTGTCGTATACGTATCCGCTCGCGGAGCCTGCATCGAGCACGATCTTGTCGTGGTCGGCGCCGCCGCTGACGACGTCGGCCGTGCCGGCCAAACCGTCGATGCTGACAGTCTGGAACGTACCATTGCCGACGTCGAGAACACGCGTGCCGGAGCCCATGACATCGGTACCGAGGATAAAGGTATCGTTGCCGTTGCCGCCGTAGAGTTTGTCGCTCCCGGTGCCGCCGATTAGCGTATCGTCTCCGTCACCGCCGTAGATGATGTCGTCGCCTTCGCGGCCGTCGATGGTGTCATTGCCGTCTCGGCCATCCAGCACGTTGGCGCCCGATGTACCGAGAATCGTGTCGTTGCCGACGCTGCCGATGACATTCTCGAAGTTGGTGATCTGGTCGGTGGCAATGACGGTGGCGCCGTTCAGCGACGAACGAACCGCCGTACCGGCCGCAAGATCGATATTGAGCTGCTGGCTGACCTGGCTGAAGTCGAACTGGTCGATGCCGGAACCGCCGTCCACCTGCTGGTTGACCGCCTGGCCGCCGGAAACGAAGTTGTCGTTACCGTCGTTGAGGTTGGCTTCCAGCTTCGTCGCCGACGAGACGTTGGAGAAATAGACCGTGTTGCCGTTGTCGTCGCCGGTGATCTTCACCGTCTCCAGACCGGAGGATGCGAGATCCGAGCCGCCCTGGCCGAAGACCAGCCAGTTGTTGCCCTTGACGTCGATGTCGAGCGTTTCGACGTTCTTGACCGTCAAGGTCTTCTCGACTTCGAGCGCGGTGGTGTCGATGCTGTCGCTCGGCGAAATGGAGAGATTGCCGCCGGTTGCCTTGATGTATTCGATCAGGGTCGGGCCGCCATCGGGCGTCGTCACCTTCAGCGTGTCGTTGCCGGTACCGCCGTCAACGATGTCGGCGCCGTCGCCCAGTGCGTAGATGATGGTGTCGTCGCCAGCACCGCCGTCGATAAGGTCGTCACCGGCGCCGCCGACGATGGTGTCGTTGCCGTCCTCGCCATAGAGCTTGTCGTTGCCACCATTGCCCTCGATATAGTCGTTGCCGGCGCCTGCGAAGATCGTGTCATCACCGGCATCGGCCGGGTTCGGGTTGCCGTCGTCTTCGCCGTAAAGGTAGTCGTTGCCGGTGCCGCCGTAGATGAGGTCGTTGCCGCCCTCGCCCTTGGCGGTGCCGCCGCCGTTGCCGAGGATGAGCACGTCATCGCCGGCGCCGGCATAGAGGCCGTCGGCAACATTGTCGTCGCCACCGTAGAGAAAGTCGTTGCCGGCACCGCCGACGATGGTGTCGGAGCCCGCGCCGCCGATCAGAATGTTGTCGGAGCCGTCACCGAAGATGACGTCGTTGCCGGCACCGCCGGTGACATTTTCGATGTTCTTAAGCGTATCCGTGCCGTCGCCGGTTGCCGTGTGACCGGCAATGTTGACCGGCCAGGTAACGGCGTCGCCACCAAGATTTGCGTAGATGGCGTTGGTGGACCCGGAGTAATCGGCCGTATCGCCGCCATGGACCGAGGCGAGGATGGCGGCTGCACCATCCGATGTCGGGTTAAGGGGACGCGTGAAGCCGACAGCCGTGTTGGTGCCGCCGTCGATCACGTCGTCACCGGCGCCGCCGATGATGCGGTCGTCGCCCTCGCCACCGTTGATGATGTCGTTGCGGTTGCCGCCGATGATGGTGTCGTTGCCGGCGCTGCCGTTGAAGGCCACGCCTGCGTAGACGCCTGCAAGTTTGTCGCCGGCGTTCGGCAGGTAGACAGTGTCGTTGCCGGCGAGCGCATCGGTGAAGTTACCGTCCTCGAACCACTTGGCATCTTTGGTCGGATCATTGCCAAGCGCGCGCAGATCGATCACATCATCACCCGATGTGAAGACATGATCGACGACGCTGTGGATGACGATTGAGCTTTGCGCCGTGCCGGCGCTATAGGCGGTGGAGCCACCAGTTGCGGCCGGGTTCAACAGGTTGACGACCGTACCCGCATCGCCCGTGGTGCCGTCCCAGGCGTGGAAGGTGATGGTTGGCGCTGTGATCTTTGTCTCTGGGCTGGTCGCGGTTTCCGTCTGCACGTTCATGTCGGGAACGAAGCGGATCAGCGACGACAGGCCGAGGATCAGCGAGGAACTGGCGCTGGCCGAAAGCGTCGTCCAACTGCCGCCGTTGTTGACGCTGTATTCCCAATGGCCGCCTGTTGAGGAGGCGCCGCTGACGGCGATGCCCTTGACGGTGCCGTCAACATCGCTGGCATGGCCGTCGATGAGAGAGGAAACCAGGGTGCCGTTGTTGTCTGATGCAACGACATCCTCGGAGATCGCAGACAGCGCTGCACTGCCGTTGATCACGGGCGCGTCGTTTGTGCCGATGACGACGATGGTAACAGTGGTCTTGTCGACGCCGCCATGGCCGTCGGAAAGGGCGACCTCATAGGTCAGTGTCAGCTTTTCACCCTTGGCGAGGTAGTCGAAGCTCTTGTCCGGCGCATCGAAGGACCACTTGATCAGACCGACGGACGAACCGGCAGCCTCCGAAACCGAGACCTTGAGGAAGCTGCTGTAATCGGCGCTGGTGGTGGTGCCGGCGACGCCGGAAACGGTCACCTGCGACACCGTGGCAGTGTGGCTATCGCTGAGGTCGGCGTCGGCGAAGCCGATCAGGCCGGATGCCTTGTCGCTGGACAGGCTGCCGGTGCGGCCCAGCTGTTCGACGATCACGGCGCCGTCGGAGCCGGCGATGACCGGCACATCGTTGGTGCCGGTGACGACGACGTCAACCGTCTGCTTGACGATGCCGCCGTGGCCGTCGTTCACCTGGATCGTGTATTGCAGTGTCAGCTTCTCGCCAGCGGCGAGGTAATCGAAGATCGCGTCGGTCGCCTTGAACGTCGCGTTGATCTCGCCGTTCGTGGAACCCGATTCCTTGGTGACGCTGTTGATATCGAGCGCATTCTCGAGCACGAAGCGATTGACGAAATTCAGGCCGGCAGTGTTGCCGGAGGCCTTGAAATCGGTGATCTTGGCCGTGTGGCCGGTGTCGCTCAGGTCCGCATCGGTGAAGTGCACGGACACCTTGGCAATGTCGTTGGCGAAGGACAGCGTCTTGTCGGTCTGCTCACTCAGGGCGACGGACACCTTCTCGACGACAGGCACATCATTGGTGCCTGTCACCGTGATGGTGACGAACTGCTCGCCCTTGCCGCCGTCGTGATCGTCAACCTCAACCTTGTACTTCAGCGTGACCGTTTCACCGGCTGCAAGGTAGTCGAAGGTCTTGTCCGCAGCGGCGAAATTCCAGGCGACGGTGCCAGCGGTCGATCCGGTAACCTTGCTGACCGTTCCGGTGTGGATCAGATTGAGAAGATCCGTGCTCGACGGCAGGCCGGATATGGTGCCGCTCGCCGAGACAGCCGTGAACTTGGCCGTGTGACCGACATCGGTGAGATCGACATCCTTGAAGGAAAGGACGCCGCTTGCAATTTGGTTGTCCGTCGAGCCAGTCGTCTTGACTGCTTCGGTCAAGGATGCGCCAGCATCCGTGGTCGTGAACACAGGTGCGTCGTTGGTGCCGGTGACGACGATCGTCACCTTGGACGTATCAACACCGCCATGGCCATCGGACAGCGACACGTTGTAGGTGAGCGTCAGCTTTTCGCCCTTGGCGAGGTAGTCGAAGGTGCTGTCCGGAGCGCTGAACGACCACTTGATGGCACCGACCGCGGTGCCCTCGGCCTTTGCGGCGGCGACCGTCAGGAAGTTGCTGTAATCATTGCTGCCCGTTCCGGTAACGCCGGTCGCCTTGACGCCGGTCACCGAAGCGATATGGCCGGTGTCGTTGAGATCGACGTCGGTGAAAAGGACAGTGCCGGATGCCTTATCGGCCGTGGTGGAAGCAGTCGTGTTGGCTTGTTCCGTAATGGAACCGAACGCATCGTAAGCAATCACGGGTGCGTCATTGGTGCCGGTGATGACAACGGTGACGATCTGCGAGACCTTGGCGCCGTCGTGGTCGTTGACCTCGATCGTGTACTGCAGGGTGAGTTTCTCGCCGGCGGACAGATAATCGAAAATCGCATCGGTCGCCTTGAACGTGGCCTGAACCACGCCATTCACCGATCCGGCGCTCTTCGTGACGCTGTCGATATCCAGCGCGTTGGCCAGCGCCAGGCGGCTGACGAGGTTGAGCCCGTCGGTTTCGCCTGACGCCTTGAAGCCCGTCACCTTAGCCGTGTGGTCGATGTCGCTGAGATCGGCGTCAGTGAAATTGACCGTGATGTGCGCGACGTCGTTGGCAAAGGACAGCGTTCTGCCGGCGCGCTCGGAGACATCGCCGGTCACCGCTTCGATAATCGGCGCGTCGTTGGCGCCGGTCACCTCAATGGTGACCAGTTGCGTGCCCTTGCCGCCATTCGCGTCATCTACCCCGACCGTGTAGGTCAGCGTCAACTTTTCGCCCTTCGACAGGTAATCGAATGTGCTGTCAGGCGCGCTGAAGGCCCACTTGATCGAGCCGGCGGCGGAGCCTGCATCCTTTGCAACAGATGCGATGGACAGGAAGCTGCTGTAGTCGGAACTGACGCTTGTGCCGGTGATACCGGACGCCACGACGGCCTTGACGGCTGCGTTATGACCGATCTCGCTGAGATCAACATCTGTGAACGCCAGGACGCCCTCGGCGGTCCGCAGCGTTTCGGAGCCGGTCGTGCCGGCGGCTTCGGACAATTTCGCGCCTGCATCCGTCGTAGTGATGACCGGGGCATCGTTGGTGCCGGTGACGACGACGGATACGGTCTGGTTTGCCGTGCCGCCATGGCCGTCATCGACGGTGAGCGTGTACTTCAGGGTGACCGTTTCGCCGGCTGCAAGATAGTCAAACGCCTTGTCCTGGGCGGAGAAGGTCCACTTGATCTCGCCTGCACTGCTCGCGGCAGCCTTGGTGACGGCATCGATGTTGAGAAGCGATGTCAGGTCTGCCGGCAGGCCGCTTACCGTCCCTGTTGTTTCTACACTGACAGTGACCTTGTGCCCGGTGTCGTTCAGATCGACGTCGGTGAATGCGAAGGTGCCGCTCTGTGTGTGGGCAACCGTGGAACCCACCGTGGCGGCGGTTTCGTCAAAGGCGATCGAGGCGCCGGCGGTATTGAAGACCGGCGCATCGTTGGCGCCGGTGACGGTGATCTGGTAGACGCCCGTCCGGCTGTCGCCATCGCCATCGGTGATGGTGAACGGGATCGTCACAACGGCGATTTCGCCCTTGCCGAGAGATTCAAACTGTCCCGGTTCGATGGTCAGGTGCCCGTCGCTGTAGCCGTAAGCGCCCGTCGGAAGCGCCACGGCGATGCCCGTTGCCGAAGCCACGGTCGCAACGCCCAGAACAATGCCATGCGTCGCGTCGGCGCCGTCTGCGCCGAAGGTGAAGTCGGTGCCTTCCGCAAGCACGAAGGAGAGAGACTTGTCGTCTTCGCCAGCCGCGCCGCTGAACAGGGCGACCGCGCTGCTCTGGCTCAGGCTGATATTGGCGAGATAGGTGCCGGTGTTGTCGAGATTGCCGACTTCCTTGAAGGTCAGCGTTCCGGTGCCGCCTTCGGTGGCGAGAAGATTGCCGATGGTCACGGACTTCATCGCGTCGGTCGAGGTGAAGGTATCGACGAGCTTGCCGTTCCAATAGACCTCGAGCTTGGCCGAGTCCGGCTGTGGCGAGCCCATCTCGAAGGTCAGCGTGAACGCTTCGCCGATCTTGAGGCCGGTGAGGGTCTGCGAGATGGTGGTGTTGCCGGGCGACGAGCCCATATCGACCATCGGCGCTCCGTTGGAGGCGACCATGCCCATGTAGCCGGTGCTGACGCGCTCCAGCTGGTTTGGCGTCCCGGTTCCCTCGACCTTCCAGCCGATGCCTTCGAAGGCCGAGCCGGCATAGCCCTTGTCGTCCCAGCCTTCGGCATGCCAGGCGGCGCCCGTGAAGTCGCCGTTGGTGAGCAGGTTGATCGGCTGTGCCGTCCCCGTAATCGTTGGAACGTCATCCTTCACAGTCACCGTGAACTGGGTCGGGACGGTGTCGCCGTCGGCGTCCTTGGCCGTGACGTTGAAGGTCAGGTCGAGTTGCTCGTCCTGCGATGTCTCTACGAGGAGCAACTTGACATCGCCTTCACCCGTGGCGGGCGCGCTCGTCTGAGGATGATCAATGCTGGTCAGGAGCTGGAACGTGTAAGCGCCGTTGGTGGCTGCAGGGTTAAGCGTCACCATGAAGACATCAACGCGATCTTCGCCATCGACGGAACCGGTATAGCCGGTCAGCGTGTGACCGTTATCGGAAATCTCGTAGTGAATATCCTGGCCATGCGACTTTAGGCCTTCCGGGGCACTCTGCTTGTCGAACGTCAGATCACGCTTGTCGCCGTTGTCGGCGCCCCAGTGAATGCCGAGCGACACATTGGCGACCGGACGCTCCTCGCCGGAAATGCCACTCTCGCTCACGGCAGCATTGGCGGTGCCTTCGCCGAGATTGACGGTCGGCGCATCGTCGCGGATGTCGATCGAGCCGATGCCGGTGACCCGGTCGCCGTCCTTGTCGGTGACGGTGTAGCTGAACTGCAGGCGCAGGATGTCGTCGGCGCCGGATTCGTTCTTATCCGGGTGGTCGAGCGGGCCGGATTGCGTGAAGGTGTAGGCGCCGGTCTGGATGTTGGTGACGGTCAGGGTGAAGACGGTTTGGCCTTCAACGGTGCCGGTAATCGTCAGACCGTTGACCGTGACGACGACGGGCTTGCCGTCGGAGGTCAGGTCGATGTGGGTGCCGTTCTGCGTACCCTCTTGCATGTCGAGCGAGTCCGACAGGCCGATGGCGGTGATCGTGCCGAAATCCTTTCCGGGCGTGAAGCCGAACCGGCCGTTGACGGTCTGCGACTGGAAACCGCCTTCGCTGTCGCTGAGCTCTGTCAGCGTCATGAGGTCGGTCGTGGTGATGACCGGAACGCCATTCATTTCGTCAGGCGTACTGTTTGGTGCCGCATCCGCCTGGTTCGTGTCGGCCAGCAGCGAGGCCAGCTGGGTCGGGTCGTTGGCGTTCGGCTGGAGGCCGTCCTGGAAGTCGGCGCCGGAGCTCGAGGGCGAGGCGCTGGCGGAGTAGGAGCCGTCGGGGCCGGCGGCGACGTTGATGTTGCTCTGCTCGAGAGCGGCGATCACGGCCTGCTGCGGCAGCTCGACTTCGCCGAGCAGGAAGGTCGGAACGTGCAGTGCGCCGTTGACGATGACGATCTCGGTGCCGTCGGCCTGGACGAGAACGAGGTTGTTGCCTTCGACGTGGATATCGTCGATCGAGGTGCCGGCCGGCAGATGGGCGACGTTGTTCTGATCCGGGACAACCTGGCCGGTGGGCGCGGTCGCGGTGACCTCAGGCGCGGCCGGAAGGCGGCCGGTTGTTTCGGCGGCTGGCGCGGGCTGCTGGTCGGTCGGCTGAATGTTGCTGGCCTGTGCGACCTCGACGCCCTTTCCGGCGGAAGTCTGCAGGCGGCCATCCTCATGAATATCGGAGATCAAGTCATGCGATGCGTTTTCATGTTCAACGGCAGAGATGCGAGAATCTTCGATAGACATACAAAATACCCCAATGAGAAACTGGGGCCAAATAATTCTGCCGGAGATACAAAAGCAATACTACCCAATGGGCGCCGATATAGCCGGTTATGCATCCACCCAGAAATGTTTAGGAACGGTTAACCGCAAAGGGCTTTAGCCGATAAAATTTGAATAAAAATAGAATGATAGAGGCTATTGTGCCACAGCGAAACGGCCCCTCTGGGAGGAGCCGATTCGTGTGCTTTTCATGGTGTTTCCGGGCTTTCCGGCGTGGCTTCCGGCGCTTATCGCACCGGTGCCACGAGGCAGAAAAAGGCGCCCTGCGGATCAAGCGCCTGGACGACCCAGCTGCCGCCGGGAACCTCCATCGGGCCGTTGACGACCTGGCCGCCGGCCGCATTGATCCGCTCGACGGCGGAATCGATTGATGGAACGTTGAAATAATAGGCCCAGGCGGGCATCGGCACGCTCGGAGGCTTGGTCATGATGCCGCCGACCGGCGTGCCGTGCTCGGCGAAGATCCGGTAGACGCCCATCGCGCCCATGTCGAAGTCGTGATCCTTGGTCCAGCCGAACAGTTGTTCGTAGAACGTGAAGGCCTCGCCGCCGTCACCGGCATAGAGTTCGCTCCAACCGAGCGTGCCGGGAGCCGCCAGGGGCGGTTCCGGCGGCGGGTTTTCCATCGGCGCCGGCGTCATGATGCAGATGACAGCACCGTGCGGATCGGCGACCACGGCAAAGCGACCTATCTCGGGGATATCCTGCGGCGGGCGGCGCACCGAGCCGCCGTTGGCGGCGAAATCCCGGGCGCTCCGGTCGACGTCATCGACGGCGACGTAGCCGGTCCAGTTCGGCGGGATGCCGGTGCCTTCCAGCTCGGCTGGAAACTGCATCATCCCTGCCCGGCCGACGCCATCCGCCTCGAAGATCGTGTAAGGCGGCTGGCCGGGGACAGTCATCTCGCTCTTACTCCAGCCGACGACCTTGCCATAGAACTGCTTGGCGCCGGATGGGTCGGGCGTCATCAACTCGCACCAGATGAACTTGCCATGGGTCTCGGACATCGTGATCTCCCTTTCACGTTTCGTGTTCCGTCTCCGGTCAGCGATCATCCCAGCCGTCAGTGGCAGCAGGATGACGCCTTCGGCGCCTCGACGTACTCGTCATGGCGCTTGACGAAATTCATCGTCGAATCCTCGTTGCGGCCTTTCGGGGCGCGGTCAAGGATCATCAGCGTGCCGATCAGTTCTTCCGGACCGCGGGCATAGCTCGAATAGGTGTGGAAGATCTCGTCTTCATCGTTCCTGATGAAGGCGCTGAGGCCGGGCAGTTCATCGTTGGCGTGGGCCGGCTCGATCATCGAGAAATTGTAGAAGACCCTGTCCTTCTTCAGATCCTCCGGCGTGAAGGAGACATGATAGTCGAAGTTGAAATCGCTGTTGGCCGACGACACCCAGGGGAAGCTCCAGCCCATGCGGCTCTTGTAGGCCTCGATCTTGTCGACCGGCGCGCGTGAGACCGCGACCCAGGTGACGTCGTGGTTGTTCAGATGCGGCAGGGCGCCATCGACGTGGTCAGACAGGAAGGAACAGCCGGGGCAGCCCGCTTCCCAATCGGGGCCAAGCATGAAGTGATAGACGATCAGTTGGCTGCGCCCGTCGAACAGGTCCGAGAGGCTCTTGCGGCCGGCCGTCGTGTCGAACATGTAGTCCTTGTCGACCTTCACCCACGGCATCGCCATGCGGGCGGCATTGACCTTGTCCCTGAGGTGGGTTGCTTCCTTCTCCTGAAGCAACAGGGCGCGGCGGGCTTCGAGCCATTCTTCGCGGGAAACGACTGGGTTCTGCATCGTGTACGCCCTCCTCCGGCGCGACCGAAACGGTCCATTGTGCTTTTCCTTGACTAGATACATTGATATCAATAGATATTGCATATGTCAAACTCTGCAGATATCCCGTTCGCAACAACGCTCCTGGTGCGCGACACTTGCCTTTGCCTGCACGCGCAGCGGGCGGCGCGCGCACTTGCAAGGCTTTTCGACGACGCGCTGCGGCCGGCCGGGCTGACCAACGGACAGTTTTCGCTGATGATGTCGCTGAACCGGCCGGAGCCGCCGCCGATGGGTCCCGTGGCCAAGCTGCTCGCCATGGACCAGACGACGCTGACCGCGGCGCTGAAACCGCTGCAGCGGCGCGGCTGGGTGGAGGTGATCGCCAACCCCAAAGACCGCCGCGGACGGCTTTTGCGGCTGACGGCCGACGGCCTGCGCGTTCTTTCCGCCGCGCTGCCGATCTGGGAGAGCACGCATGCGGCGCTGGAGCAGTCACTGCCAGACGGCAATGCCACCCGGTTGCGACAGTATCTGCAGGCGCTGGCCTAGATTTTTTCAGCAACACGCGGATCGCCGGCGAAATCCTCGCGCGAAAAGCCGATCCTGATGCGTGGAAATTCGCAAAGTGCCTGAACACCCGTGGCTGCGAGGCGGATGCGCCATGTCTGGCGCTCGACCGGTTCGCGAGCGGCAAATCCGTTCGCCGTCAGCAGGGCGATGTTGCGGCCATGCCGCGGGTCGCGGACGGATGCGTAGAGGATCGCCTGACAGCCGGCCTCGCGGGCGGCATCGGCCAACGCCTGGCAGGGCTCGTAGCGCAGGGGATCGGTCCATGCAGCACGGTCGCGATCGAGTGGCGGCGTGGTGAGGTCGATGGCGGTGGCGGTGTCGATCGCGGCCGAGAAAGCAGTGTATTCCGCGGCGTTCGAGGGCAGCGGCGTGGCGGGCGAATCGGCGAAGAACAGCAGACGGTAAAAGGCCATCTCGGCGAGCGCCGTCTCGACCTTTTCGGATGCGTAATAGACGCCGAGCGTGCGCCCGGCGCGGCGAAAGCGCGATCCGTGCGGGTAGACGGCTCCATAGCGAAAGGGTGTGGCGAGCAGGTAATCCAGGCCTTCGCATTCCGGCGGCAGCGCCGGCTTGCTGTCTTCCAGCAGCGCTTCGAGCAGGGCGTGCTCCTCCAGCGTATCGATGATCTTCAGCGTCGAGATCTGATGCTGTGCCTCGACCAGCCGCCAGAAACGGCCGGAGACACGGCGCGCTTCAGATAACAGCGCGGCGGGCGTCCAGATAGGCAAGGACATCGGTCAATCCTGATATGCTGACGATCTTTTCGACGGGGGCCGCGCCCAGCGCCGTGTTGGCATTGCGCAGCCACGCCCGTGCCACCGCCTCGTCGCCGCCGACGATGGCATCGAGCGAGCGGAACAGGCGCACGAGAAGGATGGCGAGTTCGAAGGACTTGGAGCCACGCTCGAGCCGGTAGTCCTGCCGCTTCATGCGCGACACGGTGGCTTCAGACAGGCCGAGGACCGCCGACAGCGTACGGGCGCTGAGGTTGAGCCGCTCGGCCGCGTTGACCGCGGCCTTGGTGATGACGGCGGCTTCGGCGGGACGCGGGTCGGCTGCGAGGCTTGGAGCGGGCATGACGATTTCCTTTCCTTGGAAATAATATAGCGTATTTATTTCGGAAGAAAAGGTGGTTGGATTGTTTTGATATCAGTGTTTCGGCTGCGGAATATTCGGCGTCGAGTGGGTGGCACTGCAGAACCTATCCCAAAACGAAAACAACCCGGCCTGCATGACAGACCGGGTTGCATCATTCGACGAAGCGCGAAGCCTACTTCGACACCGGTTCCTTGATGAACCGGCCGATGGAGAAGGCCAGCAGTGCGGAGACCAGCATCAGGGCGCCGACGATGAACATCGGCATCTCGTAGAGGCCGGTCGCATCCTTGACGGCGCCGGTGATGTAGGGGGCGGCGAAGCCGGCGATGTTGCCGACCGTGTTGATCAGCGCGATGCCGGCCGCAGCCGCGGCGCCCGTCAGGAAGCGCGAGGGGAACGACCAGAAGTTCGGCAGGGCCGAGAAGATCGCACATGCCGTCAGCGTGATGGCCAACACGGTTGCCTCAGGCGAGGACATCAGCAATGCCAGCGGAATGCTGATGGCGCCGACCAGCGCCGGAATGCCGACATGCCAGGCGCGGACGCCACGCTTGGACGCATCGCGGCTCCAGAAGAACAGCGCGAAGGCGGCCGGCAGGTATGGGATAGCGGTGATCAGGCCCTTTTCGAACACGCCGAACTTGGTGCCGAACTTGGCTTCGAAACCGCCGATGATGGTCGGCAGGAAGAAAGCCAGCGCATACAGACCGTAGATCAGGCCGAAGTAGATGACCGACAGAAGCCAGACACGCTTGTCCTTGAGGGCTGCGAGCGTCATGCCGCCATGGCCGGACAGCTTGCCGTGTTCTTCCTTGGCCAGTTCACGGTTCAGCCAATCGCGCTCGTCGGGCTTCAGCCACTTGGCGGCCGTTGGGGTGTCGGGCAGGTAGAACCAGGTGATGATGCCGACAATGATCGCCGGGACGGAAACGCCGAAGAACATCACGCGCCAGCCTTCGTAGCCGAAGAGACCGTGCGCCTGGATCAGCATCGAAGCGATCGGCGCGCCGATGACCGTGGTCAGCGGCTGGGCGAGATAGAAGAGTGCGAGGATCTTGGCACGGTGACGGCCGGGGACCCAGGTGCTGAGATAAAGAATGGCACCAGGGAAGAAGCCGGCCTCGGCAACGCCGAGCAGGAAGCGCAGCGCGTAAAGGCCGTTGACGCTGCTGACCCAGGTGAAGAGCATGGCAACGACGCCCCAGGTCACCATGATGCGGGCGAGCCAGCGGCGGGCGCCATACTTGTGGAGCGCAAGGTTGCTTGGGATTTCAAGAACGATATAGCCGAAGAAGAAGATGCCGGCCGCAAACCCGAACTGGGCGGCGGTCATGCCGAGATCCTGGGTCATGCCGTTCGGACCGGCGAAGGAAATCGCCGTGCGGTCCAGGAAATTGATGAAGAACATCAGGGCAATAAATGGGACAAGGCGAATCGAGATCTTCCTGATCGCCGATGCTTCGACCTGCTGCTCCTGGTCCGATACTTTAAACGTCGCGTTCACATAGTCCTCCCCGACAAGACCGCAACGGCCTGGTCCGGCCGACGAGTGCGCCTTGCGCTATGCCGCCCCACTGAAGCGGGACGCCGAATGTTGATCTCTACCCCACTTCGGAAGGCGGATGCGATGTCCGACACCTGGGCAATGATCGCGATCGGTTACGGATTGCGCTTTGCCGCACGCGCCCCAAAGGACATGTCTCCTCCCCTAGCGAGCGCGACAGTTCTTGCAAACTGAACGCCACTCGTCAACTGGTATGATGAGATAGTCAGCATTCTTTAACGGTTGATCAGATTATCGTGCAAGCCAGCGGCCACAGGGTCTGAACGCAAAAAGCGCCGCGCTACGGGGAGCACGACGCTTTGATAATGGGTTGGATCCGCCTCAGGCGACGGTGACCGGCACTTCCGTCGAGGTGCGCATCGCGTGGCTGTACGGGCAAACGATGTGGGCGGCGGCGGCGAGCTTTTCGGCTTCGGCCTTGTCGAGACCCGGGATGTTCACCGTCAGCGCCACTTCGATGCCGAAGCCGCCGCCATCTTCACGCGGGCCGATGCCGACGGTGGCGGACACGGTCGTGTCCTCGGGAATCTTGACCTTCTGCTGGCCTGCAACAAATTTCAGGGCACCGAGGAAGCATGCCGAGTAGCCGGCAGCGAAGAGCTGTTCGGGATTGGTGCCGGTGGCGCCGTCGCCGCCGAGTTCCTTGGGAACGGTCAGCGTGACGTCGAGAACGCCGTTTTCGGAAACGGCGCGGCCTGCGCGGCCGCCGGTGGCAGAAGCTTTGGTTGTGTACAGGATAGGCATGTCAGTCTCCTTTTCGTCGGGTCGGTCTGTGATGTTGCATTTTCTATAATGCGCAATTAAATTGTACGCAAGTGAATTTTGCAAATTGCATTCATTATCCGAAAGGAGGAGAATGCGACTTGAAGGAACGGCGGTGATGAAAGCGCAGAAAACAGAGACGATGAAAATTCCGGAAGAGGAAAAGCGGCTGGAGCGGCAGCTGTGCTTCGCGGTCTATTCGACGGCGCATGCCTTCACACGCGCCTACAAGCCGATCCTCGACAAGGTGGGCCTCACCTATCCGCAATATCTCGTCATGCTGGTTCTGTGGGAAAAGGCGGCGCTGCCGGTGAAGAGCATCGGCGAACAGCTCGATCTCGATTCGGGCACGCTTTCGCCGCTTCTGAAGCGCTTGGAGCAGAGCGGGCTGATCTCCCGGACCCGCGATCCGAAGGATGAGCGCCAGGTGATCGTGTCGCTGACGCCGGACGGCGACCGGATGCGCGCCGAGGTCGATACGATCATGACCGCGATCGGCCAGTCGATCGGCTGCACGCTGGAAGACATGGGCAAGATCCGCGAGATGCTGCAGGGTCTGCGCACCAACCTGACGGCGGTGTGAGCCGTTCATCCCTAGACCGGGCAACCAGCAAAGCGACGGACCGGCGCGCGCAAGTGGTTGACTCTTCCCGTTTGTTTGCGAATTCTATGGCTGCGAACGCTGTTCGTGCAGTTCACTTGGGAGGAATTGCGAGATGAGATGCCCAAAACACGCACAATGTGCCTTACCGCCGATCTTGTTCAACTCTGCCACCGCGATGAGATCGATCCCGGCCCGGATCCGAAGCGCAATTCACTAACGGACGAGGATTTCGTCGCGCTCACCGACCAGCTGGCGGGCGAGAGCGGCAACGAGCCGCTGTGGGTGTTTGCCTATGGCTCGCTGATCTGGAAGCCGGAATTCGAATTCGTCGAGCAACGACGGGCGACGGCGATGGGCTGGCATCGTTCCTTCTGTCTTGAGATCAAGAGCTGGCGCGGCTCTCCTGAACAGGCCGGGCTGATGATGGCGCTCGAGCGTGGCGGTCAGTGCGACGGGATGATCTACCGGTTGCCCGAGGGCGACCGGACGGCGCAGATCGCACGATTGCTGAGGCGCGAGATCAGCGATCACGACCACGTCAAAAGCGTGCGTTGGCTGCCGGTGAAGACGGCGGATGGTCCGGTGCGGTCGCTGGGCTTCTGGGTCGGGCCGACGGGCGACAGGATTTGCCCGAGAGAGCCCCTCCCCTCCGTGGCAGCGACGCTGGCGCGGGCCTGCGGTTATGTCGGCTCCTGCGCCGAGTATCTCTACAACACGGTGACGCACCTCGAGCATTTCGGCATTCACGACCGCAACCTCTGGCGTCTGCAGCAGCTTGTCGCCGAAGAAATCCGTGAGATCCACGGCATCCGCCAGCCGTCAGGCGCTTGCTGAGGCCCGGCGATGCCGGTTTCAGGACCCGACTTCGCGGAGTGACTTCATCATTTCCCGCAGGCCGCGGCTCAGATGCTTGTCGCGGCGGACGACCATGCCGAGCTTGCGCACGAGCGGCGGATTGACCGGCGCGGTTTCCAGGAAATCGGCACGGTCGCGCTTCAGCGCCAGCCCTGGCAGGATCGACCAGCCGAGGCCTGCCGCCACCAGCTCCTTGATGGCCTCGACGCTGCCGAACTCCATCGCCGGCATGGCGACCAGACCGGCCTGCCCCATCCATTCATCGATGGTCCGCCGAGTGTTGCCACCATCGTAAAGAAGCAGCGTCTGTTCGTTGATGAAGGCGGCATCCGGACCACCATCCGGGATGACCGAGCCGCGCGGCGCCACCACCATCAGCTCGTCGTCGTAGAATTCCTCGATCTCGAACGATCGGCCGGGCGCCGGCAGCGTCACGACCGCTAGATCAAGCGCGTTCACTTCCAGGTCGCGCAGGATGTCGTCGGTGTTGCCGATGCGGACAATGATTTCCAGCCCCGGCATTTTCTTTCGGGCTCGGGAGATCGCCAAAGGCAACAGGTGAATACAGGCGGTCGCGCCGCTGCCGATGCGTACGCGGCCGCTTTCACCGCTCCTGTGCGGCGTCATCGCCTCCTCGGCATCGGCCATTTCCTGGATCATGCGCCGCGCATGCGCGAGAAACTCGAGGCCCGCTGCCGTCGGTTGCGCTCGCCTTCCGACGCGTTCGATCAGGCGCACGCCGAGGCGCTGTTCCAGCAGCTTGATCTGCAGACTGACGGCAGGCTGGGTTATTCCCGCCTTGTCCGCCGCAGCTGTGAAGCTTCCGAGTTCAGTGACGTGAACGAAGGTCTGCATCTGGTCGAAGCCGAATGCCATGCGAAGTTTCCCTTATGCTTTGCATAAAATGCATAAGCTTCATTAAGGAAATTATCCAGCGCATTGTCGGGACAGGCCAATATGGAGACATACACACGATGGCAACCGACACATCGGAAGAAAGACCGGAGCGGCAGCGCATGCAGGCGATGCTGGCAACCCTTACGGAGATGCTTCGCCGTCTTATTGAGGACGTTGAGAAATTTTGCAGAAAGCGCCGCGGAAGGCTGGCACTGAGCGAGCTGACGGATGACGAGCTGCGGGATATCGGCGTATCGCGCTCCGAAGCGATGACGGAGGCGGCGAAATCGGCGTTTTGGAGATGATCCAAGCTTCGAGGACCGCCGAATAGACTGTCTCTCCCCTGACCGGGGAGAGACGAAAGCAATCTATTACTGCTTGACGACGATCGGCGCCTTGGTCGGCACGCGGTCGTAGAGGTCGATGATGTCCTGGTTGAGCAGGCGGACGCAGCCCGACGAGACGGCCTTGCCGATCGAGCGCCAGTCCGGATTGCCGTGCAGACGATAGAGCGTGTCCTGGCCGCCGGAGAAGATGTAGAGCGCGCGGGCGCCGAGCGGGTTTTTCAGGCCCGGCTCCATACCGCCGTTCTCGATCGAATACTTCACCAGTTCCGGCTGACGCGCGACCATCTCGTTCGGTGGCTTCCAGCGCGGCCATTTCTGACGCCACTGGATGACGCCGTCGCCCTGCCAGGCGAAGCCCTCGCGGCCGATGCCCACGCCATAGCGCATCGCGGTGCCGCCCGGCTGGACCAGGTAGAGGAAGCGCGAGGGGGTGTCGACGACGATGGTGCCGGGTGCCTCGCCAGTCGGGTCAAGGACCTGCTGGCGATAATAGCGCGGATCGATCTGCTGGTAGGGAACCGGTGGGATCAGGAAACCGCCATCCTCGATCGGGCCGTACATGACGGCCAGTTCGGCATCCGTCGGCGCCGGGGTGGTCTGGAAGGCGCGAATCGGATTGGGGAATGACATCGGCTGCCCACCCATCTGGCCGCTGCCGGAGGTGGAGGCGCACCCTGCCAGCGCCGAAGCCGCAGTCAACGCCGAGAGCGATAGAAAGCTGCGGCGGGATATCGTGTTTTCAAAGCTCATAACGCGGGTCTGTTTTCCTTTGGCGCGGAAACGGCGAACGTCGCTTCCTGGAGGGTTGTTCAACACTTGTGACAACACAAGGAAACTATCCCGTTATGCTAAATAAACCAGAACCTCACGAAGACGTGTGGCCGCTTCGGGCAACGTTCTCACGCCACCTGTTGCGAAGCTACATCACCACGATCTCGGACTTGGCGGAAACGCGGTCGTAAAGGTCGATAACATCCTGATTCATCATGCGAACACAACCCGATGAGGTTGATTTTCCAATCGATTGCCAGTCTGGCGTGCCGTGGATGCGGTAGAGCGTATCTTCGCCGTTCTTGAAGATATACATGGCGCGAGCGCCGAGCGGATTGCCGAGGCCCGGATTCATGCCGCCATTGGCGGCCGAGAAGGAGCGCACATCGGGCTGGCGCTGCACCATCTCGTCGGGCGGCGTCCAGCGCGGCCACTTCTGCTTCCACTGGATGACGCCGCGGCCGGACCAGGCATAGCCCTCGCGGCCGAGACCGACGCCATAGCGCATCGCCTTGCCATCGGGCTCGATGAAATAGAGATGCTTGGTGCGGGTATCGACGACGATGGTGCCGGGCTTCTCGTTGGAGGGGTAGGACACTTCCTGGCGCATGTACTCGGGATCGACGCGGCTGACGGGGATGGCCGGCAGCGTGAAATCGTTGTCCCTGACCTCGCCATACATCGCCGCACTGACCGGGTTGACGATCGGCAGACCGTAGGTGCGGGTCTGGGTGGCGCCCGGGATGCCGTAGGTCTGGTTGTAGATCGTTGCCGGGACGCCCGGCCGCTGCGGCACAGGCGCGTCGATCGGCCGGACGCGATCCGGATCGATGCCCGCCGGCTTGTAGAACACAGGATAGGTTTCCTGGGTGAAGCGCGCGGGGTCGGTCGCACCGGTATCAGGGATGAGAATGTTGCAGCCACTGAGCGACAGCCCCGCGACCACCAGCGCAGACATGGCCGACAACCGGCTTAGACCATTCATGAAACCACCCTCATCGATAACAGCGACATCCATAGCTGCGACGAGGATGGCACGCGCGGCTGGCGCGAAGCTGGCGGCGGGCTGCCATCGGTTGCCGCCAGACCGTATCAACGGAGCGAATTAGGCAGCGACGCCGTGGAAGAAGCGGATGCTCTGTTCGATCTCGGCGGGAAGCGCCGAGGTGTGGCCACCCTTGGCCAGATCCGTCTCGATCCTGACGCCGGCCGAGCGGGCCCGGCTGGCAAGCAGGCCGGCGCGATCGTTGAAATGCGATTCGTCGGTGCCGTGAACGACGCGCACAGGGCACTTGAAGCTCTGCGCATAGCAGAGCGCGGTGCGGACCTCGAACTCGTGGGTGTTGTCGTCGTCGAAGCGGATATCCTGCGGGTAGCGGTTGAAGAAGCGGAAGGCGTCGGGATTGCCGGAGATCGGAGCGGCGGCACGGAACTTGTGGGTCGACATCGACGCCAGCATGGTCAGCGTTCCGCCGATGCTGTGGCCGGCGATGAACAGACGGTTCGGATCGACCCCCGGCAGATGCGCCAAGCGGTCGGCGGCAGCGAGCACGTCGTCGACTTCATCGTAGAAGCCGGAGAAATTACCGAGTTGGCCGTTTTCACCGCGCACCGAGGGCATCAGCACGACGAAGCCGGCATCGACATAGGGACCCATCAGGTTCCAGTGGCCGAGACCCATGGCATTGCCGCCATGCAGGAACAGAACGCCGGGCCTGGGCTTGCGATCGCGCTTGTACTTGGACACCCAGGCGGCAAGCTCCAGTTCGCCACCATAGCCGGAGCGATAAAAGATCTTCTCGGCATTGGCAGGCGCATCGAGCGTCTCGTACTTGTCTGGTGCCGGACCCTTCTGCAGCAGCTTGGTGCGGAAGCGGTTGCGGACCTTGGCGTAATCGCGGGTGATCAGGCGCGGTTCGGCCGGGACATCGAAGGCATTGGCCGCGCTGGGGACCACCGTGGGAAGAACGAGAGCTCCGGCCATGGCACCCAGGAGCAGGCGGCGCTGGCGCGAAAAGGTTTGGTCGCTGTCTTTTGTCATGTCACTCTTCCGTCCGTCCTGGCATCATTCCCGGCAATTCAGATGGTTGCACCGGAGTTGAGCCGACGCCAACACACATTGTGTTGAGCATCCACAATCCGCGACATTTTGCATCAGTAAAATGCGGGATAGCGCGGAATCCAAATTGGCAACAGCGAGTCGCCCACGGTTTGCCAACGAACGAACGCTGCGGCAACGGCCGGATCCCGTTTCAACCTAAGCCTCCCGGCCGCCGCGGACCGCCATGATCAAGGCGCCGAGCAGGCTGGCAACACCCAGGAAAAGCATCACCGCCACCGGCCCGTTCAAGTCGATCAGCAAGCCGCCAAGAACCGCGCCGCCTGAAATGGCGATCTGAAAGGTGGCCACGCCAAGCGCGCCGGCGCTTTCGGCTTCATCGCTTGCGGCTTTGGCCATGTAGCTCTGGACGCTGACCGGCACAGCGCCGAATGCGAAGCCCCAGAGCGCGACCGCAGCGATCGCAACCACGCCCGATCCGCCAGCGGCGACCAGCGCTATTGCAGCAAGCGTGATGAGGCCGGATGAGAAGATGACGCCGAGTTGCGAACTGCGCTCGGTCACAAGGCCACCGGCGATATTTCCGAAGAACCCGGCAACCCCATATGCGAGCAGCGTCAGCGAGATCATCTCGACGCCGAGATGCGCGCTATCCTCCAGATACGGCCGGATATAGGTGAAGCCGGCAAAATGCCCGGCGATGATCAGCAGCGTGGTGATCAGCCCGACCCGAACCCTGGGCCGCGCAAGAATGGTTGCGAAACCGCCGAGCCCGGCGCTTCCGGTCGGCGGCAGCGAGGGGATGGTGAGCGCCTGGGCAAGCAGCGCGACACCACCAAGCACCGCCGACAGGACGAAGGCCGCCCGCCATCCCAGCGTTGATCCGATATAGGCGCCGAGCGGTGCCGCCATGACGGTGGCGATCGTGACGCCGCCGAAGATCAGTGCCATGGCGCGGGGCAGCATATGCATCGGAACCAGACGCATCGCCAGCGCCGCCGACATGGCCCAGAAGCCGCCCAGCCCGATGCCGAGCAGCAAACGCGACAGAAGCAGAACCGGCAGGCTGGTGGCAACCGCCGCAATCAGGCTGGACACGATCAGCAGCGCGGTGAGGCTGAGCAGCACCCAGCGCCGGTCAAACCGATGGCTTCCAACGACGACGGCAGGACCCGCGATCGCCGCGACGACGGCCGTGACCGTCACGGTCTGGCCGGCTGCACCGGGCGAGATGCTCATGTCGGCGGAAATCGGGGTGAGCAGGCTGACGGGCAAAAGCTCTGATGTCACCAGGCCAAAAACCCCAATCGTCAAGGCAGCGACCGCGTCCCACCTCGCCCTGCTTTTGCCCTCGCCGGTGGTGTCCTCGGGATTGCCACCTGCCGCGCCGTCCTCATCAAATGTCGCTGTCGTCATTGTAAAGTTGCGTCCCGAATCTGGAAATCGCGCAAACGCGGGGTGTCAGCCCACCTGTGCGTGCCTCAAAATATCTTGTCCGAAATTGTCAGCGGGGATCGTCGTGGCTGAAATCCGCAAAACCGTGAGCAGGCATGTTGCTCTATCGGTTACGTGTCCGTCAACTTGAGTTTGTGGGGCCGGCCGATTTGGGTCTGATTGCTGCCGCCAGCAACCCGGCACGAAACCGCCAGCACACTACCCCGCCTTGGCATCGATCATCGCCACCAGCGTGCTCAGCCGGTCGGCTTCATACGGTGGCTTGTCCTGGCGTAGCCGCGAGATCCGGGGGAAGCGCATGGCGACGCCTGATTTGTGGCGGTTGGAGCGGTTGATGCCTTCGAAGGCGACTTCGACGACGAAGCCGACGTCCTTGTCGGCCTTGACGGCGCGCACCGGGCCGAAGCGCTCGGTGGTGTTGTTGCGCACGAACTTGTCGAGGATTTCGAGTTCGGCGTCGGTGAAGCCGAAATAGGCCTTGCCGACGGGGACCAGTTGCTCTCCGTCAGGCGTTTCGGCCCAGACACCGAAGGTGAAATCGGAATAATAGCTCGAGCGCTTGCCGTGGCCGCGCTGCGCGTACATCAAGACGGCATCGACGTTATAAGGGTTGCGCTTCCACTTGAACCACGGACCTTTCAGACGGCCTGCCTGGTAGACGCTGTCGCGGCGCTTGATCATCACGCCTTCGATGACGGGATCGGGTGGCGTCGAGCGCCGGTCGTCGAGTTCCTCCCAGGAAGTGAACGGCACCAGCGCCGAGAGGTCGAAGCGCTCGTGCGGCGCCTGCTCGACGATCTCGGACAAACGCTCTCGGCGCTGGAGATAGGTGCGGGCGCGAACATCCTCCTCGCCGTCGAACAGGAGATCGTAGGCGCGGATGAAGGCCGGATACTCCTCCTGCATCTTCGGCGTTACGGTCTTGCGGTTGAGGCGCTGCTGCAGGTCGGAGAAGGTGCGGGTGGGGCTGTTGGAGCGGGCGGTGCCGCCGACCAGGAGCTCGCCGTCGATGACGCCCTCGAAGCTGATGGCATCGACGATATCGGGAAAGGCGGCCGAGATGTCGTCGCCGGAGCGCGAGTAGATCTTGCTCACGTCGCCGGCGCGCGACAGCTGCACACGGATGCCGTCCCATTTCCACTCGGCGGCGTAATCGACCGGATCGAGCCCTGCCAGATCGCCCTCCTCGACCGGATTGGCGAGCATGACGGAATGGAAGATCGCCGGTGTCGCCAGCGCCGGCTTGCCGCCCTTGCCCTCGAGCCAGGCAAACAGGCTTTCGTAGGGCGGCTGCAGCCCGTGCCACAAGGTCTCGATCTCGGTCACGTCAGGGCCGCCAAGTTCGGCGAGCGCCTGCTTGGCGAGCCTTGCGGAGACGCCGATGCGCAGCGCGCCGGTCGCCAGCTTGATGAAGGCGAAGCGGCCGGAGGCGTCGAGCCGGTCGAGAAGATCGCGGACGTATCCGCGCACCTCGGTGCGACCGAGCCCGTTCATCTCGGCGATCACCGCGCCGAGTCGTGGCTGGGCCAGTGCCGAACGCTCGATGTCGCGCTCATTGTCCCAGACCAGCGAGATGGTTTCGGCGAGATCGCCGACGTAGTCGTAGGAATAGCGGAACAGCACCTCGTCGATGCGCTCCAGCGCCAGCTCTCGCAGCATCGCCGGCTTGACGTTTCTGATGTCAAGGGTGCCGGCGATGGCGGCGAGGCCGTAGCCACGATCGGGATCGGGCGTGTCGCGGAAGTAGTCCGTCAGCAGCTTCAGCTTGCCGTTGCGTGATGGCGTGAGGACGAGGCGGTCGAGGAGATCGGCGAAGGCTTTCATGGGTGACTGCCTCCCATGTCTGCGGGTGTGGTTTCACCCCCCTCTGCCCTACCGGGCATCTCCCCCTCAAGGGGGGAGATCTGATCGGCGCACCCGCTCGTTCCAATCTCATTGCTTGGCGAAAAGCCCGCCGCAAGTCGATCTCCCCCCTTGAGGGGGAGATGCCCGGCAGGGCAGAGGGGGGTATTTTTTGCGCAGTGAGCCAATACCACCATCACTCCGCCTCATCCTCATACCCCACCAGATGCAGCGGCTTGGCCTTGATGCCCTGCAACTCGCACCAGCGCACCAGCGCCTCCTCGCGGCCGTGCGTCACCCAGACTTCTGCGGGGTGCAGCTCGGTGATGGTGTCGGTCAGTTCGGGCCAGTCGCAATGGTCGGAGATGACGAGCGGCAGCTCGACGCCGCCCTGCTTGGCGCGCTGGCGCACCATCATCCAGCCGGAGGCGAAGGCTGCGAGCGGCTCGTTGAAGCGCCGTGCCCAGCGGTCGGCGAAGGCCGACGACGGGCCGACGACGACGGCGCCCTTGAAGGCCGACTTGTCTTTTCCCTCGACCGTGGCCGGGCGCAATTCGCCAAGCTCTATGCCTTGGCTGACGTAGTAGTCGCAGAGCCGTTCCATGGCGCCGTGGATGTAGATCGGTTGGTCATAGCCGGTATCGCGCAGCAGCCGGATGACGCGCTGGGCCTTGCCGAGCGCGTAGGCGCCGATCATGTGGGTGCGCTCCGGAAACTGCCGCAGCGAGGCATAAAGCTTGGCCATCTCGCCCGCCGGATCAGGGTGATGGAAAACCGGCAGGCCGAAGGTCGCCTCGGTGATGAAGACGTCGCAAGCGACTGGCTCGTAGGGGGCGCATGTCGGGTCCGGGCGGCGCTTGTAATCGCCCGACACGACGATGCGGGTGGCGTCCTTCTCGATGGCGATCTGGGCGGAGCCGAGCACGTGGCCGGCCGGGTGGAAGCTGACCTTGACGCCGTTGACTGATATTTCCTCGCCGAAGGCGGCCGCCTGCTCCGAGCCGCAGAAATCGTCACCGTAACGGATGCGCATGATGTCGAGCGTCTGGCGAGTGGCCAGTACATGGGCATGGCCGGAGCGAGCGTGATCGGAATGGCCGTGGGTGATCAGCGCGCGCTCGACGGGCCTGACAGGATCGACATAGAATTGTCCGAGCGGGCAATACAGTCCCTCGGGTGCGGGATAGAGCAGCGCATCAAATCTCATGACGCTTCAAGATAGCGGCAAATGGCGCGAGGACCAGAGGTCGGGCGTCGCAACAGGCACACAAGTTTTTACCCTGCCCCACCAGCTGTGAATCGCGTTCGGCTATCGCCGAAGAAATGTGGGAACCTGATCGGCGGGCAGCGGCTTGGAGAAACGATAGCCCTGCGCTTCCTCGCACTTGGCGAAGCGGAGAAACTCGCATTGCGCATCCGTCTCAACACCCTCGGCAACGACGCCAAGCTTCAGCGTCTGCGCCAACGACATGACGGCAAGGCTGATGGCAACCGCAGTCTTGTCTGATGGCACCGCCTCGATCAGCGACCGGTCCATCTTCAGGCGATCGAAGGGGAACATCTTCAGCGACGCCAGACTGGAGTAACCCGTTCCGAAATCGTCGATCGAAAAGCCAACGCCGAGTTGTCGCAGCGCGTTCATCGTCGCCAGCGCGCGGTCGGCGTTCTGCATCAGCACGCTTTCGGTCAGTTCCAGCTCCAGCCATCGCGGAGCGAGATCGACGCGCTCGATCGCCTCCTCGACATGGCGCGCGAAATCGTTGTCGGTGAACTGCTTGGCCGACACGTTGACGGCGATGCGGATCGGCGGCAACCCCATGTCCTGCCAGACGCAGGCCTGACGGCAGGCCTCGTTCAAAACCCAGAGACCGAGTGGAATGATCAAGCCGCTCTCCTCCGCCATCGGTATGAAGTCGCAGGGCGGCACCATCCCGCGCGTTGGGTGGTTCCAGCGCACCAGGGCTTCAAGACCAGTGACCTCCAGCGTCGCGACATCGACCTGCGGCTGATAGTAAAGCACGAGCTGATGCGAAATAATCGCCTGGCGCAATTCTTCCTGCTCACTGACGGGCAGATCGATCTCCGCATCGCGCGCGCCGTGATGATGGTGCAGCTTGTCGCGCCCGAGCTGCTTGGCCCGGTACATGGCAGTGTCTGCATTGGCGAGCAGTTCTTCGGCCGTTCCGCCATCGCTCGGGAACGCGGCGACGCCGATGCTGCAGGTCACCGCGATCTGCTTGTCATGATAGGGAATGGGCTTGCGGACGGCCTTGTGCAGTTCGCGCAGCCGGCGCGTGATGCCGGTGTCATGGTTGGACTGGTGCACAAGCACCACCACAAACTCATCGCCGCCGAGGCGAACGACCATGTCGGAGGCGCGGACGCCATCGGCCATGCGGGCCGCCATTTCCTTCAGCACCTCGTCGCCAGCGCCGTGCCCGAGGCTATCGTTGATATCCTTGAAGTTATCGAGATCGAGATAGGCGACCGTCACCTTGCGACCGTTGCGCCGTGCATGATGCAGGGTCTTGGCCATGCGCTCCTTGAAGAAGGCCCGGTTGGGCAGACCAGTCAGTTCGTCGTGATGGGCCATGAAATGGACGCGTTCATCGCCGCGCTTGCGCTCGATAGCGATGCCGGCGATGTGGGTTGCCATGGCAACGAGCTCCATCTCGCGCGGCGTGGGCTGACGCACTTCGGGGCTGTAAAGCGCGAATGTTCCGAGCACGTTGTTTTGCGCCGTCAGGATCGGCGTCGACCAGCAGGAACGCAGGCCGTATCGTTGCGCAACAGTGCTAAAATCGGCCCAAAGCGGATCCGTCATCACGTCATCGACGATCACGGGCACGCCGCGCCAGGCCGCGGTACCGCAGGACCCGACACTCGGGCCGATCGCCACGCCATCGACGATCCGTCGGTAGGCACCGGGCAGATTTGGCCCCGCGCCGTGGTGGAGCCGGCGGCCATCGCGATCGAGCAGCATGATAGCGCCCGACGTGCGTTCGACCTCCGCCTCGACCAGCAGTACCAGCGCTTCCAGAATCATTTCCAACGACTCGTTGCGAGCGATCATTTCGAGGATTTGCGCCTGGCCACGGCGGAAATCGTCCTGGCGTTTGCGCTCGGTGATATCGCGCGACACGCCGATCAAGCCGACCACGATGCCCTTTTCGCTGCGCAGCGGGATCTTGGAGGTCAGCCTGCAGGTGATGACATCTCCCACGGGCGAGCTTACCAGCTCTTCCACATCGAGCGAAGGCTCCCCCATCGACATGATTTCCTGTTCGAGCTCGAAATAGCGGCGTGCCGTCTCGAAGTCGAAGAAATCGAAATCGCGTTTACCCTTGAGATGCTCGGGATCATCGATGCCGAAAGCGCGAGCGACCATGGTATTGGCGAACACGAACCGGCTGTCGCGATCCTTGACGTAAAAGAAATCAGGCAGCTCATCGATGATCGCCTTCAGCCCGAGATCTTCAATGCCTGTCGCCATCGTGTGGGTTTTTTCGGCAAGAAATGCCTCTGTTGCTGCCACTATCCGTCTTGTGGCGATGTCGGCCACATCGGTATTGCGCCGGCCTGCAGAAACGTCGTTCATGTTTACTCCTGAGATCAGCCGGAACGACGGCCGCACCAACGAATACGCCTGCGCAAAAATACTTCATTTTTAGCGTCGATTTCTTTCGACACATTTGAGTGGAAAGGTGAACGATAGAACAACATTCCGATATGATATCTGTGATTAAGAAATCATACTCTCGGCTATCGCAACTGTATCAAAATGACACCTTCATTGCGGCACGGTTCCTGCATGGCGCCAAGGATGAAGAGATCATCGCTCATAACATCCCGTCGGACGTTACTTGGACTTGCTGCCGTTACCGCCGCAACAATGCTGGCGCCACGTACTTTCGCGGCCAGTCGGCAGCCGGATTTGCGCGGCTCAATCGACGCTGTGACCTACAAGGGGGCACCTGATGCCGGCGACCGCAAGAGCGCCAGCCTGCAGAAGATGATCGACGATGCGTCTGCCGCCAACGTGCCGGTGTTCCTGCCGCCCGGCGTCTACAAGGTCTCGAACCTGACGCTACCCGATAATACCCGCATCACCGGCGTGCCGGGCGCGACGCGGATCGTCTATACCGGCGACGGTCGTCTGTTTTCCGCCGACAATGCCAGGCGCATCGAGCTTTCCGACATCGTCATCGACGGGCAGAACCGCTGGCTTGGCGACGATACCGGCGCGCTGGTGCAGTTTACCGGCGTCGACGAGGTGCTGATCGACAATTGCGAGATATCCGGCAGCCGCAAGCACGCGCTGCAACTGGAGCGCTGTGGCGGGCGGATCGAGCGCAGCAAGGTCTCCGGCGCGGCGCAATCGGGCATCTATGCCGTCGAGTCCACCGGATTGTCGGTGACAGGCAACGAGGTGTTCGACTGCGGCAATGGCGGCATCCTGATTCACCGTTGGAAGAAGGCAGCCGACGACAGCGTCGTCAGCGGCAACCGGGTCTACCGGATCAAGGCCAATGACGGCGGCACCGGCGAGAACGGCAACGGCATCAACCTGTTTCGCGCCGACAACGTCATGGTGATGAACAACCACATCTCCGACTGCGCCTTCACGGCGATCCGCGCCAATGCAGCTTCCGATGTGCAGATATCAGGCAACCAATGCCGGCGCTCGGGCGAAACGGCCATCTATGTCGAGTTCGAATTCGAGGGCGCCGTGGTTTCGGGCAACATGATCGACGGGGCCGCCAACGGCATCTCGATCGCCAATTTCGACAAGGGCGGCCGGCTTGCCAGCGTCACCGGAAACGTGGTGCGCAACCTGACGCTCAAGGGCCCGTACGAGCATGAACTCGGCTTCGGTATCGGCATCGCGGCGGAGGCCGACACGCTCATCTCGGGCAACGTCATCGAAGGCGCGCCGCGCTGGGGCATGCAGCTCGGCTGGGGGCCCTATCTGCGCAACCTTGTCGTGACGGGCAATGTCGTCCGCGCATCGAAAATCGGCTGCGTCGTCTCGGTGGTCGACGGCATCGGCACAGCCGTGATTACCGACAACGTGTTCCAGGATACGCCCGAAGGCGCAGTTCTCGGCTTCGAGTGGGACAAGAAGGTGTCGGGCGAGCTGGCGACCGGCGCAGGCGGCTACCCGCAGCTGACCATCGAGCGCAATCGGGTGTCGTGACTGCCTGTGATGGGCGACACCAGGCAAGATCATCAAAAGCTTTGATTGATCCATAAACCGCGGATGCTTCCGCTAGCCGTCGCTTGCCTCTAGGGTCGAAACTCAATCAGGGGACATCGCTATGCTGACTATCTATGGGGTCTACCGTTCGCGCGCCTCGCGCGTCTACTGGATGGCGGAAGAGCTGGGGCTGGCGTTCAACTCCGTGCCGGTGCTGCAGGCACGGCGGATGGACAATCCTCTGGCGGCGAATGCGCCGATCAACACGCTGTCGCCCGATTTCGTGGCGCTCAACCCGATGGGGCTGATCCCAAGCATCAAGGATGACGATGTCGTCATGCACGAATCGCTGGCGATCACGCTGTATCTCGCCCGCAAGCACGGCGGGTCGCTTGCCGGCCAGAGCGTTGCGGAAGACGGGCTGCTGACCATGTGGACCGTCTGGACGGCGACTGAGGTCGAGGTGCATACGATCAAGATTGTGATGGTCTACGACAACGAGCAGGACAACACGGACGAGGGCAAGGCGACGATCGCCGTTGCCGGCCGTTCGCTGAAGCGGCCGCTGGCGGTACTGGACCAGCATCTCGCCAACACCGACTATCTCGTCGGAAACCGCTTCACGGCCGCCGACCTTAACCTCGCCGAGGTGCTGCGCTACGCACAATCGGAACAGGCGCTGTTCGACGCGCACCCGAATGTCGCCGCCTGGATCAAGCGTTGCCAGTCGCGCCCGGCCTATATCGCCATGCAGAAGACACGCTCGCAGGAACCGGTCTGAGCCGATCCGCGTCCGGTCAGGGAAACAGCTTGAGGGTCTCCGCCATCTCGGCGCGGATCCAGGCCTTGAAATCCCTGACCTTCTTCGGCTCGCGCATCCCTTCCGACGTCACGAAATAATGGCCGAAGCCGGTCCTTGCGCGGATGCCGAAGGGAGCGATCAGCTGTCCCTGCTGCAGCGCATGGCCAGCAAGCGTCTGCCATGCGAGCATGACCCCCTGCCCGGCGATCGCTGCATCGAGACAGAGCGAGGCGTCGTTGAAGACGTGGCGGGTTTCGAGCGTAGCGCCCGACAGGTCGGCCTCGCGCATCCACACGTCCCACGTAAACATTGCATTGGCATCGAGGATGGCCGGCAACTGCAACAGGTCGGCAGGCTGCTTCAAACGCTGCGCCATTGCAGGCGAGCAGACCGGAAACACCTCCTGCGGCAGCAGAAGCTCAGCCTTCACGTCCGGCCACGCGCCGGTGCCAACGCGGATGCCGATATCGACATCGCAGAGCGCCGGATTGACCAGCTTGATAGTGGCATCCATGCGCAGGTTGATATCGGGATGGCGTTCGGCGAAGCGGTCGAGCCGGTAGACCAGCCAGCGGGCCGCGAAGACCGGCGCCACCGACACTGTCAATATGCTGTCGTCGCGCCGCTGCATCGCGGCGACCGTCTGTGACAGGCGGGCAAAGCCTTCGGTTAGTCCGGCGACCAGCCGCGCACCGGCTTCCGTCGGAACCATGCCCTTCGGCGTGCGCTCGAAGACAAGGTGGTCGAGCTGCGCCTCGGCCTTGATCACCTGCTGGCTGACGGCACCGATCGACACCCCGAGCTCTTCGGCCGCCGCCTGCAACGAGCCGAGCCGCCCGACGGCTTCGAGCGCACGCAGACCATTCAGATGGACCGAGTTCAGATTTCTCATGCAGTTTTTCTATACTGATGCACTCTTATTCTCAATTGAAAAGCATGGCCCAAGGGACGAAATTGGCGGCCTGGATGAATATCTCAAATAGAAAAGCGAGGAAGCGGCATGCGATTGCTCAAGTTTTTCTTCAGCTCCGATGGTGCGGATGCCACGCATTCGATCCATACCAAGGCGGATCCGTTCGATCATCCCGATCTCGGCAAGATGTCGCTGACCGAGCTGGCGGACCTGCCGATCGATCGGGATCAATGGTCGATGCGACCGCCCATGGCTGCGACCGAGGCGCGGTGCACGGACGGCTGAAATCGGCTATTCTCTTCCTGATACGGAGAGGAGGAGCGCGGCATGGCCGATAGTGTCGACAGCATATTCCAGCGGATCCTGCGGCTGGTCGCCGAAGCCGGGTTGCCCGGTGTCGAGGAAGGCACGTCCTATGGAAACCCGGCGCTCAAAGTCGGCGGAAAGTCGTTTGCCACGGTCAAGAACCACGAGACACTGGTGATCTCGATCGGGCTCGACGAAAAGGAGGCGCTGCTGTCGCTGGCGCCTCATATCTATTTCCAGACGCCGCATTATGTCGGCTGGCCGTATCTGCCGGTGCGCATCGACGTGATCGACGACGAGGAGTTGAAGGACCGGCTGGTCGGCGCATGGCTGCTGCGCGCGCCGAAAAAGCTTGCGGCAACTTTCAACCGCTAGCGTAGCGATGCCTTCTCCCGGGCAAGAGCGCGCTGTACCGCCGGACGCTCCAGCATGCGGGCGTGGTGTTCCGCCGCCTTGGGAAACTCGGCCGGATCGACGCTGTCGCTCGGCAGCCAATCAGTCATGACGAAGAGGTAGGGATCGGCGACGGAATAGCGCTCGCCCATGACCCAGGGACCGAGAAACATCTTCTCCTCGATCAGCGTGAAGCTGTCGCGCATCGTCTGCGGCACCTTTGCCTTCATCGCGTCGTGGGCGGCGGGGTCGTCGGCCCAGCGGGCGGCCCGGCGACCGTGGGCGTGGTTCACGTGCACGGTCGAGCAGATGTAGTTGTTGAAGGATTGCAGGCGGGCGAATTCGAACGGATCGTCGAGCGGCGCCAGCTTTGCCGCAGGCGCCATCGCGGCAATGTAGGCAAGGATGGCGGGCGTTTCGGTGATGATGCCCTGCTCCGTCACCAGCGCCGGCACCCGGCCCTTCGGATTGATCTTCAGGAACGCCTCCGAGCGCTGCTCGCCCTCCGCGAAATTCACCCGCCTTGCGTCGAACGGAAGACCGGACTCCTCGAGCGCGATCAGGCTTGCCAGCGAGCAGCTGCCCGGCGAAAAATACAGTGTCAGCATAAACGACTCCTTGTTGCCGAGAGCATAGAGCGAGGACAGAGGATTGCCAGCCGAAAGCGCGGCCCGAAAGCGCAGCTAGGGGCTGGCCTGCTCCGCGTGCCCTGCCCTCGCCTCCACCTTAGGCCGCCCTGGAGTATCCGGGAACGTCTTCCAGGCGGTACCAAACGGGGATGCCTCTTTCCCTAGCAATACGGACGTCGTTGTCGGCGCCCTTCGATTCACCGTCGAGACGCAGCACACCCTCGCAGAGCTGCAGCAATCGGCCGGCGACGGGATGGAATATCTGCTCGTAGAGATCGTCGCCCACCGTCTTGCCGCCGGCCGCGTGCCAGATCGGCAGCGCCACCCATTCGCCGATCATCGGCACATGGCCGGCACGGAACAGCGCATGCGACGGCTCTTCCAGGCGCATCAGATTGGCCGCCATCTTTGCCGGGTCGTCGCCGGTGCCCGAGCGGTACGGGCCTGCAATCAAAATCAACATGTCGATCTCCTCAACTCCCGGCTTCATGCACGGGATTGCGTAAAAATGCATGGTATTTCTTGATTGTCGAATCTTTTCGTGCATTATCGTGAGGCTTCATTCAACTTCGTGAGCCCGATGCTGACGTCTCAACGCAAATCGCTGATCCTCGACATCCTCCGCCGCGACGGCCAGGTGATTGCCAAGCAGGTGGCGGAACAGCTGTCGCTGTCGGAAGACACGATCCGTCGCGACCTTCGCGAGATGGCGGCCGAAGGGTTGCTGAAACGCGTGCATGGCGGGGCGATGCCGCTTTCGCCAGACTTGCCGGATTTCTCGACGCGCAAGGACGTGTCGCTGGAGGCCAAGCAGCGGCTGGGCGCCAAGGCCGCCGGCCTGATCAGGCCCGGCCAGATGGTCTTTCTCGACGGCGGCACGACGACGGCGGAGATCGTGCGGAGCCTGCCTCGGAGTTTTGGCTTCACCGTTGTCACGCACAGCCCGACGATCGCCGCCGAGCTGGAGCATCACCCGAGCGTCGAGGTGATCCTGATCGGCGGACGGATCTACAAGCATTCGATGGTGGCCACCGGCGCGGTGGCGATGGCGGCGATTTCGCAGATCAGGCCCGATATCTTCTTCCTCGGCGTCACCGCCGCCCATCCGGTGCACGGGCTGTCGACGGGGGATTTCGAGGAAGCGGCGATCAAGCGGCATATCGCCGGATGTTCGGCGGAGACCTACGTACTGCTGACAGAGGAGAAATTCGATCGGGCATCGGCGTGCCAGGTCCTGCCCGTCGCTGAGGTTTCCGGGTTGATTGTTTCCGAGGGGATGACGGAGACACAGCTTTCCGCCTATCGCAGCCTCAACCCTGCGATCCTCGCGGCCTAGCCCTCAACGGCGCGATAAGCGTGGCATGGTGTGCGTCAGCAGCCGTGCACTGAGGTCGCCGAGCGTCGCCGGCAGCAGGCTGGCGGCGAGACCGATCGTGAAGACCGCCAAGGCAATATAGGCCGGCACATCACCGGCGCCGCCAAGGCTCAGCGCATCGTGAAGCATGGGTTGCAAGGCGGCGAGATGGGCTGAAAGCGACGGTGTGTTCAGCAGGCGGCCGGGCATCCAGGCGAGATCGGGGGTCTGCGCCACGGCAACCAGTCCGCCATAGACGGCCGACAGACGGATCGTTGTTCGCAGCCAGCGCCACGGACCGAGCGGCGCATCGTCCGCCTCCTCGAAGGACCAGCCGATATAGGTGCAAAATGCCACCAGGAACGGGAACGCCAGCGGAATGTTCTCCAGCACCTTTTCCGAGTTGAGCTGCCCCGTCCAGGCATTGGCGAGCAGCAGCGGAAACGGCGCGGAAGCAACGAAGAGGGCGAAGGCGAACAGGCACCACAGCCAGCCGAGGCCGATATAGTGGATGCGGGCAAAGGTGACGACGAGGATGATGCAGGCGGCGAGATAGTAGCCGACCGGCTTGATCGTGCCGGTCATCGTCAGGATCAGCGGACCGCAGGAGCCGGCAACGCGAGCGCAGCCGGATGTGGCGACCGTGGCCCAGGTGACGTAATCGAAGCTCATCGCAAAGAACAGGAAGACCGCCAAAGCGATCAGCATCCACCAAAGATAGCGGCCTGCAAACATATCCTGCCCTCATGGCGTTCGATGTACTGCGCCGAGAGTAGCTTAACCCGGCAAAAGCGCACGCGCTCTCGCCTGGTTTAGTTTCACATATATTAGATCATGCTATCTCTTATAGTATGGCTGTATCGTTCTGATACGACTTCGTTAGCAAACACCTTCCACCGCGCGAACATCGCCGACGTGGATACCATTCCAGTTGTGCATGCTGACGGTCGTCATGGCGTCCAGACCGGCGCGAACAGCCGTGTCCTTCTCGAAGAAGCGGGCAAGCGCTGCGGCCACCATGGCCTCGGCAGCGCGGCCGTGGCCGTCGTCACACTTGACCGCTATGCTGACGCCCTGCTCGGGAATGGCGGCGCAGAAGACGCCCTCGGCACCCGTCTTGGCGAAGATTTGGCCCGGGGCGATCTGCATCAGCGATGTGCAGGCGCGGCCGGTGCCGGCGACATAGAAGGGTTCGGCCATGCAGGCATCAAACAGCCGCCGCGCAGCCTTGGCGCGCAAGGGCTCAAGACCAGTGCCGGTCGCCATCCTGGCAAAGCCGTGGGCGAGGCCTTTGAGCGGCACCGCATAGGTCGGGATCGAGCAGCCGTCGGTGCCGCAATTGTCGCGACCGAGGGTGGCGCCCGTCAGGCTCTCCATCGTGGCGCGGATTTGGCGCTGCAGCGGATGATCGTAGCCGACGTAGCCCTTGGGATCGACGCCCTGGTGGACGCAGGTGCAGACGAAGCCGGAATGCTTGCCGGAGCAGTTGTTGTGGAGCGCCGTCGGCTTGTCCATGGTGCGGGCCTGATGGATCAGCACCTTCTGGCTCGACGACCAGTGACCGCCGCATTCGAGCGTCTCGGCATCGCGGCCGGCGCGCGCCAACATAGAGGCGGCCAGCGCCACGTGTTCGTCTTCGCCATTGTGCGAGGAGCAGGCGAGCGCCAGCTCCTTGTCACCGAAGCCGTAGGCATCAGCCGCGCCGCTTTCGACCAGCGGCAGCGCCTGCATGGCCTTGCAGGCGGAGCGCGGAAAGGTCGGAGCATCGACATCGCCGACCGAGAAGATAATCGTGCCATCGCCATCGACGGCAATGACGGCGCCGCGATGCCAGCTTTCGACGCGGGCGCCGCGGGTAACTTCAACGGTGACGGGATTGGTCATGCGAGGGGTATCCTGATCTTCTGGTGAGGCTGTCACGCATAAATGATGAGCGCGATAAAGCAATCGGCTCTGACACGAAAAAAGCGACCAAATTGCGCCATCTTGCCAAGCGCACATTGGCGTGCCGGGCATGGACTTGGCCACCAACGCACGTCAGAAAAGGTCACCGGCGTTTCATGCGTCATGTCAAACGGCTCCTTCTTCTCATCCTCGTCGTCTATCTGCTGCCGGCGCTGGCATCGGCCGGCTGGTGGTCGATGCAGAACCATCCGACCTCCTGGCGGGAGGCGAACTGGGGTACGTCGGGCGTGCTGCCGAACGCCGATGCCGGGCGCGATGCGGCGATCTACATCATGTCGGCCAGCACCGGCGGTCTGAAGGGCGCGGTTGCCAGCCACTCCTGGATCGTCACCAAGGCCGCCGGCGACACCAGCTACAATCGCTACGACAAGGTGGGCTGGGGGGCGCCGATCCGGCGCAACAACTATGTCGCCGACGCCTACTGGTATTCGAACACGCCAAAGATCGTGCGCGCGATCAAAGGCGCCGAGGCATCAAGGCTTATTCCCGAGGTCGACGCGGCGATCCAGTCCTATCCCTATGCCGGCGTCGGCGACTACCGGATCTATCCCGGCCAGAACTCAAACAGCTTCGTCGCTCATGTGCTGCGTGCGGTGCCCGACCTCGGCACGGTGCTACCGCCCGACGCCGTGGGCCGCGACTTCCTGACCGACGGCCGCCTGTTCGCGATCGACGCCGACGGCCGCGACATGCACGCCACCCTCTACGGCCTCGTCGGCATCGCCGCCGGCGCGCGCAGCGGTTTCGAGGTGCATTTCATGGGACTGGTGGCCGGGATCGACATCGCCAACCCGGGACTGAAGATTCCGGCCTTCGGGCGGATCGGGCTGTGAGTGAGAACCGAGGTCGCGGATTCCGGCGACGCATCACCTGATTTGACTGCTGGCATCACAAACACTGTTTATTCAAAAGCACACTAACGGTTTATGCTTTGGCGTAGGGAATCACGCCATGCCATCAGCCTTGTCTTCCATCATCCGCGATCACCGGATCCGCGTCCCGACGCTGACGCTGGTGGCGCTTGCCTTCACCTATGCCTCGACCATGCCGTATCAATCGATGATCGGTATCAGCGAACTCGGCCTGTCGGATGGCGCCTATTCCGGACTCATTTTTGTTGCGGCGCTGGTCAATGTTACCACCAGCCTGACGCTTGGCATCTGGTCGGACAGGCTGAACGATCGCCGACCGCTGGTGCTGGCGCTGTCGGTCTGTGGCATGCTCGGCTTCGGCATGATCTACGAGTTCCGTACGGCTGCCGTTTTCATCTTCGCGACGCTGGTGCTGATCCCGATCAGCAACTCCACCTATTCGATCCTCCTTGCCAGCATCCGGGCAACGACCAACACGATGGAGCGCGGGCGCGGCGCGGCGATCACCGCCACGGTGCGCGCCCTGTTTTCCGGCTCCTGGGCCCTGGCACCGGGTCTGATCGGCCTCTATCTCCTCAATTCGCAGTCAATGACGCCGGCCTACGGTATTGCCGGCCTCGCCAGCCTGGCCTGCTTCTGCCTATACCTGTTCCTTGCCCGACCGGCACCAAAACGCGAGGGCGCACCCACCCAGCACGTTGGCTTTCTCCCGTCGCTCGGCCGGATCATTTCGCCCTCTGTGCTGTCGCGCATCGGCGTAATGGCGCTGTTGATCGGGATGCAGCGGTCAAACAGCGTGGTCTCGCCGCTGATCATCACCCATGCCGCCGGCGGCAGCGTCGTCGATGTCGGGTTCATGGCCGGTCTCGTCGCATTCCTGGAAATGCCGTTCATGATGATGTGGGGCGCGCTGCAGCGGCGGTTCCGCAGCGCTCACCTGCTTGCCCTGGGAACGCTGATCTATTGTGCGTACCTTGCACTTCTCGGCTTTGCCTCGGTGCCGTGGCACATCTACGCGCTGGTACCGATCAACGCCTGCGGCACCGCTGCGATCCTCAGCATTCCCATCACCTACATGCAGGACCTGATCGCCGATCGGCCGGGACTCGGCAGTTCGCTGATCTCGGTCAACACCTTCGTCGCCAATGGGCTTAGCGCAGCCATCTTTGCAACTGGCACCAGCTTCACCAGTTATTCCGGCACAGCACAGTTTGCGGCTGCCATCGGCCTTGTATCGATCGGGCTGCTGCTGTTTCTCGAGCGAAACCCGCGCGCGGCGCGGTTGCCGGCGTAGCGTGTGGTTCATGCGATGCGGTTGGTAGGACCTCGTCGCGCCATTGCATTTGCGTGAAAGCGTGCCGATGCGTTAGGCAATTGGGAGAATATGTTACTTGCAAGAAAACGATACCCATTCGGGGAATGACTCAAGGCGTACCGCATGACCAGCACCGCAGCCCCTTCTCCTGACAAAGCCTCCGTGTTTCAGCTGTTTTCCAGACCAGTACTGCCGGCGACGCTGATGCTGGGGGGTGGCGTGACGCTTTATGCGGTGGAGACCTACATCATGGCGACGGTCGCGCCGTCGATCGTGCGTGATGTCGGCGGGTTGTCTCTGCTGTTCTGGGTGACGACGCTGTATGTCGCGGCAGCCGTGCTCGGGTCAATCTTCGTCGCCATGCGGCCGCGCGGCACCGGTTTGCGCACGGTCTATGTGGCCGGGGCAGTGATGTTTGCGCTCGGCAGTCTGGTGTGCGGGCTGGCGCCGTCGATGCCGGTGGTGCTGGTCGGCCGCGCCGTCCAGGGGTTTGGCGCCGGTGTGCTGGCGGCGCTTGCCTATGCCTTCATCCGCTTCGCCTACCCCGAGGCGCTGTGGCGAAAGGCATCGACGCTGTATGCGGCGATCTGGGGCGTCTCAACGTTGCTTGGCCCCAGCCTTGGCGGCGTGTTTTCCGATGGCAGCGACTGGCGCCATGCCTTTCTGCTGATTGTTCCGGTCAGCGCCCTGATGGCCGTGCTCGGGCCGCTGCTGCTGCCGAAGGCCGACGACGACCGTGGCGCTGGCAAGGTGCCGATGCCGCAGATCGGCCTGTTGCTCGCCGCCGTATTGCTGGTCAGCCTGGCCGGGACGATCGAGGCGACGCAGGCCAAGGCGCTTTTGATCGCCTTGTCGATCGCTGCCGTCATCGCGATGCTCGCCATCGAAAAGCGCAGCGACAACCGGCTGCTGCCATCCGGCGCCGTCACCCTCGTCAATCCGCTGGCGCGGGTCTATCTGATCGTCTTCCTGCTGATGCTGGTGCTGACCAGCGATATCTACATTCCCTATTTCCTACAGACGCTGCACAATATCACGCCGCTGGAATCGGGTTACCTGACGGCGCTGGTGGCGCTCGGCTGGACGATTGCCGCCTTTATCAGCAGCACGCTCTCCGGCCGACGGGCGAGCCAGGCGATCGTTGTCGGCTGCGTGCTCGAAACCATCGCGGCGGCGTCGCTGGCGCTGTTTCTGGCGCGCGACAATCAGGCCGGCGCGCTGTCGGTGCTGACGCCGGCGGTCATCGGCATGTTTCTGATGGGTTTCGGCGTCGGTATGGCCTGGGCGCACCTGACCACCAAGATTCTGCACATCGTCGAGAATGCCGAACAGGACAAGGCGTCGGCCGCAATCACCACCGTGCAATCTTTGGGAAGTGCTTTCGGCGCGGCGCTGGCGGGCGTGATCGTCAACAGCACCGGGCTGGTGTCGCCCGGCGGGATTTCCGGCAGCGTTTCGGCGGCGCACTGGCTCTATGTCTTGATGGCGCTGCCCGGCCTGCTGACGATCGCCATCTCGCTGTCGATCCGGGCGACGGGCGACCGGACCGAGGAGCAAGCGGCGGCGGCCTGAGCGTCAGACCGCCAGCATGATCTTGCCGATATGGCTGCTGGTTTCCATCAGCCGGTGCGCTTCGGCGACGTCCTCAAAGGCGAAGGTCTTGTGGATGACGGGAGCGAGCTTGCCCTCGTCAAGCAGCGGCCAGACCTGCGACAGGAGATCGTCGCGGATGGCGCGCTTTTCTTCAGGCGTGCGGGGACGCAGCGTCGAGCCGGTGACAGTGAGGCGCTTGACCATGATCGGCGCGAGGTTGACCTTTTCGGCGATGGCGCCACCGAGGAAGGCGATGATCGACAGGCAGCCATCCCTCGTGAGCGACGCAAGGTTCTTCTCGAAATAGGCAGCGCCGATCATGTCGAGGATCATGTCGACGCCATTCTCCGTCTCAGCCTTGATGACCTCGGCAAAATCCTCGGTCTTGTAGTTGATGGCCCTGACGGCACCGAGCTTGATGCAGGCATCGCACTTTTCCTGCGATCCTGCCGTGGCGTAGACCTTGGCGCCGAACGCCGTGGCGAGCTGGATCGCCGTGGTGCCGATACCGCTGGAGCCGCCATGGACGAGAACGGTCTCGCCTTCGGTGAGGCCAGCCATCTGGAACATGTTGGCCCAGACGGTGAAATAGTTTTCCGGCAGCGCCGCCGCCTTTACAGCATCGTAGCCGTTGGGGAAACGCAGCGCCTGGCCTGCGGGGATGAGGCAATATTCGGCATAGGCGCCGCCATTGGTGAGGCCGCAGACCTTGTCGCCGATGGCATAGCCGCTGACGCCGGCGCCGATGGCGACGACTTCGCCCGCGATCTCGAGGCCGAGAATCGGGCTTGCGTCCCTCGGTGGCGGATAGCTGCCCTGGCGCTGCGCGACATCGGGGCGGTTGACGCCGATGGCCTGGGTCTTGACGAGGATCTGGCCCTCGCCGGCGACGGGCAAAGGCCCTTGGACGATGGTCATCACGTCAGGGGCACCGAAGTGCGGCAGATCGACGAAACGCATAAGCGCAGGCAAGGACATCACTGGTCTCCTCATTCGGTAACCAGTGAGATAGTTCAGCCCCCCCTCATTGAGAAGGGCGGAAACGGCAGAGCGTCAATTCGCCTCGCCCAGCTGGTGGAACACCAACCCTTCCGTGCTCTCCTTCGCATGCGCCTTGATCTGGGCGATGGCGGCCGAGACGCGGCTGATATCGTCGATAACGAGGCCTTCGGGCAGTTCCAGCACCCCAATCGAGCAGCGCATCAGCGGGAAAAATGCCTCGACGCCGGCGCGGTCATGGCCACGGATGCGACCGGCGGCGCGGTCGATATCGGAATAGAGGTCCTGCGCGTCGTCGTGGAAATCGCCGATCAGCCGATCGAGAATCTCGGTCAGCTCCTCCTTGGTCCAGCCCCGGACGCCGATGAAGAAATCATCGCCGCCGACATGGCCGAGGAAATGCCGCTCGGCAAAGAAGTATCGGCGCATCAGGGCCGCGAACAGCGAGATCGCGTGGTCGCCGAGATGGAAGCCATAGGCATCGTTGAAGGGCTTGAAGTTGTCGAAGTCGCAATAGCAAAAGTGTCGCGTCCGGTCGTCGTCGCGGCTTGCCTCGCGCATGAAATCGCGGATGGCATGGTTGCCCGGCAGACCGGTCAGCGGGTTCTGGTCCTGTGCCGTCTTCAGCTTCTTCTCGTTCATCACCTTGATCAGCGAGGCGGCTGAAACGACACCGGCGTAGCGCATGTTCTCGGTCAGAAGCAGGCAGTTGGCGCCTTCCATATTGGCGAAGATCGCCATCAGCTGCTCGGCATCGGAATCGAGGCCGACGATCGGCGCCATCTCGACGAAATGCGAGATGGTGCGCTCATAGAGCTTGTTCTTCAGGAGATCGCGGCCGAAGGGGTGATAAATATATTCCTTCAGATGGCGCTCGTGCAGGATGCCGCGCGGCTCGCCGTTGGCGTTCAGCACCGGGAAGAAGGCGTTCTGCGGATGGCGGCGGAAAACCTCGAAAACGCTATCGATCGTGTCGTTCTCGAACACCGTCGGCAGCACCTCGATCTGCTTGCGGATGAGGATTTCGTCGAGCGACTGCGTGGCGCGCGTGGTCTTGCCGAGATCGACAAGGTGCGGGAAAGACGGCTGCAACTCGCTGAGATGCGTGGTCGGCCGCGAGATGAACCAGCCCTGGACGAGATCGACGCCATATTCGCGGCAAGTGACGAACTCGGCTTCGGTCTCGATGCCTTCAGCGATGACGCGGGTGCCGAGAACATGGGCGATGTAGACGATGTTCTTCAGCAGATGACGCTTGCGCGGATTGCTGTCGATATCGGCGACGAAATAGCGGTCGATCTTCAGATAGTCCACCGGATGGTCGCACAGCAGCTTCATCTCGCCGTGACCGACGCCGAAATCGTCGATTGCCAGCTTGAAGCCGCGCTTGCGCAGCAGCGACACCAGCGCGGCGAATTCCGGAACGCTGGTGTTGTCGAAACGCTCGGAGAACTCGAAGCATATCGACGACGGCGGGATGTTGGCCAGCTTCAGATGCTGCAGCAGATTTTCGACCAGCCGTTCGCCGTGCGGAATGAGGCGGACATCGAGATTGATGAACAGCGTCGCGCTGGCGAAGTTCGACATGGTGGCGAATTTGGCCAGCGCCCGGCTTGCCACCATCTGCTCCAGCTGCAGCAGCTGATCGCCGCGGTGGGCCTCGTCGAGGATTTCAACCGGCGAGTTGAAGCCAAGCCGTTCCTGACCGCGCATCAACGATTCATAGCCGAAGACGACGCCGGTGCCGGCTTCGACGATGGGCTGGAAGGCGTTTTCGATGACGAGCTTGGCGAGGGTGATGATCTGGTCGCTGGCGTATCGACGGATCAGCGCGGGTTCGACGGTGGCAGCCAAAGACATGCCATTCTCCACTGTGATAAATTTCTTTTGTTGTTTTTCGCGGGGAGACTAGCGGGCAAGAGTCAACGAAGGCTTTCGCCAGTGTGACGGTTTTGTGAAACGTTGGAGCTGCGGGCGGACCGTTGCGGTCCGTCGCGGGGATCGATCAGGCGGAGCGCCTGTGTTCGGCAAACATGTCGGCAACGCATTTGCCGTCCGCCGATACGCTGTTGCGGGCATCGGTTGCGCCGCCGAGCTTGCGGGTCGCGTCCCACAGGCGTAGCGCCTCGCGCACGACTTCGCTGCTGGAGACATAGGTGCCATCGTCGATCGCTGCGCGGATATCGGCTGCCTGCAGGGGCGAGATGGAAACAGTTACCATTGGCATGTCATTCCTCCCATTTCCTCGCCGGGCAAAACTCCCCGTCGGGGGACGGATACGCATGGAAGCAGACCGCCGGACACCGCCGTTTCCGCGACTGCCTTACACTCCAATTTTAGACCTCGCTCACATTCCTGTCAAAAAAGAAACAGTCCGTGATAAACAGGCTGTGAATAGCGGGCACAACTAGCGCCTGACGGCAAAGCCGAAAGCCAGCATCGTCCAGCCTTGGATAAACAGGTCGCAGGCGAGGAAGAGGCCGAGTATCCACAGGCTGTTGACCGGCCAGCCGAGCACAATGACAAAGCCTGCAAGCGCTGTGATTGCGCCGCTTGCGACCACCCACTGCCATCCCTTCAACGGCCGCATGCGCAGGCCGACCCAGACGCGAAAAATTCCGGCGATCAGCAACGCCATGGCCAGAAACAGTGTGAGAGCCGCCGATGCCAAAATGGGATTGATGAAGGCGAAGATGCCGGCCAGCACATAGAGCACCCCGCTCAGCGCCCAGAACAGCAGTTGATCCCAGCCTCGCACCTGAAAGGCATGAACGAGGTAGACGATGCCGCCGATCAGCATGAAAAGGCCGACGTAATAGACGGAGACGACGGTGGCCAGAAATACGTTGGCGGCAGCGATGACACCGCAGGCTATCAAGAGCGCGCCGAGGATCGCAAACCAAAGCCACTTCGACCGAAGCTCCGACGTCGAGGACGAAGACATTTCATCGGACAGGTCTGTCATTTTGCACCTCCCAGTTGCTCCATGACTATGAACCAGATGCAGCGGATGGAAAGAATTATCTCACGCACGATCGCTCAGATTTTTATTGATTGATCAGTCAATCAAAATTATGCTTGGGTCCTTACCGGAGAGATTTTGTGCCGAAAGTCGGAATGGAGCCAGTGCGCCGCAAGGCGCTTGTCGATGCAGCGCTGCGGGTGATCGGCGATCACGGCTCGCTCAGCGTCACCATGTCCGAAATCGCCAAGCAAGCCGGCGTTTCGCCGGCCCTCGCCCACCACTATTTCGGCAGCAAAGAGCAGTTGCTGATCGAGACGATCCGATCGCTTTTAAAGCAATTGCGCGACGACGCGGTGACGGCGCTGAAGGCTGCGCGGACACCGCGGGAAAAGCTGTCGGCGCTGATCCGCGTGAGCTTCCAGGCCGACCAGTTTGCGCCGCAGACGATTGCCGCATGGCTTGCCTTCTACGCCGAGGCGCAGCGATCGGAGGAGACGCGGCGCTTCCTGATGATTTACGCGCGGCGGCTGCGGTCGAACCTCGTGGCTAATCTGAAGCCGCTTTGCCCGGCGGATGCCGCGGAACATATCGCCGAGGGCGCGGCTGCGATGATCGACGGGCTCTATATCCGGCAAAGTCTGCGCTCGGCGCCTGTGAGCATCGAGGCATCGATTGCGTTGACGGAGGATTATGTGAGCATGCAGCTGGCTCGCCACTCATCTTCTCCCCACCGGGGAGAAGATGTCCGAAGGACAGATGAGGGGGTGAGCGACGCAGGCGCGAACGGCCGCAAGGCCGAATCCGTGCCCCCCTCATCCGGCCCTGTGGGCCACCTTCTCCCCGGTGGGGAGAAGGGAAAGCGAACCAAAGCACCGCAAGGAAACGTGACATGAAAGCCCAGCCGAAAGCATCGCACTTCATCGACGGCGAGTATGTCGAGGACGACGCCGGCAGCGTGATCGAGAGCCTCTATCCGGCGACCGGCGAGGTGATCGCCCGGCTGCACGCGGCGACGCCCGCCATCGTCGAAAAGGCAATCGCCGCGGCGAAGCGGGCGCAGCCGGAATGGGCGGCGATGAGCCCCACGGCACGGGGTCGTATCCTGAAGCGCGCCGCCGAGATCATGCGCCAGCGCAACCGCGAACTCTCCGAGCTCGAGACGCTCGATACCGGCAAGCCGATCCAGGAAACCATCGTCGCCGATCCGACGTCCGGCGCCGACAGCTTCGAGTTCTTCGGCGGCGTGATTGCGGCCGGACTGAATGGTCAATACATCCCGCTTGGCGGCGACTTTGCCTATACCAAGCGGGTGCCGCTTGGCGTCTGCGTCGGCATCGGCGCCTGGAACTATCCGCAGCAGATCGCCTGCTGGAAGGGCGCGCCGGCGCTCGCCGCCGGCAATGCCATGGTGTTCAAGCCGTCGGAAAACACGCCGCTTGGCGCATTGAAGATCGCCGAGATCCTGATCGAGGCCGGCCTGCCGAAGGGACTTTTCAACGTCATCCAGGGTGACCGCGATACCGGGCCGCTGCTCGTCAACCACCCCGATGTCGCCAAGGTGTCGCTGACCGGCTCGGTGCCGACGGGCCGCAAGGTGGCGGCCGCCGCCGCCGGCAATCTCAAGCATGTGACGATGGAGCTCGGGGGCAAGTCGCCGCTGATCGTCTTCGACGACGCCGATATCGACAGCGCCATCGGCGGCGCCATGCTCGGCAACTTCTACTCGACTGGCCAGGTCTGCTCGAATGGCACCCGTGTCTTCGTGCAGAAAGCCATCAAGGGCGAATTCCTGAAGCGGCTGAAGGCGCGCACCGACGCGATGGTGATCGGCGACCCGATGGACGAGGCGACGCAGGTCGGGCCGATGGTCTCTTGGGCACAGCGCGAAAAGGTTCTGGAGTATATTGAGAAGGGCAAGGCGGAGGGCGCCACGCTCGTGACCGGCGGTGGCATTCCGAACAACGTTGCAGGCGAAGGCTATTACGTGCAGCCGACCGTGTTTTCCGACGTGACCGATGAGATGACCATCGCCCGCGAGGAGATCTTCGGGCCTGTCATGTGCGTGCTCGACTTCGACGACGAGGCCGAAGTGATCGCCCGCGGTAACGCCACCGAATTCGGCCTGGCGGCCGGTGTATTCACGTCGGATCTTTCGCGCGGCCATCGCGTGGTCGACCAGCTCGACGCTGGGACGCTATGGATCAACACCTACAATCTATGCCCGGTGGAGATCCCCTTTGGCGGCTCCAAGCAATCAGGCTTCGGGCGCGAGAATTCGCTGGCGGCGCTGGAGCATTATTCGGAACTGAAGACCGTTTATGTCGGCATGGGCAAGGTCGAGGCACCGTATTGAGACTAGGTTGATACCTTTTCGGCTCTACCGTGTGGCCCCCTCATCCGCCCTTCGGGCACCTTCTCCCCGCTGGGCAGAAGGGGAAACGAGAACATGCGGCACATCTCTTCTCCCCGCCAGGGAGAAGGTGGCGGCAGCTCAGGCGCAACTTGTTGCGCCGGGGATGAGGGGGGCCACCGGACCACAAAAAAATATCAGGGAACATCATGCAACAGGCAGACTTCGTCATCATCGGTTCCGGCTCGGCCGGCTCTGCGCTTGCCTACCGGCTGTCGGAAGACGGCAAGCATAGCGTCATCGTCATAGAGGCCGGCGGCTCGGATTTCGGGCCTTTTATCCAGATGCCGGCGGCGCTGGCCTGGCCGATGAGCATGAAGCGCTACAACTGGGGCTATCTCTCCGAGCCCGAGCCGAACCTCAACAACCGCCGCATCACCGCGCCGCGCGGCAAGGTTATCGGTGGGTCGTCGTCGATTAACGGCATGGTCTACGTGCGCGGGCACGCCGAGGACTACAACCGCTGGGAGGCGCTCGGCGCCAATGGCTGGGCTTATGCCGACGTGCTGCCCTATTTCAAGCGGATGGAAAACAGCCATGGCGGCGAAGAGGGATGGCGCGGCACCGACGGGCCGCTGCATGTGCAGCGCGGCGGCATGAAGAACCCGTTGTTTCACGCCTTCATCGAGGCGGGCAAGCAGGCAGGCTTCGAGGCGACGGACGACTATAACGGTTCGAAGCAGGAAGGCTTCGGGCTGATGGAGCAGACGATCTTCCAAGGGCGGCGCTGGTCGGCCGCCAATGCCTATCTTAAGCCGGCGTTGAAGCGGCCGAATGTATCGCTCGTCTATGGTCTTGCCCGCAAGGTGGTGATCGAGAACGGTCGGGCGACCGGCGTCGAGATCGAGCGCGGCGGCAAGGTCGAGGTGATCAAAGCCGACCGCGAGGTAATCGTATCAGCCTCGTCGTTCAATTCTCCAAAGCTCCTGATGCTCTCGGGTATCGGCCCGGCCGACCATCTGAAGGAGATGGGCATCGAGGTGAAGGCGGATCGTCCCGGCGTCGGCGCCAACCTGCACGACCATCTGGAGTTCTACTTCCAGCAGGTCTCGACCAAGCCGGTGTCGCTTTATTCCTGGCTCCCGTGGTTCTGGCAGGGGGTGGCGGGTGCGCAGTGGATGTTCACCCGGTCAGGTCTCGGTACATCCAACCAGTTCGAGGCCTGCGCCTTCCTGCGTTCGGCGCCGGGCGTCAAGCAGCCTGACATTCAGTATCACTTCCTGCCGGTGGCGATCAGCTATGACGGCAAGGCGGCGGCCAAGAGCCATGGGTTCCAGGTGCACGTCGGCTTCAACCTGACGAAATCGCGCGGCGACGTCACGCTGCGTTCCGCCGACCCGAAGGACGATCCGGTGCTGCGCTTCAACTACATGAGCCACCCGGAGGACTGGGAGAAGTTTCGCCATTGCGTGCGCCTCACTCGCGAGATCTTCGGCCAGCAGGCCTTCGATCACTATCGCGGCGCCGAGATCCAGCCGGGCGAAGCGGTCCAGGCGGACGAGGAAATCGACGCTTTCCTGCGCGAGCATCTGGAGAGCGCCTACCACCCCTGCGGCACCTGCAAGATGGGCGCCAAGGACGATCCGATGGCGGTGGTCGACCCGGAGACGCGGGTGATCGGCGTCGATGGCCTGCGCGTCGCCGACTCGTCGATCTTCCCTCACGTGACCTACGGCAACCTCAACGGTCCGTCGATCATGACCGGCGAGAAGGCAGCCGACCACATCCTCGGCAAGCAGCCGCTGCCGCGCTCGAACCAGGAGCCGTGGATCAATCCGCGCTGGGAAGTGAGCGATCGGTAGGGATCAAATCACATAGGGCAGCCGCACCCCGGGTACGTCTGCCGGAAAGTCCTTGCTGTTGCGCGTGACGAGCAGCATCGCATTCGTATCGGCGGTCGCCCAGATTATCGCGTCGGGAAGCTTGATGCGGTATTTCCGCCTGAATTCGACGGCTCTTTCCGCGATGATGCCTCAAGCGGAATCACTTGAAATCCGGCCAGGAAGCGTCGAGTGGCGTCGGCAACATCGTTGCGGGCACCCGCCAACACCTCCATCCAAGTTATTACGCTGATCGCTGCGCTGTCGTAGCGATCAAATTCTTGGGCGGCTTGCGGAATGGCGTTCAGGTGGTCGATGAGGATATTGGTGTCGAACAGCGGCTTCACCATTCGTCCCTTATCTCCTCCTGATAGGCAAGACCATCGACTTTCCGGTCGCCCCACAATCCAAAGGCCTCGCTCCGATCGCGAGGCGCGTCTTGCTCAAGCAACTCACTGACGGCCTTGCGAATAAGCGAGGCACGGGAGACGTTCTTGGCCGCAGCAATCACGTCAAGAGCCCTAAGATCATCTTCACCGACATCCACAAGGATCCTCATTGCGCCCTCCTAAAACTAGGCCGGATAGATATCATCTATATATATCATATATCGGTCAATGACAACCTCTCCCACCTATTCGACAGGGCTTGCAAACACCGTCTGCGGGGCAGATAAGACCGGTGCCCCCAATCCTGCCTTCACCCCAAGTAACCGACATGCCCCCGCTTTACCGCAAGTCCAAGCTCATCCGCCGCTCTCGCGTCTTTCGTGGTTCGTTTTCTCTCTGGAAGCCTCGCCTCGTCTTCTGGTGCGGGGCGCTGGCGATCGGGGTGATCAGCGTCGGCTTTGCCGAGCTTGCCGATCTCGCGCAGAAGACGTTTGCGTCGGTGACGACATCGGGGCGATGGTCCTTCCTGCTGCCGCTTCTGATCACGCCGATTGGCTTCGTCGTTTCAGCCTATCTGGCGGCGAAGTTGTTTCCGAATTCGCAGGGCAGCGGCATTCCGCAGGCGATCGCGGCACGTCATCTGCATGAGTATGAGGACCGGTCGCGGCTATTGTCGCTCAGGATCGCCTTCGGCAAGATCCTGCTGACGGTGCTCGGGCTATTCTCCGGCGCCTCGATCGGCCGCGAGGGGCCGACGGTGCAGGTCGGCGCCTCGATCATGCTTGGCGTCGCCCGCTTCGGCGGCATGGCGCAGGCGCGCGGGCTGATCCTGGCCGGGTCGGCGGCCGGCATCGCAGCAGCCTTCAACACGCCGCTCGCCGGCATCGTCTTCGCCATCGAAGAGATGAGCCGTACCTATGAATCACGCTCCAACGGGCTGGTACTGACGGCGGTGATCCTGTCGGGTCTCGCAGCGCTCGGACTTTCCGGCAGCTACAATTATTTCGGCTCGACCTCGGTCGCGCCAATGCACCTAGCCGATTGGGGGCTGGTGCTGATCTGCGGCATCGGCGGCGGGGCGCTGGGCGCCGGCTTCAGCGGCCTGGCGCTCAATGTCGGCCAGCGCGTGCGCCGCTGGGCGCAACCGCAGCCGCTGAAGCGGATGCTGTGGCTCGCCGGCGGCTGCGGGCTTGCGATCGCCGTCATCGGCGTCGCATCCGGCGGCAACACGTTCGGTACCGGCTACCAGCAGGCGCGCGGCGCCGTCGAGGGGCATGCGCTGCCGCTGCTGTTCTTCGCCGAAAAGTTCGCGGCCAGTTTCCTGTCGATGGTCTCCGGCATCCCCGGCGGCATCTTCGCGCCGTCGCTTGCCGTCGGCGCGGGCTTCGGCAGCAGCGTGGGCACGCTGATCGGCAGCAGCATTGCGCTTTCCGCCATTCTCGGCATGGCCGGCTATTTCGCCGGCGTCGTGCAGGCGCCGATGACGGCTTTCGTCATCATCCTCGAAATGACCGGCGACCACGAAGCCGTGATCCCGATCATGGCGGTGTCGATGATCGGCTATGTCACCTCGCGTATCCTGTCGCGCGAACCGCTCTATCATGGGCTTTCGCGGGTGTTCATCGCCGCGGCGATCCGGGCAAGACGGACAGCGGACAAGGCGTCACATCAGCAAGAGCCGGCGCACTGAGACGCCGCCTTGGCGCGGGGCCCTGAAGCGTGTCGCGATCCTTCGGATGCGCTTTAAGCCTTTGTTTTATCGTATGTCGTCGCCGCAAAACCGCTGCGCACTCTTGCGCTGAATGCTCTACGCCAGCAGTCGCGTCACCTGAGCGCCCCTGGCAGGCGCAACCGCGTCGGCGATCGTCGTCGAGAAAAGCACCTTGCGGGTGGCGTCTGCCACCTTGGCAAAGACGTGGCGGATCTGACAGTTCTGTTCGCCGTCACAATCGTCGCACTTGCGGTAAGCGGTGAGCGACAGGCAGGGAAGCGGGGCGATGGGGCCGTCGATGATGCGCAGGACCTCGCCGAAGGTGATCATGTGGGCCGGCTTCAGCAGCAGGTAACCGCCCTGCTTGCCGCGACGGCTGATCACAATGCCCTGGTGTTTGAGGTCGAGGAGGATCTGCTCAAGGAACTTTTTCGGAATTCGCTGCTGCGCTGCAATGTCGGAGATCATCACGGGTGCGCCGTCATCGGCCTCGGCCAGAACGGTAAGCGCCCGGAGCGCATATTTCGCCTTCTGCGTGATCATCTCGAACCATCGGTACACACGGCGGGCGCGATAAAATGCCCGGTCGCAATCTTCCAAAATCTTCTATGCCATACGCCGGATGAACGGAGTTTGAACAAAGGCGTGGAAACCCTTGGGAGACAAGGCTTTCGTGCGTGTCTTCCTGATAAAATCAGCAAATGTGAATTTACGCCAAAACGGCACCAAACAATCATCAAATCAGATTTCCAGTTGACAGACGTCGTGTTACACTACTAAATCACTAGAGATTGAGGCGAACAGGCGGTATTCATCGCCTGCGCGGCGGCTTTTCTGCATTGCAGCGGCCGGGGAGAGATATTTGCTCTTTTACCGCCCGCTTTCGAAATCCCTTTTTCTGTCCTGCCCGATGGCAAGCTGCGATACTCCTGTCACTATCAGGACAGGATTCCCATGACTGTTGCCCATACAATCGAAGAAGCGGAAACGCTGAACGCGAAGCTTGCTAGCCTCAATCTGGCCGAACGTCTGTCGTTCGTCGCCGGCCTCGGCGGGCGCGTGGTCTTCACGACCTCGCTCGGCATCGAGGACCAGGTGATCACCGCCGAAATCGGCAATCACCGCCTGCCGATCGACGTGGTGACGCTGCAGACCGGTCGACTTTTTCCCGAGACGCTCACGCTGCTCGACGAGACGGAAAAGCAATACGACATCCGCATCCACCGCTACGAGCCCGAGCAGGCCGACATCGATGCCTATGCGGCGCAGTACGGCCTCAACGGCTTTTACGAGAGCGTCGAAGCCCGGCATGCCTGTTGTGGCGTGCGCAAGCTGAAGCCGCTTGCGCGTGCACTCTCTGGGGCGACGATCTGGATCACCGGCCTGCGCCGTGGCCAATCGGCGAACCGGGCAGAAACGCCATTTGCCGAATATGACGCCGAGCGCCACCTGCTGAAGGTCAATCCTCTGGCCGACTGGGACATCGACGTCATCAAGGCTTACGTTTCCGCCAACAGCGTGCCGGTCAACCCGATGCACGCGCGCGGCTATCCCTCCATCGGCTGCGAGCCGTGTACCCGCGCCATCAAGCCCGGCGAGCCCGAGCGCGCCGGCCGCTGGTGGTGGGAACAGGACGAAACGCGCGAATGCGGCCTGCACGTGGCCGAGGAAGCCGCCGCCATTTCCATTCAGCAGTAGACCCACCGGCATCGGGATCCGAGCGCGGCCATCGCCGGCGCTCCCCGGTACACACACTTATTGCATTCCAGGCGCTTCGTTCCTGCGAATGATCGAAGTCTGGAGTAGAACACGACATGTCCGATAACCGTCCGGATACGGAACTCAGCAACCCGCAGAGCGTCAAGCCGCCACTCGACCCGCATCTGAAGGCGCTCGAAAACGAATCCATCCACATTTTCCGTGAAGTCGCCGCCGAGTTCGAACGGCCTGTGATGCTCTATTCGATCGGCAAGGACTCGTCCGTCCTTCTGCATCTGGCGCGCAAGGCCTTCTACCCCGGCCGCGTCCCCTTCCCGCTGCTGCACGTCAATACCGGCTGGAAGTTTCGCGAGATGATCGCGTTTCGCGACGCCACCGCGAAGAAATACGATCTCGACCTGATCGAGCATATCAATCCGCGCGGCGCCGCCGAAAACATCACGCCGTTCACGCATGGCTCGGCGACTTTTACCGACATCATGAAGACCGAGAGCCTGCGCATGGCGCTGGACGCCGGTCAGTATGATGCGGCCTTCGGCGGCGCGCGCCGCGACGAGGAGGCGAGCCGTGCCAAGGAGCGCATCTACTCGTTCCGCACACCCGACCATCGCTGGGATCCGCGCAACCAGCGCCCGGAGCTCTGGAACATCTACAACGGCCAGATCCGCAAGGGCGAAAGCGTGCGCGCCTTCCCGCTGTCGAACTGGACGGAAGTCGATATCTGGCGCTACATCCAGGCCGAGGACATCCCGCTTGTGCCGCTCTACTACGCCAAGAAGCGCCCCTATGTGGAACGCGACGGAATGATGATCCTGGCCGAGGATCCGCGGCTTGAACTGCTGCCGGGCGAAGTGAAGCAGGAAGGCATGATCCGCTTCCGCACGCTCGGCGACTTCCCGCTGACCGGCGCTATTCCATCGCAGGCGACCAACCTCGAAGAGGTGATCGCGGAACTTGAAATTGCCACTGTCTCCGAACGCCAGGGCCGCGCCATCGATCGCGACCAGTCCGGCTCCATGGAGAAGAAGAAGCGTGAAGGGTATTTCTGAGATGACTGCAGCAGCAACAGCCAGCGCCATCGCCGCTCCCGCCCTCGAGCCTGTCCAGGCCGTGCGCGACACGCGACCCTTGCGCCTCATCACCTGCGGCAGCGTCGATGACGGAAAGTCCACACTGATCGGCCGTCTGCTCTGGGACACCAAGGCGGTGAAGGAAGACCAGGCAGCGACCTTGCGCCGGGATTCGACCGGCAAGCAGAACGACCTCGGTCTTCCCGACTTCGCGCTACTTCTCGACGGCCTGCAGGCGGAACGCGAACAGGGTATCACCATCGACGTCGCCTATCGCTACTTCGCCACCGACAAGCGTTCCTTTATCGTTGCGGATACGCCCGGCCACGAGCAGTACACCCGCAACATGGCGACCGGCGCCTCGACCGCCGATCTCGCCATCCTGCTCGTCGATGCCCGCGCCGGCATTCTCGAACAGACCCGCCGTCACGCGACGATCGCCTCGCTGCTCGGCATCAAGCAGTTCGTGCTTGCCATCAACAAGATCGACCTGACGAACTACGACCGCGCCGGCTTCGAGAAGATCACCCAGGAGTTTCTCGAATTCGCGTTGTCGCTCGGCGTCAAGCAGATCACCGCGATCCCGATGTCGGCGCTGAAGGGCGAAAACGTCGTCTATTCCGGCGAGGCTTCGATGCCGTGGTACGGCGGTCCGACGCTGGTGGAAACGCTTGAGCTGGCCACGGTGCGCTCGTCGCAGACGGTCGGCTTCCGGCTGTCGGTGCAGCGCGTGTCGCGTCCGGGCGAAAGTTTTCGGGGCTATCAGGGCACCGTCGCCGGTGGCTCGGTGAAGCCGGGCGACAGCGTCATGATCCTGCCGTCGGGCATGGTTGCCAACGTTTCCAAGATCGTCACCTTCGACCTCGTGCGCAATGCGGCGGTCGCCGGCGATGCGATCACGCTGGTGCTCGACCGGCAGGTCGACGTGGCGCGTGGCGACATGATCGTGTCGATCGATGCACAGCCGCAGGTCGGCCTGTCTTTCGACGCCCAGATCGTGGCGCTGCAGCCTGAGGGCATCGAGGCCGGCAAGCGCTACTGGCTGAAGAGCGGCAGCCGCCGCCAGCGGGTGCAGGTACAGCCCGTGGCGCAGCTGCAGCTGAAGACTGGAACCTGGACCTCGGCCGAGACGCTCTACATGAATGCCATCGGCAAGGTTCAGCTCTCCTTCGACGAGGCGGCGATCTTCGATCCCTATGAGCAGAACCGCTCCTCCGGCGCCTTCATCCTGATCGACCCGGACACCAACAACACGGTGGCCGGCGGCATGATTTCGGGCAAGCGCTCGGAACTGAGCGGCATTCACAGTGACGGCGGCCGGGTGATCCTGTCGCTGCCGGCCGACCTTGCCGACCAGATCATGGCGAGCGAACTGTTCTCCAACCGCCGCGACGAGGCGGAGGTCCGCCGGATGACGGCAGCCGAGGCATCCGACCTGTGGTCGCATGCGGCAAGCGATATCTGAGATAGGAAAGCGGAAACGGGGCCGGATGGGTCCCGTTTCCTTTTAAAAGGGTGGGAACGAGGTGCGAAACACCGCGACACCGATCCGCGTAACGCCAGCGCACTCCATGTCCACACGCGACTGGAGCCGTCTGCTGTTGCTTGGTGTCCTGTGGGGCGGGTCGTTCTTTCTTGGCCGTATCGCTGTCGCCGAGATCGCTCCACTCGCGCTTGTTCTCTATCGTGTCTCGATTGCCGCGCTGGCGCTGCATGTCTGGCTGCGGGTTCGTGGTATCTCATTGCAGCCCGTGCTCGCGCGCCCCGGCGCCTTTCTGGTTCTGGCACTGCTCAACAACGTCATCCCATTCTCTTTGATCTTTACCGGTCAGACGCAGATCGGTGCCGGGCTCGCCGCCATCTTCTATGCGACGACGCCGCTCTGGACGATCCTAGTCGCCAATATGCTCACGTCTGACGAGAAGCTGTCGGGGACGGTGTTGTCAGGCATCGGCCTCGGCATAGGCGGTGCGGCCGTCGTCATCGGCCCCGACCTGTCTTCCGGTCTCGACGGCCCTATCTGGGCGAAGCTTGCTGTCATCGGCGCTTCGATCTCCTATGCTTTCGGAGTGGTCTACGCCAAACGCTTCAGTCACATTCGCGCCGACTTGGTCGCAACCGGACAGTTGACCGCGTCGAGCTTGCTGATGCTGCCGATTGTTGCCTTCATCTCCGGGCCGCAGCACCTGATGGCGACAAGCGCGTCGGCATGGCTGGCAATCGTCACTCTCGGTCTAGTTTGCACAGCCTTCGCTTTCATCCTCTATTTCGGCCTTATTGCATCCGCCGGAGCGACTAACGCATCGCTGGTGACACTTCTGGTGCCGCTCAGCGCGGCGGCGCTGGGTGCGCTGGCCCTTGGCGAAAGATTGCATGGGTTCGAATTGGCGGGAATGGCGCTGATCATCTCCAGCCTGATCATCATCGACGGGAGGCTGCTGCAACGCGCGCATCGGTTGCTTCGATCGGGCTCGAGGGAGATGACCGACGAACACGCGCGCGCGACGCGGCTGGAACACATGACCGCAGCGCAGGCCGCAGACCGGTGGCAGAATGCAGCGAGCGACATCTGAAAGATCGGCATCATCACCGGGAAACGGGGATCAGGGCCTCTGGCCGACGCTGAGGTCCAGTTCCATGACGACGTCTTTCTGGACGTCGTCGCCTACCGTGAATGTCGTGCTGCCGGTCACCACAAAACCGACCTTGGTGTAGAACGCGATCGCCCGGGCATTCTTCTCGTAAACGGTCAATTGCAGGTGCTGCACACCTCGAGCCGCGCACTCGGCGACGACCGTGTCGAGCAGATTCTTCGCAAGTCCCCTGCCTCTCCAATCCGCATCGATGTAGATCCGGCTGAGCACGGCAGTCCCGGGTTGCGACGCAGGCACAACGAGTTGGGCATATCCGGCGAGAGTGCCGCCGGTCGTCGCGACGAAGACGGCGCCCGAGGGATCGGCGATTTCGGCGGCCTGCATATCGGGCGTGAACGCCTTGGCGATATAGAGGTCTAAATCGGCGGCAGCGGTGTCATCGCTGTAGGTGGCGCGGAACAGCCGCGTCGCAAAGGCGGCGAGCGCGGCTGCATCCGAGGCGGCGGCGCGCCTGATGTCGAAAGGGTCTGTCATCTCTTGCTTCTCGCCTGTCACGCACGCCCTGCAATGCTGTTTAGAACAGCGGCATGTGCCGGTTGACGTCCTTGTAGAGCAGATAGCGGAAACGGCCGGGGCCGCCGGCGTAGCAGGCCTGCGGGCAGAAGGCGCGCAGCCACATGAAATCGCCGGCCTCGACCTCGACCCAGTCCTTGTTCAACCGATAGACCGCCCTGCCCTCAAGCACATAGAGCCCGTGCTCCATGACATGGGTTTCCATGAACGGGATGACGGCGCCGGGCTCGAGCGTGACGATATTGACATGCATGTCGTAGCGCACGTCGCTATGATCGATGAAGCGCGTCGTGCCCCAGCGGCCGTCGGTATCAGGCATCGGCGAGATCGGGTGGTTGTCCTCATGGGTGAAGAGCGCGGGCGGCGGTTCCAAGCCGTCGACGACCTGGAACGCCTTGCGCACCCAATGGAATTTCACCGGCGCCGCACTCCTGTTCCACAGCGTCCACGCCGAGCCTGCCGGCAGATAGGCGAAGGAACCGGAGCGCAGCGGATGGGCAGTGCCCTCGAACTCCACCGTCATCTCGCCCTCGACGACGAACAGCACGCCTTCGGCGCGCTTTTCCGGCTCGGGCCGATCGCTGCCGCCGCCTGGCTGTACTTCCATGATGTATTGCGAGAAGGTTTCGGAAAAACCGGTCATCGGCCGGGCGATCACCCAGGCGCGGGTGCCGGACCAATGCGGCAGCGGGCTGGTGACGATATCGGTCATCACAGTGCGGGGAATCACCGCATAGGCCGTCGTGAAGACCGCCTTGCTGGAGAGAAGCTCGGTCTGTGGCGGCAGGCCGCCCATGCTGGAATAGAAATCGCTGCTCATCGGTCCACTTTTCATGACACGCCAATGGCAGCAGGTTTAAGCGCGCGGCCTGCGAGAGGCAATACGGAGATTGGCGGAAGCGCTACTGACAACATACGGCCATCGACAAACGCTCAACAGTAGCCGCCTCCCGGTTAGGAGAGGCGGCCGATCGGACCGCACAGTTTGCTGAGAGTGGTGTCTCGGCACGAGGGGCGACTCCCGCGCGACCCAGCAACAGATAGCAGATCGTCACTAAAATTAAAAGAACTAATAAGTACCACAATTGTCTACGGAGGCGGAATTTCGCGGACATGGCGCGCGAGACATGCCGACAACGGGTGATGGTCACCACAGACCAGCTGCGGCATGCGATTGTGTATCGAGAATGGGAAAATATCGAGCTGGTCGGAGTGAGAGGATTCGAACCTCCGACCCCGTCGTCCCGAACGACGTGCGCTACCAGACTGCGCTACACTCCGTGACCAGCGGCGCCTCTATAGACCGGCCAAACGGGCTGCGCAAGCGGCAAAATCCAAAACAGAATGCATTTTTATGACACGGATCGGAGGCGAGCGCGGGTTGGCGCGAGCGGGTAAAAAGCAACACCCGCGGCAAATTTTGCAATTGCGAGAGAGAGCCGATTTTCTTTTGCCGGGTTCCGCGCTAAAGCGCTCTTCAGGACAGGCTGAAACGCTGCAGGGGCAGTGATTCCCGCCGCCGAATGCGCGACAGATTCAGGGACGACACAATGACAATCCGCACTTACGCAGCCGCCGGGCTGGCTATTCTGCTGGCCGGTTGCACGACCATTCCGATGGCCGCCGATCCGATCTCCAGCCACTGGGTCGGCCAGTCGGCCGGCAAGTTCTTCGCCGCCTTCGGCCCGCCGCTCACCGATGCCGACAATGGCAGCGGCAACATCTACACCTGGCAGGGCGGCTACAAGACCATAACGATCCCGGCGAAGTATGCTGATGGCGCCGACGGCAAGCGCGGCAAGCAGATTTCCGCAGCTCGCAAGCAGTACCTGCGCTGCAAGGCCGAGATCACCACCAATTCGGACTACACGATCCGCACCATCAAGGTGTCCGGTGACGTCCCCGGCGTCAACGGCGGTCCGTCCTACTGCGCCGAATTCCTGGTGCCTGCACAGCCGGCCGCGAAGTAAGCACGATTGAGAGATCGAGATGTGAGAGGCGGGACGCGAGTTCCGCCTTTTTTGTTTGGGTCTTGGCGACATGGGTGCTGGCCGCAGCGCTCTGTCAAAGGCCGATGATGCGCGAGAATGATCGATTTGTCTCGATGGCTGGGGCGCCAGGATTCGAACCTGGGAATGCCGGTACCAAAAACCGGTGCCTTACCGCTTGGCGACGCCCCACCAGAGCTTGGCGGCGCAGTGCGCCTGCCAATTCGTCGCCTGATTAGCAAAGGTCGGTGGCGGTCACAATCATTAAGTTTCGGGTCGGGCAGATTTCTGTGCGCATCGTTCTTGCGCGGCAGAGGCGGCGTGCTACGTCTTTTGATGACAAAGCCCCGACGGAGTGAAGATGAGCCAGTATCGTGCCCGCCCGCCTGCCCTCGCAACCCTTCTGCTCGACGACGCCGTGACGCGCATCACCCGCTGGGATTTCGAGCCGGGCGCCGATACCGGCGTGCACACGCACGGGATGGGCTATGTGGTCGTGCCGATGACCGATTGCCAGTTCCTTATCGAGGAGAAGGACGGCCGCCGGCGCGTCGATATCGCCAAGGGCGCGGCCTACCGGCGCGATGCCGGCACCGAGCACAATGTCGTCAATGCCGGCGATCAGCCTATGTCGTTCATCGAGATCGAGTATAAGTAAGGTCGCGCGCGGCTGCGGTCTGCCTGATGTAGCGGACAGCGCTTCGAAGGATACGGAAGGCGACATCCGAGGCGATATGACGAACCCCGAATTCAACCTGGATTTCGCACCCCACTACGGGCAGCCGGTGCCGGTTGCGCCCAGCGTGCAGCGCGTCACCGTCAACAATCCGAGCCCTTTCACCTTCCACGGCACCAACAGCTATATCGTCGGCGACCGGTCGGTGGCGGTGATCGATCCCGGGCCGGAGGACGAGGCGCATCTTGCGGCGCTGCTGGCGGCGCTTGCCGGCCGCGAGGTCACGCATATCCTCGTCAGCCACACGCATCGCGACCACTCTCCGCTGGCGAGGCGGCTGCAGGAGGCGACCGGCGCCAGGATCGTCGCCGAAGGACCACACCGGGCGGCGCGGCCGCTGCATGACGGCGAGACCAATCCCTTTTCGGAAAGCGCCGACATGGCGTTCCGGCCGGATATCGCGCTGGGCGACGGCGAGACGATCGCGGGCGATGGCTGGCGTCTGACAGGCGTGCACACGCCGGGACATGCCGCCAACCACATTGCATTTGCGCTCGAGGATAGCGGCATCCTGTTTTCGGCCGATCACGTGATGGCGTGGGCGACGTCGATCGTGGCGCCGCCGGATGGTTCGATGGCCGACTACATGGTCTCGCTCGACAAATTGATCGCGCGACGCGACCGGCTGTTGTTTCCCGGCCATGGCGGCCCGGTGCGCAAACCTCTATCCTTCATGCGGGCGCTGAAGACGCACCGGCGGATGCGCGAGCGCGCCGTGCTCGGGCGGATCAAGGCGGGCGATCGGTCGATCCCCGAGATGGTGAAGGTGATCTACCGCGAGACCGATCCGCGACTGCATGGGGCGGCCGCACTTTCGGTGTTTGCCCATATCGAGGATCTGATCGAGCGCGGCGAGATCGAGACCGACGGGCCGCCGGCGCTGCTGGGGTCTTATCGGCCGGCCGGGCGGGGGTGACGGATGCAAGCACAGTATAGCTATCGCCAGGATGCTGATGTTCCCGATTTCGCCGACGACAGGCCGCTGATCGTGTTCGATGGCGAATGCGTGTTCTGCTCCGCCTGGGTGCAGTTCGCGCTGAAGCACGACAAGGCGGAACGCTACCGCTTCCTCGCCGCGCAGACGCCGCTCGGCGAGGCGCTCTATCGGCATTACGGGCTCGATGATCGCGATTACGAGACCAACATCCTGATCGAGGACGGCCGCGCCTTCTTCAAGTCCGACGGCTCGATCCGCATGGTGACGGGGCTCGGCGCGCCGTGGTCGGCGGTGAAGGTCTTCCGGCTGCTGCCACGCGGGCTTGCCGACCGCCTCTATGAATTCGTGGCGCGCAACCGGCTGCGGATCGCCGGACGCCGCGCAACCTGCTTCGTGCCGACAGCTGCGCAGCGCGGCCGTTTCCTCGGATGAGCGGCAGGCAGGATGGCGCGTGGGCCAGTGGGAAGCAGAACGCTTCGTGTTCACTCTATCGCAGACTGCTCGGACCGGCGTGGGTCCAGCTGCCGGCTGCCGTGGCTGAAATGCATGACGTTGCTGACACCGGCGAACGGGTGGCGCGCGGGTGGGTCGATGTCGAGCGTGGCCGCGGTGCGCTGGCGCGCCTTGCCGCGACGCTTGCGGGCTTTCCCGACGCCGCCGATGCGGGCGAGATCGAGGTGCGGTTTGAGGCGCGCGACGGTATCGAGATCTGGACGCGGCGCTTCGGGGACAAGGTGTTCCGCAGCCGGCAATCGGCCTCGCGTGGCCGCAATGCTGATCTGCTGGCGGAGGATCTCGGGCCGTTTCGCATCCTGATGTCGCTTGCGGTCGAAGACGGGAGGCTCAAGCTTGCGGTGCGTGGCTGGCAGCTCCTCGGTCTGCCTTTGCCGCTTGCGCTGGCGCCTGGCGGCGAGGTCTACGAGGAGGAGCGCGACGGGCGGTTTCATTTCCACGTTGAGGTAATGGCGCCGCTGATCGGGCCGATCGTTCGCTACACCGGCTGGCTGGTGCCGGTCGAGACACCCGACAGCGTTCAGCTGCCGGCGATGCCGAGCAGTTCGGAATCGAGCGCCTTGAGATAGCTTTCGGCGATATCGTCGCTGAAGCCGAGATCGGATGGGCCGTAGCGGGAGGCGACGCGGATGTCGACGAAGGTGGTTTCGGCCTCCTCGCGCAGGCGGATCATCACATCGAAGCGCAGGCCAAGCACCAGCGTGCGGGTCTCGCCCTGCAGCGTCACACCATTGGCGCGGCGGATCAGCTGGGCGACGTCGTCATCGAAGGGGCGCGGGATGGGAACGGGCACGACGGCGTCCGGCGCATCGGGCACGGCGGAGTCATCGGGCTGGGGAGCGGCGGCGACGGGCGGCTTGTCCTCGGGATCGCGCGTCAGCAGCGTATCGCCCTCGGCGCGGGTGATGCGGATGCCGTTGAGCTTGGCCACCTTCTTCACCGCTTCGAGCACGCGGTCGATAGCGCCATCGTATCGGCGGCCGGTCAGTTCGGGATAGGCTTCGAGTTGCTTTTCCCGATCCTCAGGGGTCACAGGCGTGCGTTTAAGCCAGATCTGGTCGGCATTCGGCGCTTTCAGCCAGTCCGGCACGGAGACGGGATCGGTGGAGACGTCGTAGAGCCTTGGAAGGGTGACATAACGCTCGGTGGCCAAGCCACCGATGACGAGCGGCAGGGCGGCGAAGATCAGCGCCTTCAGGGCGTCATGGCCGCCTTCGGCGCCTGTCAGCCAGAGGCTGCGCAGCCCGGCGATGGCGAGCGCAACGGCGAGGATCGCAAAGCCCGACGACACGATCAGAAGCAGGATAAGATAGGGCGTCGCAAGGCCGGCAAAGCGATGGCCGACCAGCGCCGCCAGGCAAAGTACCAGCGCGAACGCCGCAAAGCGCCGCGAAAAGCGGGCGGCATTGGATACAGGGCGGTCGAAACGGATTGCCATCAAACTTACCGGTTACTCGCAAGCGGCGCGTCCCGCATGAACGCGCAAATCGCCCAGACACTTGTTTAGTGCAAGATTCGCCTAAATTGAAACTGTTGTGTCACGATCGAGCACGCAATCCACGGCGAAGAGGGCTTGGCGACCGACAAGGCAGGGCATAGCCTATGTAAGAGTTTTCTGATATTTTGCCCGCCGATCGCACTTGCAGCATGTTCATCGCACAAGCAAGAACAGGAGAATGGCAATGATTGCATCCGAGCTTGCAGTAGACAGTCCCCTGCCCGCACTGGGCGGCACGGACGCAAGCGACCCCCTGCTGCCGATGGATCTGCTGGAACTCGAGCTTTCGCTGGAAAGCTACGATGGCGATGCCGATTTCTGCGACGCCGTTCGCATTGCGGCGGAACAAAGCGGCGGTGAACTGCTGTTCGATCTTCCCGCCGAAGGGCTGATGGACGATTGCAAGCGGATTGCCGTGTTGCGTATCCCGACGGCGACGTCGGACATGCGCATCGTGCTTGCGGTGCTCGACCAGAACGGCACCGATATCCGGATGGAAAGCCCGGCGCCGGAGACAGCGCATCTGGTGCAGTTCGCAGATGCCTTTATCGAGGTACTCGAGCGCTTCTGAAATTAATCGCGGCCGGATTCGGCTTCCGCGAGCGTGCGGAACGGAAACTTGCGACCGCATTCGCATTTGATCACGCTCGTTTCCTGAAAATTGGTCTGTCGCTGGATGAAAAGACCGCGCGGCAGGTGGTCGACGTTGAAACCCGGATGCTTGCGCTTGGCATCATCCGTCTCCGAGGCCTCGGCAAAACCGCTGTTGCCGCATTGCGGGCAGGTCAGCTTCTTCGAAAATCGATCACGCAGTGCCATCAGTCTCTTCCGTTGTGTCGCAGGCGTCTTCTTACAGAGGTTCGTCCCGCGGCGAAAGCTGGAACCAAAGGCTGGCGGCATCGTTTTCCCATTGAAGGAGACAATCATGCCCAACAGAGAACCGATCCCAGTTCCCAATCCCGATACGCCGCGTGGCCCGACGCCGACACCCGGCATCCCCGATCGTGTGCAGGAAAAACCGCCTCTGACGCCGGCGCAGGATCCCGGTGATACCAAGAACCCGCAGGACCCGACGCTTGATCCCGCCTTGCTGCCGATCGGCGATCCGGCTGGCGCGGCATAACGCAACGGTGTTTTTCGATCATGGATTTGCGGTTGACGGATGCTGAGGCTTGGCGTCTTCTGGATGTGCAAGATCAATAACACGAAGATACGTCAATGCGCCCTCTCGCTCTTACACTCGTCATGACCGCCGTTGCGATCGGTCTTTCCGCCTGCCAGACGATGACGCCGGAAGAGCGGCGAGCGGCTGACGACAGGCAGTGCATGAGCTATGGCTTCAAGCGCGGCACCGAGGGCTTTGCCACATGCCTGCAGCGCATCGACCTCAGCCGCCAGGCGCAACTTCGCGCCAACAGCGATTATATGATGTCGGATTTGTCATGGCGGGTCGGCGGCCCGTATTATGGCGGGCCCTACTATTATCACCGCTGGCGGTAGTCCTCAGCGAAGCATCCGTTGCTTGATCGCTGCCTGCGCCGCCGCCAGCCTGGCAATGGGCACGCGGAACGGCGAACACGATACATAATCAAGGCCAATTTCCTCGCAGAAGTGGATCGAGGCGGGATCACCGCCATGTTCGCCGCAGATGCCGAGCTTCATGTCGTTGCGGGTGCGCCTGCCGCGCTCGGTGGCGATGCGGATCAATTCTCCCACACCATCGAAATCGAGCGAGATGAAGGGGTCATGCTCGATGATGCCCTTGCGTTGATATGTCGGGATGAAGGCCGAGGCGTCGTCGCGCGAGATTCCGAAGGTGGTCTGCGTCAGATCGTTGGTGCCGAAAGAGAAGAACTCAGCGGCTTCGGCGATGATGTGGGCGCGTAGCGCCGCACGCGGCAGCTCGATCATCGTGCCAACCAGATAATCGATCTTCATCTTCGCTTCCGTCATCACCTCACCGGCGATGGCGTCGATGCGCTCCTTGACGTAGTCGAGCTCCGAGCGAAGGCCGACCAGCGGCACCATGATCTCGGGGACGACAGCGGCGCCGGTTTCTTGCGCCGCTTCCACAGCCGCCTCGAAGATGGCGCGGGCCTGCATCTCGACGATCTCAGGATAGGAAATGGCCAGCCGGCAGCCGCGATGGCCGAGCATGGGGTTAAACTCATGCAGCGCATCGACACGCTGGCGCAGCGCCGTCGGCTCCATGCCCATGGCGGCGGCAACGTCGGTGATTTCCGCGTCGGTCTTCGGCAGGAATTCGTGCAGCGGCGGATCAAGCAGGCGAATGGTGACAGGCAATCCGTGCATGACGTGAAACAGGCTGGCGAAATCGAGCCGTTGCATCGGCAAGAGCTTGTCGAGCGCAGCGCGGCGGCCGGCTTCGTTCTCCGCGAGGATCATCTCGCGCATGACGTGGATGCGCTCGCCCTCGAAGAACATGTGTTCGGTTCGACAAAGGCCGATCCCTTCGGCGCCGAAGGAGCGCGCGGCGCGCGCATCGGCGGGGGTATCGGCGTTGGTGCGGACCGTCATGCGGCGAACGCGGTCGGCCCATTCCATGATGCGGCCGAAATCGCCGGAGAGCGCCGGCTGCACCATCTGCACCTCGCCCTTCAGCACCTGGCCGGCCGAGCCATCGATGGTGATGACGTCGCCCTTCTTCAGCGTCACACCCATGCCGATCAGGCGCTCGTTGCGCAGGTCGATGCGCATGGTGCCGGCCCCGACGACGCAGGGAATGCCCATGCCGCGGGCAACAACGGCCGCATGGCTCGTCATGCCGCCACGGGTGGTCAGGATGCCTTCGGCGGCGTGCATGCCGTGGATGTCTTCGGGACTGGTCTCGACGCGCAAAAGGATAACCTTGCGCCCCTCTTCCTCGGCGATCACCGCTTCTTCGGCGGTGAATACGATCTCGCCCGATGCGGCGCCCGGCGAGGCCGGAAGCCCGGTGCCGATGACTTCGCGCGGCACCCGTGGATCGATCGTCGGATGCAGCAACTGATCAAGCGAGGACGGCTCGATGCGTAGCACGGCTTCTTCCTCGGTGATCACCTTCTCGTCCACCATGTCGACGGCGATCTTCATCGCGGCGCGGGTCGAGCGCTTGCCGGAGCGGGTCTGCAGCATCCATAGCGTGCCGCGCTCGATGGTAAACTCGATGTCCTGCATGTCGCGATAATGCGATTCCAGCCTATCGCAGATGGTGGAGAACTCCCGGAACGCCTCCGGCATCAGCTTTTCCATCGACGGACGATCGGAGCCGGAATCGATGCGGGCCTGCTCGGTGATGCTCTGTGGCGTCCGGATGCCGGCCACGACATCCTCGCCCTGCGCGTTGACCAGGAATTCGCCATAAAGCGACTTCTCACCGGTCGATGGATTGCGGGTGAAGGCAACGCCGGTGGCGGAAGAATTGCCGAGATTGCCGAACACCATGGCCTGGATATTGACTGCGGTGCCCCAGCTTTCGGGAATGTTGTGCAGGTGGCGATAGGTGACCGCACGGGCGCTCATCCAGCTGGAGAACACGGCACCGACGGCGCCCCAGAGCTGCACTTGCGGATCCTGGGGAAATTCCTCGCCCAGTTCCTCTTCCAGAACGGTCTTGTAGAGCGACACCACACGCTGCCACTCGCTCGCGGTCATCTCGGTATCGTATTCGTAGCCGAGGCGGGCCTTCTCATCCTCGAGGATTTCCTCGAACACCTCGTTGTCGACGCCCATGACGACATCGGCGTACATCTGGATGAAGCGGCGATAGCTGTCCCAGGCAAAACGGGCATCGCCGGCATCGTGGCCGAGCGCCTGGACGGTCTCGTCGTTGAGGCCGAGATTGAGCACCGTATCCATCATCCCGGGCATCGACGCGCGCGCACCGGAACGGACAGAGAGCAGCAAAGGATTCGCACCGGCGCCGAAGCGGCGGCCGGTAATCGCCTCGATGCCGCCTATGCCGACCAGCACCTGGGCCATCATCTCATCGGCAAGCCGTCGCCCGGCCTTGTTATAGGCGGCGCAGGCATCGGCGATGATGGTCAATCCCGGTGGAACGGGCAGGCCGAGGCTGCACATTTCCGCGAGGTTGGCACCCTTGCCACCCAATATCTCATGGTCAAGCGCACGCCCTTCGGCAGCCCCGTTACCGAATGTGTAGACCCACTTGGTCATGATCTCCCCGACACCCAATTCAGGATCAGCTTAATCCCTTGGTGTTAAAATGAAAATCGGACAAATGCGGCCAAAATGTTGCAGCGCACAAAATCACCGCCGCATGCACCGTTCTGATTGTCGGGAAAAGTAATAAAGCTTTGCGGGACCGCAACAAAGTCCCGCAAAGCCTTATTTCCGTCCGGCCAGGAAAACCGGACGGGGGGTTAAGCATGCCGACACGACGAGGAGGAAACCTCACCACATGCGCACGGCAATCTGTACGCAAAACAGGTGGCGCGATCCGCGGGGACCGCACATACAGTTTCTTCTAATACAAGATGGGTAAAAAGGCATCACCTTATCGGGTTAAAAGCCCGTCGGAATCTGACTTTTTTTGGGCGTTTCGCCTATGACTCAGGCGATCTCGCGCAATTGCTCGGCGGTCTGCAGGTCGACGGACACCAGTTGCGACACGCCCTGTTCCGCCATCGTCACGCCGAAAAGGCGGTTCATCCGCGCCATGGTGATCGGGTTGTGGGTGATGATAACGAAGCGGGTTTCGGTCGAGGCCGCCATCTCGTCCATCAGGTTGCAATAGCGCTCGACGTTGTGATCGTCGAGCGGGGCGTCCACTTCGTCGAGCACGCAGATCGGGGCCGGATTGGTCAGGAACACCGCGAAGATCAGCGCCATTGCCGTCAGCGCCTGCTCGCCGCCGGACAGCAGCGTCATGGTTTGCGGCTTCTTGCCGGGCGGTCGGGCCAAGATTTCAAGGCCGGCTTCGAGCGGGTCGTCTGATTCGATCAGTTGCAGTTCGGCAGTGCCGCCGCCGAACAGGTGGGTGAACAGCCGCTGGAATTGGGTGTTGACGACATCGAAAGCGGCGATCAGGCGCTCGCGGCCTTCGCGGTTGAGACTCTGGATGGCGCCGCGCAGCTTGCGGATGGCGTCGATGACGTCATCGCGCTCCTTGATCAGCGCCGCCAGCCGATCGCTCAATTCCTTCTGCTCTTCCTCGGCGCGCAGATTGACGGCGCCAAGGCGCTCGCGCTCCATCTTCAGCCGCTCAAGCTCACGCTCGACCTCGCGCAGGTCAGGCATCGATTGCATGGCTTCAAGTCCTGCCAGCCGCAGCGCCTCGTGCGGGGCGACGTTGAGCGCCTCGCGGATGCGGGCTTCGGTCTCAAGACGCTTCTCTCGAGCGGACACGAGGCGTTCCTCGGCACGGCCGCGGCGCTCGCGGCTTTCGGCGAGTTCCGACAGCGCGGTCGCCGCCTTGTGGTCAATATCGCGCTGGACAAGCTCGGCCTGCGCCAGGAGATCCGCTGCGGCGCGTCTGCTATCATCGGCCTTCTGCAATTCGTTGAGCAGGCCGCGGCGCTTGTCGTCGAATTCGTCGGGCGCCATCTCGAGATCGGCGGCCTCCTCGCGGGCCTCCTCCTCGCGGTCGCGCAGTGTCGCGATGTGGTCCTCGGCGCTGGACGCGCGCTGGCGCCAGGTCTCGCGCTCCTGGCCAATCGCCAGTATGCGGCGCTGGCGGGCATCGTTTTCGCGATTCAGGCTCTCGTGACGGGCGCGGGCTTCGGCCAGCGCGCCGCGATCGGTGGCGACGTCGGCCTGCTGCAGGCGCAACTTTTCGTCGATGGCGGTCAGATCCGGGGCATCCTCAAGCTCGATGCGGGCGTTCTCTTCCTGAATGGCGATGTCTTCGAGCTGGCTCTGCAACTGGCTGACGGCCTCGGCGATGACGTCGCGGCGGCGGATGAGATCGCCGGAGGCACGCTCGGCGGCAGCGAGTGCCTCGCGCGCTTCGGCCAGATGCCGGGCGGCCGTGCGGCTGAGGTCGCGGGCGGCGGCCAGCCGTTGTTCCTCTTGCGAGATGGCTTCGGCGGCGACCGTAAGCCGCTCCTCGGCTTCCTCAAGCGCGTCGCGGGCGAGCGCGGTTTCGCTCTCCAGTTCCGACAGACGGTTCTTCTGGGCGAGACGCAGGGCGGCAGCGCTCGGCGCGTCGGCGCCGGTGACGTGGCCATCCCAGCGATAGACGGCGCCGTCCCTCGTCACCAGACGCTGGCCAGGCTTGAGGCTCGGCATCAGGCGCCGCGCGTCGGCATCCGATACGAGGCCTATCTGCTTCAGGCTGCGCGTCAGGGCGGCCGGTGCGTTGATGTGGTCGAGCAGCGGCGTGACGCCGCCGGGCAACGCGGGGTCAGACGTACCATCGCCATTGTCGGACCAATGGGCGGGCGCCTGCGGATCGAGCGGCGATTCCAGATCGTCGCCGAGCGCCGCACCCAGTGCCGTTTCAAAGCCGCGGTCGACGCGCAAATCATCGGCCACGGGCGCAAATTCGCCGGCGGCGGCACCTGATGCCAGCATGCGGGAAATAGTTCGGGCCTCTGTCTCGATGGCGTTCAGCTGCGAGCGGGCCTGATCGACCGGCGCGCGCGACAGCGCTTCCGTCTGGCGGGCGACGGCCAGTGCCTGTTCAACCGTCTGGATGGCCGCTTCGGCATCGGCGACTGCGCTTTCGCCGTCTTCGACCACGGTGCGCTTCTCGTCGGGATCCGGCAGCGTGGCGATACGCTCGCCGACCGACGAGAGCTCGCGGTTGGCCTCGTCCATCTGCCGCTCAAGGCGCATCTTGCGATCGGCGAGATCGCGGATGGCGCGTTCAAGCTGGTTGCGGCCGGCGGCGGCCTCGGCGCGCTCGGCAGTCAGGCCGGTGAAGATGCGCTCGCTGTCGGCAAGCTTGGCGGCCGCCTCCTCGAACGCCTCGCGGGTCTCTTCGGCATAGCGGCCGGAATCGGCGAGGATCTCGTTGATCTCGGTCTCTTCGGCATCGAGCCGCGCCAGGATCTCGGCGTTGTCGGCAACAAGACGCTCCTCGCGCCTGATATCTTCGGCAAGCTGAGCCAGCCGGCGGGTCAGCTCGTCGCGGCGGCGCAGGATGCGGTTGGCATCCTCTTCGAGCTGGGTCTTGGCGATCTGCAGGCGCTGCAGGGCGGCGGCGGCGCGGGCCTCGCCTTCGCGCAGTTCCGGCAGCTTCAGGCTCGATATGGCCTGCGCCTTGGCGGCCTCCATCTGCATCTGCGCCTTTTCGGCGACGATCGAGGTGGCCTGGTTGAGGGCACTGTCGGCCTCGGCCTCGGCTTCCTTGGCCTGGACCCAGCGGATATGCAGAAGCATCGCCTCGCGGGCGCGGATATCGGCGGAGAGCGACTTGAAGCGGTTGGCCTGGCGGGCTTGGCGCTTCAGGCTCTCGATCTGGCTTTCAAGCTGCGAGGTGACATCATCGAGGCGTTCGAGATTGCCTTCGGCGGCGCGCAGACGCAGCTCAGCCTCGTGGCGGCGCGAATGCAGGCCGGAAATGCCGGCTGCCTCTTCCAGCAGCTGGCGGCGGGCCTGCGGCTTGGCCGAGATCAGTTCGCCAATGCGGCCCTGCCCGACCATCGACGGCGAGCGGGCGCCCGTCGAGGCATCGGCGAAGAGCAGTTGCACATCCTTGGCGCGGCTTTCCTTGCCGTTGATGCGGTAGACCGAGCCCTGCTCGCGTTCGATGCGGCGGGTGACCTGGATCTCGTCGCTGTCGTTGAAGGCGGCGGGCGCGGTGCGGTCGGAATTGTCGAGATAGAGTGCCACTTCGGCGGTGTTGCGGGCGGGTCGATTGCCGGAGCCGGAGAAGATGACGTCGTCCATGCCAGACGCGCGCATGTTCTTGTAGGAGTTCTCGCCCATCACCCAGCGCAGCGCTTCGACGAGATTGGACTTGCCGCAGCCGTTGGGACCGACGACCCCGGTCAGGCCGCGCTCGATGATGAATTCGGAGGGTTCGACGAAAGACTTGAAACCGACGACGCGAAGCTTGTTGAACTTCATGTGATCTGCCTCGGGGGCAGTGCGTGTGGCCCCCTCATCCGACCCTTCGGGCCACCTTCTCCCCGTGGGGTAGAAGGGAAGATGGAGCGAGCGGCGCGCCACACGTCTCTTCTCCCCAGCGGGGAGAAGGTGCCGGCAGGCGGATGAGCGGGCCACAGGCGCAAAGGTTCAATCAACGAAAAAACGGGCGCACGGCTTCCGCCGTCGCCCGTCTTGTGGAAACGGTTCAGCTTAGAGCAGGCTGTCGATAAGGGCCGACAGGGTGTCAACCGACATGTCTCCAGAGTAGCGCTTTCCATTGATCAGGAAAGTCGGCGTGGCATTGACGCCGAATTCCTTGGAACCCCGTTCCCGCGTCGCGTTCACTTCATCCAGCAGCTTCTGGTTCGTCAAGCACTTCGTGAAGCTATCCTCACTAAATCCAGCGAGTTTCGACATCTGCAGCAGTGCGGCGCGGCCGTCTTCAGCGGCGGCCCAGGTCTGCTGCTGCTTGAACAGCATGGAGACCATCGGGAAATACTGTTCCGGCGTGCTCAGATCATCCGGCTTCGACGGGTTGCAGCGGGCCAGCATGAAGGCGGCGGCGGCGCGCGGGTCGAAGGGGAATTCGCGGATGACGAAGCGTGCCTTGCCGGTATCGACATACTTCTTCTTGATCTCGTCGAAGGTGGTGTTGTGGAAGTGAGCGCAATGCGGGCAGGTCATCGACATGTATTCGACAATGGTGACCTTGGCATCTTCCTTGCCCAGCGACATTTCAGGCAAAGCGCCCGGCTTAAGCACGGCAGCCATGTCGACATCGCCGTCGGCAGTTGGAATTTCAACAGCCGCATTGGCGTTGCTGAAAACCGCCAAACTTGCCGTTGCGGCAGCAGCGCCGCCCAGAAGCTGGCGTTTGGTCAGTTGCATTTCGGACATCTGCATAAATTCCTCATAAGCGAGAGTAGCGGCTGTGACTGCGATATAACGGCGCGAGGCCGCGAACAAGGCACGCGTGAGGCAGTTTCTTCAAACAATTGTGACCTTGATGGGACGAAGGTGCGCGGCTGGCAAGCAACTTTGGATTTTATTTGGCGCGGAAGGCGGCTGGGGTGTTTCTTCCAGCATAGAGAAATCGTCTGTTTCGCCTAGTACCGCCGCTTCCCCAGCATGACGGTCCCCAGCCGCTTGACCGCATCGCGCAGCTTGCCGTCCTCGATCCCCTCCATCATGTCCTCGAGCCTTCTCGCCGCCTCGCCCTTCAGCGGCAGCGGGGTGCGGGAGCGCTTGTGGGCCTGCGAGACCGGCTTCTGGACAATGCGGATCTGGTGGACGGCGGAAAAGCCGAAGAAGCTGTTGATGCGCTGGATGAGCTCGCCTTGGGCGTGGGTGAGAAACAGCGCGCGCGCGCCCTCGCAGGCAATGGTCAGCACGCCTGGACGGAAGCTGCCTTCATCGCCGCCCCTCGCCCAGGCGATCTTTTCCGGCCGGGTGCAGTCGGCGAAATCCTCACCGGCGATCTCGTCCCACGAGCCAAGCAACGCCGTGTTGATACCGGCGCGCTTGGCGAGCACGGGATCGATCAGGCCGTTGGCCAGTTCGGATATCTGTTTTTCACCTTTGCGTGGATAACTCATCGAAACCTTCGGATGCCGCCGCGATCAGGCACGCTTGCCTTGATCGGGCAGCATTGCTTCGCCAAGTATAGGGCACTTCCCCTCGCCACGGCAAATGATGACCTTAGCAACCCTCACCGCACCCTCCGCAAAGCCCCTGCTCGACTGGTACGATCGCCACCACCGCGACCTGCCGTGGCGCGTTTCGCCGCCAATGGCCAAGCGCGGGATCAAGGCAGAGCCCTATCATGTCTGGCTGTCGGAGGTGATGCTGCAGCAGACCACGGTGCCGGCGGTGAAGCCGTACTTCCTCAATTTCCTGGTGCGCTGGCCGACGGTGGGCGATCTTGCCGATGCGCCGAACGAGGATGTGATGGCGGCCTGGGCAGGGCTTGGATACTACGCGCGCGCGCGCAATCTGAAGAAATGTGCCGAGGCTGTCGCGCGCGATCACGGCGGCGTGTTTCCCGAAACAGAGGAAGAGCTGAAGGCGCTGCCGGGGATCGGCGACTATACGGCCGCCGCCGTGGCAGCGATCGCGTTCAACCGACAGGCGTCCGTCATGGACGGCAATATCGAGCGGGTTATCTCGCGGCTTTATGCGATTTCGACGCCCCTGCCGGCGGCCAAACCGCTGATGAAGCAGAAGGTGGGTGTCCTGACGCCGGCTGACCGGCCCGGCGATTTTGCGCAGGCGATGATGGATCTTGGCGCGACGATCTGTACGCCGAAGCGACCGGCCTGCGCGCTCTGTCCGTTCAACGGATCATGCCAAGCCTTGGCGCTGCATGATCCCGAGCACTTTCCGGTCAAGGCCGCCAAGAAGGCGAAACCCGTGCGCAAGGGTGCCGCATTCGTGGCGGTGACATCGGATGGCGACATCCTGCTGCGGCGGCGGATCGAGACCGGGCTTCTCGGCGGCATGACCGAGGTGCCGACGACCGGCTGGACGGCGCGCGTTGACGGCGAGACGTCGGCGGATGCGGCGCCGTTTGCGGCGGATTGGGAGCCTTGCGGCACGGTCGTGCATGTGTTCACCCACTTCGAGCTGCGGCTGTCGATCTGGCGCGTCGCCATTCCTTCCGCTCTCCCGTCGGTTGACGGATGGTGGGAGGCAGTTACAAATCTTCACGCACAGGCGCTGCCAACCGTCATGAAAAAAGCGATCACCTCAGCTATTCCCCTCGCATTCAACCATTCCAAGGACTGATCAATGCCCATCGATCATATTGTCTTCGATATCGGAAAAGTTCTGATCCATTACGATCCCGATATTCCCTTCAGCCGCCTGATCCCCGACGAGACCGAACGGAAGTGGTTCTTCGACAACGTCTGCACCCACGACTGGAACATAGAGCAGGACCGCGGGCGCACATGGGACGAAGCCGAGGCCCTCTTGATCGAGACGCACCCCGCGCATGAGGTGAACATCCGCGCCTTCCGCAAGCATTGGCACGAGATGGTCTCGCATTCCTACGACGACAGCGTCGCCATCATGGAAGCGCTGATCGCCGAGGGGCGCGACGTCACGATGCTAACCAATTTCGCCTCCGACACGTTCCGCGAGGCGCAGGTGCGGTTTCCGTTTCTCACCAAGCCGCGCGGCGTCACCGTGTCAGGCGATATCGGCCTGATCAAGCCCGATATCGCGATCTACGAGACGCATGTGAAAAGCTTCGGCCTCAATCCGGCGACGACGATCTTCATCGACGATTCAGCGCCCAACGTCGAAGGCGCCAAGAAGGCCGGATGGGATGCTGTGCGGTTTACCGGCGCCGAGCAGCTGCGCGCCGATCTGGCCGAACGCGGCGTGAGGGTCTGATCATGGCATTCGATCCGGTCAAGGAAATCACCCTCTTCCACGATGCCATCAACAGGCTCGACTACCAGATGATCGAGGACTATTTCGCCGAAGACGCGACCTACGTGTCGAACGGCGTCGGCAGTCTTGCGGGGCGCGACGCGATCATGACAGCCTTCCGCAAATATTTCGACGATTATCCGGACCAGACGGCATTCAACACGCTCATCGAGCGCGTTAGCCCGAAGGCCGGCCGCGCCGTATGGTCGGTGCGGGCCACCCACAGCAAGACTGGCAAGCCGCTGGTGCGCGAGGGCGAGGAGACGATCACCTTCAACGAGGATGGCCGCGTCACCCGCGTCGATGTCAAGGATTACCAGGCGTTCTAATCCCTGCCCTCCGCCCTGACGCGACGAGAAACGCAAATTTCTCATCGCGTTAGGAACAATCAGCGCCGTTGACGGTTTTGTGATGACCCGCGCATGACGCGGCTTCGAGCAAAACGATAAGTCAGCCGTGCTGACAGGAGGTTACGATGGGTAGAGGTATCTTGCTGTGGTTTCTGGGCGTTCCGATTCCGCTGATCCTTCTCATTCTGCTGTTCTGGCACTAGGGGGTGGCGATGTCGTTTACCTCCCCCACGGTGGCCGATGCGCCACTGGAATCCTCGTCCTCGGCCGTCAGCTGGGGACCGATCATTGCGGGCACGCTGGCCGCCACCGCGATCTCGCTGGTCTTCCTGCTGATTGGCTCTGGCCTCGGTCTGACCATGGTGTCGCCGTGGTCGCATGACGGCGCCTCGCTGACCACGGTCGGCGCGACGGCTGCTATCTGGCTGATCGTCGTTCAGTGGGTGTCGGCTGGTCTCGGCGGCTATCTCACCGGCAGGCTGCGCACCAAATGGGTCGGCGTCCACACCTACGAGGTGTTCTTCCGCGACACAGCGCATGGCTTTCTTGCATGGGCGCTAGCAACGGTCATCGTTGCCGGCGTGCTTGGCTCAGCGCTGTCGTCGATCGTCAGCACCGGAACCCAGGCGACTGCAACAGCCGTTGGTGCCGTCGGCGCTGCCGGTGCGGCAAGCGCCAGCGATGGTGCGACCGGCGGCTTCTCGCCAGCCTATTTCACCGACGCGCTTCTGCGCCCGGCGAATACGGCTCCTGCTGCCGGCAACCAGAGCGATGAGGCCGTCAGCGCGCAGGTCACCCGCGTACTGGTCAACGGTATCGTCGACGGCAAGCTTTCGGCCGATGACCAGGCCTATGTGGAGCAGGTCGTTGCAGCGCGCACCGGGCTGTCGTCAACCGATGCCAAGGCCCGCGTCGATGCCGTGCTGAAGCGGATCGACGAAACGAAGGTTGCAGCGCAGAAGGCGGCGGATACCGCCCGCAAGACGGCCTCGGCCGTGGCGCTGTTCGGTGCGCTGTCGCTGTTCGTCGGCGCGTTCATCGCCAGTGTTTCCGCCGCGATCGGCGGTCGCCAGCGCGACGAGGACGAAGAGCGGCTGGCGCTGTTGCAGCGCTGAGTGCTTCAAAGGCCTATGAAATCGGAGACGCTCGGAGAGATCCGGGCGTCTTTTGCGTTTGGTGCCCCAAGCTTCCACGTTTCTAGCCCGCAGACGTGAAGACGCCCGGGGTATGATCCCGGGCGCCTTTTGCCGTGTTCCGCAACTGGAGGTACAAAAACCGGAACACGGCAGTCTCGATCAGGCCTCGTGGATCAACCCGCGGCAGCCAGATCACTGCGGATGACGGCCCTGAGATCGTCGATCGGGCGCAGGGATTGCCCGTCGTCGAAGTGCCAGAAGGTCCATCCGTTGCATGCATCAAGACCCTGGACCTTTGCCCCAAGGCGATGAATGGAGCCGGCGTCGCCGCCGGATGCGATCGTGCCGTCGGCGCGAACGATGGCGCTGTATCGGCGCTTGGCATCGCTCAGCACCTGGCCGGGCTTGATCAGGCCGCTTTCGACCAGAACGTTGAAGGCGACGCGCACTTCCTGCTTCTTGCCGGTCATGACCGTCAGTTCGGCCTTGCCGAGCGGCTCGACCGCCTCGATGCGGGCCGATGCCGCGTCTATATAATCCTGCTCACGCTCAATGCCGACGAAGTGGCGGCCGAGGCGCTTGGCGACGGCGCCGGTGGTGCCGGAGCCGAAGAACGGGTCGAGGATGATGTCGCCCGGCTTCGAGGACGCCATGATGACGCGGGCGAGCAGCGCTTCCGGCTTCTGCGTCGGATGCACCTTCTTGCCGTCGTCGCCCTTGAGGCGCTCGCCGCCGCTGCAGATCGGGAATAGCCAATCGGAACGCATCTGCACGTCGTCGTTGGACGCCTTCAGCGCGTCGTAGTTGAAGGTATAGCCCTTGGCCTTGGCGTTCGGGCTTGCCCAGATCATCGTCTCGTGGGCGTTCTGGAACCGGCGGCCCTTGAAGTTCGGCATCGGGTTGGTCTTGCGCCAGACGATGTCGTTGAGGATCCAGAAGTTGAGGTCCTGCAACGTGGCGCCGACGCGGAAGATGTTGTGGTAAGAACCGATGACCCAGAGCGTGCCTGATGGTTTCAGCACGCGGCGGCAGGCCAGCAGCCAGGCGCGGGTGAAGGCATCGTAGGCTTCGAATGAGGCGAACTGGTCCCACTCGTCATCGACGGCATCGACCAGTGACTGGTCGGGGCGATGCAGGGAACCGCCGAGCTGGAGGTTGTAGGGCGGATCGGCGAAGATGACATCGACGGAGTGGGTCGGGAGGGCCTCAAGAGCCGAAACGCAATCGCCCTTGATGATCGTGTCGATCCATGAACCCGGCCTTGCGGAGGCCTTGAGATCGGCAAGCGGTAATACTGACGCCATCTTTAAACTCGCTCATACACGTTACGCACTTTACTGTCTGTTATGGTTACTCATCTTGGTTACCAAAGCCTGAACCAGCGTGCGATTTCGGGAAAATAAAATGAGGGCGTTGCGTCATCCGCGCCTACTTGCCGGTTTGCCGCTCATTGCCTAAGATTGAAATGTCAGGAGTGAACACGCGATGCGTTCGACCAAGGCCGCCGAAATCTCCAGAAAACAGCCGTCCCGGAAAAACATTCTGGCGGGCGATCTCACCGACGACGAAATGCGGCTGATCCGCAACGCGCGCGTTGAGACTGATGAGCGTTACGAACTTGATGATCTCGACGAGGATGGAAAGCTCAAACCTTCGAAACGGCCGAGCTAATCCGTGAAGATACCACCTCATCCGCCGGTTGGATGCTTGGTGGCCTACGAGTTCCTGTGGCGCTCTCAAAGCCAATATCGAGATGATGGCTTCAAGGTTTATCCGGCCGCGATCGTTTTCGCCCGCGCTACCGGTGACGGCGCCATCATGACGTACGCGCTGGGAATGTCGCACAGCCAGCCGAGCGCGTTGCAGAGAGCCGTGGAAGTGCCGAGGAAACTCAAGAGGCATTTGGGACTCGATGAAATCCCCTCCTGGATCTACACAGATCAGCTAAATGTCTTCGTCTGGGCGGGCGCCGATTTGCGCCCTGCGTCATGGCTGTCGGAGAAACCACATCTCGACAGCTGCGTGATTGGGGCCCTGCCAACAGGATGGCTCCACGATCTGCTGCAACATCTCGACGAAAGCCGTCGCCTGCAGAAGCTGAAAGTTATCAAGCGCACGTAACTACCCCGCCCCCTCATGCACCGCCCGGCTATCCACGGGCGCCTCCGCTCTCTCGGTCATCCCGTAATCGCGCACCACATTTCCGATCCGCAGCCGGTAATCGGCGAAGATGCCGTTGCGGCCGGCCGATTGGGCGGCGCGGTGGCATTCGAGGTTGCGCCAGCGCTTGACCGCATCCTCGTCGCGCCAGAAGGAGAGCGAGAGGAGCTTGCCGCGCATCGTCAGGCTTTCGAAGCGCTCGATGGAGATGAAGCCATCCATCTTTTCAAGCTCGGCGCGCAGTTCGCCAGCAAGATCGAGATAGGTGTGACGCTCGCCGAGATAGGGCAGGACTTCGAAGATGACGGCGATCATGGCTGCACCCGTGCGCCATGCGGAAGCGAGACATTCTTCAGGAAGAGGCGGTCTTCCCTGAGGATGAAGCGCTCGCGTTTGGCGAAAGCGTAGTTCTCGCGGCCGAGCGGGTCGGCGGCGAGACGGGCGCGGTAGACTTCGTAGGCGGCAAGGTTTTCGATGTTGTAGACGCCGTAGGCGGTGGTGGCGGAGCCTTCGTGTGGGGCGAAATAGCCGATCAGCTCGGCGCCGTTGCGCGGGATTGCCTGGCCCCAGTTGCTGCTGTACTCGGCGAATTGGTCCTTCTTGAACGGATCGATCTCGTAGCGGATGAAGCAGGTAATCATCGTCGTCTCCTTTTGTCGGTGAGACGGTTTTGCCATATTGCCGGGCGGGCATGCTTCGGTTACGGTCGAACTATGCAGGAGATCGACAGATGAAAGAAGGGCCTGACATCGCGCAGATCGGCGCGCTCATCGGCGATCCCGCCCGTGCCAACATGCTGACGGCACTGATGGGCGGCAAGGCGCTGACGGCGACCGAGCTTGCGGCGGCCGGCGGTATCACCGTGCAGACGGCGAGCACGCATCTGGCCAAACTCGAGGCCGGGCAGTTGCTGGCGCAGCGCAAGCAGGGGCGACACCGCTATTTCACGCTGGCCGACGATGCGGTCGGCAAGCTGCTCGAAAACATCATGGGATTTGCGGCCGGGCGCGGGCATCTCAGGCATCAACCGGGACCGAAGGAGCCGGCGCTCCGCAAGGCGCGGATCTGCTATGATCATCTGGCCGGCGATTTCGGCGTGCGAATGCTGGACAGCCTGGTCGCCGGGGGCGCGATCGATGCGATCGGCGACGGGCTGGCGCTGACGAGTAAGGGCGAGAGCACGCTGAAATGCATCGGCATCAATGTCGGCGATCTCAAAGCGTCCAGGCGGCCGCTTTGCCGATCCTGTCTCGACTGGAGCGAACGGCGCGCGCACCTGGCCGGCAGTCTCGGCAAGGCGCTGCTCTCAAACTTCTTCGACAAGGGATGGGCGCGGCGGACAGCCGGCAGCCGCTCGGTGATCTTTTCGCCTGATGGAGAGCGGCAGTTTCTGGCGCTGTTTCCGATCGACGCTTGAGGGCGCGGGGCGCAGGCCCTGCGGGTCGCATGCGCGCCAGGCGCGCAATTCACAGGCGTGCGAGCGGGCATTGCAAATTCTAATCTATCGGATGAGTATATGCCGCCGGTTTGTCGGTATTGCAAAGCGATCGAGGCCTTGATGTTTCCGCTTTCCCACATGATGAAATCGTTCATACGCAAGGGCCGCCTGACCGTCATCGATGCCGACGGTAAGCGCCACATTTTCGAAGGCTCCGCCGGTCCTCACGTCACGATGCGGCTGACCGACAAGAGGCTCTACCGGACGCTGGTGTTCAAGGCCGAGCTTGCGGCGGGTGAAGCCTATATGGACGGAACGATGCGGTTCGAGGAGGGTTCGACGCTGCGCGACTTCCTGACCCTTTTCTCGATCAACCGCCTGTCGCTCGGCTCCTACCCGATCCAGAAGGTGCTGCGCGCCATCAAGATGCGGTTTCGCAAGCGCCAGCAGTCGAACCGCAAAGGCGAGGCGCAGCAGAACGTTGCCCATCACTACGATCTCGGCAATGATTTCTACAAGCTGTTTCTCGACCGGAACATGCTCTACTCGTGTGCCTATTTCCGCGAGCCCGGCGAAACGCTGGAAGAGGCGCAACGCAACAAGCTGCGGCTTCTGGCCAGCAAGCTCGGGCTCAAGCCGGGGATGAAGGTTCTGGATATCGGCTGTGGCTGGGGCGATCTGGCGCTTTATCTGGCGGCACTCGAGGATGTCGAGGTTCTCGGCGTGACGCTGTCCGTCGAGCAGCAGGCGCTTGCCACCGAACGCGCCAGGGAGGCTGGACTTGCCGATCGCGTCCGTTTCGAGCTCAAGGACTACCGGGAGGTCGAGGGGCAGTTTGATCGCATCGTTTCCGTCGGCATGTTCGAACATGTCGGCGTCCAGCATTACGACGAGTTCTTCAAGAAGCTGAACGCGCTGATGCCCGACGACGGTCTTGCGGTGCTGCATTCGATCGGCCACATGAGCCCGCCGGGCATGGCCAGTGCCTGGCTGCGGAAGTACATTTTCCCCGGCGCCTATTCGCCGGCGCTGTCGGAGGTGTTTACGGTCGTCGAGCAGAACAGCCTGTGGGTCACGGATCTCGAGTTCCTGCGTGTGCACTATGCGACGACGCTCTCTCACTGGGCCGAGCGCTTCGAGCATAACCGCGACAAGGTCATCGCGCTCTATGATGAGCGTTTCGCGCGGATGTGGGAATTCTACCTGATCAGCGCCGAGATGATGTTTCGCACCGGCAGCCAGCTGGTCTTCCACATGCAGCTGTCGCGCTCGCGTGACGCCGCCCCCGTCGTCCGCGATTACATCACCGACAGGCAGCGCGATTATCTGGCGCTTGAAAAGACGCTGAACCTGCCGGTGTGAAGGGTTACCCATGTGTCGGATGCTACCGCGCGGCAACCAGCACACCCTTGAAGCCATTGCCGGCAACGGTGTCGCAGAGCTCGTTCCATTCGCAATCCTTGCAAGCCCTGCGGATGGTGCCTGAAGTGAAGTTGCGGCGCAGTCTTGCGAGCAGCTTGCCGTCGGGAACGATCCGCGTGCCGTCGTCCGCGGGCATGCCGAGCAGACGGCTGACCGCTTCGGCAGCGGCCGCATCACGCGTGCAGACACTGGCGTTGTGGCAGTGCGCCGGCCTGCCCGACAGCAAGGGCGCGCAGATATCGTCGGGACCGGAGACAATCTCGATCTCCTCGCCCGACGACAGGCGTTCAGCAATCCTGATGTAGTTGGCGGTGAAGGCTGGCGTATAGCCCTCACCGACAAAGGTCAGCATGCAGAGCAGATGGTGGGCGCGCAGGCGAACCGTCATATCAACGTCCGGTATAGATCCTCACGCCTTTGAGGGCCGCTGCGGCAAGCGCCGACTTCAGCACGGCGCCCAGAATGAACGGGGCGACGCCGAGCACCCATGCCTTTTCCATGCCGAGCAGGCTTGCCAGCCACAGGCCGCCGATCGCCAGGCACAGGAGATTGGCCAGCAGGTGCGCGCCGAAGCTGCGGATCACCTTGTCGCCGGTCCAGCCGCGTTCGGCCAGCCAGCCGGTGAGAGCGGCAATGAGCGGGAAGGAGACGAGGTAGCCGGCCGTGGCGCCCGCGAAAGGCGCGAGACCACCGGCGCCGTTGGCGAGCACCGGGAAGCCGACAGCGGCCTCGGCGAGCCAGGCGAGAACCGTCAACGCACCGAGGCGCCAGCCGTACAGCGCGCCGATCATGGTGACGGCAAAGGTCTGCATGGTGATCGGCACCGGCACCATCGGCACTGAAATCTGCGAGGCGAGCGCCAGCACCAGCGTGCCGGCCAGCACGAAGACGGCCTTGATGGCCGCCGGGCGGGCGGACAGGCGCAGCGGGTCGAAAACGAGCTTGGCCGAGTGATCGAACAAGGACATGAGTTTCTCCTTCTCAAATTATAGATAATTTTTGATTCCATCTATTTTATGAAAGAGAATTTTTGCGAACGCAAGCGGATGATCACGGTGACCAAGTACCATGTCCATTCGTTTGCAGCCATTATGGTGCAAATATCGCGATATTTTGGCAATTTTCACAGGAAAACGGCCAGATAACATTATCTATAATTTGTGGAAATCAGCCTACGATGGCGAATGCGTCAGGGGCGACGGCACCCTTTTGCGTGGATTTCGGCGCGCGTCCGATCCACTGAACATGCCGCTCGAGGATCGACGCCGCCTCGTCGGCCCTGCCCTGGCGCAAGGCCAGCAGGATGGCGCGGTGATCGTGATCGGTGCGCTTTTCCCAGCCGGAACGCCAGGCGGAAAACAGGAAGCGGGCGCTGGCGGCGTGCAGATCGTCGATCGAGGCCAGCAGGCGGCTCATGTTGCACGGCGCGAGGATCAATGTGTGGAAACGCCGGTTGGCCTCTTCCCAGGCGTGGACGTCGGCGGCTGCATCGCCCTCGCGGGTCGCCTCCTCGGCCGCGTCCAGAATGGCCGGCGTTAGATGCTTGGCGGCGTGGCGCAGGGCGAGCACTTCGAGAGCGGCGCGCATCTCGGCGACCTCGCGCACCTCCTTCAGATCGAAGGAGGCGACACGAACGCCGCGGCGGGGCTCGCTGATCGCCAGCCCCTGCGCCTCCAGCCGGCGAAACGCCTCGCGGACCGGGACATGGCTGGTGCCAAACTCCTCAGCGATGTGATCCTGGCGCAGGCGCAGGCCGGCCGACAGTTCGCCGCGAACGATGCGGTCAGCGAGCACGCGGCTGATGCGGCTTGCGATTGTGTCTTCCGGTTCCTTGGCCATATCCATCCCTTAGACACAGGACAGGGGCTTGTCGAGGCGACTGGGCCAGCATTCGCAGGCAATTCGATTGCGGACAAAGCAAGCCTCCCGGTCGCCACAGGCCAGCCATGACGCGCTGCCGGTTGAGATCGGGCGAGGCATCGTGTAAAGCCGCCTCATTCCCAAACAAGGCGTGACATACATGAACGGCTTCGACCTCATCATTTTCGACTGCGACGGCGTTCTGGTCGATTCCGAAATCATCGCCGCCGATGTCGAGTCCAGGCTCCTGACGGAAGCCGGTTATCCGATCGGCATCGAGGAAATGGGCGAGCGCTTCGCCGGCATGACCTGGCAGAACATCCTGCTGCAGGTCGAGCGCGAGGCAAGCATTCCGATCTCGGCGTCGCTGCTGGACAAGTCCGAAAAGCTTCTCGACCTGCGGCTGGAACAGGACGTGCAGGCAATATCGGGCGTCGAGGCTGCGGTGAAGCGGATCAAGCTGAAGCGCTGCATCTGCTCGAACTCGTCGAGCGCCCGCCTCGACATGATGCTCGGCAAGGTCGGGCTGAAGCCGCTGTTTGCGCCCAACATCTTCTCGGCCAAGGATCTCGGCGCCGACCGCGTCAAGCCGAAGCCTGACATCTTCCTGCACGGCGCCAAGCAGATGGGCGTTTCGCCGTCGCGCGCCGTCGTGGTCGAGGATTCGGTGCATGGCGTTCATGCGGCGCGTGCCGCCGGCATGCGCGTCATCGGCTTTACCGGCGCGTCGCACACCTATCCCTCGCATGCCGACAAGCTGACGGATGCCGGTGCCGAGACGGTGATTTCGCGGATGATCGATCTGCCCGGCGTGGTTGCGGCACTTGCCGAATGGGACGGCGTTCTGTGATCCCGCTCGGGCCGTTCAGATCCTGATCGACAGGGCGGAAGGCAGAATATCGAAGCGTGCCGGCAATTGGCCGGGCGCTTCGCCGTCGCTGTCGATCAGCGCCGCATCCTTGCCGATCGGCCATGCCTCGACGCATCTTGCGCGGTGGGTGGTGACCAGCGGGCTTTTCAAATGGGCGCCGCTGTAGATGCTGTTCAGCAAGGTGAGAACCTTGAAGCGCGGCGCGCCGCGCATGATCACCACATCGAAGAAGCCATCCGTCAGGTCGGCCCCGGGCGCAACCTGCATGCCGCCGCCGAACCATGCGCCATTGGCAACCGCGACCGCCGTGATCGGGCCCTCGTAGACATCCGCGCCATCAAGCCGAAGCCGGACGCTGCACGGGCGATAGCGCAGGATCTGCCACATGCTGTGAAACAGGAAGACCGCCGGGCCGGGCAGCCGCCTGCCGTTTCGCGCGGCGTTGACGGCGCGTACGATCTGACCTGATACGCCGAAGCTGGCGATGTTCGCAAAGTGCCGGGTGATCGGATTGCCGCTTTCGTCGTGGCAGGCGAGAACACCGGCATCGATCCGCCGGATCGCTGACGCCATGACATGCGCGACGGCGGAAACCGGATCGACGGGCAGAGAAAAATTGCGCTGGAAATCGCAGCCGGTGCCAGTCGCGATGAAGGAAAAGGCGGTGTCCGGGCGCCCCGATTTCAGGACGCCACCGGCGACCTCGCCGATCGTTCCATCGCCGCCGACGGCGACGACCAGATCGGCGCCATCATCGGCCAAGCCGCGCGCCAGACGCTCGGCGTCGCCCGCACGCTCGGTCTCAAGCAAGGTGAGCCCAGCGCCATGCGTTTCGAACGCCCGCCGCAGCGTCGAGCGGAGTGCTTCGAGCCCGCGCCGCCCGGACGCGGGATTGAGGATCATGCCGACCTTCAATGCAATCTTGCCCCCGGAGCGAATGCGGAAACCCTTGCCGCCAACGCAGCGATGCCAGGCTTACTTCTTTTTCTTGCCCTTGGCCGGCGCGCCCTGGTCGAAGCCGATATTGACGCGGACAAGCGCACCGGAGCCGACCGGCAGCTTGATGTTGTCCTTGCGGAACAGAACCTGGGTGGCGCCGCTCGGATCGACCGTGGCCGGGAAATTCGTCACCTCGGAATAGAGCGAGTCTTCGCCGTCAAGCACGGTGATGCGGATCGGCAGCGTGACGCTGGCGGGGCCGCCCGCCGGGCCGGCGATGACGCGCAGCTGAGCAACGACCGTCATCGTCAGGTTCTGCTCATTGAGCGTGCACTGGCGGGTGTAGTTGCCGATCGTGGCCTGGAAGGAGAGCTTTTCGGGCGCACCGGTTTTGGCGCCGCCTGCATAACTGTGGTAGATCGCCTCGGCGTCCTTCATGTAGATCGTCGGGCATGCGCCCTGAACGACTGGAGCCGTGGTGCCGGATGCGGTCGTCGCCGTGCCGATGGAGGGGTCGCTTGAGGAAGGGTTGGCGGGGGCCAGCGGCATGACCTGCGCGTTGCCGCTCGGCTGTGCCGGAGCCGACGTCTTGCTGTCTCCACCGCCCATGCCGAGCGAGTTGCAACCGACCAGGATAGCCGCGACAGATGCGGAAACGATAAGACGAGAGATCTTGCCGAGCACGATATACGACCCTTTTCACAAAGTTTTTTGTCAGGCCCGATCAGTGAAAACAGGGCCTTTCGTGACAGTTTGCGATGGTCTATATCAGCGGCGCAAACAAAAATCGATTGGGCAAGCACTGTTTTGATGCACATTTCGGGATTGCAGCCGACCTTGGCCGGCGCGACAGGCGAGATGCGACGTGGAGCAGGTTTTCTCTCCAACCCGGATTTCCTCCGGCCGGCAGATCAAGGATGACGACAGTGGACTATATCTCGACCCGCGGCGAAGCCCCTGCCCTCGGTTTCTGCGATGCATTGCTGGCTGGTCTGGCGCGCGACGGCGGCCTGTATGTGCCGCGCGAATGGCCGCAGTTCTCGAAGAAAGAGATCCGGGCGCTGCGCGGCAAGAGCTATCAGGACATCGCCTTCACCATTCTCTCGCCGTTCACCAACGGCGAAATCCCCGCCGACACCTTCCGGGCGATGATAGACGAAGCCTATGGCACCTTCCGCCATCCAGCGATCGCGCCGCTGGTGCAGACCGGTCCGAACAGCTTCGTGATGGAGCTGTTCCACGGTACGACGCTGGCGTTCAAGGATGTCGCCATGCAGCTTCTGGCGCGGATGATGGATTACGCGCTGGAAAAGCGCGGCGAGCGCGCCACCATCGTCGGCGCCACCTCGGGTGATACCGGCGGCGCGGCGATCGATGCCTTCGCGGGCCGCGAGCGCACCGACATCTTCATTCTCTTCCCGCACGGCAAGGTTTCGCCGGTGCAGCAGCGGCAGATGACGACATCGACATCCGCCAACGTGCATGCGCTCGCCGTCGAGGGCAATTTCGACGATTGCCAGAACCTGGTGAAGGCGATGTTCAACGACGGCTTGTTCCGCGACAAGGTCAAGCTCTCGGGTGTCAACTCGATCAACTGGCCGCGCATCATGGCCCAGATCGTCTATTACTTCACGACTGCCGTGGCACTCGGCGGACCGGACCGGAAGATCTCGTTCACCGTTCCGACGGGCAATTTCGGCGACATCTTCGCCGGCTATTGCGCCAAGCGCATGGGCCTGCCGATCGGCAAGCTCGTCGTCGCCACCAACGAGAACGACATCATCGCCCGGACGCTGAAAACCGGTCGCTACGAGATGAAGGAGGTCAAGGCCACGACCTCGCCGTCGATGGACATTCAGATCTCGTCGAACTTCGAACGGCTGCTGTTCGAGGCCTACGACCGCGACGCCTCGAAGGTGCGCGCCGCCATGGACAGCCTGAAGCAGTCGAACGGCTTCGAGATATCGTCCAAGGCGCTCGCCTTCATCAAGAAGGATTTCCGCGCCGGCCGCGCCAGCGAGAAGCAGGTGGCGGAGACGATCAAGTCGACACTGGCCAAGACCGGCTACCTTCTCGATCCGCATTCGGCGATCGGCGTGTTCGTTGCCGACAAGCACGAAAAGCCGAATACGCCGATGGTTGCGCTGGCGACTGCGCACCCCGCCAAGTTCCCCGCCGCCGTAAAATCGGCTTCCGGTATTGACCCCGCGCTCCCGACGTGGCTTGCTGATTTGATGGACAAGGAGGAGCGCTTTCAGATCGTTAAGCCCGAGCTTAAAGCCGTAGAAACGTTTATCGGCAAGCATTCCCGGGCCTAATCGGCGGCAGGCGCAGAAAGATAGCCAATGACAGTTGAGTGCACCCGGCTAAAGTCCGGGCTGACAGTAGTGACACAGACGATGCCGCATCTCGAAAGTGCAGCACTCGGTGTCTGGATCAAATCAGGTTCGCGCAACGAGACGACAGACGAGCACGGTATTGCCCACCTGCTCGAGCACATGGCCTTCAAGGGAACGGCACGACGCAGCGCTCGCGAGATCGCCGAGGAGATCGAGGACGTGGGTGGCGAGGTCAACGCCGCGACATCGACCGAGACGACATCCTACTATGCGCGCGTCCTGAAGGACCACGTGCCGCTCGCCGTCGATATCCTGGCCGATATTTTGACCGAATCGGCGTTCGACGAGGAAGAGCTGGAGCGTGAAAAGCAGGTCATCCTGCAGGAGATCAACGCCGCCAACGACACGCCCGACGACGTGGTGTTCGACCGGTTCTCCGAAGTCGCCTATCGCGACCAGACGCTCGGCCGCGCCATTCTCGGCACGCCTCAGACGGTCGTTTCCTTCACACCGCAACAAATTCGCGGCTATCTCAGCCGCAACTATACGACCGACCGCATGTTCGTGGTCGCCGCCGGCGCCGTGCAGCATGATGAGTTCGTGCGCATGGTCGAGGACCGGTTCTCGTCGCTTCCGACAGCGCCGAGCGCGCCACCTGTCATGGATGCCGCCCACTATATCGGCGGCAACATTCGCGAGACGCGCGACCTGATGGATGCGCAGATCCTGCTCGGCTTCGAGGGCAAGGCTTATCACGCGCGTGATTTCTACTGTTCGCAGATCCTCGCCAACATTCTCGGCGGCGGCATGTCGTCCCGGCTGTTCCAGGAAGTGCGCGAAATCCGCGGCCTCTGCTACTCGATCTATGCCTTCCACTGGGGCTTCTCCGACACCGGCATCTTCGGCATTCATGCCGCGACCGGCGGCGAGAACCTGCCGGAGCTGGTGCCCGTCATCATCGACGAGCTGCACAAGTCGGCGACATCGATCGACCAGAAGGAAATCGAACGCGCCCGGGCGCAGATCCGCGCGCAGCTTCTGATGGGCCAGGAAAGCCCGGCGGCGCGCGCCGGCCAGGTTGCGCGGCAAATGATGCTTTACGGCCGTCCGATCTCGAATCCGGAGATGATGGAACGGCTCGAGGGCATCACGATCGACCGACTGACCGATCTTGCCGGCCGGCTGTTTTTCGACACCGTGCCGACATTGTCCGCAATCGGCCCGCTCGAGCATCTCGCACCGATGGAAGACATCGCCGCGTCCCTGTCTTCGTCTGCCCCGATGGGCAAGCAAGCCGTGCTTTGATTTTGCCGTTGCGCTGCCGGGAGTGATCGATGCCAAAATCGGTGTTTCGATTCCTATCTCGGCAGCCGGAAGCGGTGGAGATCGAAGACGACAACTATGTGCTGCGGCTGCCGCGCTATCAGGATTTCAACCAGTGGCACAAGCTCCGGTCTGCCAGCCGGGGCTTTCTCGAACGCTGGGAACCGACCTGGCGGCGGGACGAGCTGACCGAGGGTTCCTATCGGGCGCGCGTCATTCGCGGCAAGCAGGAATATGCGTCCGGCCAGGCCGTGCCGCTGCTGTTGTTTCACCGGGATAACATGACGCTGCTCGGCGGCATCACCATCGGCTACATCAGGCGCGGGGCGGCACAAAGCTGCATGATCGGCTACTGGATGGGCGAGGCGCATGCCGGCCAGGGTCATATGTTCGCCGCACTTCGGTTGGTTATACCCTACATCTTCGCAGGGCTTGAGTTGCACCGTATCGAAGCAGCCTGTATTCCAGACAATGCTCGGAGCATCCGCCTGCTTGAAAAAGCCGGGTTTCAGCGGGAAGGCTATCTGCGCGGATACTTGAAGATCAACGGTCAGTGGCATGATCACGTGATGTTTTCACTGCTCGCCACCGATACGGATAAAGGCAGGATAACCGACAGCCGATGACCAACAAACGCATGCTGCCCTCATCACCGACCGGACGCTTCGTCGCGGTGATTGCAGCGCTTTTCCTGTCGGTGTTGACGCTTGCATCGGGCGCCGCGCAGGCAGCCGAACCCGTCAAGATTTCACGCGACGATACCGCGCTCGACCTGACCAAAACCACCGAGATCTACGCCAACCAGGGCGAGGCCTTTCAGGTTTCCACCGCCGCCGGCGCCGACGGCATCCGCCGCCGCATCGAGGTGCGCTCGAGCTCAGGCAACCACCAGGGCGACTGGGCGGTGTTTGCGCTCGCCAACGTGTCGGACGAACAGCTGGAGCGCGTCATTGTCGCACCGCATTTCCGTCTGGTGAATTCCAAGCTGTTCTGGCCGGATCTCGGCGCGCAGCGCATCATTGCGATCACGCCGAGCGAAGGCTTTGCGCTCGACCGGCAGCCGAGCGATGATTCCGACGTGTTCCGCATCACGCTCAACCCGGGTTCCGTCATCACCTTCGTGGCCGAGTTGGCGACACCAGAGCTGCCACAGATCTATCTATGGGAACCGGATGCCTACAAGGACACGATCAACGCGTTTACGCTCTATCGCGGCATCGTGCTCGGCATCGCCGGCCTGCTGGCGGTGTTCCTGACCATCCTGTTCGTCGTCAAGGGCACCTCGATGCTGCCGGCGACGGCGGCGCTTGCCTGGGCTGTACTCGGCTACATCTGCGTCGACTTCGGCTTTCTCGGAAAGCTCGTCAGTATCGCCTCGGCGGACCAGCGAATATGGCGCGCCTGCGCGGAGGTGGCGCTGGCGTCGAGTTTCGTCATCTTCCTGTTCACCTATCTCAACCTCAACCGATGGCATACGCATCTCGGCTATGTGACACTTGCCTGGGTGCTCGGTCTGGCGCTGCTGTTCGGCGTGGCGATCTACGATCCGTCGATCGCCGCCGGCGTCGCCCGCCTGTCGTTTGCATTGACAGCGACGATGGGGCTGCTGCTGATCATCTATCTCGGCCTCAACCGCTATGATCGCGCCATCCTGTTGGTGCCCGCCTGGGCGCTGATCCTGGTGTGGATCTTCGGCGGCTGGCTGACCATCACCGGCCAACTCGACAATGACATCATCCAGCCGGCGCTCGGCGGCGGTCTCGTGCTGATCGTTCTCCTGATCGGCTTCACGGTGATGCAGCATGCGTTTGCCGGCGGCGCTTTCCAGCAGGGGCTGTTTTCCGATCTCGAGCGGCAATCGCTGGCGCTCACGGGCTCCGGCGACATGGTGTGGGACTGGGACGTGGCGCGCGACCGCGTCGTCACCATCCCCGATGTTTCCGTCAAGCTCGGGCTTTCACCTGGCGTGATGCATGGTGCGGCCCGCAACTGGCTGCCGCGTCTGCACCCCGACGACCGCGACCGTTTCCGCGCCACGCTCGATGTGCTGCTCGAGCATCGCCGCGGCCGCCTGAACCACGAATTCCGCATCCGCGCCGAGGACGGCCATTTCCACTGGCTGCTGATCCGCGCACGACCCGTGCTCGGCTCGAACGGCGAAGTGATCCGCTGCGTCGGGACGATCATCGACGTTACCGAACAGAAGAATTCGACGGATCGCCTTCTGCAGGACGCGCTGCACGACAACCTGACCGGCCTGCCGAACCGGCAGCTGTTCCTCGACCGGTTGCAGGGTGTGCTGGCGCTGGCGCCGGGCAGCGATACGCTTCGCCCGACTGTGATGGTGATCGACATCGACCGCTACAAGCTGGTGAACGACGCGCTCGGCATTGCTGCCGGCGACAATATCCTGATCGCGCTGACGCGGCGCCTGCGCCGCCTGCTGAAACCACAGGATACGCTGGCCCGGCTTTCCGGCGACCAGTTCGGCCTCATCCTCGTTTCGGAACGCGATCCGGCCAAGATTGCCGATTTTGCCGATGCGATCAGCAAGGCGATCATGGTGCCGATCAACTTCGCCAATCGCGAGATCATCCTGACGGCATCGATCGGGCTCGCCTCCTTCGTCGACCAGCAGGAAAACGCGACGGGGATGCTCAGCGATTCGGAGCTTGCCATGTACCGGGCCAAACGCGCCGGCGGCAACCGCGTCGAGCCGTTCCAGCCCGCCTTCCGCGACTTCGGCGCCGACCGGCTGCAGCTCGAGAGCGATCTGCGCCGCGCGCTGGAGCGCAAGGAACTATCGATGGTCTACCAGCCGATCGCCGGTCTCGAGGATGTCGAGATCGCCGGCTTCGAGGCCCTGATGCGGTGGGAGCATCCGAAGCGCGGCAATATCCCGCCGTCCGAATTCATCCCGATCGCGGAGGCATCTGATATCATCAACATGTTGGGGATCTTCGCGCTCGAACAAGCGACAAACGACCTGATGGCCTGGGAAAACCAGACCGGTGAGCTGCCGATCTTCGTATCGATCAATCTGTCCAGCGCGCAACTGCTGAACAACGATCTGTATGACGATGTTCGCTCGGTGCTGGCCAAGACGCATTGCGATCCGGCACGGCTGAAGCTGGAACTGACCGAGACGATGGTGATGGAGAACCCGGAACAGGCGCGCCTTGTGCTGGAAAAGCTCCGCGATATCGGCCTTGGCCTGGCGCTCGACGATTTCGGCACTGGCTATTCGTCGCTGTCCTACCTGACGCGTTTCCCGTTCGACACGATCAAGCTCGACAAGTCGTTGGTTTGCGACACCAGCGACCGGAAATCGACGGTACTGCGCTCGGTCATCTCCATGGCGCGCGAACTTGAGATGAAAGTCGTCGCCGAGGGGATCGAATCCAACGAGGATGCGATCGAACTGGCTAAGATGGGCTGCACCTACGGCCAGAGCTACCTGTTCGGACCGCCGATGGCGGCCGAATCCGTTCTGCGGCTGCTGAAGGAACGCTTTCCGCTGACCAAGCGGGCCTAATACCCCCGTTTGGAGCGTCAGGCCGCGGCCTGACGAGGCTCGGTCACCCGGTTCTGAATCAACTGGTGCAGATATTCGAGCTTGTCGACGACAGGGTTCGACAGCACGAATGGATAGGAATCGGGCTGGCCCATACTGCGTTGTATGGCATTGATGGCAACCGACAGCGGCACCCAGGCGCTCACCAACTGCTCGGCATTGGCGGCCCGGTAGGGATCGAAATCCACCTCTGACGCCATTTCCTCATGCCCGCGCGGATCGATCGCGATGCCGAAGCCGCGTGCGGTTTCAAGCGTATCGACGATGTGCAGGTAGTGCGCGAAGCACTCGGCAAAATCTTCCCACGGGTGGGCGGTGGCGTAAGCGCTGATATAGCTCTGCTGCCAGCCGGCGGGCGCACCATTCTGGTAGTGGTTCTGGAGCGCGACGCCGTAGTCCTGGCGCTCGTCGCCGAACACAGCGCGGAAACCGTCGAAAGCATTGCGGTCGCGGACGAGCTTGTTCCAGACGAAGTGCCCGACCTCGTGCCGGAAATGGCCGAGAAGAGTGCGGTACGGCTCGTTCATCGAGGCGCGGGCCAGTTCGCGGGTGATATCGTCGGCTTCGGCGGCGCGGATAGCGATGACGCCTTCGTCATGGCCGGTGATTGCCGGTATGACGTGGCCGTCCATCTGCACCTCGTCCTCGAGGAAATCAAAGACGAGACCGCCTTGCGGATCCTCGTTGCGATCAGGCGGCGGCAACCGCCAGCGCAGCAGCGAGTAGAAGAGATGGCGTTGCGCCTGACTGATGCGGCGCCAGCGGTCGATGCCGTCCTGCGTGTCGGTATTGGGGACCAGCCGGTTGTGGCGACAGGCAATGCAGAATTGGTGGTCGTCGTTCGGTCCCACCAGCCAGTTGCAGATGTCGAGACCGGCATTAGCGCAGAAGCGCACCGGCCGTTCCGGCTCCGCGGTCAATTGCCAGACATCGCCATCGCGCGGCTCTAGCGAGCGCATCGAGAGGTCGTCGGGGAGGAAACCGAGGCGATGATTGCACCGGACACACTGCCGGTTATCGAAATGCACGACCTGATCGCAATTATCGCAGGCAAAAAGCCGCATCGAATCCCCCATTAACCGGCGTTGATATAAAAACGACCCGCAGCGCGGAAGCGCAACGGGCCATTGAGGGAGCGTGATCGATCAGAGACGATCGACGACGCCCTTGATTTTGTCCTTGGCATTGCCTTCGGCAACCTGGGACTTGCCCTTGGCTTCCTGTACGGCACCCTTGACGCGCATGGAGTCGTCGCCCGAAGCCTTTCCGATTGCCTGCTTTGCCTTGCCGGCGAGTTCATTGGTCTTGCCGGAAATCTTGTCGGTGGTGCTACCCATCTGAAATTCTCCTTTTAGGACGAGCCTGTTGCCCGTTGCGAAAAGAGAACGTCGCTTCCTGCTATTCGTTCCGAGAATTATTTGCCGAAAAGATCATGTTCTGACGATCCGGTCTTCAGGCGTGGCCGGCTTCCGGAGACAGCATGGCGGCGGTCACGCCCATGCCGGCCAGGGCGCGTTCATACTTGTCGTCGAGGTTGCGATCGAAGATCAGCGCATCGTTGGCCGGGCAGTTGAGCCAGCCATTGCTTGAAATCTCCGCCTCCAGCTGGCCGGCGCCCCAGCCGGCATAGCCGAGCATCATGGTGGCGCGCTTCGGACCCTTGCCCTTGGAGATCGCCCGGATGATGTCGAGCGTCGCCGTCATGCAGATATCGTCGCTGACGGGAATGCTGGCATCGCAGAGATAATCGTCGGAGTGCAGCACGAAGCCGCGGCCGCTCTCAACCGGGCCGCCGGTCTGGATCGGCAGTTCACGGGCGGGCGGCGGCAGCACGATCGCCTCGTCATCCTTGATCATGTCGAGATGCAGGAGAACATCGGTGAAGGTCAGATCCTGCGGGCGATTGATGATGAACCCCATGGCGCCGGCATCGGAATGGGCGCAGATGAAGATGACCGAGCGGGCAAAGTTGCTGTCGGCCATGCCGGGCATGGCGATCAGGAACTGGCCATCGAAGAAACCGCGTTCGCGTCTGTTTTTCAGGGTCGACAGGGACATGATACCTCCTGATGCCAGACCGCCCGAGGCCCCGACAAGAGAAACATGGGGCAATGTCACAGATCAATCAACCGAAAATGACAATTTAATCGGAAGCAGCTTCTGGCGAAGAGACGGTGCTTTGGGTAACGATTGCCGTCATGATCGCCAGCCATCGCTTCCATCGTCTGCTCCTTGTCGCCGCCGCCGCCCTTGGCCTGTCGCTGCCGGTATTTTGTCCGGCCCGCGCCGAGACCAGCGACTGGGTCGATAATGCCGGTGGGCGGATGCGGCTGGTGGCGCTGGCGCCCGACAAGAACGGCAAGATCCGGGCCGGGCTGCAGATCGAGCCGAACCCCGGCTGGATCACCTACTGGCGAGAGCCGGGCAATAGCGGCATCCCACCGCAGATCACCATGGCGCCGGGAAGTGGCGTGACTCTTGAAAGGGTCGATTATCCCACGCCCAAGCACATCGCCAACGGCACGCTCGACGATATCGGCTACGACGGAGCGGTGACGCTGCCGTTGACGCTTTCGGCCGCGAGCGGGACGGTGAACGAGATCAAGGCGCAGGCCTTCATCGGCATCTGCAAGGAGATCTGCGTGCCGTTCCAGGCCGATCTCTCGCTGCGATTTTCCGGGTCGGCACAATCGCGCCCTGAAGAGGAAGCCATTCTGGCTGCCGCAAAGGCAAGCCTGCCCGAGGCGCCCTCGTCAGCGTTCGAGGTCAACAAGCACAGGCTGTCCGACGACCGCAAGCAGCTGACGCTCGAAATCACCCTGCCGGAAAGCGGCGAGACGACGCCCGATGTGATCGTCGCCGGACCCAGCGGCTATGTCTTTCCGAAGCAGTTGATGAGCAAGCGTGACGGCAAAACGCTGACGACAACCATCGCTATCGGCAAGTTGCCGAAGAGCTACGACATTCACGGCAAGAGCTGGAGCGCGCTGGTGATCGACGGGTCGCGCGCCATCGAAAGTCCGCTTGCATTTGAATAAGTGAATAGAAAAGTCCAATTCCCGCGGCAGCATGCCGCTCAACGCCAATGAGGAGACCTTCATGACCATCGCAATCGGTGACACGCTTCCGGCGGCAACCTTCAAGGAAAAGACCAGCGACGGCCCGGTCGAGACAACGACAGATAGCCTGTTCAAGGGCAAGCGCGTGGTGCTGTTCGCCGTGCCGGGCGCCTTCACGCCAACCTGCTCGCTGAACCACCTGCCCGGCTACCTCGAAAACCGCGACACCATTCTCGGCAAGGGCGTCGACGATATCGCGGTGATCGCCGTCAACGACTGGCATGTGATGGGCGCCTGGGCGCAATCATCCGGCGGCGCCGGCAAGATCCACTTCCTCGCCGACTGGGACGCCTCGTTCACCAAGGCCCTCGGCCTCGACGCCGATCTCTCCGGCGGCGGCCTCGGCGTGCGCTCGAAGCGCTATTCGATGCTGGTCGAGGACGGCGTGGTCAAGTCGCTGAACGTCGAGGACAATCCCGGCCAGGCGACGGTCTCGAGCGCCGCTACGATGATCGAGCAGCTCTGAGGCGACGCGCTGGCAGTATGCTATGGCCGCGGTAATGCCCCGTCTTGGCTGTTTGCCGAGAGCCGAAACGTCGTAATCGTGGCGGCGTGATTAGATCCTCGGGACGAGCCCGAGGATGACGGCGGAGTTTGTTGCTGGCGTCTCTAACCTTTTGAAATAACGAGGTTTCATCTCGTTCGACGTCATCCTCGGCCTTGTGCCGAGGATCTGCTAAGGGTTCGAATTTACCGACGCAATTGGGTCCTGAGGCAAAGCCAGGCGACATTTTCAGCGCTTCGCGTTTCGGCGCCTCCCATATCGACACCGCCTCTGTCCCTTGCCGAGCATTTGCGGTGGGGCCACCAACCGTCGCCATTACCTCTCTACTGTTATCCCCACCTCCCATGCCTCTAGCCACAATCTCGCCATATTTGTTATAACATAACAGTAATGTTATTACATTTGAGGCACTTTATGAAACGACGCTCGGCCGATATCGGCGCCATTGGACTATCGGCCGCCAACCGGGTGCTCGGCGCCATCGTGCTTGCCGGCCTGTTGTGGGCCGCCATCGCATGGGCGGTCCGCCTGCCATGAGCGCCCCCCTCATCCGGCTCTCCAACCTGACGGTTGCCTACGACCGGCATCCGGCGGTCCATCATGTGTCCGGGAGCATTGCATCCGGCAGCCTGACGGCGATCGCCGGGCCGAACGGCGCGGGAAAATCGACGCTGTTAAAGGCGATCATGGGCGAGATGCGGCCTTCAGGCGGCCAGATCGAGCACCAGCTGCAGCGCACCGACTTCGGATACCTGCCGCAGGCGGCCGATATCAACCGTCGTTTTCCCGTCACTGTGCTCGACACGGTTATGATGGGCGCTTGGCGGCAGATGGGTGCGTTCGGGCGAGTTTCGCGGGACGAGATGGCCAAGGCGCGCGCCGCGGTGTCGGCCGTCGGGCTGGAAGGGTTCGAGACGCGGCTGATCGGCGCCCTGTCGTCCGGCCAGTTGCAGCGCGTGCTGTTTGCCCGGCTGCTCTTGCAGGATGCCAAGGTGATCCTGCTCGACGAGCCGTTCACGGCGATCGATGCGCGCACCACCCGCGACCTGATCGACATCATCCGGCGCTGGCATGGCGACGGCCGGACGATCATCGCCGTGCTGCATGACTTCGAGCAGATCCGTGCGCACTTTCCCGAGACGCTGCTGATCGCCCGCGAGATGATCGACTGGGGGCCGACGGCAACCGCGATGTCGGCCGAAAACCTCATGAAGGCGCGCGCCATGGCCGAGCGCTGGGACGAGAACGCAGACACCTGCGTGCCGGCAGCATGACGATCTACGATCTCCTTTTCGCACCCTTCATCGATTACGGTTTCATGCGCCGGGCGCTGGTCGCGTGCCTGTGCCTCGGGCTCGGGTCCGGGCCGATCGGCGTGTTCCTGATGCTGCGGCGGATGAGCCTGGTCGGCGACGCGATGAGCCATGCCATCCTGCCGGGCGCGGCAATCGGCTATCTGGTGGCCGGCTCGCTGTCGCTGACGGCGATGGGGATCGGCGGGCTGGTGGCGGGGCTGGCGGTGGCGCTGCTGTCGGGCGCGGTCAGCCGGGTGACGGTGCTGCAGGAGGATGCAAGCTTTGCCAGCTTCTATCTGGCGTCGCTGGCGCTCGGCGTACTGATCGTGTCGCTGCGCGGCTCCAATATCGACCTGCTGCATGTGCTGTTCGGCACCATTCTCGCCATCGATCCCCCTGCCCTCTACCAGATCGGCGCGATCACGACGCTGACGCTGGTGGCGCTCGCCATCATCTACCGGCCGTTGATCGTCGAATGCTTCGATCCGAGTTTCCTCAGGGCGATCGGCGGGCGCGGTCCGGTCTATCACTTCCTGTTCCTGCTGCTCGTCGTGCTCAACCTCGTTGCCAGTTTCCAAGCGCTCGGCACGCTGATGGCCGTCGGCCTGATGATGCTGCCGGCGGCGATCGCGCAGCTTTGGGCGCGCAGCCTGCCTGCGATGCTGATGGTGGCGGCGGCAAGTGCCGCGGCGTCCGGCTATTTCGGACTGATCGCCTCCTACCATCTCGAGCTCGCCTCCGGACCGACGATCATCATGACGGCGGCGCTGATCTACGGCTTTTCCATCTTCTTCGCACCGTCGGGCCTTCTCCGACACCTCTTCCCACGCCCGCATCTCAAGGGCTGATACAAAGGATATCTCGATGATTTCGCGCAGACTGCTTCTCTCCGCAGCACTTCCGACGCTGATGGCAATTTCGGCGATGCCAGCATCGGCGGAGACGCTCAAGGTCGTCGCCTCCTTCACCGTCCTGGCCGACGTCGTCAAACAGGTCGGCGGCGACCATGTCGACGTGAAGAGCCTCGTCGGCCCGAACGGCGACCCCCATGAATTCGAGCCCTCGCCCACCGATGCCAAGAACCTCAACGCTGCCAAGGTCACCTTTGTCAGCGGCGAAGGTCTGGAAGGCTGGATGGACCGGCTGATCACCGCCTCCGGCTACAAGGGCAAGCCGGTTGTCGCGTCCGAGGGGGTCAACACCCGCACGATGGAAGAGGACGGCAAGACCGTGACCGATCCGCATGTGTGGAACAGCCCCGTCAACGTGAAGGTCTGGGTTGCCAACATCGAAAAGGCGCTGTCGGAAGCCGATCCGGCCGACGCCGCAGCCTTCAAGGCCAATGCGCAAACCTACACCAGGAAGCTCGACGAGATGGACGCTTATGCCAAGTCGAAGTTCGAGAAGATCCCCGAAGACCACCGCAAGGTGCTGACCAGCCATGACGCCTTCGGCTATTTCGGCCGCGAATACCATGTCGGCTTCCTGGCACCGCTTGGCGTCTCCACCGAGAGCGAAGCCTCGGCCGCCGACGTCGCCAAGCTGATCGAGCAGATCAAGGCTGAGCACGTGAAGACCTACTTCTTCGAGAACTCTAATGATCCACGTCTGGTCAAGCAGATCGCCAAGGCGACCGGCGCCGAGCCGGGCGGCGAGCTCTATGTCGAGTCGCTCTCCGACAAGAAGGGACCGGCTTCGACCTACGAGAAGATGTTCCGCTACAACGTCAACCAGATCTCCGCCGCGATGGCGAAGAGCAGCTGATAGCCGGACGACACTCTTCGGCCTGCGGGGTCAAACCTGCAGGTCAAAGACGATGAGGCCGCCAAGTCCCCCATCCAGCGACGAGACGATCCGATCGCCGACGACGACATGATCGGGATGGACGAGATAGGCGTCGCGCGCCTCCGGACTCTCGAACGTCACCGCAAAGCCATCGACGAAGCCGGCATGCAGCCCCTCAGGCGAGACATTCGGGCCGTACTTGATATCGATGATACCGGGAATGACCTTCTTCAGCGCGACGATCGATTCGAACAGGGATTGCTTTTCTTCGCCCGTGATCGCGGCCTTCAGCCGCATCAGCACCGAGTGCAGGATCATATGGTGGCCTCCCTGATGATTATTATCCGCCGAGCATAGAGGGAAAGCGCCGGCGGGCAAGATGCAAAGATCGCCACATCCGACAGCTGCCTTCTTCCCTTCCGTCCCTTTCCAGCGAACAAACCGTCGTAAACGGAACGACACCCAAGCCATTCTGCTCTAAGCTGCAGGCAACGACCGCGCGTGGAGAGGAGCCCGAGCGGGCGGCCACATTTTCAACGGAGGAGATGAAAATGAGCAAGAACCGTGGCGTCGTCTACATGCGGCCCGGCGTCGTCGAGATCCACGATATCGACGATCCCAAGCTCGAGGCCCCCGATGGGCGCCGCATCGAGCATGGCGTGATCCTGAAGGTGATCTCGACCAATATCTGCGGCTCCGACCAGCATATGGTGCGCGGCCGCACGACCGCGATGCCCGGGCTGGTGCTCGGCCACGAGATCACCGGCCAGATCATCGAGAAGGGCATTGACGTGGAAATGCTCGAGGTCGGCGACATCGTCTCCGTGCCGTTCAACGTCGCCTGCGGCCGATGCCGCTGCTGCAAGTCGCAGGACACCGGCGTCTGCCTCACCGTCAACCCGTCGCGCGCCGGCGGCGCCTATGGCTATGTCGACATGGGCGGCTGGATCGGCGGGCAGGCCCGCTACGTGACCATTCCCTATGCCGACTTCAACCTCCTGAAATTTCCCGACCGCGACCGGGCGATGGAGAAGATCCGCGACCTCACCATGCTCTCCGACATCCTGCCGACCGGCTTCCATGGCGCGGTGCGCGCCGGCGTCGGTGTCGGCTCGACCGTCTATGTCGCCGGTGCCGGGCCGGTGGGCTTGGCAGCAGCCGCTTCCGCCCGCATCTTGGGCGCCGCCGTCGTCATGATCGGCGACTTCAACAAGGACCGGCTGGCGCATGCGGCCCGCGTCGGCTTCGAGGCAATTGACCTGTCGAAGAGCGACCGGCTGGGCGACATGATCGCGCAGGTGACCGGCAGCAACGAGGTGGACAGCGCCATCGACGCCGTCGGCTTCGAGGCGCGCGGCCATTCGGGCGGCGAGCAGCCGGCGATCGTGTTGAACCAGATGATGGACATCACCCGCGCCGCCGGCTCGATCGGCATTCCCGGCCTGTACGTCACCGAGGATCCGGGCGCCGTCGACAGCGCCGCCAAATCCGGCAACCTGTCGCTGCGCTTCGGGCTCGGCTGGGCGAAGGCGCAGTCGTTCCACACAGGGCAGACGCCGGTCTTGAAGTACAACAGGCAGCTAATGCAGGCGATCCTGCACGACCGCCTGCCGATCGCCGACATCGTCAACGCCAAGGTGATCCCGCTCGAGGAGGCCGTGCAGGGCTACGAGAGCTTCGATCACGGCGCGGCGACGAAGTTCGTGCTCGACCCGCATGGGGATGTCGCGAAGGCTGCTTGAGACGGCGGGGCTCGCTTTTCCAGAAAGAAAGCAGGCGTCTTGCCATGCAGCCCCCTCACCCTACCCTCTCCCCGGCGGGGAGAGGGGAAGATGGTGCAGTGGATGCCGCTTTTCCCTTCTCCCCGTTGGGGGAAAGGTGGCCCAAAGGGTCATGCGCAACGCGTTGCGCCGGGGATGAGGGCCGCTTCCGCCAGCTTTTCCTTTGGCCATCCGACAATCACCGCAACTAAAGCGCCAGAACGCTCACGTCACAAAGGGCATGATATCCACGCCGTCTCCGGGAAAAATGCCGATGTGCGGATGGTCCTCGAACAGTCGGGCAGCGTCGTCGGCGCTCTGTGCTTCGACGACCAGATAGCCGCAAATTGTATTCACTGCATTGGCGACGCCGTCTCTGGTGATGCGCGTCGTCTTGCCGACCATTCCGCCGGCGTCGAGGATGGAAGCCGCATTTCGTTCTTGCCACGCTTCCCATGCCGCGACGCCAATGGTGTCGATGGCATCCTGCTCGGCTTTGGGCAGGCTTCGAAAGGACGCAACGTCCTCGGGTTTCATGGTGTAGACGGCAAGAAAGCGCGGCATCGTCACGTCCTCCACGGGCTTTGACGATTGCCAGCTTACACATCCTGCTCGGGAAATCATCCGGCAGAGTATTCCTAGCTGAACCCATAGGCGGCGCGGGCTTCGAGGCAGGCGCCATCGCCGGGCATGCAATCGCGACAGATGTCGGGCCTGATGTCGTAGACCATGCAGGCGGTGTGGACGCCGACGCTGCCCGAGAGCGCCGAACAGCGATCGCAATCCCAGCGCATGCCCTGCTCGTCATCGGCCACGAAGTGTCGCGGCAGCTCGTCGAGCTCCTCGTCGGTCTCGGTGGAAAATCGCGGCCAGCTGGCGTCGTAAGCGCAGCAGGCGCCGCAGCTCTGGCAGTCGAAATCAGCGATCGCGGTCAGAGGCGGTGAGGCTTGGGGCGGCGCGGGCGGGGGCACGGCGGTCATGGGGCATTCTGCTTTCCGATGTCGAGCGATGCACGGTGCTCCACGACTGTGTCGAATTTACCGCTTCTTGAACGGCTCCATGCCCTTGCGGGCGAGTTCGTCGGCGCGTTCGTTTTCCGGATGGCCGGCGTGGCCCTTGACCCAGTGCCACTTGACCTTGTGGCGCTGGTTGGCGGCATCAAGCGCCTGCCAGAGCTCGCCGTTCTTGACCGGCTTCTTGTCTGCCGTCTTCCAGCCGTTCTTCTTCCAGCCGAAGATCCATTTGGAGATGCCGTCCATGACATATTTGCTGTCGGTGTGGAGATCGACCTCGCAGGGGCTGGTCAGCGCCGTCAGCGCGGAAATCGCAGCCAGCAGTTCCATGCGGTTGTTTGTCGTGTCGGCCTCGCCGCCGCAAAGATCCTTCTCGACCTCGCCATAGCGCAGCACCGCGCCCCAGCCACCGGGGCCCGGATTGCCGGAGCAGGCACCGTCCGTGTAGATATCGACGTGCTTCATAGTGATAATCCATATTCGGCGGCGGATGTGATCTGGCGGTGGAAGCGCAGCTTGCGCAGATATTCGAGCGGGTCCTTCTTGGTGACCATGGCGCCCTCGGGCGTGGTCAGCCAGTCATAGAGCCGGGTCAGGAAGAAGCGCAGGGCCGAACCGCGGGCGAGGATCGGCAGGGCGGCGAGTTCGGCGTCGCTGAGCGACCGGACGCTGCGATAGCCTTCCAGCATCGCCATGCCCTTGGTGATGTTGTAGGCACCGTCCTTTTCGAAGCACCAGGCGTTGAGGCAGATCGAGACGTCGTAGGCCAGGAGGTCGTTGCAGGCGAAGTAGAAGTCGATCAGGCCGGAGAGTTCGTCGCCGAGGAAGAAGACGTTGTCCGGGAAGAGATCGGCGTGGATGACGCCCGAGGGTAAATCCTTCGGCCAGTGGGCGGAGAGGAAATCCAGCTCTGTGCGGATTTCGGCCTGAAGGCCCTTCTCGACCTCGTCGGCGCGGGCTTCGGACTTGTCCCAGAGCGGCTGCCAGCCATGGACGGAGAGCGCATTCGGGCGGGTGAGCGCGAAGCCTTCGCCGGCGATGTGCATGCGAGCCAGCGCTCTTCCGACCTCGCGGCAGTGCCTGGCTTCCGGCTTGCGCAGCCACATGCCCTCGAGGAAGGTGATGAGGGCGGCCGGGCGATCCGAGAGATGACCCAGCAGCGCGCCATCGTTGCGCGGCAGCGGTAGCGGGCAGGACAGGCCACGGGCAGCGAGATGCTGCATGAGGCCGAGGAAGAACGGCAGGTCGTTCTTCTCGACGCGCTTTTCGTAGAGCGTCAGGATCAGCGGATCCTTCGAGGTGTGCAGCAGGAAATTGGTGTTCTCGACGCCCTCGGCGATGCCCTTGTACGACATCAGCGTGCCGGCATCATATTCCGTCAGGAACCACTTCAGATCGTCTTCGGAGATATCGGTATAGACTGCCAAGGCGGGCTCTCGTTCTGGTGTGGTGGGCTATAGGACTGTGTCGCATATGAAGTAACCCCCCTCTGCCCTGCCGGGCATCTCCCCCTCAAGGGGGGAGATCGGCAAGTCGTGAGGCTATCCCCAAACAATTGTCGTCAGCGATGAGACAGGCAGTAAGCGTCTGGCCGATCTCCCCCCTTGAGGGGGAGATGTCCGGCAGGACAGAGGGGGGTGTGCCCCGCCCTCCAACGGCTTGCTACCCGTTTACAAACGCCATGTCCGCCGTCGTCAGCTCGATGCTGCGCAGCTCGCGGTTGACGAGGAAGTGTTCGTTTTCCTGCACGGTCTCGGCGAGCTCGACACCCGCCTCGAACCGGGCGCGGAAGGCTTCGATGATCTCGTTGACGATGACCTCGGGCGCCGAGGCGCCGGCCGACAGGCCCAGCGTGCCGATGACGCCGATGTCGTCCCAGTCGAGTTCGGAGGCACGCTGCACCAGGATCGACTTCTTCGCCCCTGCCCTCAGCGCCACTTCGACGAGGCGCTTGGAGTTGGAGGAGTTCGGTGCGCCGACGATGATGAAGAGATCGCAGCCCGGTGCTGCCTGCTTCACGACTTCCTGGCGGTTTGTGGTGGCGTAGCAGATCGAATCGGCCGAGGGCGCCGTGAGGTTCGGGAAGCGTTCCTGCAGCCGGGCGATGACGCCGGCGGTGTCGTCTACCGATAGGGTCGTCTGCGTAACGTAGCCGAGATTGTCAGGATCTTCCGGCTGGTAGAGATCGACGTCGGCGATGGTCTCGACCAGCGAGACCGCACCCTCAGGCAGCTGGCCCATGGTGCCGATCACCTCGGGATGGCCGGCATGGCCGATCAGAACGACGTGGCGGCCGAGCTTGTTGTGGCGCATCGCCTGCTTGTGGACCTTGGAGACCAGCGGGCAGGTGGCGTCGAGATAGAAGAGGTTGCGGGTCGTCGCATCCTCCGGCACCGACTTCGGCACGCCGTGGGCGGAGAAGACCACCGGCTGGGCGCGATGCTCCTCGGGGATCTCGTTCAGTTCCTCGACAAAGACGGCACCCTTGGCTTCCAGTCCTTCGACGACATAGCGGTTATGGACGATCTCGTGGCGGACATAGACGGGCGCGCCATAGGATTTCAGCGCCAGAACGACGATCTGGATCGCCCGGTCGACGCCGGCGCAGAAGCCGCGCGGGCCGCAGAGGCGGATCGTCAGTGGTGGTTTTGCCGCAATGTTCATGTCTTTTCCGGTTTGTACAGATACGCGTCTCTAGCCCAATATAGGCAGAATTTGAAGCGATACTATTGCGCCGGTGGATTGCCGCGCTTGCGTAGCCCGGCCACCAACACGATCACGACAAGCGTCGCCGCCAGCCCATACCAGGTGAAAGCATACTGCAGGTGGTTGTTTGGCAGGTTGACCTCGGTGACGCCGCCGATCGGCATGCCCTTGGGATTTGGCGTATCGTCGGCATCGATGAAGAAGGGCACGACCGTGGTCTTGTCGAGGCCGGTGCTTGACGCCATGACGTCGAGGTCTTTCCAGTAGAAGATGTTCTTCGCCACGTCGTTGTCGGGCACCACCCAGGATGGCTTGTCCGAAAGCCTGGCGCGGGCGAGACCGGTGACGGTCTGCTCGCCCGTCAGCTGTCCCTGCATGCGCATCTCCGGTTCCTTGTTATCGTAGGGAACGAAGCCACGGTTGACGAAGAGGAAGCGGCCATCGGCAAGCTGCAACGGCGTATAGACATAAAAGCCGGTCTGGCCGCGCCAGGTGGCGAAGAAGTGGCGCTCGCGGCTATTGTCGTAAACGCCGGAGGCCGTAACCTCACGATATTCGATATCCGTTCCCTTGGCGGCCATCGCCTCGATGTCCGATAGCGGCACCGGGGCGGTGGCGCGGCGTTCGGCGATATCGGCGAGCAGGCCTTCCTTCCAGTGCAGGCGCTCGACCTGCCAGGTGCCGAGCGTGACGAGAATGGCGAGTGCGATGAGGACGGCGATGCCGGTGAAAATCGGCAGTTTGCGGCGAGGCGTCTGGGCTTGGGCATCAGTCACGGGACAGGCGCCCTTCGCTGGCATTGTGGCGATACTGCATGGCAATCAGGATTCCCTTGCAGCAGCGCAGCGCCACGAGCGACAGGATGATCGTCAGTGGGGCGAACAGCAGGATGTGCAGCCAGATCGGCGGCGCATAGTTGACCTCCAGCCAGAGCACCGAGCCAATGACGATGAAACCGACGATGAGGATGACGAAGACGGCCGGGCCATCGCCCGCGTCGGCGAAGGCGTAATCGAGGCCGCAGGCGGCGCAGCGCGGCCTCAGTGCCAGCAAGCCATTGAAAAGCTTTCCCTCCCCGCAGCGTGGGCAACAGCCGCGGATGCCGGTTCTCACCGGATCGACGGGCGGGAAATGCGCGCTGTCGTCGTTCATGCTATCCTCCCGATGGGCTGTGGCTTGTGCAAAGCCCGCCTTAAGTCACCCATAATCTATCCGCAGTACGAAAGGAAATGCCTGCCCGATTTCGTTCCACCGATTCGCGCCAAACAAAAGAAGACAAGAGATGACCGAGGAAACTCCCGCCGCGCAGATCGTCATCCTGAACGGCGCGCCGAGAAGCGGCAAGTCGTCGATCGCCAAGGCGATCCAGGACGAATTCGATGGCCCGTGGATGAACATCGGTGTCGATGCCTATAACGGCATGACGCCACAACGCTATCTGCCCGGCATCGGCCTCAGGCCCGGCGGCGAACGGCCAGATCTTGAAGAGATCGTGCCGTTCTTTTACGCGGCGCTCTACGAGACAATCGCCATCCATGTCGGCCTGGGCTTGAATGTCGTCGCCGATCTCGGCCACCATGATTTCTATTCGCAACCGCTTGGCATTCTTGCCGACTGCGCCCGCCGCCTGGAAGGATTTCCGGTGCTGTTCGTCGGCGTCCATTGTCCTGTTGATGTGATCATGCGGCGCCGGGACATCCGCATGCCGGGGCGCGAAGAGCTTTATGATCGCGGTACCGACGAAGATCCCGTTCCCGACTCCGTGCAGCGTTGGCAGGACCATGTCCACCAGCCCGGCATCTACGATCTAGAGCTTGACACCTCGCTGCTGACACCGCTGGAATGTGCGGAGGCGATCCGCCAGCGGCTCGATCTCGGCATTCCCGAGCCATCCGCCTTCGCCAGGATTGCGGAGGGGCGCTGATATCATCCGTAAGGGCCTGCGATACAGTCCTTGCAGACCTATGGATTAACGGACTACTCGCGCTACTTGGTTCCCAAGAGATGCTGCGAATGCGAATACTCGCAGCATCCACTGTTAGACCAACAAAGAGCGTTACGTGCAGCCTCCCGCCATAACCTTCGACACACAGAGACTTTCAGCCCTCGACATCTACAACGTCCTCGACACGCCACCGGAGCAAGGCTTCGATGACATCGTGTTGCTGGCGACGCAGATCTGCGAGACGCCGGTGGCGCTCGTCAGCCTCGTTTCCAGTGATCGGCAGTGGTTCAAGGCAAGGATCGGCTTCGAGCCGTGCGAGACCGATCTCGACAGCTCGGTGTGCGCCCACGCGCTTGGCGAACCCGACCTACTTGTCATTCCGGACCTGACCAAGGACGAGCGGACAAAGTCCAATCCGCTTGTGACGGGCGACCCTCACATTCGCTTCTACGCGGGCGCGCCGTTGCGCACGCCCAGCGGCGAGGTGATCGGTAGTCTGTGCGTGATCGACGGCGTACCGCGTCCACAAGGATTGACGGAGGTTCAGGCAAGCGGGCTCAGAAACCTGTCCCGGCAGGTGATGAGCCAGCTGGAATTGCGCCGGGCTCTTGCGGAGCGGAATGCAGCCATCGACGCGCAGCGCGCCCACCAGTTGCGCAAGGACGAGAGCGAGCAGCAATATCGGGTGCTGTTCGAGGCGATCGAGGATGGCTTCTGCATCATCGAAATCAAATTCGAAGGCGGACGGGCGACCGACTACCGCTTCATCGAGATCAATCCCGCATTTGCCGGGCAGACCGGCCTGGTTGATGTCCAGGGAAAGTGGATGCGCGACATCGCGCCCGAGCACGAAGAGCACTGGTTCGAAATCTACGGCAATGTCGTCACGACGGGCGAGCCCGTCCGGTTCGAGCATTATGCGAACGAGCTCGGCGAGCGTTGGTACGACGTTCACGCCTTCCGCATCGGCGACCCGGCGTTCAATCGCGTTGCTGTGCTTTTCAACGACAAGACCGACCGCAAGGCGACGGAAGCCATGCAGAAGGTTGCCGAGGATGCGCAGGAGGTTCTCAACCAGGAACTCAGTCATCGGATGAAGAACACCTTCGCCATGGTTCAGGCGATCGCAACGCAGACGCTACGCTCCATCGAAGACCGCAAGCCTGTCGATGCCTTTACGCAGCGACTGCATGCGCTGTCGACGGCGCATGATGTCCTGCTGCGAGGGAGCTGGACGGCGGCAGACTTCGGCGATGTGATCCGCAGCGTCCTCTCGACGCTGGTCGATCCGGACCGCTTCGATATAGCGGGCCCGTCCGTCCGTCTCGGCGCGCGGGCGACGCTTTCAGTTTCGCTGCTGCTGCATGAACTCGCAACCAACGCGCTGAAATACGGCGCTTTGTCCGGTGACGCCGGGCTGATCGCCGTCACCTGGGAGATCGCCGGTTCCGGCGATGACGCTGAGCTGCGGCTTCAGTGGCAGGAGTACGACGGGCCCGCTGTGAGTGAGCCGGAAACGAAGGGCTTCGGCTCAAAGCTGATAAAGATGGGTCTGGTCGGAACGGGTGGCGTCGAGCTTCGTTACCTCCCTACAGGCTTCCAAGGCAAGTTCAACGCACCGCTCGCTCAGGTGCAACATTCCTAGAGCGACGGAGAATGACATATGACATCCGCCCAACAGGTCGTCCTCGTCGTCGAGGATGAACCCCTGCTTAGAATGGCAGCGGTCGATATGATCGAGGCCGCGGGCTTCATCGTGGTGGAAGCATCCGACGCCACCCAGGCGGTTGAAATACTCGAGAAGCGCCTGGATATCCGGATCGTGTTCACCGACATCGACATGCCGCGGGGCATGGACGGCATGAAGTTGGCCGCTCTGGTCCGCGACCGCTGGCCACCCATCCACATCATCATCACCTCAGGTCACGTCACGCCGCCTGCCGCCAACCTGCCCGCCGACAGCGTGTTCTTTTCCAAGCCCTATCGGGAAGGGGAAGTTGTGGCGGCCATCCGGAGAATGGCGGCGTAGGGCAGCTTTATGCAGACATGCCAAGGGGCGCCGTAGCGCCCCTTTTTTGTGAAATCAGATCTCCGACCTACCCCGCCGCGAGTGGCGCGCCCCAGCCGCCCCAGACGTAGATCGAGAAGAACAGGAAGAGCCAGACCACGTCGACGAAATGCCAGTACCAGGCGGCTGCCTCGAAACCGAAGTGCTGCTTGGGGGTGAAATCGCCGCGCAACGCACGAATCAGACAGACGATCAGGAAGATGGTGCCGACGAGCACGTGGAAGCCGTGGAAGCCGGTCGCCATGAAGAAGGTGGCGCCGTAGATCGAGTTCTTGAAGGCGAACGGTGCGTGGGCGTACTCGTAAGCCTGGACGCTGGAGAACAGCACGCCGAGCAGAACCGTCAGCGTCAGGCCCTGAACCAGGCCCTTGCGGTCGTTGTGCAGCAGCGCGTGGTGCGCCCAGGTGACCGTTGTGCCCGAGAGCAGCAGGATGACGGTGTTGTAGATCGGCAGATGCCAAGGATCGAGAACCTCGATGCCCTTCGGCGGCCACTGGCCGCCGGTGAAGGCGACGCGGGAGGCCTGGATGGCTTCGTGCGGATAGAGGCTGGCGTCGAAATAGGCCCAGAACCAGGCGACGAAGAACATCACCTCCGAGGCGATGAACATGATCATGCCGTAGCGCAGGTGCAGCGACACGACGCGGGTGTGGGCGCCGTCATGGGCTTCCTTGACCGTATCGGCCCACCACCCGAACATCACGTAGAGCACGACGGCGAGGCCGATGAAGAACAGCCAGGGATGCGCCCATTCGATGCCGAAGATGTGCAGCGAGCCGCCATTGATGTAGCGCATGAAGCCGACGCCGCCGAAGGCCATGATGAAGGCGCCGATCGAGGCCAAAATCGGCCACGGGCTCGGATCTATGATGTGATAATCGTGATGTTTCTGATGCGCGTCGGCCATAGGCAGTCCCCCAGATCTCTTCCTCTCCGCTCCGGCTTAGCCGGAAACGAACCCAGTATCAAAGTTTCTTTTCAAGCTTTTCCGTTCCATCCTCGCGCGAAGCCACCGGCTTCGGTCCTTCCTTCGGATAGAACGTGTAGGACAAGGTGACGGTGTGGATATCCTTGGATTCCACGGCCTTCACGATGTCAGCATCGATGTAGAAGACGACTGGCATCTCGAGCTTCTCGCCCGGCTGCAGCACGGTCTCGTTGAAGCAGAAGCACTGCACCTTGTTGAAGTAGACACCCGCCTCGCCCGGCGTGACGTTGAACACGGCCTGGCCGCGCTCCGGCTTGTCGGACTTGTTGACGGCGGTGAAATTCACCTGGATCGTCTCGCCGATGCGCGGATTGACCTCGCGCTCGACAGGCTTGAACTCCCATTCCAGCCCGGGCGCGACGTTGGCATCGAAGGTGACGCGCATCTTGCGGTCGAGGATGACGGACGAGGCCTGCTCGACGCGTTGCGTCGTGCCGTTGTAGCCGGTCAGCTGACAGAACATGCGGTAGAGCGGCACGGCGGCGTAGCTCGCCGCACCCATGCCGAAGACGAAGGCAAGGCACATGAAGACCACGGCGCTGTTGTTGCGCGGCTTTCTCGGGGTGCTTTGCGCTTCGCTCATCCTACAGCTGCCTTACGTGAACTTGACGATCGTTATGGCGTAGAAAATGACCACCAGGCCGGCCAGAACGAGACCGAGCGCGACGTTGCGGTTGCGGCGCGACTTGCGCTGGGCGTCGGTGAGCTTGATGGTTTCGATCAAGATCAGGCTCCCCAATGCAGCATGAGATAGGACGCGAGGCGATCGAACATCAGCGCCGAGAAGATGGCGAAGAGGTAGAAGATCGAATAGGCGAAGAGCTTCTTGGCCGGCACCATCTTCTCATCGCCATCGGGCATGCGCCAGCAGATGACTGACCAGTAGACGAAGATGGCACTGAGGAGCGCGGCAGCGATCCCGTAGCCGGTGCTGGCGAAACCGAGGAAGGTCGGTGCCACGGCGCTTACGGCGGTCAGCACGGCATAGACGACGATCTGGTTCTTGGTGGTGCGCTCGCCCGAGACATTCGGCAGCATCGGGACGCCGACGGACTGGTAGTCGCGCATCTTGAACAGCGCCAGCGCCCAGAAGTGCGCCGGCGTCCAGAGGAAGATGATCAGGAAGAGGACGGTGCTTTCGATGGTGACGCTGTCGGTGACGCAGGCCCAGCCGATCATCGGCGGGAATGCACCGGCAGCGCCGCCGATGACGATGTTCTGCGGCGTCGAGCGCTTCAGCCACATCGTGTAGACGACGGCGTAGAAGAAGATGGTGAACGCGAGGATCGAGGCTGCGAGCCAATTGACGGCGAGCCCGAGGATCGACACGGAAAAGCAAGAGAGCACGAGGCCGAAGGCCAGCGCCTCGTTCGGCGCAATGCGGCCGGCCGGGATCGGGCGCTTGGCGGTGCGGGTCATGATCGCATCGATGTCTGCGTCATACCACATGTTGAGCGCGCCGGACGCGCCCGCGCCGACGGCGATGCAGAGGATGGCGATGATACCAATGACGGGATTGATGTGGCCAGGGGCGACCACGAGGCCGGCAAATGCCGTGAACACCACGAGCGACATGACGCGCGGCTTGAGGAGCTCAAAATAATCGCGTGCGCTGGCCTCCGACATGCGGAATTCGCTGTCGTGTCCAAGGCTGCTGCGATCGTCGATGACTGTCATTACGATTGTCCTGAAAGCTGAAAGGCGACCGCCGCGCTCCTCCGGCGGCGGTCACGATGTCTCGCATCCTTACTTGATGCGCGGGAGCTGTTCCCATTGGTGATAGGGGGGTGGCGAGGAAAGCTGCCATTCGAGGGTCGTAGCACCCTCGCCCCACGGATTGTCTCCGGCGACGCGCTTCTTGGCGAAGGCTTCGAAGACGCCGAAGAGGAAGATCAGAACACCGACCGCCGAGATATACGAGCCGACCGACGACACGTAGTTCCAGCCAGCGAAGGCATCCGGATAGTCGATATAGCGGCGCGGCATGCCGGCGAGACCGAGGAAATGCTGCGGGAAGAACACCAGGTTGACGCCGATGAACATGACCCAGAAGTGCAGCTTGCCGACGAACTCGTTGTACATGTAGCCGGACATCTTCGGGAACCAGTAGTACCAGCCCGCGAAGATGGCGAAGACAGCGCCGAGCGACAGAACGTAGTGGAAGTGGGCCACGACGTAGTAGGTGTCGTGCAGCGAACGGTCGAGGCCGGCGTTTGCCAGCTGGACGCCGGTGACGCCACCGACCGTGAACAGGAAGATGAAGCCGATCGCCCAGACCATCGGCGTCGAGAAGGTGATCGAGCCACCCCACATCGTTGCGATCCAGGAGAAGATCTTCACGCCCGTGGGTACGGCGATGACCATCGTCGCGAAGACGAAATAGCGCTGCGCGTCGAGCGACAGGCCAACCGTGTACATGTGGTGAGCCCAGACGACGAAGCCGACGGCGCCGATCGCGACCATGGCGTAGGCCATGCCGAGATAGCCGAAGATCGGCTTCTTCGAGAAGGTCGAGATGATGTGGCTGACGATGCCGAAGCCCGGCAGGATGAGGATGTAGACCTCGGGGTGACCGAAGAACCAGAACAGGTGCTGGTAGAGGATCGGATCGCCGCCGCCTTCAGGCGAGAAGAAGGCCGTGCCGAAGTTGCGGTCGGTCAGCATCATGGTGATGGCGCCGGCGAGAACCGGGAGCGACAGCAGGAGCAGGAAGGCGGTGATCAGCACCGACCAGGCAAACAGCGGCATCTTGTGCAGGGTCATGCCCGGCGCGCGCATGTTGAGGATCGTGGTGATGAAATTGATTGCACCGAGGATCGAGGACGCGCCGGCGATGTGGAGCGCGAAGATCGCCAGATCGACCGCAGGTCCCGGCGTACCAGTGCTCGAGAGCGGCGGATACATCGTCCAGCCGCCGCCCGCACCGTAAGCACCAGCCGGGCCTTCGACGAACATCGACATGATCAGCAGCAGGAAGGCCGGGACGATGAGCCAGAAGGAGATGTTGTTCAGGCGCGGGAAAGCCATATCAGGCGCGCCGATCATGATCGGCACCATCCAGTTGGCGAAACCGCCAATCATCGCCGGCATGACCATGAAGAAGATCATGATCAGCGCGTGCGCGGTCGTGAACATGTTGAACATCTGCTTGGCGCCGTCGATGGCGGCGTCGCCCTCGTAGCCATAGACCATGGCGGCGAGGCCATGGAAGATCTGGATGCCGGGCTCCTGCAGCTCCATGCGCATGGCAACGGAGAGCGCGCCGCCGATGATGCCGGCGATGATCGCGAAGATCAGGTAGAGCGTGCCGATGTCCTTGTGATTGGTCGAAAACAGCCAGCGATTGACGAAGCTCGGCTTGTGCGAGTGGTCGTGATGGTGATCGTCATGCGAATGATCATGGGGTGCGTGTGCGCCATGGTCGTGATCATGCGAATGATCGTGGGCGGAAGGTCCAGCCATGTCCCGTTCCTCTTTCCTTATTGAGCGACGTTGTCGGCGACATCGACGGTCTTTGCGGGACCATCGGTTTCAGCCATGAGGTTCTTGTAAGCACCGGGCAGGTCGGAGGCGGCAGACGCCATCCACTGCTTGTACTTGTCCTCGGAAACAACGCGAATTGCGATCGGCATGAACGCGTGGTCCTTGCCGCAGAGCTCGGAACACTGGCCGTAAAACAGGCCCTCACGCTCGGCGCGGAACCATGTTTCGTTGAGACGGCCGGGAACGGCATCGATCTTGACGCCGAAGGACGGCATCGCGAAGGCGTGAATGACATCGGTCGGCGCCGCGGTGACGAGCACGCGAACCGTCTTGTTGACCGGCAGAACCAGCTCGTTGTCGACGGCGAGAAGGCGCGGATACCGGGCCTTGTCTTCCTTGCCGGCGGCGGCGCGGTCCTGATCCTTCAGGAGATAGCTGTCGAAAGCCAATGGATTGTCGCCGGAGCCTTCGTACTCGTAGTTCCACTGCCACTGCGTCGCCGTTGCCTTGATCGTCACATCAGGGTTTTCTGGAAGCGTCAGCTGCGCAGTCAAGAGGTTGAACGACGGAACGGCGAGAAACAGAAGCACCAGAACCGGTCCAACCGTCCATGCGATTTCGATCAGCGTGTTGTGGCTGGTCTTTGAGGGCACCGGGTTCGCACTGGCCCGGAAGCGAAGACAGACGATGATAAGAAGAGCGAGCACGAACAGTGTCACAGGAACAATAAACCACAGGGTATACTGCTCGAACCAGTGAATATCGCGCATGATCGGCGTCGCGGCGGGCTGTAAGGTTGCCTGCCACGGCATCGGTTGATCGGCATAACTGCCGGAAGCAAAGAGCAGACAGACCATCGCGGTCATGCCTGCATAGGCCTTCTTAATCACGTTTTCATCTCCCTCGAGCGCTGACCCGCATAAAATACCACGCGGAATCCTTGCCATCCTCATGCGCTTCAAACCACAGTTTAGCAGTTGCCGCAACAATCCAAAGCAATTGGCCGTGCGGCATTTTCGCCCCGCTGCCCCTCCTCCGGGCGCAACGAAACATGCCATGATTTTCCTTATGATACGGAAAATGTCGGCGCGGGCCAGCCACCTCTCCCAAGAATAATCAAGAAACGTCCCATTTCCGCCGTAGTCCCCGGCTTTTCAGCGGGTAGGGCTTTTCATTTTGGACGCCTCGCCCCAACTTAGCGGCACTGATTCGAACTGCAGAGGTTTTCATGGGTTTCCGTTCCCTAGCGCGGCCATTTGTGCTGTCAGCCTGCGTCGCGGCCGCAGCGATCGCTCCCGCTTTCGCACAGCAGCCGACTCCGGCTCCCGCCCCCGCCGCGCCGGCACAGCCAGCTCCAGGCGCACCTGCGGCCCAGGCGACACCCGGCCAGACGCAACCACAGGCACCCGGCACCGTCCGCTCCAACCATGGCGCATGGTCCGTCGTCTGCGACAAGCCGGCCGGCGCTTCCGCCGAGCAGTGCGCGCTGATGCAGAACGTGATCGCCGAGGACCGGCCTGAAGTCGGCCTCTCGGTGGTGGTGCTGAAGACCGCCGACCGCAAGTCGAAGATTCTGCGCGTACTGGCACCGCTGGGCGTGCTGTTGCCGAACGGTCTCGGCCTCAATGTCGACGGCAAGGATATCGGCCGCGCCTATTTCGTGCGCTGCTTCGCCGACGGCTGCTACGCCGAAGTCGTGCTCGAGGACGAACTGCTGAAGACTTTCCGCAGTGGCGCCAGCGCCACCTTCATCGTCTTCCAGACGCCTGAAGAGGGCATCGGCATCCCCGTCGATCTCAAGGGCTTCGCCGAAGGCTACGACGCGCTTCCCTGATCGTCGCGATGATTTCGGCGACGACCCGTCGATTTCCACCCTTGCTCGAACCGTCCCCGGGACCTACATCGGCTGGAAGCCTTTCCTGCCGCAGCGGAGCATAATGACATGAACACCGATCTCCTGACGCTATTCGACGCCGACGAAGCGAAGATGCGCGCGCTCGTCGCCGAAGCGCTCTCCGGCGCCGACGACGGCGAGTTGTTCTTCGAACATGCACAGGCCGAATCGCTGATGTTCGACAACGGCCGTCTCAAAGGCGGCAGCTTCAATACCGAGCAGGGTTTTGGCCTGCGCGCGGTGGCGGGCGAAGCGGTGGGCTACGCGCATGCGGGCGATCTGTCGGTCTCGGCGCTGAAGCGGGCGGCGGATGCCGTGACCGCCGTGACGCGCGGCTATACCGGCAGCTATGCCGCCGCGCCGCAAGGCACCAACAAGAAGCTCTACAGCGACGAGAACCCGATCGGCTCGCCGACCTTCGAGGAGAAGGTCAAGGTGCTGCAGGACATCGACGCCTATCTGCGCGGCAAGGACGACAAGGTGCGGCAGGTGACGGCTTCGGTCGCCGCCTCCTGGCAGGTGGTCGACATTCTGCGCGCCGACGGACACCGGGTCCGTGACATCCGGCCGATGACGCGCATCAACATCTCCGTCATGGTCGGCCAGGGCGACCGGCAGGAAAGCGGCTCCTACGGCAGCGGCGGCCGCATCGGCTTCGGCGACTTCATCGCCGATGGCAGCTGGCAGTACGGCGCCGACGAGGCGCTGCGCCAGGCGCTGGTCAATCTCGAGGCGATTGAGGCCCCTGCGGGCACGATGGACGTGGTGCTCTCCTCCGGCTGGCCGGGCGTGATGCTGCACGAGGCCGTCGGCCACGGGCTGGAAGGCGATTTCAATCGCAAGAAGACATCGGCCTTCGCCGGCCTGCTCGGCCAGATGGTCGCAGCCCCCGGCGTCACCATCGTCGACGACGGAACGATCGACAATCGTCGCGGCTCGATCACCATCGACGACGAAGGCACGCCGTCGGCCTACAACGTGCTGATCGAGGACGGCAAGCTTGTCGGCTACATGCAGGACCGGCAGAATGCCCGGCTGATGGGCATGAAGGCGACCGGCAACGGCCGCCGGCAGGGCTATGCCCACGTGCCGATGCCGCGCATGACCAACACCTACATGCTCGGCGGCGACAAGACGCCCGAAGAGATCATCTCGTCGGTCAAGAAGGGCATCTATGCCGTCTCCTTCGGCGGCGGTCAGGTCGATATCACCTCCGGCAAGTTCGTGTTCGGCTGCACCGAGGCCTATCTGATCGAGAACGGCAAGATTGGCCCCGCCGTCAAGGGCGCCATGCTGATCGGCAACGGCCCGGACGCGATGAAGCGGATCTCCATGGTCGGCAACGACATGAAGCTCGACACCGGTATCGGCAATTGCGGCAAGGCAGGCCAGTGGGTGCCCGTGGGCGTCGGCCAGCCGCATTTGCGGATGGATCAGGTGACGGTCGGCGGCACGCAGGCGTAGGGCTTGATGCCGGCGTTGGCTGAGAAGAACGGAGGCGGCCGTGAGGTCGCCTTTTTGATTGATGGCGAAGCTTCGAGCTCGGTGATGCCAACACCTGTTCTGACCACCATCAGTTCCCTCCCGCGACCCTCATTCCTGTGCTCGTCACAGGAATCCCGCAAGCCCAAGTCCTTGGGCGCAAAAAGTCTTTTCACGGCGCAGACGCGCCGAGGCTGGATTCCTGTGACAAGCACAGGAATGAGGGCGGAGGGGTGTGCGTCCCGAAAAGACCTCGTGGTCGCCCTGCGCCAAGCCCGGCTGGCCGCTCAACCCTCATCCAGTGAAAACAGCCATTTGCGCTGGATCGCCGCCGCAAGATCGAGTTCGTTCCTGTGCGCGAACAGCAGGATGTGGCCGAGCACGTCGGCGGTCTCGTCGGCGAGGTCGCGGGCCATGTCCGCGTCGGAGCGTCCCTTGCGGCGTCCTCGCCCGCTCACGCGATTCCAAGCCTGGGTGAGTTCGCCCATTTCCTCCTGCAACTTCAACAGAAACCAGTCGGCGTCGCGCTCGATACCGTTCTCGCCGGCATAGGCTTGCGACGCATTCTCGAATTTACGAGCAAGATCGTCGAGCATCACGTTCTCCTTTTGTTTATGAAGGAGAACCGTGATTCATCGGCAATGTCCAGCGGGATCAGCCGTGGTCGGGAAGCAGCATGCAGTCGTAGGAGCGCTTCTTCAGCGCGTCGCAGGCCGTGGTCGCTGCATCGCGGCTCTGGAAGCCGGTGAAGCGAGCACGGTAGACCTTGTTGGAACCCTTGCCGACCGCTTCGGTGACAGGGCTCGCCGACTTCAACGCAACGCCGCCTTCCGACTTCGCCTGGGCGAGAAGGGCGCGGGCGGCTTCGTCGCTTGGAGCGGCCGAGATCTGGATCTGCCAGTCGCCGGTCGAGGCGATGGCGCCGAGCGGCTTGACGGATGGCGCCAGCTTGCCGGTCGGCGAAACCTGGGCGATTTCATCCATCGCCGAGGGGCGCTCCATCGGCACGGTGTCGCTCAGGTAACCGAGCGCCTTCGGTGCCAGATCATTGTTGCGGGCAATCTTGTTGCCGCGTGTGGGGGCAACGGGGGCAATATCTTCGACGCGAGGGGCGGTTTCCGGGATCGGCAGATCGGTGGCGTCGGCGGCCGAAGCAACTTCGACCGGCTCGCGGGAATTGACGCTGGCAACCAGACGCGCGCCGCCCGAAGAGGACGCGCGGCCCATCGCCTTGTCGAGCAGGCCAGCCATCTTGTCGTCGCGGCTGCGGGCGGTGCGGCCGCCGAGCACGACACCGACGACACGGCGGTTGCCGTCCCTGACGGCGCTGACGAGGTTGAAGCCCGAGGCGTTGGTGTAGCCGGTCTTGATACCGTCCATGCCCTGATAGCGGTACATGAGGTTGTTGTGGCCACGAATCTGGCGGCCGCGGAAATTGAAGCTGGCGGTGGAGAACAGGCGATATTCGCGCGGATAGTTCTTCATCAGCGCGACCGCGAGCGTCGACATGTCGCGCGCGGTGGTGATCTGGCGGCCATCCGGCAGGCCGGAGGCATTGACGAAGGTAGTGCGGCTCATGCCGAGCTGGCGCGCCTTCTGCGTCATCATGCTGGCGAAATTGCTTTCCGAACCGCCGAGCTTCTCGCCCATGGCGGCGGCGGCGTCGTTGGCAGATTTGGTGATCATGCCGAGGATCGCTTCGCGAACGGTGATCGACGTGCCGGCGCGGGCGCCGAGCTTGGTCGGCGGGCGGGAAGCGGCCCACTTCGACATGACGATCGGAGTGTCCCAATTGATCTTGCCGCGGTTCAGTGCCTCGAATGCCATGTAGATGGTCATCATCTTGGTCAGCGACGCGGGATGATTGAGGACGTCGGCATTTTCGGACGAGAGAACCTTGCCGGTTCTGGCATCGAGAATGAGCGAGGCGCTGCCAGCCATAGCCGACAACGGCGCCGCAACGACCAATGTCGCGGTGATAATCGCGGCCAACAGCTTTCTCATGCACTTCCCCTCGATGAACGGACGACCCTCGTCGCCCGGAATTTGTCCCGTTCCGCTACAGAAGGACACAATGTGGCGCGACTTTGCGGCAACGCATACCATTTTTGTCAAATTTTACCCTTCATGGTGAAAAAACCGTAAAGCCCGTGTGAGAATCTTTGGCATTCAGCAAGACTTAACCCCGGCCTTGGTAGTTTCGGCCTGTTGAGAAACCGCAGACGGAGCGGACATGACGAGCGCCAAAATGCTGGCCAAGCGGATCGCCATTACCGCCGGACTAGAGGTCGCCAACCTTCTTCGGGCTACGGGACTGATGCGCGGCGCGCGTGGACGCGGCGCGATCTTCACCCTGCACCACGTTCGCCCGCACGAGGCCTCGGCGTTTTCGCCGAATGCGCATCTGGAGATCACGCCGGAATTTCTCGACGCGGTGCTGACGCAGTTGAAAAGCGACGGCTACCGCTTCGTTTCTCTTGCCGAGGTCCCTGCCCTGCTGGCGGAACCGGCGGCAAAGCAGCCCTTCGCCGCCTTCACGCTCGATGACGGCTATCGCAACAATCTCGTCTACGCCATGCCGGTCTTCGACCGCCACGAGGCGCCATTCACGATCTTCGTGGCCAAGGGGCTGGTGGAGCGCACCCACACGATCTGGTGGGAGACGCTGGCGACGCTGCTGCGCAAAGAGGACAGGCTGACCTTCGATTTCGGCGACGGCATCGAGGCGATCAGCGTTGCCACGCCGGCCGAGAAGCACCGAGCGTTCGCCCGGTTCGCCGCCCATATCCACAGCAAGGACGAGACGGCGGCCGTGCTCGAGATCGACGCACTGGCGCGGGCGCATGGGATTGATCCGGTCGAGATCGTCGAAGACCTCGTCATGGGTGCACCCGAGCTCAATCTGCTGGATGCCAGCCCTCTGGCCGCGCTTGGCGCCCATACGGTCAGCCACCGCGCCGTCGCACGGCTGTCCGACGCGGAGGTTCGCGACGAGATGTCCGTCTCGTCCGACTATGTCGAGGCGATCAGCGGCCGGCGGCCCCGGACATTTGCCTATCCCTACGGCACACGCGAGGCGGTGACGCAACAGCAGGCGGCGATCGCCCGTGACTTCGGCTTCGCCATCGCGGTGACGACGCAGCCCGGTGTCGTCGGGGAACGGGCACTTGATAACGCCACCTATCTGCCGCGACTGTCGATCAACGGCCTCTATCAGAAAACGCGTTACGTCTCCGGCCTCGCCTCGGGCATTCCGCTGAAGCTGATGGGAAACCGGGGTTGAGACGAAGCCGTAGAGCGGCTGATCAAGTACTATTCACATTGTTTTGAAGGCGCCGCCCATCCGGCGGCGCATCACGGCTGCTGTTTCAACCCTGCCTTGAGCCGGCGCAATCGTTCAAGGGTACATCCGCACCTTGTCCCAGCCGCCTTCAGGCGTTGATCGCCGGAACTCGATGCGGTCGTGAAGACGGAACTTCTGGTCCTTCCAGAATTCGATCGATGTCGGGCGGATGCGGAAACCGGACCAGTGGGCCGGGCGCGGGATTTCGCCGATGGCATAGCGGGCCGTGTATTCGGCAACCGCCTTTTCGAGCGCGAAGCGGCTTTCCAGTGGGCGGGATTGCTTGGATGCCCAGGCGCCGATGCGGCTGCCGCGGGCGCGCGTCTTGTAATAGGCGTCGGCTTCCTCATCGCTGACGACTTCAACCGGGCCGCGCAATCTCACCTGCCGACGCAGCGTCTTCCAGTGGAAGCACATGGCGGCTTTCTTCTGCCCGAGAACTTCCCGGCCTTTCTGACTTTCAAAATTCGTGTAGAAGACAAAGCCGTCTTGATCGAATCCCTTAAGGAGAACCATGCGGACATTGGGAAGGCCGTCTTCATCGACCGTCGCAAGCGCTACCGCGTTCGGGTCATTGATCTCGGAGGCCTCGGCTTCCTTCAGCCAATCCGCAAAAAGCTGGACCGGCTCGTTTTGCTCGGTGAAGTCACTGGTTGTTAACTCATGTTCCGACATATTAGCTCAAATGCCCCGGGTTTATTCGATAATTGCCCAGCCTAAAGCTACTGGACAGGACGCAGGGTGGAAGTCATAGCAAAGTCAGATCGTCATACAAAGGGCCAGTTGCGCCGGTGCGCGGCCTTATGCATTGTCGGCCTGGCCGTGCTTACCCTCTCCGGCTGCGTCGCCGGCGGGCTCGACATGTTCTCAAGCGCCAAGGTCGACCGTTCGGTCGCCACCGGCACCGTGCCGCAACCGGCGCCGACCAGCGATTCCATCTCGGACGAAATGACCGTCGGCAATGCGGTGACCTCGGCTGACATCAATGGGCTGGAAGGCCGGCCGCTTCCCTGGGCCAACGCCTCCACCGGCAGCGCGGGCGTCATCGACACCATCGTCGAGAACAACGACACCGGCCAGGTCTGCCGCCAGTTCAAGACGACACGCCATTCCTATGTCGGCATCGCCAAATTTTACGGCAAGACCTGCCTCGTCGGCGGCGGCAACTGGCAGCTTCTGAGCTTTCAGCCCGAAAGCTGAGACTTGCCATTGGTCAAGCCTTAACGGCTGATCCCGCTTTCCCTCAATATTTAGCAAAACGATAACCATTCCGCGTGAAACCGTGGCGTGTTCCCCTGCAGGATAAGGACTGATTAGCAACTTTCCCGGACTGTGGTTTCCCATATGTGCGCTGATTTTTCTTCTCGCGAAGCGAACTTCAACGCACCAAATGAGTTGTATGGGGGCGTCGGAGTGCCGGACAATAAAAGGCACTCCGCATTTGGACACCGGCGGTTTGGAACATGCGCGATCCTTATAAGATCTTAGGCGTCAATCGCGACGCAGGGCAGGACGAAATCAAGGCGGCTTGGCGCAACATGGCCAAGGTCGTGCATCCCGATCACAACCAGGGCGACCCGCTGGCCGGCGCACGCTTTGCGGAGATCGGTCGTGCCTACGACACGCTCAAGGATCCGAAGAAGCGCAGTCTTTTCGACAATGCGGCGCGGATGGCCGAAACCAAGCAGAACGAAAACACGATCATGCAGCAGCGCCAGGCGGCGCGCGAAGCGGCGATCAAGGCCAAGCAGGCGCAGGAAAACGCCGAGCGCGTGATGGAAGAGCTCGCCCGCGCGGCAGCCCAGAAGGCCGCCGCCGAGGCCGCCAAGCAGCCGCAACAGCAGCAGCAGCAGGCTGGCGCCGCCGAGCCTGCCGAAGAGATGATCGAACGAATCTTTGGCGCACAGGCCCGAACCGCCAGCGGCGGCGGCGGTCGCTCACAGGGCTTTTCAGCCGGTGCCGCAAGGCGTCCGCAAGCGGAGAGCGTGGGCGCCGACAAGAGTGGCGACACCGCCAAGGCTGCCGAGGCTGATCGGACAGGCGATGGCGAACAGACGGCCGAAGAAGCAGCCGCAGCGACGAGCGCGGTTCTGCAGCCGCTGAGCCTGCTGACGTCGCTGGTACGCCGTTTCACCGGCACCGCACCGGCGCCGGAAAAGGCGCCCGACCAGCTGGCGATCGCCACCGTGACGATCGACGATATTCTGAAGGGCAGCTGGGTGAACGTCGACCTCGGTGACGGTCGCGAGGCCGGCTTCGCGCTGACACCGGGAACGACCGAAGGCCAAACCGTTCGGCTGAAGGGCCAAGGACACAAACTCACCGGCATGCAGCGCGGCGACGCAGTCATCAACATCCACATTGCGCCGCACGAGGATTTCACCGTCGACGGCTTCGATCTTCATACGGTGCTGCCGGTGACCATCGAAAACGCGGTGCTGGGCACCGACGCGCGCATCGACGGGCCGAACGGACCGCTGACAGTGACCGTGCCCGCTTGGTCCGGATCCGACAAATCGATCCGCTTCGCGGGCCAGGGTTTGCCCAACGGCGAGGGTGGAAAGGGCGACCTGGTGGTCGAACTGCGCATTATTCTGTGGGAAAAGCCCGACGATAAGGTCACGGATTTGATGCGGATTATGAAGAACGGGCTGTTTTTGTGAGATTTCCACGACAATAGCACCCTTTGTTACGTTCCCTAACAGTTGATGATTGCTGGCAATCTTGAACCGGCTGTCCGGCTATGCCATAGGCAGGACCGATCAATTTCCTTAGGGGGCGAAACATGGCTCAGGCACAAGGCCTCATGTCAGGCAAGCGCGGCGTCATTATGGGCGTTGCCAACAATCGTTCGATTGCGTGGGGCATTGCCAAAGCTATTCATGCACAGGGCGGCGAGATCGCCTTTACTTATCAGGGCGATGCGCTGAAGAAGCGGGTCGAGCCGCTGGCGGCCGAACTCGGCGGCATTCTTGCCGGACACTGTGATGTCAGCGATGAAGCATCGATCGACGAGGTTTTCGACAATATCGAGAAGACCTGGGGCAAGATCGACTTCATCGTGCATGCGATCGGCTTTTCCGACAAGGACGAGCTCACCGGCCGTTACGTCGACACCTCGGCGGACAACTTCGCCAAGACGATGCAGATCTCCGTCTATTCCTTCACTTCCGTTGCGCGTCGCGCCGAGAAGCTGATGACGGATGGCGGCTCGATGCTGACGCTGACATATTACGGCGCCGAAAAGGTCATGCCGAACTACAACGTCATGGGCGTTGCCAAGGCTGCGCTCGAAGCCAGCGTCAAGTATCTAGCCGTCGATCTCGGACCGAAGAACATTCGCGTCAACGCGATATCGGCCGGCCCGATCAAGACGCTTGCAGCCTCCGGTATCGGCGACTTCCGCTATATCCTCAAGTGGAACGAGTACAACGCGCCGCTGCGCCGCACCGTTACCATCGAGGAAGTCGGCGATGTCGGCCTCTACATGCTGTCGGATCTGTCGCGCTCGGTAACCGGCGAAGTGCACCATGCGGACAGCGGCTACCACGTCATCGGCATGAAGGCGGTGGACGCACCTGATATTTCCGTCATAAAAGACTAACCGCAGTCTTTTATGCGTCGTGCTCGCGGCCCCTTCCCTTCGCGCAAGCGATTCAGGGGCCGTGCGCAACACGGAGCCGTTCATTGCTTATCTACGTCATTCGCCACGGTCAGACCGACTGGAACGCCGAGCGTCGCCTTCAAGGGCAAAAAGACATTCCGCTCAATGCCATCGGCCGCGAACAGGCGCGCCAGAACGGCATCAATCTCGCGGAAATCCTCAAGGTCGAGAATATCCCCTTCGATTTCATCGCCAGTCCTCTGGGGCGCACGCGCGCGACGATGGAAATCGCCCGCGAGGCGATGAACCTTCCGCCCAAAGAATACGGCACCGACGAACGTCTGGTCGAAGTCTCCTTCGGTGACTGGGAAGGGCATACGATCAAGGAACTGAAGGCGACCGCCAAGGACCGTATCGTCGAACGCAATCTCAACAAGTGGGATTTCATTCCACCGGGTCCGGATGCGGAAAGCTACGAGATCATGTCGTGGCGGGTGGCATCCTGGCTGAATGCGGTGGAACGACCGACGGTCTGCGTGACCCATGGCGGTGTCATCCGCAGCCTGTTCCGCACGATTGCAAATGTCCCGAAGGACGAAGCGGCGGAAGGCGAGATCCCGCAGGATCGTATTCTGAAAATCGTCAGGGATTCGAAACAGATCGCCTGGATCTGAGCGGGGCCTGACAGACCCCTGCGCTGCCGGCCGGAATTACTGTACGATATCGAGATCGTTGATGACGCGCTTGCCATCGACTTCTGTGTAGAAGACGATGACCTTCACGCCAGCCTTCAGCCCTTCGAAGTTGAATTCCTCGGATGCCTGATAGGTCTTGCCGTCATCCAGCGTCAGGCTGAGATTGCTCATGTCGATGGTCTTTATCGTCGCCTCGACATCGGCGCTTTCAGCAAAGCCGCTGATCGGCGCCAGGAAACTTGCTGTGGCCAGAAGTGTAGCAACTACGAAGCGCATACGGGCATTCCTTCGAAAACGCGATTCAAACATCCAATTGCGCACAGATAGCCCTCCGAATATGGCGAAATTTGCCCTGAACCGTGACCATTCCCGCCCAATTGATGAAGCGCATTTTAACGACAATCAATAGATTCCGTTAAGTCACGCATAACTTAAGTTCCGGCTAAAATACCACCTGTAAGAAATCGTAAATTAACCCCCTCTACTTACAGTGTGTGGAAACGGGGGAGACGGGGTTTGCTATTCCGCCAGACAGACAGACAAGCATCGCGGAAGGCCCCCAGAAACACCCCTATCGCGTTTCTGGTATCCTGCCTCGTCGCCGTGGTCGTCATCATCGTCGGCTTCAGCCTGGATCGCGCCAATACGGCCGCGAACCTGCGTGAACTGACGATCCGCACGGAAAACGAAATCAGCCTGATCCGCACACGGGTGAACGCCCAGATCAACATGGACATTACCATTGTCCGCGACCTCTCCAACATGGTGGCAATCAGCACCAACGTCGACGAAGAGGAGATGGAGCGCCAGATCACCTGGCTGCTGATCCAGAACCCGCATTTCGTGCACATCGCGGTGGCCCCCAACTTCATCGTCCGCTCGGTGTTTCCACCTACGGAAGGCCAACAGCGGATCGGCCAGGACGTCCGCGAATTCATGAGCGACCGCCAATCCGTCTCTCGCACCACGGGCAACCAGCAGGCGCGCTTCTACGGCCCGATCCGTTCGGCCAACGGCAAGGACACGTTCGCTATCTTCTTTCCCGTCTACGTCAAGGACAAGGGACTGCGGCGCATGTGGGGCGCTGTTGAAGTGGTCATCGATGCCGAGATGTTTTACCAGAGCACTGGCCTGGAACCGGCACGTGACAGCGAGAACCAGGAAAAGTATCCGCATCTCGACCATCTCTCGATCGCGCTCCGCGACCTCGGCTTGACGGGCGGCGCGCAGGCACCATTCTTCGGCTCGCCTGAGGTGCTTCAGCAGAGGCCGATGACGCGCAACATCACTTTTGCCGGGGGACGCTGGGAAATCGCCGCCGCGCCGAAAAGCGGCTGGGATGCCGCTCCCGAAAACCAGCACATGCTGCGCCTGATCATTCTCGCCGCCGCCTGCCTGACGATCATCCCCGTGTTCTTCGCCGGCCTTCTGCTGGGCGAGCGAACGAGGAATATCAATCAGCTGGAAAAGCGTGAGGAAACGCTGCTGGAACTGTCGCAGCGACTCGATCTGGCGCTGGAATCGTCGAATATCGGCATCTGGGAACTCAAGGATTCAGGCCGCAGCCTATTCTGGGACGAACGCGCCGCGGCCCTGCATGGCCGGCCGGCTGTCGAGGGCAGCTACGCGCTGGAAGACTGGCTGGACAGCATCACAGCCGAGGACCGACGCGTCGCCAAGATCCATCTGCGCAACGAAGGAACATCGGGTTCGACCTATACCACGCAATACCGTATCGAGCTTGCAGACGGCAACATCCGGCACCTGCGGTCGGTGGGCTCGGTCTACAGCGATGGCGGCGGGACCAGCAAGACGATCGGCATCGTCTGGGATGTCACAGCCGATGCCGTTGCCGCCGAAACGCTGCGCAAGGCCAAGGACCTGAGCGACATCAAGAACGCCGAGCTGGAACTTGCGCTCGACGAACTCTCGCACCGCGAGGCCGAACTGGTGGAACTGTCGGGCAAGCTCGATCTGGCGCTCGATTCCTACCAGTGCGGCATCTGGGAGGCTTCTCTCAGCGACGAAGGCGGCTCCTACTGGGACGACCGCATGCATGAGCTCTATGGTCTGGAACCGAAGCCTGGCTTCATGGATGAGGCAACATGGCTGTCGCGCATCTACGAAGAGGACCGAGCGCAGGCCATAGAAAGCGCGCGGCATTTCAAAACCGTCGGCGACACCCATACGGTGGTCTGCCGGGTGCCGACGGAAGACGGCAGCATGCGTTACGTCCGCTCGACGGGCAAGGTTCATGAAACGTCGAGTGGCCAGCTGAAGGTCATCGGCGTGGCCTTCGACATTACCGAAGACGCGCTGATGACGGCGCAGTTGAAGGCTGCCAAGGACGAGGCGATCGGCAAGAACATCGAGCTTGAGCTCGCCAATCACCGCATCGAGCACAACTCGCTGCACGACCCGCTGACCGGGCTTGCCAACCGTCGCAAGCTCGACTTTGCGCTGGAGCGGCTGACGCAGGACGGGCGAGAGACACGGCAGAAGTTCGCCATCCTTCATATCGATCTCGATCGTTTCAAGGAAATCAACGACACGCTGGGCCATGCGGCGGGCGACGCCATGCTCGTGCACGCCTCCGAGGTCCTGTCACGCAGTATCCGGCTCGGCGATATCGTTGCGCGCATCGGCGGCGACGAGTTCGTGATCCTGGCGCTGCACGCCAACGATGCAGAGATGTCGGCGCTGGCCGGACGGATCGTGGAAGAGATGCGCCAGCCCATCGATTTCCAGGGTTTTTCCTGCCGGTGTGGCGTCTCGATCGGCATTGCGCTTGCAAGCGGCCTGCGCGTCGATGCCCGAAAAGTGCTCATCAACGCCGATATCGCCCTCTATCGCGCAAAAAGCCAGGGCCGCAACCGCTACCAGTTCTTCAATCAGAACCTGCAGGCCGACATCATCAACAACAAGCGGCTGGCGGACGAAATCCTCACGGGCCTCGAGAACGGCCAGTTCACCGCCTGGTATCAGCCGCAGTTCAGCGCGCGCACGATGCAGCTCACCGGGGTGGAGGCACTTGTGCGCTGGCAGCATCCGTCGCGCGGGCTGCTGACACCAGACAAGTTCCTGAAGATTGCCGAAGAGATCAACGTCGTGCAGATGCTGGACCGGATCGTGCTGGAGACGGCGCTGAAGGACAAGATGCGCTGGGCGGCACTCGGCGTCAGCGTTCCGAAGGTTTCGGTCAACGTATCCGCGCGGCGCCTGCACGACGACACGCTGGCGGAATCGCTGAGCAACCTGCAGATCAGGCCGGGCGAAATCTCGTTCGAGCTGGTAGAATCGATCTTCCTCGACGAGAGCGAGGACGTCGCCACCGACAATCTCGAGCGGATCAAGGCGCTCGGTATCGATATCGAGATCGACGATTTCGGCACCGGCCACACTTCGATCGTCAGTCTTCTGAAGCTGAAACCGAAGCGGCTGAAGATCGACCGTCAGCTGGTGCAGCCGATCATCACCTCGCCGCAGGAACGCGCGCTTGTCAGCTCGATCATCGAGATCGCCCGTTCGCTCGGCGTCGAGACGGTGGCCGAGGGCGTCGAAACGCTTGCGCATGCCAGCCTGCTGCACGACCTCGGCTGCGACCTGCTGCAGGGCTACGCCTTCTCGCGTCCCCTCTCCTTCGACGACTTCACCGAAGCGGCAACCGGGACGGCATGGCGGATCGCTTCCTAGAAGGGCGAGAGACCATTGTTCTCGATTTTGAGGAAACAGCGTTTCCGCAACGAGACGGTTTGGCGCAAAGAAAGCCTTTTGCCCTCTCGCCTTTTGGCCTATGAGTGTCGCGCCTTTTCAAAGAATGGCGCGACCCGGGGACGCCCGGCGACGCGATCCGGTCGGAGCATATGTCACACAATTCATTCGGTCACCTTTTCCGCGTAACCACCTGGGGCGAAAGCCACGGTCCTGCACTCGGCTGCGTCGTCGACGGCTGCCCTCCCGGCCTGCGCTTCAAACTCGCAGACCTGCAGGTCTGGCTCGACAAGCGCAAACCCGGCCAATCCCGCTTCGTGACGCAGCGGCGCGAGGACGATCTCGTCAAGGTCTTGTCGGGCGTGATGCTCGATGCCGACGGCGAGACGATGATCTCGACCGGAACGCCGATCTCGATGATGATCGAAAACACCGACCAGCGTTCCAAGGACTACGGCGAGATCGCCCGCCAGTACCGGCCGGGCCATGCCGATTACACCTACGATCTGAAATACGGCATCCGTGACTATCGCGGCGGCGGGCGCTCTTCGGCGCGCGAGACCGCTGCCCGTGTCGCAGCCGGCGGCATCGCGCGCCTTGTCGTGCCCGGCGTTACCGTGCGCGGTGCGCTGGTGCAGATCGGCAAGCACAAGATCAACCGGCAGAACTGGGACTGGGCGCAAGTCGACCAGAACCCGTTCTTCGCGCCGGACCCGGAGATCGTTCCCGTCTGGGAAGAGTATCTCGACGGCATCCGCAAGGCCGGTTCGTCGATCGGTGCGGTGGTCGAGGTGGTGGCCGAAGGTGTGCCGGCGGGCCTCGGTGCGCCGATTTACGCCAAGCTCGATCAGGACATCGCATCGCTGCTGATGTCGATCAATGCCGTCAAGGGCGTTGAGATCGGCAACGGCTTCGAGGCCGCGGAGATCACTGGCGAGGAGAACGCCGACGAGATGCGGATGGGCAATGACGGGCAGCCGATCTTCCTGTCGAACCATGCCGGCGGTATTCTTGGCGGCATTTCCACCGGCCAGCCCATCATCGCCCGTTTCGCGATCAAGCCGACTTCTTCGATCCTGACCGAGCGCCAGTCGATCGATGCCGATGGCAAGAATGTCGATATCCGCACCAAGGGTCGCCACGATCCCTGCGTCGGCATCCGCGCGGTGCCGATTGGCGAGGCCATGGTCGCCTGCGCCATTGCCGACCACTATCTTCGAGACCGCGGCCAGACCGGCCGGCTGAAATAGGAACTTCCCCATGGCTTATGATCAGAAGCGCGTCGTAGACGCTATCCGGGCCTTCGAGGCCGGCGAAATCGTCGTCGTCGTAGACGATGACGGTCGCGAGAACGAAGGCGACCTCATCGTCGCCGCCGTTCACTGTACGCCTGAAAAAATGGCCTTCATCGTGCGCCACACCTCGGGCATCGTCTGCACGCCGATGCCGAAGGAAGAGGCCAAGCGCCTCGGCCTCAATGCCATGGTGGCCGAAAACGATTCGGCGCACACGACAGCCTTCACCGTCACCGTCGACTTCAAGCACGGCACGACGACGGGCATTTCCGCCGACGACCGGACGCTGACGGTGCGCAACCTCGCCAACCCGAATGTCGGCGCTTCCGACTTCGTGCGTCCCGGCCACATCTTCCCGCTCGTCGCCCGCGAAGGCGGCGTGCTGATGCGCTCCGGTCATACGGAAGCCGCTGTTGATCTCTGCCGGCTGGCCAACCTGCCGCCGATCGGCGTGATCTGCGAACTGGTCAACGACAACGGCACCGTGACCCGCGGCCAGCAGGTCACCGATTTTGCCAAGGAGCACGGGCTGAAGCTGGTGTCGGTCGCCGATCTCATCGCCTACCGCCAGCGCAAGGAAACGCTGATCCAGCTGCAGGCCAGCTTCGACGTCGAGACGCCGTTCGGCAAGGCGAAGGCGCACAGCTATTCGCTGCCCTGGGATCCGATGCAGCATCTCGCGGTCGTCTTCGGCGATATCAGGGACGGCATCGACATTCCCGTGCGCCTGCATACCGAAAGCGTCGTGGACGACTTGTTCGGTAAGCGATCGGTCGATCGCTATATGAAGAAGATCGCTGAAGAAGGCCGGGGCGTCATCGTGTATCTGCGCGAGGGTTCCGTCGGCGTCGGCCATCAGGACAACGGCCGCAAGGCGCTTGGCCAGGGCCGCGAAGCCCATGCGGAAGCGCAGAACCGTGAAAGCGAATGGCTGGAAATCGGTCTTGGTGCGCAGATTCTCAAGGATCTCGGCGTCACCTCGATCAAGCTTCTGACCCGCAGCGAGCGCCATTATGTCGGCCTCGAAGGCTTCGGCATCAAGATCGCCGAAACCGAGATCTGCTGAAACAGATAGGATCAACGGATCGGCGGCGCCAGACGCTCCGCCGGTTCGCCCTGCCCTCAGGCGGCGATCGGCTTGTAGCGGCTTCTGACGTTTTCCAGGTAGTATTTGCCCGGCGATTTCGCCGTGACCATGGCGATCACGTGCGATTCGGCAACGCCTTCGAACAGGCGCTCCTGGCCATTGTTCAGGCAGACACGCAGCCTGCCGTCTTCCTGGCTGAAATAGACCGCATCGATCAGGGTCGATTGCACAGGTACCGGTTGCATTTTCGCGCGCCGTTCGGTCCGCGATACGATGTCTGCTACGGCCGCACGAGCATCGCGACGCTTGCGCATCAATGCCCTCATCTGGCGACGCAGTCTATTGAAGGCCGTCCATACGGCATAGCTGATGACTCGTGTTTTCATGCGCCCATCGTAAGAGCGCGGTTATTAAGAAGTTCAAGATGAGCATGGTAAACCCGCGTCAAGATTAACAGCCGGTAATTGCCTAAAATCGTCGCTATCTCAGCCGCTTAACCGTTCCATCCATCGATCAGCACCACCGTCTCGACGCCGGCGAAACGGGCGACGCGGTCGAGCTCCGCCATCAGTTTTTCGAGCCGCCCCGCAGATGGCCGGACGCCCGGCTCCAGCCATAGCCGCTTGACCTCGAGCGAACCTTTGCGGCGGTCGGCCTTCATGTCGATGCGGCCGATCAGCCGATCGCCTTCCAGCAGCGGAAAGACGTAGTAGCCGTATTCCCGCTTCGGCTCGGGCACGAAGATCTCGATGCGATAGAAGAAGCCGAAAAGGCGCTCGGTGCGATTGCGATCGCGGATCATCGGATCGAACGGGCTGAGGACGCGGATGCGCGGCGGGGCTGCCGGATAGTCATCCATCGTCGCGAGGAAATCCGTGAAGGCCCAGGACGGGCGCGGCTTGCCGCCAAGCGAAGGTTCGATCAGGATCTCGGTCAGCTCGTCGCGATGGGCAACGATCCAGGCCTTTGCTTCCTCCGGCGACAGCAGCGCCCAGAAGGCCGCAATCTCGCCGTGGGTGGCGAAGCCCAGCCGCGTCAGCGCGCTGCGGCAGGCCCAATCGACAAACTCCTCGCGGCTGACCTCCGGTTCGTGAAACTCGGCCGGGATGACGCGCTCGACCAGATCGTAGATTTTCTGGAAATTTGAGCGTCCAGAAATGGCGAACTTGCCGGTGCGCCAGAAATATTCGAGCGCCGTCTTGTTGGGATGCCAATTCCACCAGCCGCCAGAGACGTGGCCGTCCGCCTTGATCTCTCGGGCCATGATGGCGCCGTCGCGGCTCACCCGCTCATAGGTTTCGTCGAACGCATCCTCGAAGCCCTCGCCGCGCCATTTTCGCCACCGATCAACCAGCACCTCCTCCTCGTGACGGAACTTGTGCTTCCAATAGCGGAAGAAGGCGGACGGCAGGATGGAGGCGTCATGCGTCCAATGCTCGAACAGAGCCCCGTCCTTTTCCAGCAGCGCGGTCAGATGCTCGCGCTTGTATGTCTGGTTGCGGGCAAAGAGGATCTGGTGATGCGCCCGCTCCACCCACTGGATGCTGTCGACCTGGACGAACCCGATCTCGTGAATCAGTTGCAGCAGTCCGTCCTTGGTCAGCACCCGGTTCGGCGGTGCGCTGAGGCCCTGCTTGGCGAGGAAGATACGGCGGGCATCGGCATTGGAGATCATGGTCGTCATGGCAGCGATGATAATCCTGAGGACAGTCCTGGCCACCCGAATATTCAGTGGTTTGTAGAGCGACGCAATGCCTCGCCCCGTCCGAAAGGATTTCATCTTCCCATGAACCGGATTCATTTATAGAACGGCGCTTCACCTCAGGGGGATCGATTGACCATTCGTTTCGAAAGCGCCGGCGTCAGCTACGGAGCGCGGACCGCGCTGCAGCCATTGACGCTCGAGCTTGATGAAAACCGCATCGCCGTCATCGGCCTCAATGGTTCGGGCAAGACGACGTTCGCGCGGCTGATCAATGGACTGACCAAGCCGACCACCGGCCGTGTTATCGTTAACGGACGCGATACCTCGGGCGACAAGGCGGTGCTCGGCAATGTAGGCTTCATCTTCCAATCGCCGCAGAACCAGATCATCCTGCCTGTCGTGCGCGACGATATCGCCTTCGGGCTGAAAAGCCGCGGCCTGACCAAGGCGGATATCGACGCCAGGGTCGCGCAGGTGCTCGATCGCTTCGACGCCGGGCATCTCGCCGACCGGCGGGCGCACGAGCTTTCCGGCGGAGAACTGCAGCTGGCAGCCCTCTGCTCGGTGCTCGCCACCGGCCCTGATACTCTCATCCTCGACGAGCCGACCAACCAGCTCGACCTGCGCAACCGCGCGCTGGTGCAAAGGCTGATCGACGGGCTGCACGAGACCACCATCGTCATCACCCACGATCTCGACCTGATTTCAGGCTACGAACGCGTGCTAGTCTTCCACGGCGGGCAGCTGGTGGCCGATGCGCCGGCAGCCGAGGCGATCCGCCGCTACCGGGAGATCGCCGCCTGATGCAATCGCTGTTCGTCGAGGGTAACAGCTGGATGCACCTGATGTCGGCGCGGGCGAAGCTGATTGTGCTCGCCGGGCTCGGCATCGTGCTGTTCCTGACGGCGAATATCGCGGTGCTGGCGATCGCGGTGCTGGCGACCGGCACACTTTATCTCAGCATCGGCCTGCCGTTTCGCGCGGCCCTTTCGCGGCTGAAGCCGATCTTGCTGACCATGCTGATCGTCGCGCTCTTCAGCCTTGCCTTCAACCCCTGGCACGGGGCCGCCGTGGCGCTGCTGCGGCTGACGGCGCTGATGCTGTTTGCCGCCAGCGTTACCGCCACCACGACGATTACCCAGTTCATGGACGAGATCACGCTGCTCGCAAAACCTTTCGAACGCATGGGGCTGGTGCGGGCCGACGATGTCGGGCTTGCGGTCGGGCTTGTCGTGCGCTTCGTGCCGGAGATCATTGGTCGCTATCAGGCCATTCGCGAGGCGCACCAGGCGCGCGGGCTGAAGGTGCGGCCGGCGACGGTGCTCGTGCCACTGATCATCCTGACGCTCAAGGATGCGGATAACATCGCCGCGGCAATTGACGCGCGCGGCGTTCGGCGGCATGTGAATTAGCAGTCATTGAACCACGGAGCCGTCATGAGCACCCGAGACCTCGTTCTTTCCGCCCTGTTTGCCGCCATCATCGTCGCGCTCGGCATCCTGCCGCCGATCACGCTCGGCTTCATTCCGGTGCCGATCACGGCGCAGTCGCTCGGCGTGATGATGGCCGGCGTGGTGCTCGGCGCGCGGCGCGGCGTCGTGGCGGTGCTGATCGTGCTGGTGCTTGTTGCCATCGGCCTGCCGGTGCTTTCGGGCGGGCGTGGCGGTCTTGCGGCTTTCGCGGCGCCCACCACCGGCTTCCTGATCGGCTGGGTGTTTGCGGCATTGACGACCGGCTATATCAGCGAGCGGCTGGTGAAGATCGAGCAGGCAGCCGGCATGCAGCTGACCGGCTTCTTCTTCGCGGCGATGATAGGGGGCGTTGTCGTGCTTTACGCATTCGGGATCATCTATCTCGCGGTTGCCGCACAAACGGGCCTCAAGGCCGCGTTCCTGGGCTCGATGGCTTTCATTCCGGGAGACGTCATAAAGGCATTCGTCGCGGCACTCGTCGGCCGTGCCGTGCTGGCGGGCTATCCGCTGTTGCCAGTCAGAAATTCAGCGGGCAGAAACTGACCCGCCAGACAGCGATCTAGTTCATGAAGCCGTAGAGCCAGTCGCGCGTCACCTCAGGCAGCGGGACCGGCATCTTATCCTGGCGAGTCTGCGCCTGCCAGACGATCTCGACCTCGGCGGCGCGTTCATCACCGGCATCGACAGCAATGATGAAGCCGACCGAGCGGACGCCTATCTTGTCGACGGCCGCGGTGAAGAGGACCAGTTCGTCATAGTGCAAGGGACGATGCAGGATGCAGGTGACCTTGCTCGCGACATAGAGCGGCTCGTCACCCAACTCCGGGCGCTGCGACCAGAAATTGGCCAGCGCGGACTCGGCATAGGAAATATACGAGCCGAGAAACATCTGGCCGTTCATGTCGACATCGCGAAACGGCACATGGATCTGCACAATATTGGAGCGCATCGTTGCGTTCATTCGACTTCCCCACCTAGTCCTCGGTCCACCCGATCCTCTGGCCTACCCCGGGCACCAGAATAACGCTGCGCTAATATTATGTAAATGAACGCGAAAGGCGTATGACAGCGCGGGATTGTTGAAATCATCCGGGCCTACCCCATCTGCTGTGGAACATCCCGAGACAGGCAGATAGAGTGATCGCATGAGCACCCGCCTTTACGAACATCCGATCTTCCTGGAACACATCACGCCCGAAGGCCATCCGGAGCGATCCGACCGTCTTAGGGCATTGAATGTGGCGCTCGAGCACCCGCATTTCGAGCGGCTCGACCGCAAAGAGGCGCCGCAGGCTTCCGAGGACGCCGTGTTGCTGGCGCATCCGGAAGAACACCTCTTCGCGGTGATGCGCCAGGTGCCCGAGGAAGAGGGCGAGATCAACCAGCTGGAAGCCGACACCTATGCCAGCCCGAAAAGCTTCCAGGCGGCGCTGACCGGGATCGGCGGGGCGATGGCCGCCGTCGACGACGTCTTCACCGGCAAGGCCGACAACGTCTTCGTCGCCTCTCGGCCGCCCGGCCATCACGCCGAGAAATCGAAGGCGATGGGTTTCTGCTTCTTCAACAATGCCGCCATTGCCGCCCGACATGCGCAGCGTCGCCACGGCGCCGAGCGCGTGGCGATCGTCGATTGGGACGTGCACCACGGCAACGGCACGCAGGACATCTTCTGGGACGATCCGTCGGTGCTGTTCTGCTCGACGCACCAGATGCCGCTCTATCCCGGCAGCGGCGCCAAGAACGAGACCGGCGCGCACGACACCATCGTCAACGCGCCGCTGTCGCCGAATGTCGGCAGCGACCATTTCCGCGAGGCCTTCAAGTCGCGGGTGCTGCCGGCGCTGAACGACTTCCGGCCCGACCTTATCATCATCTCGGCCGGCTTCGACGCGCATCACCGCGATCCGTTGGCGCAGATCAATCTGGTCGGCGAGGATTTCGACTGGGCGACCGGGCGGCTGCTCGAAGTGGCGGACAAAAGTGCCTCCAACCGGGTCGTCAGCCTTCTGGAAGGCGGCTATGATCTTGAGGGACTGGCCGAATCGGCCGGACTGCACATTCTGAGAATGATGAAGGGTTGAGTATGACGGATAGCGCCAAGCAGGACGCATCGGGGCCGGAGGTTTCTAGCCTCTCCTTCGAAAAGGCGGTCGCCGAACTCGAAAGCATCGTTGCGCGACTGGAACGCGGCGACGTGGCGCTGGATCAATCCATCGAGATCTACGAGCGCGGCGAAGCGCTGAAGAAGCATTGCGAGACGCTGCTGTCTGCTGCGGAAAACCGCATCGAGAAGATCCGGCTCGATCGCGCCGGCAAGCCGCAGGGCGTGGAGCCGCTGGACGGGGCGTAAGGGTGATATGTCGGGCGACGCAGCTCGCAGACGGTTACTGCCGAAGCCTCAGGCATACATTGCGCAATCCCAACAACCACCCTTATCCCTGTGCTCGTCACAGGGATCCAGCGCGATCAAGTCCTTGATCGCAGTAGACTCCTCTCGCCGCGCAGACGCGCAGCGGCTGGATTACTGTGACAAGTACAGGAATGAAGGGCGGTGAGCATAACCCCCTTGCTCAACGCATATCCCTGTCTATCATCCCCCAAACACAACAGAGGGAACGACAGGCATGGCCGACAGACTGAAGGGCAAGATCGCGATTATCTCGGGCGGGGCGACGGGCATGGGCGGGGCGGCGTCGAAACTGTTTGCCGCCGAGGGCGCCAAGGTGGCGATCATTGACCGCAATGGCGAGGCGGCGGCTGAGACGGTGAACGAGATCCGCGCGGCGGGCGGCGAGGCGGAATTCTGGACGGCCGACGTGTCAGACGAGACAGCGGTGAATGCGGCCGTAGCCGGCGTCGAGGCGCGTTATGGCGCCGTCACCGTGCTGTTCAACCATGCGGGCACGATCGTCATCAAGCCGTTCCTCGAAACCACTCTTGAGGAATGGGACTGGCTGCATGCCGTCAACGTGCGCTCGATGTTCCTGATGACCAAGGCGGTGCTGCCTGGCATGATCGACGCCGGCGGTGGATCGATCGTCTGCACGTCTTCGATCTCGGCGGTGGCGGCGACGCCGATGGAGGTGCTCTACGACACGACCAAAGGGGCGGTGCACATGTTCGCCCGGGCGATCGGCGTCGAATTCCGTGACCGCAACATTCGCTGCAACGCGGTCTGCCCCGGCTTCATCCGCACACCACACGGGTTGCGCGAAGTGGCCGACCTGCAGGCGCTTGGCGTCGATGTTTCGGATGCGGCGATCGCTGCGCAGCAGGGCAGGATCGGCGAGCCGGAGGATGTGGCGCGGGCGGCGCTTTATCTGGCCAGCGACGAGTCGAGCTTCGTCAATGGGGCGCATCTGTTCGTCGATAACGGGTTTACGGCGATGTGAGGCACGGCGGCAAAGGGATCGTCTCGACCAGATCGCAAACCTCGCCTATATTGCTGATATGGACAAGGATCAGGTCATCGCGATTATTCGCAAGCACGAGGACGAACTGCGCGCCGCGGGCGCGGAGCACGTCTCGCTGTTTGGTTCGGTGGCGCGCGGGGAAGCGACAGCGGAGTCGGATCTTGATGTCGCCGTGACGTTCGCCGAGCCGGTGATCCAGTCCGGCTTCGGCTACTTCAGCGCGGTCGAAGACCTCAGGCGACTACTCACCCGGATTACCGGCGCGCCCAGCATCGACATCGTTCCCGAACCATTGAGCAAGGAACGGTTTCGTCGAAACGTCGAACGGGATCGCGCCGTTGCCTACTAAGCGCCCGCTCTTGCGCTTGCGCGATATTGTCGAGAACGGCCAGGCTATTCTGGGTTACGCTGGTGAGCTGGATTTCAAAGGTTATACGACCACCCCGATCGTGAAAGATGCCTGTGAGCGCTGTTTTTCCCGACTTTCGGAAGCCGCAGTCAAGCTAGGACCAAGAGCCGAGGAGCTTTTTCCATCACACAATTGGCGCGGCATTCGTGACTTCGGCAACGTTCTTCGACACGACTATCCCGATGTTCACGATCGGATGCTCTGGGCAGCCATCAGCACGTATCTTCCAACGCTGATCGCAGAGCTCGAAGCCTTTCTTGCCGAATATCCCGACGACCAGGAAACGCTATAGCGAGATCGCCATGTCCTTCTTCCCCGGCACAGACCCCCTCCCCGGCGACGCGTTTGCCTGCGACGCGATCGAGAACCTGATCATACCGCGCACCAGCGACATCGGCGGGTTCCAGGTTCGCCGCGCGCTTCCGACCCGGCAGCGACGGCTGGTGGGGCCGTTCATCTTCTTCGACCGGATGGGGCCGGCGATCCTGAAGCCGGATGAGGCGCTCGATGTGAAACCGCATCCGCATATCGGGCTGTCGACGGTCACCTATCTGTTCGATGGCGAAATCCGCCATCTCGACAGTCTCGGTACCGAGAAGGTGATCCGCCCCGGCGATATCAACCTTATGACGGCAGGGCGCGGCATCGTGCATTCGGAGCGCACACCAGACAGTCTGCGCGGCCATCCGCTGCTGATGTCCGGCCTGCAGACATGGCTGGCGCTGCCTGACGAAAAGGAAGAGATCGATCCCTCATTTGCGCATACGGAAAAGAGCGCGATGCCCGTCATCGACGAGCGTGGCGTGCGCGGTCGTGTGGTCATCGGCGCGTTCGAGGGGATGGCTTCGCCGGTGAAGGTGCTATCCGACACGCTCTATGCCGATATCAACCTCGATGCGGGCGTAAAGTTTCCGTTTGCCGCAGCCCATGAGGAGCGTGCGCTCTATATTCTCTCCGGCGAAGTGGTGATTTCAGGCGACCGATTCGCCGCGGATCAACTGCTGGTATTCCGTCCCGGTGATGCGCTCACGCTGGAAGGCGGCAGCCAGGGCTGTCACCTGATGCTGTTTGGCGGCGCTGCCTTGAATTCCAAGCGTTATATCTGGTGGAATTTCGTTTCCTCCTCGAAAGAGCGGATCGAGAAGGCCAAGGAGGAGTGGCGGACGGGGCGTTTCGATATCGTTCCGGGGGATGAAGAAGAATTCGTACCTTTGCCACAGGGCTGATATCCTCTAGAAAGGATTGTTGCGGTTCTTGAAATCGACTTCTTTCACCGCAACTTATGGCCTAAAGGCTATGTGCCCGAAGGCCATGTATCCAAGAACGACAAGAAAGAGTGCCTCCCTTGACACAATCGCCGAAGACGCCGCTGCTGGATAAGGTCACCTATCCGGCCGACCTCCGCAAGCTGGAGGATCGCGATCTGCCGCAGCTTGCGCGCGAAGTGCGTGACGAGATGATCGATGCGGTGTCGATGACCGGCGGACACCTTGGCGCCGGCCTCGGCGTCGTCGAACTGACGATCGCCATCCACAATGTCTTCAATACGCCTGACGACAAGTTGATCTTCGACGTCGGCCACCAGTGTTATCCGCACAAGATCCTGACTGGCCGGCGCGACCGTATCCGCACGCTGCGCCAGGAAGGCGGCCTCTCAGGCTTTACCCGCCGCGCCGAAAGCGAATACGATCCGTTTGGCGCCGCCCACTCTTCCACCTCGATCTCGGCCGGCCTCGGCATGGCTGTCGCTGCCGATCTCTCCGGTTCGAAGCGCAATGTGATCGCCGTCATCGGCGACGGCGCGATGTCGGCAGGCATGGCCTACGAGGCGCTGAACAATGCTGGCGCGCTCGATGCGCGGCTGATCGTCATCCTCAACGACAACGACATGTCGATTGCGCCGCCGACCGGCGCGATGAGTGCCTATCTGGCGCGTCTTGCCTCCGGTCGCACCTATATGGGCATGCGCGAGGTCGGCAAAAAGCTGACCGGCTATCTCGGCAAGTCGATCGACCGCGCCATCACCCGCGCCGTCGAGCATGCGCGCGGCTATGTGACCGGTGGCACCATGTTCGAGGAAATGGGCTTCTATCACATCGGGCCGATCGACGGGCATTCGTTCGAGCACCTGCTGCCGGTGCTGCGCAACGTGCGGGACAATGCGCATGGACCAGTGCTGATCCATGTGGTCACGCAGAAGGGCAAGGGTTATGCGCCGGCGGAAGCCGCCGCTGACAAGTATCATGGCGTCAACAAGTTCGACGTCATCACAGGCGCGCAGGCGAAGGTGAAGCCGAATGCGCCAAGCTACACCAATGTGTTCGCCGAGGCGCTGGTGCAGGAAGCCGAACTCGACGACAAGATCGTCGGCATCACGGCCGCCATGCCGAGCGGCACCGGCCTCGACAAGCTCGCCGACCTTTATCCGTCGCGCTGCTTCGATGTGGGCATTGCCGAGCAGCATGCCGTGACATTCGCGGCCGGCCTTGCCGCCGAGGGCTACAAGCCATTCACCGCGCTCTATTCGACCTTCCTGCAGCGCGCCTTCGACCAGGTGGTGCACGACGTGGCGATCCAGGGGTTGCCGGTACGCTTTCCGATCGACCGTGCCGGTTTCGTCGGCGCCGACGGGCCAACGCATGCGGGCTCCTTCGACACCACCTTCCTCGCCACGCTGCCCGGCTTCGTGGTCATGGCGGCGGCCGACGAGGCGGAATTGAAGCATATGGTGCGCACGGCGGCTGCCTACGACGCCGGCCCAATCTCGTTCCGCTACCCCCGTGGCGAAGGCGTCGGCGTCGAGATGCCCGTGCGCGGCGAAATCTTGCAGATCGGTAAGGGTCGCGTCGTCAAGGAAGGCGCCAAGGTGGCGCTGCTGTCCTTCGGCACGCGTCTCGCCGATTGCCTGCTGGCGGCCGAGGACCTTGATGCCGCGGGCCTGTCCACGACTGTTGCGGATGCGCGCTTTGCCAAGCCGCTGGATCACGACCTGATCCGCCAGCTGGCGCGCCATCACGAGATGCTGATCACTGTCGAGGAAGGCGCCGTCGGCGGCTTCGGCAGTCATGTGCTGCAATTCCTGGCAACCGAAGGCCTGCTCGACACCGGGCTGAAGGTGCGCTCGCTTGTCATGCCCGATCTCTGGGTGGAACAGGCCAAGCCCGAGGTGATGAATGCGCAGGCCGGGCTCGATCGGGCCGGTATCGTCAGCACGGTGTTCAAGGCGCTGGGCCGGCCGGCTGTGGTTGGGGTGGCCGGGTAGGTTTTTGCGAGGTTGTTGGGGTGAAATGTCCGTCGGCGTTGCGCAGTGGAATACCCCCCTCTGCCCTGCCGGGCATCTCCCCCTCAGGTGCCCTACTTCCCCACACCGTCGCGATACAAAATCATTCCTCCATGGTGAAGCACGCCGTTAACGAAGTCGCCGTCGGCGGTAAAGCCGGTGTCGTCCCAGTATTCGATGTGATCGCCGGTGACCTCGTAGCGTCCCCGATAGGCGCTTTCGCGGGTTCCGCGGGCCTCGTCATAGCGGTTACCGGGCAGAAGATTGTGGCGGACGTGGCCGTCGGCGGTCTTCCACATGCCGACATAAGGGTGGCTGGCCTTGGGTTCTCCGGCTTCTGAACCGGCCGACTGGAGATGCTTGGTGCGGCGGATATCCTGCATTGTTCCGTCCTCTATTGGTTTGTTTGATACAACAGCAAGCGGGGAGATGGTCACCGCAAGCATGCCGCAGACGATCGCTGGCAACCCCATGCTCAAAGCCCGGCATTGGCCGTGGGGCGGACGGTGATGTCGTTGACATCGACGTCGTCCGGCTGCTCGATCGCGTAGCGGATGGCGCGGGCGATGGCATCGGCCTTCAGCGCCACGGCGCGATAGGCGACCATGGCTTGTGCCGCGAAGGGCTCGGTGATGGTGTCGGCCAGTTCCGATTCGACGACGCCGGGGTAGATGCAGCTGACGCGCAGCGCCTTGTTTTCCTGCCGCAGACCGTCTGAAATCGCCCTGACAGCATATTTCGTGGCGCAGTAGACGGCGGCCGTTGGCGAGACGGCAAGGCCGCCGACCGAGGAGACGTTGATGATCTGGCCGGCGTTTTGGGCATTCATCACCGGCAGAACGGCGGCGATGCCATAGAGCACGCCCCTGATGTTGACGTCGATCATCCGGTCCCATTCCTCGACCTTCAGCGATGACATCAGCGACAGCGGCATGACGCCGGCATTGTTGACGAGGACATCGACACGGCCGAATTCGGATACCGCGGCGTCCACGAAGACCTGCATATCGGCACGATCGGTGACATCGAGCGCACGTGCCAGCACCGTGCCGCCGGCAGCGCGGATATCCTCGCTCAAAGCGTCCAGGCGGTCCGTTCGCCGCGCGCCGATGGCGACCTTGGCGCCCGCGGCAGCAAGTTCGCGGGCCGCGGCGGCGCCAATGCCGCTGCTGGCGCCTGTGATCAGCACGATCTTGTTTGCGATGTTGTTCATGTGGTTCTCCTGTCGGCTCTATAAGGCTGTCGGCAAATGCCCGGCCTTGCCGAACCAACCATCGTCTCTCAAGGATCATATGGGGTAGACGGCTTTTCCGGATTTCTTGCACGATCCTCCGAAAGGGAATGACCGGCTCTTGGCAAGCTTCAGGGAAAAGCCGATGCTGACGGCATGGACACTATTACCGACCTCTCCGCTCTGATCGATCGCCATACCGGCGAAGACGGGAACTTCGACACCATCCTGCCGCGCGTCGGGGTGATACGATCCTCGTCGCAGACCGAGCCTGTGCATACGCTCTACAAGCCTTCCTGCTGTATCGTGGCGCAGGGGCGCAAGCGCGCGACGATCGGCGAAACCAGTCACCTCTATGACCCCGCGCATTATCTGGTGGTCGGCGTCGACCTGCCCGTCATCGGCGCGGTGACGGAGGCCAGCGCCGATGCGCCCTATCTCTGCGTGCGGATCGAGATCGATCGCGGGATTCTGAGCGAAATGCTGCCAGGCTCAACGCGTCATGACGACAATCCGGCGGCGGCGAGAGTCAGCGCGACGACACCGCAACTGATCGACGCGGCAGCGCGCCTGCTGCGGCTTCTCGATACGCCCGAGGATATTCCGGTGCTGGCGCCGCTGGTGGAGCGCGAGATCCTGCATCGGCTGATCTCGGGACCGCAGGGCGGCATGATCCGGCAGATCGCCAATGGAGAGAGCCGATTGAACCAGATCGGACGCGCAGTGGATTTCGTCTGCCGGAATTTCGATACGCCATTCGCGATCGAGGCGCTTGCGGAGATCGCCGGGATGAGCAGTTCATCCTTCTACGAGCATTTCCGCGCGGCGATGGCGATGAGCCCGCTGCAATTCCGCACCCAGATCCGCCTGCAGGAAGCGCGGCGGCTGATGGTGGTCGAGGGGCTGACGGCGGCCGAAGCCGGATTCCGCGTCGGCTACGACAGCCCGTCGCAGTTCAGCCGCGACTATGTGCGGGTGCATCAGGAGACGCCACGGCGAGATGTGGCGCGGATGCGGATGACGGCGGTAGCGAGCTGAGTTTTCGCGCCGTCTCTGAGCCAAGCTGCTTGCCCACGCGGCCTTGCTGATATCTGATCATCAAACTCCAGCGCATGTTTAGGACCACCTGGACTGATTCAATTGCAGATCGATGGAACATAGGTAGGGCACGAACGTTTATTGAGGTAACCGAAAGGATCTCGATATGAGAAAATTCATTGTGACAATGGCTGCAGGTGGTTTGAGCGCGCTGATGGCGCTGACTTCGACAGCGCCGGTTCAAGCGATGCCGTTGCAGGCAATCAATGGTGCCTCACAGCAGGCAGACGCCGGTGGCCTCACGGTCCAGAATGTCGACTGGCGTGATCACCGCCGCGGCTGGGATCGTCGTGACGACCGCGACTGGCGCCGCCACGACCGCTACCGTGATCGTGATCGCTACAGTGACCGCGGCCGTAGACATCACCACTCCAACGGCGCTGCGATCATAGGCGGCCTTGCGGCCGGTGCGATCATTGGCGGCGCGATCGCCAACAGCAACAACCACCGCTACTACTACCACAACGGTCGCCGCTATCTCCGCGACTAGGATCTGGTAGATAAACAAAAGAAAAGAGGTCGCAGCTGTCGTTGCGGCCTATTTTTTATGTCATTTTCCCATGCATAAGCGGCTCCTCAACGAAAAAGGGGCCACGCCTGAGCGCAGCCCCGTTCCAGCTGAAATGGCGAGGACGGAGACCTAGAACTCCGACCATTCTTCCTTGACGGCCGCCGCACTGGACGCGCCACCGCCGAAAGCCTTGGCGACGGTGCGCTTCAGGGCGTTGGCGGGCGATGCGACCGGGCGTGACGTGGCGCCGGCAGGCGTGGCGCGATGTGCCGGGGCACGCTCGTTGCCGAGATTGAACTGGCGCAGCAGGTCATCCAGCGCCGTCGCTTCCTGGGCGAGCGAGTGGCTGGCAGCAGTCTGTTCCTCGACCATGGCGGCGTTCTGCTGGGTGCCCTGGTCCATGTTGTTGACGGCGGTGTTGATCTCCTGCAGGCCGATCGACTGCTCGCGCGTGGCAGTGACGATGGCGCCGACGTGCTTGTTGATCTCCTGGACGGCGCCGACGATTTCGGAAAGCGCCTTGCCGGTTTCGCCGACCAGCGACACGCCGGCATTGACCTGCGTGCCCGACGTGTTGATCAGCGCCTTGATTTCCTTGGCGGCATTGGCAGAGCGCTGTGCCAGTTCGCGCACTTCCTGGGCGACGACGGCGAAGCCCTTGCCGGCCTCACCGGCGCGGGCTGCCTCAACACCGGCGTTCAGAGCCAGCAGGTTGGTCTGGAACGCGATGTCGTCGATGACACCGATGATGTTGGAGATTTCGCCCGAGGACTTCTCGATCTCCTGCATGGCGGTGACGGCCTTGCGGACGACCTCGCCGGAGCGTTCGGCGCCGAGACGGGTGCGCTCGACCAGCTGGCCGACGTCCTCGGCGCGCTTGGCGCTGTCGCGAACGGTGGTGGTGACTTCCTCGAGCGCTGCCGCGGTCTCTTCGACGGCGGCGGCCTGTTGTTCGGTGCGGCGGGCGAGATCATCGGCGGCAGTGCGGATTTCACCCGCACCGGCGTTGATGGCAGAGGCGTTGTGGCCGACCGACTGAAGGGCTGCCTGCAGCTTTTCGACGGCATTGTTGAAGTCGTTGCGCAGGCGGTCGAACTGGGCGGCGAACGGGGTGGTCAGGCGGGTCGCGACGTTGCCGTTGGCGAGATCCGAGAGGCCGTCGGCCAGGTTGTCGATGGCGAAGCGCAGGTCGCTTTCCTCACGAGCCTTCTGCTCGTCGCCGATCTGGCGCTGGCGTTCGGCATCGCTGCGCATACGGTCGGTTTCACCGGAAAGACGCAGCTTTTCGATCGCGGCGTTCTTGAACACCAGAACCGACTGCGCCATGCGGCCGACTTCGTCTTGGCGATCGAGCGCCGGAACGTCGATATCGTTCTGGCCACCGGCCAGACGGCCCATGGCCGAGGTCATGCCAACGATCGGGCTGACGATGCTGCGCGACAGCATCCAGGCGAGTGCCACGGCAGCGAATGCCGCGAAGATTCCGCCGATCAGCAGCGTCATGTTGAGGGCGGCGCTGGCATCGGCCTTGATGGCGGAGAGCGCTGCGGATTCGTCACGCGCGGCAGCCTTGATCTTGGCGGAGGCCTGGCGGAAGCCATCAAGCTGGCCCTTTGTCTCGTTGACGCCGATCTTGACGATCTGATCGATCGGCATCTCGGTTTCCTTGCGGGCCTTGGTCTGCGGCACGGCCAGCTGGGTGAAATAGAGGTCGGCAGCTTTCTGCATGCCGTCTATCTGCGTCAGGAAATCGCTGTTGCCTGCTGCCGTCTGCTTGGCGGCGTTGATCGCGTTCAGCATGCGATCGCGGTTGTTAAAGAGATCGGCATAGGTACTGTCGCTGCGGAACAGCAGGAAGCCGCGCAGGTTGACGGCCTGCTCGAGCATCGCCTGGAGAGCGTCGTCGATCTGGTTGACCAGACGCTCGGACTGCTTCTCCTCGGCGGAAGCGGCGGCCACGGCACCGGCCTTCGCATAGACGAAGGCGGAAACGGATACGAAGATAAGGATCAGCGCCGCGAAGGTCGCAGCAAGCTTACCGTTCAGGGACATGTTTCTGGAAAACATCAGTCGGTCTTTCCTGGGCGGCTTTGGGCCATGGCAAAGGGGCACGCGAACGCGTGCGGAGGGGATTGGGTTGGGAATGAGACATGATCGGCAGTGCGACTTCGGCCATCATGGCGAACGCGGTTTTCTGACCGCTGCAATCGTGCCGACCGTAGCCACCGGATATTTAAAATTGTTTAAGTGTGCACTGCAACAGCCAGCGTTTGGAGATCAAAAAGCGCCAGATTTCCCGTGATTCAACCTGTCTGAGGCATTGGCTCCGTGCTCTGCACGCGCGGAAGGTGTAGCTTTGGCTTCACTCATAAACGACCAATTCATATTCGACCATTCTGTTATATTTCCGCTACGCCAAGCCGACCGTATCGGCGATCGCGAACAAAAGGCTTGCAACGGACCGCTTTGCCCTGCATGGACAGGCCATGTCCGATCAGAACACACAACGTATCGACCAGCTGCTCGTCAGCCTGGGTCTCTTCGCCAGTCGCTCGCGCGCCCGCGATGCCGTGCAGCGCGGCACTGTCAAGGTCGACGGCAAGCTCGTCACCAAGGCAGGCGCCGTCTTCGGCGAGGATGTCGTCATCGAAATCGACGACCCGGCACAGGACTACGTGTCGCGGGCGGCGCTGAAGCTTGCGGCGGCGCTCGATCATTTCAAGCTCGACCCCAAGGGCCACAACTGTCTCGACGTCGGCGCCTCGACCGGCGGCTTTACCGAGGTGCTGCTTGAGCGTGGCGCGGCGCATGTGACGGCGATCGACGTCGGCCACGGGCAGATGCACCCGCGACTGGCCGAGAGCGCCGATGTCACCAACATCGAGGGCTTGAATGCCCGCAATCTGGTCGCCGACGATATCGGCCACCCCCTTACCTTCATCGTCTCCGACGTGTCTTTCATCACGCTGAAGCTGGCACTGGCGCCGGCGCTCGAGCTTGCCGAACCGGGCGCGACGGCCGTGCTGCTGGTCAAGCCGCAGTTCGAGGCCGGCCGCGAGGCGATCGGCAAGGGCGGCATGCTGAAGGATCCGTCCACGGCACCGGATGTTGCTGCGGAACTGCAGCGCTGGTTCATTGAGGACATGGGCTGGAAAAGCCTTGGCCTGATCCCCTCCCCCATAGCAGGCGGCGACGGCAACCAGGAATATCTCCTCGCAGGAACCAAGCCGTGAGCACCGAGACCGTTACCATCCAGAAGCTGGGCGCCCAGGGCGACGGTATCGTCAACAGTGCCGATGGACCCATCTACGTGCCGTTCACCCTGCCCGGCGAAACGGTCGCGATCGCGCGGATCAAGAGCCAGGGCACCGTGATGTCGATCACGACGCCGTCGCCGGATCGCCAGGAGCCGCTCTGTCGGCACTTCGGCCCCGACGGGGTCAACGGCACATGCGGCGGCTGCACGCTGCAGCATGTGGGAGACGCGACCTATCGCGCCTTCAAGCGGCAGCTGGTGATCGATGCGCTGAAGTCCAAGGGCTTGACGCCCGAGGTCGGAGAGCTTGTCGTTGCCCATCCGGGCGAGCGCCGGCGCGTGACCTTTGCCGCGCGCAAGACCGAGAAGGAAATGCTTCTCGGCTTCAACCAGGCGGAAAGCCACCACCTCGTCAACATCGAGGAATGTCCCATCTCGTCGGCGGCCCTGATTGCAAGGCTGCCGGCAATCAAGGCGATCGGCGCGGCGCTTGCCAACAGCGCCGACTCCTTCCGGATCACGGTGCTGGAAACGCTCACCGGTCTCGACATCGCCGTCGACGGCATCAAAAAAATCTCCGACCCGCAGCGGCGCAAGGCGGTCGAAACCGTGCTGACACTGCGCGGCATTGCCCGCGTCTCGCTGAACGGCGAGATTTTGGTGGAACCGCTGAAGCCGATGCTCGACTTCGGCGGCGTTCAGGTATCGCCGCCGGCCGGCAGCTTCACACAGGCGACGAAGCCCGCCGAAGAGGCGATGGCGGAGATGGTGCTTGCCCATGTCGGCAAGTCGAAGCGGATCGCCGACCTGTTCGCCGGCACCGGCACATTCTCGCTGCGGCTGGCCCGCCTGGGACGCGTGCATGCGGTGGAGAGCGAAGAGAAGCCGCTGGCGGCGCTGGACCACGCCGCGCGCAACACGCAGGGGCTGAAGCCCGTGACCATCGAGCGCCGCGACCTGTTCCGGCGGCCGCTGATGACCTCCGAGCTCAAGGTTTACGACGCGGTCGTCTTCGACCCGCCGCGCGCTGGCGCCGAGTTCCAGTGCAAGGAATTGGCCCGCTCGACCGTCAAGAAGATCACCGCCGTCAGCTGCAATCCGCTGACGCTGGCGCGCGACCTCGCCATTCTCGTCGAGGGCGGTTACCGTATCACCTCGGTGACGCCGATCGATCAGTTTCTCTGGACCTCGCATGTCGAGGTGGTGGCAACGCTGACGAAATAGCCGAGGGCATCTGAGGCTCCCGGTCACTCCCCGCTGCGCAACAGGCCGCCGGCGAGGTAGCGGAATGCGTCGACGACCTTCTCCAACACCGCGTGCGGATCATCGGCCGCAGCGATCCAGAGCGCCGCGTTCAGCGCCGCGCCATTGATCAGCCGGGCCGCCGCTTCGGCATCCACCTGCTTGACGATGCCCTTTTCGATCAGCGCCTCGATCGTCTCCGTCGTCGTGCGCAGGCAGGCCGTCTGGTTCGGCCATTGTGAGGGATCGCCGAGCACGGCCGGTCCGTCCAGCAGCATGATGCGCTGGATCTCGGGCTCGAGCGCCATCTCGATATAGGCGATGCCCTCGTTGAGGAAGCCTTCCCACGGTGTCTTTCCCAACGCCTGCGCAGCGCGCTGGCGCACCAGCATTTCCGCATCGATCTGGTCGATGACGGCCTGCAGCAGTCCTTTCTTGTCGCCGAAATTATGATAGAGGGCGCCCCGCGTCAAACCGGCAGCCGCGGTGAAATCATCCATCGACGCGGCGGCGTAGCCCTTGGTCGCGAAGGCCTTGCGGCCGGCCGCGATGAGCTTTGCCCGGGTGTCCTCGACCATCTGCGCGCGCGTTCTCGCAACCATCACCATCTCCGCAATCAACATACGTCGCGCATGTTAGTTGACATACGCGACGTATGATACTTATATAAACATACGGAGCGTATATCATTGCCGCCCCGATCAGTGAAGTACGCAAATCCCTGAAAACCATGCGTCGTGCAGCCGTGCACGCGAGGGATTTGCCGTGTCCAAAAACAGGAGCATAGAATGACCAAGCGTGATGCGATTTTCCCAGCAGGCCGACAGGCACTCTACGAGATCAACCGTTATTCTGCAGCGATCCGCTCGGGCGACCTTCTCTTCGTCTCTGGCCAAGTCGGCAGCCGCGAGGACGGTTCGCCCGAACCGGTGTTCGAAAAACAGGTTCAACTCGCCTTCGACAATCTGACCGCCGTGCTGAAAGCCGCCGGTTGCACCTTCGACGATATCGTCGATATCACCACCTTCCACACCGATCCCGCCGTGCAGTTCGAGGCGGTCAACGCCGTACGGCTAAAGGTGATGGGCGAAGCGCCCTATCCGAACTGGACGGCGCTCGGCGTCAATTGGCTGGCGGGCTTCGATTTCGAGATCAAGGTAATCGCCCGCATTCCGCAGTAGCCGCCAGCAACAACGAGCCCCGCAGCGTCCGCCAGCAGGTGGATGCTGCGGCATTCAACAGCAAATACTAATGTATACTGTACGCCCGAAATACAATTCATGCATAAATTCATCTATGGTAAATAATATACGTGTATCAACGCATAATGCACGGAGGATAATATGTTTGTTATTTCCATCGATGATAATGGCGATGAACGAAACTTCCTGGCGACCTCGTTCAATATTGATCGCGGCACCGTCATTGCGACGATATGCGGCGTGAAGCGCCGGTTCAGCGCCACTGACGTGATTGATATTCTGCCTGTGGAACCGCTGTCTGCGCGCAACGATCGATTTATCGACGAACGCTCCGAGCCGCGTCGGATGCACGGCTGACGCGTTTTCGTCCGATCCTTCCTGAATTCTCAAGCAAAAAACGCCCGCGTCGCCGCGAGCGTTTTTTTTCGTTATTGCCATAAATCCGATCAGGCGGCGCGGCGGCCGTTGGTGGATGCGGCGTAGCCCGACTGCAGATTGAACTGGCCAAGCAACTGCATCAGCTTTGCCGCTTCCTGGGCAAGGCCATGGCTGGCGGCCGTCTGTTCCTCGACCATCGCGGCGTTCTGCTGGGTGCCCTGGTCCATGGTGTTGACGGCGGTGTTGATCTCGGCAAGGCCGGTCGACTGTTCGCGGGTGGCAGTGACGATCGCCTCGACGTGATGGCTGATCTCCTGCACCTGGGCGACGATCGCCTGCAGTGACTTGCCGGTTTCCCCGACCAGCGTCACGCCTGAACGAACCTGCGTGTTCGAGGCCGAAATCAGGCTGTCGATCTCCTTGGCCGCATGCGCGGAGCGCTGGGCGAGTTCGCGCACTTCCTGTGCGACGACCGCAAAGCCCTTGCCGGCCTCACCAGCACGGGCCGCTTCGACACCGGCATTCAGCGCCAGAAGGTTGGTCTGGAATGCAATGTCGTCGATGACGCTGATGATGTTGGCGATCTTCTGCGAGGATTCCTCGATCTCGGTCATGGCCGACACTGCCTTGCCGACGATGACGCCGGATTGCTCGGCTCCGCCGCGGGTGCGGGAGACCAGATTGCCGACATCTTCGGCGCGACGGGCCGTGTCCTTGACCGTCGTGGTGATCTCCTCGAGCGCTGCGGCGGTTTCCTCGACCGAAGCGGCCTGCTGTTCGGTGCGGCGTGCAAGGCCGTCGGCGGCAGTGCGGATTTCGGTGGCGCCGGCGTCGATCGCGTAGGCGTTGTTGCCAACCGCCTGCAACGCGGCGTGGAGCTTGCCGACAGCGGTGTTGAAGTCGCTGCGCAGACGATCGAGATGCGCGGCAAACGGGGTTTCAATGCGATGGCCGAGGTCTCCATCCGACAGCGCACCCAGCGCGCCGGCCAGAGCATCGACGGCATGGCGGATTTCGGCGGCTTCGCGGTTCTTCTGCGCTTCGCGTTCCTGGCGCTCGCGCTCAGTCAGGCTGCGGCCGGATTCGGCTTCGCTTTCGAGGCGGCGGCGATCGATGGCGTTGTGCTTGAATACGGCAACAGCCTCGGCCATGGAGCCGATCTGGTCGCTGCGGTCTTCGCCGGGAATGACGACATCGAGATTGCCGGCGGCGAGCTTCTCCATCGCCGCGGTCATGTCGGTGACCGGGCGGATGACGAGGCCGTGCAGCAGCCAGGCCATGGCGGCGATCATCAGTGCGACGGCCAGGATGGTGGCAATGGTAGCGGCAATTCGAAATTCATGCAGCGACGCAAAGGCCGCATCGCTATCAACGACGAAGCCGAGCGACCACTCGACGCTCGGAAGGCCCGAGATCGGCATGAAGCTGACGAGCACGTCCTTGTCCGCGAATGTCGTCTCCGCGAGATTGGTGCTGATCGACGGCGTGGCGGTCGGAAACGCATCGGCCAGCGTCTTCGACATCAGCGTGGCGTCCGGATGGATCAGGATCTGGCCGCTCTTGTTGACGAGGAAGGCGGTGCCCTTGCCGCCGAGATCGATGTTCTTGACCATCTCGATCATCGACTTCAGCGAGAAATCGCTGCCGACGACACCTGCAAGCTTGCCATCGTGGCTGACCGGGACGGCAGCGCTGATGATGAGATCGCCGCTCGACGCATCGACGTAGGGCTCGGTCAGAACCGCGGTGTTTCCTTTGGCAGCCGCCTGGTACCAGGGACGCTTGCGCGCGTCGTAGCCGTCGGGCATGGGCAGGTTCGGCCACTGCGTGAACACACCCTGTTCGTCACCGAAATAGGTGCTGGTGAACTGGCTGCTGAGCACATCGTTCTCGAGGACAGCCTGGATCGCCGGCCTGTCGGCAGCGCGGCCAACGGCGTCGGCAACCATGGCGCTGAGGGTGACACGGCCATTCATCCAGTTGGAGAGGCTCTGCGCCGCCTGTTCGCCCGACGAGCGAATGTTCGCCTCGATCGACGCGGTGGCCGTGTTCTGCTCGACGGAGTTGATATAAAGGGAAAAGGCGGCAAAGGCCGCGAGGACAACGGCGGACGCGGCAACCAGGATGCGCGTCATCAGGTTCGTCTTCTTCTTCACGAAATTTCCTTTCGGAACGGTCCGCGCTGCACAAAGAAAGCGCGGGCCATTCAAAGCTACGAGCAACGGAGGGGCTGGACATGGCGCCTCATGCGCCCGGACGATCAGGATATCGCCACCCCTCAAATATTAGGGGGATGTTTAAAACAGACTTAAAATTTGACAAAAATCAAGTTGACCCGCCGATCACCGGCGCATGAAAGCTTCGAACGCGGCACGCGCTTCGGCGCTCTGCAAACGGGCCGCGAAGTGGCGGGCTTCCTCGTCGATGCGGGCAATGATCTCCTCGCGGTCGCCGCGGATGAGATCACGGGAGATGCGCAGCGCCTCCGGTGGCTTGGCGGCGAGCTTGGAGGCGGCCGCGAGCGTTGCAGCTTCGACGGCCTGTGGCTCGCAGAGCTTCCAGACCAGACCGGCCTCCCGCGCCTCTTCGCCTGAAAAGGCCTCGCCGGCGGCAAGCATGGCGAAGGCACGCTGGTGGCCCATGATGCGCGGGGCGATCAGGCTGGAGGCCGCCTCGGGCACCAGCGCCAGATCGACGAACGGGGTGCGGAACTGGCTGCGGGCGGAGGCAATGGTGAGGTCGCAATGCAGATGCATCGTTGTGCCTATACCGATCGCAAGGCCGTCGACGCCCGAGACTAACGGCTTTCGGGCGCGAACAAGTGCTTGGAGGAAGCCGATCACCTCCCCCGGCATGCCGCCGCCCATGGCCGCGGCAAGAAAATCGCCAAGGTCATTGCCGGCCGAAAAACAGCCTTCGGTGCCAAGAAAGGCGATTGCGCGGATATCGGGATCGGCGTCGGCTGCGGTCAACGCGTCCGTCATCGTCACGTACATGGCGCGGGTGATGGCGTTCTTCTTGTCCGGGCGATTGAAGCGGATGATCTGGACGCCGGGATGGTCTGCGGATCGTTCGACGATGATGTGATCGGTCATGGCAGCCTCCTCAGGCGAGAACGGATCTGGCGGCAGCAAGGCTGGCGGCGCCTGTCGTCACGGTGTCCTTGAGTGCCGATGTTTCGGCGAGCAGGTTTTCGGCGGCGAAGCGGCAGAGCGCGATGCGGCTATCCGCCTTTCCATCCGCGGCTTCCGCAAGACCGCCCTTGGCGAGATAGCAGCCGGTGAGCGTCAGGCCGAACAGGCGCTGGTATGGGGTGGCGCCGGAAAGAGCTTTTGCGGCGTTGCCGGCTGCCAGTTCTTCCAGCAGCCACTCGGTTGCCGCTTCAAGACATGCGATCGCGCTGTCCAGCCGGTCCGCCGTGGTGCCGAAGCCGTCGCGGTTGGAACCTCTGACATCGTCGGCGATGCTCTTCAGTCCGGCGATCAAGCTGCGGACTTCGGCGCCGCCCGAGAGCGGCACCTTGCGGGTTACAAGGTCGATCGCCTGGATGCCGTTGGTGCCCTCGTAGATCGGCGCGATGCGCGCGTCGCGCAGATAGCGGGCGGCGCCGGTTTCCTCGATGAAGCCCATGCCGCCGTGCACCTGGATGCCGAGCGAGGCGACATCCACACCGATATCGGTGGCAAAGGACTTGGCGATCGGGGTCAGCAGCGCGGCGCGCTCCTGCCAGTGTTGCCTGCCCTCGCCGGCGCGGTGCGCCATGTCGGTGGCGTGGGCGCAGCTATAGGCGATGGCGCGGGCGCCCTGAGTCAGCGCCTTCATGGTCAGCAGCATCCTGATAACGTCTGGATGCTCGATGATCGGGCTCATCGCCCCCGCTTGACCCGCTCCGCTCCAGCCGGGCGCCTTGCCCTGGGTGCGCTCGCGGGCATAGGCGACGGCCTTCTGGGTTGCGGCCTCGGCGATGGCCACACCCTGCATGCCGACGGCGAGGCGGGCGTTGTTCATCATCGTGAACATGCAGGCCAGTCCCTTGTTCTCTTCCCCGACCAGCCAGCCGATGGCACCCTTCGCGTCGCCAAAGCGGCCGTCGCCGTAAATCATCGTGCAGGTGGGCGAGCCGTGAATGCCGAGCTTGTGTTCGAGCGAATGGGCGAAGAGATCGTTGCGGGCGCCGAGCGAGCCGTCGTCATTGACCAGAAACTTCGGCACGAGAAAGAGCGAAATACCGCGCGTTCCAGCCGGCGCGTCCGGCAGGCGGGCGAGCACCAGATGGATGATGTTGTCCGCGACGTCGTGTTCGCCCCAGGTGATGAAGATCTTCTGGCCAAAGATGCGATAGCTGCCGTCGTCGCGACGTTCGGCGCGGGCCTTAAGCACGCCGAGATCGGAGCCGGCATGCGGTTCGGTCAGGTTCATCGTGCCGGTCCATTCGCCTGAGACGAGTTTCGGCAGATAGGTCGCCTTCAGCGCGTCGCTGCCGTGCGTCGCGACCGCCTCAATGGCGCCCATGGTCAGCGTCGGGCAAAGCGCGAAGGCCATGGATCCCGAATTCCACATCTCAAGTGCTGCGACATTCAGCATATGCGGCAGCGCCTGACCGCCGAATTCCTCTGACGCCGTCAGCCCATTCCAGCCGCCTGATATCCAGCTTTTGTAGAGATCGCGCCAGCCGTCCGGCGTCGTCACCACGCCGTCGATGATGCGGGCGCCCTGTCGGTCGCCGGTCTCGCCGAGCGGTGCAATCTCGTCGCTAGCGAAGCGGCCCGCCTCGGAAAGAATGGCATCGACCAGATCCTCGCCGAGATCGCCAAGCAACCCGTCATCGATGGCCTGGCCAAGGCCGGCGACGTGTTTGAGGGTGAATGCGATCTCCTCGACGGGCGCCTTGTACATGCTGGTCTCCTCGTAACTCCGGCGGCATGGGACTACCTCTCCCCGTTCCGCTCCTCCACCGGAAGGGCTAATTGATTTTTACGTAAACGTCAATTTTAAACTTGCGCGGGAGATCGTCGCGCTTGCGTGCCGTCGTGCCTGCAAACTGTCATGAAACTGCAAGATAACTGTCATAGAGAAGCTCTACGGCATGGTCCAAAAAGGTCCCGCCAGACAACGCGACAGCCAGCACCCGTCTTTCAACCACGGGAGGTCGAGCGTCATGGTCGACATATCCCGCAGTCGCAAGAGGACCGGCGAACAATGGATACTTTGCCTGTCAGCATGCCGGGCTTCGTCTGGGGCTATCGCTTCTCGCCGGACGGCGGCAAGCCGACGCGGCTGACCAACAGCGCCGTGGCGGCGGACCTGACAGTCGACGGCGGCTTCTACTGGCTGCATCTCAACCTTGCCGATGCCCGCGTTCCGGCGCTGCTCGACACGCTTGCCGGCCTGAACGACGATGCTAGATCGGCACTGACCACCCACGATACGCATTCGGCGATCACGGTGGACGAGCAGATGCTTTACGGAACGCTGGTCGATTGCCAGCGCGAATTCGACCACGAGACGGCCGATCTCGGCTGGCTGCATTTCGCGATTTCCGACCGCTTCATCATCACAACGCGGCTGCAGCCGCTGCGCAGCGTCGAGCGGGCGCGGCTGCTGATCGAGAAGAACCCGGCGAAGTTCACGCGGCCCGTCGATCTGTTCGAACTGCTGGTGACCGAATTCCAGCGAACACTGATCTCGATCGTCATGGACCTTACCGAGGAACTCAACATCATCGAGGACTTCGTCTACGACAACGCGCCGCGCGACGAACGGCGGCGGCTGGCGCCGGTGCGGCGGACCGTGGTGCGCATCCACCGCCACCTCAGGACCGTACTGGCGCTGATGCGACGGGCGGCGGCATCGGACGACGACGAGATGCCGTTCGGCTTCGAGGATATCGCCGGGCGGCTGACATCGAGGCTGGAGACGGTCGATCACGACATCTATGCGCTGCAGGACCGGGCACGGCTATTGCACGAGGAAATCGATTCGAAGCTGTCGTCGGAAACCAACCGGCATCTCTACATCCTGTCGATCATGACGGCGTTCCTTCTGCCGCCGACGCTGGTGACCGGCTTCTTCGGGATGAACACGGCAAACCTGCCGTTCACGCAGGGATCGACCGGCACCGAATACGCGATCGTGCTGATCGTTGCGTCGATCGTGCTGGCGTGGTGGCTGCTGAAGCGGGTGGATATCTTATAGGCGATCGGGCTGAGGGGCTCTCTGGCATCGACTTCGAAGCCGCTCATGTCAGGCGCCACACATTGCGCCTGACCCTTCGCTCACCTTCTCCCCGCAGGAAGAAGCGCTTCCGTCCCAACCCATCAATAGGGCGAAATGCACTGCTGGCGTGGGCCGTTGTACGGCTGGAAGCTGTTGTCGTAGGCGCGGTACGAGCGGTAGCGCTGCTGGCACCAAGCGACATGCCCGGATCCCACTGGAGGCGCGACATAGCGCGGCTGCGCGGCAATGGCGCCGCCGATCACCGCACCAGCACCGAAGGCTGCCAGCGGATACCAGTAGCCGTCATAGTGGCGATAGCCGGGACGGTAATAATTATAACCGCGGTAGCCACCGTACCAGCCGGCGCGGTAGGCCGGGCGATAAGGGCGATAGGCCGGGCCATAGCCGGGATAGTATCCGGGTCGACGATAATATCCGGGACCAGGGCCACAGCGGCCATAGCGGCAATACTGGACGTTCTGAACATCCGCCGATTTCTCCACTTGCGGCGCCGATGGCATCTGCACGGCTTGCGACGGCGCAACGCTGGTCAGAAGCATGAAGGACGACATTGCCGCAATGGCTGTTTGTTTTAACGATCTGAACATCGAACGCTCCAATTTCAATTCAAATCAACCCGCGACTAAACGCGCGAGGCGCCTCTCTGTTCCAACGGCGATGTTTTTTCGCGACTGTTGCCGCTTTATTGTTTATGCGTAAGATCTGATTAACCTTCTATTAACCAGTTTTCACCACTCTCGTTACATGAAGCGACACCACGGAAGAGCCATTCTTCGCTTTCTGCTTCTGGCGCTGATTGCCGGATCGCCCTACCGCGCCGCGGCCAGCGACACCCTCCCCTGGAACAAGCCCGACAATGCGCTCGTCGTCGACGGCTACGAGCTGAACACGATCGACTGGGAATCGCTGTTGTCGGACAAGCGCATCGCCGGTTTCATCTCCAAGGCGTCGGACGGGCTGCCGGAGAGCTTTTCGTGCACCGGCGATCATGCCGGCGATACCGTTGCGCACTGCAAGACGATGTGGCGGAAATACGCGGTGAGCCGCGAACTCTACCAGACACGGCGGCTGGTCGCCCGCGGCGCCGGGCTGCTTTGGGGGTCCTATCATCTGGCGCGCCCGGGCAATCCCGTCGATCAGGCGAACCACTATCTCGACTACGCCGCGCCGAAGCCGGACGAGATGATGATCCTCGATCTCGAAGGCATCGATCCCCGCAAGTTCATGTCGCTCGAGGATGCGCAGATCTTCGTCGGCCACATCAAGAAGCGCACCGGGCGCTATCCCGTTCTCTACACCAACCATGATACGGCGCGTTATATCGCCGCCTATCGCAACGACTACCCGGTTCTGGCGCGCCTGCCTATCTGGTATGCCCGCTACAAGTCTGACGTGAAGCGCGTGTTTCCGATGGGGAACTGGGACAATTACCTGCTCTGGCAGTTTTCGTCGGGGATCAACTGCAGCAAGCGCCGCTGTCCCTATCGCGTTCCCGGCACGCTGACCGATATCGACGTCAATGTCGCGGCGATGAACAGGGCGGAGCTGACGAGAATCTGGGCGCAGGGCAACCTTCTGCCGGCGCGCGAGCCGGATCCGCCGCTGGTGCTGGCCAAGATGGAGATGGAACCACTGCACCCGCCGCCGATCGTCGTCGCGGCCGCGGCGCCCGGCCTGCCGCCAATCGCGCAGCTCCCAGCGGCAACGTTGACCGCCTCCAGCGCGCCGCCAGTCAACGTTGCGGTTGCTGCGCAGGATGCCATTGTCACCTCCTCGGTGCCGGCCCGCGAAATCAATGCGCTGAATTACCAGGACTTCTGATCGCATCCCAAACAAGAAACGGCACCGCCCCCTTTCGGGAGCAGTGCCGTGTTTGAGACGTTCTATCGTGTCAGGCGACGACGGAAAGCTTGGCCTGATCGCCCTGGAGACGGTTGACCATGAACAGCGAGTACCATTCGAGGAACTGCATGACGCCGCCTTCGTGCAACATCGAGTATGGACCGGGCTCGTAGGCCGGCGAGTGGATGCCGAAGGCATTTTCCTCGACGATGCGGCGGTCCTGGTCGTTGGTTTCGGTCCAGACGTGGGTCAACTCTTCGAGATTGTAATCGACGCCTTCGACGGCATCCTTGTGAACCAGCCATTTGGTGGTCACCTGGGTCTCGTTGGCGCTGAGCGGCAGGACGCGGAACGAGATCGCGTGGTCGCCTAGGATGTGGTTCCACGTCGTCGGATAGTGGAACAGCAGCATGGTGCCGATCCGGTCGATCGTCACCTCATCGGACAGCGGACGGGCAACGGCGCGCTTGCCGGACATGGTGTAGCTCTCGGCATCCTCGATCAGCGGCATGCGGGCGGCGCGGAACTGGCCATCCGGCGAGATCTGGAACTTGCTCGGCAGGCCGGCGTCCTCGCAGCGTGCCCAATGGCCGGAGATCTCGGGATCGTCGGCGCCGCCGTCGGTGCCGGTGACGCTCGGCGCTTCCGGGTAGGTGCGGCAGAGTTCCGGGTGGTTGGCGGCGCAGTGGTAGCACTCGCGGTTGTTTTCCCAGACGAGCTTCCAGTTGCCCTTCTCGACGATGGTGCTCTCGAAGGCGATCTTGGCGTCCTTCAGGTGGTGCGGCATCATGTAGGGAGCGACCATGTCGCGAACCGGCTGGAAGTCCGGCGCCTTGTCGGCAAGACAGATGAAGATATAACCGCCAAAACTCTCGCAATGAACGGGCTTCAGGCCAAAGCCCGGTTTGTCGAAATCGTCGCCCATGTGGCGGGCGAAGGCGAGCTTGCCGTCGAGATCGTAGGCCCACTGGTGATAGGGGCAGACGAGGCGGACCGACGAGCCGTGATCCTTGGTGCAGACGCGCGAGCCGCGATGGCGACAGCTGTTGTGGAAGGCGCGGATGACATTGTCGCGGCCACGCACGATGACGACGGGATACTGGCCGATCTGGACGGTGAAATAGGCGCCGGCCTTGGGCAGTTCGCAATCGTGACCCATGAACAGCCAGTCGCGATAATAGATCATCTCCATATCGAGCTTGAAGTAGTCCTCGTCGATATAGAAGGGCTGCTCGAGGCTGAATCCCTCGCGGCGGTTCTTGAGCTGCCGTAAAACGTTGCTGCGAATATCCATCTCATATCCTCGTCTATTCGGGCTGCCGCTTACTGCAAGACGAAAGCCGCGGGAAGCGCTCGTTCCCTCTCCGTCAGGAGAAATTCCTCATTGGCTGCATTTAAGCACCGCCCACGCTGCCCGCGTGGTTGTAAAGCGACATCGGCTTCGAAAATGGCGACAGCCTGGCTGACACTCCATGATATAAACATGAAACGCATATTCCGACGCTGCATCAAATGTATATGGACATTTGCGCTGCCGCGGGAACCCTGGCGACCGAAAGGGCATCCACCGGGACGCAATCAGCATATCCTGTTTACGACAATCCGCACCACAGGTTTTTACTCCGCCTCTGCCCGGGCAGCTGCTTAACACGGCGTTAAGCATGATTGCCTATCCTTTCGCGAACAGACGAGCATGCGGAAGACAGACAATGGCGAAACTCCGGTACTTCGACGCTAAAGCGACTTTGGATCAGCCGGCAGCCCCTGTCGCGCCGCATTCCGAATTCCTGCGCACCGGCAAGATCACCCGCCATCAGTCGCACTGGCTGGCGGCCGAACGTCGCTATCTCACCCACGACGAAGTGGCGGAAAAGACCGGCCGCAAGCTGCAGACGGCAGGCGAGAAGACGCACCAGCACATCAACGGTTTCCACCGCTCGATCCAGTTTCCGAAGATGGTGTTTCATCGCACGCTTCAGGACAGCCCGCATCTCGGCTACTGCCACGTCACCGCGTCGCGCACCAAGTTCGCGCAATACGAGGCGGTCAGCTGGGCCTTCTACATCGCAAACTTCTATGCCGACATCAGCGATAACGACAATTTCTTCGAGAAGATCGACGTCCGGTACTCGCGCATGTACTTCGCCGTCGCCATCCGGCCGGGCGAGCACACACCGGAGAAGATGACGATCGACCGCAATGTGCGCGGCAACGGCCTGCTGTTTCGCACCGACGATCCGCAGGTCGCAATCAAGAACGTGCTGCTGCTGGGCGCCCGCAACCAGCAACTCCGCGAGATCATTCGCCAGCTTTGATCGGGATCATTCGCCAGCTCTGATATTGATCGAAATCCCGGGAAAGCCTAAGGACTGCCGGAGAGCACATTCGGGCAGGCCATGGCAGAGATCATCGACATCACCACAGACAGGCAGCGGGCGATCGACGCCGGCTGTGCGGTGCTGCGCGAGGGATTGCCGATCGCCCTCCCCACCGAGACCGTCTACGGGCTTGCCGCCGACGCGACCAACCCCGCCGCCGTCGCGCGTATCTACGAGACCAAGGGACGCCCTCAGTTCAATCCGCTGATCTGCCATATGGCCGACCTCGCCATGGCTGAGGACTATGCGACGTTCGACCCGGTATCGCGGGCGCTGGCGGAGGCCTTCTGGCCGGGACCGCTGACGATCGTCGTGCCACTGAAGCCGGAGAGCGGCATTCATGCGCTGGCGACCGCCGGTCTCGACACCGTCGGCATCCGCGTTCCCCTGGGCTTTGCCGGTCAACTGATCCGCGCCTACGGCCATCCGCTGGCTGCGCCCAGCGCCAACACATCCGGCAAGATCAGCGCCACCAGCGCGGCGCATGTCGCTGCCGACCTCGGCGACAAGATCCGCCTGATCCTCGATGCCGGCGCCAGCGATGTTGGCGTCGAATCGACAATCATCAAGGTCGAGAACGGCAAGCTTCGACTGCTGCGCCCGGGCGGATTGCCGGCCGCCGAGATCGAGCGCGTTGCTGGCACGAGGCTAGTCCGCCCGAAGACGGCGTCCGCTGCTATCGAAGCGCCGGGGATGATGGCCTCGCATTATGCGCCGGGCGCTGCCGTTCGGCTGGATGCGACCGGCGTCGCGGACGGCGAGGCGCTGATCGCCTTCGGCCCCGCCCCCATAGCCGGAGCAAACACCGCCCGCATCGCTCTCAACCTGAGCGAGACGGGCGACCTTGCCGAAGCGGCCGCCAATCTGTTCGACTACATGAAGCGGGCCGATGCCAGCGGCGCCGCGACGATTGCATTTACCGCCATTCCCGACGAGGGTCTCGGCGAAGCCATCAACGACCGGCTGCGGCGCGCCGCGGCCCCGCGGGAATGACAGAGGATAAAAGCCCGATGAGCAGCGTTTCACCTGACCTACTCGACCGTTTCGCAGCCATTGTCGGCGACAAGTACGCGTTGCGTGGCGAGGCCGATCTCGCGCCGCACCTGATCGAGAATCGCGGGCTCTACCACGGCTCGTCGCCGATGCTGCTGAAGCCTGCAAACGTCCAGGAAGTCTCGGCGATCTTGAAGCTCGCCAGCGAGACCGGCACCGCTGTCGTGCCGCAGACCGGCAACACCGGTCTGGTCGGCGGGCAGACGCCGCGCGAGGGCAAGTCGGATATCATCCTGTCGCTTGAGCGGATGAACAAGATCCGCGCCGTTGATCCCGTCGCCAACGTGCTTGTCGCGGATGGCGGGGCGATCCTCGCGGATGTGCAGAAGGCGGCCGAAGCGCATGGGCGGCTGTTTCCGTTGTCGCTCGGCTCGGAAGGCTCCTGCCGCATCGGTGGCAACCTGTCGACCAATGCCGGCGGCACCGCGGTTCTGGCCTACGGCAACATGCGCCATCTCTGCCTCGGGCTCGAGGTGGTGCTGCCGACCGGCGAGATCTGGGACGGGCTGCGCCGCCTGAAAAAGGACAATACCGGCTACGACCTGCGGGATCTCTTCATCGGCGCCGAAGGCACGCTCGGGATCATCACCGGCGCCGTGCTGAAGCTTCATCCGCAGCCGCTCGGCAAGCAGGTGGCGTTTGCCGGCCTCAATTCCGTCGAGGATGCGCTCGCCCTCTTCAACCTCGCCTCCAGCCTCTGCGGCACGTCGCTGACAGGCTTCGAGCTCATGCCACGCTTCGGCGTCGAGATCACCGCCCGCAACATCGACGGCGTGCGCGACCCACTGGAGACGCCGCATGCCTGGTACGCGCTGATCGACATCTCGACCTCGGATTCGGCCGAAACCGCCGAGCGGATGATGACGGCGGTGCTGGAACAGGGCTTCGAGGGCGGCTTCGTAGAGGACGCGGTCATGGCCTCATCAGTTGCGCAACAGAAGGCGCTCTGGCACATGCGCGAAAGCATGTCGGATGCGCAGAAGCCGGAGGGCGGATCGATCAAGCACGACGTTTCCGTGCCGGTCTCGACGGTGCCGCAGTTCATGCACGAGGCCGAACAGGCGGTGATGGCGGCAATGCCCGGTGCGCGCATATGCGCCTTCGGCCACATGGGCGACGGCAACATCCACTACAACATCTCGCAACCCGTCGGCGCCGACAAGCAGGCATTTGTCGATCGCTGGCACGAGATGAACGAGATCGTCCATGGCATCGTGCTGTCGCATGGCGGATCGATCTCGGCCGAGCATGGGATCGGGCAGTTGAAGCGCGACGAGCTTGCGGCGATCCGCCCGGCGATCGAAATCGACCTGATGCGGCGGATCAAGCACGCCTTCGACCCGGCCGGAATCATGAACCCTGGCAAGGTCATCGCCACCGACTGAGAGCGCAGGTGCCTCGCGGCACCCGTCATAGATTGGTGCTTATCGCTTGTTGTTGCTGGTGATATTGGCAAGTGCCGAGGCGGACGCCTGCATGATGCTCAACGCCGGCGAAGTGCTGGTGTTGTTCTGCAGGTCGTACATGGCGGTAAAGCGGCGCATCAGCTTTTCGACTTTCTTCGGATCCTGCAAATCCTTTACGTCGATCAGTTTCTTCATCAGATCCGCCTGCTTGTCGACATCCATGTTGGAGATCGCGCTCGGCAGGTTCCATGTGGTCTTGACCACCTGGAACAGGGCGCTGTCGCCGATGATCGAATAAAGCGACGTGATGCTCGGAGCCCGACGGGTGAAATAGAGCGCCAGACGCACACCATCATTGCTCTGGCCCTGCTGCGTCTCAAGACTCATCTGGACATAGCCGTTCTCTGTCCGCTCCTCGGCGCCGACGTTCTGAATCGCGCCGATCTTGCTCTTCGTCAACTCACCTGACGTATCGAAATTGAAGTCGGCGACCATCTCCTTAAACTTGGCGGGAGCCGTCTTGTTCAGGTAGCTGCCGGCATCGTTGGGATCAGAGGTGAAGATCTTCTTCAGCGTCGCGGTGTCGTAGTCCTTCGGTTCCAGGCCGTTGGCCTTGAGGATGAAGCTGGTCAAGGTCTTGTCGGCCAACAGATCGTCGAGGCTTTTCACATCGGCGATCTTCTTGGCGAAATCGTTCACCTCTGATGTGGCATCCTTGGATGCTTTGTCTCTCAGCGCGCCAGCACTCATGCCGAGCGTGGCAAGCGACTTGTAGGTGGTGGCGTATTTGGCGATCACTGCGCTTGGCAAAGCCTGCACATCCGACGCTGCCTTGCCATCGCTCCCGAAGTTGAAGGCTTGCACCATCTTGGTGATGCGGTCGTCCTTCAGCGAAGCGACATAACCCTCTGGATCGTAAGGATCGCTTTGCAACAGCTTGCGCATCATCGTGCGCGACACATCGTTCTCGGTTAACCCATAGGCGCGCAGGGCAACGTGATAGGGATCGTCCAGCTTGTCGTTCGATGTGGTGCTGTCGGCCAGATTGGTCCGGAGGAAATCGGTCACGGTCATCGTCGCGCCGTCCGTCATCCGCGTCTTGTAATTGGAGACAGTCGAATCGATCGTCGCCTGCTGCACGTCGGTGTAGTGCGTCGCATAGAGCGCGTTGATGTTTGTCGTCTGCTGGCTGGTCTGCGGACCAGACGCGACCCCAGCCGAGCCGTCGGCTGCAAAGTTGAAGGCAGCGTTGACATTGCTGAATCCACTGGAGGTGGCGAAATCCGGATCGGTGAGGATGCTCTTCAGGTCCGCATCGCTAAGATCTGCCGGCATCGCATAGACGCTCTTCACCAAGCTCGTCATGCGTGCGTCCGAAATCAGGTCTTCAACGTTGGAAAGCGTGCCGATCTTGCTCTGGAAATAGGCGAGGTTGTCGCTGGCCTTGTAGCCCATCTGGCGCAACTGGGTCGATGTCTGGGCGCCATCCGACGTAACCGTTCCGTCCGCCTGAAAGTTGAAGGCAGCGTTCACGTCGTCGAAGCCGAGCAGACCTGCGTAGCTGGAATCAGTCAGCACACTTTTCAGATCGGCATCGCTTAGCGACGACGGCATGCCGTAGGCGTCCTTGATGTAGGATGTCAGTTTCGGATCGGCGATCAGGGCATCCACCGTCTTGATGCCAGCAATCTTGGACTGGTAGTAACTGGATGAGCTCTTTGCCGCACTGGACATCGTGCCAATCTGGGCCGGCGTCTGGCCGGTGTAGGAAACCTTGGTGCTGTCGACCGTCCCGTCGGCGTTGAAATTGAAGGCTGCCTTTACTGCGCTGAAATTGAGCAGGCTGGCGTAGGTGCTGTCGGTGAGAACCTTCTTCAACCCGGCGTCGCTGAAGGTCGCGCCCATGCTGAAGGCAGTCTTGATGTAGGACGTTAGTCGCTTGTCCGAAATCAACTGATCGACGGAGGTGATCGAGCCGATGGCGGACTGGAAGTAGGCCTTGTTATAATCGGCCGCCTTGGGCGTGACGATCGAGGGAACGGTCAGGTTATACTTCTCCATGACCGCGTCTTTTTGTGTGGTGGTCTGCGCGGAGCCATTGACCGTGCCGTCGGCATTGAAGTTGAACTGAGCCGCCAGCGCCTTGTACTTCGCGTTGCCGCTGACATTGACGAAGCTGTTGGGATCATTGACGTCGCTGGTCAGCACCTTGGTGAGATAATCGGACGAGACGTAGGTCGAATCGATGCCGAAGGCGCCGAGCACGTAGTTGCGCAGGCGGCTGTTGCCGGTGATATTTGATACGGTCTGCACCTTATCGATCGCCGTGCTGTAATAGTTCGTTTCGGTCGTCGCGTTGGTCGCCTCATTGTCGTAGGAGGCCGTATAAAGACCGATAAGATCGTCCTGCTGACTGTCGGTCTGAGCATCTGTGGTCGATGCACCGAAATTGAAAGCGGCCGCGAAGTCTTTGTAACGCGTGTCGGACAGCTTATTGGCGAAGCTGGTCGAATCCGTCAGATCGCTCTCCAGGACCTTTTTCATGAAGGCCTTGGCGTACGTCATATCCTCAAGGCCATAGGCCTTCATCGCATAACTATAGAGCTTATAGTTGCCGAGAAAATCATCTACGTCTTTGACTTTATTGATGTTTTCTTCGTAGTATTGGGAGTCGCGCTTGACCGTCGCCTGCGATGCTACGCGATCGAGGCTCTTCTGCATGTCGCCAGAGATAATGTTGAAGGCCAACGAAGCGGAGATCATGAGCGCCCTTTTCCGGCAAAGTCACGGCAAGAATGACAGACTGGTTCTGCGCCATTTTGCTTTAAAAAGCTTACCCGAGACTTACCCCTGATCTGTCGCGGATCGAGACACCACGCGTTCACTCCTCGGAAACCTTGCCACGATCGGTTTTGATAACCATCCGAGGCGGCAAAGTTTTCTTAACCGCGATTTTTAAGCTGTCCGGAACAGCCGGCGCCTATTGTCAGCCTCAGAGGACGAAAAGTCCCGAGGAGAAGACCGGAAATCGGCTCTCAGGTAAGACAAGGGTAGAAAAGAACATGAACAACACCGTTATGAAGCCCGCATGGGCTGGAGCGACACTGCGTCTCGATCCGTCGCGCTTTCCTCAGCAGGTGAGCTACGCCATCCACGACTCCACAAGTGACGTCAGCATAACGATCGACGAACGCGGTGCCATCCTCCGCAAGATCCTGCCATCGAGCGGCCTGCCGCTCTCGATCGCCCTGCCGAAGCGTGCCTTCAAGGGCGTCGCCGCCCGCGCCATCGACCATGGCAACGGCGAAGTGACCGTGACGCTTGAGCTGCACCATGAAGATCCCGATCTCTGCGTGCCGCTTCTCGTCGCCCACGATCTCTCCGACATCGCCGCCGACTGGCGCGGCTGGTCCGAAGCCTTCCGCATTCCGATGCTGATGGTCGAGGCCGACGGCATTGCACGCCCGCTGGAAGACCATCTCGGCGAACTGCGCACCAGCCATCTGAAGCCACGCCGTCGCCACTCCTACTTCGCCAATCGTCGTCCGCGTTTCCTGGTGCGCCGGTCGACAGGCTCGCTTGGCGTCGCCATGAAGATCGAAGGCAAGGAAATCATCGCCCGCAACTGAGCGGATAAGATGCAGAACGGAAAGACCCGGCCGGCGTGCCGGGTTTTTCGTTTTAGAGCGGCGTGCGCTTTTCTAATCGCTGATGCCTGATGCGGATCAGCGGCCAGAGACGTTTGGGTGACCTCGGTTGACAAACGCCGGGCGGGTCATAAGCTGCGTGTAGACCGTTTAGATCGCAACCGTGATCGGGAGATGAACGTCATGCCGATGGCAAAGTGCATGAGACGGCTTGCGCTAGCGATTATCGCCCTTTCGCTTTCAGCCTTGACGGCAACCGCCGCTACTCTCGACGGCATCATTGAGCGCGGAACCGTACGCATTGGCTATATCGATGACGAAGCGCCCTTCTCCACAGCCAAGGCCGGCGCCGATCCAACGGGTTATGCGATCGACCTCTGCGACAAGATCGCCGACGAAATAGAGCATCAGCTTCCGGAGCTGAAACGGGAATACGTCCAGAAGACGCTCGCCAATGGCTTCGATGCGGTTAAGGACGAGCAGGTTGATCTGCTTTGCGGCGCGATCACTGTCAATCTGGAGCGGCGGGAAACCGTCGATTTCTCGCAGCCCATTTTTCTGACCGGAGCAAGCGCGCTGCTTCGCAAGGATTCGCCCAGTTACCTGCAATCTTTCTTTTTCGACAAGCCTGCGGTCAGTGCAGTCAGCCAACGTGCCGCGTCGCCAAGTGTCATCGGCGCACGTGCGAACAGTACGACGGGCGCCGCGCTGCACGAAGCCATGAAGGGCCAGACATCGACAACGACGATTGCCGATTTCAAAACGCATGAGGATGGTCTCAAGGCGCTGGAGGATCACAAGATCGATGCCTATATCGCCGATCAGGTGTTGCTTACCAGCCTAGCCACCCGGGCGCGGGATCCATCCCTGCTCGAAGTCGGCAATCGCCTGTTCACGCATGAACCCTATGCGATAGCCTTGGCTCGCAACGACGCCGATTTTCGGCTGCTGGCTGATCGCGCGTTGACGGATTTCTACCTCTCGGACGATTTTCTGCCGTTGCTCGAAACCTATTTCGGCTCCGATGCGCCAATGCTGCACACACAAATCATCATGCAGCACGTTCCATAGGAAGGCTGCTCGGACCTAAGGCAGCACGAACAACAGCGACAGAAACAGCCCGACGAAGATGATCAGCCCGACACGGTTGTTCGACTTGAACAACACGAGGCACTGATCGGCATCGTTGATGTCGAGCGTGACGATCTGCCAGGCGAACATTCCGGCCGCGACGATCAGGCCGAGATAGGCGAACAGGCCGACGTCAGCGAGCAGAAAGGCCGCGAAGGTCAGAACCAGCATCAATCCGTAAAGACCGACCAGCCACGGCTTGGTATTGTCGCCGAACAGGCGGGCGGTGGAGCGAACGCCGATCAGCTCGTCGTCCTCCTTGTCCTGATGGGCGTAGATGGTGTCGTAGCCGATCGTCCAGACGACCGCGCCGATATAAAGCAGAACCGGCGCCAGTGAGAGGCTGCCGAAGATCGCCGCCCAGCCCATCAGCGCCCCCCAGGAAAAGGCCAGTCCAAGGAAGAACTGCGGCCAGTCGGTGAAACGCTTGGCGAAGGGATAGAGCGCGACGATCGCCAGAGACGCGATGCCGAGAAGGACCGAGAACCAGTTGAGCTGCAGGACCACCACAAGCCCGACCAGCGCCTGCAGCAGGATGAAGATTTTCGCCTGCGTACGTGTCACCCGACCAGACGGCAGCGGACGCGAGCGGGTGCGGGCCACTTCCATGTCGATCTTGTGGTCGACGAGATCGTTATACGTGCAGCCGGCGCCGCGCATGGCGACGGAACCGACGAAATAGAGCACCAGATGCCAGATCAGCTGACCGCCGGAAAACAGCCCGACATGGGCGGCGGCATTGGCGGCCATCGTCGCCGACCAGAAGCACGGCCACAGCAAGAGCTGCCAGCCGATCGGCCGATCCCAGCGCGCCAGCTGCGCATAGGGCCACAGCCATGGCGGCAGCACCCGGTAGACCCAGTTGTTGGAAGGCGCATCGGCAACGCGCCCGTTGATTCCGTCGATCTGTTGCATGCGGCCATCTAGCGATGTGGGGGATGGTGGGTCAAGCGGGAGGATGGGTGAAGGGTTGGTGAGGTTGGTGGGTGCGGCCCCCTCATCCGCCCTTCGGGCACCTTCTCCCCGATGGGGCGAAGGGAACGGAAACGTTACGGCACCTCCCCTTCTCCCTTGGGGAGAAGGGGGCCCGAAGGGCCCGATGAGGGGGCTACGGGCGCGACGCCGGCAATATCGCCTCGCCTTCCGACCTATCCATTCCAGCGCCGGATCACCGGCTCTGTCAGGTCATGATCGTAGCCCAGCACGCTGATGCTCGTCGTATCCAGCACGAACCGTGCGCCATCTTCCGGCGGCAGCCCAAGCCAGCGGGCGCCGAGGACGCGCAGGAAGTGAGAGCTGGAGAAAATCAGCAGCGGCGCATTCAGCTGGCGGATCGCGGCGATGATGCGATCGGCGCGGGCGCCGACGTCGGCGGCCATTTCGCCATTCGGGCAGCCGTCGCGGAAGAGCTGCCAGCCGGGGCGTTCGACGTGGATTTCACGGGTCTTGATGCCCTCGTAGGCGCCGTAGTCCCACTCTGCGAGATCGTCCTTCACCTGCATGCCCTGCCCGAAACCGGCAAGCTGGCAGGTGTTGCGGGCGCGTTGCGAGGGGCTGGACCACACCTCGGCGACAGTTGATCCCTTAAGACGCGGTCCGACCCCGCGGGCAGCCTCCTCGCCATTTTCCGTCAACGGAATGTCGCTGCGGCCGGTGTGGCGGCCGGAGAGGCTCCACTCGGTTTCGCCGTGGCGGACAAGCGTGATCTCGGGGAATGCACTGCTCATCGCGGAACCCTTTCATATGGCATGAATGGAAAAAGGCGCGGGATCGGCCGCGCCTCTTCGGTTGGTCAGAGAATGACCTTTTCGAGCGGCGGACGCGTGGCCTCGAATTCCTTCAGCCGCGCCTCGTTCTCCGCGATATAATCACGGCTATCGGGCGTGGAGTACTGATTTTTCGAGATCTGGATCTGCATGATGAACAATTCGTCCCAGCGGAAACCGATTTCGGAGCCTGCCAGATAGAACTCCCACATTCGGAAGAAGCGTTCGTCGTAAAGCGCCACCGCTTCAGCCTTGCGGGCGACGAAGCGCTCGCGCCAGTGGCGCAGCGTGTAGGCATAGTGCAGCGGCAGAACCTCGACGTCGCGGACGAGCAAGTTCGCCTTTTCGATCGCCGGCAACGTTTCGCCGATGGAGGGGATGTAGCCTTGCGGGAAAATGTACTTCTCGATGAACGCGTTGGTGGCGAAGCTCGGCTTCGGCCGGGCGATCGAATGCAGGACCATGACGCCGTCATCGGCCAGCAATTCGTGCACCTTGCGGAAGAAGTTGCCGAAATTGCCGATGCCGACATGTTCGAACATGCCAACCGAGACGATGCGGTCGAACTTCTGGCCGCGCATCGTCCGATAGTCCTGCAATTCGAAGCGGACGCGATCGGACAGACCGCGCTTTTCAGACCGCTCGCGGGAAATCTTCAGTTGCTCCTCGCTGAGCGTGATGCCGGTGAGATCGACACCCGATGTCGATTCCGCCAGATACATGCCCATGCCACCCCAGCCGGAGCCGATTTCGAGCACCCGCTGGTTCGGCTCGAGCAGCAGCTTGGCCGCGATATGGCGCTTCTTGGCGACCTGCGCCTCCTCCAGGCTGATACCCGGCGGATTGTAATAGGCGCAGGAATACTGCCAGTCCTCGTCGAGAAACAGTTCGAACAGCTTCTCCGAGAGGTCATAGTGGTGGGCGACGTTACGCTTGTTGTGGTTGACCGGAAGGCGGCTCTTGAGCTGCTGCAGGGCAATGCGGCCGATCAGGAGGGCTGCCATCGGGATGTCGAAGATCTCGTTGGTGGTGTTCTGTTTCACCATGGCCAGGAAATCGTAGATGTTGCCCTGTTCCAGAATGAACCGGCCGTCCATATACATTTCGCCGAGCTTGAGGGTGGGGTCGCGGCGGATCAGTCTCTCCGCCTCCTCGTCGGCGATGCGGACGGCAACGGGATCTCCCGTGCCGTCCCCGATCGCGTGTGTCTCGCCGCTGGCGAGAGTGAGCTTCAGGTTACCCTTGCGGATAATTTTTTGGACAATCGCTAAGAAAGCCGACGCCATGTATGAGGCCTCGCAATGTGACAGGATAATCCAATAAACTTAGACCCTCCTTGCCGCCTTACAAGCGCCGCATTTGGCACGCCCGGCACATGACTGCCAAAGTGTGACATTTCTGCAATTGCTATTCGCAAGTGCTTATTTTCGCTTCATGGCCTCCGCAAGCGCTGCGCCGAAGGCACCCTGTGAGTCCTGTTTCGGAGCCGATGTGCGTCGCTCGTTACCACCGCGAGGGGCTGGATTAGAAAGGTTTTCGCCACGCGGTGCCGGCGGCTGCGCGCCGTCGTCCTTGCGCATCGAAAGGGCGATGCGCTTGCGCTTGGCATCGACCTCAACGACGCGAACCTTGACCACATCGCCGGCTTTCACAACTTCGTGAGGGTCTTTGACGAAGCGGTCGGCGAGCTGCGAAACGTGCACCAGACCGTCCTGATGGACGCCGATATCGACGAAGGCGCCGAAGGCGGCGACGTTGGTTACCGTTCCCTCAAGCGTCATGCCCGGCTTCAGGTCGGAGATCTCATTGACCCCTTCGGCGAAGGTCGCGGTCTTGAAGCTCGGGCGCGGGTCGCGGCCGGGCTTTTCGAGTTCGGCGAAGATGTCCTTGACTGTGGGAAGGCCGAACTTGTCGTCGATGAATTGGCGCGGATCGACCGACTTCAGCACCGAACTGTCGCCCATCAGTGAGCGCAGATCGCGGCCGCAGGCGGCGACTATCTTCTTGGCGACGCCGTAGGCTTCCGGATGCACCGAGGATGCATCGAGCGGCTCCTTGCCGTCGCGGATGCGCAGGAAGCCGGCACACTGCTCGAAGGTGCGCTGGCCGAGACGGGCGACCTTGAGGAGATCGCGGCGGGTCTCGAAACGGCCGGTCTCATCGCGATGCTTGACGATGGCCTCGGCGATCGAGGTGCCGAGGCCGGAGACGCGGGCAAGCAGCGGCACCGAGGCCATGTTGAGATCGACGCCGACGGCATTCACCGCGTCCTCGACCACGGCATCGAGCGAGCGCGACAGCTTGGTCTGGTCGACGTCGTGCTGATACTGGCCGACGCCGATGGACTTCGGCTCGATCTTGACGAGTTCGGCCAGCGGATCCTGCAGGCGCCGCGCGATCGAGACGGCGCCGCGCAGCGACACGTCGAGATTGGGGAATTCGGCGGCAGCGGCGGCGGAGGCCGAATAGACCGAGGCGCCGGCTTCCGAGACGATGACCTTGGTGGGCTTGGTGCCCGGCAGCTCGGCCAACATGTCGGCCACCAGCTTTTCCGTCTCGCGGCTGCCGGTGCCGTTGCCGATCGAGATCAGCTCGACATTGTGCTTGCGGATCAGCGAGGCGAGCTCGACCTGGGCGCCGCGCACGTCGTTGCGCGGCTGGAAGGGATAGACGGTGGAGGTGGCAACGACCTTGCCGGTTGCATCTGTCACGGCGACCTTGACGCCGGTGCGGATGCCCGGATCGAGGCCCATGGTCGGGCGCGAGCCGGCGGGCGCTGCCAGCAGCAGATCCTTGAGATTGCGGGCGAAAACGTGGATCGCCTCTTCCTCGGCGCGTTCGCGCAATTCGCGCATCAGGTCGAGAGACAGCGACGTGGAGAGTTTGACGCGCCAGGTCCAGCTGGCGACTTCCATCAGCCAGCGGTCGCCCGGACGGCTGTTGCCGATCTCGTAGGCGGCGAAGATCATGCGCTCGACCGGTTTGTTCGGCGACGCTGTCTCGGCATCGGCCTCGATCGTCACCGTCAACACCTCCTCGTTCCAGCCGCGCAGCATGGCCAGCGCGCGGTGGCCGGGGGCGGTTGCCCAGCGTTCGGTGTGGTCGAAATAGTCGGAAAACTTCTCGCCCGCAGCCTGCTTGCCGTCGACCACCCTCGCCTTCAGCAGGGCGGCGCTGCGCATATGGGCACGCAGGCGGCCGAGGAGATCGGCGTTTTCGGCGATGCCTTCGGCGACGATGTCGCGTGCCCCCTCGAGCGCCGTCTTGATGTCGGGCACCTCAGCGGTGATGTAGCCTCCCGCCAGCGTTGCCGGCTCCTTCGCGCGATCGGCGAGGATCGCTTCGGCCAGCGGCGCGAGGCCGCGTTCGCGGGCGATCTCGGCGCGGGTGCGGCGCTTCGGCTTGTAGGGGAGATAGAGATCCTCGAGCTCGGCCTTGGTGGCGGCGCCCTTGAGCTTGGCCAGCAGCTCGTCGCTCATCTTGCCCTGGCCGTTGATGCTGTCGACGATGGTGTCGCGGCGGGATTCGAGCTCGCGGAGATACACGAGGCGTTCGGCGAGGTCGCGCAGCTGCGTATCGTCGAGGCCGCCGGTCACTTCCTTGCGGTAGCGGGCGATGAACGGCACGGTCGCGCCCTCGTCCAGCAACTCGATCGCCGCCTTGGCCTGATCCGGCCGGGCCTTGATCTCGGAGGCGATGACTGCGGAGAGCATGCGGATGTCAGCGGCCATGATGGTTCCTGCGGTTTGTCGGAAGTTGGCGGACCATAGCGGTGAAAAGCGGCATGGCAATGCTTGAGATGGGTTTCCACAGCGGAAGTGGACGTGGGTGGGTCTGTAAGGTCGATAGGTTTTGCCGTGGGATACCCCCCTCTGCCCTGCCGGGCATCTCCCCCACAGGTGGGGAGATCGACTCGTGGTTAGCCCTTCGCAGAACGTTCAGGTTGGAGCGAGCGGGCAAGCCCAGCCGATCTCCCTCCTTGTGGCGAGATGCCCGGCAGAGCCGAGGGGGGTATCCCACGGCAAAACGCCAAAAGACCATCGCCACCCACGACGCGACCCAACCTCTCCCAAATTTCCCTCACCTCGTCCCTTCCTCCCCGCTTTTGCGGCTTGTATACCTGCGCCATTCTTTGCTAGCAGAGGCGACCGTTTTCAGACCCGCAAGGTAGCGCCTTCCCCGTGGAGGCAAGGAAAGTGACATGCCCGATCTGCTGCTAGAACTCCGCTCCGAAGAGATCCCGGCCCGCCTGCAGCGCAAGGCTGCCGGCGACCTCAGGAAGCTCGTCACCGACGCGCTCGTCGAGGCAGGTCTTTCCTACGAGGGCGCGCGCGAATACTGGACGCCGCGCCGGCTCACGCTCGATATTCGCGGCCTGACTGCCCGCTCCGCCGATGTGCGCGAGGAACGCAAGGGCCCACGCACCGACGCCAACGAAAAGGCGATCGAAGGCTTTTTGCGCGCTGCAGGCCTGTCGTCGATCTCCGAGGCGCAGGTGCAGAGCGACCCGAAGAAGGGCGATTTCTATGTCGCGATCATCTCCAAAACCGGCCGCGCGGCCGAGGAGATCATCGCCGAGGTGATGCCTGGTATTATCCGCGATTTCCCATGGCCGAAGCCGATGCGCTGGGGCAAGGCCTCGTCGCAGCCGGGCTCGCTGCGCTGGGTGCGGCCGCTGCAGTCGATCGTCTGCGTGTTCGGCACCGAGCATGAGGAAACCTCGGTCATCCCGTTCGAAATCTCCGGCATCGTCGCCTCGAATATCACCTATGGCCACCGCTTCCATGCGCCCGAGGCGATCACCGTCAAGCGTTTCGACGATTACGTGGCGAACCTCGAGAAGGCCAAGGTGATCCTCGACGCCGAGCGCCGCAGGGACATCATCCTGCACGACGCCCGCGATGTGGCCTTCGCCAACGGTCTCGAGCTGGTCGAGGATGAAGGGTTGCTGGAAGAGGTTTCCGGCCTCGTCGAATGGCCGCAGGTGCTGATGGGCAGCTTCGAGGAAGACTACCTCTCGATCCCGTCCGAGATCATCCGGCTGACGATCAAGACGAACCAGAAGTGTTTCGTCACCCGCAAACCGGGTAACGAGACGCTTTCGAACAATTTCATCCTGATTTCCAATATCGAAGCCAGCGACGGCGGCAAGGAGATCATCCACGGCAACGGCAAGGTGGTGCGCGCACGCCTCTCCGACGCGCTGCACTTCTGGAAGCGCGACCAGGGCAACCTGCCGGATCTGGAAACGCTTGAGGCGTCCGCCAAGAAATTCAGCCTCGATCTCGCGAAGCCGCTCGACCAGCGGATGGCAAAGCTCGACGCGCTCAACGTCACCTTCCATGCCAAGCTCGGCACGCAGGGCGAACGGGCGGAGCGCATCCGCGCCATGGCCGCCAAGGTCGCCTTCCCCGCCGGCGCCGACTACAAGCTGGTTGACCGCGCCGTGGTGCTGGCGAAGGCCGATCTGCGCACCGAGGCAGTCGGCGAATTTCCCGAGTTGCAGGGCGTGATGGGCCGCAAATACGCGGCGCTGCAGGGCGAGGACGCGGTCGTCTCGACCGCAATCGAGGAACACTATAAGCCGCAGGGCCCGTCCGACCAGTTGCCGCAGGACAAGGTGGCGATCACGGTGGCGCTGGCCGACAAGCTCGACACACTGATCGGTTTCTGGGCCGTCGACGAAAAGCCGACCGGCTCGAAGGACCCGTTCGCGCTGCGCCGCGCCGCGCTCGGCGTCATCCGCATCATTCTCGAGCGCGGCGTGCACCTGACGCTTTTGCCGCGCATCGTCAGCCACATGGCGCGCATCGACATGGATATATCAAGCCCGGTCGCGTCCGACGACATGACGCGCCAGCTCGACCTGCTCTCCTTCTTCCACGACCGCCTGAAGGTCTATCTGCGCGACCAGGGTGCGCGTCACGACCTGATCGACGCCGTGCTGACGCCGGAGACCGATGATCTCCGCATGGTCGCCCGCCGCGTCGAGGCGTTGACCGCCTTCGTCAGTTCCGAGGACGGCAAGAACCTGCTCGCCGGCACCAAGCGCGCCGTGCAGCTCTTGGCCGCCGAAGAGAAGAAGGGCACTGTGGTCGCCGGCGGCGTATCGGACGCGCTTTTGAAGCTCGACGCAGAGAAGGAATTGTTCGCCGCGATCAAGACGGTTTCGGCCGAGGCATCCGGCGCGATCGAGAAGGAAGACTTCCGCTCTGCGATGGCCGCTCTCTCGACTCTGCGTGCACCCGTCGACCGCTTCTTCACCGATGTGCTCGTCAACGACGAGGACGCGGCGATCCGCGCCAACCGCCTGGCGCTGCTGCGGCTGATCCGCGAAGCCACCGGCACGGTTGCCGACTTCTCGAAGATCGCTGGCTAAAAATCAGGCTAATCGTTCAGCCGAACAGACCCAGGGTGATGGCCGCCAGGACCGCGTAACGCGCGGTCTTGGCAATCGTGACCAGCACCAGGAAAATCGGCAGCGGCTCTTTCATGACGCCGGCGACGAAGGTGATCGGGTCGCCGATAATGGGCACCCAACTCGCCAGCAGCGACCACTTGCCGTAGCGCCGATACCAGCGCTGCGCCCGATCGAGCGACGCCCCGCCCGCCGGAAACCACGGCCTGTCGCGAAACCGCTCGATGCCGACGCCGAGCAGCCAGTTGACCACCGAACCGAGGATATTGCCGGCGCTGGCAGCGGCGACGAGAAGCAACGTCGAATATTTGCCGGTAAGGATGAGCGCCACGAGGCCGGCTTCCGACTGCGCCGGGAAGACGGTGGCGGCGATGAGGGAGATGGCGAAGAGGCCGGCGTAGGCCGCGAGGTCAGTCATGCGATGCTTTGCTCTCCTGATCGGCCCAGCTGTAGTGCGCATGCGCCAAGTGTGGACGACGCAGATGACTTCAGCCTGTCCCCATGATCACGTTCTTGCCTGCGTTACAAGTCGCAGCCGATTGAAATTGGTAACGTATGTGATACCATCGCGGCATGAAGATCCTTGAATATCTGGATCCGAACGGCTGAAGCCCTTTCGCGCTGTGGTTTGCCGGTATCGAGGCGCGCGCCGCTTCAAAAGTCACTATTACGTTGACGCGCATGGAGGCTGGCAATCTTTCCAATGTGAAAAGTGTGGACTCAGGGCTGCTCGAATACCGGATCGACTACGGGCCTGGATATCGTATCTACTTCGGCCGAGACGGTGAGCGACTTATTATTCTTCTGGCCGGAGGAACGAAGAAGCGGCAGCAGGCCGACATCGCCACCGCGCTGGTGCGCTGGTGCGCTGGAGCGAATACAAGCAGAGAAAGGGCCGTTAAGATGGTACTGACACGCGACTTCAAGGAAACGATCAAGGCGCGCGCAGCCGACGACGTCGGCTTTCGCGCCGCGCTGCTTTCGGATGCTGTGGAATTGCTGCTATCCGGCGATGTGGAAACCGGCAAGGCGGTGCTGCGCGACTTCATCAACGCGACGATCGGTTTCGAGCGGCTTGCCGAACTTGTCGGGACGCCGCCGAAAAGCCTGATGCGGATGTTCGGACCCAAGGGCAATCCCCGCGCCGATAATCTGTTCGGCGTTATCAGTCGGCTGCAAGAAGAGACCGGCTTGCACCTAGTCGTTGCCGCTGCTTAGACCTTCAGGGACTGCAGATACCCGCCAGAGACATCGAACGCTTTGAAACCAAAACAGCCGCCAGATCACTCCGGCGGCTGTTTGCGTCCTATCATGCCTGCCCGGCCTTACGCTGCACGGCGCCGTTGTTCCGTGCCGTAGTCAGCCTGGCCGCCGACGCGGAAGCCGCGGATCAGGTTGAGCAGTTCGTCGGTGTCGCTGGCGAGCGATTCCGCCGAGGCCGTGGTTTCCTCGGCCATGGCGGCGTTCTGCTGTGTGGCGGCATCGAGCTGGTTGATCGACGAGGTGATGGCGCGCAGCGTGGTATCCTGTTCGGAGGCGCTGTGGGCGATCTTCGAGACGATCTCGTTGGCGGACTTGATCTGGTCGGAGATCCGCTTCAGCGCCTCGCCGGCTTCTCCGACAAAACGAACGCCCTGCTCGACCTGGCCAGAAGACCTTGCGATCTGGTCCTTGATCTCCTTGGCGGCAGCGGCGGAGCGCTGGGCCAGTTCGCGGACTTCCTGGGCAACGACGGCAAAACCCTTGCCGGATTCACCAGCACGCGCAGCCTCGACGCCGGCGTTGAGCGCCAGCAGGTTTGTCTGGAAAGCGATGTCGTCGATGACACCGATAATCTTGCTGATCTCGTCGGAGGACTTTTCGATGCCGCTCATCGCTTCGATCGCCTGGGTCACGACCGCATCGCTGCGAGTTGCCTCGGAGCTGACCGAATGGACGCGCTGGCTGGCCTCGTGGGCGCCTTCGGCGGTGTGGCGGACGGCGACGCTGAGTTCATCGAGGGCTGCCGAGGTTTCCTCCAGCGCAGCCGCCTGGCGTTCGGTGCGCTGCGACAGTTCGTTGGAGGCGCGACGGATCTCTTCCTTGCTGACGGCGATATCGCCGCCCTTGACCGTCACCTTCGACATGGCGGCCTCGAGATGACCGAGCGCATCGTTGAAGTTGTCGCGCAGGGCGCCGTATTTCTGGCCGAGGTCGGCGCAACGGACGGTCAGGTCTCCACGGGCGATCTTTTCCAGTGCCTGGCCGATGGTGGACACCACATGGGCCTGCGCCACCGCTTCGTCGCGCTGCATGCGTTGGTTGCCTTCGCGCTCGTCATCGAGCGCCATCTGCTGGGCGGCTTCGCGCTCGGACATGGCGTGACGCTCGCGAACCTTTTCCTGCAGCGACTGCGTAGCCTTGGCCATCAAGCCTATCTCGTTGTTCAGGTCCGTATGCGGGATAGCGATGGTGACATTTTCGTCTGCTACGGCCTGAAGCGCGTTGTGAATGCTGGTGAGCGGCTTGGAGATGCTGCGAACGACATAGACCGCGGCTGCGGTGCCGAACAGCAAGACGACGATACCAGCCGATATTGCCTTCCAGATCGTCGCTTCGACCTGGGCCTCGAGATCATCGAGGTAAACACCGGTGGCGATCACCACCTGCCAAGGCTCGAAGGCCTTCGCATAGACGCTCTTGCGGACGAGCACATCGGCAGGCTGACCGGGCTTCGGACCGTAGAAGTCGACGATGCCACCACCGGCCTTGCCAACCTTGACGATATCGTCGCGGTACATCTTGCCTTGGCTGTCGGGGACGCCCTTGCTGCTCTTGTTCAGCTTGCTGGCATCGTAGTGCACTCTGAGGACGACGTCATTATCGTAGCCGATGAAATAGCCGTTCGGTTCGAAGCGAATTCCACCGAGCTGCTTGTATGCTTGCGATTGCGCCTGCTCGTGCGTGAGTTCGCCAGCCTTCTCGCGATCATAATATTGCTGCAGCAGCGAAACGCCCGATTCCGCCTGTGTGCGCAACATGTCGTAACGCTCGTTGTAGATTGCGGTGATGGATGCGCTGATCTGCAGATAGGATGCAATGCAAAATGCCAGCATCAAACCTGCGACAAGCAGGGATAGCTGCCTGGAAATCTTAAAATTCTTCATAATGCCTCGCAACATTGCTCGGGTGAAAATCATCCGGCGCGGTATCCTACCGCGTATGCGAGGACGCTTGCGCCCGTCGCTGGTACTGCTGCGAAACTGACATGCTGCTACCGGTCGCGGCTAAAAATGGCTGCTTTGATCTAAGAAATACTTAACCAGTATGTACATGTTCATATGTGGATTAAATCAGGTAGTCTTACCCCTCAAAACACAAAGAAAAATGCGCCCCCGCTTCTCTTCGGGGGCGCATTTTATCCACCTTTTGGGTGGAACCCCTGATGACCAAAACTTTGGACGGGAGGGGCAGGGAACTTTGAATTCAAGGTCTCATCTTGAAAGTAGAAACGTCCAGCGGGTGCGTTTGTTCCGGTGCCTCTCCGGCGATACCGGCAGCAACGGGTTTGGCATCGCCACCGATGACCGCGGAGGTGGTCGCGGTATCGACCCCATCAACAACAGGTGCGGCGGCGATCATGGAGGCAGCCGGCGCCTTGGTAACGAAGACGACGGGCGAACCGCCCATCCAGCCTTCCGTGCGATAAAGCTTCTTCTCGCCATCGACATCGCGAATCTGCGACTGCTGGAGGGCGCCATCGGCAAGCGTCGGAATGATGTAGTCGCGCTTGGCCTGCTTGATGAGCAGCGGCGGGCAAGTCGTGCAGACCTTGGTGATGATGCTGCTGTTGGCCGATACGGCATTCGGACCGACGACGTCGATCGACGACGCCATGGCAGAGCCCGCCATCAACACACCAAACACACCCACAAAAACCTGACGCATGGAACCACTCCGTCTTACCTTGAGCACAGGTTTAACGCGGCTTTATTTCCATCCCGTCAGGGGAAAGGGTAAAAATTTAGAGAACTGACCCGATTTCGCGGTCGGATCAGGCTTTTTCGCGCTTGATCGCCTGCCAACCGATATCACGACGGCAGAAGCCGTTGTCCCACTCGACCTTGTCGAGCAGGGCGTATGCGCGGGCCTGGGCCTCGCCGACGGTCTTCCCCGTCGCCGTGACGTTCAGAACGCGGCCGCCGGTGGCGACCAGCGCGCCGTCTTTCAGCGCTGTGCCGGCATGGAACACCTTGGCGCCGTCCCTGGCTTCCGGAATAGCGTTGATCGGCGTGTTCTTTTCGTAGGAACCCGGATAGCCCTTGGCTGCCATGACGACGGTCAGTGCCGGGTCATCGCTCCACTCGGCCGTCACCTTGTTGAGCGTGCCGGTCGCCGTGGCGTGGAGAATCGGCAGAAGATCGCTCTTCAGCCGCATCATCAGCACCTGGCATTCTGGATCGCCGAAGCGGACATTGTATTCGATCAGCTCCGGGCCCTTCTTGGTGATCATCAGGCCGGCAAAGAAGACGCCGGAAAAAGGATAACCGCTTTCGGCCATGCCGCGCATCGTCGGCTCGATGATTTCCTTCATGGTGCGCTCGACCATCTCAGGCGTCATGACCGGGGCGGGAGAATAGGCGCCCATGCCGCCGGTGTTGGGGCCCGTGTCGCCCTCGCCGACGCGCTTGTGGTCCTGGGCGGTGGCCAGCGCCAGCGCGTGGGTGCCGTCGCTGAGGCAGAAGAAGCTCGCCTCCTCGCCATCGAGATAGGCCTCGACCACGACTTCGGCGCCGGCAGCGCCGAAGGCACCTTCGAAGCAATCGTCGACGGCTGACAGCGCCTCATCGACGGTCATCGCAACCGTGACGCCCTTGCCGGCCGCTAGGCCATCGGCCTTGACGACAATCGGGGCGCCCTGCTCGCGGATATAGGCCTTGGCGCTGGGCGCATCGGTGAAGCGTTGATAGGCGCCGGTCGGGATGTCGTAGCGGGCGCAGATATCCTTGGTGAAGCCCTTGGAGCCCTCGAGCTGGGCGGCGGCGGCCGACGGACCGAACACGGCGAAGCCTTCGGCGCGCAGGCGATCGGCAACACCCGCCACCAGCGGCGCCTCGGGGCCGACGACGATAAAGTCGATCGAGTTATCCTTGCAGAAAGCGATGACGGCGTCGTGGTCGTCGACGTTGACGGCAACAAGGGTCGCATGCTCGGCAATGCCGGGATTGCCGGGGGCGGCAAAGAGTTCGGTGAGCACGGGCGATTGCGCCAGTTTCCAGGCCAATGCGTGCTCGCGTCCGCCCGATCCGATCAACAGAACCTTCATGCCCATACCTTTCGCGTTTGTGTGTGGCGGTTAAGGGCAGAGGAGGAAAAGGTCAAGCGGGAATGGGGAGAGTAGCAGTTAGCGTGGAGTTTGGAGCCCCCTCATCCGACCCTTGGGGCCACCTTCTCCCCGGTTGGGAGAAGGGGAATGAGGCATCGCGGCACATCCCCTTCTCCCAACCGGGGAGAAGGTGGCGGCAGCCGGATGAGGGGGCCACACCCACCAATCCATCCAACACACACGCCTCTACCAGCCGCCCCCGCCGCCTCCACCACCGCCCCCGCCGGACGAACCGCCTCCGCCGCCACCGCCGGAGAAGCCGGAGGATGAACTGGGCGGTGGGCTCGGCAAGGTCGAGGCGATGGTCGATGCCATCGAGGACGAGAAGCCGCCGATGCGATCGGAAAAATTTCCGCCGCCGAAATTGCCGGAATACCAGCCAGGGTGATAGGCGACGGCCGCACCCGCCGCGGCGGCGGCAAGCCAGGTTTCGAATGTACTGGTCCACGGTTTTTCGACACCGAGCGCGACCGCGTAGGGCAACAGCTTTTCGAAATGCTGCGGCGACATCTCGGGGACGCCCGCCATGTTCATCCGGTCCTTTTCGGCCAGCGTCAGATACTGACGCAGGCCATCGATGCCATCCATCATCTTCGAGCCGAGCGGCGTCGGCGCGCCCATGATGAAGACGTAGAGGATGTTCAGCAGCACGATGCCGCCGACGGCGAAGATCATCGGTGTCTCGTGGAACTCCATGAGGCTGGAGAACAGCGCGAGCAGCAGCGTCGAGATGATGCTGAAGCCGACGAAGACGGCGATGGCGATGGCCACCACGGCCATGATCTTGCCTCCAAGCGACTGGCCGGGGCGGAAGGACTTGGCGAGACCGCCGATGAAGACCGCCACGAACACCGAGACGACAATCGGCACGATCATCAGCGCGATCGTATCGGGTTCCAGCGAGCCAAAGACGAACAAGGCGATCAGGCTAAGGACGCTGAGCGCGATGCCTCCTGCCGTGTAGCCGATGTTGGAGTTGTAATACTTGCCGCGATGCTCGCGCTCGATCGCCGATCGAAACTTCTCGCCGACGGATTTGACGCGCTCGCCATTGGCCTTGTCGATCGTCAGCGAGCCCTTGCCGCCGACGGCGTTGAGCAGGCTCGCCTCGCCGGCCTCGAATTTTTCACCCGCATTCGGCTTGTCTGTACGGCGGATGACGATCGAGGTCTTGAGATCCTCAAGCACGACGAAACCGCGTACCGCCAGATTGAGCGCCGTGGCCGAGAGCGCCGTCCAGCCCTGGCCGGAGAAGCCCTTGTTGTCGATGTAATTGACCAGCGCCGGCGAGATGCCATCGGGCGCATCCCAGCGCGGAACGATGACCCCGCGCTCAGGATCACGGCCGACCTTCAGCCAGGAGCGGGTGTAATAGAGGAAGACGAGGATCAGGCCGCCGAAGCCGATCAGGTAGTCGCGGTTGTCGCTCAGCCACCAGCGGTTCGCCTCGCTGCCCGATGGCGGATCGATCGAGCCCTTCGGCATCTTGATGGCGATGGTCAGGCCTTCGTTTGCACCGAGCGGGGCAGTCGTGGCGAAGGAGACGCGGTTGCCGCCATTGTTGGCGCGGGCGTTGGTCTCGGTGGCGCCCTGCGGGCCGGTGAAGTAGGCGGTGTCCGTAGCGGAAACGCCCGGCGGCAAGGTGACGTTTGATGTGGCCGAGAGGATCGGGAAGATCCAGCCATTGCCTGTCAGGTTCCAGTAGAGCTCGTCGTGATCGTCGAAATAGCGGATCTGCCGACCGGTGCGGTAGGTGAAGACATACTGGTGACGGCCGGTGTTCAGGAGCACGTCGGGCGATCCGGCGTAGATGCGGATGCCGTCGGTGATGGTTTCCGTGCGCGAGGGCTCGTCGCGGCCGTCGCGCTTGACCGAGACGAGCTCGAAATCGACGCGGATGCGGCGGCCGTTCGCATCCGTTTGCGTCAGCGGGAAATCGCGGAAGATGCCGCGGCGGATCTGGTTGCCTTCGGCGTTGACGGTGATGGTTTCGGTCACCGTCAACGCGCCGCTTTTTTCCAGCGCGATATCGGAGACGTAGGAATTGATGACCTCGGCGGCCCAAAGCGGAGCGGCGGCCATCATCAGAAGCAATGCAAGGCAAAGACCAGAAAGCCGCCGGATCATCTCACTCCCCCGCTAACGGCTCCCCGGCCGCTTCAGATAATATCAGCCCTCGTCGGTATAATGCACACCAAGGCCCGCCATCACATCCCAGTACGCCGGAAAGGTCTTGCCGACGCAATCCGGGTCGAGAATAGTGATGCCGCCGATCTTCAACCCCGCCAGCGCGAAGCTCATGGCGATGCGGTGATCGGCGAACGTGTCGATATCGGCCGGCAGCGTCTGGCCGGCGAGACCGGGATCGGATGAGACGATCAGGTCGTCGCCTTCCTCGGTCGCCAGGCCGGCGCGGATATTGTTGAGGCCCGTGGAGACGGCGCGGATGCGGTCGCATTCCTTCACACGCAGGTTGGCGATGCCGACGAAGCGCACCGGCGTCTCGTTGAAAGCGGCCAGTACGGCGATGGTGGGCACCGCGTCCTGCATCTGCGAGCCGTCGATTTCGGCAGGAAGATGCGGGAACTGGCGGATGACGTCGTACGCCTTGGCGTCCGGCTGGGTGAAATCCTCGTTGGCGACACCAAGATCGATGGCGCCCTTGGTCAGTACTTCGGCAGCCCAGAGATAGGTGGCGGCGGAGGCATCCGGCTCGACGACGAAATCGGTGGCCGTGTAGCCCGTGGGCTCGATGACCCAGGAGGATGGCGTCGGCTGCGATACTTTCGCACCAAAGGCGCGCATGGCTGCCAGCGTCAGGTCGATATAGCCGCGGGCGCCGATATCGGCGCCGGCGAGCTCGATGGTGAACGGTTCGGAGCCGCAGGCGGCGGCCATCTGCAGGGCCGAGACGTACTGGCTGGAGAGGCCGGCGTCGATGACGACCTTGTTCGTCGAAAAGCTTCCGCTGGCATCGATGGTGACCGGCGGGCAGCCGGTGGGCGCCTCGATGGCGACGCCGAGCGATTGCAGCGCGTCGACCAGAGGCTTGATCGGACGTTTGCGCATATGCTCGTCGCCATCGACGACATAGCGGCCGTGGCCGAGCGCAAGTGCAGCGGTCAGGAAGCGAGTGGCGGTGCCGGCATTGCCGAGGAAGAGCGGGCCGGCCGGGGCCTTTAGCTCGCCCGAGCTGGTGACAACGAAGGTGGTGGCGTCGGGCTCATCCACGGTCACGCCCATGGCGCGCAGGGCCTCGGCCATGTAGCGGGTATCGTCGCTCTTCAACGCGCCGGTGAGGCGGCTGGTGCCCTTGGCGAGGCCTGCCAGAAGCAGGGCGCGATTGGTGATCGACTTCGAGCCGGGAGGAACCGCGCGGCCGGACAGCGGCGCAGCGGCCGGGATGATGGTGAGCTTGTCTTTACTCATGAACTTGTCTTTTCATTCGATGTCTTGTCGGGCAATTGCGCACGGCCCCGTGCGACCGCGCTCTTTGCCTGCTCATAGCAGTTTTTCCGCAAAGGCAAATGCCTGGGGTCAGAACTTTACCGAGGGAACGGCGCGATCGGCCTCGTTGGTGATCTCGAAGTACTCGCGCTTGCTGAAACCGAACTGGCCGGCGACGAGGTTCGAGGGGAAGCTCTCGACCTTGACGTTGAGATCACGCGCCGCGCCGTTGTAATAGCGACGGGCCATCTGGATCTCGCTTTCCATGGTTTCAAGCGAGGTCTGCAGCTCGCGGAAATTCTCGTTGGCCTTCAGGTCCGGATAGGCTTCGGCGAGTGCCATGACGCGGCCAAGCGCTGCCCCCAGCAGTCCTTCAGCCTGAGCACGACCGGCGACGTCGCCTGATGGAACGGCCTGCGCCTGGTTGCGGAGCTTGACGACCTCTTCGAGCGTCGTCTTCTCGTGGGTGGCGTAACCCTTGACTGTTTCAATCAGGTTGGGGATCAGGTCGGCGCGGCGCTTCAGCTGCACGTCGATGCCGGACCAGGCTTCTTCCGCCATCTGCCGGGCGCGGACGAGGCCGTTATAGACCATGACCGCGTAGAGCGCGATCAGCACGATGAGCCCAAGAACAATATACATCGAAAATTCCCCGTTACGATGTCAGGTCGGCGGGAGACTATGCGGGTTGCCCGCGCTTGTCATCCGGCATTTCGCTTAGACGATGGCGACCAGAAACGCATCCCAAGATCTTGCGATACCGCGACGTATCAGGAGAGCGTAATGTAATCTTGGAATCAGCCGACGGCGGCGGGATTCACCAGATGTCACGAGGATCAGTCAGCCCATGAGCGCAGTCATCTTCCTGCTCAACATGCTTGCCATCTCATCGTTCTTCCTGCTGCAGAGCGCGCTGCGCCCGGCTGTACGCACCGTCGACGTCAAGGCAAACGAGCGCCGCTAAGCGCTCAGGCAGCCGCTTTCGCGAGATTGACGCCCCCGGCATCCGTCAGCAGGAAGGCTTCGCCGCAGGCCTTGGCAAGCGTGCGCACACGCAGGATATAGCTCTGCCGCTCGGTCACCGAAATCACGCCGCGCGCGTCCAGAAGGTTGAAGACGTGCGACGCCTTGATGCACTGGTCGTAGGCCGGGAAGACGCACTTGTGCAGCTTGTGGTTATCGCTGTCGCCGGGGGCGCCTGCGGCGAGAAGCGCCTGGCATTCCTTTTCGGCATCGATGAAGTGGCGATGCAGCATCTCGGTGTTGGCGAACTCGAAGTTGTGGCGCGAATATTCCTGCTCGGCCTGCAGGAAGACGTCGCCATAGCTGATCTTCTCGTCGCCTTCGCGGCCGTTGAAGTTCAGGTCGTAGACATTGTCGACGCCCTGAACATACATGGCGAGGCGCTCCAAGCCATAGGTCAGCTCGCCGGCGACAGGCGAGCACTCGAGGCCGCAGACCTGCTGGAAATAGGTGAACTGCGAGACTTCCATGCCATCGCACCAGCACTCCCATCCGAGACCCCAGGCGCCGAGCGTCGGGCTTTCCCAATCGTCCTCGACGAAGCGGACATCATGCAGCAGCGGATCGAGACCGATCGCGGCCAGCGAGCCGAGGTAGAGTTCCTGCAGGTTCGGCGGGTTCGGCTTCAGGATGACCTGGTACTGGTAATAATGCTGCAAGCGGTTCGGGTTTTCGCCATAGCGGCCGTCGGACGGGCGGCGCGAGGGCTGCACATAGGCGGCCTTCCACGGCTTGGGGCCGAGCGCGCGCAGCGTGGTGGCCGGGTGGAACGTACCGGCGCCGACTTCCATGTCGTAAGGCTGCAGCACCGCGCAACCCTTGTCCGCCCAATAGCTGTGCAGCGTTAGGATCAGCGCCTGAAACGAGCGCTTCGGGTTCATATGGTCGGGGATGCTGGATGCGGACATGAGGTTGGTCGCCGTTCGATTGGTTTGGTCGGGCGACAGGTGCCACGGGCGGCGATGGGGGTCAAGGGTTTGGTGTGCCGATCTCCTCCCCACAGTTTGCAGGGAGGACAAGCGCCGTCGGTTGCCTTATAATGAGGGGAGGTTTGTCCTGGAGACGATTATGAGCGTCGAGATTACCGTGACATTGTCGGATCAAGACCTTCGCTTCGCCGAAGAACTGGTCGAGGAAGGACGCTATCCGAGCGTGCCGGATGTCGTCAGTGCAGCGCTGACGCGGGTCCGAATGCTCGAGCGAGCTTTAGACGACCCTTTGTCCGGAATGGCGGACGAGATTCGGCGGCGCGCGGAATTGCCCGAGGATCAGAGGATTCCTTGGGATGGCAAGGCTATGGCAGACAGACTGAACGAAAGGCTGGCTCGGAGATTCAAGAAAGAGGCGCCGGATGCCGTACACGATCACGCTGCATCCGCTGGTCGAAGCCGATCTGTATCAGATCGGTGAACTCATTTCGGACTTCGCCGGGCTGCGGATCGGCCAAAGCAAGATAAACGAAATAACAGCGTTCATCGAACGGCTAACCGACTTTCCCCACATCGGCACTATCCGAAGCGATCTTTATCCCGGGCTGCGCGCCATTCCAGCGTCAGAAAAAGCAGTCGTCTGCTTCGTCGTCAACGCCGAAGCCCAATCCGTCTTCGTTCTCTGCGTCAGCTATGGCCGGGCGGATTGGCAGGCGCGGGTTCGGGAACGCGGCTGATCAAGCGCTGGGTTCCCCTCACTCCTCATCCTTCTTCAAATGATACTCCCCCGTCACCGGGTCCTTGACCAGCGTGCCGATCGCGCCGGTCTGCTGCTCCTTTTTCGCGCGCCGCGACTTCTCCGCCAGCCGCGTGGCCTCGGCCACGAAGCGGCGGTAGAGGAGCCAGGCGCCCAGGACGAGCACACCCATGATCAGAAGTTGCGGCATGTCGTCTATTTTGCTCCCTTAGAGGCCGTATCGGCCCCACAATGCCTTGTCTTCGGCGGTCTCGACAAGACCCGCCGCGAGGCCGGAAGCGACTCCCTCCAGCGAGGCGGATGATATGCCGGGAATGCGGCGTCCGAAAAGCCCTCTTGCCGGGGTAACGAGTTCTAGCTTGGTCCTGGTGCCGTAGCGCTTCTTCAGTTCCTGGCGCATGTCGCCGAGGCCGTCGATCAGGCCGAGCTCGAGGCCGCGGGTGCCGGTCCAGAACAGGCCGGAGAAGACCGTCTCGTCATCCTTCAGCTTGCCGGCGCGGCGTTCGCGCACCATCGAGATGAAAATCTGGTGGATCTCCAGCTGCAGTGTTTTCAGGTACTCGATGTCCTTTTCCTTCTCCGGCTGGAACGGATCGAGGATCACCTTGTTCTCGCCTGCCGTATAGACCCGGCGCTCGACCCCGATCTTCTTCAAAAGCTCCGGGAAACCGAAACCGCCGGAGACGACGCCGATGGAGCCGACGATCGAGGTCGGGTCGGCGATGATCTCGTCTCCCGCCAGCGCGATCATGTAGCCGCCGGAGGCCGCGACATCCTCGACGAAGACGATGACCTTCTTCTGCTTCTCGCGCGCCAGCTCGCGGATGCGGGTGAAGATCAGCCGTGACTGTACCGGCGAGCCGCCCGGCGAATTGATGGAGATGGCAACGGCGGGCGCATCCTTGAAGCCGAAGGCCTTTTCGAGAACCTGCGCCGTCGAGGCAAGGTTCAGCGCCGGGCGGAACTGGCTGCCGCCCGACATGATGGCGCCCTGCAGCCTGATAACCGGGATCACGATGCCCTCCTTGCGGAAGCGCTTCGGCATCAGTCTTCTCAACAATCCGGCCATCATAATTCCTTCATACAGGCTCTAGAAACGTCCCTCCCATGTATGCGTCGCAACGGCAAACGCAATGGCTGGGACGCAAAACATCCACCCGCAAACTTTCTTATTGCGAATGACTTGCATTATCATTCTAATCCGCCATATTGCTCGTATCGAACACACAGGCGGATGCTGCATGGACATTATGAACCCGAAGGCCAAGTCAGGTTGGCGCCACGAGCGCGACGAGGCCTCGATGGCGGATGTCCATCGCTCGATCGGCGCGAAGACGCATGCCTCCCGCTGGCGCCGCGCCGCCGCCTTCGTCGGCCCCGGCTACCTCGTCGCGGTCGGCTACATGGACCCGGGCAACTGGTCGACCTCGCTCGCCGGCGGCTCGAAATTCGGCTACACGCTCCTGGCTGTGGCGCTACTGTCGAACCTGATGGCGATCGTGCTGCAGTCTCTCTGCGCGCGCCTGGCGATCGGCTCCGGCCGCGATCTGGCGCAGGCCTGTCGCGATGCCTTTCCGAGATGGGTATCGATCCCGCTCTGGCTGTTTGCAGAAATCGCCATCATCGCCACCGATATCGCCGAGGTGATCGGCACGGCGATCGGCCTCAACCTCTTGTTCGGTATTCCGCTCGAACTCGGCGTGCTGATCACCGCGCTCGACGTCTTCCTCATCCTCTACCTTCAGAAAATCGGCTTCCGCTGGGTCGAGGCCTTCGTGATCGCGCTGCTCGCCATCATCACGGTTTGCTTCGGCGTGCAGATCTTCATGGCCGATCCACAGTGGGGCGATGTCATCCGCGGCTTCTTCCCGACGACCGAGATCGTTTCCAATCCCGAGATGCTCTATCTGGCGCTCGGCATTCTTGGCGCCACCGTCATGCCGCACAATCTCTATCTCCACTCCGGCATCGTGCAGACCCGCGACTATGGCCATACCCTGCCTGAGAAGCGCGAGGCGCTGACCTTCGCGACGATCGACTCGACGGTGGCCTTGTGCTTTGCGCTGCTGATCAACGCCTCGATCCTGATCCTCGCGGCGGCCGCCTTTCATGCGCATGGACGGACTGATGTGGCGGAACTCGGCGAAGCCTCGTCGCTGCTGGCGCCGCTGCTCGGGCTTGCCATCGCGCCGACGCTGTTCGGTATCGCGCTGCTCTGCTGCGGCCTGAATTCGACGGTGACGGCGACGATGGCCGGGCAGATCATCATGGAAGGGTTTCTCAAGATCCGGCTGCAGCCATGGGTGCGGCGTCTGATCACCCGCGCCATCGCCATCATCCCGGCGGGTCTCGTGACCGTCTGGTATGGCGACGCAGGCACCGCGGAGCTCTTGATTCTGACGCAGGTGGTGCTCAGCCTGCAGCTATCCTTCGCGGTGTTCCCGCTCGTGATGTTCACCGCCAACAAGACGAAGATGGGCGAGCTCGTCGCACCGCGCTGGCTGTCTGCTATCGCCTACACGATCGCGATCGTCATTGCCGGGCTGAACATCAAGCTGCTGTTCGACTTCGTGATTGGCTAAAGCAATTCCAGGAAAAGTGCGAAGCGGTTTTCCTGGAATTGCGTGAAAACAGCTCTAACGCCTGAGATATGCCGTCCGGCCATTGTTGAGATCGTCGACGAAAGGGGAGAACTTGTGGCTCCCCTGTTCGTGCATGATCAGCGGCGCGCGTAGCGACAGGCGCGCGCGCGATCCCTTGATGCCAGTCACCAGAATGCGCACGGCGTTCTCACCCGCACGCGGATGTATCGCCGATATCTCGATGCCGCCGAAACGGCGACCGCAGGCGGCGACGATCTCGGCGATCGACTCCGGGCGGGCGATCAGCGACAGTTGGCCGCCCGGACGCATGATGGCATTGGCGGTGCGCAGCCAGCTTTCGAACAGATCTTCCGTCATCGCATGCGCCGCGGCCTTCAGTGCATCCGGCGTCTTGCGGTCGCCGGGATCGTTGAAGGGCGGGTTCATGATGACGTGGTGGAAGCTTTCGTCCTTGAGGCCGGCGTTGTTGCGGGCCTTGGCCTTCAGGGTCACGTCAGCCTCAACGACCGAGATGCGATCGGCCAGATGGGCGTTATCAGGCAGTAGCAGGCTGCGGCGGGCGTAGTTCGCCATTTCGGCGGAGCGTTCAAACAGCACCACCTCCGCGTTCGGCAGGCGAGACGCCACCGCCAGACCGGCCGCGCCGGCGCCGGCGCCGAGATCGGCCACCTTCACCTTGCCGTTATCGGCCACCAGCGAGGCAAGCAGCATCGCGTCCATGCCGGCACGGTGGCCCCTGCCCTTCGGCTGGACGATGTGGAAGCCGCCGCGATGGAAGGCGTCTATGGTTTCCTCGACAGCGGGTGTGGCGTCCGGCATCGCTCGCTCACTTCCGTTCGCGCAGTTCGTCGCCGAGACCGGCATCGACGAGGATGCGGCGGGCGCGGTCGGCATGGTCCTCGTCGACGAGCAGGCGGCGCGGCAGCATGCCGAGCGAACCTTCGAGAATGCTCATGCCCTGATCGGCAATGAAGCAATGGATACCGGCATCCTTCATCAGGCTTTCCGCGAAGGAGAGCAGCACGGGATCGTTGGCGCGGATAAGTTCATGCATTTGCCGTGAAATCCCTTTCAATTTTCCGCGACGTGGCAATTTCGCCTCTTGCCGCTTCTGCCGCCCCTTTCTATGGTCTAATTCACAGAGTGAACAGGAGTCCGGGTCGTTGGGCGTGGTCATACCGCTTGAAGAAAGCAAAAACAAACTGGCATCCGTCAAGCCTTTGGTGGATCTTACCAAGGCGGACATGGAGCGGGTCAACCAGTTGATCCTTTCAAAAGCCGGTTCCGACGTGCAGATGATCCCCGAGGTGGCGAACCATCTGATCTCGTCCGGCGGCAAGCGCCTGCGCCCGATGCTGACGCTCGCCTCCTCCGCGCTGTTCGGCTACAAGGGCGAAAATCACATCAAGCTGGCGACCTCGGTCGAGTTCATGCACACGGCGACGCTGCTACACGACGACGTCGTCGACGAAAGTGACCTGCGCCGCGGCAAGTCCACCGCCCGCATGATCTGGGGCAACCAGGCAAGCGTGCTCGTCGGCGACTTCCTGCTCGGCCAGGCCTTCCGGATGATGGTCGATGTCGGCTCGCTCGACGCGCTCGACGTTCTCTCGTCGGCCGCCTGCGTCATTGCCGAGGGCGAGGTGCTGCAGCTTTCGGTCGCCAAGAACATGGAAACGACCGAAGACGACTATCTCTCGGTCATCCGCGCCAAGACGGCAGCGCTGTTTGCGGCCGCCGCCGAAGTCGGCCCGATCGTGGCCGATGCCGGCAAGGCTGGCCGCAATGCGATGAAGTCCTACGGCATGAACCTCGGTCTCGCCTTCCAGCTGGTCGATGATGCATTGGATTACGGTGGCAAGGCCGCCGATCTCGGCAAGAATGTCGGCGACGATTTCCGCGAGGGAAAGATCACGCTTCCGGTGATCCTCGCCTACCGCCGCGGCACCGAAGACGAGCGCGCTTTCTGGCGCAAGGCGATCGAGGGCGGCGAGAGCAGCGACCAGAACCTGGAAAAGGCGCTGGGCCTGATCACCAAATACGGAACGCTGAACGACACGATCGGTCGCGCGGTCCATTATGGGACGATCGCACGCGATGCGCTGGCACCGCTTCCCGACACGGCATGGAAATCGGCACTGATGGAAGTCATCGACTTCTGCATCGAGCGCGTCAATTAACCGACAGTCATTGATCACAGGCTGATTTTCTTGCGGGACCGCTTCAAAAAAGCCATCCTGTCGTGAATCAGTCTGTTCAACTGATTTTGCAGTCGGCGCATGCTGGCTGCCCTCACGAAAGGTTTTCTAATGCGGCGGAATTTTGCCATTCGTCTTCTTTCGAGCGCAGCCCTTGCGGCAGTTCTGTCGCTGGGTGCGCTTGGCGGCGCCAATGCCGAAGACGCGGCCAAGACGGACGACGCGAGTGCCAACGTGATCTTCGATCCCGATAGCGTCAACACCTTTGCCGGCGCCCTGCTGGCCGCCCGCACCGCCGATGTCGATCATGATTACGAGACGGCGATCGAACTCTACAAGAAGGCGCTGCAGATCGAGCCCGGCAATCCGGAGATTCGCCAGCGCCTGATGATCTCACTGCTTCTGAACGGCGACATCAAGGACAGCGTGCGCTACGCCAACGACCTGAAGAACGATCCGAGCATCGAGCGGCTTTCGACCATCGTGCGCGGCGCCGACGCCATCCGCCGCGGCGAATTCAAGACCGCCCAATCCGCTCTCAAGACCACCGGCCCGACCGACCTCGACCGGGTGATGAACGACCTGATGGCTGCCTGGGCACGCCTCGGCGATGGCAAGGGCAAGGATGCGCTGGCGCAGGTCGAGAAGATGAAGGGGCCGGACTGGCTGGCCATCTTCCAGAACTACAATGCCGGCGCGATCGCCGTGGTCAACGGCGACGTTCGTTCAGCCCGCAAGCATCTGAACGATGCCGTTCTCGACAAGGACGGCGCCGCCACTGCGCCCGATACCTTCATGCGCGCGATCATGGCGCTTGCCCGTCTGGAAGCGACGCAGGGCAACAAGCAGAAGGCGCTGGACACCATCTCCGTCGGCGACAACCTGCTTCCGAACTACGCGCCGCTCAACGCGCTGCGCCAGAGCATCACCAACGACGAGAAGCAGGTGCAGCAGATCACCACCGCCAAGCAGGGAGCGGCCGGCGTGCTGTTCTCGTTTGCCGGCGCGCTGAACCGGGACGGCGCGGAAGACATCGTTTCGCTCTACCTGCAGATTTCCCGCGCGCTCGACCCTGACAGCGCCGATGCGCTTGTCATGCTGGGCGGCATTGCCGAGAAGCAGAGCCAGACGGACCGCGCGATCGCCCTCTACAAGGAAGTGCCGGACACTTCGCCAATGAGCCGCATCTCCGAGCTGCAGCTCGGACTGGCTCTGGCCGAAGGTGGCAAGGTCGAGGAGGCGCGCAAGCATCTGCGGGGGCTGATCGAATCGGACCCGAAGGATATCCGCAGTTACCTCGCCTATGGCAGCGTTCTCTCCGACGCCAAGGACTATACGGCCATGGCGGCGAATTACGACAAGGCCGTCGACGTGATCGGACCGCTGCCGGGCAAAACCGCCTGGACGGTGTTCTTCCAGCGCGGCATCGCCTATGAGCGTTTGAAGCAGTGGGACAAGGCGGAGCCGAGCTTCCGCAAGGCGCTGGAGCTCAATCCGAACCAGCCGCAGGTGCTGAACTATCTCGGCTATTCCTGGATCGACATGAACCGGAACCTCGACGAGGGTCTGGACATGATCAAGAAGGCCGTCGATCTCCGGCCTGACGATGGCTACATCATCGATTCGCTCGGCTGGGCCTATTATCGCCTCGGCCGCTTCGACGATGCAGCCGAAGAGCTGGAACGCGCCGCCCAGATCAAGGCCGGCGACGCGACGATCAACGACCATCTGGGCGATGCCTATTGGCGCGTCGGGCGCAAGCTCGAGGCCGTCTACCAATGGAACCGGGCGCTTGGCTCGGAGCCAGAGGCTGCCGAGATCCCGAAGATCAAGGACAAGATCGCCAACGGCCTGCCGGCCGCGACCGACGATGCCAAGACCGTCGACAAGAAGACGCCGGATCCGGCGCCGATCGATCCGAAGCCGGCCGACAAGAAGACCTGATCATCCATGGCTGACACAGACGCTCCCCCGGGCATCGATCCGGGCGTTGCCGTCAGCGAGGATGCCTTTGCCAAGATCAATCTGGCCCTGCATGTGACGGGCCAGAGAGGCGACGGCTATCACCTGCTGGAAATGCTGGTGACCTTCGCCAGATGCGGCGACCGGCTCGATTTCGCAGAAGCGACGGCTGACGAATTCCATATCTCGGGACGCTTCGGCGACGCGCTGCAAGGCGACGCGCGGACCAATCTCGTGCTGCAGGCGCGCGATGCGCTGCGCGCCGCCGTCATCAAGGCCGGTGGTACGGCGCTGGCCGTTCGCATTCATCTGCGCAAGGACCTGCCGATCGCATCCGGCATCGGCGGCGGCTCGGCGGATGCCGCGGCGGCATTGCGCGGCTTGCTGCGCCTCTGGGGCACGCCCCTTCCCGCCGATACGCTCGATGCGATTGCCGTACGGCTCGGCGCCGATGTTTCGATGTGCCTTGCCAGCCGGCCGCTGATCGCCCGCGGCATCGGCGAAAAGATCGAGCCGGTCGATGACCTGCCGGGGTTCCACATCGTTCTCGCCAACCCGCTGAAGCGCGTGTCGACGCCCGAGGTCTTCCAGCGGCTTGACGGCAAGACCAATGGCCGGCTTGCCGTCGATCCTGGCGCATCCTGGCTCGGCGCGCTTGCCGACATGCGCAACGACCTCGAGGCGCCGGCCCGGGCGCTGGTGCCGGAAATTGCCGAGATATCAACGATGCTGGATGACGTCGGCGCGCTGTTCGTGCGGATGTCGGGCTCCGGCGCGACGTGCTTCGGCATCTTCAACAGTCAAGACGAGGCAGTGGCCGCCGCAGAGAGGCTTCAAAAGCTGCGGCCGGACTGGTATTTCGAAGCAACGGAAACGATGGCGGGAGATGATCATGGCAGGCGTTGATGAAACTCGCCCGTTCATACCGGTCGGTTTCGCGGTTCTGACCGTATCCGATACGCGCACGCTCGACGACGACCGATCGGGCGATACGCTGGCGGTGCGGATCGGCGAGGCCGGCCACCGGCTGGTCGCCCGGGCCATCTCACCGGACGATCGCCATGCGATTGCGGAGCAGGTGACGGCCTGGACGCGGCAGGACGACATCGACGTCGTGATCACCACCGGCGGTACCGGGTTTACCGGACGCGACGTGACGCCGGAGGCGCTCGAGCCGCTGTTCGACAAGAGGATGGACGGCTTTTCGGCGGTGTTTCACCGCATCTCGCACGACAAGATCGGAACCTCGACCGTCCAGTCGAGGGCAACGGCGGGCTTGATCGGCACCACCTTCGTTTTCGTGCTGCCGGGCTCGCCGGGTGCATGCAAGGATGCCTGGGACGGCATCATCAAGGGCCAGTTCGACTACCGACACATGCCATGCAATTTCGTGGAGATCATGCCGCGGCTCGACGAGCACCTGAAGCGCGGCGCGGCGTCCTAGAGCCGTTTAGCGCGCCGAACGGGCTACCCATGAGGGGATGAGCTCGCTGGAAAGCTTGCGCAGCTTCTGACCCTTGACGAACTCGGCAAGATGCATGCCGCTGCGGGCCGACGCCATCGCATGTTTTTTCGGCAGCAAAAGGCCGAGCTCGAGCGGCGCCAGACGACGCAGACGCTGATAGAACGGCCTGCGGTATCCGCGCGAGGCAGTGAAGCGCGCCGGCACCTTGTTCAGCGCGACATATTCGGAGATTTCGTCGATCCAGCCGCTCTGCGGGCGGGCTCCGGGCTCGACGAAGAGCAGCCATTCGCCGCGCGCCGAACGCAGGATGTCCTTGATATCCCACTGCTGGTGGAAACGGCAACCGGCCGCATCTGCGACCTTCGAGGAGCCGTCCCGCGAGCCATGGTCAAGCACCACGACATCGCTGACAAGCCCTTCGATCGCGCCAGCCACCAATACCGATAGAGTCTGCGCCAGCTCAGGTTCCTGATCCCGGCATTCCAATACAACAGTCAACATTGCCTATTTATAGTGCGCCGCACAAAAATTGCCAGCAACAGTTTTCGAATTTTGTTCTTGCATTGTTCTCATTTCGGCGATAGGAATTTAATCACCAGAACGGACGAGGGCCAAGTCTTTCGTCGACGGAGAATCCGATGAACGAGCAGTCCCTTGCAGGGCAGGCCGCTTTCGAGCCTGCCAATACGGCAGATATTGCCGACGCGATGATCGTTTCTTCCGGTCTTCGCATCGACGTCGATCGCCGCCGTGGCCGCGCCGCCGGGCTGAACCCGAGCGGGCGTTTCGAGCCGCAGAGCCGCGAGACATTCGACGACGGTTGGCAGACACTGGAGGAACTGCCGCCGTTCAAGACCGAGGTGCAGATCGAGAAGCCGCGCACGGCGATTACCCGCAACGAGTCACCCGACATTCCCTTCGACCGCTCGATCAACCCCTATCGCGGCTGTGAGCATGGCTGCATCTACTGTTTCGCGCGGCCGACGCACGCCTATATGGGACTTTCCGCCGGGCTCGATTTCGAGGCGAGGCTGTTTGCCAAGCCGGATGCACCGAAGCTCCTGGAACGAGAACTGGCGAAGCCCGGATACAAGCCCCGTGTCATCGCCATCGGCACCAACACCGATCCCTATCAGCCGATCGAGAAGGAATGGCGGGTGATGCGCCAGATTCTCGAGGTGCTGGAGAAAGCCAATCATCCGGTGTCGATCGTCACCAAGTCGGCGCTGATCCTGCGCGATCTCGATATCCTGCAGCGGATGGCCGACAAGAACCTGGTGCGCGTGTCGCTGTCGATCACGACGCTCGACCGCAAGCTGGCGCGGACGATGGAGCCACGGGCCGCGACGCCATCGCGGCGGCTGGAGGCGGTGAAGGCGCTGAGTGAGGCCGGCATCCGCACCTCTGTTATGGTGGCGCCCGTCATTCCGGCACTCAACGATCACGAGATCGAGCGCATTCTCGACGCCTCGCATGCCGCTGGCGCGACGGAAGCAGGCTATGTGATCCTGCGGCTGCCTCTGGAGGTGTCGCCGCTGTTTCGCGACTGGCTGCTGCAGCATTACCCCGACCGCTACCGGCACGTCATGTCGCTGGTGCGCTCGATGCGCGGCGGCAAAGATTACGACGCCGATTTTGGTAAGCGGATGAAGGGTGCCGGTCCTTATGCCTGGCAGATCGCCCGCCGCTTCGAGATGGCTACCAAGCGGCTCGGCATGACCCGCCGCAGCATGCCATTGCGTGACGACCTGTTCGTGCCGCCGGATGGCAGCGGCGTGCAGCTGTCGCTGCTCTGAAATTAACTTCGGACGGCTGACCCTGGCCGTCCGTTCTCAAGTCCCCGGTCCGCCGCCCTGTTTCGGGGACTTGCAGGAAATCGGGTTGGCGTGCGAAGTTCAGCCGCATGAAACGTCGCACGCCACCCGATTCTCCCATGCTTTTCGAAGAGCTTCCCCTCGTGCCGGATTTCCGGCTGGAGCTGAAGGCGCGCAAGGCCGGCCACTGGCCGGTCGCCGGCGTCGATGAAGCCGGTCGCGGGCCATTGGCCGGGCCGGTGGTCGCCGCCGCCGTCATTCTCGACCCGAAGCGGATCCCCGAAGGCCTCAACGATTCCAAGCAGCTCTCGGCGCAGCGTCGGGAGGAACTGTTCGAGCAAATCCTGGCGACGTCTACCGTCGCCATCGCCTCCTCCAGCTCCCGGCGGATCGACGAGACCGATATCCGCAAGGCCAGCCTCGATGCCATGCGCCGGGCGATATGCAGCCTGTCGATCGTGCCCAGCTTCGTGCTGACAGATGGCCTTGATGTGCCGCCCGGGCTCGAGTGCCCCGGCCAGGCCGTCGTCAAGGGCGATGCGCGTTCGGTGTCGATCGCCGCCGCCTCGATCGTCGCCAAGGTGACGCGCGACCGGATGATGACCCGTGCCGACCTGATCTTTCCGGTCTACGGCTTTGCAGCCCACGCCGGTTACGGCACCGCCAGGCACCGCGCCGGTATCGAGAACCACGGCCCCTGCCCCCTGCACCGGATGACGTTTCGTCCGCTACGCCGCGTTGAGGTCGTGGACGTTGCAGTCGAGATCATCGAGAGTGAATAGACACCGTCCGCCGGGGTACAGCACGCTTCGCCAACGACAGCAGGCACAAAAAAAGCCCCGTAGTACGGGGCTTTTCAATCGCTATATGACTGACCTCAGTTGAGGCGAGCCTTGACCTGGCCGAGGGCGCTGCTGAAGAGCTCCGACTGAAGCTTGGCGTCTGCCTTCTTCACCAGAACCGTTTCGGCGGCGGCGATGGCGAGATCGACGGCGGCTGAACGAACCGCCTTCATCGCATCGGCTTCCGCCTGCTTGATCTTCGCTTCCGAAACCGCGGTGCGGTTGGCAACGAACTCCTCGGTCTTCTTCTTGGCTTCGGCGGTGAACATTTCCGCTTCGCGCTCGGCAGCCGCCAGAATGTGGGCAGCCTCGGCTTCGGCTTCCTTGCGCTTGCGCTGGTATTCGGCCAGCAGATGCTGGGCCTCTTCACGCAGGCGCTTGGCTTCCGAGAGCTCATTGCGGATCTGATCGGCGCGGTCGTCGAGCGACTTCGCCATCATGCCGGGAACCTTGAGGTAGACGACCAGCGCCAGGAACAGGACGAGACCGACGAATGCGAAGAATGTTGCGTCCAATGCAAATTCCATCGATCAGGCTCCCTTCTTGGCGGCGTTGACGGCAGACGTCACTTCAGCCTTGGTGGCGGTGCCACCGATGAGCTGTTCGACGACGGCCTTTGCCGTTTCCTCGGCGATCGTGCCGACGTCCGCGAATGCCTTTGCCTTGATCTCGGCAATGTGGCCTTCGGCGGCCTTCAATTTTTCAGCCAGACCCGCTTCGACCGCACGGCGATCGGCTTCGGCCTTGAGCTTGGCAGCATCGCGCGCAGCGGTGCCGATGGCATTCGACTTGGCGCGGGCTTCCGTCAGTTCGGCTTCGTAAGCCGCAACGTCGGCGTCGGCATGTGCCTTCAGGCGCGCAGCTTCATCGAGGTCCTGGGCAATGCGCGTGTGGCGCTGCTCGAGGATGCCGCCGATGCGCGGTGCGATGACCTTTTGCATGAGCACGAAGAAAACAACGAATGAAATCGCCAGCCACAGAAGCTGGGATGCATAGGTCGACGTATCGAAAGGCGGGAAAACACCGCCCTTGTGTTCGGCTGGCACGCCGGTCTCGGTATGGACTTCGCCTGCGGCCGGGGCGGCATGCGCGTCTGTACCGGTCGCTGCACCAGTTTCTGCGGTTCCCGCCGGGGCTTCTTCAGCGTAAGCCGGGGTCACAAAAAACATGCTCACCTCCAGGTGTACTGCAAATACAAAGGATCACGGCTCGCTGTTGGCGGGCCGTGATCCTTCAGTGCGCCGAAATTAAACGGCGAACAGCAGAAGGAGAGCGACGAGCAGCGAGAAGATGCCCAGAGCTTCCGTAACGGCGAAGCCGAATACCAGACGGCCGAACTGGCTGTCAGCGGCAGACGGGTTGCGCAGGGCGCCCGAGAGATAGCTGCCGAAGATATTGCCGAGGCCAAGAGCCGTACCGGCCATACCGAAGCAAGCGAGGCCTGCACCGATGAACTTTGCTGCTTCCGCGTCCATGTTGAACTCCTTTGAAATGGTGTTGCGGCGAATTGACTGACGCCCGCGGGCGTCAATGTCGGTATCCCTTAGTGGCCACCCGGATGGATCGCGTCGTTGAGGTACATGCAAGTCAGCACCGCAAAGACGTAAGCCTGGAGGAAGGCGACGAGGAACTCGAGACCAGTCAGGGCGACGGTCATGATGAGGGGAAGAACTGCGCCGCCGATACCGACTGCACCCATGGCTCCAAGCGAGGCAACGAAGCCCGCGAACACTTTAAGGGTGATGTGACCGGCCAGCATGTTGGCGAAGAGACGAACGGAGAGCGAAATCGGACGCGACAGGAACGAGATGATTTCGATCGCCACCACCAGCGGCAGCAATATGCCGGGAACGCCCTGCGGGACGAACACATTCAGGAAGTGGAAGCCGTGCTTGTAGAAACCGTAGACCAGAACCGTGCCGATGACGAGAAGCGCCAGCGCGAAGGTGACGATGATCTGGCTGGTGATGGTGAAGAAGTAAGGGAACATGCCGAGCAGGTTTGCCGTCAGCACGAACATGAAGAGCGAGAAGACCAGCGGGAAGAATTTCATCCCCTTGGTGCCGGCACCTTCCTGCAGCATCTTTGCGATGAATTCGTAGGACATCTCGGCGACCGACTGCGAGCGACCGGGAACGATCGCGCGGTTCGACGTCGAGAAATAGAGGAAGCCGGCAGCCACGGCAGCGGAAGCCGCCATGAAGAGCGATGCATTCGTAAACGAGAAATCAATCCCGCCGATTTCGATCGGCACAATCTTCTGGATCAGGAACTGATGGGTCGGATCGTTAGACACCGCTTGTTCTCTCTATATCTAATACCCGCACGAGACGGGGCTATTGCACTGGATCGAACGCGTGAACGTTCCGCCCTATTTCCGGTCGTCTCCGCGCAGATCGAGATCCGGTTTCGCAACCTTGCCCGCAGCGCGCATGACGTTCAGCACGCCGGCACCAAATCCAAGAAGAAGAAGTACGATCAATCCCCAAGGCGCAGTGCCGACAAAGCGGTCGAAGAGATAACCCAGAACGGCGCCAACCACGACAGCGGAAATGAACTCGCTCGAAAGCTTCATCGCTTGGGCATAGCCTTGTCGGCTTACCTCGGCGCGGGCTTCGTCGGCCTCGTCCTTCCCCGCTTCGACACGCTTGGTCGCCAATTCGGCTCCCAGTTGCGCACGACGCTTTTCCAGATCCCCCTCGCGGTCTTCCGCCATCTTGCTCTCCTCCGCCTGCCGCCGTCCGTATGCCGCTACCCCGGTTTTCCGGACAACGACCCCAAGGCTGAAGAGCCTTCCGGCCCGCTTTGAAGTCGCGCGCAACATAGTTTTAGCAAAAAGCATAGTCAAGGCGTGGCGGGACAATGTCCAGCCATAAAATAAGCGATCAAAAACATATGCTTAGATCGATATGGGCGGGCTGCGTCAAAATCGACGGGAAGAATCCGCTTCAGGGAGGGCCGATATCGCCGGAAAACGGCCAAATATCGGCGTTTTCCTCAGATCCAGCCGCCGCCATAGGTGCGGTAGAAGACGTGCAGACCTATACGGCCGACCTTTTCCATGGTTTTCGCCCATTTCGGACGGACATAGACGGCGTGGTAATGGGTCGCGGACCCAACCTGGGGCAGCCAGATGCGGCCGGCGGTCACCGCCATCGCCACGTCGCGGGCGATTCTCCAGTGATCCTGAGAGTTGACGCGGTCCTTGATGTTGTCGCAGGCGAAGGAAAACTGGCATCGGTTGCGCCAATCCTCGTTCTGGTAGACGACACCGCAGATGGTCTTCGGATAGGCCGGGTTACGGACGCGGTTGAGGATCACCTGGGCGACGGCCGCCTGACCCTTGACGGTTTCGCCGCGGGCTTCGAAGTAGATGCCGGAAGCGAGGCACTGCTGTTCAGCGGCGGAAAACACCGTTGCCGGCAACACGCTTGCGGCCCAGGCGTGGTCCTTCGGCCCGATCTGCGGCACGAAGCGGCCGTCGTCGTCTTTTTCGGTGAGGATCGAGTCGAACGGGGACTGGCGGGAATAATCGGGTGCGGCCGGCGCAAAGGCAGTGGCCAGGACGTCCGACTTGTTGCTGGTCACGACATCGGCCAGCATCGGCGAGACGTCGGCAGCAACCTTCGGCGGCTGCTTCTTGTAGAAATTGGCGGCAATCTGGATTTCCTTGCCGCGGATCTTCGGTTTCACGAAGGCAGACTTGTCCTTCAGGTTGAAGGTGGGCGCGAACAGGAGATGGGTGCGCTGCAGGATCGAGCCGGCGGAGAAATCCTTCGGCGGCTGCACCTGCTCGACGGCTACCACCCTGCCCTTCTTGGCGCCGCGGTTGACCCGGTCTTCGTCAGCCGTGTCCTCGTGCCCCTTGTCCTTGGTGGTGAAGGCTACCTTGCGGCCATCGGGCAGCACCATGCCGGCGCCTGCCGCGATGGTGCCGGTGACGACGGGATCAGAGAAGGCAAGTTCGGCCTGGTGGATCGAGCCGGCGGGCGAGTTGGTCAACACCATGCGCCAGTTCTCGCGGCCCTGATCCAGCCCCGCCAACATGGCGGCGAGATCGGCATGCGATGCCATGGACGGGAACATCAGCCAACCGCATAGACCGAAGAGCGCGGGCGAGCTCCAGTTGTTGATGAGGGGGCGCAGCCTGGAAACCGAGCGCGGAGCGCCGGGGGCACGGGACTTACCAGAAAACCAGCTATTTCGACGCAACACCAGACTCCGGCATGGGACGCATGAACATGCCGATAAAAGTGTCTCATTAACCTTGATGCTTGGTTAATGCGCGCCTCCTAATTCATCCAGCCTCGCCTCATAGTCCCCCAAACGCGAAAGCCCGGCGCGATGGCCGGGCTCTGCAATCGATATGTCGGCGCGTCAGATGATGACGTGCGAGCCGAGCTCCACCACGCGGTTGGCCGGCAGGCGGAAGTAATCGGAGGGATTTGCGGCGGCGTTGGCCAGCGCGATGTAGAGCCGGTCCTGCCAGTACGGCATGCCCGACTTCGCATCCGGCACCAGCTTGCGGCGGCCGAGATAGAAGGAGGTCGACATGATGTCGAACTTCAGCCCGGTCTTGCGCAAGGTCGCCAGCGCCTGCGAGACGTTCTGCGACTCCATGAAGCCGAAGGCGAGCTCGACGCGTGAGAAGCGCTCGGATATCTGCTCGACCTTGTAGCGATCGGCGCTCGCCACGCGCGGCTTGTTGACGGTGCGGATCGTCAGGATCACGTTCTTGTCGTGCAGGACGTGATTGTGCTTCAGATTGTGGAGCAGTGCCGCCGGTGCCGATTCCGGATCGCTGGTGAGGAAGATCGCGGTGCCCGGGACATGGGCCGGCGAGTGATCGCTCTTGCGCTCGATCGAACTGATGAACGAGGCCAGCGGAATATCAGTGTGGCGGGTCTTTTCCATCAGCAGCGCCGAGCCGCGGCGCCATGTCCACATGACGATGACAAAGGCGGCGGCAATCAGCACGGGGATGTAGCCGCCGTCGTGGATCTTGATCAGGTTGGCACCGAGGAAGATCAGCTCCAACACCAGAAGCGGCGCCAGTACGGCAGTCGCGGTCAGCACCGACCAGTTCCAACGCACGCGCACGAACTCGAACGCCATGATCGAGGTGACCACCATCGCGCCGGTAACGGAGATACCATAGGCCGTCGACAGCGAATCCGAGCTGCCGAAGCTGATGACCAGGAAGATAACACCGAGGAACAGCAGCATGTTGACCGACGGCACGAAGATCTGCCCGGTGTTGGTTTCCGAGGTGAAGAGGATTTCCATGCGCGGCAGGAAGCCGAGGTTGATGCCCTGGCGGATCAGCGAAAACGCGCCTGTTATGACCGCCTGGCTGGCGATGATGGTGGCGGCGGTGGCGAGGAGCACGGCCGGCAGCAGCGCCCACTTCGGGAACATCAGATAGAAGGGATCCGACATGGCGTGCGGATTGCCGAGCACGAGCGCCCCCTGGCCAAGATAGTTCAGCGTCAGCGCCGGAAAGACCAGCACGAACCACGCCCACTGGATGGGGCGGCGGCCGAAATGGCCGAGGTCGGCGTAAAGCGCTTCCGCGCCGGTCAGCGTCAGGAACACGGCGCCGAGCACGATGACGCCGAAGAAGCCTTCATGCATCAGGAAGCTGACGGCATAGTACGGGTTAAAGGCGGCGAGAATGCCGAAATCGTCGGAGATGTGCGAGATGCCGACGATGGCAAGCACGATGAACCAGAGCGCCGTGATCGGGCCGAAATAGCGCGCCATCGTGCCCGTGCCGCGCGATTGCACGGCAAACAGCACCGCCAGAATGGCCACCGAGATCGGCACGATGTAGCGGCTCATCGAGGGCGCCACCAGCTTCAGACCTTCAACGGCCGACAGAACCGACAGCGCCGGGGTGATCATCGCATCGCCGAGAAACAATGCCGCGCCGACGAGGCCGAGCATCATCAACAGGGCGGTATGGCCGTTGGCGGTCTTCAACAGCAGCGCCAGCAGCGACAGCGTGCCGCCTTCGCCTTCGTTATCGGCGCGCAGCAGCAGCAGCACGTATTTGATCGTGACGATGATGGTCAGCGCCCAGATCATCAGCGAGACGACGCTGATGACCTCGAAACGCGTCAGGCCGTCGGCGGCGACCGGCTTGAGGGCCTCACGAAACGCGTAAAGCGGGCTGGTGCCGATATCGCCGTACACGACGCCGACGGAACCCAGCGCAAGATAGAAGAGCTTGCGCGGGCTCATTGGTTGTTCCTGCGAATGGCTGTCTGCGGACATGAAACAAAAACAGGCTCTTCAGAGCCAGCCTTTCCAACGGAAGAAGAAGAAGGGGATGATGGCGGAAATCACCATGAGACCGATCGAATAGGGATAGCCCTCGGCCCAGCGCAATTCCGGCATGGATTCAAAATTCATACCATAGATGGATGCGACCAGCGTCGGTGGCAAGAAGACGACCGATGCAATCGAGAAAATCTTGATGATCGAGTTCTGTTCGATGTTGATCAGACCAAGCGAGGCATCAAGAAGAAAGGTGATGTTGCCGGCGATATAGGACGAATGTTCGTTGAGCGACTGGATATCGCGCGACATCGTGCGGCAGAGTTCCTTCGTGCCGCGGTCCTGCTGCACAGTGGGAATCGTGGCGAAAAAGGTCATCAGCCGGGACATCGATGCCAGACTGTCGCGGACCTTGCTGACAAGGCGCTGGTGGGCTGCGATGTCGCGCAGTTTCTCTTCGAGGTAGTTGCCGGGCTTGCGAACCTTCCTGGCACGATCTCCGAACACATGCGTCGACAGGATATCGATACGGGCGACCGACATTTCCAGAATTTCGGCGGTGCGATCGATGATCGTCTCGAACAGCTTTGCCAGCAGCGATGCGCCGTTGCGCCATTGAGCCGGCACGCGGTGCAGGGCGGCAATGAACAGGGCGAAGGATTTGGGCTGGGCATAACGGATGGTGATCAGACGCTTGCCGGCGAGGATGAAGGCGACATCCGTCAGCACGGGCGTATCGGTCTCTGCCTTCCAAACCAGCGATGCCGTCATGAAGACCGCGTCATCCTCGGTATAGAGCCGGGCGGAGGGCTCGATGTCCTTGAGGTCGTCACGGGTCGGAACCTCGATTCCCAGCGCCTTCTCGACATAGGCTTCTTCCTCATGGGTCGGCTCGATCATGTCGATCCAGACGACATCGTCGCGCAGGGCATTGCCCTTCGACAGATCGCCAAGGTCGATCGCCTGACAGTTGGAACAGTAGGCCGTGATCACCGGGTGCATCTCCGGGTGTCGGGGCATCTCGAAGCCATTGCTCTGCTCATCGAAAAACCTTCCGAGACGCGCCGGCCGAAGCGACGCACGGTCTACAAGTGTTCGAGAGTAACGAAAGCGGCTTAAGAATGTTCATCCATTTCCAGCCATATCCTGCCGTCGTCAGGACATGCATTTCGCTCGACCGCATCGCAGCTACCAATCCTTGGACCGACAAGACAACTCCGAACATGCCGTTGGCAAGGAACCCGTCACGGGCCGGCCAACATCGAGCATTCGATAACCGCCCTCATGGCGACGGCGGGCATATGACGGAAACCAACGCAATAATCAAGACATCTTACGTGAACTGCATGTTTCGATCACATTTCGTCCGCATTTGTCAGTCTAGGCGGCGCAGGCAAATCACTCGAAAACGATGGCCGGTGCCGCGCGCTGCGGCTTGTTTTCGATCTGCGCCCAGACCTTGGCGGCGATGTCGCGATAGATGCTTGCAACGATACCATCCGGTTCGCTGGCCACCAGCGGCGTTCCGGCATCGGAGGTCTCGCGGATATTGATGGTGAGCGGAACTTCGCCGAGGAAAGGAACGCCGATGCGCTCGGCCTCCTTGCGGGCGCCGCCATGGCCGAAGATGTCATAGCGGGCGCCGGTATCGGGCGCGATGAAATAGCTCATGTTCTCGACGATGCCGAGCACCGGCACTTCCACCTTCTTGAACATGTTCAGCCCCTTGCGGGCATCGATCAGCGCGAGATCCTGTGGCGTCGAGACAATGACAGCGCCGGCCAGCGGTACCTGCTGTGCCATCGTCAGCTGCGCGTCGCCGGTGCCTGGCGGCATGTCGACGACCAGAACGTCGAGCTCGCCCCAAGCCACTTCGCGCAGCATCTGCATCAGTGCCGATTGGACCATCGGGCCGCGCCAGATCATCGCCGTCTCCTCATCGACGAGGAAGCCCATCGACATGACCTTGAGGCCGTAATTCTCCATCGGGTTGATGATGCGGCCATCGATCTGGGTCGGGCGGCCGGAGATCTGCAGCAGGCGCGGCATCGAGGGGCCGTAGATATCGGCGTCGAGAATGCCGACGCGCAGACCGTTGGCCAGCAACCCAAGCGCCAGATTGACTGCTGTCGTCGACTTTCCAACCCCGCCCTTGCCGGACGCGACCGCAATGATGGCGCCGACACCGGGCACGCCAATCTTGCCGGCGCGCTGCTGGGGCTGCGGCGGATGCGAATGGCCGTGACCGGCCTGCGGTTGAGGACGTGATGCGGCGGCGGCGGCGGCACCTTTCTTGTCGGCGGTCAGCGCCACCAGCGCGCCTTTGACGCCCGGCATGTCCTTGATGACGCGCTCGGCAGCAAGCCGCAGGGGCTCGAGTTCCTTGGCGCGTTCGGCCGGGACGGTGATGGAGAAATAGACCTTGCCATCCGAGATGAAGACATCGGAGACCATGCCCGCCTCGACGATGTTGTGCTCCAGATCGGGGCCAAGCACCGTCGCCAGCGTTTCCAGCACCTGCTCCTTGGTGATCTCAGTCATGTCCATCCTCACACCCTGTTTGGGCTCAGTAAATAGAGGAGCGGACCGGCTTCGCCAAACAAAATCGGCAAAAAACCACGGGTGAGACACAGACCTATTCGGGGGGATCACAAAAGGAGACCGTCGCGACATCAAGTCCGCCGGGCTTTCGCCCTGATGGCGCAACGGTCATCCAAGTGGATAGGGGTTTTGTAGGGCGCAGGCGCCAAAAGGCCAGACACAAAGAGGCGAAAAAGATGATCCATGAAATCGATCGCCACTACAGCGTATCCCAAAAACAACAAACCGCCGCCCGATGTCGGCTCGCGTAGGCGGCCGGCATCGAACGGCGGAATGAAGGTCGCGCCGTTATTGATCGGCGTCGTTACCAGGCCCCCTCTGGACCGCTGACGAATAGGAAGCAGAAACTGTGCCAGTTGGAAGAGGCACGCGATTCACGAGGAATCAGGCAGCAGCGTTTGGAAGAGCAACCTATGAATGGTGACTTTTTAGGCTGGCCTTGGGCAATGGCTCACAATTTGAGCAAGCCTCACTTGATCAGGCCGATACGCAATGCCTTGGCGACAGCCTGGGTGCGATTGACCGTATCGAGCTTTCTGGTCGCCCGGTTCAGGTAATGGTTCACGGTGTGCTCTGAGAGGCCGATAATGTCGGCGATCTCGACACTCGTCTTGCCGGCCGCTGTCCAGTTCAGGCAATCAATCTCCCGGTCGGTCAGCGCGTCGATGACACGGCTGTCGAGGGCGCGGATTTCCGCGAGCCTATCGAAGACATGCGTAGAGATATAATGGAGTTGCAGCATCTCCTCGGCGGCGAAGTCTTCCCGATCACCGGCAAAGGAGATAACGCCGCGAGCACCCGACGCATCATGGGTCGGGAAATAGGCGCAGCGCGCCATCCTGAAGCGTTCGAACATCGCTGCAACAATGCCGGTCCGACTGTCCGGTCGCTCCAGTTTGACTTTGGAGAGATCGCTGAAGAAAGGGATCGTCGACGAGCGCAGGCGCCGGACGATCGGGCTGCTGGTCAAGAGAGCTTCCTGGTCGTAGGCCGACAGCAACTCGACGGGCCAGTTGGTGATGACGGTGTTGCTCTGCAGGTCGCGGGCTGTCGCGGACGGCAGGTTGAGAACCATGAAGGCGCGTGCGCGGTAAGCCTCGGTCAGCCGTTTCATGAAACGGAAGATATCGAACTGGGTGTTCAGCCCAGCCACTTCATTGACGTATACGTCTACGGAAGACGATTGCGGTAAAGTGCTCATTGATGTCATCAGCTCAAAATTCTTGAATTTGTTGCACGGCCTGCACGTCCTGCATGCCAATGGCTGCATCGCCGTTAATATGGCCAACGGCAGTACACCCCAGGATAGGGGATTGACAACCGCCAATCGTGACGATTCTTCACAAAACAGCAAGATGCCTCAAGCAACAGAACGCGCTTATTTGCCAAAAATCATACTATTTGCGCTCATCGACGCGGGCCGAGGCCGATGCGCATGCTGCTCATGATACTTTTCGCCGCCTGCCGCACCGGCTCGGCCCAATCGTTCAGCCGCTCGAACGTCAGGCGGTAGGCAGGCCCAGTGACGGAGATGCCTCCGACGAAGGAAAGGTCATCGGAGTGGATGGGGGCGGCGACGCAGCGAATGCCGACCTCATGCTCCTCCCGATCGAAAGCATTGCCGGACAGTCTGATCTCGGCAAGCTCGGCCAGCAGCGTTCGTGATGTGCGGGTGCTCGGCGTAAACTGGTGGAACGACATATCGGCCAGCAGCGCGTGGACGCGCTCGTCAGGCAGCACCGACAATGCCGCCTTGCCAACCCCGGTGCAATAGACCGGCGAGGCGTTGCCGATCTGGGAGTACATGCGGACCGGCTGGCGGCCCTCCACCTTGTCGAGATAGATCACGGACGATCCGCGCAGCACGCCGAGATGCACCGTCTCGCCAGTCAGTTCCTGCAACGAGCGCAGATGCGGTTCGGCGATCAACCTGAATTCGTTGCGGGCCCAACTGCGTGAGGCAAGCGCGAGGAGACGAAGGCCGGGTGCATATCGGCCATCGGGATCGACTTCGAGCAAGCCTTCCTCGCTGAGATGGCTTAACTGGCGGTGAAGCGTGCCGCGCGGCTGGCCGGCGACAGCCAGGATGTCGGTAAAGCGCATGGGCGCATCGGCGTTGGTGACGATATCGAGCAACAGCATCAGCTTGCCGAGGGTCCCCGTCTCCCGCCTGTCCGCGATCTCGGCCTTATCAGCAGTATCGCCATCTCCAGCGGGCATCTCGATCCTCAAGCTTGACAGAGGCATCAGGTTAATCCGATAATTCCATATAGTCAAATTGAGTTCTGAATAATGGAACTATCGGGAGGATAGTGGTGGCGGAGCTTGGAGCGCAATATCCCGAATTCAGGGACCGCAGCGTGTTGGTCACAGGAGGAGGATCCGGTATCGGCGCGGCGATCGTCGAAGGCTTCGCACGCCAAGGCGCAAAGGTCTCGTTCATCGATATCGCGGTCAACGAGAGCCATGCACTCGTTGACCGCCTGTCGCGCGACAGTCTGCATCCGGTGCGCTTCCATCAGGTCGACCTGCGCGATGTCGAGGCGATCCGCCGGGCGGTGGAAACCGTTGTCGCCCATTCCGGGCCGATCGGCGTGCTTGTCAACAACGCCGCGCGCGACGACCGCCATGATCTCGATGACGTGACGCCTGACTACTGGGACGACAACCAGGCGACCAATCTGCGGCATGTGTTCTTCACCGCCCAGGCGGTGGCGCCGTCGATGCGGGCGGCGGGTGGCGGCGCGATCATCAACATGTCGTCGATCGCCTTCCTGCTCAACATGCCCGACTTTCCGGCATATTCGACGGCCAAGGCCGGCATCATCGGGCTGACGAAGAGCCTTGCCGGAAAGCTCGGAGCGGACAACATTCGCGTCAACTGCATCCTGCCGGGAATGATCGCCACCGAACGGCAGATGAAGCTGTGGCTGACCGAAGAAGGCATCGCCGAGACGGTCGGCCGCCAGTGCATCAAACGACTTCTGCATGCCGACGCGATCGTCGGCCCCTGCCTGTTTCTAGCATCCGACGGCGCATCCGCAGTGACGGCGCAGTCTCTTATTGTCGATGGAGGCATTTTCTGATGACAACACCCCGTTATATCGCGGTCGACTGGGGCACGAGCAGCTTCCGGCTATGGATGATCGGCAGCGATGGAAGCGTGCTCGGCGAAAGCCGCAGCGACGAGGGCATGACGACCGCCGCGAAGACCGGTTTCGCCGAAGTTCTGGCCAAGCACCTCGCAACCGTCGGCGCGCCCGAGACCACACCGGTCATCGTCTGCGGCATGGCCGGCGCCAAGCAGGGCTGGGTGGAAGCCGGCTATATCGACGTTCCGACCTCACTGTCGGCGATCCTCACCGGTGCCGTTTCGGTGCCCGGACAAAGCCGCGACGTGCGCATCCTTCCGGGGCTCGCGCAGCGCGACAAGGCATCGCCTGACGTAATCCGCGGGGAAGAGACGCAACTGCTCGGCGCGCTGGAGCCCGATAGCACCGGTCCGCAGGCCGTCTGCATGCCCGGCACGCATTCCAAATGGGTGCATGTCGAGGACGCGGATGTGATCGGTTTCTCGACCTTCATGACGGGCGAATTGTTCGACGCCATTTCGAAGCACACGATCCTGTCTCATGCTGTTGCCGGCGTCGATCAGTCGCCGGCCGACAATTCCGCCTTCAAGGCATCGGTCACGGCGGCCTTCCACCAACCGGAGATGGCGAGCAACCTTTTGTTTACCGCCCGCTCGGGCCAGCTGCTGCACGGCCTGTCGGCAGCGGCGGCGCAGGCGCGGATCTCCGGCACGCTGATCGGCCTTGAGATCGCAGGTGCGCTTTCGGATGCGGCCAACGACACGCCGATCGTGCTTGTCGCCTCCGGGCGCCTGCAGAAGCTCTACGAAACCGCTTTCAAATCCCTATCTCTGAAGTTCACGACCGTGGATGCCGACGCGGCAGTGCTCCGCGGCCTGTCGGCCGCCGCCGCAGCCATCTGGCAACAGTAAGAAAGTTAGAAGCGATGAACCGTATCACCTTCCCCGCCATGAAGCGTCCGCTGATCGCCATCCTGCGCGGCATCAAGCCCGAGGAAACCGAAGGCGTCGTTGCTGCGCTGATCGAAAACGGCCTGACCGCGATCGAGATCCCGCTGAACTCGCCGGAGCCGTTCAAGTCGATCGAGATCGCCGCGAAGATGGCGCCTGCCGATGTCCTGATCGGCGCCGGCACCGTGTTGACCACCGAGGCGGTCGACAATCTCCACAATGCCGGCGGCAAACTGCTGGTGACGCCAAACGTCGATCCCGAGGTGATCATTCGCGCCCGCGACTACGGCATGGTGACGATGCCCGGCGTATTCACGCCAACCGAAGCACTGGCCGCGGCGCGCGCCGGATCGACCGGCCTCAAATTCTTCCCGGCCAGCGTGCTCGGTCCGTCCGGCATCAACGCCATCCGCGCGATCCTGCCGCCGGAGCTGACGATCGCCGCCGTCGGTGGCGTGTCCGACAAGAATTTTGCCGAATACACCAATGCCGGCATTCTCGCATTCGGTCTCGGCACCAGCATCTACAAGCCGGGAATGACCGTCGCCGAGGTTGCCGAACGCGCCAAGGCGACCATCTATGCCTATGACGCAGCAGTGGGAGCATAAGGCGGATGACTGAGATCCACGAGTTCGCGGGCAGGACCCTGTCCAGCACCAATTCGGTGCTGGGCGAAGGGCCGACCTACGACCCCGATACCAACACCATCTGGTGGTTCAACATTCTCGGCAAGGAACTGCACGAACTGAACCTCTCCACCGACGAAAAAAAGGTCCACGAACTGCCGGTGATGGCGAGCGTGCTGGCGCGCATCGATGGCGAGCGGCAGTTGCTGGCTACAGAAGACGGCCTGTTCGTGCGCGATATCGCCACCGGCGCGCTGACGTTCTACGCGGCGATCGAAAATGACAGGCCGGACAACCGCTCCAACGACGGGCGCATGCACCCCTCGGGCGCGCTGTGGATCAGCACGATGAGCAAGCGCGCCGAAACCCAGGCCGGCGCCATCTATCACGTCGCGCGCGGCAAGGTGACGAAGCTGTTCAGCGGCATCACCATTCCGAACTCGATCTGCTTTTCGCCCGACGGTTCCGTCGGCTATTTCACCGATACGCGGCTCAGCCGGCTGATGCGGGTGATGGTCGATCCGGCCACCGGCCTGCCCACGGGCGAACCGATCGTGCTTGTCGACAGCATGGAAGAAGAAGGCGGGATCGACGGCTCGGTGGTCGATGCCGACGGCTATATATGGAATTCGCGCTGGGGCGCCGGCGCGGTGGATCGCTATAGCCCCGACGGATTGCGGATCGCCCGCTACAAGGTGCCCGCTGCCCAACCCTCTTGCCCCGCCTTCATCGGCCCCGATGCAGACCGGCTGGCGGTGACCACGGCCTGGGAAGGCCTCGACGACGACGCCCGAGCAACACAGCCGGACGCCGGCGCCCTGCTGGAACTTGGCATTACGGTCCGCGGCGTGTTCGACGCGGCCTATATTCTCTGAGGCTTCTGTTCTCGATGTGTCGAAGGGCGTCCCGGTGGGCGCCCTTTTTCGTTTTGGCGACGATGTCAGGCTTTGCGAGTGCAGCTTCCGACCCGAGATTTGCCTTTCTGAGAACGGCTGCTGCAACCTCGAACCGGTCGAAAAGTTCCAAAAAAATCCACCATTTTCGCGTGCCTTTTTCTCGGAACCATTCGCCAACCCATTCATTTACCTACCGAACCGGCCAGGCAGAGACGCTTCTTAGAGAAGAAGATTGCCGGGCCAGAGATCATCCAAGGTTACTGAAAGTAGGTACGATATGACACGCAAACTCCTCACCACCGTTGCCGCTGGCGCCCTGTTTGCCACGGCCTTCGCACCAGTCGCTTTCTCGCAGAGCGCAACGCAGCCGGCCTCGCCAAGCGCGCCTTCCATGTCGGCGCCCGCCGACCCGGCAGTGAAGCCCGACGCAATGGCGCCGGCTGGTGACGCGGCGCAGGCTCCGGCTCCAGCAGCGACGACAGATACAGCTGCCGCTGGAGGCACCTATCTGACCGAGCAGGCCGCCGACCAGGTCAGCGCCAACACCTATATCGGTCAGGCTGTCTATAACGGGCAGAACGAAAGCATCGGAAACGTCAACGACCTGATCATGAAAAAAGATGGCGGCCTTGTCGCAGCCGTGATCGGTGTCGGCGGCTTCCTCGGCATCGGCGAAAAGAACGTCGCCGTTCCGATGGACAAGGTCACCGTTGCCCAGAATACCCAGGATGGCAGCGTCAAGCTGACAACCTCGGAAACGGCCGAAACGCTGAAGGCAGCGCCAGAGTTCAAGACGCTACAGATGCAGTCGGCCGAAAAGGCCCCTACAGCGGGCGCAACCGATGCGACCTCGACCGGGTCCACCACAGCCAAGTAACCACTGCATCGTTAGTCGCAGTGCATGCGTAACCGATGGCGTCCGAATGGGCGCCATCGGCATTTGTGTCACCGAGACGAATTCACTTTGGGAAACAATTTCGGTTTGGCCTCAGGCCGTAATCCGCTCGCCGGCATCATAGTAATTCTCGTGCAGGAATCTCAGCGTTGCGATGCTGTCGGCGGGTTTGCCGAAATAGTAGCCCTGCCCCATGCCGCAGCCGAGCATCCGCAGCTTGGCGGCTTCCGAGTAGTCCTCGATCCCTTCGGCAACCACCTCCAGATCAAGTCCCTCGCACATCGTCAGGATCGCCTTGATGATGTGTTCCGACGCGCGGTCGGAATTGATGCGGGAGACGAAGGCGCGGTCGATCTTGATCTTGTCGAACATGAAGTCGCGCAGCCGGCCAAGGCTGGATTGGCCAGTGCCGAAATCGTCCAGCGAGATGCGGACGCCGGCCTCGCGCAAATCGGCGATGATGCGGTTGGCGGTGTCGGCCGAGCCCATGACGGCGGTTTCGGTGATCTCGAGCTCCAGCCGGTGCGGATCGAAGCCGACGCGACCGAGGATGGACAGCACGTTGGCGCTGGTACCCGGGTCCATCAGCTGGGCCGAGGAGAGATTGAACGACAGGAACAGTTCGCGCGGCCATGACAGCGCCGCTTCGGCGGCCTTGCGCAGCAGCGCTTCGGAGAGCGCGTCGATGAAGCCGCGCTCTTCGGCGAGCGGAACGAAGACGCCGGGTGAGACGAAGCCGAGATCGGGATCGTTCCAGCGCGCCAAAGCCTCGAAGCCGACAACCTGGCTGGTCGCCAGCGAGACGATCGGCTGGAAATGCACGTCGATGACATCAGAGATGATGGCGTTTCTCAGCGCCTGCTCCAGCTGGGTGGCGCGCTTCATCTCCTGGGCGATCTCGCGTGAATAGACGGTGATCTGGCTGCGGCCGCGGCGCTTGGAGCGGTAAAGCGCGGTCTCGGCGTTCTTCAGCAATTCCTCGTATTCGGCACCGGCGAAGGGATAGATCGCGAAGCCGAAGGAGGCCGAGAGGCGGACGTTGCGGTCGCCGAGATCATAGGGCGCCGACAGGACTTCGCGGATCATCTGGCCGAATTTCTCGGCGCTGGCCCGTTCGAAGATCAGCGGCAGGACGAAGGCGAACTCGTCGCCATCGTGGCGGGTGACAACGGCGCCGTCGGGAATGCATGCCTTCAGGCGGTGCGCCACCTGGCAAAGGATTTCGTCGCCGGCGGCGGAGCCGAAGAGGTCGTTGATCGGCTTGAAGCTATCGAGATTGGCGATGCCGATGGTGAAGGGCGCCGGATCGTCGGCCCGTTCGGCCGAGATCTGGGCGATGCGATCACGCATGCGATAGCGGTTACCAAGCCCGGTCAGCGGGTCGGTATAAGCCATCGTTTGAAGCTCATTCTGGCTAACCGGCACCAAAGGCAAATCTGCCGACATCATCATTCCGACCCAGAGCTTCCCCAATGCCGGCAGAATGGCCGGGAAGTCTTAAAAATTCGATAGGGGACAACCTGAATGATACAGGCCAGCCTCCCAAAATCTGGGGAGTTGACCACATTTCAACTCAAAGCTGGGCCTGACGTACATCCTTCTGGATGTATTTCTGGAAGATGGTCTCAAGGATATCCGGGCTGACGGGCTTCATGATCACATCGTCCATGCCGGCGTTGGCGCATTCGGCGCGGTCGCGCTCGAAGGCCTGGGTCAGCACGCCAATGATCGGCGTCCTGATTTTGCCAGCCTCAACCTGCCGGATCAAGCGGGCGGCCTCGAAGCCGTTGAAACCGGGCAGGGAAATATCCATCAGCACGATCTTCGGCCGGTATTCGGTCCACATCCTGACGGCCTCGTCGCCGGTGGCGGCAATTCTGTAGCGGTAGCCGAGGCCCTCGAGGATCTGCGAAAAGACGATCTGGTTGATGTCGTTGTCCTCGGCCACCAGTACGTCGAGCTCGACATCGTCGTCCGACGTGGTGATCTCCCAGTCGCCCTCGATCCGATCAGCCATGTTGCCGCGATTGCTGCGGTTGAAATGGCGGGCGATCTGGAAGGTGAGTTCGGTGGAGATCTGGAAGCCGTCCATGACAAGCGACGAGATGCCGTACTGCTCGGCGAGCTCCAGGCAGCGCATGCCCATCTGGTTGTCGATGATGACGATGTCGAGCGACAGGCCCGCCGACGTGGCGATTTCCAGGAACTGCTCCTGCTCGTCTTCGTTGCGGACCGAGCACGCCTCGAATCCGTATTTGGCCAGCGTGCGCAGCGCGGCGGTCTCGGCGGCGATATCGCCGGTCACGACAAGGACGCGGCGGCCGGAGAAGTTTTCCGGCACGATGGCTTCCATCGCCGCCGGCTCGCGCCGCTCGCTGTCGCCGTGCATCGGAACATAGGCGCGGCGATAGGTGCTCTTGGGTGACGTCGTCACGTTCGACGCCTTCTCGAACTCGTCGAGATCAGCGCCTTCGCGTGGCAGGTCCTGCATGGTCGAGACGAGATAGTAACGGCCCGGCTTGCCGATGCGGTGCTTGCGCGAGATGATCTCGCGCTCCGATCCGTCGCGAGCGATCTGGCGCTGGCGCACCACCGACATTTCACCGGTTTCCAGAACGTGGCGATCGCTTTCCTCGAAGCGCGTGGCGACCTCAGGCGAAAACAGTTCGGCGCTCTTGCGGCCGAGCACCTCGTCGGCGGTTGTCTGGTACTTCTCGCAGAAGGCGATGTTGACCGCGACGTAGGTCAGGTTGCGATCCTTGACGAACAGCGGGAAAGGAAGGTTGTCGAGAATATCCTCGGTCAACTGCACCCGCTCGAGATCGAGACGCCACTGTTCCTCGCGCTTCTTGACCTCCGAAAAATCGGAGATGACGCAGACGCCGTAGCCATTGGCCAGACGCCGCTTCTGAAACCGCACCCAACTGTCGTTGCCGTAGCGCTCGACCGCCTCGTAACGCTCGCGCCAATGGGTAGCGATCTTCTGCGACAGCCAATCTTCGCGGCTGAGCACTTCCTGACCGGCGGAGCGGCTGCGCATGCCGGTCTCGTAGACGGCGCCGAGAAAGTCGCGAAGCCGCGTTCCGGGCTGCAGATGCTCGTTGCAGATGGGAAAGAAATCAAGGACCTGACGGCTGCCGAAGACGATGTGATCGGTCTTGTCATAGACGATGAAGGCGCAGGAGAGGCTATCGCAGACCGCGTCGAACAACGCCGTGTCGAGACCGACCATGGGCAAGCCTTGGCCATCCGCAGGTGTTGTGTCCGCTGGGTCACGGCCGGCAGTCATTCCTAAGCGTCCTACATCTATCCGATTATGGTTTTATTCGGCGGGTCATTATCGGCAAAATGGCAGTTTTGTCTTAAGGCGTGCTTAACATTAAGCAGCGAAATACCAAAGCCGGTACAAACGCTTGGCTGGTTGCTTTGCCTCTTCCCTCAGCTACAAGAATCCGCGAAAATGGCGGCATGTCCATCAAGCAGCTATCCGAAACGCTCATCAACCAGATCGCCGCCGGCGAGGTCATCGAACGACCGGCCAGTGCCGCGAAGGAACTGATCGAGAATGCGCTCGACGCCGGCGCGACGCGCATCGAGATCGCCACCTCGGGCGGCGGCAAGAGCCTTTTGCGCGTCTCCGACAACGGCTCGGGCATGGACGAGGCCGATCTCGAGCTCGCCGTGCGCCGCCACTGCACCTCGAAGATCTCGACGACGCTCGACGATATCCACACGCTCGGCTTTCGCGGCGAGGCGCTGCCGTCGATCGGCTCGGTGGCGCGGTTGTCGATCTCCAGCCGCCGCAGGGACAGCGACGGCGGCGCCGAGATTGCGGTGGCCGGCGGCAAGCTACAGCACCTGAGGCCGGCGGCGCTTAACCCCGGCACCATCGTTGAGGTACGCGACCTGTTCTTCGCGACACCGGCGCGGCTGAAATTCCTGAAGACGGAAAAGGCCGAAGCTGCCGCGATCACCGAGATCGTCAAGCGCATGGCGATCGCATTTCCGCAGGTGCGCTTCGTCCTGTCAGGCACCGACCGCACGACGCTGGAATTTCCGGCGACCGGCGACGACCATCTGGCGCGGATGGCGCAGATCCTCGGTAAGGATTTTCGCGACAACGCCATCGAGATCAACGCGGAGCGCGAGGATGTGACACTGACCGGCTTTGCCGGCGTGCCGACCTTCAATCGCGGCAACGCGGCGCATCAATATGCCTTCGTCAACGGCCGGCCGGTGCAGGACAAGCTGGTGCTGTCGGCGATCCGTGGCGCCTATGCGGAGACAATCCCCTCCGGGCGCTATGCCGTGGCGGTGCTGTCGATCGGGCTCGATCCGGCGCTGGTCGACGTCAACGTGCATCCGGCGAAATCCGACGTGCGGTTCCGCGATCCGCAGCTGGTGCGCGGGCTGATCGTCGGCGCGATCCGCGAGGCCTTGGCGCGAGACGGCAGCCGGGCAGCGACTACGGGCGCCGACGGCATGCTGCGCGCCTTCCGCCCCGGCTTCCAGCCGAACGGCTATCGCGCGCCGCCACAGCAACAGCCATGGAGCGCCGCTACCTCGCCGTCGCGCCCCTATGGCGCGACCGCCAATGGCGGTTTCGGCGAACGGCCACAGGCGTCCTTCGACGGTTTGACGATGCCGACGGCGCGGGCCGAGATGGCGCAAACCGAGACGTGGACGGCACCGGCGCCGCATGTGGCCGCTGCCGGATCGCCCATGCCGGCAACCGAGACCGAAGCGCCGGCGCGGTTCCCCCTGGGCGCGGCGCGGGCGCAGATCCACGAGAACTACATCGTGGCGCAGACAGAGAACGGGCTTGTGATCGTCGATCAGCACGCCGCGCATGAGCGGCTGGTGTTCGAGGCGATGCGCAAGGCGCTGCATTCGAAGCGGCTGGCCTCGCAGGTTCTGCTGATCCCGGAGATCATCGACCTGCCGGAAGAGGATTGCGACCGGCTGATGAAGTTTTCGGCCGAACTTGGCGAGCTCGGGCTGGCGATCGAGCGGTTCGGCCCGGGGGCGATCGCAGTGCGCGAGACGCCGGCGATGTTGGGCGAGGTCGATGCGCCAGGGCTGATCCGGCAACTGGCCGACGAGATCGCCGAATGGGACACCGCGTCCGGCCTGTCCGCCAAGCTGGAATATGTGGCGGCGACGATGGCGTGTCATGGATCGGTACGTTCGGGACGTCGGCTGCGGCCGGAGGAGATGAACGCGCTTCTGCGGCAGATGGAGGTCACACCGGGCTCCGGCCAGTGCAATCACGGCCGTCCGACCTATATCGAGCTCAAGCTTTCCGACATCGAGCGGCTGTTCGGCCGGAGCTGAAAATGCTGGCAATGGCGATTGCGCCGGGTTATGGCAATCGGATGACAGCCGTCTTGAGGAATGGAGCGCATGAACTTGTTTGAAGGAAACGGAAACCGCGAAGCGAAGATACGCTATCTCGATGCGGATTTTCAGATCCTATCGCCGGGTTCCTATGTCACCTGCGCCATATCAGGCAAGCAAATCCCGCTCGACGAATTGCGCTACTGGAGCGTCGCCCGGCAGGAACCTTATGCCGACGCCGTGTCCTCCTTCGAGGCCGACAAGCGCGCCGGCGTGCTGCCGAACCAGAAGCGGTAGGCGCTCGGCCAAGACCTCAGATGCTACGTCGGCGCCCGGTCGCTGCAATCAGCCGCGTATTCAAGCCAAGGGACAGGACGTGACCTCTCTTCCACGCAGCCTGTTTGGCGCAGCCGTTACCCTCGTGATCGCATTTGCCGCAACCCCGCTGCTCGCTGCCGAGCGTTGCGCGCCGGAAACCGTTGACGGCACCGACTATGTGATCTGCGGCATCGCGCCCGGAAAGGACGATCTACGGCTGTTCTGGAAGGGTGCGGATGGGGCGCCCTATCGCTATCTCCCTGAGATCGCCGATGCCGTCCGGGCGGAGGGAAAGACGCTGGCATTCGCGGTCAATGCCGGCATGTATCACGAGGATTTCTCGCCGATCGGGCTCTATGTCGAGAACGGACAGGAACTGCGTCCTGCCGCCACCATCAAGCCGCCAGCCATCAGCGGTCCGGTGCCAAATTTCTACAAGTCGCCGAACGGCGTGTTTTATCTCGACGACACCGGCGCCGGCATCGTTCCGACCGAAACGTATGTGCAGCAGACGCACAAGGTGCGGCTGGCGACGCAATCCGGGCCGATGCTGGTGATCGACGGCAAAATCAACCCGATCTTCATCGTCGGCTCGACCGATCGCACCCGCCGCAGCGGCGTCGGGGTCTGCGAGGATGGCGTGGTGCGCTTCGCGGTCAGCGACGATGCAGTGAATTTCCACGATTTCGCACGGCTGTTTCGCGATCATCTGCAGTGCCGCAATGCACTGTTTCTCGATGGCGGCGGGGGGACGGGGCTGTACGACGCAGGCATGGGGCGCAGCGATGCGTCCTGGCATGGCGGATACGGGCCGGTGTTCGGGGTTGTGGAGTAGCGGGCGGCGCTTCGGCGTTTTGTGGGGTTGGTAGAGCGCACGGCGTTCGTGGCACCCCCCTCTGTCCTGCCGGACATCTCCCCCTCAAGGGGGGAGATCGACTCGTGGTGAAGGCATTCGCAAACAGTCATTGTTGTAGCGAGCGGCAGCGCCCAGCCAATCTCCCCACCTGAGGGGGAGATGTCCGGCAGGACAGAGGGGGGGCCGCGGGCTCGACAGGCGAGATAACGCGTTCGCGGCACGCGATCCCGCGCTGCAGTCCCCTACCCCGCCGTCTTCTCCCGCAGCCGCCGCTCGCGGCAGGCGTCGAGCGCCCGGTCGATGATCAAGCCAGGCGCGCGGTGGTCGGCGAAGGTCATTTCCACCTCGATCACCCGGCACTGCGCCGCCAGTGCCTCGGCTTTGCCGTGATGGCCGGCGAGGCGGACGAAGTCCTTGGAAGTGGTGACGATCTGCAGGTCGTCGCGGGCGGCTGTTTCGAGGATGTCGTCGATCTCGTCGTCGGTCAGGTGCTCGTGGTCGCCGAAGGAGCGGCGGGCCGAGATCTCGGCGCCGATGCCTTCGACCGTGCGGAAGAATTTCGACGGGTCGGCGATGCCGGCGAAGGCCAGCACCTTGCGGCCCTTGAGATCGGCACCATCCGCCACCGTGACCGACGAGGTGAAATAGGGCTTGGCGGCGCGCGCCGCGATGCGGACGATCTGGTCGGCGGCGGTGCCGGCGCCCACCTTGAGCAGCGCCGTCGCATAGCGCAGCTGCAGGCGGATCGGGGCGCGGACCGGGCCGCCGGGGACGATGTGGCCGTTGCCGAGCCCACGGGTGGCGTCGATGACAAGCAGCGCATAGTCGATGGCAAGCCGGGCGCTCTGGAAGCCGTCGTCCATGATGATCAGGTCGACGCCTTCCTTGACGAGGCGCCTGGCACCCTCGACGCGGCGGCGGGAGATGACGGTCAGCGCCTGGCGGGCGAGCAGCAACGGCTCGTCGCCGACGGCAACCGCCCTGTGGTGGGCGAGATCGACCACGGTCGTGACGTCGAGCGAGCCGCCATAGCCGCGGCTGAGAAAGCCGGGTTTCAGCCCCCTCGCCTTGGCGGCGCGGGCGATGGTGATCGCCGTCGGGGTCTTGCCGGCGCCGCCGACGGTGAAATTGCCGATGCAGATGACGGGAACGGGCACCGAGGCGCGCTTGGCGTGGGCCATGCGATAGCCCGCGATGCGGCCGTAAAGAAACGAGATGGGGGAGAGCGTCCAGGCACGCCAATCGGCCTTCGTCCACCAGAAGGGTGGTGCTTCGGATACCATCTTGACCGCCCTGCCTTTCGCACCGGCGGCATGGCGCCCGCCGGTGTCATCCCCACCTGAGCGAAAAGAGAAGGCAATTTTCAAGAAAAAGCAAGCCTTTAGAGAAAGTCCGACGATCAGGCGAACTGCAGGTCGGGCAGCAGCCCTTCCAGCTCGGTGATGTCATTGAGGCAATGATCGGAGGCTGCGGCGAGCGATTCGGGCGAGCCGGTGCCGGTCAGGACGGCGACCGTGAGGCCGGCACTGGCGTTGCGGCCCATGTGCAGGTCGTGATTGTTGTCGCCGACCACGGCCACTTCCGCGGGATCGAGACCGGTGGCGGCGCAGAAGCCGAGTACCATGCCGGCCTCCGGCTTGACCCCGAAGCCGCTGTCGTAACCGGCGACGTAATCGAGATAATCGGCAAAGCCGAAGCGGCTGGCGGTGCGGCGGATCGAGCGCTCATTGTCGCTGGAGGCGACGCCGAGCTTGAAGCCGCGGGCATGCAGCCTGGCGAAGAAGCCGGCAAGATCGGTGACCGGCACGGAAAACTCGGCGGCGTTCGAAAACAGGTCGTCGAGCTTGCGGGTCAGCTCCTCGGCTGAAACCTCAGAGCCGGCGGCGACGAGGCCATCGGCGATCTGGCGGGTGTTGCCGGCGGCGAGCAGGCTGTCGGGCACGATATGGCCGGTGACGGGATCCATGCCGCAGGCCTGAAGCAGCCGACCGGCCAGCGCCACGTCGCCTTGCGCGGCGATGCGCGCCAGCTCGCGGTTCACTGGCAGCCAGCTGGCGTCGTAGTCGAGCAGCGTGCCGTCCTTGTCGAAGAGAATACCCTTGATCATCCGCAAATCCGCATCATCCATATCATCGCTTCGGCCCTCAGCGCTGCGCCGCCGTCTTCGGCAGCAGCCTGGCCTTCACCGTCAGCGGGTTGATGTAGGGCTCCAGCCCCTTCACCGTCGCCGTCAGCGCACCCCGCATTTCTTGCACGGCAGTGGCGCCGGCATCGATCATATTGCGGCGTGCCGGGTCGTTGGTCAGCAGATAGTGCACGCCCTTGGCCAACATCTCGGTATCGCGGACCATTCTGGCGCTGCCGCGGCGGGCGAGACGCTGGTAGGCTTCGCGGAAATTCTGGACGTTGCTGCCCGAAAGGACCGCGCAGCCGAGCATCGCCGGCTCCAGCGGGTTCTGGCCGCCCTCGCCGAACAGCGAGCGGCCGACGAAGGCCACTTCCGTCATACGCAAATAAAGGCCCATCTCGCCGATCGTATCGCCGAGGAAGATGTCGACGTCGGAGGTCAGGTCATCGTTGCGGGTGCGGCGCGCTACTTTCAGACCCTGCTTGACGAGCTCGGCCTCGATGTCATCGGCGCGCTCGGGATGACGCGGGACGATGATGGTCAGTTGGCCGTTGCGTTCCTTCAGGGTGCGATGGACGATGCCGGCCGCCTTTTCCTCGCCTTCGAAGGTGGAGATCGCCGCCCAGGTCTTGCGGTCGCCCACCTGCTGCTGGTAGCGGGCGAAGACGGCGGGGTCGTAGGACGGCGCGTCGGTATCGACCTTGAGGTTGCCGGACATCAGCACCTGGCGGACACCGAGATCGCGAAAGCGCTCGGCATCGATATCCGACTGGGCGATGACCAAAGCGAGATTCTCGAACAGCGCTTCGGCAAGCGCCTGGCGGCGCGTCCAGCGCGCGAACGAACGGTCGGACATGCGGGCGTTGACGAGAATTTGCGGAATGCGGCGGCGACCAAGCTCCAGCACGGTGGCCGGCCAGATCTCGGATTCGGCGATCAGCGCGCAATCGGGCTGCCAGTAATCGAGGAAGCGGCTGACAGCCGGCTTCAGGTCGAGCGGCACGTATTGGTGGATGACTTCGGTGCCGACGCGATCGGCGGCGAGCTTGGCCGAGGTGACGGTGCCGGTCGTCAGGATCACGTGAATGTCGCGGCGGCGGATCTCGCGGATCAGCGGAATGACGGCATTCATCTCGCCGACGCTGGCGGCATGGAACCAGACCAGCGGACCGGCCGGACGATCGGCGCTGGCGTAGCCGGAGCGCTCCAGCCGTCGGGTCCGGTCTTCCTTGCCCTTGGCGGCCCGATAGGTCAGATATCCACCGACGAAGGGCGTGATCAACGTCCCTGCCGCCTGATAGGCGCCCAGCGCGAAACGCGCCATGCGACCACTCATCTAACGTATCTCCGATCAACGATGATCGACATCAACCCATTCCCAAATAATATTGCGGCCGAGATGACCGATCAGTTTGTTCAGAATGCGTCAACAACCGCCCCGGAGCCCGGATAAGACCGGCGGCTGGATAAAACGGGCCGTAACCGGCAGAGATTATTTTCCGGACTTGTCTTCCGGATCAAGCAAACGATGCATATGGACAATGAAATAACGCATGTGGGCGTTGTCGACGGTCGACTGCGCCTTCGACTTCCAGGCGGTCAGAGCAGACGCGTAATCCGGAAAGATACCAACGACATCAAGGTCCTTGAGATCGCGGAACTGGACCTCATCGAGACTTTCCAATTCACCGCCGAACACGAGGTGCAACAGTTGCTTCTTTTCACCTGATACCGTCATCGCAGTCTCTTTCCTTGTCTGCTCCCCCGCCGTTTCATCTGAGGTATTTTGACGCAAACGTCAACCGTTCAGCGCGTCGCGATCGGGGATAGTAACGCATTCAGCAGTGTCGTGGAGCCGGCGCAGAGTTCGCCATGGCGCACGTCATCGCGGTTGTAGGATAACGCCGTTGCATCCATGTTGACCAGACGTCCGCCTGCCCTCTCCAAAATAAGATCGGCTGCGGCCAGATCCCAGTCGTGGGAGTTGCGCTTGACGAAAGTGCCCTCGATGCTGCCATCGGCGACCATGGCGATCCGGTAGGCCAGCGACGGCACGTGCCTGACCCGCTCGATGCGGTCTTTCAGCTCTCTCGGGAAGGCGTTGAGCACGTCTTCGGCGATGGCGAAACGGACGGGCGTTGCGGCGTCCGGTTGGCTGACGCGGATCGGCGCACCGTTCTTCAGCGCAATCCCGCCCTCGATCGCCTCGTAGAGTTCGTCGAGCGCCGGCGCATAGAGAACGCCAGCCACCGGACGTCCGTTGTGAACGACGGCGACACTGACGCACCAGAGCTTCTGGCCGGCGAGAAAGCCGCGGGTGCCATCGATCGGATCGATGATGAAAAGCGTGTCGCGCGAGAGGCGATCGGCGCTGTCCTCGGTTTCCTCCGACATCCAGCCATAGTCCGGCCGGGCCTTGCGCAGCAGCGTCTCGAGGATTTCGTTGGCGGCGAAATCGGCGGCGCTGACCGGCGACCGGCCCTCGTTCTTCCACCACACCTCGGGCGACTGGTTGAAATGGCTGAGCGCGATCGATCCGGCCTGCCTTGCTGCGTCGGCGATCAGCTCCAGATCGCTCTGCCAGCGGGCCTTGTCCACGTCGCTCATCCCATGTTCCAATCTGTCAGCGGTTTGGCACGATCAACGGCCGGCGAGCGTCATGCCCTCGATTGCGATGGTCGGGGCAGCGACGCCGTACTTGCGGTCGATATCGTTGGCCGGGGTCACGCGCATGAACATCTCCTTGAGGTTCGATGCGATGGTGACTTCGGACACAGCAAAGGTCAGTTCGCCGTTCTCGATCCAGAATCCGGTGGCGCCGCGGCTGTATTCACCAGTGATCATGTTGACGCCCTGGCCGATCAGCTCGGTGACATAGAAGCCGTTGCCGACACCGCGGATGAGGTCGTCAGGCGAGATATCGCCGGGCTCGAGCGCCAGATTGGTCGAGCCGGGGGTGACCGAATTGCCGCCGCGTACGCCGCGGCCGTTGGTTTCCAGCCCGATCTCGCGTGCCGTCGAGGTCGACAGGAACCAGTGCTTGAGCACACCATCCTCGATCATCACCATGCGCTCGCCGGAGACGCCCTCGCCATCGAATGGACGAGAAGCGGGGCCGCGCACGATCATCGGATCGTCGGTGATCGACAGGCCTGACTTCAGCACCTGCTGGCCCATCTTGCCGCGTAGAAAGCTGGTCTTGCGGGCAACCGAGGCGCCGTTGATGGCGCCGGCGATGTGGCCGACGAACCCGCGCGAGATGCGGGGGTCGAAGATCACCGTGACGTTCTTGCCGGTATCGACCTGGCGCGGCTTCAGCCGCTTGACGGCGCGTTCACCGGCGCGGCGGCCAATCTCGGCGGGATCGTCGAGTTCGGAGAAATAGATGCGGCTGTCGAAATCATAGTCACGCTCCATGCCGGTGCCCTCGCCAGCGATGACGCTGACGGAGCGGCCGAAGCGCGAGCCCATGTAGCTGCCGGTAAAGCCATGCGAGGTGACCAACACCATGCCGCCCATGCCCGAAGATGCGCCGGCGCCGGAGGAATTGGTGACCCCCGACACGGCGAGGCCGGCGGCTTCGGCGGCAAGGGCTGCGTTGCGCAGCTGCTCGGTGGAGACTTCGGTGGTGTCGAGAAGTTGCAGATCCGGATAGGATGCCGCCAGCCGGCTCTCATCTGCCAGGCAGGCAAAGGGATCTTCCGGCGACACCTTGGCCATGGCCACGGCACGCTCGGCGAGCACCGACATGTCGAAGCCCGGATTGGCCGAGACGCTGGCGACGCGCTGGCCGACGAAGACGCGCAGCGAGAAGTCGTCGCTTTCGGACGACTCCGTCTCCTCCACCTTGCCGAGCCGCACGCTGACGGACTGCGAGCGGGAGCGGACGACCACCGCGTCGGCGGCATCGGCGCCCGCCTTCTTGGCGAGGTCGATCAACTGGCTGGCGCGGGAGAGAAGCGTCGAGGAATCAAATTCAGAGGACATGGTTTGGCCTTTCCTTCGCGTTCCATTTATTGTGCGCTACGGAAAGCATCAAGGCCGAAGGTGCCGATTCTTTTTCGCGCTGCTTGCGCAACCGTGTCCATTGAAAGAAGCTGACTGCATGTCCGAGCCCAATGCCCTTTTTACCGAAACGATCCTGCTGCTCGGCGGCACCGTCGTCTCGGCCCCGATTTTCAAGCGGCTCGGGCTTGGCACCGTTCTCGGCTACCTCGCGGCCGGCGTGGTGATCGGGCCGATCTTTCACGGGCTGACGGACGGCGAACAGATCCTGACCGTCGCCGAACTCGGTGTCGTGTTCCTTCTTTTCATCATCGGGCTGGAGCTGAAGCCGAGCCGGCTGTGGGACATGCGCCGTGACATCTTCGGCCTCGGCACCGCGCAGGTGATGGTCACGGGGCTGGTCCTAACCGCCTTCGCCCTTCTCTCCGGCGTGCTCGACTGGCGCGGCAGCATCATCGCCGGCTTCGGGCTAGCGCTGTCATCGACGGCCTTCGCCATGCAGATCCTGGACGACGATGGTGACGTCAGTACGCGATACGGACAGCGGTCGTTCTCGATGCTGCTGTTCCAGGATCTGGCCATCGTGCCGCTCTTGGCGCTGATCAACATTCTCGACACTGGGAAGGGCCACGGCTCGCCGATCGTCGATTTCGCCATCGCCATCGGTGCCGTCGTCGCAATGATCGTGATGGGGCGCTATCTGCTGACGCCGCTGTTCCAGATCATCGCCCGCACCGGCGCCCGCGAGGCGATGATCGCGGCGGCCTTGTTCGTGGTGATGGGGTCGGCAGCGCTGATGCAGCTGGCGGGGCTGTCGATGGCGATGGGGGCATTTCTCTCCGGCGTGATGCTCGCCGAATCCTCCTACCGACACGAGCTCGAAGCCGATATCGAGCCGTTCCGCGGCGTGCTGCTGGCGATCTTCTTCATTGCGGTCGGCCTGTCGCTTGAGCTGCATGTGCTGTGGGACAATGCGCTGTTCATCGTCGTCGCCGTGCCGCTGGTGATGGCGGCCAAGGGGCTGATCATCTACGGGCTCTGCCGGGTGACCGGTTCCGGCCACGACGACGCCATCCGCATCGCCTTCCTGCTGCCGCAGGGCGGCGAATTCGGCTTCGTGCTGTTTTCGGCGGCCGGGGCGGCCGGGCTTATGCCGTCGAGCACGGCATCGCTGCTGATTGCCATCGTGACGCTGTCGATGGCGCTGACGCCCGTCGGCACCAAGCTCTCGAAGCGGCTCCTAAAGGGCGAGACGCACGAGACGCTGGAAGAGAATTTCGAGGGCGCCGGTGCCGATGTGCTGATGGTCGGTTTTTCGCGTTTCGGGCAGATCGCGGCGCAGATCCTGCTCGCTGGCGGCCGGGCCGTCACCGTCATCGACCTCTCGGCCGACCGCATCCGCCAGGCCTCGTCCTTCGGCTTCCGCATCTATTTTGGTGATGGCACCCGCAAGGACGTGCTGCGCGCATCCGGCATCGACAATGCAAAGATCGTCGTGGTCTGCACGCAGAAGCGCGAGGTGACCGACAAGATCGTCGAACTGGTGCAGGCGGATTATCCTAACGTCAAGCTGTTCGTGCGCTCCTACGATCGCATCCACTCGATCGCGCTGCGCAATCTGAACGTCGATTACGAGCTGCGCGAAACGCTGGAATCCGGCTTGCTCTTCGGCCGCAAGACGCTCGAGGCGCTCGGCCTCAGCGAAACGAGCGCCCACGAAATCGTCGAGGACATCCGCCGCCGCGACGAGCAGCGCCTGGTGCTGCAAGCGTCCGAAGGCCTGCAGGCCGGCCGCGACATGCTGTTTTCGCAACCGGTCAAACCGGAGCCGCTGGTCAAGCCGAAGCGCGTGGTGGATTTTTCGCAGGATCCGCTGGCGGGGACGGCCGATGCGGTGGCGGATGCATAAATCCCGAAGGCGTTTGGGGAATAGGAGCGTCACGTGGCATCAACTAGCAATAAACCAATCGATTGGAACAGTGCACGCCAGCAACCCTTCGCCGATGTGGATACACCCGACGATTGGCCCAAAGATGTGAAGCCGATGAGCTGGCAAGGCATGAATTTGCTCGGCGCAGACGGTAAAGGCGGCCTCTATTGGGATGGCAAGAAGCTAAGGAGCGAAGTAAAGCTCGGCTGGTTCGCTAATCTAGTGGGCGCCTTGATTGCGATTTCCACCTTCTTTGCAGCGGCGGCAACGATATCGATGTCTGTTTTGGACTTGCTACGTTACTTGGACGGCAAGTGACCGGATCACCTGACCCGACCAGCGTGTATAATAATCGTCATCCCCGCGCATGCGCCTCGATCGCGCCATCCAGCGCATATTTCAGCTCGTCCTTGACGCCTTCCGACATGGCCAGCACTTCGCGGGCCTTGAGGAAGTCCATGACGCCGGTGCGGCCGACGGCGGGGCGCAGGAAGATGTGGGGCGGCTGGATGCGGAGCTTGAGGGTGATCGCCGTCTGCATCATCAGCTGGCCGGAGCCGAAGATGCTCTCCATGCGGTTGGGGATATGGGTGCCGTCACCCTCCGGCGCGCCGACGACGTCGATGCCGATGACAATATCGGCGCGGTCCATCAGGCATTCGTAGGGCACCGGATTGCTGATGCCGCCGTCGATCATCACCCTGCCGTAGAGACGAACCGGCATGAAGACGGCGGGGATGGCCGATGAGGCGGCGAGTGCCGGAAAGAGCTGACCTTCACTGACCAGCACCTCGTTCTGGCCGTAATAATCCGTGGCGGTCACCGTCATCGGGATCTGCAGGTCCTCAAAGCGATCGGGCAGGTCGGCGGGCAGGAAGGCTTTCAGGATACGTTCGAGATTGAACTGGCCGATGCGCACGCCATTGGCCACCGCATCGCGCACCGTCTGCGGACGCAGACCCCAGAGGCGGCTGACGACGGCGGTCTTGTTGCCGACGGTCATCAGCGCGTGTTCGCGGATGGCTTCGCCTGACATGCCGGCCGCCATGCCTGCACCCATGATGGCGCCGATCGACGAGCCGGAGATCGCTACCGGGCGGATGCCGAGTTCATCCAGCGTTTCGATGACGTGGATATGGGCAAGGCCACGGGCGCCACCACCGCCGAAGGCGATGGCAATGCGAGGTGAAGAACCGTGAGGGATATCTTCGACGGCAGGTAACGCGGAACTGGTCTTTTCGGCCTGCTGTGTCACCTTGCCCCCGATGGTCCGCTATAAAGGCTGATAGCGGAAAAAATGTACCCTGGTGTCGCCGAAGATCCGGCTTTCCAGGAACAGATAGGAAGGATCGACAGAAACGGCAACGTCGGACCGCTCCTCGAGCACCGCAATCGCGCCTGGAACCAGCCAGCCGCCCTTGGCAGCCGCCGCCATCGCCTTTTCGCCGAGACCCTTGCCATAGGGTGGGTCGGCGAAGAGGAACTGGAACGGCTCGAGATTGCCGACGCTGCCGAGATCGGTCGCGTCGCGCCTCAGGATGCGGGTCTTGCCGTGCAGGCCGAGCGCATCGATGTTTTCCCAGAGCAGGCCCCTGCCCTCGACGCTGTTTTCGACGAACAACGCGTGACGGCAGCCGCGTGACACGGCTTCAAGGCCGACGGCACCGGTGCCGGCGAACAGATCGAGTATCCGGGTGCCATCGACGCATTCCGGATAGGCATGGCTCAGAATATTGAACAGGCTCTCACGCGTCCGGTCGGCAGTCGGCCGGATGTCGTTGGATTTAGGCACGGCGAGCGACCGTCCGCGAAACTCACCGCCGACGATCCGCACCGCGCCCTATTCCCTTGCCTTTTGGTCCACCACGCGACGGCCCGCCCGCAGGCTTGCCACCACCACCGGGACGATCGCCCGAAGGCTTGCCGGAGAAACTCTTCGCACCCGGTTTTGCACCGCCGGGCTTCGCCCCAAAACTCTTGCCGCGCGGCTTGTCGCCGAAGGGCCGATCACCGGCAGGTCTGCCGCCGGCTGGACGCTCGGAGCGTGCCTCGCCGGAGAAGCTGTTGGAACGCGGACGCTCATCGCCCTCTTCGCGCGGACGGCGCGGCCTGTCGGAGAATGGCCGAGCAGGACGGTCACCGGAAGGGCGATCGCCAATTTTCGGGCCGCCGAAAGACCGTGGACGCTCGCCATCCTCGCGGGGCTTGCGGTCACCACGGGGCTTGTCGCCGAACGGGCGATCACCACGCGGACGGTCGCCGGCCGGACGCTCGCTGCGGGCCGGACGATCACCATAGGGTCTGTCGCTGCGGGCCGGGCGGTCGGCGTAGGAACGCGGACGGTCGCCGTCTTCGCGGGGCTTGCGGTCACCACGCGGCTTGTCGCCGAATGGGCGGTCACCACGGGGACGATCACCGGCAGGCCGGTCGCCACGCGCAGGGCGCTCGCCGTAAGGTCTGTCGCCACGGGCCGTGCGATCACCGCTTGGGCGATCGCCATGAGGCCGATCACCGAAGGACCGATCACCACGGGGCGCCCGATCGCCGAACGGCTTGTCGCCGCGCGGAGCACGGTCGCCACGATCGCCGGAGCGCTTGCGGCCGCCGTCGTCGTTGCTCACTTCGCTGGAGCGGATCCATTCGCCCTCTTCGTCGCGGGCGCGGTTGATCTGAACGCGTGGGCCCTCGTCATAGCTGGTTGGCTGCGGCTTGGAGCGGCCGGGCTTTTCGCCACGGCGGATTGCCGTCTGGGCATTCCGTTCGGCCTTGGCCGCCGCTTTTTCGCCAAGCGGGCGGGCGCCGGGCGCCATCCACACATTGGCGTTGCGGCGGGTGCCGAGCGCCGGGCGCTTCGGGCGGTCGTCGTCCTTGCGCGGACCGGCGTCGCGACCACTATCGCGGCCACCATCGCGACCGCCTGAACGCTTGTCGTCACGCTTGGTGTCGAGACGGCTCAGCGCGCGTTCGCGCTTGTCTTCCGGCTTCCATGAACGTTCGCTGCGTTCCGGCCGGGCTTCGGTCTCTTCCTCGGCGGCAAGTGCCGGCGCGTTGTAGATCGGCGCGTCGAAATTGGCCTTGGCGTCTTCGATCAGACGCGGGCCGAGCTGGTCGCGCAGCGTGCGGCCGCGCACCTCGATCACCGCCCGCTCCGGGATATCACCGAGCTGGAAGGGACCGTAGGAGATGCGGATCAGGCGGTTGACGTCGAGGCCAAGCGCACCGAGCACGTTCTTGATTTCGCGGTTCTTGCCTTCGCGCAGGCCCATGGTGAGCCAGACGTTGGAGCCCTGCACCTTGTCGAGCGTCGCTTCGATGGCGCCATAGAGCACGCCGTCGACGGCGATGCCGTCCTTCAGCTTGTCGAGCGCTTCCTGGTCGATATCGCCGTGGGCGCGCACGCGGTAGCGGCGCAGCCAGCCCGTGGTCGGCAGCTCCAGCGCGCGGGCAAGACCGCCGTCGTTGGTGAGCAGCAGCAGACCTTCGGTGTTGATGTCGAGGCGACCGATAGACATAACGCGCGGCAGATCATCCGGCAGATTGTCGAAAACGGTATGGCGGCCTTCCGGATCGGAGTTGGTGGTCACCAGACCGGCCGGCTTATGGTAGAGCCACAGACGGGTGCGCTCGATGCCGCGGATCGGTACGCCATCGACCTCGATCTTGTCCGTCAGCGTGACGTTCACGACAGGCGTCTCGAGCGGCTTGCCGTTCAGCGTGACGCGGCCGTCCATGATCATGCGTTCGATGTCGCGACGCGAGGCAACGCCGGCGCGCGCCATCACTTTCGAGATACGTTCCGCCTTGCCGTCGCCGCCTTCGGAATTCGCATCCGATTTTGCAAACGTCTTTGCGGGCTTTTCGCCTGATTTCGCGCCGGTATCGCGCGGGGATGGCTTGCCACCCGGCCGTTTTGGCTTGTCTTTGAATGTCATTTGTTGTTTGCCTGCCTTTTGGGGCCTTCTATCAGTTCGCGCCCCTGCGGTTAAGTGGAAATTGTCGGATCGTGAAGACAAATGAATTTATGGCGCTGGCGCTCGATGAAGCGCGCGCGGCGGGCGAGCGCGGCGAGGTGCCAATCGGCGCCGTCGTGGTGCTTGACGGCACGGTCATCGGCCGCTCCGGCAACCGCACGCGCGCGCTCAACGACATCACCGCCCACGCCGAAATCGCCGCGATCCGCATGGCCTGCGAGGCGCTCGGCCAGGAACGGCTGACGGGTGCCGATCTCTACGTGACGCTGGAGCCCTGCACCATGTGCGCCGCCGCCATCTCGTTTGCCCGCATCCGCCGGCTCTACTACGGGGCGGAGGATCCGAAGGGCGGCGGGGTGGACAATGGGGTGCGGTTCTACGCGCAGCCGACGTGCCACCATGCTCCGGAGGTGTATTCCGGGATCAACGAGGTGCAGGCGGCGGAGATGCTGCGGGAGTTCTTTCGGGGGAAGAGGGATTAGGGGTGCACGGCGCTTTCGCGTGCCGGCACTTTGCCGTGGGGTACCCCCCTCTGCCCTGCCGGGCATCTCCCCCTCAGGTGGGGAGATCGGCTAGAGGGATCCGCTCGCTCCAACCTCAACGAACTGCTGAAAAGCGAGCCGCGAGTCGATCTCCCCCCTTGAGGGGGAGATGTCCGGCAGGACAGAGGGGGTGCTACCTGCCAAAGCGTCCAAGGTCCGAAATGCAGCAAGCCCTACTGCAGCAGGTTCCACCACTGCTTGCCGGAGCCCGCAACCGCGGCTTCCTTCTTCTTCTTCTTCAGCTTCTTCAGTTCCGGCTCGCCGAGATCGTCAAGCTTGGCCGGGTCGTCGACCTGGCGGAACTCTGCCGGCGGATCGGAGATGGAGCGACGCTGGTCGATATAGCCGCCCTTCTGGATGGCGCGGGCTTCGCGGTAGGCCTTGGTCTGCGCTTCCGTGGTGCGGCGACCGCCTTCGATCTGGTTGTTGGCCAGCGGCGACTGGTAGTTCGACTTGTCGCTGTTTTCGTCAGCTTCCTTGACGAGACGTGCGCGTGTCTCTTCCGGCGATTCGATCCACTCGGGATTGTCCTTGCTGGCGATCGACTGCTGCGGCGCCACCAGCGTTTCCTTGGCGGCGGCCGTGGCGGGGACCACAAGGCCGCCACGCGGGTTGTACTTGACACCCTTGTTCTTCGGCTCAGCGCCGGTCAGCGAGGTCGACTGGCCAAGGTCGTCGGTCAGCTGCTGAAAGGCCGTCTTGTCCGTGCCGTAGCGGGGACCGCTCGTGCAGCTCGAGATCATCGCGCTGCCTGCCATTGCGACAGTCAGGCAGGCGCCCAAACGGAACCAACGCTTCGATAACATGAAAACCCTTCCAGCCATGCCGGTGCATTCAAACGCATAAAACCGGACACTCGTCCCCCTGACGGAAAAATCCGGCCATTTTCAGGCAGCTTTTACCGGATGAACCGCGAGAGCGCAATTCACCCGGCAACTTTCTTCGATTTTACACCGCAAGCTCGCGAAGCGCCAAAGCGTCGCGGGCGGAGACATCGGGATAATCCGGGTCGGAGCCGACATCGGTGGTGATGCGCCAGGAACGGGCGCACTTTGTGCCCTCTGCAAGCTTCGGCTCGACGCTGACCTTGGCCACCTCAGACAGACGGAAGGCATCCACAGGGCCTTCGGTGGCATCGATGACGATGCCCGAGGTGATGCAGATTTCCTCGAAGTCTTGCCCTTCCAACGCCTTCATCAGCTCCGGATCGGCGACGTGGACGACCGGGGCCGCTTCCAGCGACGAGCCGATACGCTTGTCCTTGCGCTCGATCTCCAGCGCGCCTGTCACAACGGTACGCACGGCGCGGATCTTCTTCCACTTCTCGGCCAGCGCCTCGTTCTTCCAGTCGGCAGGAACCGTGGGGAACTGCTCGAGGTGGACCGAAACGGCTTCGGGGTTGCGCGATAGCCATGCCTCTTCGGTGGTGAAGGGCAGCATCGGCGCCAGCCATGTCACCATGCAATCGAAGATATTGCGAATGACATGCAGGCTGGCGCGGCGGCGCAGCGACGACGGGGCGTCGCAATAGAGCGCATCCTTGCGGACGTCGAAGTAGAAGGCCGAGAGCTCAACATTGGCGAAGTCGATCAGCGCGCGGGCGATCTTCTTGAAGTCGAAGGCGTCGTAGTTCTCGCGCACCAATTGGTCGAGTTCGGCCAGACGATGGAGCATCAGCTGCTCCAGCTCCGGCATCTCGGAGACCGCGAAGGTCTCGCCCTTGTCGTGGGCCAGCGTGCCGAGCATCCAGCGGATGGTGTTGCGCAGCTTGCGGTAGGCATCGACGTTGGTCTGGATGATGGTCTTGCCGACGCGCAGGTCGTCGGCATAGTCGGAGGTCATGACCCACAGGCGCAGGATGTCGGCGCCGGCATCCTTCATGATTTCCTGCGGCGACGTGACGTTGCCCTTGGACTTCGACATCTTCTCGCCCTTCTCGTCCATGGTGAAGCCATGGGTGAGGACGGCGTTGTAAGGCGCGCGGCCACGGGTGGCGGCGGATTCCAAGAGCGACGAGTGGAACCAGCCGCGATGCTGGTCCGAGCCTTCGAGATAGAGATCAGCCGGCCACTTCAGGTCCGGGCGGTCTTCCAGCGTAAACGTATGTGTCGAGCCACTGTCGAACCAGACGTCGAGGATGTCCATGACCTGGGTCCACTTGGCATGGTCGTGGCCGTTTCCGAGGAAACGATCCTTGGCGCCTTCGGCGAACCAGGCATCGGCGCCCTCCACATCGAAGGCCTCAAGGATGCGGGCGTTTACCTCTTCGTCCTGCAGCACGTTGCCGTCCTCATCGGCGAAGACGCAGATCGGAACGCCCCAGGCGCGCTGGCGCGAAAGCACCCAGTCCGGACGCTGCTCGATCATGGCGCGCAGGCGGTTCTGGCCGGCGGCGGGCACGAAGCGGGTATCGTCGATCGCGTTCAGCGCGCGGGTGCGCAGCGTCGTGCCGTCCTTGAGGTCCTTGTCCATGTAGACGAACCACTGCGGCGTGTTGCGGAAAATGATCGGCTTCTTGGAGCGCCAGGAGTGCGGATAGGAATGCTTCAGGCGGCCACGGGCAAACAGCGCGTTGCGCTCGATCAGCGCCTTGATGACGCGCTCGTTGGCATCGCCCTTCTTGCCGTTGTCGTCCATGACGCGGGCACCCTCGAAGCCGGGGGCGTCAGCGGTGTAGGTGCCGCTGTCGTCGACCGGGAACGGGATGCGCGTGTCGATGCCGCGGGCTTCGAGTTCTTTTGCACCGGACATCCAGGCCTCAAAGTCTTCTCGACCATGCGACGGGGCGGTGTGGACGAAGCCGGTGCCGGCGTCATCGGTGACGTGGTCGCCAGCGAGGAGCGGAACGTCGAATTCATAGCCGTCGCCGAGGCCCTTGAGGGGGTGAGAGGCCGTGATGCCGGCCATCACGGCTGCTGGCACGTCACCGAGCCGTTTGAAGGTGAGCTTAGCTTTTTTGCCGGACTCTTCGGCCAACGCATCGGCGAAGATCAGCTTCTCGCCCGGACGCGGCCCGAAGTCATTCTCTGCATCCGTGACCTCATAGAGGCCGTAGGCGACCTTCGGCGAGTATGCGATGGCACGGTTGCCTGGGATCGTCCACGGAGTGGTCGTCCAGATGACCACATGAGCCTGCTCCAACGCCCTGAGCATCTGTTCGGCACCTGCGAAAGCATCCTCCATGGAGGAGTAGCTTTTCGCCGGGCTTTGAGCCAGCTCAACAGATGTCACCGGGAACTTCACCCAGATCATGTCGCTCTCGACGTCGTGATATTCGACCTCGGCTTCGGCCAAAGCCGTGCGCTCGACCACCGACCACATGATCGGCTTCGAGCCGCGATAGAGCTGGCCGCTCATGGCGATCTTCAGGAGCTCGCCGGCGATGCGGCTTTCGGCGTGGAAGTTCATCGTCAGATACGGATTGTCGAAATCGCCTTCGATGCCGAGGCGCTTGAACTCGTCGCCCTGGATCTTGATCCATTTTTCGGCGTAGGAACGGCATTCCTTGCGGAACTCGATCATCGCGTCGGCCTGCTTGAGGTCGGGCTTGGCCTTGCCCTTGGCGCGGTAGTTCTCTTCCTCGATCTTCCACTCGATCGGCAGGCCGTGGCAATCCCAGCCGGGCACGTAGTTGGCATCGAAGCCGCGCATCTGGAACGAGCGGTTGATGACGTCCTTGAGGATCTTGTTCAGCGCGTGGCCGATGTGAATGTTGCCATTGGCATAGGGAGGGCCGTCGTGCAGCACGAATTTTTCGCGGCCGGCGGCCGACGCGCGGAGCTTCTTGTAGAGGCCCATCTGCTGCCAGCGGGCGACGGTTTCCGGCTCCTTCTGCGGCAGGCCGGCGCGCATCGGGAAATCGGTTTCGGGCAGATAGAGGGTCTTCGAGTAATCGATCTTTTCAGCTGTATCGGTCATGTCTGGCAATCGTCTCTTCTAGCGATCGGCGCTTGCGCCTCGCAAACGGGCGCAACGGGCTTGGAAATATGTCGGCGGCGGAGACGCTCTCATTTCGAGCGCCAAAAACCCGGACCTTCCGGCCGCTTAGCGCGCGCGGAAGGCCGGGCCGATAATTCGTATCGTGATCGCCAGCAGGAACGTGTTCATCGGGCCGGTTCATAGGCGCTTTTGGGCGGAAAAGGAAGAGCCCTGGGTTTGGAAAAGAGCGGGCGAATTGCGCGCGCGAGGCGACGCGGCATGCCGGCTCTATTCGAAGCCGCAAAGCTTGCGGTCGAGCGGGCTGATCGGCTTGGCACCTGACAGCAGCGCCCTCGCCTCGTCCTTGTCCCGGTTCATCTGCTCGACCAGCGGCTCCAGCCCGTCGAACTTCAGTTCGGGCCTGAGATAGGCGAAGAACGAGACGGCGCAGATCTGGCCATAGAGATCGCCGGAGAAATCGAAGACGAAGGTTTCGAGCAGCGGGGCGCCGTTGTCTGTGACTGTGGGGCGGCGGCCATAGCTCGCGACCGCATCGTGCAGCGAGCCGTCCTCGAAGCGGAAGCGGACGGCATAGATGCCGGGCTTCAATTCGACTTCGGCCGGCAGCCGCATGTTGGCGGTCGGGAAACCGAGCTGGCGGCCGAGCTTCTCGCCGCCGATGACCTCCGATTCCACCGTATAGTGATAGCCGAGCAGGCCGGCGGCCTCGCTGACCTCGCCGTCCTTCAGCAGCGCGCGGATGCGGCTGGAGGAGACGACGTCGGAATTCTCATCGCGGAACGCATCGATCAGCGTGACGCCGAAGCCGTACTTTTGGCCGGCGTCCATCAGAAAGGCCGGGCCGCCTTCGCGGCCACGGCCGAAATGGAAGTCGAAGCCGGTGACGACTTCCGAGGCGCCAAGCCATTCCTTGAGGATCGCATGGATGAAATCCTCTGCCGAGCGCTGCGAGAAGCCGCGATCGAAGGGATATTCGATGACGGCGCCAAAGCCCATGGCCTCAAGAATGCGGGCACGAAGCGTCGCCGGCGTCAGGCGGAAAACCGGTGTCTCCGGCTTGAACACGGTGCGCGGGTGCGGCTCGAAGGTCAGCACCAGAGCCGGAACGCCGCGCTCCGCGGCGATCTCCAGCGCCCGGTCCAGCACCGACTGATGCCCGCGGTGGACGCCGTCGAAATTGCCGATGGCGATCACGCCGCCACGCAGGTGCTCTGGCAATGGTTCGCGGGTTTCGTTGCGGTGGAAGACGGTCATCGGGCAGACTTTACTGATGCTGGACGCTTAGGCAAGACGGATGCCTGGATAGGACAATGCGATAACGGTATCAGGCCAGACGCGGCATCCACCACTGCGGCGCGGCCTTCTCGCGCTCGAGATAGGCGGTCAGGATGGCCGCGTCGGTCTCGCCGTTGATGGTGTATTCGGCCGCGTGGATACCGCCGCTGATATAGAGCAGATCGAGGCCGTAATCGAGCGCGCCGCGCACGTCGGTCGGCATGCCGTCGCCGATCGCCAAGATGCGGCTCTTCGGGAATTCGCCGCGGACGTCGCGGGCAACCTGCAGCACCGCGTCGTAGATCGGCGTGTGCGGCTTGCCGGCGATGCGGGTCTTGCCGCCAAGCTGGTCGTAATAGGCGGCCATGGCGCCGGCGCAGGGGATCATTTTGTGGCCGCGCTCGACGATGAGATCGGGATTGGCGCAGATCAGCGGCACGTCGCGGGCCTGGAAGGCCTTCAGCATGTCGGTGTAGTCCTCGGGCGTGTCTTTCTCGTCGTCGAAGAAGCCGGTGCAGACGACGCAATCGGCGTCCTCGGCGGCGACGCGCTCGACGCCGATGCCTTCGATGATCGCCACGTCGCGATCCGGGCCGAGCAGGAAGACCTTCTTCGGGCCTTCGGCGATCAGGCCGCGGGTGACGTCGCCCGAGGTGACGATGCGGTCATAGGCCTCGTCCTGAATGCCGATCTGGCGCAGCTGATCGACCACCAGCGGCGCGATGCGTGGGGAATTGGTGATGAGGACGACCGTCAGGCCAGCTTCGCGCGCTGCCTGGAGTGCCGCGGCGGCTTGCGGAAAGGGCGATACGCCATTGTGGAGCACGCCCCATACATCGCAGAACACCGCGTCATACTGGCTGGTGATCTCCGCGAAGTTTTCGATGCGCTGCGCCATTTCCGGTGTCCTAATTTGTCTCGGTTGACGGCTGACATCGCAAAGCCCCGCCACGATGGCAAGGAATTTTGCGTTCGGGCGCCGTGAAATTCTTGTGACTCCTGGCTTGTGCTAGCCTCTAGAGGAGCAGCGCGGCACCCTTGATGGCAAGGCCGGCGGCGGCGCAAAGCGCCAGCACCTTGACCATGCCTGCCTTGAAATAGAAGAGCAGACAGCAGGCGATCGCAAAAATGGCGAGTGCGGCGACATCGAGCGTTGCCCATTGCGGCCAGGCGACGCTTGCGATCGGGAGGCCGGAGCTTCGCGATAGAAGTGCGACGCGGCCGACCTCGGCGAAAAGCACGTGCAGGCCGAACCAAAGCGACAGGTTGAGGATGACGCCGACGACGGCGGCGGTGATGGCGGACAGTGCAGCCGACAATCCCTTGTTGTCTCGCAGCTTCTCGATGAACGGCGCGCCGGCAAAGATCCAGACGAAGCTCGGGACGAAGGTGGCCCAGGCGACGAGCACGGCGCCGACCGTGCCGCCCAGAAGCGGCGCCATGAACAGCGGGTTGCGGAAACCGGCGAGGAAGCCGACGAAGCAGAGGACCAGCACCAGCGGACCGGGCGTGGTTTCGGCCAGCGCCAGGCCATCGATCATCTCGCCCGGTTGCAGCCACGCATAATGGCCGACCGCCACCTGGGCGACATAGGAGAGCACCGCATAGGCGCCGCCGAAGGTGATGACCGCCATCTTCGAGAAGAAGATGAACAGTGCGCCGAACACATTGGTCTCGCCACTCAGCGCCTCGGCGATCAGATCGGACGGCGCGTGCAGATTGCGGGTGAGGAGCAGCGGCGCCTGCCAGACGAGGATCCAGAAGACGAGGACGAGCAGTGGCCGCGCAATCGAATGGGTTGTCAGCGTGGGGAAGCGACGCGGCGACCGGATTTCCGGCACTTCCGGCGCGGCGTTGCGGACGGCGTAGCGGTGGGCGGTAAAGCCGGTGACACCGGCGAGGATGACGACAATGGGGAACGGCGCGTTGAGCAGGAACAGCGCCAGGAAGGAGGCGGCGGCGACATAATAATGTAGGCGCGTCTTCAGGGCGCGGCGGGAAAGACGCAGCAGCGCCTCAATGACGACGGCGAGCACGGCGGCCTTGAGGCCGAAGAACAGCGCCGGCAGCCAGGCCGTTTCCTGGAAGACGGCGTAAAGGCCCGACAACACCAGCATGACGGCAAAGCCCGGCAGGACGAAGAGCAGACCGGCGAGGATGCCGCCGCGCACGCCATGCATCAGCCAGCCGATATAGGTGGCAAGCTGCTGCGCTTCGGGTCCGGGCAGAAGCATGCAGTAGTTCAGCGCATGCAGGAAGCGGTCCTCGGAGATCCAGCGCTTTTCATCGACGATGGTCTTGTGCATCAGGGCGATCTGGCCGGCCGGACCGCCGAAGCTGAGGACGCCGATCCTTGCCCAGACGCGGACGACCTCGCGGAACGGAACCGAAGCCACACTGTCGTCGGCCAACACTGATCTATCCACGCCGATGCCCCCTCGGCCGCCCCTGGCCTTTCCCGCTCGATATCATTGCCGCCGGAGCGGAACAATCCCGACTGTTCGCAGCCATGCTGCCGGCAACGCCGGCGTCACGCGTTGGGCTGTTTCGCAGTCCTGGAAGACAGGGCGATGACGGCGTGTCAAATCTCGGCGGCGTCGGACGGAGGTGTCGATCAATCGGTATTTTTCTGGTCCGGTATAATCGATGTCGCCGCCTGCGCCGACATTAACCATTCCGGCGCTTTCGCCGGGATGCAAGGCCCTGCGCGGGTTCACAACTTTGCCATCAAACGGATATAGAAAAGCGGACAAGAAAATTCCGACGTTTTCCTTGACTCCCCCGACAGGCGCTCCTAAATGCAGGCCGCTAGCACTCACAACAGGAGAGTGCTAACACCCATCCGTGCGGGCCATCTTGGTCCGCAAGTGTCATTTGATCGAGGGATTAGACAATGGCAAGCACCAACTTCCGCCCCCTTCACGATCGCGTCGTTGTTCGCCGCGTTGAGTCCGAAGCCAAGACCAAGGGCGGCATCATCATTCCCGATACCGCCAAGGAAAAGCCGCAGGAAGGCGAAATCGTCGCCGTCGGCACCGGCGCTCGCGATGAGTCCGGCAAGATCGTCGCTCTCGACGTCAAGGCTGGCGACCGCGTTCTGTTCGGCAAGTGGTCCGGCACCGAAGTCAAGATCGACGGCGAAGACCTTCTGATCATGAAGGAAGCCGACATCATGGGCATCATCGGCTGATCAGCCGGGTTCCCTTTTCCGACATAGCCGACGGGCCTCAAACCCGGACACCCGAATTTAGGAGTCACAATCATGGCAGCTAAAGAAATCAAGTTTGGCCGCACCGCGCGCGAAAAGATGCTGCGCGGCGTCGACATTCTCGCTGACGCAGTGAAGGTAACGCTCGGTCCCAAGGGCCGTAACGTCATCATCGACAAGTCCTTCGGCGCTCCGCGCATCACCAAGGACGGCGTCTCGGTCGCCAAGGAAATCGAACTCGAAGACAAGTTCGAAAACATGGGCGCCCAGATGGTCCGCGAAGTTGCTTCGAAGACCAACGACATCGCCGGCGACGGCACCACGACTGCTACCGTTCTTGCCCAGGCGATCGTTCGCGAAGGCAACAAGGCCGTTGCAGCCGGCATGAACCCGATGGACCTGAAGCGCGGTATCGACCTCGCTGTTGCAGACGTCGTCAAGGATCTCCAGGCCAAGGCCAAGAAGATCTCGACTTCGGAAGAAGTTGCACAGGTCGGCACGATTTCGGCAAACGGCGACACCCAGGTTGGTCGCGACATTGCTGAAGCCATGCAGAAGGTCGGCAACGAAGGTGTTATCACCGTCGAAGAAGCCAAGACCGCAGAAACCGAACTCGAAGTCGTCGAAGGCATGCAGTTCGACCGCGGCTACCTCAGCCCTTACTTCGTAACCAACCCTGAAAAGATGGTTGCAGACCTCGAAGACGCTTACATTCTCCTTCACGAGAAGAAGCTCTCGAACCTGCAGGCCATGCTGCCAGTTCTGGAAGCCGTCGTTCAGACCGGCAAGCCGCTCCTCATCATCGCTGAAGACGTCGAAGGCGAAGCACTTGCTACGCTCGTCGTCAACAAGCTGCGCGGTGGCCTGAAGATCGCTGCCGTCAAGGCTCCGGGCTTCGGCGATCGCCGCAAGGCCATGCTGGAAGACATCGCCATCCTCACGGGCGGCACTGTCATCTCCGAAGACCTCGGCATCAAGCTGGAATCCGTAACGCTCGAAATGCTCGGCCGTTCGAAGAAGGTTTCGATCTCCAAGGAAAACACCACGATCGTCGACGGCGCTGGCGCCAAGTCCGACATCGAAGGCCGCGTTGCACAGATCAAGGCTCAGATCGAAGAAACCTCTTCCGATTATGACCGCGAAAAGCTGCAGGAACGCCTTGCCAAGCTCGCTGGCGGCGTTGCCGTCATCCGCGTTGGCGGCTCCACGGAAGTTGAAGTCAAGGAAAAGAAGGACCGCATCGACGACGCGCTCAACGCGACGCGCGCTGCCGTTCAGGAAGGTATCGTCCCAGGCGGCGGTATCGCTCTGCTCCGCTCCTCGACGAAGATCACCGCAAAGGGTGTGAACGACGACCAGGAAGCTGGCATCAACATCGTTCGCCGCGCCCTGCAGGCCCTGGTTCGCCAGATCGCCGAGAACGCTGGTGACGAAGCTTCGATCGTTGTCGGCAAGGTTCTCGACAAGGATCAGGACAACTACGGCTACAACGCCCAGACGTCCGAATATGGCGACATGATCGCCATGGGCATCGTCGACCCGGTCAAGGTTGTTCGTACGGCTCTGCAGAACGCAGCTTCGGTTGCTTCGCTGCTGATCACCACGGAAGCAATGATTGCCGAACTTCCTAAGAAGGAATCGGCTGGCGGCGGCATGCCTGGCGGCATGGGCGGCATGGGCGGCATGGACATGATGTAAGACCTTCGGGTCTTATGTCTGAGCCATCCGGTTCAGGTTACGAAAGGGCGGCCCTTGGGTCGCCCTTTCTCGTTTATGATTCGCATTCACTTTCGAACAGAAAACTGCAACCGTTTGGTTAAACGTGTAATCAACCCACGTGGGCTTACCGACAGTGGTGTGAGGCTTTCGTGAAGCTTGTCCTGATGTGACTTTTTTTGGGAGACGCTTTTGCGACCCAGAGTGGCCGTTTCGATCGATTGACGACAAACACTGGCCTGAAACCGCCGCCATTCCATCAATTTTGGATTATTTAGCAATTTTTTATCAATCAGACCGCGCTTTCCCGCCATGTGGCCGGCACCGTTCGGAAACGTGTGCGTGTAAAAAGCCATTGCCGTTCCTGCAAAAGAAATTATAAATCCGCGCTGTGTCCGGCGATCGTCCGCATCGATTTTCCTTGCAGGGAGCCGCCACATCGATTTGGATTTACGCATAAGCAACGGGTCGGGTACCCGAATTTTAAATTAGAAGTTGAACCATTCCGGAAGAGCCGAGCGCGATACCCAGGAGGGAATACGCCGCTTGGAACCCTATTTTCCGGCGGTCGTGCATGATGCCCGGCGTCGAATGAATCTGTAATGTTTGCCGGGTGTGCAGCAGGGGAGAACGCTGCGCCCAAACTGGGGAACAATGTGTTTAAAATCGCAAAAACCAACGCATCCGCACCGCTCATGCGAGGATCGCTGGAACTCAACGACAACAATCCAGACATGCTCGCTCAGTTTTCCATATCGGAGAGCTGGGTCGGCGACTTTTCCAGCGGCGTGATCCGGCTGGAAGAACGCAGCGCGAGACTGCACGGACTGGCGCTGCCGGAATGCGGCCTGCTCAGCCTGGTGCGCTGCTACGATCCCCAGGATCGCAATCGTATCGTTCGGATTTTCGAACAGGCCGCGACACTATCGTCGTCCTTCTGTTTCTCGACCACCATCGTCATGGGCAACGGCTACCGTCAGCCACTGTTCTGCATGGGCGAATCCAACGGCTACGAAGACGCCGGCAGCGGCAGCATGATCGGCATGTTCATCTTCCCGAAGCTGGAAACCGGCGCTGAGATGCAAACCATCCGCCGCCAGTAAGCGGTCATTGCCATCACACAAAAGCCGGCCACGAAGGGCCGGCTTTTGCATTTGTGTCCTGTGCCAAAGAGCCGTGTCAGGCAGGGCGGGCCGGGATGTTGAGGCCCTTTTCGCTGGCCGGGCGGGCGATGCAGCGCTCCAGCCATGCCATGACTGCCGGAAAGCCTGCGTAGTCCAGCACCTCCCTGCCGCCGTAGAAGACATCGGCGCCACGCACCCAGGGGAAGGTGGTGATGTCGGCGATCGTGTAGCTATCGCCCATGATCCACTGCCGATCCTTCAGACGCTCCTCCAGCACGCCGAGCAGTCGCTTGGCCTCGTCGCGATAGCGCTCCACCGGATAGGAATTGTTGGCGACCTTGTCGGCGGCGAACTTGTGGAAGTGGCCGAACTGGCCGAACATCGGCCCGATCCCGCCCATCTGGAAGAACACCCACTGGAGCGTCTCGTAGCGGCCGGCGGCATCGGCTGGGATGAGCTTGCCGGTCTTCTCGGCGAGATAGACCAGGATCGCACCTGACTCGAACAGCCCGATCGGCTTTCCATCCGGGCCATTCGGATCGATGATCGCCGGGATGCGGCCGTTCGGATTGAGCGATAGGAATTCCGGGGATTTCTGGTCGTTGGTGCCAAAGGAGATCAGATGCGGCTCATAGGCGAGGCCGAGTTCCTCCAGCGCGATCGATACCTTGACGCCGTTGGGCGTCGGCAGCGAGTAAAGCTGGATGATATCGGGATTTTTTGCCGGCCAGCGCGTGGTGATCGGAAATGCGGAAAGGTCTGCCATCGATGCTTCTCCCTAAAATGTTAGGGAGACAATAGAAGAGGCCCACCGCTTGTGACAAGCCGCGTCTGCTTCGAACCATCGTTCACTTTTGCTGAACAAACTGTCCGCGCCCGTCTATCTTTCCATGACGATCAAAAAGAAGGACAAGTCTCTCATACGAGATCGACAGCGTGCCGGGGGCACAGCGATCTCTGCTCGTTCAACCGGAGACAGTTTAATGTCCAATACTCAGAACATCGTCATTCTCGTCGCCCGCATCCTTCTCGCGTTCATGTTCATCTATTCCGGCTTCGGCAAGCTGACCGACCCGTCGGGCACTGCCGGCATGATCACCGGCGCCGGCCTGCCTGCCGCGACCGCCCTTGCCTACCTTGCCGGCCTGTTCGAATTCGTCACCGGCCTTGCCGTTCTCGTCGGCTTCCAGACCAAGATCGTCGGCTGGGCGCTGGCCCTGTTCTGTGCCTTCACCGGCCTCGTGTTCCATTCCGGCACCGTTGCCGTCCCAGGCTGGCCTGATGCCGCTCTCGGCTGGATCAACGCGCTCAACGGCATCATGCTGATGAAGAACTTCACGCTGGCCGGCGCCTACATCCTGCTCGCAACCTTCGGCCCCGGCCTCTATTCGATCGACGCCCGCCGCGGTGCCCTGCCCGTCGCCGCCTAATTGACAGCATCCTCCCAGGCATGCGCAGCCCGCCGTCACCAGACGGCGGGTTTTTCGTTTGTACTGTCGAATTGTCGGCGGCCGAGACCGCTACGAGATTCGCTTGGCCAGCCAGACCGTGGCGCCGCCGCATTGCGGGTCCTGCACCACATGGGCAACGACGGCGAAGCCGTTGTCCTCGAGCAAGTCGGTGTATTCCTCGGCCGACAGGCTGGCATGATAGAGCGGTTCACCGGCGAACTCGCCCAGCGCCACACCGTCGAAATGGCCCGCCGTGAACATCAGCGTCGCGTGGGGTGCCGCAAGCGCCGCGAAGCGCGGGAACATCGCCCGCTGGTCGTCCTGGTTCAGGTGGAAGAAGCTATGCCAGGCGACTATCCCGTTATACTTCATCGGCAGCGCGAACTCGCGCATGTCGGCGACGAACCAGGACCGGTCGGGGAAACGCTGGCGGCAGAGACCGATCAGCGTTTGCGAGGCATCGACGCCGGTGACGCGGAAGCCGTCGCGGATCAGGCTCGATGCGATCGGCTCGGCGCCACCGCAGCCGAGGTCGAGAATATCGCCGCGCGGCGGCACCAGCGCGGTGAACCGGTCCAGCCACGGCTGTTCGTACAGGGTGCGGCCACGAAACTCGTCGAACACCATGGCGTTGCGCTCATAGAGCGAAACGATATTCTCGTCTTCGCCGGCCATCACAGCGAGGCGCGGACGGCATCGATCAGCCGGGCCACCGATGGTTCGTCGGCGTGGCTGTCCTTGCGGGCGCGCACCAGGCAGGCTTCCGACTTCAGGATGACGCCGTCGGACAAGACCTTCAGGTTGTTGGCCCGGAGCGTCGAGCCGGTGGAGGTGATATCGACGATGATATCGGCAGAACCGGATGCCGGCGCGCCCTCGGTAGCGCCGAGGCTCTCGACGATACGATAGAGCTGGATGCCGTGCTGGCGCGAGAAGAACTGCTGCGTCAGCCGCCAGTATTTGGTGGCGATCGCCAGACGGCGGCCGTGGCGGGCGCGGAAATCTGTGGCGACGTCGCCGAGATCGGCCATGGTGTCGACGTCTAGCCAGATTTCGGGCACGGCTACGATGACATCGGCATGGCCGAAGCCGAGCCTGGCGCAGACCTCGACGCGCCTGTCGGCCTCCGCCAGGCCCTCGCGGATCAGGTCTTCGCCGGTGACGCCGAAATCGACGGTGCCGTTGCCGAGTTCCTTGGAGATCTCCGAGGCCGACAGGAAGGCGACCTCGACATCATCCCAGCCTTCGACGCGGCCGCGATAGGAACGGTCGTTGCCAACGGCGGTGATGCGCAGGCCGGCTTTTTCGAACACCGCCGAGGCGTCGTCCTTCATGCGGCCCTTGGAGGGGAGCGCGATGGTGATGGTCATCCGGCGGCCCTTTCGGTTTCGATGCGATCCAGCCACAGCGAGAAGCCAACCGCCGGGATGCGCTCCTTGGCGCCGAGGAAGGTCATCAGCTTGTCGAAGCGCCCGCCACCGGCCAGCACCGCGTCGGAGCCCTCGACGCCGACTTCGAAGACGAGGCCGGTGTAGTAATCGAGCGGGCGGCCGAAGGCGGCGCGGTATTCGATCAATGCCAGATCGACGCCGGCATTGGCCAGCGCCGCCACACGCCCGTCGAACCGCGACAGGGCGTTGCCGAGCTTGAGGCCGGCCGCATCGGCGAAGCCCGACAGGGCAGCCGAAGCATTGATCAGCGGCACGTTGAGCGACAGGAACTCCTGCAGCACCAGGAAGGCGGCGTCATCGAGCCGGGTTTCCGACAGGATCAGCTTTTCCTTCAGGCGGCGGGCGATCTCCTGCGGGGAGCGGCTGGCATTGGTGGAGTAGCCGGTCGCCTGCATGGTGTTGTCGATATGGGCGATCAGGGCCGCGTCGTCATCGTCGCCGAGCAGGCGGGCAACATCATCATCCAGGCCGGTGACGAATTGCGGACTGACGAGGCTGGCGAGCAGCGCTTCGAGATGGTTGATATCGCCGAACGCATGGATCAGCCGCTTCTGCCAGCCGAGCGGCAGGCCGAGAGCCTGGACGACGGCCTCGAACACCGCCTGGTCGCCGAGGGTGACCGCCAGCCGCTTGCCGGGCAGCAGCCGCTGGAGCGTGCCGGTGGCATCGCTGACGGCGCGGGCATCGGCGCTCGAGATGTTGATATCGCCGAGATCCTCGATGCCAGCCTGATAGAACTCGTTGCCGCCTTCGCGGCGCTGGCGAAAGACTTCGCCCAAATAGGCATAGCGCTTCGGCGTGCCCATGGCGCTTTCGATGTGGCGCAGGCAGACGGGAATGGTGAACTCCGGCCGCAGGCAGAGGCTGGCGCCGGTCTCGCTTTCGGTCATGAAGATACGGCGGCGAAGGTCTTCGCCGGCAATATCGAGGAACGGCTCGGCCGGCTGGATGACGGGCGTGTCAACGCGCTCGGTCTTGCGGTCGGCGAATTCGGCCAAGAGGTCGGCGGAGAAGTCGGGGAGGTTGATCAGGGGCATATCGTTGACGTCTCCGGGGCTACCCCCCTCTGTTCTGCCGGACATCTCCCCCTCAAGGGGGGAGATCGGCTGAGCTCATCCGCCCGCTCCACCTTCATTGTTTGACGCAAGGCACGCGACGAGTCGATATCCCCCCTTGAGGGGGAGATGCGCGGCAGGGCAGAGGGGGGTGCGCCCCGCTCAAACATCAGAGGCCCGCTTGCGATCTTCCGCCTGCGCCGCCAAAATCTCCCGCACCTTGGCAACCAGATCGGCCTCCTTGACGGTTTCCTGCGCCACACGCGCCTCGCGCCAGGAAGCGTTGTCCTCGATCTCGCCCGACAGGCGCTTGCCCTCGATCAGGTCCTTGATCTGCACGACACCCTCGGCGCGCTCATCTCCGCCCTGGATGATGGCGACGGGGCAGCCTCGGCGGTCGGCGTATTTCAGCTGGTTGCCGAACTTCTTCCAATTGCCTTGGTACATCTCGGCGCGGATGCCAGCCTGTCGCAGCTCCTGGGTGATGCGCTGGTAGCGGCCCATGGCATCGACATCGCCATCCATAACGGTGACGAGGACGGGTTCGATGACCTCGCTCTGGCCGAGCTTGCCGAGGTTCTTCAGCGCCGTCATCAGGCGCGAGACGCCGATGGAGAAGCCCGTCGCCGGAACCGGCTGGCCCATGAAGCGGGAGACGAGGCCATCATAACGGCCACCGCCGCCAACCGAGCCGAAGACGACCTTCTCGCCCTTCTCGTTGGTGACGTCGAAGGTGAGTTCGGCTTCGTAGACCGGACCGGTGTAGTATTCGAGGCCGCGGACGACGGAGGGGTCGATCTTGATGCGGTCGGACTGATAGCCGCCGCCGGTGACGAGGCCGCCGATCATATTCAGCTCCTCGACGCCTTCGGCACCCTTGGACGTGCCCGCGACCAGCTCGGCCAGCTGGGCAGCACTTTCGGCATAGTCCTTGATGCCGACGAAGAAGAGAACCTTGTCGATCTGCGCCTGATCGAGACCGGCGCCCTTGGTGAAGTCGCCGCTCTCATCCTTGCGGCCGGGGCCGAGCAGGAGCGCGACACCCTCGGGGCCGAACTTGTCGAGCTTGTCGATGGCCCGCAGAACGTTCAACCGCTGGCCGGCCTTGTCATCGCCGCCGAGACCGATCGCTTCCAGAACCCCATCCAGAACCTTGCGGTTGTTGACGCGGATGACATAGTCGCCGCGCTTGATGCCGAGGGCTTCCAGCGTATCGGCCATCATCATGCACATCTCGGCGTCGGCCTGCACGCCGGGCGCGCCAACGGTGTCGGCGTCGAACTGCATGAACTGGCGGAAGCGGCCGGGGCCGGGCTTTTCGTTGCGGAAGACGTAGCCGGCGCGATAGGTGCGGTAGGGCAGCTGGATCTCATTGAAATTCTCGGCGACGTGACGGGCGAGCGGGGCCGTCAGGTCGTAGCGCAGCGACATCCACTGCTCGTCGTCATCCTGCAGCGAGAAGACGCCTTCGTTCGGCCGATCGGCATCCGGCAGGAACTTGCCGAGCGCATCGGTGTATTCGAACAGCGGCGTTTCGACAGGATCGAAACCATAATGCTCGTAGACTTCGCGGATCTTGGCGGTCATCTCGTTGACGGCGCGAATATCGCTCGCCGAACGATCGACGAAGCCGCGGGGAAGTCTGGCCTTGAGCTTTTGTGGTTTCTTCTTGATGTCGTTCATTTCCAACGTCTTCCGCTCAGTGTGACAGTGCCGGTTTCCTAGCGGATTGGGTGGGGGCGGGCAAGTGTCGGCGTCTGGCGAAGTGTGGGACACGATGGTATATATCGGCCATCTGAAGGGATCATCGCCATGAATAAGCGCGTTACGATCGAAATGCCGGATGAGATGATGAAGCTTGTCGAGGAATACGCGGCCGAAGCGGGGGCTGCGCCGGACGCCTATATGCGCGACGTCATCGAGCAGCATCTGGAGGATCTGCACGATATCGCGCTCGCCGAGGCAGCGATGGCGCGCATCCGCGAGGGAGAACCGACCTACACACTTGAAGAAGTGAAGCAGAGACTTGGCCTGGAAGATTGAACTCCGGGCAGAAGTGGAAAAGCAACTTGGGCGTCTCGCGAAACGCGAAGCGGCGCGAATTGTCTCGTTTCTCGAGCAACGTCTGGCAACACACGAAAATCCTCGCGAATTGGGCATTGCGCTGAAGGGACATCTGCTCGGCGGTTACTGGCGCTATCGTGTCGGCGACTACCGCATCATCTGCGACATTCAGGACCAGAAGCTTATCGTGCTCGTGGTCGAAATCGGCCATCGCCGAGACATCTATCGCTGAAGGCAACATAGTGATCGCAGAAGCCCTCCTCTACGCCGCCACCCTCCCCTCCACCAGCAAGCCACACCGCAAATACATCCGCTACTCCGTCAATCTGTGGTCACGCGCCAAGCGCTGCAGCCGGGATTGGGAGGAGCACGAGGCGAATAGCCGGCGAGCGATCGTTAACGCGATGGCAGGCTGCAGGCAGCGGCGCACGGCCGTGGTGCTTGGCTCCGGGCTGTTGCGCGACGTGCCGATCCGGGCGCTGGCCGATGCCTTCGACACCGTCGTGCTGATCGATCTCGTGCATGTCGCGACGGTGCGGCTGGCGATGAAGCGCAAGGCCTATCGCAATATCAGGCTGATCGAGCGGGACCTTTCCGGCTACGACGATCTGGCGGCCGGCAAGACGCCGGAGCCGCTGGGCTTCCTGCGCAACGTGCCCTATCTCGATTTCGTCGTCTCCGCCAACCTGCTCTCGCAGATCGGGCGCGGCGTGCAGCGGCGGTTCGAGACCGAGCGCGCGCGGATGCCGGCCGATACTGTGGAGCAGTTGATCGCGGCGCACCTTTCGGGGCTGATCGGCATGCCGTTCAAAAGCTGTCTGCTGACGGATGTGTCCTACAACGTCATCGACCGCAATGGCGCCACGCATGAAGAGACCGATCTGATGCACGGCGTCGTGATGCCCAAGGCGCAGGCGGGCTGGGCCTGGCCGGTGGTTCCAACAGGCGAGGAAAGCCCGGATTATCAGGTGGTCCACCGGGTGATTGCGGCGTACTGAATTGCAAGATATCGTGATGCAATCAAAGATTTATTGTATCACTTTTATTTTGCGATATCGTGGCCATGAAGATCGTTTGGGATGAACCGAAGCGGCTGGCGAACCTCGACAAGCACGGGCTCGACTTTGCCGGTCTGGATGATGTTTTCTTTCTTGGCGCGGTGCTGCGCCCGGCAAAGCGCGGACGGTTCATGGCGATCGGCCGGTTTGCGGATGGTTCGATAGCGGTGATTTTTGCAAGGCTTGGCTTCGAGGGCATTTCGATCGTCTCGATGCGGCCGGCGCGCAAGAGCGAACGGAGGTTGCTGGATGACAGCGAAGAAGCGTGAGGTGCAGGTCCAGTTCACCGAAGGACGCGGCTACTCCCAGCAGGATTGGGACGAGGTTTCCGACAACCCCGAATGGACCGAAGAGGATTTCAAGAAAGCCAGGCCGTTTGCCGAGGTGTTTCCCGAGTTCGCCGAAAGCATTCGGCGCGCGCGCGGCCGGCCGGCGGTGGAGCAGCCGAAGCGGCAGATCTCGCTCAGGCTCGACCCGGAGGTGATCGACGCCTTCAAGGCGACGGGAAAAGGCTGGCAGGGGCGGATCAACGATGCGCTGCGCAAGGCGGCCAAGCTCGATCCATAGAGGCCCGATTAATATGGGCTGGCGGCTTGGCAGCCGCGACTGGCTTGCCTATCTTGCGCCGATGCGTGTTCTCGCCATTGTCACCATGATGTTTGCCTGGCTCGCCTACGGGACGCTGTCCGCGTGGGCGGGATGTGCGATGTGCGCGTCCGCGGATATGGCGAGCAACGCGCAACAGCATCACATGGCCAGCATGGATACGGCGGGCATGGCTGCGGATACGCGCAACGTCGCGAATGATGCCGCACCGGCCAAGGATCCCTGCGCCAACGGCGGCATGGCGCACATGCCGTTCTGTTCTGCCTGCCTGGTTATGCCGCCCGCGGTGGCTATGCATGCGGACGAGCCGCGGCTGTTTTCCTATCCCTCGCCTGCTCCATCAGCCGCCTTTCCGGGCGCCCGGCCCGCGCCGCTGGCGCCACCTCCCCGATCGGTCTGAACCACACCGTTACCGGCGCGGCATCTGCCGCGTTCAAAACCATTGCCAGAGACAGAAAGGACATCCGATGTCCATGAAGACCCTTTTTCTTGCGGCAAGCTTCGCGCTCACCGCCCTGCCCGCCCTTGCTCAGGATAAATCCGGAGAGATGCCGGCGATGGATATGAGCATGCCGATGGGCGACCACAGCCCGTCGAGCCATGCCTTCGCCGAAGCGAACAGCAAGATGCACAAGGACATGATGATCGACTATAGCGGCGACGCCGATACCGACTTCGTGCGCGGGATGATCGCCCACCACCAGGGAGCGATCGACATGGCGAAAGTCGAACTGCAATACGGGAAGGACGCCGAGATGCGCAAGCTGGCCGAAGGGGTGATCAAGGCGCAGGAGGCCGAGATCGCCGAGATGCAGGCGTGGCTGAAGGCGCGCGGGAAGTAGCGCTGCGGTAGTAGGGTGAAAGCGGACGCCGGAGCGATGGTCGCCCCGGCGTTCCTGTCATTCCGGTGGTTACGCCGACACAATCAGCCCTTTGGCTCGAACGGCGCCGGACGGCGACCGGCGCCCTGACGGGCCAGCATCCAGCCGGGATATTCCGGCGCCAGGTCGCTGGCCTCGTCGAGTCTTTTCAGATCGCCGGCATCGAGCGTCAACGATGTCGCCGCTAGATTCTGGTCGAGCTGCTCGATGCGCTTGGCACCGATGATCACCGTGGTGACGAAGGGCTTGGCCAGCACATAGGCCAGCGCCACGGTGGCGACGCTGCTGCCGTGCTTTTCGGCGATCTCGCGCATCACGGCGACGCAGGCCCAGGCCTTGTCCTTGTCGACGGGCGGGAAGTCGAAGCTGGCGCGGCGGCCTTCGCCGTTGCCGGGGGCGCCGGGGCCGTATTTTCCCGACAGCAGCCCGCCGGCGAGCGGCGACCAGACCATAAGGCCGACCTTTTCCTCGTTCATCATCGGCACGATGTCGCGCTCGAGATCGCGGCCGGCGATCGAATAGTAAGCCTGCACGGTCTCGAAGCGCGCGAAGCCGCGGCGCTCCGAAATGCCGAGCGCCTTGGCGATGCGCCATGCGTGCCAGTTGGAAACACCGACATAACGCACGAGGCCGCGCGAGACGAGATCGTCCATCGCCCTCAGCGTCTCGTCGATCGGGGTGACGCTGTCGGTGCCGTGGATCTGGTAGAGATCGATGTGATCGGTTTGGAGGCGCTCCAGACTCTTTTCGACCGAATCCATGATGTGGCCGCGCGAGGCACCGCGATCGTTCGGCTTGTCGCCCATCGCGCCATAGACCTTGGTGGCGATGACGACGTCCTTGCGGGCAACGCCGAGGTTCTTCAGCGACTGGCCGAGCAGCCGTTCAGAGTCACCGAAGGAGTAGACGTCGGCGGTGTCGATGAAATTGACACCCGCGGCCAGCGACCGCGCGACAATCGCATCGGCCGCCGTCTGGTCGACATCGGCGATGGAACCCCAGGGACTGCCTTCCTTCGGCGCGCCGAATGTCATGGTGCCGAGGCAGATTTCGGAGACGAACAGGCCGGTATTTCCAAGCTGGTTATAGCGCATGATCGGACGTTCCTTGTGAAAACCGCGGCTATCGCCGACGGACGGATGAAACCTTGAATATGATATGAGCGGCGGGACGCGGGCGTGGCCGCCGCTTCTCTTGAAATGAACCCGACTGAGATAAGCCCGCAGAGGCGCGTTTCAACGTGGCCGCGATACTTTCCTTGGTTGCAGCGATATAAGATGCGCGCAACTCTTTGGCGCGCAACCATGATTGCATCACCAAGTTTCCGCCCTTAGTGATTGTATTTACAGCACTTTCCGGGAGGATTCATAAAGTTCTAATTAATCTTCCCCTAAAGACGTCCACAGATGCGGGGGCAATCATGACGTCTTTGGTTCGGCTTGTGACTTCGTTGCTGCGAAGCGATCGCGGCAATGTGGCGATGATATTTGCGATCACGCTGGTGCCGCTCATCCTGGCCGGCGGCGCGGGCGTGGATCTGGCGCGCTACGAGGCCATCCGCGTCGAGATGCAGGACGGGCTCGACCGCGGCGTACTGGCGGCGGCCTCGCTGTCGCAGAAGCAGAAGACGGCCGACGTCCTGAAGAGCTACATGAACAACCTGAGCTACGGAAAAGACGTCGTCATCGACTTCTCCGAGGCCACGGCACTGAACTCGCGCAAGATCAGCGCCACCGCATCCTATTCGATCGGCACGGCCTTCATGCATCTCGCCGGCGTCAAGACGCTGACGATCAATACGGCATCCAGCGCCGAGGAAGCAAAGCAGAACATCGAGCTGTCGCTGATGCTCGACATGTCGGGCTCGATGGTCGGCAGCAAGATCAAGAACCTGAAGGTCGCCTCGCAGCAGTTCATCGACCAGATCCTCACCGACGATACCAAGGACTACACGACGATCAGCGTCGTGCCCTATGCCGGCCATGTGAATGTCGGGGCAGCGGTGTTCGACAAGCTGAACGGCAAGCGGCTGACGGCGCAGTCGCAGCCGACCAACGACCCGACCTACAAGAACTCCTGCTTCGAGCTCGACAGCAGCAGCTATGGAAGCGACACCATCCCCGCGTTCAAGGATCGCAGCAACCTGCCAATCTTCACGCACTGGAACTACAAGACGACGGACAAGGAAAAGCGCTGGTGGTGGTGTCCCGGCGAAGAGGATGCGATCACCTATTTCTCCAATGACGCGACCTACCTCAAGGCGCGACTGGGTTCGCTGCAGCTTTATGACGGCACGGGCACACAGAACGCCGTGCAATGGGGCTACATGCTGCTCAACCCGGCCTCCTCTGCCATCGTGCAGGCGGCTATCGCCAGTGGTCAGATGTCGTCGAAGTTTTCCAACCGCCCGACCAAGTTCGGCGATGCCGATACGATGAAGGTGCTGGTACTGATGACCGACGGGGCGATCACCCAGCAGTTCCGGCCAAACGACTACAGCCGCTCGCCGGATCTCAGCCCGAGCAACTACACCGTTTCGGGCAATACCGCGACCTACCTCAACAACATCTGCACGACGGCCAAGGCCAAGGGCATCACCATCTTCACCATCGGCTTCGAGCTCGGTGGCGATACCGCTGCCATCAACGGCATGAAGAACTGCGCCACCAGCTCCGCCCACTTCTACCAGGCCTCGGGCAGCGGCATCGGCGACGCCTTCAAGTCGATCTCGACCTCGATCCGCAAATTGAGGCTGACCCAGTGAGGAATGCTTCCGTTTCCCGCCCTCTGATCAGTCTGCTGCGCGAGCGAAAAGGCACCGCGGCCATCGAGTTCGCCATCCTGGCGCCGATCGTCTTCGTGGTGATCTTCTCGATCTTTGAGGCCGGGTGGATCATGACGCAATCGATCATGCTCGACCGCGCCGTCAGCCGCAGTTCGCGGGCGCTGCAGATCAACGGCTCGAAGATGACCTACGCCCAATTCAAGACCGCGGTGTGCAACGAGGCGATGATCCTGAGCGATTGCGTCAAATCCATCCGCATCGAGTTTACGCCGGTCACCAAGGCCGCCGACTTCCCGACATCGGGCACGTCCTGTGTCGACCGTTCAGTGACGATCGACCCCGTGACGACCTATACCGCCGGCCAGCCGTCGCAGATCATCTTCACCCGCGCCTGCTATGTCGTCTCGCCGCTGGTGCCGGGCCTCGGCTTTGGCCTCAACTTTCCGAAAGACAGCACCGGCGCCATCCGGCTGACCTCCAGCTTCGCCTTCGTGAACGAGCCCACCTGATGATCAAGTCCCTTCTCCACCGACTGGTCCGCGAACGCGCCGGCACCTCGGGCATCGAGTTCGCGCTGATCGCGCCGATGATGCTGTTCTTCTTCCTGGCCAGCATCACCGTGTTCGACATGTACCGCACCTATCAGAACATCGTGCAGGCAAACGGCATCGTCGCCGACGTGATCTCGCGGCAAACCTCCGTCGACAACACGTTCGTCGCCAATCTCTACAGCGTCTTCACGCACCTGCAGCAGAACAGTTCGGCACCGATGGCGCTACGAATATCGAGCATCAAGAAGACCGCCGGCGTCTACAAGCTCGACTGGACCAAGGAGAGCGGCACTTTGGGATTGCTGAAGCCGCAGGTTCTCAGCGCGACGACATTGCCGCAGCTGACCGACGGCGATTCCGTCGTCTATATCGAGGGCACGACGAGCTACACCGCCATGAGCTCGATCATCGGCTTCGGCACGATGACCTTCGCCGAGACGGCATTTTCGCGTCCGCGGTTTATCGGCGCCATTGTCTATCAATAACCCACTCCCTTGCCGTCGCACAGTCTGCTGCTTAAGTGTTTCGGGGCAAACAAGAGAGTGCGCCAATGACATCACGCACACTGACGACGATCGGTTTCGACGCTGACGACACGCTCTGGCAGAATGAGCAGTTCTACCGGCTGACGGAAACCCATTTCACCAAGCTGCTTGCCGATTTTGCCGACGGCGCTTCGATTTCGGAGCGGCTGCTCGCAGCCGAGAAGCGCAATCTCCAGCATTACGGCTTCGGCATCAAGGGTTTTACCCTGTCGATGATCGAGACGGCGATCGAGATCACCGAGGGCAAGGTTCCGGCCTCGGTGATCGCACAGATCCTCGACACCGGTCGCGATCTGCTCTCACATCCGGTCGAAACCATGCCGCATGCCCACGAGACGCTGGCGGCGCTTGCCGACACCTATCTGCTTGTCATGATCACCAAGGGCGATCTGTTCGATCAGGAGCGCAAGCTGGCGCAATCCGGCCTCGGCGACTTCTTCCACGCGGTCGAGATCGTCTCCGACAAGACGGCAGTCACCTATCGCCGAATCTTCTCGAAGATCGGCGGCGGCCCGGAGCGGGCGATGATGGTCGGCAATTCGCTGAAGTCCGACATCGTGCCGGCGATCGCGGCCGGCAGCTACGGCGTGTTCGTGCCGCACGAACTGACCTGGGTGCTGGAGCATGTGGAAGAGCCCAGCGAAGCGCCGCGCTTTCGCAAGATCGAGCATCTCGGCGAGTTGCGCGGGCTGATCGACACGCTCGGCTGAGCTGAGCTTACTGGCGCGGCGGGAAGAGCGGTGCCGGCTTGCTCTCGTCGGCGGGCGGCGGTTCTGCGGGCGCCGGCTCTTTCGGCTGCGGTTCGACCAGAATGGTGTAGGGCGCGCCGAGGCCACGGCGCGGCGACGCCTTCGAATAATAAGGGCGCAACAGCCAGGTGGTATTTTCCTTGACGGTCACGTTGTAGCTCTGACCGTCCTCGTCGGTGCCGAAGATCGCCTCGTCGTCGGGAGAGGCGAGATCGAAGATCGCCAGATAGGCGAACTGGCTCTTCGTGGAGAAGTCGATCTTCACATGCTGGCCGGCCTTGACCGGCAGCGTGTAGACCCGGCTGTTGCCGAACTTGGTCCAGCCCTTGAGCGCCATCGTCGCCGCCGGAAACTGCAGCTTCTCCAGCTTCTCGCCGGGCTGCAGATCGGGCGTCTGGGCAACGGCAGATGACGCCAGCAGCAGGCCGGCAACGGCAATGATCATCAATCGTTTCATGGACGTACCAATGCCTCGCGCATCGCCTCTACCTCGGGTCGGCAGAAACAGCCTTCGACGTGATCGTTGACGAGACCCATTGCCTGCATGAATGCGTAAACTGTGGTCGGGCCGACAAAGGTCCAGCCGCGCTTCTTCAGATTCTTGGAGATGGCCACCGAGGTCGGCGTCGTCGGATTGGCCATGATGGCGGCGCGATCGACGACCTTTGGCCGCTCGTTGTGGCCCGGTTCATAGCTCCAGAAATAATGGGCAAGCGAGCCGAACTCCTGGCGCATCTCGATGGCGCGCTTGGCATTGTTGATGGTCGAGACGATCTTGCCGCGATGGCGGATGATGCCGGCGTCCGTCACGCAGCGCTCGATATCGGCATCGCCGAACAGCGCCACATTGTCGAAATCGAAACCGGCGAAGGCGGCGCGGAAATTGTCGCGCTTGCGCAGGATCGTCAGCCAGGAGAGGCCGGACTGGAAGCCTTCGAGGCAGATTTTCTCGAACAGCCTGATATCGTTGGTGACCGGCCTGCCCCACTCTTCGTCGTGATAGCGCAGATAGTCCGGCAGGTTGCCGTGCCAGTGACAGCGCTGCTTGCCGTCCTCGCCTGTCGTGATGCCCGTGTCGCTCATCTGTCCCGTTCGTTTCTGCGCTGCGAATCCGGCTTTACCATTTGCAAACCCTGTTTCCAAACCGAACGATAACCCTGACGAAAAGTTTATGGGCCGCTTCGGCTTTTAATGAATGCGAATTTACCATTCGCTGGCGGGCGTGGTGGCAGCATGATCGGCAGGTGGCGGATGCCGCCCGTCCATTTTCGGCCATTGTAGAGAGTTCGTCCGATGATGAAATCCGTTTTGCTCGCCGCAGCCCTGCTCGGCGTCTTTTCCACGGCCGCCCTTGGCGACGACCGTTATGTCTCCCGTCCGCCCGTGGTGCTGAGCCCCGATCTCGCCGCACCGTGGATCATGCAGCTTGGCGGCGGCAATGTCCGCCCCGTCGTCTATCAGCGCCCTGTCATGGTGCAGCAGCGCGGGCTGTTTGCGCCGCGCGCCGTGCGTCGTGCGCCGGCGGCCCAGCCGGTCTCGGCGATCAATCCAGGCGTGCCCGCCATTCGCGGCCGCATCGAGCCGCAGTTCCTGCCGCAGATGGTCGAGTACCAGACCAAGGAACGGCCCGGCACGATCGTCATCGATACCAACAACCGCTTCCTCTATCTGGTCATGGACAATGGCAAGGCGCGGCGCTACGGCGTCGGCGTCGGCAAGCCCGGCTTCGAATGGGCCGGCGCCCACACCATTACCCGCAAGGCGGAATGGCCGGACTGGACGCCGCCGTCCGAGATGATCGGCCGCGAAGCCGCCAAGGGGCATTACCTCCCGGCGCGGATGGATGGCGGACCGGAAAACCCGCTCGGCGCGCGCGCCATGTATCTCGGCTCGACGCTCTATCGCATCCATGGCACCAACGCGCCATGGACAATCGGCAGCGCGGTCTCGTCCGGCTGCATCCGCCTGCGCAACGAGGACGTCGTCGATCTCTACGAACGCGTCAAGGTTGGCACCCGCGTGATCGTCATCTGAGCTTCGGCAGGCGGTGAGGCACGTTCCTCGCCGCCTGCCCTGCATTTTCAGGGTTTCTTTACCTTGAATTCCCCCTCAAATCGATTAGCCTTGCCAGCGATCTTGCCTAGAGGGGAATTGAAATGAAGAAATTGTCACTGCTCGCGACGGCTTTCGCCGTGGCGATGTCCAGTATGGTGGCCGTTGCCAGCGCCGAGCCCGTGATGACGGCGACCGATGCCGTTCGGGGCGTCAAGCATACGCAGCAGATGAAGCCACAGTTCAAGAAGCGCGTCGTCCGCCTGGTCACCGACGAGGCACCCGGCACCGTCATCGTCGATACGACAAACAAGTATCTCTATCTCGTCGAAGGCCGCAACAAGGCGACCCGCTACGGCATCGGCGTCGGCCGCGAAGGCTTCGGCTGGTCGGGCGTGGTGAAGATCGGCCGCAAGGCGGAATGGCCTACCTGGACCCCGCCGGCCGAGATGCGCGCCCGCGAAGCCCGCGCCGGCCACAACCTGCCGGCCGTTCAGCCCGGCGGCCCAGACAATCCCCTCGGTGCGCGCGCCATGTATCTCTACCAGGGCGGCCGCGACACGATCTTCCGCATCCACGGCACCAACCAGCCATGGACGATCGGTCTCAACCTGTCGTCAGGCTGCATCCGCATGGTCAACGACGACGTTGCCGATCTCTATAGCCGCGTTCCCGTCGGTACCAAGGTGATCGTCGTCGGCCCCGGCAACAAACAGGGCAACGTCGCGTTCCAGGATCGCGGCATCGACGTGCTGCGCACGATCTTCGGCGGCTGATCGCCGGCGGACCTGATTTGAAAACAAAGGCGGCTGGCTTGCCGGCCGCCTATTTCGAGCCGCAGCTGACCTTGCCGCTCAGAACCAGCGGTTTTTCGCCGCCATCAACCGTCAGATCGTAGACGCCGGAGAAAGCCGTCGCGCCATTGCGCTGTTCGGCGGAGACCACGAGATTGACCGTCTGGCCGCCTGCCGCCTTGCCACCATCGTAGAGAACCTCGACCCTGAGCTCGCCATCATGCGACCAGCGATTGGTAAGGCTGTCGGAATCGAGCGTGATGCGGCCAAGCGGCTGCGGCGCGGTTTCGTTCTTCAGGATCAGGGCGCCGCGGAAGTGATTGAGTTCGTGGCCAGGTGCTGCCTTGAAGCCGCTTTCGACCGTGAAACGAACGCCCTTGTCGTCGGCGGAACAGAAGAAGCGGCTGTCGGCGTGTGCCATCTGTGCGGCGCCAAGAAAAGCGGTGAGCGCCAGGATGAAACGATGCATTGCTATGCTCCATGTGCGACCGGGAAATCCGGCCGTTCTGCAGTGTATCCGGCAGCGCAGGCCGACGAGGACACTCCAGGCTTTTGTTTTGACGCACTTCCACGAGACCGCCCGGCGGTTCTCCCGGAATCAACCTAAGCTAGCGTCAAACCCTTAAATTTCTCTGGCCGCTAAATTTCCTTCCCTTGAATTTCTTACCCGTAAGTTCCTCCGGCGTCCTGTTATCATGGCCCCGTTAGCCAGCGCGCCTATCGCGCCAGATCCAGATAGGCGCTGGCCACCATCGCATCGATATCGGCGGGCACCGGCACGATGCAGGCTTCGGGGCCAACGCCACGCCTTGCCACGCGTTCGAGGCAGCGGACCTGCAGGGTGAAGCCGAGATCCATGGATTCCACCGAGTTGCCGAGCGGTCGCGGGCCGGCGAGGTTGGCCATGTGGCCGCCGCCGAGGATGTGGATGGCGCGGCCGTCCTTCAGATTGAGCGTCTCGATGCTGTCTGTCTGGTAACGATCGATGGCGACGACATCGGGATGGGCGCGGAAGGCGGCGACGTCGATCTCGTTGGGGAAGTGGCCACCGTTCAAGAGAATGGCGCCGTGCTTGATCAGCGGCAGATCGTTTGCGGTAATTATATCGGAGTGGCCGGTGACGGTGATCAGCACGTCGGCGGAGCGGATGGCGTCATCACGCAGCGGCGTCAGGAAACCGTCGAGATGGGCTTCCAGCGTGGTGACCGGGTCGATGTCGACAACGCTGACCTGGCTGAAGGCATTGCGGAAGCAGACCGCCGTGCCCTTGCCGCAGGCGCCATAGCCGAACACGGTGACACGCTTGCCGTTGGTGGAGCGATTGGTGAAGCGCATATAGCTTTCGAACAGGCTCTGGCCGACTGCATGTTTGTTTTCGGCGAACTGCTTGATCGGGCTGTCGTTGATCACGAGGATCGGCATCGCCAGCCGCTCACGCAGCGGCAGCAACCGGGTGCGGCCGGAGGTGGTTTCCTCGGTGCCGCCGAGCAGATTGGCGTAGGGTCGGTCGGCCGCGATGGCGAAGAGATCGCCGCCATTGTCAAGCAGCAGGTCGGGCTTTTCGGCGACCACGGCCTCGAGGCTCTGGTGATGGGCGACGGGATCGGTGGTCTGTGTGGCGAATACGGTCATGCCCTCAGCGCGCAGGCACTCGACCGTCGCCGGCTGGGTGCTGTTGAGGTTGCCGGTGCAGACCAGACGGGCGCCGCCGGCGGCAAGCGTCATCAGCAGCGCCACGGTCTTCGGTTCCAGATGAATGCCGGTGCCGATGGTCAGTCCCTCGAAGGGTCTGGTGTGCCGGAACTCTTCGGCGGTTGCCTGCAGCAGCCGGCAGCTGCTGCCGATCCAGTCGATGCGCGTCTTGTCCGATGTCATGGTCCGTTCTCCTGGCTTTCGACGCATTGTTAGGCCGAATGACGGATAGCGGCCATGGACATATTTCTGCGAAAGACTCAGAAAAACTTCTCATGCGATTCGCCGGATACACCTGTGGCACCAGGGATTTTGGCCCGAAACAGGCTCTTTCGGACCTTAGCCGGCAATGTTTTTTGTGGAGAAGCGACGCAGAATCGCCACTGTCGCTATCTATCTGTCCTCAGCCCAATGGCGTCATTGATTAAGACGAAAGTCGAGATCATATTAAAAGGCGTCAGACGTGACGGAAATAGAGCATTCGGTGACGGTTTCCTTAAACCGAAACCGAAACGAAAGGCTCTATTGATAATATCCAGTCCGAACCGAAACAAAATGGCACACATGGATCGCGCAAGCTTTCCATGAGACACTAATATACGCAAACGACCGATAAAGGTGACCCGACCGTTGACCCTACTCGCCCGCCTCGCCTCCGACGTACAGCTGATGTTCCGGCGCCCTCCGCGCCAGCAGTATGCTGCGCTCTGCTATCGGGTGAAGGGCAAGAGCGGCGCTGTCGAGGTTCTGCTGCTGACCAGCCGCGACACCGGCCGCTGGGTGATCCCCAAGGGCTGGCCGATGGACGGCAAGACGGCCTACGAGGTCGCCGCCCGCGAGGCCTACGAAGAGGCCGGCGTGCGCGGCACGGTGGAGAGCGCCACGATCGGCTGCTACCACTATCCGAAGGTGCTGAAGAACGGGCTGAAGGTGACCTGCAAGGTGCAGGTCTATGTGCTCGAGGTCTCGACCGTCGCCAAGAACTTCAAGGAAAAGGGCGAGCGCAAGTTCGACTGGGTCTCCTGCGACGAGGCGGCAAAGCGGGTGAACGAGCCCGAGCTGCGCGACCTGTTCCTGCTGTTCAAGCGCCGTATGGCGCATCCCGAGGCAAGCGCGCAGATGCAAATTCCAGCTGAGTGAATCCTGCCATCTTGCGCTGCTACAACCAGCGGCGCTAAAGCAGGATCCAGTCACAAGGAACAGCATGCCCGAACGCCCAACCACGCTCACCAAACGAACGCTCGACAAGGATCTCGACAAGCTCACGCAGGTCGAGGACGCGTCGAAATACGTCTCGCGCAAGCTGGTGGCGCCGGGGATCGGCTTCGTGTTCCTCGGCCTCGCCATGCTGTTTGCGGCGGTCTACGTGTTCGACCGGCCGGGCGCCGGCCTGGTGATCGCGGCGGCAGCGCTTGCCGCCTACATGGCCATGAACATCGGCGCCAACGACGTCACCAACAATGTCGGCGCGGCGGTCGGTGCGCGCGCCATGACCATGGGCCAGGCGCTTGTTATCGCCGCGATCTTCGAGATCCTCGGGGCGACGATCGCGGGCGGCGCGGTGGTCAAGACCATATCGTCGAGCATTCTCGACGCATCGCAGATCCCGGCGGGCATGCTGGCCTGGATCATGATGGCGGCGCTGATGGCGGCGGCATTGTGGATCAACCTTGCGACGTGGCTGAACGCTCCCGTTTCGACCACCCACTCGATCGTCGGCGCGGTGATCGGCGCGGGCGTCGGCGCCATGGGGACAGGTCCGGTCAACTGGAAGGTGATGATCGAGATCACCTCCAGCTGGGTGACCTCACCGCTGATCGCCGGCGTGATCGCCGCCGGCATGCTCTATTTCGTCAAGACGACGATCATTTACCGCGTGGACAAGATCGCGTCGGCGAAGCGCTGGGTGCCGGTCCTGATCGCGCTGATGGTCGGCAGCTTTACCGCCTACATGATCCTGCAGCTGGAAGCCGCCAACGCGTTCTCATCATGGACGATCGTGCTGCTCGGCATGGCTGCCGGCCTGGTGGGCTGGCTGGTCGCCCGCCCGCTGGTGCACAGGCGCGCCGAGGGACTGGAGAACCGCAACAGTTCACTGCGCGTGCTGTTCCAGCTGCCGCTGATCGGATCGGCGGCGCTGCTCTCCTTCGCGCACGGCGCCAACGACGTGTCGAACGCTGTTGGACCTCTCTCGGCGATCGTGCGCGTGACGTTCGGGCTGCCGCTCGGCTCCTATGCCGTTGCGGGCCCACCGCTGTGGGTTATGCTGATCGGCGCGTTCGGCATCTCCGTCGGGTTGCTGCTTTTCGGGCCGCGCCTGATCCGCCTCGTCGGCGAGCAGATCACCAAGCTCAACCCGATGCGGGCCTATTGCGTGGCGATGGCCACGGCGTTCACCGTCATCGTCGCCTCCTGGTTCGGGCTCCCCGTCAGTACGACGCATATCGCCGTCGGCGCCGTGTTCGGTGTCGGCTTCTTCCGCGAGTGGTACACCCGCAACTCCAAGCGCCGGATCGAATACATGCGCCGCAAGGCGGAGGTGTGGATGATTGAGGAGCCCGACGATCCGAACACCTACGAGGTGCGCCGGCGTCGTCTGGTGCGCCGCTCGCATTTCATGACGATCATCGCCGCCTGGGTCATCACCGTGCCCGCGTCGGCCACGCTTGCCGCCGTGCTCTATTGGGCTATGGTCGCGCTCTTCGTTTGAATGGGATAGATTTCGATGCGCGCCAATTTCAAAATGCAACGGCTGTTCATCGCCGCGCCGCTTTCCAAGGGCATTGCGGCGGAGGCGACGCCGGATCAGTACAACTACCTCGCCAACGTGCTGCGCATGGCCGATGGCGCCGAGATCCTAGTGTTAAACGGCCGTGACGGCGAATGGAAGGCCACCCTCTCCTTCCCGACGCGAAAGCGCATCATGATCGTGCCGGCGGAGCAGACGCGGCCACAACCCGCGCCTTCGGACCTGCAGTACCTGTTCGCGCCGCTGAAAGTCGGGCGGCTGGATTATCTCGTGCAGAAGGCGGTGGAGATGGGGGCCGGACTGCTGCAGCCGGTCATGACCCAGCATGTGCAGGGCAAGATCAGCAATCTCGACAAGCTGCGCGCCAATGTCATCGAGGCGGCCGAGCAATGCGGCATTCTCGGCATTCCCGCGGTTGCCGAACCGGTGCGGCTTTTCGACATGCTGGACCAATGGCCGAGCGACCGGCGGATCATCTATTGCGACGAGGGCGACGCCGGGCAGAACCCTCTGCCGATCCTGTCCGAAATCAAAGAGCGTAAGCTGGCGCTGCTTGTCGGCCCCGAAGGCGGGTTTTCTGAGGAGGAACGGGCGCGTCTGCGCAGCCTCGATTTCGTCACCGCGATCCCGCTGGGTCCAAGAATTCTGCGCGCCGATACCGCCGCCGTTGCCGCAATGGCGGTGATACAGGCTGCGATCGGCGACTGGAACCAATAGTCGCGTGGGCAACAAGCCACACATGCTGGTATTTTTTTGATGGGCCGTTGAAACAATTTCACTTGCAACATACCTGCCAGCGGTCCTAATCACCCTTCCTACTGTCCGGATACTTCCGGGCGTTTCCCGAATACAGGTTACTTGAATGGCTCGCGACACTACCGACCAGACACCGCTCTCTTCGGTTCAGGAGCTGACCGATTATCTCGCGGCGGGAAACAAGCCGGAAGAGAAGTTCCGTATCGGCACCGAACACGAGAAGTTCGCCTTCTTCCGCGCCGACAACAGCCCGGTCCCGTACGCCGGTGAGAACAGCATTTCTGGGCTGCTGAAGGGTCTTCAGAAGAAGAGCGGCTGGGAGCCTATTCTCGACGGCGAGAACATCATCGGTCTCGCCGAGCAGTCCGGCATGGGCGCGATTTCGATCGAGCCAGGCGGGCAGTTTGAGCTGTCGGGCGCGCCGCTCGAAACCATCCACCAGACCTGCAAGGAATCCAACGCGCATCTTGCCGCCGTGCGCGAGATCGCCGAGCCGATGGGTATCCGCTTCCTCGGCATCGGCGGCAGCCCGAAGTGGACGCTGGCCGAGACGCCCGTGATGCCGAAGTCGCGCTATGGCATCATGAGCCGCTACATGCCGAAGGTCGGCACGCAGGGCCTCGACATGATGTACCGCACCTGCACGATTCAGGTGAATCTCGACTTCTCCTCGGAGGCCGACATGCGCAAGAAGATGCGCGTGTCGATGAAGCTGCAGTCGCTGGCAACCGCGCTGTTCGCCTCCTCGCCGTTCACCGAAGGCAAGCTCAACGGCCTGCAGTCCTGGCGCGGCGATATCTGGCGCGACACCGACAACAACCGCTCCGGCCTACTCGACTTCACCTTCCGCGACGACTTCGGCTTCCACGACTATGTCGAATGGGCGCTCGACGTGCCGATGTATTTCATCGTGCGCGACAACCGATACCACGACTGTACCCACGTCACCTTCCGCCAGTTCATGAACGGCGCGCTGAAGGGCGAAGTGGCGGAATGGGAGCCCAACATGGGCGACTGGACCAACCACCTCTCGACGCTGTTCCCCGACGTCCGGCTGAAGCGCTTCCTCGAGATGCGCGGCGCCGATGGCGGACCATGGCGCCGCATCTGCGCGCTGCCGGCCTTCTGGGTCGGGCTGCTCTATGACGAGAGCGCGCTCGAGGCCGCCGACCAGCTGACCAAAGACTGGGGCTTCGACGAGGTCAACGCGCTGCGTAACGCGGTGCCGGCCGAAGGGCTGAAGGCACAGTTCCGCGGGCACGACCTGTTCGAGACCGCGCGCGACGTGCTCGCCGTCTCCAAGGCCGGCCTCAAGGCGCGCGGCAAGCTCAACAGCGAAGGCCAGGACGAGACGATCTTCCTGTCGCCGCTCGACGAGGTGATGGCCAAGAAGGCGACGCTCGCCGACGATCTCCTGTCGCTCTATAACGGGCGCTGGAACGGTTCGGTCGAGCCAGTGTTCGAAGAATACCAGTACTAAACCTTCCGCAAAAAGCGGTTTGCGCATTCCTTTTTCCGGCTATAGTGACGCGGTAGCGCGTCGCGAACCGGGGAAAGGGATTTTCCATGCTGCCACTCTTCGACATGATGATGCAGGCGCAGAACGGCGCGGCGATGGACGCGATCTCCAAGCAGTTCAATCTGGCGCAAGAGCAGGCGACTCAAGCGATGGCGGCGCTGATGCCGGCATTTTCGGCGGGCCTGAAGCGCAGCACCGATAACCCCTACGACTTCATGGGCCTGATGCAGGCGGTCGCTTCCGGCAACTACGCCAAGTATTTCGAGGACATGGGCAAGGCCTTCACGCCGCAGGGGATCGCCGACGGCAACAACATTCTCGGGCAGTTGTTCGGCTCCAAGGACGTCTCGCGGGCGGTGGCCGCTCAGGCGGCGCAGATGACCGGGATCGGCCAGGAGATCTACAAGCAGATGCTGCCCGTGATGGCCGGCACGCTGATGGGCGGGCTGTTCAAGCAATCGATGGGGCAGATGAACGCGCCGGTCAATCCGTTCGTCAACACGGCGATGGGCGACAGCATCCAGCAATGGCTGCAGGCGACCGGCTTCGCGCCGAAGCAGGCACCGGCGCCGCAGCCGAGCATCTTCGACAATCCATTTACGCAGGCGATGCAGCTGATGTTCAGCGCACCGAAGCCGGCTCCCGAGGCACCGGCCGCCAATCCGTTTTTCGACAATCCCTTCGCCAAGGCGTTTCAGGAAATGATGGGCAACCTCGGGCAGTCCGTCGCGCCCAAGCCTGCCGAAGCTCCGAAGACCGAAGAGAAGCAGCCGGCTGCCGGCTACATGGACATGCTGAACACGATGTTCGACAGCGGCCTGGAAGCGCAGAAGGGCTATCAGAAGAACATGGAAGCGATCTTCGAGACCTACATGCCGAAAGCGCCAGCCTCCCCCTCGCCCAAACCGTAATCGCAACAATAACATGGGCATAAAAAAACCCGGTGACGACTGGGAAGTCGGGCACCGGGCAAGAGGCAGGGTTATTGGCTATCACCCTGCGGGGAAAACGGGTCGGGTCCTAAGTCTTGCGGGACCGTGAGAGATCATTGCGGCCGCGATTGCGCGCGGACCGCGTCAGCTGATCCGAGGGATCCTCGAAGAAGGTGGATGCCAGGAAGGCGGAGGTCAGGTCCGCCCTGGTCAGGCCGATATCCTTCAGCTGATTGTCGTCGAGCTCGTGCAGCGCGTTGATCTCCATACGATTGCGAAACACGCGCAGTACGGATGCCAGCGTTGCGAAACCTGCGACGAGGCGCTGGGACAGCGTCAGGGTCGCGGGGCTGCAGTCGAGTTCCAATATCCGGTCTGTCGTGCGCATGGGATCATCCTTTCATTGGCGCGCAACAACCCACCCTCGCCGCGAGATCATCGGGCAAGAAGCAAGTTGAAATCCGAGCGGACAGGCAGGTTTGCCGGTCCATCACTTTGATTGATTTGCACCCACAAGATGTCAAACGGCTATTGATCAGTCCAACGAATGTTTCTAATGATTATCATCAGAGATCGTTATAGGTGGGAACCATGGCCGCGCCTCTTGATATTGACCAGCTGCAGACCTTCATCGCGATTATCGACTCCGGCAGCTTCACCAAGGCCGCCGACCGGGTCTACAAGACGCAATCGGCCGTCTCCATGCAGATGCGCCGGCTCGAGGAGCGCATCGGCAAGCAGCTGTTCATCAAGGATGGGCGCGGCAACCGGATGACGGTCGAGGGCGAGAAGCTGCTCAATTATGCGCGGCGCATCATCCGCCTCAACAACGAAGCGATCGCCGCCTTCGACGACAATCGTCTCGAGGGAACGCTCAGGATCGGCACGCCCGACGACTATGCCGACCGCTACATGCCTGAAATCATCGGCCGTTTCGCCAAGACGCACCCGAATGTCGAGCTCTACATCGTCTGCGAGCCTTCGGTGGACCTTGCCGAGCGCATGCATCGCGGCGAGCTGGATATCGCGCTCGTCACCCACAATCCGCGCGAGCGCATGTCGGATGTGGTCAGAACCGAGCCGCTCTGCTGGGTCGGTTCGGCCAACCATCCGATCCGTGACGACGCACCTGTCCCCTTGGCCGTCGGGCGACGCGACTGCCCGTGGCGGCAGGTGTCGTGTGCGGCGCTCGATGCGGTCGGGCGCGAGCACCAGATCCTGTTCACCAGCTGGTCGTGCACCGTCATCGCGGCCGCGGTTCTCTCCGGCCTCGCCGTCTCGGTGATGCCGGAATCGGCTTTGCGTACCGGCATGAAGGTGCTGACCCAGGCCGACGGCTTCCCGGCACTGCCGCCGGTGCAGATCGGCATCATGAAGCGGCCGGGCGTTTCGATCTCGCTGATGAACGCCATCACCGCCCACATCACCGCCTGCCTCGACAACATCACACCCGCTGTCGTCGACGACAATCTGGACGCGGATGTGAAGGGCAACTATGTCAGAGCGCAGCCGCGGCTGAAGATCGCCAACACCGTCACCAGCTGGTAGACCTCAGGCAGGCAAACGGTCGAGTGCCGGCGCCGGAGCGAAGAAGGATGTGCGGATAACGCGTTTCCATTCTTCTAGAACGCGAGCGGCCAGGCATGGTTCGCTGGTCACCGCCAGCCGCACCGATGAGCCGATCAGGTGGCTGAAGAGATAGGTGCGCGCTTCCATATCGACGGCATCGAGGTCCGGCGCGATGCGGCGGACGGTGTCGCGAAAGATGGCGGCAATGCGGGTGTTATGCTCGATGTTCAGCTGCGCGAGGTCCTGATCCGTTTCGGTTCCCAGCCAGATTCCGAGGCGCGCGGCGTTGCTGCGGTAATCCTCGTAATACCAGTCAACCGTCGCTTCCAGCACATCGACCACCTGCGCGGCCGACTGGACCGACGCGAAGGCATCGGCAACGCGGGCGCGGATCGCGATCGAATGGCGGTCGAACAGCGCTTTGACGACTGCCGCCTTTTCGGGGAAATACTGATAGACGGAGCCGATCGGCACCTTGGCGGCGGCGGCCAGTTCGGTCATGCGCATGGCGCCGACACCCTTTTCGGCGATCAGCTGGGCGGCCGCCGACAGGATCATGTCGAGCCTCTGGATGCTGCGCTCCTGTTTCGGTTTGCGGCGCAAGCCTATGCGATCCAAGCTCCCGACAGTCATGTCGTTCCCCATCCTTTTTTCGCCGACCGGCAATGTCCCAAACCGGCCCTTTTGGCGGATATGACATGCGGGCCTTCATGAGGCGTAAACGGGAAAGCTTGTATTTTATCGACCGGCGAAAGCTCAACCAAACCGGGGCGATACACCCCGATTTGGTCAGTTTCAGAGGGTAAATTTACTCTGCTGCAGCAGGCTGTGCGCTGATCGTGTCGACCTTGTAGCCGTGCTGCTTTTCAAGCGCCGCCCGAACACCCTGCTCGTAGTCGACATGGATGCGCTTGAAGTGGCCCAGCTGACGTTCGATGATCGCGCCGGGAACGCCTCCCATCGCGGCCGCGATGTTGGAGAACAGCCGCTCCTTCTGCCCGGCATCGAACAGATTGAACAGCGCCGTGACCTGGCCGTAGTCGTCGTTTCCGTCGCGGTGATTGTAGCGGGCGACGTCACCTTCGACCTTCAGCGGCGGCTCCTTGGCGGAGGCGTCCTCGAACGGGCTGCCGCCGACCGTGTTGGGCTCGTAGTAGGCGTCGGGGTTGCCGGTACGGATGCCGCCATACGTGTTCATCTGGCCATCGCGGTGATAGTGATGAACCGGACATTTCGGCTGGTTGACCGGGATGTTCTCGTAGTGTGTGCCGAGACGGTAGCGGTGGGCGTCGGCGTAGGAGAAGACGCGGGCCTGCAGCATCTTGTCTGGTGAGTGGCTGATACCGGGGATGACGTTCGACGGCGAGAAGGCGGCCTGCTCGATCTCGGCGAAGTAGTTCTCGGCGTTGCGGTTGAGCTCCATGGTACCGATGTCGATCGGCGGAAACTCGCCATGCGGCCAGACCTTGGTGAGGTCGAACGGGTTATACGACGTCTGCTCGGCCTGCGCTTCGGTCATGATCTGGACCTGCACCTTCCAGCGCGGGAAGACACCCTTCTCGATGCCGCCGAACAGCGCTTCCTGGTAGCTCTCGCGGGTCTTTCCGATCAGGTTTTCACCTTCGGCATTGGTGTAGTGCTTGTGGCCCTGCTCGGTCTTGAAGTGGAACTTCACCCAGTAGCGCTCACCGGCATCGTTCCAGAACGAATAGGTGTGCGAGCCGTAGCCGTTCATGTGCATCGGGTCGATCGGCAGGCCGCGATCCGACATCAGGATGGTGACCTGATGCAGGCTTTCCGGCGACAGCGACCAGAAGTCCCACATCGCCGTTGCCGAGCGCAGGTTGGTTTTCGGGTGACGCTTCTGGGTGTGGATGAAATCCGGGAACTTCAGGGGATCGCGGACGAAGAAAACAGGCGTGTTGTTGCCGACCAGATCCCAGTTGCCTTCGTCGGTGTAGAATTTCAGCGCGAAGCCGCGCACGTCGCGCTCGGCGTCGGCGGCGCCCATTTCACCAGCAACGGTGGAGAAGCGGGCAAGCATGGGCGTCGAGGCGCCCGGCTGAAGACACTTGGCCTTCGTGTATTTGGAAATATCGCCTGTGATCGTCAGGGTACCGAAGGCGCCCCAGCCCTTGGCGTGGACGACGCGTTCGGGGATACGCTCACGGTTCTGATGGGCGAGCTTCTCGAGCAGCTGGTAGTCCTGCAACATGACGCCGCCGCGCGGGCCTGCCGTGATCGAGTTCTGATTGTCTGGAACTGGCGAACCAGCCGTCGTCGTCATAGTCGGGCGATCGGACATGAAATCCTCCTTGATGAATTGGGTCTGCGAAGCTTCCTCTGCTTCCGACCCGGTTGTTGTCCCATTGACCTTTGATAATTTCCAATCGTATTTATTGTATAATTCGATCGGAAAAACCTATCATGCTGACATTTCGACAAATGCGCTATTTCGATGCGCTGGCCACAACCCGGCACTTCGGCCGGGCGGCGGAGCTGGTGCACATCAGCCAGCCGGCGCTCTCGGCCCAGATCATGGATATGGAAGAGTATCTGGGCGCCAAGCTGGTGGAGCGGACGCGGCAGAATACCATCCTGACGCCGAAGGGCGAAGAGGTTCTCCATCACGTCCGCCAGATCCTGCACCAGGTCGACCTGTTGGAGCAGACGGCGCGCAAGGGCGGCGGCACGCTGGAGGGGCTGATCCGCATCGGCATCATTCCGACGGTGGCGCCCTATTTGGTGCCGCAGTTCATTCCACATCTGCGCAAGACCTATCCCGAGGTCGAGGTGGAATTGCGCGAGGCGGTGACGGACCGGCTGATCGCCGATCTTTCGGCGGGCAAGCTCGACGCGGTCATCGCCGCGCTGCCGCTCGACGTCGACGGCATCCAGACGCGGCCGCTGTTTGCTGACCGGTTCTTCATGGCGGTGGCCGAGAATGGCGACCATGTGCTGATGTCGCCGCTGACGGAACACGAGGTGAATGTCGACCGGCTGCTTCTGCTCGAAGAGGGGCACTGCCTGCGCGACCAGGCGCTGGCGGTGTGCAGCACCAGCAAGCGCAGCCTCGTCAATTTCGGCGCGACGTCCATGGCGACGCTGCTGCAGATGGTGTCGCACGACATGGGAATGACGCTGATCCCCGAGATGGCGATATCAACCGAAACCAGCCGCAACACGATCCGCATCGTGCCCTTCGCCGCGCCGCAGCCGGCGCGCGAGATCGGGCTTGCGTGGCGGCGCAGCAATCATCGTGGCAAGGAGATGGAAGCGCTGGCGGAGGCGATCATCGCGGTCGCTCCGGCCCCATATGTGTCTGCTGCCTGATCAGGCGTCAGCCGTTCGGGAACATCATCCAGACGGCGAGCCAGGCCCACATGGCGCCGAGCACGACATAGCCGGCTGCGAACAGCGGGCTGCGATAGCGCAGGTCGTTGCTGGTGACATGGACATAGGCGTGGGCGTAGCGCAAGGCGACGAAGATCCAGGCCAGCACCAGCGCGATCAGGTTGTCGGCCTCGGTCATGTAGAGCAGGATGCAGCAGGCGTAGAACAGCACCGGCAGTTCGTACTGGTTGGCGAGGTTGTTCCTGACCACCAGGCTTTCGGCCGGCTCGTCGCGGTTCTCGCGGAACGCCGAAGACTTGACCTTGCCCGCCTTGACCATTTTCTGGCGGCGCAGACCGAGCAGCATGTAGAGGATATAGACCAGGGCGGCATGGGCGATGATCGGCCAGAACATCTCATAGCCTGTCATTCCGGTCATAGGGTCTTCCTCACTGCTGCTTCTGCGTTGTGGGCAGAGCTTTAGAGGAAAAAACCCGGGCTTTCCAGTGCGATGCCGGGCTAAACCGTGTCACGATCGACAGGTGGCACCAGGCGGTAGACGGCGAAACGCAGGATGACGATCAGGCAGATGGTGAAGCTGGTGAACTTCACGCTCGACGCCCAGGGCAGGATGGCCTCGGAGACGCTCCATTCGGGGCCGCCGCCGAAGAGATTGATGGTCAGGATGTTTTCGAGATAGTCGGAGAAGCCATAGATGAACGGCAGGGCGTAGACCGCCACGATCAGACATGGGTGCATCGGCCGGTTGAAGAAACGACCGGCGAAGCGAAGCTTGAGCAGCACCGCGAAAAGCAGTCCGGCCAACACCAGTGGCAGAATCAGCTCGGGGCCGCGGTGCATGGCGACCAGCAGATCGCGGGCATCAGGCCTGCGCTCCAGCAGGCCGCGCATGGCGTCGATATCACCTGAGGTGTAGCGGCCCAGCCGGGCCTCGAGCATGGTCGTATGCGTCAGACCGGAGAACGGCAGAATATAGCCGAACAGCATCCACAGGAAGACGCCGAGGCAGACGGCCGCGAGCAGCGCGACGCCCCAATTCGGGATACGGCTGCTCGCGTCGGTCATCAGGCGCCGGAACCCGGATAGTTCGGGCTTTCGCGGGTGATGGTCACGTCGTGCGGATGGCTTTCGCGCAGGCCGGCGCCGGAGATGCGCACGAAGGTGGCACGCTCCTGGAACTCCTTGAGGTCCTTGCCGCCGACATAGCCCATGGCTGCCTTGAGGCCGCCGGCGAGCTGGTGGATGACGCCGGAAACAGGGCCCTTGTAGGGAACCTGGCCTTCGATGCCTTCCGGCACCAGCTTCAGCGTGTCGCGCACTTCCGCCTGGAAGTAGCGGTCCGCAGAGCCGCGGGCCATGGCGCCGACGGAGCCCATGCCGCGATAGGCTTTGAAGGAGCGGCCCTGGTAGAGGTAGACTTCGCCCGGGCTTTCGTCAGTGCCGGCGAGCAGCGAGCCGATCATCACGGCCGATGCGCCAGAGGCGATGGCCTTGGCGACGTCGCCGGAGAACTTGATGCCACCATCGGCGATGACGGGAATGTCCTGCGCCTGGGCTGCCTCGACGGCCGACATGATGGCGGCCAGCTGCGGCACGCCGACGCCGGCGACGATGCGGGTGGTGCAGATCGAGCCCGGGCCGATCCCGACCTTGACGGCATCCGCACCGGCATCGATCAGTGCCTTTGTGCCGCTGGCGGTGGCGACGTTGCCGGCCATGATGCGCACCGAGTTGGAGAGCTTCTTGACGCGGGTGACCGCTTCGAGGACGCGGGCCGAATGGCCGTGGGCGGTATCGACGACGAGAAGATCGACGCCGGCTTCGATCAGGCGTTCGGCGCGCTCAAAACCGTCCTCACCGACGCCGATGGCGGCGGCTGCGCGCAGGCGGCCCTGCACGTCCTTGGAGGCGTTCGGGTTGAGCTGCGACTTCTCGATGTCCTTGACGGTGATCAGGCCGACGCAACGGCCTTCGCTATCAACCACCAGCAGCTTCTCGATGCGGTTGGTGTGCAGCAGGCGCTTGGCTTCCTGCTGGTCGACGTTTTCCTTGACTGTGATGAGGCCCTGATGGGTCATCAGCTCATGGATCTTCTGGCTCGGATCGGAGGCGAAGCGGACGTCGCGGTTGGTGAGGATGCCGACGAGGCGACCGGACTTCTCGACGACGGGAATGCCGGAGATGTGGTAGGTCTTCATCAGGCCGAGCGCATCGGCGAGCGTGGCGTCGGGGCCGATGGTGACGGGATTGACCACCATGCCGCTTTCGAACTTCTTCACCTGGCGAACCTGTTCGGCCTGCTCGATCGGCGTCAGGTTCTTGTGGATGACGCCGAGGCCGCCGGCCTGGGCCATGGCGATCGCCAGTCGGCTTTCGGTGACGGTGTCCATGGCGGACGAGATGATCGGGATGTTCAGTTCGAAATCGGTGGCGATGCGCGTCGCGACGCTGGTCTGGCCCGGCAGAACCTCGGAGTGACCTGGCTGCAGCAGCACGTCGTCAAAGGTGAGAGCGTCTAAACCGGTCGGCGTTTCAATGATGCGAGCCATTGCCAATTCCTTATGAACGAAAAATGCACCCTCACCCGGAACGACTTATCCGCACCGGCGATGTGTAAGGTTGCTTTGGAAGTTGACGAGGGCTGCTACCACGTCCATGGCGTTAAGGGAATAGTAAAAAAATGTGGCGGGTGATGGGTGGGGCAGGAGTGCAGTTGGCGCACCCTTTCTCGCCTCCCGTATGCCGAAAGCACGCCGGCTACCGTTTCGCCCTTCCCTCCCCACACCCTCATTCCTGTGCTTGTCACAGGAATCCAGCGCATTCAAGTCTTTGAATGCAAAAGACTCTTTTCACGTCGCAGACGCGCCGTGGCTGGATTCCTGTGACAAGCACAGGAACGAGGGAGGAGAGTATGGAGCGCTCTCCCTTTCAAAAACATCTCCCCAAAAACACCACAAGCCCGACGTGGCCGCCGGGCTTGGAATGGCTGCCATGCAGCGAGATCAGAGGTCGAACTGGTAGGTCTTGGGCACGAAGCGGTAGCCGCTTTCGTAGACTTCGGCGAAACCCACGGCCGGGAACGGCATGTGGTAGCCGATGAACGGGACCTTGTCCGATGCAATCATGTCGAACACCTTCTTGCGGGTCGCAGCCGCCTGCGCCTTGTCCATGTCGAAGCGGACTTCCCAGGTGGGGTTCTGCAGCGACAGGATATAGTGGTTGGCGGTATCGCCGGTGGCGATCAGCCGCTTGCCGTCCGATTCGATGTTGAAGATCATGTGACCGGGGGTATGGCCCGGCGCCAGCATGGCGGTCATGCCTGATACCACTGCGTCGCCCTCACCGATGAAGGTGATCTTTTCGGCAAGCGGCGCGACATTGGCGAGCACCGCCTTGTGGCCGCCTTCGGCCGGCGTGCCCTCGCGGGCCTTGTCGGTCCAGAAGTCGTATTCGGTCTTGCCGGCGACGTAGCGGGCCTTGGCGAAGGCCGGCTTGCCGCCTTCCATCAGGCCGCCGATATGATCGCCGTGCAGATGGGTCAGCGCCACGATGGTGATGTCGTCGGCTGAGTAACCGGCGGCCTTGAGACCGGCGGCGAGCTGGCCGGTGCCCTTGGCGCGGCCGTTTTCACCGAAACCGGTATCGACGAGAATGACTTCGGAGCCGGTGTCGATGACGAAGGGCGCATAGCTGTTGACGAACTTGTCCGTCGGCAGGAAATTCTGCGCCAGCAGCGCCTGCACCGTTTCGGCCGGCTGATTGGTGCCGAAGGTTTCGTTCGGCTTCTCGACCACGCTCTTGCCATCCCTGATGACGGTGAACTTGTAGGAGCCGAGCTTGAACTGGGTGAATTCGGGCTGCGTCGTCGCATCCATCTTGGTGTTGTCTCCGGTTGCGGCCATTGCGGCCGTCTCTCTCAAAATCATCGGCGCCGCCAGAAGGCCAACGCCTGCGGCCACGAAAGTGCGCCTGTTCATCCCCATCGCCATATCCCATCCTTCCAATAACGTGCGGCATCGTCGCCGTACATTCCCCGTCGCCACGCGCAAATGGTTGCAGACCGTGACTTGCGGACCGCCACTCATTGCAATCCGCTGAAACGAACATATGTCAAATCCGGGCTTTGAAATGCCCGAGCCTTCAGTCTCACGCAGACGTGATGCATTCGTGTTGGCCGCGCCGATCGGGGGCTTGGCAGAGGACGATGCGAGGACTACAGAGCACTGGCTTTCCGAGACGCCTTCGCATGACCTTCGAGGCAATCCGCGCATGAACCGCATCGTTCCCCTGATCCTCGCCGTCGCGCTCTTCATGGAGCAGATGGACTCCACCGTCATTGCGACCGCCCTTCCCGCGATCGCCAACGACCTAGGTGTCAGTCCGATCACGCTGAAGCTGGCGCTGACCTCCTACATGGTGTCCTTGGCGGTGTTCATCCCGATCAGCGGCTGGATGGCCGACCGGTTCGGCGCCAAGCGGATCTTTCGCCTCGCCATCTGCGTCTTCGTCGTCGGCTCGATCTTCTGTGCGGCATCGTCCGGCCTTGTCGAATTCGTCTGCGCCCGCTTCCTGCAGGGCATCGGCGGCGCGATGATGACGCCGGTCGGCAGGCTGGTGCTGCTCAGGACCACCAAGCGCAGCGACCTCGTCTCTGCCATGGCGCTGCTCACCATTCCGGCGCTGGTCGGGCCGCTGGCCGGACCGCCGCTCGGCGGCTTCATCACCACCTATTTCACCTGGCACTGGATCTTCCTGATCAACGTGCCGGTCGGCGTCATCGGCGTTTGGCTGGCGACGATCTTCCTGCCCGAGGTGGAGGCGACGGCGCCGCCGAAGCTCGACGTCACCGGCTTCATCCTCACCTCGTTCGCGGCAGCCGGCGTGGTGTTCGGCCTGTCCGTCGTCAGCCTGCCGGCGCTGCCGCCGATCATCGGCATCACCGCCACCGCGATCGGCATCGTCTGCGGCGTGCTCTATGTCAGGCACGCGAAACACCACCCGGCGCCGATCCTCAATCTCAAGCTGTTCCGCAACCCGACCTTCCGGGCCTCGACGACCGGCGGCACGCTGTTTCGCATCTGTATCGGCGCCATGCCGTTCCTGACGCCACTGATGCTGCAGCTCGGTTTCGGGCTGACGCCGTTCCAATCCGGCCTGATCACCTTCGCCGGCGCGATCGGGGCGATCACCACCAAGTTCATGGCCCGGCGCGTGTTCGCCGCCGTCGGCTTCCGCTCGACGCTGTTGACCGCAGCCGGCGTGACGACTGTCGTGACGGTGACGACGGGCTTCTTCACCCCGGCGACGCCGCACCTCGTCATCATCCTGGTTCTGTTGATCGGTGGCTTCTCGCGCTCGTTCTTCTTCACCGGCGTCAATGCGCTGGCCTATGCCGATATCGACGACGCGCAGGCGAGCCAGGCCACATCGATGAGCTCGGTGATGCAGCAGATCAGCCTGGCGCTGGGCGTGGCCGTCGCCGCCGCGATCCTCGAGACCTCGATCTACATTCGCGGCGAAGCGCTGCAGGTGGCGGATTTCCACGTCGCCTTCTACGTCATCGCACTGCTGACCGTGGTGGCGACGATCCCGTTCATCAGGATGGACAAGTCGGCCGGTCAGCTGGTCTCCGGCCATCGCAACAAGCCGATCTCGGCGACCGTTCTCGAAGCCGAACAGCAGGCGGTGAAGTAGCAGCTATTCGCTATTCTGCTGCCGGCTCGGGCGCCTCGCAGACGGCGCTGAGCTTGTTGCCGTCAAGATCGCGGACATAGGCGGCATAGAAATTCGCATGGAACGGCCGTAGTCGCGGCTCGCCCTCGCTGATGCCGCCGGCGGCAATCGCCGCGGTATGGAAGGCATCGACCTCGGCCCGGGTTTCGGCGGCGAGCGCCACCATGGTGCCGTTGCCATTGGAAGCCCGGCGGTGGTTGAAAGGGGTGACCACCCACAGCCGACAGCGGATATCGCCATCGGCGGCGTAGCCGATTTCCTCTTCCGAATAGCGCTGTCGGCGGTAGCCGAGCACGGGCAGCACGACGTCGTAAAAACGCCGGGCCTCGTCGATGTCATTGGTTCCGAGAGTGACGTAAAGCAGCATTGAAATCCGCGGTCATTCCAGTCTTGTGAGTGTCATACTCCACCCGGAACGACCGAAAGATCAAGCCTCGGTTTCGGCAATCTGCGTTTTGCGGCCCTTGAAGCCCTTGGCGAGCAGGAACATCTCGACCGATTCGGCGCGCGAGGACGCCGGCTTGACGTGGACGACCTGCTTGAAATGCTGCTTCAGCATCGTCAGCAGCTCCTTTTCGGTGCCGCCCTGGAAGGTCTTGGCCAGGAAGTGGCCGCCTTCGCCAAGAACCTCGATGGCGAAATGCGCCGCGACTTCGCACAGATGCATCGTGCGTAGGTGATCGGTGCGGTGATGGCCCGTGGTCGGCGAGGCCATATCCGAGAGCACCACATCAGGCGTGCCGCCGACGGCCTCGATCAGCCTGGCCGGCGCCTCGGGATCGAGGAAGTCGAGCTGCAGGATGGTGACGCCGGGAAGCTGGGTCATCTCCAGGAAGTCGATGGCCGCGACGCGCACATCGTCATCGGTCGAGCCGGTGACCTTGGCGGCGATCTGCGACCAGCTGCCCGGGGCAGCACCGAGATCGATGATGCGGCGGGCGCCCTTGAGGATCTGGTGCTTCTCGTCGATCTCCAGCAGCTTGAACGCCGCGCGGGCGCGATAGCCCTCGAGCTGGGCGCGCTGCACATAGGGATCGTTGATGTGCCGCTGCAGCCACTGCCGCGACGACGACTTCATCTTCTTGTTCTTGACGCGCTGGCCGAGCTTGCGGCCGGTGCGGTTGCCCGCAATGGTTGGCTTGGTCATGCTGATCCCCTATTTGCCGCGTTGGCCGCGGCGGTGGCGATGGCGTCTCCAGACGCCGTCATCCGCCATCATGTCGGTGAGAAGGCCTTCCCTCAAGCCACGATCGGCAACGCGCATGCGCGAACTCGGCCAGCGGCGGCGAATGGCCTCGAGAATGGCGCAGCCGGCGAGCACCAGATCGGCGCGATCCGGCCCGATGCACGGGTTGGCGGCGCGGCTGGCGAAATCCCACGAGAGCAGCTTGGCCTGCATTGCCGAGACCTCGTCGTCCGACAGCCAGATGCCATCGACCTTGCGCCGGTCGTAGCGCGGCAGGTCGAGATGCACGCCGGCGAGCGTGGTCACGGTGCCCGATGTGCCGATCAGGTGAAAATCGCCTAGATGGCCGTCGTCGATCACAGGGCAATCGAACGACGACAGCATGCCCTCGACCTCCAGCACCATGCCTTCGAAGACATCGGGCGTGACATCGCGGCCGCCATGGCGCTCCGACAGCGTGACGACGCCGACGGGCAGCGAGGTCCAGTGGGTGATGTGATTGGCGAGGCGACTGAAGCGGGCGTCACCGATGCGGATGACGGCGATCTCGGACGAGCCGCCGCCGATATCGAAGAGCACGACCGAACGCGTCTCTCGCCCGACCAGCGACGAGCAGCCGGACACGGCAAGCCGCGCCTCGGTCTCGCGGTCGATGATCTCAAGCTCGAGACCGGTCTCGGCCACGACGCGCTGCAGGAATTCCTCGCCATTGCTCGCCTGGCGGCAGGCCTCGGTGGCGATCAGCCGCATGCGGCGGATCTCGCGGTTCTTCAGCTTGGAGGCGCAGACGCGCAGCGCCTCGACGGCACGATCCATCGCCTCGTCGGACAGACGGCCGCTGGCCGCCAGCCCCTCGCCCAAGCGGACGATGCGCGAGAAGGCGTCAACGACGCGGAACTGGCCCGGCCGCGTCGGCTGGGCGATCAGCAGGCGGCAATTGTTGGTGCCGAGGTCGAGCGCGGCGTAAAGCTCGTCCGGCCAAGGATGCGCGGAGGCCGGCTTCTGCTCGCGGTCGGCATTCCTGTCGTTTTGGCGGTCGGCGTGATGCGCATGATGGCGCGGCGCCCGGTTGTCGTTTTCACCGCCCCGAGCGTCATAGCCCCGGGCGTCGTGCGCGGGCTGATGGGGTTGTTGCGGCTGCGGTTGGGCGTGCTGCTGACCGGCGGCCTTGGCCTGCCCGGAAGGCTTAGCCTGCCCGGAAGGCTTGGCCTGCGCCAGCGGACGGCCCTGGAGCCCGCGCTTGCCGCGGCTCTTGCGCCGGTTGCGCTTGCCGGACACATCGCCGCCATCCACAGCCGGTGCGTGGCTTGCGGCTGCGATCTTGTCGCTTTCCGGTTTTTGCCTGGAAACGCCCTCGGCCGATGAGCCGGAACCCCGGCGTCGACGCTTGCGCTTGCGCGCCGATGTCTCGGCTGACGTATCCGTTGGGCGTGCTGCCTCGCCGGCAATGCCAGCGGCGACATGCGAAGCGGGTTGGCCTTGCGGACGGGATTGCCCGCCACGCTTGCCTTTGCGGCGCCTGGATTTCTTACCATCCTTGCGCGCTACCGCCGACGCCCCGTCAGAGTGCGGCTTGGCGCCGCCTTCGGGGTCTTCCACGTTGTTTTTTCCACCGCGCCGCGCAATTTGCCCTGAAAATACGATCTCAAAGACGATCCCGGGGATATGCTGCTGGCGCTCGTTCGATTTTGCGTTGGGGCGAGGATATCAGCGCTGAACCGAAACAACAAATTCTTTTTGCCGCGGCCCCGATCGCGGCCGTTTTCAAGCCTTCCACACCCCCTTCGATTTTTTTTCGAACACCTATTTGCAATCCGCCACGTTTTGGTTATAAGCGCCGCACAGCAGCCAAGCCATGCTTCGGCAGCGACTGCTGGGGAATAGTTCAATGGTAGAACGACGGACTCTGACTCCGTTAATCTTGGTTCGAGTCCAGGTTCCCCAGCCAATACATCTTTTCTCTTAGAAAACAATAACTTGGTTGACCTGCAAATCAGGATACCGGAACATTTCTCCGTCTCAATATTCCGGTCCAGATCACCAGTTCCGATCTTGCTCCGATTACGAGACCAGGCACCCATGATGTCGTATAGGGGCCTGCAGCTGTCGAGGGTACAAAACCTCTTGGCAAATTGGCTGTCGTTCCATCTGCCTCAAGACAGCTTACGCCGTGGCTTTGGAGTCATCAAACCGACGAAGGATGCCTGGTGCCATCGGCGGAATCTCGAGCCGTGCTGTCACGTCAGCTACGCCGCGCTCGTTGAAGTCGATTGTGTATCGCCGCCCGCCCTGCTCTGGTGTGCTGAGCATGCGTCGGCAAAGTAAATCGGCTAAAGCCTCGTCCTCAACCGCAACGACAATTTGGCGACCAACCTGCCGGAATGACGAAAGAACCTCGACGAGTTGGAGTGCCCTAAAGTCGTCGATGTGTTGAACTGGATCGTCCAACATCAGCGTTTCCCAACGAGACCAAGGCCTAGCTAAATGGACAGACAAAAGAAAAGCGAGACCCGCGGCTCGCCTCTGACCACTGCTGAAGACGAATTGCGGATTCAGCTCATCCCCCACCCTCAAACTAAGGAAGCGCCGCACATCGCCGCGGATACTGTAGTCGATGCTGCGCCAATTCGCATGTGGCCGGAGCCGCTGATAAATCTCGTTCAAGAGCGGACTAATACGTGCAAGGCGTTCATCGACGATTTCTGCCGCGGACCTCCGAACGCTCTTTTCCAAAGATTTGGCTGAGGCCACGGCGCTTTGAGCGCGTGCGAGTTCGTCCGCAGCGGCATCGGCTTGGCGGCGTAACGCCGAGACTCGCGCATCTACCGAAGTCAACGCATCCACGGCCCGCGAGGCTTCAAGAGCGTTCAGTGCACGCTCTAGCTCGACCAATTGCTCGCGCTCATCCTGTAGTTCTCTGTCAATCGCTTCCGGGTTCGCCGCATGGACTGGACTCAGCCCGTAACGTTCGAAGATCTCAACATGGGCCTCCTCCCGCGCCCGAAGAGTCCGCAATCGTTGCTCGATCTCGTACCAAACCGCTTGCGCCTCTGTAACCTGCTGCTCCCCATGGCTAGCCGCCTTACGGGCGTTCGCGAGATTGTCCCTCGCAAGATTGACTCCCCCCGCAAGCTGGTTGATCCGCGCTCTGGCGGCCTGAATACCCGCAGCGAATTCGACGTTGGTTCGTGTTGCCGCGCAAAGCGGACAATGCTCGTCGTGGAGTCCTAACGCCTCCCCGTGCTCAATGAGGACGGCCAAGGAAGCAGCGATTTCATTTGCCGTCGCCTCCAAGTCATAGGCACGCTGCGCCACTTCCAACTCTGCCTTGATTCGCTCGAAGTTGAACAGAGCAGCTTCCAGTGCCGCCTTCGCCCGCTCCCTGTGCGAGACTTCGTGAGGCGAATTGAACGCTCTTTGCTGCGCGGCTACTTCGTGTCCCTCGAACGCGGCAAGGCCGAGCCCTTCGAGGCGCCGCCGTCGATCGGGAAGCCCGCGCTGAGCGAGGTCGATCCTCTGCGCAAGTTCTCCTTCGGTCGGGAGGATGAACCGATCGAGGACTGCCATCGCCGCGGAGATGTCGCTACGCCTGTTCGCAGCGTCATTTGCCTCCGACAGTTGCACGAGCCCGTCCTGCAACGCCGTCCGGGCCTGTTGGTAAGATACTTCAACGCGACCGCACGCTGCCTCCGCGAGCGTGACCACAGCCTTCGCCTTAGCCGCGAGTTCGGCGCCATCGACGGAGCCAAGGGCTGCGCGAACCAGATCGAAGCGTTGCGTTTCGCTTAAGTCGACACTGAGGCTCGCGATCCACTCATCCCTGATAACGGAGGTTTTGCAGAGCTGCCTGAGCGGTTCGTCCGGCGCCGCACCCTGGCAGAGCTGGGCTTCGATTTCGGCCGATGTCTTGTCAGCCCCATTGTCGCGCGATCGCGTAATGGAAAACGCCTTGCCGTCCCGATCGACAAACGACGCTTTCACATAGTGGCTCGCCGGTGAACCATCCCCCCGCCACCAAATGTAGTCACGAACCGTCTCCTTCGCAGCCGACTCCACCGCATACTTTGCAATCTCGCCGAGAATGGCGAACTCAACAGCGTCACAAAGCGTGCTTTTGCCCACTCCATTGCGTCCGGTTATGACGGTGAAACCCGGCCCGAACTCGACACGGACCTTGTCGCGAAACCCTCGGAACCCGCACACTTCAACGTAGTCGAGCCTCATGTTGGACTCCCTAAAATCTCGACGATGTCCTCAGGCCCCAGACTTCCCAAGAACGCGTTGAGCGCCTCGACTGGAACATCTTTGGCGCGAGCGCGCAATCGCTCTGCAATGTCAACGTTTTCTAGAAGAGGCTGAGCCTTGATTGGACCCAAGGGCATCAGCACGTTCGTCACGTCATCAGCCGTTTGGATTGCGGTTCGTGCAATTTTTCGCGTGAGGGCGAAGTTCTCTTCGAGCTTCTCGACTCGATGCTGGAGCGTTGGCGCCAGCTCTGAGGTCAGGAACACGGAGTAGACGTTCCACGCCTTGGCGCCAGCCGCTCGAAGCGCTGGCGCGTGTCGCGCCAGAACCCGCTGCTGGGCCGTTTCCCAAGTACCCAACAGCTCGTTAGCGCTACCGAAAACATGCACGAAGCCGACCACCGTAGCGCTTTCGAAGCAAATAACGGGCGGGGACGCGCCGGTCCATGGCCAAGTCTCGTAACCAGCTTCACGAAGCACGACCTCGGATTGTGTGCTTATGTCCATCAGATGCCCAACTCCGCCCTTGCGCCGTCAAGATCGTACCAGTCGCCCGTTGCTGTCGGACGGATAAAGCTGCCTGCTGACCCCGGCCGAACGACGCTTCCTGGCAGGGGCAGGTTGGTTGCACCGGCCGCTACAATAATATCCGTGGGAGCAACCGCAGGTGCTTCAACAAATTTGTTGCGTAGTTGGCTGAGAACCGCACCTGCGCCGTTAACGACCCGAATCGATCGGCCGGCAAGATCGTAGCCCAAGGACGTCGGGGTTGCTCCAGCTTGCCGGAGTAGCAGATGGAACACCCCAAAGATCTCACATTGACTCGGCTTTGACCTGCTGGCCGGCTGACCTGCAGGGACTCCTTCAGCGTCGCGTCTCAGACCATACAAAGTCTCGTTGTCGAAGTCCGGCGGCTCCAGCCAAATGGGATTACACGCCACTCCAGTCGATGCCTCGAATGCCGGCTTACCGGCGGCGAGAATCCCCCGAAGGTAATTCCGAGAAAAGGCCGTTCGAAGCTCGGCCAGCGCCTCTGCCCCCGATTCCTGCACGTGCGTGAATTCGACGTGTGGGCCGTTGGCTAAGTTCCATAGGTCCGGGGCTTTGGTTTGGAGTGCCGCCACATCCGCCAGGTCGATCAGTGTGACGGAAAGTGGAGCAAGACCGTCGAGGACCGTTCCCAAGAGGGTGTTCAGATAGGCCCAGTCTGACCAGAAGCCGACAACCAGCAGATCCTTCTGTCGGAGGTTTGCCGCCATCCATGTTTTGCTTTTCGCGATACGATCTGCGATGGGCGGTTCGCCCAACTGCGACGGAGCCCATACCGTCGCCAGCCGGTCACGCGTTGCGCATCCGTGAAATTTCAAGAGCGGACTCTGGGTGCGGGACCGTGTTGTCGCCTCGTCTCCATCCAATGAGTTTTGAAAGTCAAACCCGTTGGCAACCGCGGACTGCTCTATAAGGGTATCATAGTTTGCTGATAAAGCCGCCGCAGCCGCTCGCGTGACCAGAAAATCGGCCACTGCCGCATGACCGGCGTTGGGCGGCTTCACAAAGAGCTGCCAAGGCACAAGACTCTCGATGAACACGGATTGCAGCGTATGAAGATCAACAAAGTGATGCGCAAATGCCGCAAGGTCGTGACGCATTATCTGATCGCAAGCGGGGTCCGTTTCGAGCACATACTTGTCAAAACTGGTCTCAGCGACACGCCATGCTGCCGGGAGGCTGCTTGGCGCAGCCATGGAAAGCCCGGCGCCACAAACAACCACTAAACGTCCCGCGTGCATCGACGCGAGAAGCTTCGCTTTAGTCTCCGCTTGCAATCGCTCGCCCCACCCCAATCGCCTGCGAACTCTTATACCCTTTTGCGTTGTGCGTTGGCGAGCGGCATCACAAGTTTATTTTTGGTCTCGGTCGCACTAGTAGTTCGTCGTTCGAACACTTCGCCCATCGGCTCGCGTCATAGCTTTCACTGCATCAGGCCAGCATGGCTGCGATCACAGCGTCCAGCTCGGCATCCTCAAGGTCGCCGCGAATCGCGTCGCAAATTTCGATCATGGACGTCGGAATCCCAGACTTTAGGATGGTAGAGAGCTTCTTTAGCGTGGTCGCGACCGGTGCTACGCCAAAGCGATGCGCGATAGTGGAAGCGACCTTGCGCAACATGTCCAGCTCTGCTTGGTCGGGCAGGCCCCCTCGCGTGCGCATTAGTCGCAACATCAGAACCTGCTCGGCGAGGTCGAGGATGGCGTGCTCGGCGAAGGCGCCTGCCAAGCGATCAGCAATCTGGAGCTCGCCATGGGACTTCCGTCTGTTCTGATCGCCAGCGAAGTACACGAGCGACGACGCTTCTGGCCCCATCCGCGTGGCCTCCAACGCCAAGTCCACGATTCCGAGCCGGTCGGCCTGTTCGACTGAGAGGACGTAGAGCAAATCCTCAATAACTTGGCAGGCGTGCTTGTCGAGGCCGTGAACTGACACATACTCACGCATCAGAGCAGCTTGCAGTGAGGCGATGTTATCCGCCGTATGTGCGTTGGATCCGAATCGGGGTCCGGCCAGATCGAGAATGATGTCGCCACTGCGCGTCGTGAAGCCGTGGGGCAGGCGGCGCGCCAGCTCTACCGCGTCCTCTGGCCGATATGGCAGGAAGGCTTGCAGCGCCGCGCTTTCGGCGACACCCGCCTCCGCTAGCAGGACCAATCGACGCCACGCCTCGTCCCGTCGATCGGTCCTGCGCGCGCACCACGCAAGCGCCTCATTCCTGAATTGGTCGCTGCCAAGGTCGTCGTATCGTTCAAGGGCCAATTCGCAGGCGAGCGCCGCGTAGTCGTCGACAATTTGATTGGCGACCGTATCGTCAAACCACTCAACCATGTAGTTTAGCGTGCCAATAGCCGCGCGCAGGCGGAGGGGGTCGGCTTCCGGATTCGCTGCGAGACCCCTCGCGAGGCGCAGCAACCGAGCGGGGTCTTGGCGTGCCAATCCCACGAAGACTGGACGCGAGTGAAGTAGCGAGGGCGCCGACAACAGCTCCTCATCGGTGAAGAGATCCGAGCAATACACGAAGCAGCAACTCGTCCAAGAGGAAACCGTGCTCTCTACGGTCGAGTCTCCCCAAATCGTCCCGAGCCGCGCTTCGTCCTCATGCCATCTGCTAAGGTCTTCGAGCGTGGCGCGCCTGGCCTGCAAAAGCAGGTTTGCGATATAGCGTCTGAAGCCTTGGACATCAAACTGCCCTCGATTGCGCTGGAACCGCATCGGCTCGAAGAGGTCACCCTCCCGGAAATCGTAGCCCGATGCCGCCCGGACGGCGAGGTGCAGGACGGCGCTCGCGAACGGGTGTCGCCACTCAGCTCCGGTGAGGTTCGACTCAGCGAGCGAGAAGCCCCACATGTGCTCTGCGGCAGACTGCGCGAACAGGCGCATCGCAGTAGGTTCCCGCTCTATGGAGATGGGCAGTACGGCTAGGAGGCGCGTAACCTTCCAGCCGGTCAGTTCGTGTTGAGCCTCAAGCTGAGACCAGATGAGTTCCACTGCATGGCGGTCGTGGTTTCGAGCCAAACTTGCGCTGAACGACTCCACGATCGCCCAATCAACCTCGTGTCCCTCTTGGAGCCAGACTCCATCGCTCAGCGTTAGTTTTTCGGCGACCAACGATCGGGCGGCTAGGTGTTCGAAGAGCGCATCATACCTGAACCCGTAGCGGCTGCCCTCTCTGATAATCAGGTGTTGACGGAGCAGCGGTTCGAAAGCAGGGTCCCGTGCGATCGGATCCTTGCCAAAAAGGGTGCGTTGCCCGTTCTCAAGGCAAATCGCGGCAATGCGCTCCAACGTGTCCTCAGCTATTCGCGGTGTGACCGCGCCGGCCCGGTCAACCGCACGAGCACAGTCTCTGCTTATCCAGCGCTCGAGCAGGTCCCATCGCCCGGTTCGAAGGTTGGGTACGTCCTGAAGCTCAGCGGCCAATTTTAGGAGCAACGGGTTTCGGAGACCACGCACGATGTCGAAGCCGTCATCGAACCGATTTAACACAAACGCTCGCCACTCGTCGTCTGTGAACTCGCCGACCGGAAATCCATTGGCGCCGCGATCCCGCCCGTCGCCATGGTTGTGGAAGGCGTCTCGCGGAACGCGCTCGGAGATCTGTTGCCAAGATTCTGGACGACAGGAGATCAAGAGTTTGCATCCGCTTGTGTCTCGCACCGCCTGGGGCAGCCAGCGGTCGCGCATGCTCGCCGTGTCAATGGCCGCCTCGTTTAGGCCGTCGACAATAATGAGTGGCTCGTCGCCGCCCGCGGCAGCTAGGCTTGAAAGAGTGGGGCCGCCGACGATATATGGCGGCGCCACGGCTGCCAGCCTTTCCCGCACCATCCCTTCCAAGCCAGAAAGGTCATCGATTTCCATCGCTCTGATTAGAAGGACAGGACGGTCCGCGGTACGATCCGCAATTGACGCTAGGACTGTGGACTTGCCGATACCCGAAAGATCTACGAGCGCCCAAACTGAGGTCGAGCCTTCCAAAAAACGCTTTAGATCGTCGTCGATACTGTTCCTGATGACAGTCCACTCGCGGTTGTATAGGCCCTCTTGGGACATACGCGCGATCTCGGCAGCCGTCGCCGCTTTGCACCACGCGCTGGCTCCAGATTGGTTCGGCTCCGGCCCATATCGGGGAGTGTCCCTGATTGCTCTGACAAAGTGTTCCGCCAGCCGCTCGTCATCCATTAGCTTCGACATCGGAAGCACGAAACCCGACGGTCCGACAACGCTACGGGTCGGCCGAAAGTTTGCGACCACCATACCAGCCACAGCTCCTGACTGCAGATCAACTACCGGGCCACCGCTGTGTCCGGGGGACATCAGTACATTCCTTAACATCCACACTCCGTTGGAGTGGTGCTGGCGTCCAGCCGCGACATAGGAGATGTCAGCGCTTCCCGAGATGCTGTCGGCCGAGAATACGGGGCCCGTGAGGCCGGGCTCTACCGGGAACCCCGCGGCGAGGATTTGCTCGGGCCGTTGCGGTGACACGGCGAGGCCACCGACATCATGTTCCACCCTAAGAATCGCGGCGTCAACGCGCTGGCCGACTGTGATCGCCACGACACGGGAATTGCCGACCCGAAGATCGTCGAGCGCATGATGCGCAGTGACGTGCGCGCACGTGAGGACGGCTCCCCCGATCGCAAAGCCGGAGCCAAGGAGATTGCCAGCAGCGTCAGTAACGCGGAAAAGGCGCGGACGCACGTGGTCCTCCAAAGCCGCCACGCCTGAAATCAACGGTTCACCTTAACTTTGAAAGTCACCTCCACCGCGCCCTCGACGGTTGATTGGGCGATAATAAACTGGCCTGTCCCGGATGCTTTCAGCCCAATCTTCACTTCAGCCTCCTCGACACCCGCCCCTTCGAGGGCAGTGCGGACGGCTGCCCCAACAGCACTGATTACTTTCAAGGACTCGCCAAACGTCGCCGCCACCTTTGTCGTGACCGACCTCAGGTCCGACCCGACGGCATTCACGCCGAGGTCGGCTTGGTCATGGGCGACCTCGATCACGATTGGCACTTCGCCGGCGAACTCGACTAGCTCCGTCATCTCCACCCTCTTCCGCGTGAAATGCACTTCTTGCGCCTCACAATGCTGCGGCTCGACGGCCATTGCAACACTGGGAAACGCCGTTTCCACCGAGGATTTGAACGACCGGACTCGTTGATATGACTGTGGCTACGTGGATAAGGTCGGCGCCACGTCGAGCCTTAGAGTGGCAACTTCTCCTTTGCTGCTGAGGCCCTCTCCGGCGGGACAAGCATGCGTTCCAAGAGCTGAATGGTATCGCTGCTATAAAACTGCGCGAGAGCAACGCGGAATAAACCGCGAGCGTCACACCCAGTGAGGGCCGCCACATCGGGCACTTTGTCAAGCGGCAACTTTGCATTGCCGGAGAAGATCAAGTGAAGCAGGTGCTCAGGTGTTCCTGACGGACCATCGAGGCTCTCGAAGTCAACGCCAGCGACTGCGGCATGTTCGGAAAGATAGTTGCGGATTGGCAAATCATTCATGTCATCTGCTCGTCTGTTAATGATGATTATTGATTTATAGCGAAGGGATTGCTGGGAATGCTGTGGGAGTTTCAACGGAAGTAACGAGCCCTCATGAACGGATGCGCCGCCGAGTGAGCATCAAGCGCCCAACCTGAACCTAGGATTTGCGGGGAATGGCTTCACTTTGGGATCCGTCAACGGTCAGCCTTGAAGGGAGAGATGCAAAGACTTGCGCCGCCGGATGGCGTTCAACCGTGCTTCTTTTTCTTCTTCTTCTTTTTGCGTACCTTCAGTCGGTTAAAGTGCTTTCTGAAATAGACGACATCTTCGACTTCGAGCATGCCCTCCAGCGCAGTCCAGAACAGTTGGTCTTCATCAATGTTGAGAGCCTTTGCGAAGGGCGCCACGTATGCAAGCTTGAACCGAACTCTCCCGTTGAGGAGGTTACGCAGGTATATTCCGCGTAGAAGCCCGGTGTCCCTCAAGGCGTCCCATCCCGGATCTCCGACTTCGTTCAGCCGCTCCCTGAGTGCAAGACCGAGCTGTTGCCAATTGCTGTGATTAGCCACCATGTCCACCGCCGAATTTTTCATGAGTGTCTTGACCCGCATGGTTGAGCGGATGCGGCTTTCGCTTGCTCCAGCTTCTGATAATTGCGTTCACCCGTGGTTGGACCCGCCGGCGAGCTTCCCGCCGATCGATCCCTAGCAGCAAAAGTGTGTCGTACTCAGTGTGATGGTGGCGCAAGTGTGTTTGCATAGTGATGCCGACAACCTTGCCGAGGCTTGCACGTTTCCAGATCTTGCTGGCGATCTCTGCTGCGAACCATTCAACTGCAAATTCCGGGCAACCGGGGTGCTTCCGCCGGATATGAGCGCTTACTGTCTCAACGCTGTAGTGGGTCATCTTGGGCTCCTAGCAACTGGAGCCCACTAACGATCACAGAAACCCCCGTGTAAGCAAATGCTTATCTATGTTTTTGTTGTGGAAAACGGGGAGCCTAATGCACGGCAAAATTTACTCGACCTCCGGGTAAGGCGATTTGATAGACGGGTGGTGAGATCGAAGTCCTAGGTTTTTCAAGGAGCATCGATGGGGATGCCTTTTGGCGCCACCGATGATCCTGAAGCGGAACCTCCCATGTCAAAAATTATCTTTGGCCTGATCATGAATACCATGAGGCTCAGAACAAAACCCGCCTTCGCCTCACTTGCATCCGAAGCTGAGAACCCCAAAACTATCCTTGCAGTTATCCGAGCAGGGGTAGACCAAACATTGAGGCTGTGGCGTCTTACGGTCGAGCGCGAAGGACAAGCCATCATAGATGGGCGGCTTGTCAGTGAGCCCGAGCTATTCGCCCTCTCGGTCCCGCACATCAATGCCCTGCTGATTGCAGCCGGCCTCTACCTGAACCCGGAGAGCCACGTCCTATCTGACGATGGCGAGACTATTGTTAGCTGGACCCTAGCTAGCCTTTAGGTGGTGGAAACGGCGCCCGTTTCAACCAATATTAGCAGTGTCGTATATTGTCGCACACCCTTCCGGCGACAACATCAGGGTAAGTCTGAGGCTGCGGACACCCTAAAACGTCAACCAAACGACAATCCAGGCAGACCAGGCCGCCAACGCCCAGACAAGCAAAACCAGCTCAAACGCACCGCTATGTTGACAGAGCTTTACCCTACGTTGACAAAAACACCCCAAAACCCTCTTTTTGCAAAACCGACCACATGAGCAATCACTAATCATAGCGAAATGAAAGGTTCATAGAAGCGCACAGACAGCGTCCGTCAAAAGAAACGCTCCATATCTCGCGACAGATCAAAGGAACGCGCTACAGTTCAACCTCGAGCGAACCTGAAAAGCACTACACCCCAGAGCGATAAACATATTCGAGCGCTTCACAAAGAAAACGCATAGGGGACAGGTTACCATAGCAGAGAACCCTAAAGACAAGCTCTCTTACCTAAAGAAAATGCGTGAGGGAGACGCGAGCAGGTGACGAACAATGAAACCGCCCGAAGCGCGCGATAAAGGGAGACTACAAAGAAGGAGGTGAGAGACAGCGCCGGCATCACATTGTCTCAGCAATCACGGCACCGATCCTCCCCTGTTACAAGCTGGGAGCGCGGCAGAGATCCCACCGCGCTCACTTCAATCAAATCATGGACAGAGGCTCGACGAGCTCGTTGAGCGCACGGCGGATAGCGTCAACCTGGCTCTGGAGCTCAACGTCATCGTCCATCATCTCAAGATGGAAGCGAAGCCTATCCAGGACAGCAATAGCGGCGTTGCGGTTCCCGCGGAGCAGACGCTGCTCGTCGCTCAACTCATCCCAGTCATCGAAGTCGACCAAGATCGCGCGCTTTCCATCGCGATCGATCTCATGACCGTAAGCATCGCAATCCGGAAAATGAGAAGCCACCTCGCGGTAGAATGCTGCGCGCTCGGGCAAATCATGTTCCGCATCACGCGCGAGGGTAAGATAGAATTCGCGCCGAGGCAGGGTCAGGCCGCTGAGACCGGTCTTGGCCTCAATCTCCGGCGGATAGCCGAAGCTGTAGCAAGCGTTGTTTCCGCCGACGTTTTCAATGTTGGGCATGCTTTCTCTCCTTGCGTTCAAGGTCCGGCGACCAGCCGGGCCTGTTGAATGCAAGGGATGGATGAAAGAAGACTCATTTCGGCAATCCTTTTCCGTTGATTGCGTTATAGCGTCGAACGGGCTGCGGTGCAGACGAATGCCCTCACCGCGATCGACTTATGGCGAGTGACCTGCGGGCGGAGGTGTAGAGCCTGGGTGACAGTGGAGGCTGCCCTAGTTGGCTCAGACGCAATACATGTCACCCCGCGCCCTTCTTCGATTACCTCCAGTCCGGGCCGGCCCACACGTCCATAAGTTCAATCAGCCTACGGGAAGCCTCCTCGTCCTCATCCGCGACACATCCGTCCAACAGATATTCGAAGTAACCGATGGAAATCCCGTTGGTCTTGAGGCCGAGGTAGTTAGCCGTCTCCGGCGTGAGCCGCATCACATATTCACTGAGGTCGTTCGCGTTATACTTGAGTTCGAGGTCCTCGATCCAATTCCGGTTGTTGTCATTTGCTGCGGTGACGGCGGGTGTCTCATTGAAGTTCAGGTTCATCTGCTGGATCCTCTAGCACTAAGGACTGTTGGAGTGGTCAGTCCGTGGACGGGACCCACACGATGAAGGCAGCTGGCGGCTCTTGTTCTGGTCGTATTGGACGGGCATGTGCGTTTCCTTGTCTGGCTTTTTCAGTATAGCGAAAACCCCGACGACGGCGCACATTCTCCTGTTGCGTATCTGCAACACGAGGAGATCTTCCCTCTATTGCGGTAGATCGGCTGAGCTTTGCCGCCTATCGCAACGGTTCAGCAACGCCGGACTCCCTGATGATTCGAACGCACGCCGTCATCCTACATCGAGACAAGACGCTCGATGCGCCGGTCGTACTCGAATACACCGAGGAGACTCTCAGGAGCGCGCAGAAGCGATTCTGGGGCCGGACGGCACTCCGGCCGCTGATTGATCTCGACGCTTACAGGTGGGCATCTGTGGTCGATTGGATTGATGTCGAGTTTGAGCTCGGCCGACGCTCCCAGCATTGGCAGCTAAATAAGCGTATCGAGGACGTGGTCGGACGCAAGCAATACCCGAAAGCGCTGGAGGTCGGCCCAGGTGGAACCAGCAGCAGGTATCGGCTTCGGGTCCAAGAGCCTGATTTCAGGGTTGTCCGGGCGTTGCTTGCGGATATTGAAGGAGAATACGGTTTTGCCTCACCGGCCGTCGTGGTTGGAATTGAAGTCAGCATCGATGCATATCCGCACCACCCCGGAGAGGAAGCAAGGGCACGCCTCCATGGCGTTCTCGTCCGGCACTTCTTCCCGACCACAAGAGTCCTAACCGGAGGATGGACGTGGCCCAGGTTCGTGCCGGGTCTCGTTAAGCCGGCAGACTATATCGTCTCTCGAAACGCAGCTGATCCACGGCTCGATATAGTCGACCGTATGACGCCAAGCTCTGACAGGTCTCCAACCTATACATCCACATTTTATGTCGGCGAAGAAAACGATCCTCGAGCAATGTGGCGGATCCAGAACAAGGTGCTCGACAAGCAGAACAAGGCTGCGAGCACGCGCGAAGAGTTGAACAAGGAGGCGAAACGGGTCCGAATTGAGGTAACTCTGGGTCCGGACGGATGCCGCGACGCCGGGATCAGCGATTTTGATGGGATCCGTGAATTCAAATTCACGGAGATGCAGAAAGGCTTCTTTCAATTCATGCTGCCGACATTCGGCGTCTACAATCCCACGCGAGGCGACAGCTCGATGATGTCGCGCTCCGCAGTCAAAAATCGAATCGAAGAAACGAGGCGCCAAAGGTTTCTCAACGCCGGTGTTCTCGGTCTCCAGATCCGAGAAGATGCAAAACTAGATCATTTGCGGCTCAACAAGGGCGACTTTCTAAGCTGGCACAAGGCGCGGGGAAGGAAGATGCCGAAGAGAAGCAGGGTCGGCGTCGGCCCATATGGAACCCACATCGCCTACAAAGAAATGGCCCGCGTCATCGAGCGCGCGCTTGCCGGCCTTCAGAGGAAGGTTAGGAGGGAGATGGAGGGGTAGTGCTTGTTCAGAGAGAATGGAGGCCCATTGTGAATGGGCTAATAGATACAAGTTATTAGGTGTAAGCTCTGACTGAAAGCTGCCGGGCTGAATTTGCTATCCAACAGCCACAAGACGGAGGCAATGAGTTCGGGAAAAACGTGTCCTTCCTCCAATCCTGAAACTGGGCAGCCCGTCTCACTTCTCCCTCGGGCATCATCCTGTCAGCTGAAGTCCTCGCATTCGGCGCTATCGGCGGACTGCTTTCTTCAGGTCATCTTTAGGCCGTACACAGTTTCAAATGAAACATGTCCTTCAAAGTAGGGCCTCCTCTTGAATTGGTAACGCCGGCGGTTGAGATCTAAGGCTCGTGCGGCGACACAGTGTCGCTGTCAGACCATGCGCCCCGACTTCGACGCAACCCGCCATTTCGGCGGCGATAGGGTAGCCACCGGACAACGGGCCGAACTCGCCTGCATCACTTACAATTTGGCACCGACTTCATGGTAATCGACCCAGATGAAAATGATTCTTAAATCGTCATCAAGTCAATTCGCGGCCCCTCGGGGAATAGCGCCCGGACGTTAGCAGGATTGATTTTGAAAAGCGGCCCTTTTTCTATGTCTCGTCCGTTCTTGCAGAGAATGAGGTGATCCATAGTTACGGTGCCCTGCTCCAACAAATCGGGAAGTAGTTCTGCACGCGGTTGGTCCGTAAATTTTACGTAGCGATAGTGGAAGTACTCCTCGTCGTTGTGGCGAGAAGTGGTAGCGGTGAGCCATGCAGAGGCCGGATGCCGCTGCAACAACCGCTCCTGCAGCGCCGACAGCTTCCATGAAGCAACTTGCTCTACACCGGCGCCTCGCGAAGGCACGTAGATCTCACGGAGCAAATCCGTGGATCGTTCGACAAGAAGTTGTAAGCCCTGTGCGTTTGGTCGACGCGAGCTTACTGACACGTAGAGCTTGCGTCCGCCGTCACGATCGTAGCCATATCGCAGAGCGATCTCCTTAGACGACTTGCATGCGCTTTCTTTCCAGTTAGGCACCATTGCGAAGAGATTGACCCGGTTTGCGTCAGCGCCTGATGAACCGCGCCTCGCCGTGAGCACCATTCCGAGGAATGTAGGTTTCCGGCTAGTCTGCTGCTGAATTCCAAGCAAGTCGAGAAGGGTCTTGCCGATCGCCATGTCTCCAGCTCCCGTTGAGCGAACCGGCCCCATTCGGGCAATTTCCGCGAGCGCATGTATCACTTCTCGTTTTCGCTGCTCAGGTAATGGGTTGCTCAAAACTCCTCTCCATCTGGGAAAACAAGCTTTGAGCTCTCCGAGAGGTCCTCGACGTCGGCAACGTCAGCCAGGTATTCATCGAAAAACTTCGCCGGTGTATCATTGTCGAACTTGACGATCTGGCCATCTCGGTATCGAACGACCTCCGGGGCAGACGCACCTTGTTTTGCTTGTTTATTCATCTCCAGTCCGGCCGCTACGCGACGAATGTCCGCGACGAAGTCGAGGACAATCACTTCTTTTTTTGTGCGGCTAATGCGTAGCCCTCTCCCTAGTTGTTGGAGGAATATTCGCCTGCTGTGGGTTACCCTCATAAACGCGACTAGGTTCACATCGGGAACGTCAATTCCCTCGTTGAGCATCTCGATCGAAATGAGCAGGTCAATTTTCCCGAGCCGGAAATTTGACAGGTTTTTGAATCGCTGCTCTCGGGGCAGCTTGCTGTGCATCAGTGCAGCCCGAATGCCGCGAGCAGAGAACAGCGGCTGTAGACGCTCTGCGTGCTCTATCGAACGGCAAAAGGCCAGAGCCCGGGGGCTGTTAATCTCGCCAATCTTACGACAAATCGTTTCAACCATGCCAATGTCACGCTCGGGGACAAGGAGATAGCGGTTAAGATCGGAAACCGTCAGCCCTTGGCTTGAGGCCCGGCTCACCTCTTCCCAATCGATGCCGTCGGTTAGCATCCTGTAATCGACCGCAGCGAGATAGCCGCGCTGCATTCCTTTCACAATGTCGCAGGTATATGCGGGCTCACCAAAGAGAGTCCGCAAGTCCTTTTCATCTCCACGCCACGGCGTGGCAGTCAAGCCTACGAGGAAACTCGGCTCGAGGTCGCTGAGCAACCGGCTAAAAGCATTCGACGGGGCGTGGTGCGCCTCGTCAACTATAACCAGTCTGAAGCGAGATTTCAGATCCTCCTCGCCCCGTTGCAAAGCGGCGGCCACAGATTGCCAAGTCGCGAAGATCACGCCTCCCCGGTAAGAGGGTCTTTCGCCGTCAGTCCACAAGTGTGTGGAGACACTTTTTGGAAGCTGAGCCCAAGACGACTGTTCAAGCTGCCGCACAAGGTCATTCATGTGGGCGAGGACGAGCACCTCTTCGAACGGATTACGGCGGAGCTCGTTTACAATGAGCTGATTCGCGATCATGGACTTGCCGAGCCCTGTAGCCATAACTACGAGAGCATGTTGCTCCCCGCGACCTCGGCGCAGCTCAACCTCATCAATTGCCTCGGACTGATAATCGCGTAGCTCCCGTTTTTTACGCGAAAACTCAGGTAGTTGCGAGAAAAAGTCGAGGAGATACTTACCATTCCAGAGCCGCATGTCGAACCCAAGGTTCTTCTGCTCTCCTTGAAATTTGTATGCATCCTGT